>OJHI01000002.1_pt1 | contig 554713 bp, 495 predicted proteins | sample 1595181 | NCBI WGS metagenome assembly OJHI01 (sample SAMN05416830, study PRJEB24817) | seawater metagenome | isolation source: Sea water | place: Canada:Atlantic | collected 2013-07 | reverse complement strand
GCAGGCGACTGTTAATCGCCCGGTCGTAGGTTCGAGTCCTACTCGCGGAGCCACCTTCCCCCATTTTCAGAAAACGTCCCCACAGGCCGCAAACCTGTCGGTTCAGCCGATCAGCCGTTCCCAGAGCCGGATGACGAGATAGCAGCTGCCGGCGAGACCCAGCGCCGCCAGAATCAGCACGAATCCGTCGCGCGCCGTCAGGGCCAGGCCGAACAGGAGCACTGTCAGCCCCGGCAGGACCGGCCCGAACGGAATCAGGCCCAGCGGAAACGAGACGAGCGCCGCCGCGATACAGATAAGCGCCACGAGCTGGACGAAGGGCGGCTCGGTCAGGAAAGCGAGTCGCGGCTTCAGGAATCGGTCGACCTGAGAGACATAAGGATGCGCCTGCTCCACGCCCAGGATCAAGGCTGACCTCGGAAACTCGAAATCGAGAATACGGCGCGGCACCCACGGATATTTCAGGCCGAACACGATTTGCCCGGCGATCAGCAGGATAATCAGGGTCACAAGCCAATTTGCACCCGGAATGATGGTCAACGGGCTGATCGAGACAAAGCCCAGCAGCAGGAGCAAGGGTCCATAGGAACGTCGGCCTACTGCGTCCAGCATCGCGCCGACACTGACCTTCTCGCCGGAGGTCTGCTCACGCAAACTGTCAAGCAAGGATCCGAGATTATTGACCTTCGTCATCAGCATTCCACCACATTGACGGCCAAACCGCCCTGACTGGTTTCCTTGTATTTCGAGGACATGTCGAGCCCGGTCTGCCGCATTGTCTCAATGACCTGATCGAGGGAGACGTGCGAATGCCCCGTCGAATGCAAGGCGAGCCGGGCGGCATTGACCGCTTTCACCGCGCCAATGGCATTGCGCTCAATGCAGGGGATCTGGACGAGCCCGCCCACCGGGTCGCAGGTCAGGCCCAGATTGTGCTCCATGCCGATCTCGGCAGCATTGGCCACCTGTTGCGGGTTTGCCCCCCAGACCGCCGCGAGGCCGCCTGCCGCCATCGAGCACGCCACGCCGACTTCACCCTGGCATCCCATTTCCGCGCCAGAAATTGAGGCGCGTTGCTTGTAGAGGATCCCGATAGCGCCCGCCGTCAACAGGAAGCGCCGGGTGCGCTGCCGCGCGTCGTCTGTATCGCTGCAATAGTGACGGATCACGGAGGGTATGATGCCGGCCGCGCCATTTGTCGGCGCGGTGACGACCTGTCCGCCCGAGGCATTCTCCTCATTGACGGCCATGGCGTAGACGTTGAGCCAGTCGAACAATTGTTCGCGCTCGTTCGACCCGCGATCATTGGCCAGCTTCTCCCAGAGCGCCGCCGCGCGCCGCTTGACCTTCAGCTTGCCCGGCAGGATGCCGCCTTGAGACACTCCCCGATCAATACATTTCATCATGACTTCGGCAATACGGTCGAGCGCCGCCACGGTCTCGGACCGAGGCCGCAGGGCATCTTCATTGGCCAGCACAAGCTGCTCTATCGTGAGAGTATTCTCCGTACACATTGCAATCAAAGATGCCGCGGATGTATAGGGATAAGGAACTTCGGCCTGCGTCTGGACCAGATCGTCTTCGAGTGGCCTTTCCAATTGGCGCTGGGACGCAATGAAGCCGCCGCCCGTCGAGAACCATGTTTCATCCAAGAGCACATCGTCCGCCCCGCCAAAAGCTCTGATCCGCATGCCGTTCGGGTGCAGGCTCGGAATGACGTCATAGGCAAAGATGATGTCCCGGTCCGGATCAAATGTGATCTGATGCCGCCCGGCGAGACTCAGATGTCGGGTCTGCCGGATATCCGCGACCGTTGCGTCCGCCGCGTCTGGATCGAGGGTTTCGGGCGCGAAGCCGGCCAGGCCCAGCATGACCGCTTTCGGAGTTGCATGCCCCTCCCCGGTCAGCGCCAGCGAGCCCTGCAATTCAACCCCCACCCGGTGAACCTGCGAAATCTGACCTGCTGCCTCCAGTGCATCGACCACCCGCGCCGCAATTCGGATCGGCCCTACTGTGTGTGAGCTGGAGGGGCCGATTCCCACGCGAAAAAGATCGAGAACTGAGAGCATATGAACCTGATTATTGTTTCAATTGAAACCTCTGCATGCCCGGTTCCCGGCAGGCTGACAAGTTGCGCACAGCTCAGCCCAGCGTGACGTCATGGCCATAGAGCCAGTCATTCCGGGAGTGAATGAACCCCTTCATCATCCGGCCCGCCATCCACATGGGACCGTACGTGGACAGCTGAGTGATTGGGTTGCTGCGGTGGAACAGTCTGGAATTTTCCCGAGCGCCGGCCTGCACCTTGCTGGTGCGCGGCTTGCGCACCGCTTCATAGGTCTTGAGCGCGTCCGGCAGGGCCGCACCGGAAGAGATTTCCCGGGCGAGCACATATCCATCCTCGATCGCCATGACGGCGCCCTGCGCCAGGAAGGGCAGCATGGGATGGCAGGCGTCTCCGAGCAGCACGGCCCGGCCATCCGACCAGCGGGGCAACTCATCCCGGTCAAACAGGGCCCAGCGATGCAGCACCGGCGCCTGTTCAATGATTCCGGTCACCGAAGCGTGCCAGCCCTTGAAATCTGCCAGCGCATCCTCGCGCGAGCCTTCCGCTGTCCAGGATTCGAGATGCTTCGCCTTGCGCTCCACCACGCCAACGAAATTCGCGAGGCTTCCGCCTCTCAGCAAATAGGTCACCGCGTGCCGGCGCGATCCGGTCCACACCGTCGCTGTGGGAGGGGGAGCGTGTGCCAGCGCAGAAACGGGCGCGATGCCCCGCCACGCCGTCATGCCGGTGTACCTCGGCGCCTCTGTGCCCAGCATCTGCGCGCGCACGACAGAATGAATGCCGTCCGCCCCGACAAGAAGGTCGCCTTCTATCGTTTCACCACTATCCAGCGTCACCTGAACGCCGGAGTCATCCCTTCCATAGGAGACCACTTTCCTGCCAAGGCTGACCGCATCCGGACGCCGCGCGACCAGCGCCTCATACAGGGCCTGAATCAGGTCTGCCCGGTGAACATGGAGATAGTCAGCGCCCCAGCGATTGATCGCGGCCTTGCGAAGCGGAATGTCGAACAGGAGCTTGCCACTGCGGCCCATACGCATTTCCAGGGCTTTCGGCCGGAATGCGTCCTTGAGAATACGGGCCGACACCCCAAGCTGGCTGAGCACCTGCATGCCATTGGGGCTGAGCTGGATGCCCGCGCCGACCTCGTCCAGCACGCCGGACTGCTCGAAGACGAAAACATCATGTCCGAAATGATCGAGCGCCAGAGCGGCTGTCAGGCCCCCAATGCCTCCGCCTGCTATCAGGACGCGCATTCGGACACCTCACTCATCATCCTGCGGCGATCATCGCGCCCGCGAGGGGTCTTGCTTGCCGCCAATCAGGACGAATCTGCGGTCGCAATACTTGCACTCGACGAAATCATCATCGCCCATCTCATACCAGACGCGCGGATGCCCCAGCGCGCCGCCGCCGCCATTGCACGAGACCCTGTGACTGGTCACCATCGAGATTTCCGGCGGGTCGAACACATCGCGTTTCGTGGACATGAGTTGTAATTCCATCTGCAATTTCGTCGGCATGGTTGTTACCGGTGCCACATGGTCCTACCTAGATTGCACCGCCCATCGGCGCAAGATCGAATGGACAGAGTGAAAAGGCCCCCCGCATGTCGTCCAGCAAACCTGCCCCCGACTTCGCCATTGAAGTCAAAGACCTCAACAAAATCTATCGCGCCTCCGGCAAGATGCCTGAAAAGCATGCGCTGAAGGGCCTGAACCTGGAAATCCCGCGCGGTTCCATCTTCGGCCTGCTCGGGCCGAATGGCGCCGGCAAGTCGACCTTCATCAACATCCTGGCAGGTCTCGTGAACAAGACGTCCGGCTCGGCCAGTATCTGGGGCCTGGATATCGACGAATACCCTCGCCAGAGCCGCGCCGCGATTGGCGTGGTGAATCAGGAGATCGTCGCCGATCCCTTCTTCACTCCGCTGGAAATGCTTGAATTGATGGCTGGCTTCTATGGCGTGCCGAAATCGGAGCGCCGGAGCCTCGAAATCCTCACTGCCGTCGGCCTTGATGACAAGAAAGACGCTTATGTGCGCCAATTGTCCGGTGGCATGAAGCGCCGCCTGATGGTGGCCAAGGCGCTGGTACACAATCCGCCAGTTCTGATCCTGGATGAGCCGACCGCAGGCGTGGACGTGGAGTTGCGCCGGTCGCTCTGGACCTATGTGCGCGAGCTGCACGACAATGGCACCACGATCATCCTGACGACTCACTATCTGGAAGAAGCCGAAGAGCTGTGTGATTCGATCGCCATCGTGAATCATGGCGAGATCGTCGCCTGCGAACCAACGCCTGCCCTGCTCTCACGCCTTGATTACAAGACGCTGGTCATCACGCCGAAAGAACCGCTGACGGCTGTTCCGGCTGCCCTGTCGGACATGGACGCAACACTGCGCCCCGATGGCGATCTCGCGATCACGTTCCGGACCAGCGAGACCGGAATCGGTCGCCTGCTGGAAACCGTGCGTTCCAACGGCATCGGCATTGGTGACCTCGTCACTGAAGCGCCGGACCTCGAAGACGTCTTCATCGCCCTGACCTCGCAGGCCGCATAAAAAAACGCCGGCAGACCTGCCGGCGTTTCTTCAATTTTTACTGTGCGAAGCGCCTAGACGCTCTGCTTGATCCAGTCGGAAATGGCTTGCTTGCTCATCGCGCCGAGATGCGTGGCGGCAACCTTGCCATCCTTGAACATCACCAGCGTTGGCAGGCCGCGCACGCCATATTTGGACGGGGCCACCGGGTTTTCGTCGACATTGATCTTGGCGACCTTGATCTGGCCGTCGAGTTCCTCGGAGACCGCGTCGATATGGGGGGCCATCTGCTTACAGGGGCCGCACCATTCGGCCCAGAAATCCACGACCACCGGCACATCGGATCCACCGATCACACCATCAAAATCATCGTCCGTAACATTCACCGCAGCCATTGCGTGGCTCCTTCATGCTTTCTGTTTCAGTTGGAACATACATAGGAACTCGTTTGGGAAGTCAAACCGCGCTCTGCGCACCCTTTAGAGCTTCTAACAACATCTCTTCCGGCAGGAACATCAGGCGCGGCCCGTCGGTCCAGCACAGTGCCGTGCGCACAGTCCGGCCGGGATAGGCTCGCCGCAGGACAGCCCAATAGGCCGCCATCTGGGCGCGGTAGGTCTCTGCCACCCCGTCCGGGCTGTCGGGGGCGGGCTGGTCAGTCTTGAAGTCGATAATCAGCACTTCATCCTCTGTCACGACCAGCCGGTCGACCCGGCCATTGACGATCAATCCTTCCGGCAATTCCGGCGCTGCGCCGACAATGGCGGCCTCGGCCCGTCCACCCGGCTGGAACAGGCGCTGCATGTCCGGCGCGTCGAGGATGCCGAAAACGGCCGCTTTCATTTCGCTACGCGCCGGGTCGTCCATATCTGGCAGTCGGGACAAATAGCGGCCGGCGGCACCTTCGCGCATGTCCGGTGCCAATGCTGGCAAATATTCCAGCAGCGCGTGAATGATCCGGCCCCGGCGCAGGCGTTCCTGACGAGTCTGGCTGAACGGCGCGAGAACGGGGGTCTTGCGCCCAAGCAGGCTGGACGGCGCACCGAATCGGCGGCGACTTTCGGGTGCCGGGGGCGGCGTGAACACCCAGTCCGGCAAATCGGCTTTGGCCGATTTCTGGGCGTCCGCAGTCGCCAGCGCTGGCGGAAGGCCTCCGAACCGGCGCACGCCGTTGTCATCAGCCTCTTCAGCCAGCCCGCTCATCGCGGCTTCGCACAGCGCATACCAGCTGCGATCATGATAGCCCGGCGGCCGTGCGCCATGCCAATGACCGGCAATGATCAACCTGTCCTGCGCGCGGGTCAGCGCCACGTACAGCAGCCGGCGAAACTCCTCTTCGGATTTGGCATTGGCCACCGCGCGCTCCAGCTCAGCTGCCGGCACGTCGCTGTCCTTGCGGGGCGACCAGATGGGCACACCGTCAACGACGAACATGGAGGACGACACCGTCTTGGGCCCCGCCGTTGTATCCGGCAGCACCACGACCGGCGCTTGCAGGCCCTTGGCGCCATGCACGGTCATTACCCGCACCTGGCCTTCGGGCGCGGCAAGGTCGCGTTTGATCTCGACGAGTTTGGATTCCATTTCGGCGACAAAAGCCTGCAGGGAAGATGGCTCCGTCGCGTCAAAACCTTGTGCGCGGGCAAGCAGCGCCTCGACCGGGTCATGCGCTGGCGTGCCGAGCCGCGCATTTATCCTGTCCCAGCCTGTCAGGCCATCCGATCCCGGAACATCCAGAACATCGGAGAGGAATTCATAAGGGGGCTCGTGTCGACTGGAGATCAGACTGCCAAGAAAGTCGGCAGCCTTCTTGACGTCGGGGTCCAGACTTGCCTGAACCCGGGACCACAATGTCTCGCCCTTCCCGCGTTTGTTCGCCAGGGGGAACAGGTAGCGGTCATCATCCACGAGGCCGACAAACGGCCCGCGCAGGATTTCCGCCAGCGTCAAATCCCGCTCGGGCAGAAGCGCAAACCGCATCAGATTCAGGCAGTCTTGCACCGCGATGTGATCTGTCAGTTTGAGGCGGTCGGCGCCGGCGACCGGCAAGCCTGTAGCCTTCAATGCGGAGATCATCGCATCGAACAGCCCGCCCGTACGGCTGCGGACAAGGATCAATATGTCTTCCGGCTTCATCGGCCGGCGCTGCCAGCGCCGGTCCGGCAATTCCTCCCAGACTGTCTCGCCGCTCTCCACCATACGCTTCAGTCGCTGGGCGAGCCGCGTGGCCAGGCGTGCTTTTGGAGAGCTGGAGCGCAGCGCATTGACGGGCCGCGACCAGGCGTCAGCGTCCTCATCCTCATCGCGCTCATCAACCGGCCAGAGTTCCACCAGTCCCGGCTGGTTCGCCCGGCGCGCGGTGTGCTTCACACCATCCGCCGTCAGCGGTGATTGTATACCGGAGGCAATATTGACCGGTGGGGACGAATTCCAGACCGCATCCACAAAACCCAGAATTTCCGGTGAGGACCGGAAGGACATTTCCATCGTCTGGGACAGGACTGCCGGATCCTTGCGGATATACTCCTGTTCCTGCGTGCGCAATTGCGCCGGGTCTGCGCCCTGGAAGGAATAGATGGATTGCTTCTCGTCGCCCACGACGAAGAGGGTGCGTGGGTCTTGTTGGCGCTCCGCGCCGATCCCTGCGGTGAATTCCTCCGTCAACGCATTGATCAGTTCCCACTGTTCGGGGCTCGTATCCTGCGCCTCGTCGAGCAGGATGTGGCTGATTCCGCCATCCAGCTTGTAAAGCACCCAGTCGGACATGCCCGTGCGCGTGAGCAGGTCACGGGTCTTGCGGATGAGGTCGTCAAAATCGAGGGCGCCGCGGCGGCGCTTCTCGTCCTGATACGCGACCAGCGCACCCAGTCCGACTTCCAGCAGCGCGGAGGTGCGTTCCACCGTTTCGGCCAGTTTCAGTTTTGTCGCGAGAGCCTCCACCCGCGCCACTTCAGACCCGATTTCATCCTTGGTCGCAAACAACACGACGACATTGGCGTCCTTGCCAGCTTCAGCATTGTAGAGGGATTTGTAAGGATTGCCCTGCGCGCCAAAAAAGGCGCACTTGTAGCATTCCCAACGGCGCGCGGGGTCCTCTTCGTAAAGCGCGGCCTCAACGGCATTGGCGGTACGGGTGTCGTCCCGCTTGCCCGATGCCCGTAGGCTGATCAGGGCCTCGCGCAACGCGTTGACCGGCATGTCCGGCCCCATGGCCAGTTCCAGAATGTCCGCCGGGCCCGCTTCGGGCGCATTCAGGTTTTCGATCAGCGCGGCGCGCATTTGGACCTGATTGAAAGCGTGTGCTTGGGCGAAGTCCAGATAGGCGTTCATCTTGAAGCGCATGGCATTCAGCGCGACGTCGGCCCCATCATGTCCGCCTTCCAGTGCAAGCACGTTCAGAGCCTCGGGCGCGGTTTCGCTCGCCTTCAAGACGGCCTGCGCGCGTACATTTTGCCAGATCGCCTGGGCCTCGTCTTCCTCGATCTCAGCAAAGCCGGGCAGCACGCCGGCTTCCAATGGAAACCGTCGCAGGATACGCGCACAGAAGGCGTGGATCGTCTCGATCCGCAGGCCGCCCGGCGTCTCAAGTGCGCGAGCGAACAGGGCCCGGGCCGCTCTCAAATCGTCGGTCTTATAGGCGTCTTTCGGACGCCCTTCGAGGCGGGACAATTCCTCACGCAATTTGTCGTCGCGCATGATTGACCATTTGCCGAGCGTGCGGAATAGGCGCGACAGCATCTCGTTTGCCGCGGCCTTGGTATAGGTGATACAGAGGATGGAGTCCGGAGCGGCGCCCACGCGCCCGTCCTCACGGCGCAACAGGAGCCGCGCGACGCGGTCGATCAGGACTTTCGTCTTGCCGCTACCCGCATTGGCCATGACAAAGACGGGCCGCGCCGGGTCTGCCGAGACGAGTTGCGCCGTATTGGCACGATGGTAATCTTCCGTATCCGGCGGGGTGACTGGCAGTTTCGCATCAGGCATCACCGCCCTCCCCCTCTTCGGTATCGCCTGCCCATTCCGCGCGCCGGGCGAGGAGATTGTAGCCATTGTCATATTTGACGAATTTCACGCGCGGCGCAGACAGGAATTTCGACGATGGCTCACGATAGGCTTCGATCAGGCGCAACAGGCCGCTCTCGGCCAGCTCCGCCATTTCTGCGGGTTCTATCGGAAGGTTATGTTTGCCGCCGAGACTGAACGCGTCCGGCTTGGCCTTGAAGGCCACATAGTGAAGCTGGTCGACACGCGCCGCCGGCACGCCCTCATAGCCGCCCTTTTGCGCGATCAGTGCTTGCAGGGGCATTTGCTGGCTGAGGCCGGTGGCGACTTCCTTGTCGCGTGGCGGGCTGCCCGTCTTGAAATCGACAATGATAAGATCACCATTGGACGTCTGCTCAATCCGGTCGGCTGTGGCCGACAGCGTGAACGGCAGACCGGCAACGTTATAGTCGATCCGTCCCCGGACCTCCTGCTTCAATTTCCCGCCTGACGTGTCCCGCTGACTGCGCCAGACCATGTACCAGTCAACCGTGCGCTGCCAGACCGCCTCGCGCGCGGCCCACGCATCGGCAGGTTCGCCCACACGCAGCAATTCCTGTTTGAGCAGCGCCATCAATTGTACGGCCGTCTTTGGCTTACCGTCTTCCTCGAACAGTTCGAGCGCCCTGTGAATCGCGGTGCCGCGCGGCGCAGGGCCAAGCTCATCGTTCAGCGCATCCACCGAGGACAGGCCGAGCACCTGTTCGGCCCAGAGGGCATAGGGGTCACGCTGCAACAGGTCGACCCGCGTGGCGGACAGGCGCGAGGGCCAGCCTTCGGGCCGCGCCGAGGGGATCGGTTCGGCGCTGAAACCCGGCAGCGCGTCGATCTGGTTCAGCTTCAGCGCTTCGACCAGTTTGATCGGATCAAAGGCCTGCGGCGCGAAATGATCCGCGGCCTGGTTTTCGAGTGCCCCTTCCGCGAGCGTCTTGAGGCGCCAGACCCAGCGCGAGGCCACCGCAGGTGCATCATTCCGGCGCGAGGAGTAGACAAGCGTCACATCAGGCGCGCAGGCAAGCTGGGCAAAATCGTGCGCGGCAAGTCCCATCCGCTCTTCCGGATCGCCAAGGCCAAGGCGCGCGCGGAAATGGCGTGGCAGGAAGGCATCTGGCGCCGGCCGCTTCGGCCAGACATCTTCATTGAGCCCGGCAAGAATGACCCGGTCGGCAGATTGCAGTCGCGCTTCGAGGGGCCCCCAGATCGAGAGTTGCGGGTGTTCAGCCTCGCCGAAACTGACCGTCATCTGGGACGCCTGTGAATTGACGAGGTCGGCAAGCGCCGCAGGCCGCATCGGGCCGAGTGACTCCGACACTTCCCTGACGAATTCGAGCAGGCGACTGGTGGCCGCGCCATCCTCGCCTGCCCACGGCATGGGCGTTTCGCTGACGGATTCCGCCAAGGCCGCGATGCGCTGGATGGCATCAGCACCCGTGACCATTTCGATTTCGCTCATATCCGCATTCGCGTCTTCAAAGCGCGCAATCAGAGACACGATGAGCGCGATCCCCTCCACCTGCTGGTCAGGACCGAATTGGGGATAGGGCTCAATCGTGTCGCGCGTGCGGATGCTTTCCACCAATTCCTGAAGAGACGTCCACCGTCGCGGCCCGCGCAGGAAATGAAGCTCCAGGTCAGCAAGCCCTTCCAGCGGCGCTGCCAGCTCGTGGGTCAGCACGGATACCATCAGGACGGGATCGCCCGGATCGACCGCCCATTTTGCGCACAGCCCAACGAAGCTGCCGGCCGCCGTACGTCCGACGGGAATGCCGGCGGAGGGGGGAACGCTGATGTTCCAGCGTTTCAACAAAGCGGAGACGCGACGTGCGAGGCCCGCATCCGGTGTAATCAGCGCCGCTGTCCGTCCTTTCGCCTCCAGCGTCTCCCGCAGGATGAGGGCAATGGCGCTGGCTTCGGCAGCCTCGTCAGGGGCTTCGAGGAGCGATAGCCCTTCCAGCGCTTGTTCGGCGAAGCTTGCCACGTCCGTGCCCGCACTGGCCGCGAGTTGATCCAGCGTATCGCGCCAATCCGCCGTCGCATCAGCGGGTGCAAGCGCTTCCATGATCATGCGGCGGCGCGCATGGCGTTTGGGGCCAACCTCGATACCGGGCCATTCGGGAACATCACCCGGCGCGACGCCTAACGCGTCGAGCGTGTTCAACAATGTGTTTTGGGGATGTCCGATCTCGGATCGAATTGCCAGCCGCTGGTCTTCAGACGAGGCAAGGTCCAGCCCCGGCAGCACGATCAGCCCCATCGGCAATTGAAGTGTGGCCTTCATCAGCACGCGGCCAGCAGGCGTGGCCCCGGTCGACCCAGCGATAATCACCGGGGCTTCCGGGGGATGCGCGAGCCAAGCCTGTGCAGTGGCCTCGGCTGCCAGCAAGCGTCGCCTCAGCGGGTCGGTGACGCCCTGCTCCTTCAGCCATTCCGGCCAGGCATCCGTGATGATCTCGAGAAACCTGGCCGAGTTTGCCCAATGCTGGGCAAGGTCTGCATCCTTGGCGAGATCCGGCAAGCTGCTCCAATCCGCCTCCGGGCTGAGGTGTGCCTGGTCCAGCAAGCGCGCCAGTTCATTCGCCGCCGCCAGCGCCGAGGAAGGCGGCACATCCATGCCGGAGCTTTCGCGATAATAAGCCTGCACAAGAGAGGCGAGCGTTCCGAGCCGTGTGGCCGGAGCGAGTGCGGGTGGCAAATCAGTAACAAAAAACTCGGCGACAGGCGGCGCCTCGTCGCTTTCGAGATCCCCCATCGCGCGGATGTCCGGCGACAGGATCGGAGTCTCGTTCGCGGCGAGGAACAGGGCGGCCGACAGTTCCCGCGCAGACCGGCGGTTCGGCACATAGATGGTGGCGTCTGCCAAGGCATCCGGCGTGTTGGGCAAATCCACCGCGCGGGCCAGCTCCGCTGCGAGGGCTTTCAGGAAGTTCTCCCCCGGCGGGATCGACCAGACTTTCGGCGCGCCAACGCCAAACAGGGCAGGATCATGCGCCATGGCAGCGCAGCCACATCTCGGCATCCTTCAGGGCTTGGGGATCGCCCACATGGAGCCAGAAATCGTCAAGCGGAAGACCGTGCAACCGGCCGGATTCGACCAGCGGCCCCCAGATACGCCAGGCAACGGAGAAGCGCTCCACTTCAAGCCCAGCAAAGGCCTGCGGCTTCAGGATACGCACGCCTGCATACGCCCAGGGCGCCGATGGATTTTCGCCACGCCGCGTCAGGCTCCCCGTCTCGGCACGCAGGAAATCCCCCGCGCCGCCATATCCAAGACTGCGCTGCGTATCTGCGAGTAGCAGGAGTTCGTCCATCCGCTCGGGATCAAACGCCTCAGCCAATTCGAGTAACGGGGTGGCATCCCCCTCACCCCAGAACGCATCTGTATTGACGACGAAAACGGGATCATCACCGAGCACCGGCGCGGCCTTCACCAGCGCGCCGCCTGTTTCAAGCACTTCGCCCCGTTCGTCCGACACGATCAGGTCCACGCCCTTGAGGCCCGCCACATGGGCTTCCACCTGATCGGCGAGCCAGTGGACATTCACGACAATCCGCTGCACGCCGGCTTCGATCAGCGGGTCAATCATCCGGTCCATCAGACGCTTGCCGCCAACTTCAATCAGGGGCTTCGGGCATGTGTCCGTGAGCGGCCGCATCCGTGTGCCGAGCCCAGCGGCCAGCACCATTGCCGTATGCGGAACATTTGATGACATCAGCTTTCCTCGAACACGAAGGGGGTCGTCTCCCGCACGAAGGCCGCCATGGGCTCCAGCGCGGGGTGGGACAGATTACGGGCGAGCAGTTTCAGTTGGCGCGGCTGGAATGTACCATACCGGGCCTTGCCATCGCGGTGCTGCAGCCGGGAAAACACGCCAGCAATGCGCAGCGCGTTGAGGGCACCGATCACGGCGAGCCGCTCGTCGAAAGCCTCGCGCGTCTTGCCGGTCTGGTCGAGATAATGCCGGATCGCCGCTTCGGACGCCTCATGCGAAACATCCCGTCGTGCGTCCTGGGTCAGCATGGCCATATCCCACGCGTCCCATCCCTTCACCGCGTCCTGGAAATCGAGCAGCGCGATGCGGTCCTTTCCGAGCCAGAGCAAGTTCTCGGCATGGTAATCGCGCAAGGTGAACACACGCGGAAAGGAAAGCGCCTGTTCAATCAGCGCGTCGCGTTCAGACTCCCATCGAGCACGGGCCGCGCCAGTCAGGGCCACGCCTCCTGCCTCAACCGGCAGCCAGTCGGCATAGAGGTCCGCATTCGAGGCCAGAGCGAGGCGGTCAAAATCGAGGATCGGCCATTGTTCCGCCCTGAAGGTGACCGTATCCGGGATTGGCTCCCGATGGAGCCGCGCCAGCATGTCGGCGGCGAGCGTGTAGGCCGGAACTTCCAGGGCCGGATCCCGCTCAATCTGGCGGGCAAGTTCCATCCCGTCGCCAAAGTCCTGCAGGATGGCGAGCCCGGCTTCGGTGTCGTGGGCCAGGACCTCCGGCGCCTCGAAACCCAGCGCTCTCAGATGATTGGCGATCAGGACGAAGGCATCCACCCGAGAGGCAGCAAGACGTGTCTGGGCATTCCATCCCATCGCATTGCGTGTGGCGTCGTCGGCGTCCGGCGGACACGGGTCGGCCTCGACTCGCGGCGCATCCATCAGCATCGCTGTCGTACCATCCGGCTTCACCAGTCGGATATAGCGACGGGTCGAGGCGTCCTGCCCCAAAGGCTGCAGTTGTGCATCGCCCCAGCCATGGCGCGAGAGGAAACCGGCAATCAGCCCGTCGCGGAAACTAGAATTGAAATTCATCGCAGCGTCTCTGCCAGTCTTCACCATGGGGTTCCAGCGATACGAGCCGATGTTCGCCTTCAAAGTCAAAGACGATGTCCAGCCGCCAGGCCGGGAGGTGCTTTCCCGCCTTCTCCGGCCATTCGACGATGGCCACACCCTCTGGCGTCTCGTCCCAACCGATTTCCTCCATCTCGTCGGGGGATTCCAGCCGGTAGAGGTCGAAATGCCAGACTGGGAAATCCGGGGCGTCATAGGCTTGGACCAGCGTATAAGTCGGGCTCGGCACCTCCTCGACATCCGGCACGAGCGCGCGGACCAGGCCCCGCGTGAATGTCGTCTTGCCGACCCCCAAGCCGCCATGCAGGGCGATCACGTCGCCTGGCGTCAGCAGACCGGCCATAGCGGCGCCCAATTCAAGCGTCCGCGCTTCATCTTCGAGTCGATACGTCAGTTTCATCATCATGTGCTTATAAAAGACTACAGCTACACACCATCGCTTCCTGACTAAATTGCGGCAATACGCGTGGTGACATGCCTTGCAGTAGCAGGCAGACTGGCTTAGAACCTTAAAAAATGACGCAGGCGTCACGAATTGACGCTACGTAGGCCGGGAACGACACATTGGATCTGACAGACGCAAAACGGATTGTAGTAATTGGGGGTGGGCAGGCTGCGGCTCAGGCCATCCAGTCCCTCCGCATGGGGGGCTATGCCGGCGAGCTGACACTGGTCGGCGAGGAGCCTGCCTTGCCCTACCAGCGCCCACCTTTGTCTAAAGCCTATATGAAGGGTGAGTTCGCGGAAGAACGGCTCTATTTCAAGCCGGCGGCCTGGTATGCCGACAACAAGGTCGAACTGGTCCTCTCCACACGCGCAACGGCCATCAACCGGACTGACCGCAAGGTGGAGCTCGAGCATGGCGGCCATCTTGATTATGACGCGCTGATCCTCGCGACCGGATCGCGGCCCCGCGCCCTGCCTATCGAAGGCGCAGATCTTGAGCATGTTTACGCGCTGCGCGGCCTCGCAGATGTTGAGCGCATCCGGCCGCAAATGGTCGCCGGGCGCTCCATCCTGATCGTGGGCGCTGGTTATATCGGGCTGGAAGCTGCTGCCGTGGCCCAGCAGATGGGTCTCAAGACCACCGTCCTCGAAATGGCGCCGCGTGTGCTTGCCCGTGTGACCAGCCCCGTCATGAGCGAATTCTACGAGACTGAGCATCGCCGGCAGGGCGTCGATATCCGTACCATAACCAGCCTGTCGAAGCTGGAGGGCAAGGATGGTGCCGTGACCGCCGCTGTGCTCAGCGATGGAACCAAGCTCGATGCAGACATCGTCCTCGTTGGTATCGGCATCCTGCCCAATGAAGAATTGGCCAAGGACGCCGGCATCGCCTGCAACAATGGCATCCTCGTTGACCGTGACGCCCGGACCTCTGATCCGAGAGTCTTCGCAGCCGGCGATTGCGCAAGTCGCCCGCTGGTCCATTTCGGCCGGGCCGGACGGCTTGAAAGCGTCCATAATGCGATTGAGCAGGGCAAACTCGCTGCCGCCGCCATTCTCGGCAAGCCGCGTCCGAATGAGGACTGCCCGTGGTTCTGGTCGGACCAGTATGATTTGAAGCTCCAGATTGCGGGCCTCAGCGCCGGGTATGACCAGATCGTCGTGCGGGGTTCGCCCGAAGACCGGAAATTTGCGGCCTTCTATTTGAAGAACGGCACCCTGATTGCCGTCGATGCGATCAACAGCCCGCCAGAATTCCTGGCGTCCAAGAAGCTCATTATGTCAGGCGCGAAACTCTCGGCTGACATTCTTGCAGACACATCAATATCAATGAAAGAGATTGCCACTAACGCAGTGGCAGCTTGAAGGAGAGAAACCCGCACATGGCGAAAATTACCTATATCGATTGCGAAGGCACCGAGCGCGTCGTCGAAGCCCAGAACGGCGAAACCGTAATGGAAGCTGCGATCAAGAATTCCATTCCCGGCATCGACGCCGATTGCGGCGGAGCCTGCGCCTGCGCGACATGCCATGTCTATGTCGACCAGGGCTTCATGGACAAAGTCGGTGAGCAGGAAGAGATGGAAAAATCCATGCTGGATTTTGCCGAGAACGTACAGGAAAATTCCCGCCTGTCCTGCCAGATCACCGTGTCGGAAGACCTGGACGGCCTGAAGGTGACCACACCGGAAAGCCAGCACTAAGCTGCTGACAAACTGACAAATGAGCGCTCCAGTCGTGTGCTGGGGCGCTTTTTTTGACGGTATACCCCAGCGTCATGAGTTGGTTCCCTTCCAGAACTGACTATGTATCCGCTCTGGTTTCAGGGAGAATTTCATGGACTTCAAAACCCTCATGCGCAGCGGCAAACAGACCGGTGATCATGCAATCTCGTTCCATGTACCCGACTCCTGGATGCAGGGCCGCACGACCTATGGCGGACTGACTGCTGCGCTTTGCCTTGAGGCTGCGATGCCGACCTCTGGAGAGCGCCCGATCCGGTCTGCCCAGATTGCCTTTGTCGGCCCCGTTTCCGGAGACGTTGAATGCACGGCTACCTTGCTGCGCGAAGGCAAGAACACCGTGTTCACCAGCGTGCGAATGATTGGCGAAACCGGCGTGGCGGCTGAGGCGATCTTCGCCTTTGGCGCTCACCGGGAGTCCTCATTAAATTTCGCGCATCTCCCTGCTCCCGAAGTCACTGCCCCGGACGAGACCGCATCCTTCTTTGGCGACTCGCCGAAGCGACCCGCCTTCACCCGTAATTTCAACATCAGGCTGGCCAAGGGCAAGCCACCGATGTCAGGCGCCGCGGATGCAGACATGTCGCTCTGGATGCGCCACAAGGATGGCGCTGTTGCGCCTGATGCTCTGTCCGTTCTGGCGCTGGCGGACGCCCCGCCCCCGGCCGCCCTGACCATGCTGACCGGTCCGGCCCGCATCAGCTCCATGACATGGATGACGGAATTCCTGACCGACGACATCCAGACCCAAGAAGGCTGGTTCCTGGCTCGGCACGTCGCCGATACCTCAAAGGATGGCTATAACAGCCAGGCCATGACGCTCTGGAATATGTCTGGCCAGCCGATCATGATCGGCCGTCAGACCATTGCGGTGTTCGCTTAGGCTTATTACCCGGCCTAGTTATCGGGTTCAGGTTCTTCAGTGTCATTGATGATCGGTCCGGGTTCGAGCACTTTCATCAATGAGGCTGGTACCTGACCGGCGGGACAGGCTTCCTGAAGGACATAGGCATTGCCGACGCCCGGCGCGCCCGCATGCATGGGCGCTGTGATGGTCTGGGACCGGAAGATCCAGCTCAGGAAGAACATGGCGAACACAGCCGCGGCGACCGCGGCAATCGTGCCCCACCCCATACCCAAGGGATCGGATCCGGCCGGCACTGCCGGGCTGACAGGTCGGCTGGCAGAACTTGAATTGCCGGGTTGCGATTTTACAGAGGCCTTCGCGAGCGCCGCCGCGCTGGCGGTCTCGGCCGCCGGAGCGGGTTTGATACCCATCGCCTTTTCGCGCTTCTTCTGGGCATCAATGGCCAGCGGATCGTCGGGATGGGCAGCAAGCCAGTCTTCCCGCGCCTCTTCATCTTTCGATCCGAAGTTCATCCATTCGCGCAAGTCGGAGCGACCATCGCGCTGGGCGAGTTCCTCGATCATTTTGTAGAAGCCTTCAGGCGTCTTGCGAGACGTCATGCCCTCGATCGAGAACCGCTTGTCATTCTTGAACGGCTCATACGGGATGGTCTTGTCGAGGCTGACCTGGGCCAGCATGCCGGAGCGGGAGTGGCCAATCGAGGCCGCCGCGCGCACCCAGTCGCTCTTCACCGCATGTTCGGACCACATGACCAGCATGTGCCGGGAATTGCCCGCATTGCGCGCATCCTTGGCGTCGAACGTGTTGTCGGTCTGCTTCTGGTCGAACCAGACCTTGAATTTCAGCGACCGCAGCCGGCGGGCAACCAGCTTCGCCATGTCACGATCTTCGATCGCCGATACCAGGAAAACATCGTACGCCATATGCGCGCTACCTCTTGAAGTAATGGGCCAAGCATACCCATAGACCCTTAATATTCCACCCAATTCCGCTTTCAGGCGATATTTCAGTCTGTTTTTCGGCTGAAAATCCGGCTAATTGCGCGGCGAAACAGTTAATCAGGAGACCGGTATGGGTTTCAAATGCGGCATCGTCGGCCTTCCCAATGTGGGCAAGTCCACGCTCTTCAATGCGCTTACCCAGACAGCGACCGCCCAGGCAGCGAACTATCCCTTCTGCACGATCGAGCCCAATGTCGGCGAAGTGGCCGTGCCGGAGCCAAGGCTGGAAAAGCTGGCTGCGGTAGGCGGCTCGAAAGAGATCATTCCGGCCCGCATGAACTTCGTGGATATTGCCGGCCTCGTCGAAGGCGCCTCCCAAGGCGAAGGCCTCGGCAACAAATTCCTCGCCAACATTCGCGAGACCGACGCGATCATCTATGTCCTGCGCTGTTTCGAGAATGACGACATCACGCATGTCAGCGGCAAGGTCGACCCGATTGCCGACTTTGAAGTGGTCGAAACCGAGCTGATGCTGGCCGACATGGAAAGCCTTGAAAAGCGCAAGGCCGGTGTAGTGAAGAAGGCCAATTCCGGCGACAAGGAAGCCAAGGCCCAAGTCGCCCTGATCGACCTTGCTCTCGTGGAGCTGAATGAAGGTCGTCCGGCCCGTCGCGCCGTCATTTCGAAGGATGACACCCGAGCGTGGAACATGCTGCAGCTGCTGACGTCGAAACCTGTCCTGTTTGTCGCCAATGTCGATGAAGACAGCGCCGCAACCGGCAATGAATACTCGAAGCGTGTAGAAGCCCGAGCCACCGAGGAAGGTGCCGCATGCGTCGTGATTTCCGCTCAGATCGAAGCGGAACTTGCCCTGCTCGATGAACCGGATCGCAGCGAATATCTTGAGACGCTGGGACTGGAAGAACCCGGCCTGACCCGCCTTATCCATACCGGCTATAACCTGCTGGACCTGCAGACCTATTTCACGGTCGGGCCCAAGGAAGCGCGCGCCTGGACGATCCGGAAGGGCTGGTCGGCGCCAAAGGCCGCCGGGGTCATCCACGGAGACTTTGAAAAAGGCTTCATCCGCGCTGAAACCGTCGCCTACAAGGACTATGTCGAATATGGCGGCGAAGCGGGCGCCAAGGAAGCCGGCAAGATGCGTTCGGAAGGCAAGGAATACATCGTCCAGGACGGCGATGTGATGCTGTTCCGGTTCAACGTCTAAGCTATTTCGCCGACAGTGCGGCGCGTCTTTGCCCGCGCTGGCTGCCCGTCAGGCTGGCCCAGTCCGGGCGCTCATAAAGAAGCTTCAAGGGCGTTCCGCGAATGAGGGCGTGAAAGGCGAGCGGCAGGCCGACGGCCAGGGCCAGGGTCACGGCGCACGCCAACCCGACATCGCCCAATGGCGCGCCGGTGTTCGGCCATACCAGCCGCTCCATGCCGACCAGCGGGAATGCGTAGGTCAGGTAGATAACAATCGAGTACCTCCCGCAATATCGCAGGAAATCCGCTGCGCGGAACCGCGTCAGCAATGCCGAAACGATGCAAACGGCGGTTGCGCCAGCAAGGCCGAGAATGAAGCTGAAGAGGACTTCCTCGTGCAGTCCGAAGCTTACGGCCCACGCGTTCAGACCAGCCCAGATGAGCAAGCCAATTCCGCCAATCACTGGCGCCTTCGCTGCCCTTTCCGCGAAGCGGAAGATCTGTGGCGCGAAGGCATACCCCATGAAGAAATAGACATAGCGATTGGCAAACCGGTCGATCACCCCCCAGCCGGTATCGATCACCACAAGCTGATAGAGGGACTGGAGGACAAAGACGCCAATGAGCACAATCCATATCGGCACCTTCCTCAGCAGACGTGTGACGACATAGAAAATCGCCAGCATATGGACGAACCAGAGCGAGTTGGTTGGCTCAATGAAGCTGAAAGCCCAGAGCTTCAGGAAGTAGCCGGGCTCGGACACCATCGCGTCAAACTCCACGACCGGGAACTGGAGCGTCAGCCAAAGGACATAAAAATAGATGAAGTGGACAACTTTGCGGTCGAGATAATCGACCAGAGAGCCGTGGATTGACCGGTTCAGGAACAGGCCTGCGACAAGGAAGAAATCCGGAATGCGGAACGGCCGGGCGAAATCGACGACCGGGTGCATCCACCCTTCCGCACCGACCACATGCTCCACGCTGTTCACCGTATGCATCATCACCACGAGAATGATGCAGATGCCCTTGGCGTAATCGACCCAATCGACGCGTGAGGGCACCAGTGCAGAGAGTTGATCGGTCGAACTCATTCGAAGTCACTCCACAGGCCGAACCAGGTCGGCGTCAGGTCGATGCGACCACCGACAGATAGGGCAGATCATTACAATAGGTTTTTATACAGGCCGCAAACCAGTCAAACGTCTGATCGACACGCGCAACGGCATTGCGTCGCCGGGACAGGACGCTGGCCTTACCGTCGGGCAGCCAGAAATATGGATTTGCCTCCCACACAATGATGCGTCCGTCCGGTTGTATGCTGTAATCGACAGCCGCGAAATCAAGGCCCAGCGCCTTCACTGCGGCAACCAGTTCACTGGCTCCCTGCACGGGCCCCTTGAAATAGGCCTCGTCCGCTTCCAGCAATTCGCTAAGGAGAGCCTGATGATAGCCAAAACGTCTGGCCATGGTACGCGGGCGGCTCGCTTCTCGCTGGAATAGACAGTTGGAAAGACCGACAATCCGCTCAGGCGAGAAAAACAAATGGCTGGCCATCACCCGGTCGCCAATCACGAAGGCGCGCGCCTTGTGATGATAGCGGGAGAACAGGCTGTGATCGGCCGGGTCAGATTGGCGGTATTCTTCACGAATATCGTAAAGGTGAAGCACAACGGCGGGTAAAATGTCTTCACTGTCCAACGTCAGAACATCTTGTTGACCGAACAGGGTCGCGACATGTCTTTGGGCATGTTCCTGGTCACTGCGCACGATGCACGGGAACCCGACGCGGGCGATCGCGCCAGGCAGCTCCAGAGAGTTCCTCACCGGGGCAGCGACAGCGCTCGCCACGCCCGCATTTGTCCAGATACCCGCTTGCACCGATTTGGTTGTGTTGCTGAGCGCATCAGGATGATTGAGCATCCTGATGCCGCGGTCAGCTGCCTCGTCGGCAATCGTCATCGCGTCCAGATAGCAGGCGGGATATTTCTGCATCAACGGGTCGCCGAGCCAGAACACGACCAACCCAACATCGGTCAGGTCAGCGCGAGCATCGCCGGTGCGGTGGATGCGGATTTGCTTCAGCAAAGGGTCGGATTTCGCCGCAAGCCGGTTCAGGAAAACATCGCCTGTTGGAACGTTACGGCCTCGACCTGGCCCGTGGGTGACGAAGAGAATTCTGTTACGGCCAGAGGCGTTCATACTATTTTGGTCCCAAAACCTGACAGGTTTGCATTCTGCATAATCTGCCGAATTTCGTACGCAAGCAATATGCCAGAAATAGAGGTGGCGGGCTCTGTTTTTGGACACGAAGCCGACGGCCAGGACAGGACGATCAGACGCCCAGCCCGAATGAAAATCGCGTGCGGCGGCTCGCCCTGAGCCTGTACAATCAGCTCCGGGCCTGCATAGAACTCGCCGCGAAACGATTCAAACGGGTAGGCTTTCTTTACTATGCAGACATTTTCCACGCCGGATGCACCCCTTTCCGATGAACAGTTTGGGGCTCGGGTCCAGGCCGCAATCGATGGCAAGACCAAGCCACTTGGGGCATTGGGCGGCATCGAAACCCTCGCCGCGCAGATTGCTCACATCCAGAGGTCCCTCGAGCCGCGCGCAGATAGTTGCAGCCTGACCATATTCGCCGCCGACCACGGCATGGCTACCGCGGGCGTCTCGGCTTTCCCACAGGATGTGACCCGCCAGATGGTGTTGAACTTCCTGTCCGGAGGCGCCGCCGCGAATGTCTTCGCCCGGTCGGTTGGGGCGAGCGTGCGGGTCGTGGATGCCGGCGTGGCGGGCGAGCTCATGGATCATCCCGATCTGATACAACGGCGGATTTCCGGCAGTACTGCGAACGCCATCGCGCAGCCGGCCATGACGCCATCCGAACGGGATGCCGCGCTATCGTCTGGTTCAGCACTGGGTCATGAGGGCGATGAGACAGTTGCCTGTTTCGGTGAGATGGGCATCGGCAACACATCGTCGGCAAGCCTTGTCGCCGCAAAGATTCTCAGTATTCCAGTTGGTAACCTCACCGGGCGCGGCACGGGCCTTGATGATGAGGGGCTTCGCCACAAGCAGAACCTGTTGGAACAGGCTGCAGGCCGAACAGGCGCTCGATTGGATGCCCCCACTGCCCTGCTGGAATATGGGGGCTTTGAAATCGTCATGATGGTCGGGGCGATGATCGGCGCAGCGGCGAGCGGCAAGATCGTGATCGTGGATGGCTTTATCGCCACCGTGGCAGCCCTGGCGGCAACCTCAATAACCCCTGTGTGCCGGGGCCATATGGTCTTCGCGCACCGATCTGCGGAGGCGGGTCATGCCCGCGTGCTGGAGGCCTTGGAGGCGACGCCCCTGTTGCAGCTCGACATGCGCCTCGGCGAAGGTACGGGCGCCCTGCTCGCTTTCCCGCTGGTGAAAGCGGCTGCGGCAATGCTGCGCGAAATGGCGAGTTTCGAGAGCGCCGGGGTCAGCGGGCCAGCATGATAGGCGAACTCGCCAAATTCGTGCTGGCCGCACAATTCCTGACCCGGTTACCGCTCAGGACCGATACGCTTTTCACAGCGGAACGCCTGGCACAGGCGCCAAGATATTTCCCGCTCGTGGGCCTGCTGGTCGGGCTCGGGTCTGCAGCCACCTACTGGCTGGCGGCTCTGGTCCTGCCGGCCTTGCTCGCCGTACTGCTGGCAGTGGGGGCCGGGCTCCTGATGACGGGTGCCTTCCATGAGGATGGCCTTGCGGACACGTTTGACGGCATTGGCGGCGGGCTGACGCGGGAGCGCGCGCTGGAGATCATGAAGGACAGCCGCTTGGGCACCTATGGGGCCGCTGCGCTGTTCACGGCGCTGGCGCTCAAGGCAGGTGCGCTTTGGTCAATGCCACCGGCATGGATTTGCTTCGCCCTGCCGATAGCGCATTGTATTTCAAGGTTTTCAGCGGTGTGCGTGATCGCCACCAGTCGTTATGTGCGTGAGGAAGGGACCGGAAAGCCCGTGGCGGCAGGCATTTCCGCGACCAGTTTGATGATTGCCGGTTTCACAGCATTGGGGGCTGTTTCAGTCGGTGCGTTCCTGTTTCCACTTGTTTCACTCCTTTTCGGAATTGTTTCATTCTGTTTCGCGCATGTTCTCATGCGCCTGTTCTTTGAGCCAAAACTGGGCGGCTATACCGGCGACACGCTCGGCGCGGTGCAGCAGGCCAGCGAGATCGGATTCTATCTGGGGCTCGTCGCATGGCTCTGACCCTGCTTCGGCATACGACCCCCGATGTCGCGCCCGGCACGTGCTACGGTCGATCAGACCTCGCGCTCGCAACTTCGTTTGCGGAGGAGGCCGAGATCGTGCTGTCCGGGCTTCCGCGCATCGACCGGATCGTGACAAGCCCGCTCAGCCGCTGCGCGCAACTTGCCGAATTCGTCGGAAAGCGAAGCGGCGTGGAAGTCGGTCAGGATGACCGGCTGGTCGAGATGGATTTCGGCAGGTGGGAGATGCAGGCCTGGGGAGATTTGCCGAGGCATGAGCTGGATGCCTGGGCGTCTGACTTCCTTCATGCCCGGCCCCATGAGGGCGAAAGCGTCGCCATGCTGACGGCGCGCACTCAGGACGCCATGACCGAGTTCAACCAGAAAGACAGCCATACGCTGGTCGTCACCCATGCCGGTGTCATCAAGGCGGTCTTTGCTGCGCTCGGCGGCGACCACCATTATCGCAGCTCCGTCGCCTATGGCGGCCTCATCACGCTGCTGGAACACTCAGGAAAGCCAGACGCAACATGACCAACGATCCCTCCCACACCCAAAAGATGAAAGCGCTGCAAGCCGAGCAGCGCAAGAAGACCGAAGCGGCGGCGGTGCCAGATCGCGGCCTTGTCCTGGTCCACACCGGCAATGGCAAGGGCAAGTCGAGTTCAGCCTTTGGCGTTATTGCGCGCGCCCTTGGCTGGGGGCAGCGTGTGGGTGTGGTTCAATTCATCAAAGGAAAGTGGATCACTGGCGAGCGGCAATTCTTCGACAAGTTTCCGGACCAGCTCGACTGGCACACAATGGGCGAAGGCTTCACCTGGGACACGCAGGACAAGGCCCGCGACATTGCGGCCGCCGAGGCCGCCTTTGCACGCGCCAAGGAGATGATGGCGAGCGGGCGCTATGACCTGATCGTCCTGGACGAGATCAATATCGCGATGCGCTACGATTATCTCTCGACCGATGACGTGCTGGACGGACTGAAAGCGCGCGCCGGCCAGACCAGTGTCATCCTGACCGGTCGCGATGCGAAGCCGGAACTGTGCGACTATGCCGACCTCGTCAGCGAGATGGTCGAAGTGAAGCATCCGTTCAAGGCGGGCCTGAAGGCCAAGCGCGGCGTTGATTTCTGAGCATTTTGGCGCGCGCCCTGTCGCGTAGGCAGTATTGACAGGCCGGGAGGCTTGCAACATTACCACTCCCAGATGGTGCTTTCTGCAAGGAAAGCTAAGAGGGAAGCCGATGTGAATTCGGCGCTGTACCCGCAACTGTGAACCGGGAGTTCAAGGCCAAACAGCCACTGGAGCAGTCGCTCTGGGAAGGCGGCCAGGAACGACGATCGGTGAGCCAGGAGACCTGCCATCGCGTCGTTCGTCCGGAGGCCGGGAATAGTTCTCAGCGGGCGGGAAGGCTACGAGCCTATCCTTTGTAACGACATCTGAACCCTTGGGCCTGGCCGTCCGCACCGATCCTCGGTGAGGCCAGATTGTCGTTATGAACTGCATCCACCATTCGGGCGGCTGGGATGCGAGGAAAACACATGTTGTACAAGACCGCCCTGCTTGGGGCTGTTGCTTTTGGCGTCTCCATCTCGGCTACCGGTCAGACCACCGATGCAGATGAAACAAAACTGGACACGATCATCGTCAATGGCTCACGCCTCGCCCAGACGCTGACGGAAGTCGGCTCCAGCGTCTCCGTCATCACACGCGAGGATCTCGACCAATTGGGGGTCGACTTTGCGCTCGACGCGGTCGCCACTGCGCCCGGTGTCACCATCAACCAGAATGGCGCGTTCGGCGGCAATGCCAGCGTGCGCATCCGGGGCGCCTCGACAGACCAGACCCTGGTCCTGATTGATGGCATTCCGGTCAATGACCCGACCGGCACCGGCGGTGGCTACAATTTCGCCCATCTGGATACGGATAATATCGATCGCATCGAAGTGTTGAAAGGCCCGCAATCGACGCTCTGGGGCAGCGACGCCATTGGCGGCGTAATTTCCATCACGACCAAGCGCCCGGCAGAGCGCCTGTCGGGCACGCTGTTCGGCGAATACGGCTCCTTCAACACGCTTCGCGGCGGAGCTTCGATCAGCAATGCGAACGAAATCGGCGATTTTCGGCTTGCGGCCACAGGCCTAAGCACCGACGGCATTTCCAAAGCTGACGAAGCCAACGGCAATACCGAAGACGATGGATACGAGTCCCAGACCATCGCGGCGAAGGGCGGGCTGAACTTACCTGCAAATATCCGGTTGGACACAAGCCTTCTCTGGAGTGATGCGGAGTCCGAATATGACAGCTATGCCTTTGGCGCGCAGGGCAGCGTGGCGGATGGCGACGAAGTCAGCAATTCCGAAACCCTGTCTGGAAATATTTCGCTGACACTTCCCCTGCTGGATGGCCGGCTCGAGAATCTCGTCCAGATCGGCTATGCCGACATCGAACGAGAAAATGTCTCCGACGGTGTCCAGAGCTACTTCACTGAGGGCGACCGGGTTCTTTATCGCTACCAGAGCACCCTGGCGATCAATGATTCCAACACGCTGGCCTTTGGCGCGGAACGTGAAGAGACCTCTGCGAATGAGCAGGACTCGTCCATCGACAGTCTTTTCGCCCTGTACGAATTCAAGCCAGTGGAAGATCTGACCCTGACAGGCGGGCTTCGGGTTGATGACCACGAAACATTCGGATCGGAAACAACGGGACGTGTGGCCGCCGCCTGGACCGCCACGGACCAAGTGACCTTCAAGGCCAGCTGGGCGCAAGGCTTCAAGGCCCCGAGCATCTTCCAGTCGACCTATATCTGCTCCTTCTGTGGGCTGACCGAGCCGAATGCCAATCTCGAACCGGAAACCTCCGAAGCGTTTGATATCGGCGTTCAGTGGCAATCATCCGACCAGCGCCTGACCCTTGGCGCGACCGTGTTTGATCAGGAAACCGAGAATCTGATCGATTTCTCCTACACGGCCGGATACGACAATATCGCGCTCATGGACTCTCAGGGCATCGAGCTGACCGGCGCCTATAGTGTGACCGACTGGCTGGGGGTGGCAGCAAGCTACACCTACATCGACGCCGAAGACGGTGATGGCAATGAACTGTCCCGGCTTCCGGAGAATACCGGCAATGTCAGCGTGTCACTTGATCCGGACGGCCCCTTCTCTGGCGCAGTCCTGGTTCAGTACAATGGCGAGGAAGCCAATACAGACGGCTCCGAACTGGACAGCTGGACCCGTGTTGACCTGACCGGCAGCTATGATCTCAACGACACGATTGAGCTGTATGGCCGGATCGAAAACCTGTTCGATGAGGAGTACCAACAGATCCTTGGCTATGGCACGCCCGGCCTGTCCGGATCTGTCGGACTCCGGTTGCGATACTAAGGCGCCCCCATGTCGAGACTGATGATCCTGCTCCTTGCTTTTTTCCTGTCCGCCTGCGGACGGGTGAACCAGGAGACGCCCGCAAAGCCCGAAAGGCCTGCCCGGATCGTCAGTCTCGACTATTGCGCCGACCAATATGTTCTCAAACTCGTGGACCACGACCGCATCCTTGCACTCTCGCCGGATGCCGGCCGGGAATTCTCCTATATGCGGGCAGCAGCAGCCGGCATGCCTACGGTGCGCCCGAATGCGGAAGACGTGTTGATTCTCAAGCCGGATCTGGTGGTTCGCTCCTATGGCGGCGGACCCAACGCGGCAGCCTTCTTCGAGAAGGCCGGCGTGCCCGTGGTGGACATTGGCTGGACACCGGATATTCCGTCCGTCATGGAAAACACGCAGCGTATTGCCGACGCGCTCGGAGAATCCGAACGCGGCGCAGTCGTGAATGAAGACATGGAGGATCGGCTGGCCCGCCTGAAAAAGCGCAGCACGGGCCAGACAGCGCTCTACATGACCCCAGCAGGTGTGACGACAGGCCCCGGCTCCCTGATCCACGAAATGATCGTGGCTGCAGGCCTGACCAATATGGAAGACCAATATGGCTGGCGGTCCCTTCCGCTTGAGACCCTTGCCTATGAAAAGCCCGATGTTGTGGCGGCCGCCTTCTTCGGATCACGGACCAATCATCCGGATGCGTGGAGCCCGATGAAGCACCCGGTCGCGAAAGCGCAACTTACCCAGAGCGAAGTGATCTCGCTGGAAGGGGCATGGACCTCCTGCAGCGGCTGGTTTCTGATGGACGCCATTGAAGCGCTGGCCGGGGGGGAAACGCAATGACCCGCGACACCCTTCTGATGCCGGTATTGATCGGGGCGAGCGTGCTCGCCATCATCGCCGCCTGTTTCCTTGGTTCAACCGCCCTGCCCGCCGACCGATTGCTGGCGGCCCTGTTCGGCGGCGCAGACGCTGGCGACCGTCTGGTCGTCTGGCAGATCCGCCTGCCGCGCGCGATTTCGGCCTATATCGTCGGTGCAGCCCTCGGGATCAGCGGTGCGGCCCTGCAAGGCCTCCTGAGGAATCCGCTGGCAGAGCCCGGCGTGCTCGGTGTTTCGGCCTCGGCCTCGCTGATGGCCACGTTTGCGCTCTATTACGGGATCGCCTCGATCACGCCCTGGGCCGTGCCTATCGCGGCAATTATCGGCGCCCTGGCGGCCACCGCCCTGATCACCCTCGCCGCCCTTCGCACGCAATCCGTGGTCACGCTGATCCTGATCGGCGTGGGTCTGTCCAGCTTCGCCGGGGCAGCGATGAGCCTGCTGATGAACCTCGCGCCGAACCCGTTTTCCCTGTCGGACATGATCAACTGGATGCTGGGGTCGGTCGCCAATCGCAGCTTTGACGAGATCACCCTCGCCGCGCCCTTCATCCTGGCAGGCGGCGCAATCCTGTTCGCCACCCGGCGCGGCCTGTCGGCCCTGACGCTGGGCGAGGAAGCCGCAAGCGGGATTGGGCTCGACTTGCGGCGCCAGCGCATCTTCACAGTGGTCGGAGCAGGCCTTGCCACAGGCGGTGCGGTCGCGCTGGCCGGGGCCATCGGCTTTGTCGGCATTGTCGCGCCGCACCTCATCCGGCCGTTCGTCGGATACGATCCCGCGCGCTCCCTTGTGCCCTCGGCGCTGCTCTCCGGCCTGATCCTCGTTGTGGCGGACATCTTCATACGCCTGCTACCAACTTCGGCGGAACTGAAGCTCGGCGTGGTGGCGGCCTTGATCGGGGCGCCGGCCTTCGTCTGGATCGCGATGCAGAGGCGGGGCGGGAATGACTGATCTCAGTGTTGAAAATCTCACCCTGCGTGCAGGTGCTACGACGCTGGTGGACGATGCCAGTTTCAAACTGGTCCAAGGCGAGTTCGTTGCCCTGCTCGGCCCGAATGGCGCGGGCAAGACGAGCCTGATTCGTGCCGGGATCGGACTGCAATCCGCCAATGACGGACACAGCCTCCTGGGCGGCGCGCCGGTTCACGGCCTTTCGCCCGCGCAGCGCGCCCGGCAGATTGCCTACCTGCCCCAGATCCGGCCCTTGGCCTGGCCCAATGCGGTTCGGGACGTGGTGTCGCTCGGGCGCTTCAGCCACGGCGCGCCCCTGGGCCGTCTGAAAGGGCTGGACGCCGAAGCCGTGGACCGCGCACTGGAGGCTTGTGGGCTAACCGCCCTAGCGAGCCGGCGCACCGATACTTTGTCGGGTGGGGAACTTGCCCGTGTCCATTGCGCCCGCGCCTTTGCCGCCGAAGCACCGCTGCTGGTTGCGGATGAGCCAATTGCCGCGCTCGATCCACGCCAGCAATTCCGTATTCTCGATTTGATCCGATCCTATGTGAACCAAGGTGGCGGAGCCCTTGTCGTCTTGCACGACATCCAGCTGGCCGCGCGCTATGCCTCGCGCATGATCTGGATGAAGGAAGGCCGGATTGTTGCGGATGGCTCGTCAGCTGAAACACTGACAGCCGACCGGCTCAAAGACATCTATGGCGTGACCGCGCGCGTTGATGGCCCCCACATCCATATCGAAGGTGCAGCGTGACAGCCCTGGCCTTGATGCTTCAGGGCACGGGTTCGGATGTCGGGAAGTCTGTCCTGACGGCCGCGCTCTGCCGAATTGCCCGACGGCGCGGCCTCAGCGTAGCGCCTTTCAAGCCGCAGAACATGTCCAACAATGCAGCCGCCTGCCCGACGGGTGGCGAAATCGGCCGGGCGCAGGCCCTGCAGGCGCGCGCGGCGGGTCTCGCGCCGCATACGGACATGAATCCTGTCCTGTTGAAACCGCAATCTGATCGCACAGCCCAGATCGTCGTGCAGGGCAAGGCGCTGCACGCCATGGAGGCAGCGGACTACATGGCCAACCGCGACCAGTTGATGGGCGTGGTCCTCGAGAGCTTTGACCGGCTGACTGCTGCGCACGACCTCGTCATCGTCGAAGGTGCCGGAAGCCCGGCCGAGATAAATCTGCGAGACCGGGACATCGCGAACATGGGCTTTGCCCGGCGCGCGGGCGTGCCGGTCTGCCTTGTCGGCGACATTGAAAAAGGCGGCGTGATCGCAAGTCTTGTTGGCACACGGAATGTGATCGACACGAAGGATGCCGCGATGATCCGGGCATGCCTCGTCAACAAATTCCGGGGTGATCTCAGCCTGTTTGATGAAGGCGTGACCGAGATCGAAACGCGCACCAAATGGCCCTGCCTCGGGGTGATCCCGTGGCTGCCTGCCGCCGGCAAATTGCCCGCCGAAGATGCACTCGTGCTCGACAGGCTACCCGCTCCCTCTGGCAAGACACTGAAGATCGCCGCACCGATGCTGTCGCGGATTGCGAATTTCGATGATGCTGATCCCCTGAAACTGGAACAAGGTGTTGCATTCAGCTGGATCCCGCCGGGCCAGCCCATTCCACGCGATACCGATGTCGTCATCCTGTTCGGTACGAAATCCACGCTGGGTGATCTGGCATTCCTGCGCGCACAGGGTTGGGATCATGACATCATCGCCCATGCTCGCACCGGTGGCCGGGTGCTCGGCATCTGCGGGGGCTACCAGATGTTGGGCCGCCGCATATCGGACCCGTACGGCGTCGATGGAGAGCCGGGCGATGCGCCGGGCCTCGGCCTGCTGGATGTCGAGACAGTGATGACACGCCACAAGGATGTGCGTCCGGTCACTGGTGTATGCGCGACAACCGGCCGTGAGACATCTGGTTACGTCATCCATGCCGGGCGAACTGCAGGGCCAGGCACGGATCGGCCCTTTGTGCGCTTCCATGACGAGGCAGATGGTGCGCACAGCCCGAATGGCCGGATCGCCGGCACCCATCTGCATGGGGCCTTCTCTGGCAATGCGTTTCGCGCTGCCTGGCTTGAGCAGGCGGGATATGAGGGCCAGTCCAGCCTTGATTACGATGCGGTCGTGAATAACGCGCTGGATGAACTGGCCGATGGTGTGGAACAGGCCGTCGACATCGATGCCCTGCTGAAACTGGCGGAAAAGCCCGGCTGGCGCCGGAAAGCCTGATGGGGTTCGCGCTGTTGATGCTCTGCGCATGGGGGATCGAAGTCTCGTTCGGATGGCCTGACCAACTTTACAGGCGTATTGGGCATCCGGTCGTATGGCTCGGAGGGGTGATTCATCGGCTGGACCGGACATTGAATCGGCCGGAGGGGACCCATGCTTTTCGCTACGCTCTGGGCGGCATTTCAACACTCCTGATCGTAGGGGGCGTGGCCGCCTTGGCGTGCGTAATCTCCCGCGCATTGCCCCAGACATTTGCTGGTTTCCTGATCGAAGCAGCCTTGGCCTCCCCCCTCATTGCCTCGCGCAGCCTCTACACACATGTCGCAAACGTGGCGCGACCTTTGGCAATTGGCGATCTCGGCTCTGCCCGGCAGGCCGTCTCGATGATTGTCGGACGAGACCCTGCACATCTGGAAAGCGAAGGACTTGCCCGTGCCGCCTTGGAAAGCCTTGCGGAGAACATGTCTGACGGCGTGATCGCGCCGGTCTTCTGGGGATCGATCTTCGGCCTGCCAGGCATCGCCGCCTACAAGGCTATCAATACGCTCGACTCAATGATTGGACACCGGACTAAAAAATATGCCGCGTTTGGTGGCATGGCAGCGCGCCTCGATGATCTCGCAAACCTGGTTCCGGCCCGCCTGACGGGCGGGTTGATGTGTCTTGCCGCAATCCGGTGGCGGGCCGTGAAAGTCATGCTGCGGGATGCCCGCCGTCATCGTTCCCCGAATGCGGGATGGCCTGAAGCCGCCATGGCTGGAGCGCTGGACGTTCGGCTGTCCGGGCCGCGCGCATACGAAGGACAGACGAGTAATGAGCCGTGGCTGAATGGCGTAGCGCGGGATCCGGCGCCGGAAGATCTCACCCGCGGGCTGGCCCTGTACAAAACGGCGTGCGCCGTCGCACTTGGAACAGTGGCGCTGATGGCGCTGGCGGAGGCCTTGATGTGAAGAACGATCTTTTGCATGGCGGCTCTCTCGATCATATGCGCGAGGCATTTCCCGGCGCGCCCGAGCCGTGGATAGATTTGTCGACCGGGATCAATCCGTGGCCCTATCCTGTTCCGCACTTTCCGTCAGATACCCTGCAGCACCTGCCGACTGAAGCCGCCTATAATCATTGCCGCACAGCGATGGCCAACGCTCTTGGCGCTCGCCCTGATACACTCGCACTTGCACCGGGGAGCGAACTGCTCATCCGGCTCCTGCCCCGGATCATCGCACCGAACTGCGTTGTCGTGCTCCAGCCGAGCTATGGGGATCATGCACAGGTCTGGCGCGCGGCGGGGTGTGAAGTGATCGAGACGCATGATCCCTTGTCGCGGGCCAAAACGGCAGATGCAGTTGTGCTCTGCAATCCAAACAATCCCGATGGCAGGTTATTTGAACCACATGATTTGAACACACTCAGACAGGAGTTGGCCCACCGGGGGAGCTGGTTGATCGTGGACGAGGCCTATGCCGACCTCGCCCCTGAATTCAGCCTCGCCCAATATGGCGGTGAACCCGGCCTGATTGTGCTTCGGTCGTTCGGGAAATTCTTTGGATTGGCGGGCCTGCGTCTTGGGGCCATTCTCGCCCCGGATGGAATTCTCAGGAAGCTGACAGATCTTCTGGGGGTCTGGCCCGTATCGGGCCTTGCGCTGGAAGTGGGAGCCCAAGCCTATGCGGACCACGCCTGGCAGGCAGACACGCGCCAGAAGCTTGAAGAGGGACAAAAGCGACTCGACGGGGTGTTACGCGATGGCGGTTTCAGACATATTCAGGGAACCGATCTTTTTCGATTTGCTACATGCGAAGATGCGCATGGGGTTTGGCGGCGGCTTGCCGAAGCTGGCATCTATGTGCGTCGCTTCCCCTGGTCGATGGAGTATCTCCGCTTTGGCCTGCCTGCCGACGAAGCAGCCGAAGCCCGCCTGAGAGCAGCGCTTAGCCCTTCAGCTTGAGCGGCAGGCCGGCAGCGACGAATTCCACACGATCGCACACGGCGGCAACTCTCTGGTTGAGCCGTCCCTGCGCATCGCGGAAAGCCCGGCCCAGCGGAGTCTCCGGCACGAGGCCCAGACCGATTTCGTTCGAGACGAGTGCAATTTGCATGGGGGGTGACCGGAGCGCATCGCAAAGCGCGGCCGTTTCCGCCTCAACGTCGCGATCATGATGAAACAGATTGGAGAGCCACAGTGTCAGGCAATCGATCAGGACGAATTCGTCTGAAAGGGAGGCGTCCCCGATCACAGACACCAGATCGAGCGGGGCTTCGACGGTCCGCCAGCCTTCCCCCCGATCTGCCCGGTGCCTGCTGATCCGACTCGTCATTTCCTCGTCGAGCGCCTCGGCCGTGGCCACGAAAACGCGGCGCGGCCCGGCTGCTTCCGCGAGCGATTGCGCCCGCGAACTCTTGCCGGACCTTGCGCCGCCGAGAATCAGAAAGGTGGTCATGCTGACCTATAAGCAGCGTCGCATCCGTTTCGCCAAGTCATTTGGGCCCGGTCCACCATCTTGCGCCCCGACAGGCTCAGGCAGGCGTATCGTCGTCATCGTCCAGAATGCGGTAGGCAGGCCCCTGCATGTCGTCGAACTGACCGGAGCGTATGGACCAGATGAAGGCGCCTAGCCCCAGCAGACCCAGCCCCAGAGCCACGGGAATGAGATAGACGATGATCGTCATGGATGCCTATTCCTCGATCTGAAGCCGCATTGCGTTCAGGGTGACGATAATGGAGGACAGCGACATGGCAATGGCGGCCACCAGCGGCGTGACATGACCCGTCACCGCAATTGGCACGGCGATCACATTATAGGCCGCCGCCAGCGCAAAGTTCTGCCGCATGATCGCGCGGGTTTTCCTGGCGACTCGCAAGATCAGGGGGATGGCTTCAAGCCCGCCACTATACACGGCGTCGCTGGCGGATTGGCTGATGTCGATCGCGGCCCCCGGAGCCAGCGAAGCGTGCGCAAGAGAGAGGGCGCCGGCATCATTCAGGCCGTCGCCCACCATGAGGACGCGGTGGTTCTGGTTCCGCAGGGTTTCCAGACGGGCGACTTTCGCCTGTGGCGAGGCTTCACCAGTCCAATCGGCAATGCCAAGTGTCCCGGCGAGCGATGCGACGGCGCTGTTCTGGTCGCCCGAGACAATCTCCAATTCGATGCCCTGGGCGCGCAGCGTGTTCAGCGCGTCCGCAGCGCCCGGCTGAACATTGTCGACGAAACGGAACTGTACGGCTGGCGCGCCCGCCCGCGCAAACCACAGGGACGGCCCGGAGGCGACAGCCAAGGCCTTGTCGGTGCCGATCCAGTTCGCTGAGCCGAGCCGCCATGTCTGGCCGTCCACCGAAGCTTCAAGTCCGCATCCGGCAATCTCCCGCACACTTTCCTGTGCGGCGCCGGGGCCTGCTGTGGTAACCAGGGCGCGGGATAGCGGATGGTGGCTCACTCGCGCCATGCTCGCCGCGTCCGCCAGCATGGCTTTGGCGTCCGGGGAGTCCAGCGGCACAGGTTGGCCTGTCAAGGTCATGCTTTCGAGCTTTGGCGTGCCGAGGGTAAGTGTTCCCGTCTTGTCGAAGACAATATGGTCGATTTCCGCAAGCCGTTCGAAGGCATCACCGGACCGCAGATACACGCCTTTGCGGAACAGGCGCCCAGCTGCCACGACCTGAGCCACGGGCGCCGCGAGTGCGAGCGCGCAGGGACAGGTAATGATGAGCGTGGCCGCTGCGATCATCAGCGCATCAGGCAGCGATGCGCCAAGCAAGAGCCATCCGAGACAGGCCAGCGCGGCAGTCGTATGAACGAATGGTACGTAGATAGAGACTGCACGATCCGCGATCCGGCGATAGGCCGAGCGGCGCTGTTCACCAGCTTCCAGCATTTCCCCGATCTGCGACAGCAGCGACTCTTCAACGACTTTCAACGCTTCGCCCCGCAGCGGCGCGGACACGTTGATGGCGCCGGCATGCAGGGTCATGCCGGGAGAGAAAGTCCGCGGCAGGGATTCTCCCGTCACGAGGCTTTCGTCTACATCGCTGACGCCGTCAAAGATCCGCATATCGACCATGGCGCGTTCGCCCGGTGCCAGCAGGATCCGGTCGCCTGCGGCGACATCTCTCGCCGCAACAGAGAGTGCGTCCCCCTTGTCGGTGAGACGCGTCACGGCGCTTGTCTGCATCGCCGCCAGGGCATTTGCGGCCGCATGAGCCTGTCGGCGGAGACGGGCATCCAGGAACCTGCCGATCAACAGGAAGAAGCACAGCATCACGACCGCATCGAAATAGGCATGTTCGCCGCCGCGCAGGGTTTCGAAGACGCTGACTCCGAAGGCGAGGCTGAGGGCCAGCGAGATCGGAACGTCCATGTTCGCATGGCCCTTGCGCAGGGCAGCCCAGGCCGACCGGAAGAAATGGCGTCCGGAGAACAGGAGGACCGGCAGGGCGATCACGCCGGAGAGGGCGTGCAATGTCTGCCGCGTGGCTTCTCCCATTTCCCCGTATCCGGCCCAGACAGACACTGACAGCAACATGATGTTGGCGGCAGCAAAGCCTGCAACGCCCATGGAGATAAGAAGGGACCGCTCTTCGCGCGCCTTGTCGGCTGCGCCGGTATCGGCCGCTTGCGCCGCAATGCCATATCCAAGATCGGAAATCGTCTGGGCAATCCGGTCAGCGGCAAGCGGGCCGGTCCACCGCACCCGCATCTGTCCGCTCGACAGGTTCAACCGCGCCTGCGTCACGCCCGGCAGAGCCGAGACGGATTTCTCGATCTTGCTGAGACAACCACCACATTTCGCACCCCGCACCACGAGATCGATCGCGTGTTCGTCGCCCACATCACGGACGAACCCGGCATAGCCCGTCTTGGTATCCCGCGCCGTGACAGGAGACAGGCCTGAAGGACAGCCAGGGGCGGTGGGTGTCAGCGCAGTCATGGAACAATCACGATCCGCTTGTTTGCGCGAAACACAACTTCTTCTCCAGCTGGGTCAAAGACCTGGAACTGAGCGTCCCATCGGCCCGTCGGCAGTTCGGAAACACTCGTTATGTAGTCGCCCGAGCCATACGATTCGAGCACCACGATTTCATCGTATGTCGTGCTCCCCGGATGGCGCAACTCAACCGACACGAGACGCGCGGAAATCGGATTGCCGTCCGCATCGGCGAGATTGAAAACGAGGTTCTCATCATAAAGGCCGGCCGCAGCGTTCCATCCGAGCAGCTCCTGAGCCGCCTTCGCCTCAAGCGCGCTGTTGTAGTCCAGTCCCTGCAAATAGGACTTCTTCACGTCCTCGCCGGGAAAGCTGGTGATGGCATGATAGAGGAAGATGCCGTTCACCGTGAACATCAGGCCAAAGAAGCCCAGCATGATCCAGAGGACATGCCATCCGGTGAGTTTCCCGCGGGGCGCGGTTTCGTCTGCAATCATCGTCTGGTCGGTCATTGTTCAGCTCCCCTGAAAGAAGACATGTTCACATCCGTTTCACCGGTAGTCCCATCGCGGACGGTGAAAATCACTTGCCGGCGAGGAACGCCTGGATCAGCCGATACGAGGATGCGGTAACGGTCCACGCCAAACGCTTCGACAGGCAGCTCCAACACGCCTTCCCCGTCATGCTCCATGCCGATGACCTTGTAGGACAAACCTTCAGGCCCGCTGACACTGAGTTGCATTGTGCGCGGCTCACTCGCCTTGTTCACGAGCTTGAGCGTGTAGCCATTCTGGATACGGCCATCCGACAGGGTCACGAAGGGCGGCGAGCGGTCCTTGAGGATATTCACTTCAATCGTCGATTTGGTCGCAAGCCCCCATGCCATCAATCCGCCAATGGCCAGCATGACGACGGCATAGACGACGGTCCGGGCCCGGATGAGCCTGTGCTTCGGCGGCGTCAGGCCTTCATTGCGCGCCGCTACAGCGATTTGTGTATCGTAGGCAATCAGGCCCTTGGGCCGATCAACCTTCACCATGATCTCGTCGCAGGCATCGATGCAGAGCGCACAATGGATGCATTCGAGCTGTTCACCATCGCGAATGTCGATGCCCATCGGACAGACCTGAACGCACTGATTGCAGTCGATGCAGTCACCGCGATTGTCCCAGCCTTCGGATTTGCGCTTCGGCCCGCGCGGCTCGCCTCGGTCATAGCGATAGGTAACGTTGAGGGCCTGCTCATCCGTCAGCGCGCCCTGGATGCGCGGCCAGGGGCACATATAGGTACATACCTGTTCGCGCATCATCCCTGCCAGGAAATAGGTCGTTAGGGTGAGAATACCGGCGAACCAATAGGCCGTGAGGGGGGCATCACCTGTGAACCAGCCGGACGCGACAGTCGGCGCATCATGCCAGTAAAGAATGAAAGCCCCGCCGGTCCAGAAGGCAATGACCAGCCAGACACTATGCTTGCCGAGTTTGCGGGCGAGCTTGCTTGCCGTCCACGGCGCATTGTCGAGCCGCATACGGGCCGCACGATCACCTTCGAAGGCGCGCTCGACCCAGATGTAAAGATCGGTCCAGACAGTTTGCGGACAGGTGTAACCGCACCAGACCCGCCCGAGCAGTGATGTCACAAGGAAGAGCAACAGAGCGGCAAGGATCAGCCCGCCCGCCATATAGTGAATATCCTGTGGCCACAGCTCGATGAAGAAGAAGTAGAATTTCTCACTTGCGAAATCGGCCAGCACGGCCTGGTCGGGAATACCCTCGCCCCGGTTCCACCTCACCCATGGCAAGCCGTAATAGACGCCAAGCGTGACCGCCATGACGATCCATTTGACCATCCGGAACTTGCCATGCGCCAGCTTGGGGTAGATTTGCTTGCGCTTGGCGTAGAGATCCTCATGACGTGGAGGCTCTCCACCCGGTGGGGCGGAGAGTTCCGTGGTCTGTTCGATCAGCGTCGTGCTGCCCATGAAAGGCCCCTATTCCCCGCCGCCCAGCGAGTGCACATAAACGGCAATCGCCTTGATGGTCGCATCGTCGAGCCGGTCATCCCAGGCCGGCATGTGGGAATTACGGGCATTGTAGATCGTGGCTTCAATATCCGCCACGCGGCCACCATACAGCCATTCTGCGTCGGTCAGGTTCGGCGCGCCTTGCGTGCGGTCCCCCGTTCCGTTTGCACCATGACAGGTGGAGCATTGCTGCTGGAAGATTGGCGCCGCCCGTACGACGGCCTCGCTGTCCTCGCTGCGCCCCGACAGACTGAGCACATATTGCGCCAGATCGTCGACTTCGCTGCGCTTCAGCAGGCCATCACGGCCGAAAGCCGGCATGGCGGAGAAGCGCGTTCCATCATCTGTATCGTGGCGGATGCCGTGACGGATCGTGTACTCGATACCATCCAGCGACCCGTCCCAGAGCCAGACATCATCTGCCAGCGCTGGATAGCCGATTGCACCGCGTCCCCCTGCCCCATGGCAGGTCGCGCAATTGTCCCCGAAGGCACTTTCCCCCATGGCGAGCGCGAATTGCTGCAGGGTGCGGTCGGTCTCGATTGTCTCGAGCCCGGCATCCAGCAGGACAACGGATTGCGCATCCCGCGCCGTCTTGAGTTCCGTGACGGCCTTGGCGACTTCAGCCCGGTCCGAATGACCGCGCAGGCCCTTCGTATTGGTGCCAAGCCCCGGCAGGGCGGGAATGGCGGGCATCAGGATCATGTAGATGATCGCCCACGCGATCGACATGTACCAGACATACAGCCACCAGCGTGGCAGCGGATTGTTCAGTTCCTTGATCCCGTCCCAGGAATGCCCGGTCGTCTCAACGCCGGAATACTGGTCAACATCCTTGGTTTCATCAGTCATTTGACGGCCCCTTGTCTTCAAGCGGAGAATTTGCGGCGCGGTCGAAAGTGTCCTGGTTGCTGGGCCACAGGGCGTAGACAAGGGCTCCGGCAAACATCAGGACAAAGTAGACCAGGCCACCGGTCTGGGCGAAACTTGAGAGTGCTTCATACATGCGGGTTGCCTCCTAGCGCCGGTTGCTGAGGTCATCAGCTTCATAGGTCGAGAAGTCGACGAGCGTGCCGGTCATCTGGAGATAGGCCACAATGGCATCCATCTCCGTGACGCGCCCAGGATCTCCATCATAGTCGCGAAACTCAACGGAGCCCTCACGCCCGGATGCGCCATCATATTGTTCAAGTAAGCCATCAAGGTGATCATATCCTTTTTCGTCTGGATCGGCCTGAGCGTAGAGATGGCCCTCGGCATTCTCGATCATTTCATCCGTATAGGGCACGCCGAGCAGGCGTTCTGTGCGCAGGCGCTCCCCGATGCGGTCGAAATTCAGCTTCTTGTCCGCCAGGAAGGCGTAGGGCGGCATGACACTTTCCGGCACCAGCGCCCGCGGGTCCTTGAGATGGTCGACCTGCCATTCAGCAGAATACTTGCCGCCGACACGGGCCAGGTCTGGTCCCGTGCGCTTGGAGCCCCACTGGAACGGGTGATCGTACATGCTTTCCGCAGCCAACGAATAGTGGCCGTAACGTTCGACCTCGTCGCGCAGGGGCCGCACCATCTGACTGTGGCAGACATAGCAGCCCTCACGGACATAAATGTCCCGGCCCATTAGCTCGAGCGGCGTGTAGGGACGCATCCCGTCCACTTTCTCGATGGTGTTGTCCATGTAGGCGAGGGGCGCCATCTGGATCAGGCCGCCAATCGACACTACGACAAGGATGCCGACAGTCAGCAGAAGCGAGTGCCGCTCCAGCAATCCATGTTTGTTCATGATGCTCATGGATTCGCTCCTATTCAGCAGGAACCAGCGTCGCGCGCGGTTCGGGATTTGCGTATGGGTCAGGCTTGGAGTCGACCGGCTCAGCAGCGCCATGGCCCAGCGCAGTGCGCACGAGATTGTAGGCCATGATCACGGCGCCGCTGAAGTAGAGCCCCCCCCCAAGGGCACGGATCATGTAGCTGATATGCTTTGCCTCAACGGTCTCGACAAAGCTGTATTCGAGGAAGCCGTATTCATTGTAGGCACGCCACATCAGGCCTTCCATGATCCCGGCGAACCACATGGAGATCATGTAGAACAGGATGCCGATCGTGGAGATCCAGAAGTGCCACTCGACGAGAGACTTCGAGAACAGGGCCTTTTTCTTGTAGAGCCAAGGCACGAGGCAATAGAGCGCCCCGAAGCTGATATAGCCGACCCAACCCAGCGCGCCCGAATGGACGTGGCCGATGCCCCACTCCGTGTAGTGACTGAGCGAGTTGACGGCACGCACCGACATCAGCGGGCCTTCGAAGGTCGCCATGCCGTAGAAGGCCAGCGAGACAACCATCATGCGAACCACAGGATCGGTGCGCAGCTTGTCCCAGGCGCCCGACAGGGTCATGACGCCGTTGATCATGCCGCCCCAGCTGGGCATCCAGAGCATGATCGAGAAGGTCATCCCAAGGGTCTGAGCCCATTGTGGCAGCGCCGTGTAGTGCAAATGGTGCGGCCCGGCCCAGATGTAGATGAAGATCAGGCTCCAGAAGTGGACGATCGACAGGCGGTAGGAATAGACCGGCCGGTTCACGCGCTTCGGAATGAAATAATACATGATGGCGAGGAAGCCGGTGGTCAGGAAGAAGCCGACCGCGTTGTGGCCGTACCACCATTGCGTCATGGCATCCTGGACGCCCGCAAAGACCTGCACCGACTTCGTGCCGGTCCAGGAGACCGGGATCGAGAGGTTATTGACAATGTGCAGCATTGCAATGGTCACGATGAAGGACAGGTAGAACCAGTTCGCCACGTAGATGTGCGGCTCCTTCCGTTTCCACAGCGTGCCGAGGAAGACGAGCAGGTACGCCACCCAGACAATGGTCAGCCAGAGATCCACATACCATTCGGGTTCAGCATATTCCTTCGACTGCGTAACACCGAGTAGATAGCCGGTTGCCGCCAGTACGATGAAGAACTGGTAGCCCCAGAAGACGAACCAAGGCCACATACCGCCCGCGATGCGGGTCCGGCAGGTGCGCTGGACAACATAGAAACTGGTCGCCAGCAGGACGTTACCGCCAAACGCGAAGATCACCGCGCTGGTGTGCAGGGGCCTCAACCGACCGAAATTCGTCCATCCGAATTCAGGAAAATAGAAGATGTTCGGGAACGTCAGTTGCAGCGCAATGATCACGCCGACAAGAAGCCCGGCAATCCCCCAGAAAACGGACGCGAACACACCAAACTTAACCAGCGTGTCCTCATAACGACTTTCGTCGAACGGATTGCGATTGATCAGATTGCCGGCCCACATCCCCGTACCGACGAGGAATGCCGTCACCAGCACGATGAACGTCATCGCCTGTATGCCCATGGCATGATCGATCGTGCGTCCCGCGATGATCAGGGCCAGGACCCCGAAGACCGCGACCAGCGCAGAAACACTTGCAATGCTCCCACCACCGGAATTTGATGAAATGGTTCTCGATGTCATTCTATTCAGCCCCTTCCGCAGAGTGTAGCGGTTCAGTCGTATTGGGCTTGATTAGGATGATCGGTTCGTCGCGCGTATAGGGGCTTTCCCCTATGGGACAGATAGTCCTCGTCTTTTAGACGGAGGCTCGAACTGGAGGGCGCTGTCCGTGAAACGAACCTATTCCTACGCTGCTGCGGCTACACTAATCGTGGCGGGCATTATCAAGATGACATTGCAGGCTTCAGCCCAGGCTACGCTCATCATCCCGACCTGCCTCGGAAAGTCGGTCACGGTGCCTCTTGAGGGGGTCGGCGTCTCCCTGATGCATTGCTGGGGCTGTTACGCCCTTCTGCTGGGAGTCTTGATGGTCGGCGCGCTGCTGCTGAACGACCTGCGGCATTCGCGTCTTCGTCCGAGGTCCGTGCTTTCCTAAATGTCCGGGCGCACCTACAGTGGCGGGGACATGCCGAATCCCCTGTCTGACCTCTGGCGCATCGAGAACTCCGACTTTCAGGATTCGGATTCCCTCCAGTCGATTCTGACATCCATCCTGCTGTCCGTGCCCGACGCGATGATCGTGATCGATGATGCGGGAATCATCATGGCGTTCAGCCGCGCAGCCGAGAATTTGTTTGGCTACAAATCCGAGGACGTGGTCGGGACCAACATCAAATGCCTGATGACGCAGTCAGACCAGACGCATCACGACCAGTATATCCGCAACTATCTCGCGACCGGAGAGCGCCAGATCATCGGCATCGGACGGATTGTGGAAGCGCGCCTTGCCAATGGCGAGTCGATTCCGGTCGAACTGAAGATCGGCGAGGCCAATATCGGTGATCGCAAGCTGTTCACCGGCTTCATTCGCGACATCACCGAGAAACAGGCCAATGTGCACAGAATCGGGGAACTCCAGGCAGAGCTCGGCAACTTTTCGCGTTTGAGTGCGGTGGGCACCATGGCATCCGCCATGGCGCACGAACTCAACCAGCCATTGACCGCCGTTGCCAACTATCTCGAAGCCGCACGAGACCTGCTGGACGAGCCCAGTGAGAATGATCTCGCCATGGTACAGGAAGCGCTGTCGGCTGCGGCGGAACAATCGATTCGCGCAGGCCAGATCGTTCGCCGGTTGCGTGACTATGTTTCGCGCGGCGAACTCGATCTGAGACCCGCGGCTCTGAAGGAAATCATCGATGATGCCGTGACTATTGCCAAGGTCGGCATCGAAGGCCAACTCGCGCGGGTAGTGCTCAGGATGGAGGATCCCGACATATCGGTCATGGCCGATCGCCTCCAATTGCGGCAGGTTTTCGCCAATCTCGTCCGGAACGCGATCGAGGCCCTCTCCGATACAGAGAACCCTCAAGTCTGGATTCATGCGCGCATGTCCGGCGACGAAGTGTCGATAGAGGTCAAGGACAATGGTCCCGGCCTGTCAGAAGAACTGCTGCATTCCCCTTTCGATGCGTTCCAGACGACGAAAGCCAGCGGTATGGGGCTTGGGCTCTCTATTTGCCAGACCATCATAGAAGCTCATGGGAGTTCGATAGCGGTAACGTCTGACCCCGGCTCTGGAGCCTCCTTCACGTTTACTTTAAGAGTCGCCACTGACGTGGCAGGGTGAGCAAACGATGACCAAAACCATTTTTCTCGTCGATGATGATGATGCCATCCGGCATTCCGCCAGCTTCATGCTGCGTCATGCCGGCTATACGGTGAAAACCTATCCCGACGGCGTGACATTTCTGGACGAATATGCACCGAATGAATCTGCCTGCATTCTCCTTGATGTGCGGATGCCTGTCATGGATGGATTGGCGGTCCAGCAGGCCCTGTCTGATCGTGGCAACAAGATGCCGATCATCGTACTCACGGGGCATGGAGACGTCTCCGTCGCCGTCCAGGCGATGAAGAATGGCGCCATCGAATTCCTTGAAAAGCCCTATGAAAAAAAGGCGCTTCTGGAAGCTATCGAGACTGGCTTCAGTCGCATGGCTGACGAAGAAGCCCAGACCGGACTGAAGAATGAAGCGGTCGCGAAACTCACACAACTGACGACGCGAGAGGCAGAGGTGCTCGACTGTCTCGTCGATGGAATGACCAATAAGGCCATCGCCGATAGGCTGTCCATTTCGCCCCGCACAGTCGAGATTCACCGTGCGAATCTCATGGAAAAACTGGAAGCAGACAGTCTCTCTGCAGCCCTGCGAATCGCCTTCATGGCGGACCGCGGCCGCACTCAGGTCTGATAGGTAGGAGTACCTAGAGACGTCAAACCTCGCCACTCGTAGAGGTAAGACTCCAGTAATTTCGAGACCACTACTTCATGAATCAATCAGCTTCACAGCCCGAACTGCTGAAGGTGGCCCTCGTCGAAGATGATGAGGAAGTCCGCTATTCTCTGATGATGCTCCTGCGGTCACGTGGGTTTGCCGTCGACTCCTACCGGAACGGCATGGAAATCCTGATGAACCAGCCGAGCCTGCAGGTGGACTGCCTGTTGATCGACTACAAGCTGCCCCGGTTTGACGGCGTGGATCTACTGGAAAAAATGAGACTTGCCGGAGACAGGACTCCTGCCATCCTCATCACAGGCTTCTACTCGGCGACATTGCGGGATCGCGCCATAAAGGCTGGGTACACGGACGTCGTCGAGAAATCCTCAGACCCTCAGGACATGCTGGACCGGTTGTCAGAGGCCGCCAAACAAGTCCACTGATCCCGTCTTTCGCCGCGAGGAAAAGTTCCTGAGCTTGTGGATCGAGAGACCTGCACCCGATTTCAATGTTCGTAGAATTTGCACAGCGTCTGGATGACCGCTGTGCCCACTCCTCCCGTTGACCGGTAGAAGATTGTCTGCCCGTCCCGTCGCGACGCCACCAATCCTTCGGCCTTCAGCTTGGACAAATGCTGCGACACGGCCGAAAGGGACTGATCGACAGACTCCGCAATCTGGTTCACCGGCATCTCACCGTCGAACAGCACACAGAGAATGCGCAAGCGAGTTTCATTGGCCATCGCTCTCAGGGTGGCGCAGACATCGCCAATCTGGTCCGCCAAAGCCTCCACCGCATCGGGGTCGGGCTGGATGCCTTGGCGTTTGGTCATGCAGGTTGCACCTCGGTGTGATCCGAAGCTTCATCGTCCTCTGGTGCCTTAACGGGCGCGACCCAGTCCGGACCTTTCAGCGCAACATAGATGGCCGGAATGACCAGCACGGTGAGCGCTGTGGACGAGGCAAGCCCGAACAGGAGCGAAATCGCAAGGCCCTGGAAGATCGGGTCCGTCAGGATGACCGCCGCCCCGATCATCGCCGCCAGGGCGGTAAGCAGGATGGGCTTGAACCGGATTGCCCCGGCATCCAGCAGGACCTCGTTCAGCGGCTTGTCCGCAAACTGGCCATGCCGCACGAAGTCGACCAACAGGATAGAGTTGCGGACGATAATCCCCGCCAGGGCAATGAAGCCGATCATGGAGGTCGCCGTGAACGCTGCACCGAACAGCCAATGTCCGATCATGATGCCGATCAGCGTGAGCGGCACAGGCGTCAGGATGACGAGCGGGGTCCGGAACGTGCCGAACTGGGCAACCACAAGGATATAGATCGCGACGAGCGCCACACCAAAGGCCATGCCCATATCACGGAAGGTGACATAGGTGATTTCCCATTCCCCATCCCAGAGGAGCGACGGTTTTAATTCGTCAGATGGCTGACCATAAAGGCGAATAGCAGGCTGTTCGAGCCCTGCGCCTTCCCAGTCATACGCTGCGACCCGATCCTGGATTTCCAGCATCCCATAGATTGGCGCTTCGAACCGGCCGGCGAGTTCACCCATGACCATGTCGGCGAAATACCCATCCCGCCGAAAGATCGTAGCTGATCCTGACTCCATGTGCGCGTCGACAAGTGTACCAAGCTCAACAGACTGGTTTCCCGACCGCATGGGGACCGGCAGGCTCGCCGTGCGCTCCGACCAGACCTGCGCCGATTTTGGCAAGCGGACGGCGACTGAAAGCGGGTCGCGCCCTTCGCCGCGCGGGGCTACGCCGACGATCTGACCGGAATAGATCAGGGCCAGGGAGTCGAGAACATCCTGCTCCGCAATCCCCTGGTCGGACGCCACGGCTTCATTGACCGACAGGACAAGGCGCGGCTGCGGGCCGCCAAAGGAATTGTCCACATCGACAATATACTCCGTCTCCCGGAACAATTGCTCCACCACATCGGCCGTCTTGCGCCGTGTTTCAGCGTCCGGGCCATAGATCTCGGCGAGCAGCGTCGACAGGACAGGCGGGCCGGGCGGCACTTCAACCACTTTGACACTGGCGCCTTCCGGCAACGGCACGGCATGCAACGCGTCCCGCAGGACAAGGGCGATATCATGGCTCGACCGGTCGCGATGGCTCTTTTCCAGCAGGTTGACCTGTAGGTCTCCCAGCTCCGGTGCCGCGCGCAGGAAATAGTGGCGGACCAGTCCATTGAAATTGAAAGGCGCAGCGGTGCCAGCATAGGCCTGGACGGATTCCACCTCCTCGACCTCATACATTGTGGCGGCCAGCGCAAACAGCGTGCGCTCGGTTTCCTCCAAAGCCGTGCCTTCCGGCATGTCGAGCACAATCTGGATTTCCGACTTGTTGTCGAAGGGCAGCAATTTGACCGTGACCGATTTGGTCGCAAACAGCGTGAGCGACAGAAGAGTGGCAATGCCTACGACGACAAGGAATATCCAGGCATTCTTCCGGCTCGCAACGATTGGCCCTGCGACCGACCTGTAGAACCGGCCCAGCCGGGTTTCCTCATGCTCCGCATGGCCACTCACAGGCGCCTTTCCGGCAATCTTCATCAACAACCAGGGCGCAATGCCCACCGCAACGAAGAAGGAGAAGAGCATGGCTGCGGACGCATTCGCGGGGATGGGTGCCATATAGGGCCCCATCAGCCCGGACACGAACATCATGGGCAACAGGGCCGCGATGACAGTCAGTGTGGCGACAATAGTTGGGTTGCCAACTTCTGATACCGCGTCAATGGCTGCCTGTGCGCGCGTCCTGCCATCCCTCATGGCCCAGTGCCGGGATATGTTTTCGATCATGACGATCGCATCATCAACCAGAATACCGATCGAGAAGATGAGGGCAAACAGGCTGACCCGGTTAATTGTGTAGCCCATCATCAGCGACGCAAACAGGGTCAGCAGGATGGTGGTCGGAATGACGATAAGGGTGACCAGCGCTTCGCGCCAGCCGATGGCGAAGGCGATCAGGATCACGATTGAAACCGTTGCCAGTCCCAGATGAAAGAGCAGCTCATTGGCCTTGTGGTTTGCCGTTTCACCATAATTGCGGGTTACCGCTATATGGACGCCTTCCGGGATCATCTCCCGCTCAAGCAATTCGAGCCGTTCAAGAATCTGGTCCGCAACAACCACGGCGTTGGCGCCCGGCCGCTTCGCAAGCGACAACGTCACGGCTGGCAAGGCTTCAAATTCAGAGCGCTGGGAATTCCGTTCCAGCGTCCAGGCTCGCGCCTCTGTCTCGATACCTGCAACGCGAACTCTCGCAACATCAGAGAGATACACCATACGCCCGTCCGGCGCCTGGATTTCCAATCGCTCCAGATCACCCACACCCGCGATACGGTCGCCGGCCTGGATGATGATCGAGTCCCCTGACCCACGCGCCGTGCCAATCGGGCGCGCCTGGACCGCCTGCGCGGTCGCGTCCACCAGAGCCTGGAGTGATACGCCGTAGGATGATAAAGCCTCAATGTCCGGTTCGACGCGGAGTTCGAGACTGCGTCCGCCAATCACATCGGTCAGCCCGACATTTTCGACTTTCACGAGCTCCTTGAGCACTTCATCTGCCAGCATTCGCAGGCTGGTGTCGTTCCAGACATCCCCGGTCCAAGGTTCCGGAGACAGGGTCAGGGCGACAATCGGCACATCATCAATGCCACGGCCCACAACTTGCGGCATCGGGACTTCAGGGGGAATCCGGTCGATATTGGCGCGGATCTTCTCGTGAATCCTCAAGATCGCATCATCCGCATCCGTCCCGACCATGAACCGCGCTGTGACGATGGCGCCATCATCCCGGCTCTGGCTGTAGACATGTTCGACGTCCGGGATGGCCTTGACAATCTCTTCCAGCGGCTCAGTCACCTGCTCGACTGTATCGGCTGCCCGCAGACCGGGCGACTGGACGAGAATGTCGACCATCGGAACTGATATCTGCGGCTCTTCCTCGCGTGGAATGGTCAGCAGCGCGATCAGTCCTACTGCAAGAGCTGCCAGCAGAATGAGCGGCGTGAGGGGGGAACGAATTGTCGCCCGTGTGATCGAGCCGGAGATATCGGCCTTCATGAGTTTTCGGTCCCCGGCAGGGCAACGACATCGCCCGGCCTAAGACCGGACAAAACTTCAAAGACGCCATTCGACACCAACGGCTCGGCCAGAACGACCGGCGCCTCGACAAAGCGCTCACCGACTTTGACGCGGACAAAGTCCACGCCATAGCGAGTCGTGACATATTCCTGTGGCAGGATGATCGCCCGGCGGTCACCGACTGGCGCGAGGACATCCGCGCGTTCGCCGACCAGCGCATTCAGGCCGCCCTCGACCACGGCGTCTGCCACCACGGCACCGTCACGTAATGCCGGATAAATCTTCTCAATCCGCGCGGTGCGCACATCATTGTCACGAGCGGGCAAGCGCAAGGAAATCTCTCCTCCTTCAGCAAGGAAGCTCAAATGCCGCTCTGGCAGAGAGAGCCGAACCAGGCCATCGAGCGTGGCGAGATTGGCGAGGACCTGGCCTGGAGACACAACGCTGCCCTCAACCACAAGAACCTCGGTCACCCGCGAGTCGACAGGCGCGCGAACATATCCTTCTGCCCGGCGAGCGCTCAGGCTGCGGCGCTCTTCTTCTGCGGAGGCGCGGTTGGCCTTGGCAATATCCAGCGCGGCTTTTTCCTGCTCAAAACGGGCCTTCGGGTAAAAGCCATCCGCAAGCAGCTTGCTGGCGCGCGCCAGGTCTTCTTCCTGTTGGGTAACTTGGGCCGTAAGACCATCGACGCGGGATTTCAGGGCATTGATCTGAGGCGCAATCGTGTCATCGGCGATGAACGCGACCACTTCGCCTGTTTTGACCACCTGCCCTTCATCAATACTCAGCTGTGTGACCACGCCCTGAAGACGCGACCGCGCCATCGTCGTGTCACTGGCCTCAATCCGTCCGACAACAGGCCGGTAGTCCGTGATGATGGATTCCTGAATGGTAAGAGTCTGCGCCGAGGCCATCGCACTGACGGCCAGACCAACGGCCAAGCTGCTAATCAGTCGCGCCATCATATCAGTAATCCCCTTTGTCAACGATGGCGCCCGTCGCTGGGTCCAACCGAATGCAGGGTTGCCGCGCTGACTTCCATGCCGCGATACCGCCCGCAAGATGAGCCGCCTCAACGCCCGTTTCTTTCATGAAATTGTTTAGCGCCATCCTTGATCGCTTGCCGGACCCGCATTGGAACACGATCCGCCGATTGCCATCTGTAGGCAAAGCCTTGGGCTCGAAGGTGGATAGCGGATGAAGAAGCGCGCCGTGAATCCGCTCATTCGCAAATTCCGCCGGCTCGCGCACATCTATCAGCAGGATCTCACCCGCCCTCAGGTCCGTAAGGACACTCTGGGGTGTCAGGTCGTATTTATCAGCCATGAATTCTTCCTCTGCCAAGCCTGCCTGATGCCGTCGCGCATGCAGGGATTTGATGTAGCGCAATGCCCTATCGCCCCATATAGGTAAGATTGCGTATTTGCGAAAGTGCTAATATACAACACTTTCCCTTCGTGGAGGAATAGTCATGGCGAAAATTGTCATTCTCGGAGCAGGCTTGGGCGGACTGGTCGCAGCCTACGAAATCAAGAAAACACTCGGTCGCAAGCATCAGGTCTCGATCATCAGCGAGACCGATTATTACCAGTTCCAGCCCTCGAACCCGTGGGTACTGGTCGGTTGGCGTGACCGGAAAGAGATCACGGTCGATCTCGCAAAGCCGCTGAACAAGCGAAATATTGAACTGATCGTTGGCAAGGCAGAAAAGGTCGATCCAGCCAATAAATGTGTCCGCATGCCTGACGAAACCCAAGTGGATTATGATTATCTGGTTATCGCCACCGGTCCGGAACTCGCCTTTGACGATGTCGAAGGTCTCGGGCCTGACGGCCAGACTGAGTCTGTCTGCCATATTGATCACGCCGAAAAAGGTGCCGCAGCCTTTGAAGCATTCTGCAAAGATCCCGGTCCCATCGTGATCGGCGCTGCGCAGGGCGCCTCCTGTTTTGGTCCCGCCTATGAAACGGCGATGATTATCGAGACCGAATTGCGCAAGCGAAAAATCCGGGACCAGGTGCCCATCACCTTTATCACGCCGGAGCCCTATGTCGGTCATCTCGGCCTTGATGGGGTCGGCGACACCAAGGGCCTGCTCGAAAGCGAAATGCGTGACCGCCATATCAAGTGGATCACGAATGCGCGGGTCGTGAAGGCGGAAGCCGACAAGGTAAGTGTCGAGGAACTGAATGAGGATGGCTCGGTAAAACAGACTCACGAACTGCCCACGCGATACACAATGCTGATGCCGCCATTCCGGGGCGTGGAAGCCGTCCGGGACATTGAGGGCCTTGTGAACCCGAAAGGCTTTATCCTGACTGACGAGTTCCAGCGCAACACAGCCTGGCCCGAAGTCTTCGGCATCGGGGTCTGCATTGCCATTCCGCCCATGGGCAAGACGCCCGTGCCGGTCGGTGTGCCGAAGACCGGCTTCATGATCGAATCCATGGTCGAAGCGACAGCGCGCAATATTGCGCAACTCATTGAGGGCGAGCAGCCGACTCACAAGGCAACCTGGAACGCCATCTGCCTTGCCGATTTCGGAGATGGCGGCGTCGCCTTCGTGGCCCAGCCGCAAATCCCGCCTAGGAACGTCAACTGGTCTGCTTCCGGCGGATGGGTTCATATGGCCAAGGCGGGCTTTGAGAAATACTTCCTGCACAAGCTCCGCACGGGCAAATCGGAAACCTTCTACGAGAACGCCGCGCTCGGCCTGTTGAAGACACACAAATTGAAAGACCACTCATGACTGCCAGTGCCCATCACATTGTCTGCACGGCGTGTGGCGCGGTGAACCGCGCCCCGATCGGTAAGGCCCTGGATCAGGGTCATTGCGGATCGTGCAAGGCCGTTCTTGCGGGCAAGGCGCCTGTCGACGTTGACGAGAAGATCCTGAATCGCCTGCTGGCACGCGATGAAGGCTGCTTTCTTCTGGACGTCTGGGCACCCTGGTGCGGTCCGTGCAGGATGATGGCGCCGTCCTTTGAAGAGGCCGCCTCTCATTTCGCCGGCAATCTGCGCTTCCTGAAGCTCAATTCGGAAGCTCATCCCAACGCAGCTGCCCGTTTGCAGGTTCGCGGCATTCCAGCCCTGTTCCTGTTCCAGGCTGGCCGTGTGATCGACCAGCGCTCCGGCGTCATGACAGCCCCAATGCTGACCCAATGGATCGAAAGCGTAAACATCCTCACCCCCACAGCCTGACCTCATTTCAACCAAGGAAAACAGACATGAATCTTGATCGCGCCGTACTCGCATTTGCCGGACTGATGGTCCTGATCAGCCTCGCGCTGGGTTACTGGGTCTCGCCCTACTGGTTCCTGCTGACCGCCTTTGCTGGCCTCAATATGTTTCAGGCCGCATTCACAGGATTTTGCCCCGCTGCCATGATCTTCAAAGTGTTTGGCATCCGAAGCGGGAATGCGTTCAAATAGCCCTGATAGAGACAGAACTGACCTTTAAACAATGGCTTGCCGGGCCATGGTCAGCGTGCCAAAAACCTCCGCATGATCGTGTCTTCGCCTGATGATTACCGCGCCGCCGCACGGCGTCGGCTGCCGCGTTTCCTGTTCGACTATATAGATGGCGGCGCCAATGCGGAGGATACCCTTCGGCGGAACGTTTCAGACATGCAGGCGATTGAACTTCGTCAACGTGTGTTGAAAGGGACCGCCGAGATTGATCTCAGTACGTCTCTATTTGGAGAGAGGCTCGCCCTGCCCCTGGCGCTGGCGCCGGTCGGTCTGACCGGCATGTATGCCCGCCGCGGCGAAGTACAGGCCGCCAAGGCTGCGGAGTCCGTAGGCATAGCCTATTCACTCTCCACCGTCTCGGTCTGCCCGATCGAGGAAGTCGTGCCCGCAATTGATCGCCCGATCTGGTTCCAGCTTTACGTATTGAAGGACAGGGCCTTCATGAAGTCCGCTTTGGAACGCGCCCTTGCGGCAGGTGTGAAAACCCTCGTCTTCACGGTCGACATGCCTGTGCCGGGCGCCCGCTATCGGGATGCTCATTCCGGCATGAGCGGATCGAACGCTGGCCTCCGGCGTATGCTGCAAGCGATCACCCATCCGCGCTGGGCCATGTCAGTGGGCCTGGGTGGCCGGCCCCACGATCTTGGCAACATCTCCGCCTATCGTCAGCAGCGTACCAACCTCGTTGATTATATCGGCTGGCTAGCCGAGAATTTTGATCCGGGTATTTCCTGGAGGGATCTGGAATGGATACGGGATTTCTGGCCCGGCAACCTCATCATCAAGGGCATTCTGGACCCGGATGATGTAGAGGATGCCATCAGGCTCGGCGCAGACGGTCTCGTCGTTTCGAACCATGGCGGACGCCAACTCGACGGTGTCTCCTCCAGCATTCGCGTCTTGTCCAACATTGTCGCTGCGGCTGACAAACGGACGAAAGTTCTGGTCGATTCCGGCTTTCGCAGCGGCCTTGATGTAGTCCGCGCGCTCTGCCTGGGCGCGGATGCGGTCATGCTAGGCCGGTCGTATATCTACGCGCTGGCGGCCGGTGGCCAGCCAGCAGTGGAAAACCTGCTCGACCTCTACGCAAAGGAAATGCGGGTGGCGATGACGCTCATGGGGGCACAATCCGTAACAGAACTGACGGCCGACCATGTCAAATTTGATCGCTGACCAGTCTTTGCAAATTGGATGATAAGAGTGACGCTGCCATTCGAACGGTCGCAACTTCGTCGATTGTGTGCTCGTCAAATACCATTTCGACCACGGCATATCCGATCTCAACGCTGAGGCGCGCCGACTGGAAGACGAGATCAGGGTCCAGACTGGTCCACGTCCTGGATATCTGGTCCGCAAGCTGGCGTGCCATCTGTCTGTGGGATTCCAGCCTGACATCCGCCAGGACAGGCGTTGCATGCATGGATCGCATGATCCAGCCGCCCGCTTTGGTCTGGCGCGTAACCCGAATTGTCTCGATTAGGAGTCTCTCAATCTCTTCCTCCAGGCTTTCGAGATCGTTCGCTTCCAGGCCCGGCTGTTGGAGAAGCTTGTTCTGCTCCGCCATCAAACGCTCCCCCAGTTCCTTCAGGACTGAATATTTGTTCGGAAAGTAGCGATACAAAGCCGGAGGCGTGAGGCCCGCGCGTTTGCAGATCATATTGGTCGAAAGCTTTTCGAATCCGACCTCCTCCAGCAAATCGGCAGCAGCAGCCAGAATCTGCTCAAGAGTTTGCCGGCTCCTCGCCTGATTGGGCGCCGAGCGTCTTGTCGTCTGGGGTTTCATGAGATCGGCCATGGCGGAATTGCACTTCATTGACACTGGACAGGCGGAAAAATACCGATAGTCTTCGCTACCATTATTGGGGGTGTAGGTGCAATGGGTGTCTCCAGACGGAATGTCATTCTCGCGGGTGCCGGGCTCACCGCCGCAGCAGCCATTCCGGCGGTTCAACATGTCGCGTGGGGCTCAAAAAACTTCGTTCGCGACGGCTATTTTCCCGATTTTCCTGACGCACCTGCCGGCGAAGAGAGCTGGCTGAACTGGTCCGGCGCCCAGAGCGCGACGCCAAAACGATTCCAGTCTCCCGCTTCGGAAGCCGAGCTTTCGGATCTGGTCCGGACGAGTGCAGGCCGCATTCGCCCAAGAGGCAGCGGCCATTCCTTTTCCGGCCTGGTCCCCAGCGAAGGCACGATCCTCGATGTGGGTCGGCTTTCGGGCTTGAAATCGTATGATGACATCACAGGGCGCGCGACTTTCGGCGCAGGCACCGTCCTGTTTCAGGCAGCCTCGCAGCTGAATGATGTCGGCAGGGCATTTCCGAACCTCCCAGATATTGTTGATCAAACCCTAGCTGGCTCTTTCTCCACCGCTACTCATGGCACGGGGCAAAGCCTGACCGCGCTCCACGACTACATCCATGCCTTCAAACTGGTCACAGCGGATGGCAGCGCACGTGAGGTTACCCGCTCGAATGATCCAAACCTGTTTGCAGCAGGCAAAGTCTCGCTCGGCGCGTTGGGGGTCATCTCGGAATACACAGTTAAGACAGTCCCTGCCTTCAATTTGAAACGTATTGTCACGGCTGAGCCTATTGAGTCAGTTCTTGACGAAGCCCTGGCCCGCGCCGACAGCCATCGAAACTTCGAGTTCTACTACCTTCCGGGGACAGGCATCGCCGCCAGCATCGTTCACGATCTGCATGAGGGTGAGATCACTGGCCTTCACCCGTCCAATGATGACGATGAAATGCTGGAAGGACTCAAACAGCTTCGAGACGAATTCGGGTGGTGGCCCTGGCTAAGAAAGCGAATTGCCCAGTCTGCGCTTCCTAGCGGAGAGGTCGAAAATGTCAGTGATGCGTCACTCCAGCTTCTCGCCACGACCCGCCCTATAAAATTCAATGAAATGGAATATCACATTCCACGAGAAAACGGTCTTGAGGCCGTGCGCCAGGTCATCGCCAAAATGGACCGTCGCAAGGATGCCTTCTTCCCCATGGAGGTGCGCTTCACTACGCCGGATGATGCCTGGCTGAGCCCCTTCAATGGAGGGCCGCGAATGTCCATTGCCATCCACGCAGCGGTCGACGAACCTTATGACTATTTCTTCTCGGAGTTCGAGCCGATTTTCAGGAAACATGGGGGTCGCCCCCATTGGGGCAAGCATCACAGCCAGACGCGCGAAGATCTGGAAGCGCTCTATCCGGACTTCGCCACTTTCTCTGAACTGCGCCGCTCGCTCGATCCGACCGGGAAATTCTTGAACCCTCACCTTGCCGACCTGTTTGGAGAAACCTTCCGTGCCTAAAATCAGCAGACGGAACCTCTTGATCGGCGGCACAGCCATAGCGGGAGTTGCAGCCCTGATGTCGAAACCAGATGACAAGAGCGGTCCACGGGACCCGTACTTCCTGAGTATTCAGCAGGCCCTGATGAATGCCGGAATCGCCACCCCGACCCTGGTGATTGATCGCACCAGGCTCAACGCAAATATTGATGCGCTCAAGGGGCATCTGCCCGAGGGCATGGGCTACCGCATTGTTGCGAAATCCCTACCGTCCATCAGCCTCATTCAGCATGTCGCTCAACGCGCAAACACCGATCGACTCATGACGTTCAACCTGCCCATGCTTGTCGCGTTGAGCAACCTGATGCCAGAGGCCAGCCAGCTGGTGGGCAAACCGCTTCCGGTGCAGGCCGCGCGTAACTACTTCGAGAGACTGCCTGCGACACGCAGCGACGCAGCAGATCAAATTCAGTGGCTCATCGACACACCAAAACGACTCACACAATATCAGGAGCTTGCCAAAACCCTTGATCGTACGCTGAGACTCAATCTGGAACTCGATGTGGGGCTTCACCGGGGCGGTTTCGAAACGGGCGCAGACCTGGGCGCGGTACTTAAGGGAATTAAGACCGATCCAAATTTGGAATTCGCAGGCTTCATGGGATACGAACCACACATCCCCAGCCTGCCGACCACGCTGGGCTGGCGCGACAAGGCCCTTGCCGGTGCCTGGCGGACATATCGCACAGCGCTGGAGCAGGCTGCAGACGTATTTGGAAGCGAAGCCGTCGCGCACATTACGCGCAATGCCGCGGGAAGTCCGACCTATCGCTACTATGAAGACACCGAGATCGCGAATGAAGTGTCCGCCGGATCATGCCTTGTGAAGCCGACGCATTTTGATACCGAACTGCTGGAGCCGCACCTGCCGGCCAGTTTCATCGCGACACCCGTGATCAAATCAATTCCAAAGACACGCATGCCCGGCCTTGAGTTTGCCGACGGTGCGGCACGCGCTTGGGATCCAAACTACAGCAAGACTGTGTTCATCTATGGGGGCCACTGGCTCGCTGACCCCGTTGATCCGCCCGGTCTGAGCTACAATTCCACGTTCGGCCGGTCCTCAAATCAGGAAATGCTCAATGGCGGTCCTGAGCTGAATATCACGCCGGACGAGTTCGTATTCTTCCGCCCTCACCAGAGCGAGGCGGTCTTCCTGCAATTCGGAGACATCGCTGTTTATGATGAGGGGGAGATCGTTGACTATTGGCCGGTATTCGAAGCATCGGCATAGCGGGCTCCCGTTACGACATCTCTTGTCATAATTTAATGATTACAGCGAATTAGCTCGCCCCTCATCTTGGCGAAAAAGTTCTCCATTTGGGGCGACCTGCGCGCGTGCTGAGCCAAGGGACAGAAGATTTAGTCCTTTGACGCATTCGCCTGCACATCCGTCCGATTCGAGATTAATAGCCTCTCCTCCCGAGTGCGGCTTCGCTAAATCCTGAGGCGCAAAGTTAAATAGACTCCATTTGCGAATAATTTTCATTTGCAATACTGGAGGGCGCACGCTATCCCGACCCCCATAATGCGACTGAGTTGCATTATCGAAACCAACTGGAGGGGTCCATGAACCACATTTTGAACCGTAAAACTGCCCTGCTCGGCGCCACCGCGATCGTTTCGGCCGTCCTGCTTCAGGCGCCCGCGTCTGCACAGGAAAGCACGGAATCCGAGACTGGCGAGTTTCTCGGCACACTGACACTCGGCGAAAGTAAACGGGACGTCCAGACTGACACCGCAACGCCGGTGACGGTGGTGGACCAGGAAGAAATTGAGGATCGCCAAGCCGGCACAATCGCCGAACTGATTGACTCGGTTCCCGGCGTTTCTCTCGTGAACGGCTCCACCCCTATCGGCTCGGGCATCAACATTCGCGGCTTTGGCGCCAATGGCACATACGGAACCGACCAGAAGGTTGCGATTCAGGTAGATGGAGCGAGCGTAGGTTCCGAAGAACTCTACCGGATCGGGACCCAACTCTATACCGACCCCTACCTGTACAAGAGCGTCGAAGTCATCCGCGGCACCGTGGGCAGTTTTGAATACGGGTCTGGCATCATTGGCGGTGTCGTCCGTCTTGAAACAATTGATGCCTCAGACCTGACGGGCGGCGAAACCGGGCTCGCGTTTCGCCAGACCCTGGGTGGCGCCACAAATATGGACGGGTTCAATTCCTCCAGCACGCTCGCAATCCAGCCCACCGAGAACCTCGAACTGCTTGCAAACTATTCCTGGCGCGAACAACATAATCAGGAGGATGGCAATGACAACGTCATCGAGAACAGCGAGTTCGAACTGCCCTCCTACCTGTTAAAGGCCCAGTATACAGCGGGCGATCACAGCCTCCGTGCCAGCTATACCAATTCTGAAACCAGCGAACGCGACAAGCCCTATGATTCCTTCGGCACGACCGGGGGCTCCTTCGGCAATGTAGATCGGGACACGACATCAGAGACCGTTTCACTTGCCTATAACTTCAATCCGGTCTCGAATGACGTGGTCAACCTCGATGCCATCTATTCCTATGCAAACCAGGAGATTGAACAGGAATGTGTGGTTGGCAGCGGTCCTTTCGGGTGCTTCGCCACGGTCGATGCAGACCATCGTTACGAGACGACCAAGCTTACCGTGAAGAACTCCGCCTATATTGAGACAGGCGCACTTGTTCACAATTTGCGCACAGGCATCGACTTCATCCAGAAGGAGCGCCTGGATGCAAACTCCGCCCCCGGTGGCGAAGACAAGCGCATTGCCCTGTTCGCAGTCGACCAGATCGACTTCCTCGGCGGCTGGACGTTTGCACCGGCTGTACGTTTTGAGACATCCGAAATTGAGGGCACGCTCGATGATGGCAGCGCTGCCAGCTATGACAATGACGCATTCATGGGGGGCGCATCGCTCCGCTACCAGTTTGATAATGGCATCGCCCTGTTCGGCAGCTATGCCTACACGGAAAGCCTGCCCATTCTCGATGACCTCGAGAACGAGACTTACATGACCCAACCCGAAATCGGAAAAACCTACGAATTCGGCGCGGCCTATGACCGTATCGGCGTCTTCGGCCAGGACGACACCCTCTCCATGAAGGCGAACTATTATCACACGGACCAGGAAGACAACACGTCCTACTCCGGAGTCGACTCCATTGAACTTCAGGGTCTTGAGTTGGAAGGCTCCTACGCGCGCCGTGACGGATACTATGTCGACATCAACGCAAATATCGTGGACGCTGAACAGACCCGCACGGACAATTCGGTAACGGATTGGACCAATGCTCCCGCCAACACGGTACGCCTGACACTGGGCAAGCGACTCTCCCGCCTGGCTGACCTGTCCAGCGAGTTTGTCGCAGCGGATGAAGCAGACCGCAACGGGACCGCCACCCCCGGCTTCGTCACGGCAAACCTGCGCGCCACGATCACACCGCAGGAAGGGGTTCTGAAAGGCACATCCTTCCGCTTTGGCTTGGAGAATCTTTTCGATCACACCTACACCCCGCTTCTGTCCACACGCCCTGCGGTCGGACGGAACATCAAGTTCACGGTGTCGAAAGCCTTCTGAGCCGTCTCCTCCCTCCGACCAGAGGGGACATGCTCAACGCGAACACCCTGCGACATCTCAGCTCCCGCAGGGTGTTCGCACCTCATTGCCCAAGCGCTCCTCAAGCGGACGGCTCAAACGACACCTGACTGGAAAAGCCAATGATCTCAACGTTCCAATCCCTATACGAGGTCGGCGGCCCCATCCTCGTCATCCTGCTGCTTACATCGATCTTCACGCTGGGACTCACAGGCTTTAAATACTGGCAGTTTCGATCAGACAGAATCGGGCAGTTGAAGACATTGAAATCTGCGGTTAACGCGTTGGATAGCGGACGGGAAGGCGATGCGCGCGCCAAGCTTGGCACCTCCAAGCACTGGCTCGCCGACATTATCCTTTCAGCGTTGCCGTTGCGAGGACGCGATGGCCTCATCGCGCGGCTGGAGGCCGAAGCAGATCAGGCGTTGCAACCTTATGAAAGCGGCTTTCGCATCCTCGACACGATCGCCCAACTGGCCCCGCTGCTCGGACTTCTGGGGACAGTGATTGGAATGATTGACGCCTTCCAGGCCCTCCAATCAGCGGGGTCTCAGGTCGATCCGTCAGCGCTTGCGGGCGGCATCTGGATCGCTTTGCTGACGACAGCCGCAGGGCTGTCCGTCGCCATGCCTACCTCCATCGCCCTGTCCTGGTTTGAAGCTCAGACCGACCGCGAACGCGCCTTTGCAGAACATGCCTTTACGATTCTCGTCACACCGGAGACGCGCGAAGCGGCTACCGCAGAGATTGGCGCGGCAGGGTATGGCACTTAGACGCGTCCGCCGTCGCCGCCGTGCATCGATCACGTCGCTCATTGACGTGATCTTTTTGCTGCTGCTCTTCTTTATGCTGGCATCGACCTTTTCAACCTTTTCCGAGATCGACATCTCTTCTACAGCATCGGGCAATGGAGAAGCGGCAGACACCACCATCCTTATACTAACAGTTGGATCCAATGGACTTCTGCTGGACGATCAGCCTGTGCGATTGGATCACCTCACCCACCGGGTCGAAAGGCTGGGCTCAGGCGAAGATACACCCATTGTTGCGGTAAGCGTCATCGGGGATGTCACAACGCAGACCCTGATCGATGTGCTCTCCCAGCTCAAACGCATGCCTCGGATTGAGATAATGGTGATGGAGCCGACATGAAGCGCCGCAGACTGAAAGCCCCTCGTGATCCCGTCATTTCGCTGATCAATATCGTCTTCCTGATCCTGATTTTCTTCATGGTTGCCGGATCCCTTTCCTCTCCTCCCGACCCATCCATAAGGTTTGTCCAAACCGAAGACCTCGACTGCTGCGTCTCGCCAGATGCGGTCGCCATCGACCCGTTTGGACAACTGCGCAGGGGCGGTATTCCCATTGACCGGAAGAGCCTTCTCAACAGTCAGCACCTCCGCGTAACACCGCTGCGTCTCCTTCCTGACAGAGACCTGCCAGCGGCGCAGCTTCTCGAACTGGTGAAAGAACTACGCGCGAACGGACAGGCTGACATCATCATCGTGACAGAGGATACAACCGTATGACGCGGGTAAACGTCCTGAAATTCTCAGTTGCCCTGTCGGCTGCAGCTGCAACCCATTTGAGTGTGCTTGCCTACACTGTGTCCTACGCTCCGCCGCCTCTGGTCGCAGGCAGTGGCTTCAGCGTGCAGTTTGGTTCGCTTGCTTCGGCAACGAACGCCGAGTCACTCGAAAGTATGGGGCCGGAGGCAACCGCCCCGGCACCTCCCGAACAGGAACAGCCACTCGCAGACCACGCCCCGCCAGAACCTAAGCCGCCGGTGGAAACCATCGGCACAGAACCAGCACAGCCTACGGATCCCGTTTCGGTACCAGCCGTCAAAGAAAAAAGTCCTCCTCCGCCTAAACCAGACGCCCCACCCAAATATGCCCCGCAGGCCGAGTCTGCACCTGTTGCCCAGGAGTCTCTTGCCGCATCGGAGCGTGCGCCGCAGGCCCATAGGGGAATCTCAACAGAATCGATTGAACAGGCCCCGGATAAAGGTGGCCCCCATTCCGAAATCGATCCTCACGCTGCATCAGAAAGCCCGACCGCGGAGCCATCGAATCTCGCAACCTCCTCCAGTGCGCAGCCCGCTGCCACAGGAAATTCCGAATATTCGAACTATTCCGGCAAGGTCATGAAACACTTGTCCCGGCTGCGCCGACCGCGCGCGTCTGGCCCCGGCTCAGCCCATATTCGGTTTGTGATCGCCTCGCGCGGCACAATCGAGCATATTGAAGTGTCCCAAAGTTCCGGTTCGTCCCGCTTCGACCGTGAAGCCTTGATCTTTGTAAAGAAGGCATCGCCCTTTCCGCCGCCACCAACCGGCATAAGCCGCAGCTTCACCGTCGAGATTGAGGGCACTTAGAAAAGTCAGGCTTCGCGCCTGAGGCTTAGTCTTTCACGCCAAAGCGGATCATCACTTGTCCAATCTCGCCCCCAGGCTCGACCTGGTGATTAAACGGGTCATCTGAGAGTGTGAACCCGATACTTTCGTGCTGGTGGTCACCATGCTCACGGGCGGCTTCGAGGTGCAGGATGTAATCGCCTGCAGGTGCTGGGACGCCATCATCTGTCAGGCCGTCCCATACAAGGTCATATTGACCCGGCCGGCGCGTCGGCCCCGCAATGGCGTCCACGAGGCTCCCAGCCTTTCTGCCAAAGCGCCTATGCCAATAATAATTCTCCTTCATCCAACGTTCTTGCTGACCCGCCAGCATCAGAATACGGATGAGGTTACGCTCCTTGTCTGCGATCCATACCGCCATATAGGGCCGCTCATAGTCCGCAATAGCCTGATCAGGAATTTCGAAATCGATGGTGAAGGCAAATTCGTCCGGCCAGTTCGCGCTGGCCTCCCCTTCCTTATCAGGCATTGATTCCAGAGCCGCCCACCCTGATGTCTGGTGGCGACGCTGATCTGCCGTGACAATCTCAGCTTCCACTCCCGGCATATTCTCCACAAGATCCAGCCCCGGTTTGAGGTCCATTACCAGAAGGGCGGTGGCGATGGCATCTGCCGTCATCGCGTCGGAAGCATGAACCGTTGCGTTCTGAATGTGAGAAACTGGCCACCCGTCAGCCGGGGAGATGACATGGCTGTAGGCTTCGCCTTCAATCATTCGATTACGCGGCCCCAACCCACTGGTCGCGATGGCGCCCTCATCTATCAACACACGCGCATGTAGCGCGGAGCCGCCCTCTCCCAGTTCGGAAGCTTGCGTTACGGCCACAGCCCATTGCCCATTTTGAGGGCCATTGCCCCATGATCGGATGTCTCCACCGATGTTTATCAATAGCCCCGACACTTCGGGTGCAGCCGTACTGCCGACCTCCTGCGCAGCATCAAGTATGTAACCCTTTGCCAGAGAATCGGTGGCAAACCGCACTGGCTCGGGCCGACTGATTCTTCGTGCTTTCAGGTCTGTCTGGATACTCGCCCGCCGGATTTCCCCAGCCGTTACACGCATGGCCGGGCGGTCAGGCAATCTGTTTTCGTGTTCGGCAGAGGCCCAGACATCAAGAAGTCCACCAATACGGCAGCTGAGGGCGTTTGAGGTCAGTGTGCGATAGGCCTCGCACTGTTCAATCACGCGGATCATGTCAGCAGATGCTTCCATACTGCCTGTTCGGTTCAAGCGAGATATTTCGCTGGAGGTATCGTACGTGCTGAACACAGCGCGAAGGCGTTCGATTTCCTGGAGGATCGCGCTTTCTGCCGTGTCAGCGGCGGTCTCTGAGGGCGCATTCACAACAAGATCCAATGAGGTCCCGAGGACATAGTCATGGTGTCGCTTGTAAATGTCGGCCGCTGCCGCACCCGATAGCATTACCAACAAGATCGGAGCCAAGGCCAACCCGGCCAATGTCTTTCGCATCACCGCTCTCCGTGAATTTTGTGTGCGCATACTGATCGGACTAAAGAGCCCGCCTACGAAGCGACCCTACATTTCAATAATTCTCTACTTGCAACTAAATCGCATTCTCAGTATGTGCAAGTGATAATTATTCTCAATTATATGGATGAGGGGTCTCATGACATTTCTAAAATTTGGCGCAGTTGGAATCGTGTCTGCCGTCGCGCTATGTGCAGCTGCGCAAGCGCATACATCCTTCATGTATCCGAATGCCTTCATCACCACCGAAGGCAGTCAGGTCACTCTTCAAGCGTCCTTCAGTGAAGATCCCTTTGTTCCGGAAATCGCCGTCCTCTCCGATGATTATCATGTCATTCTTCCCGATGGTTCACGGGATGATTTCAAGACCCTCACGAAACTTCGCCAATTGGTTGTGCTCGAAAGCGATCTGGATACTGAAGGCACCTATCGGTTCACCACCGGCGTTCGCATGGGCCGGAAAAGCCAGAAAGCTCTCGTCGATGGCGAATGGAAACCGATCTTCGGACCCGATGCGGAAGTGCCCGAAAATGCGACTGAAGTGATCACAAGCCAGACCGAGACGGTTGCTGATGTCTATGTCACGAAAGGTGCCTCGACTTGGGACGCCGTCGAATTGCCCACCGGGCAATTGATTATCAAACCGGTCACCCATCCGAGTGAAATCTATCTCGGAGAAGGGTTCGAATTCCAACTCCTGTTCAACGGCGAACCGCTTGCGGGCCAGTCGGTAGAAATCAAACGGCAAGGCGGCGCTTATGAGTCGCCAAAATACGAACGCCATGTAGAATCAGACGCTTTCGGGACCGTGAACCTGTCCTTCGACACGCCAGGCAAATACCTGATCATGACCCGCCACGCAGCCGATGCCCCTGACGGCGCCGAGACAGACGAACGCAGCTACACGACCTCGCTGACTTTCGAAGTGGCTCGATAACAAACACCCAACTGAAACGGAACTCAGAACATGAAACGCATTTTCCCAGTCTTGTTGACCCTCGCCCTGACACCCCTCGTCGCTTGCGCCACCCATGAAGCCACCGCGCCAGCAGACGCTCAGATCGTGCCTGCCTCTATGGACACGACGATAACAGACACGCCCCGGCGCTCTGCAGATGGACACAGCAAAGGGGCCTTCTTCACCAAGTATGATGTGGACGGCGATGGCCACGTCACGCAGGCCGAGTTCACGGCAGAACGTGCTAAAGGCTACCGTCGACGGGATGCAGATGGTGACGGCTATGTACAGTCTGAAGAGTATGTCTCGGAGTATGAAATCCGGCTGATCGAACAATTGGAAGACCAGCGCAAACGCCAGATCGACCAGGCTGACTTCCGGTTCACAGTACTCGACAAGGATGAAGACGGAAACCTGTCTCTGGACGAATTCCACGCCTCAGGCGAGCGCATGTTCTCGACGCTGGATTCCAACAGGGATGGCATTGTCGACGAGCTGGACAGCAAGGATAATTATTGATCCTGTATGCCGAAATTTAGAGCACGGCTGCCGACAGTGGCAGCCACGCCCTGCCCCCAATTTGGGGCAGAATCCGCGATGGTGTGAGTGGCTATTGCAGCGCCCATAAGGCTTCTCATGATGCCACCTTACGCGTCTGCCACTCGGGGATCTATCACGGCCGTATAGCCCAGCCCACGGAGCGTCCGTATCGAGACGCTTGCCCCCATCTCTGCGAGCTTGCGACGCACTCTATGGACGTGAACCTGGATGGAATTGTCCGTGAATTCCTGGTCAAGAGAATGGAGGCTGTCGCCAAGCTGATCCTTGGTGATCACCCGACCGGGCGCTCGCAGGAAGCGCTCCAGGACAATACTCTCCCCGCGTGACAAACCTGCATGTTTCTCTCCTACGGAAATATTCCGCGCTGCAATGTCGTAGACAATATCGCCATAGCGGATGATCGGATCGGCTTGTGCGGGCGGACGGCGGCTGAGGGCCCTGAGCCGTGCCACCAATTCCTCGATCGCAAAGGGTTTGACCAGATAGTCATCCGCACCGGTATCCAGCCCATGCACACGCTGGTCCACACTCCCCAAGGCAGTGAGAAGAAGCACCGGCGTAGACAACCCTTCGCCTCGCGCACGGGATAACAAATCAAGCCCACTTTCTCGCGCCAGCATGATGTCCAGAATGACGACATCATAGGTCACCACTTGCCAGGCATGCCAACCATCCTCGGGAGTTTCAAAGAGATCGACAGCAAACCCTGCGCGCGTCAGTGATTTGCTGGTCGCCCTGCCGAGCTTGGTATTGTCCTCAATGAAGAGCACCCTCATAAGCACGTTCCCTAGAATGAACGACTGACGCCGAACATGATCCCTGCCTGATCTTCCGACCCTTCGAGTTGGACGACGGGGCTATCGGCAGCGGTATCGAGTAGGCGCTGGTAATTGACCATACCGAGGGCGCTCCATCTTTCGTTGATCCTATACATGAGGCCCGCCGAGAGTTCGACATTTTCAACACCTGACCCGGCGGTGTAGGTGGGCAGGCCACTGGCCGCTGCACCGGCTGGCGTAACACCGAAATAGGCCTGCATGTATTTCTCGTCAGCCCAACTCGTCGAGGCGCCGATCATGAGCATGGTCCGCTGTGATAGAAACCGATTATAGCCCACTTCGAACTTGGCGGTCATGCCGTCATTTGCGCCGCTCACATCGGTCAGCACCTGCGCCCCGACCTCAATGCCTCCGGGACCACCCAAATCTATGCGCTTGCTGGCGAAGATCCCGGCCATGATTGCATCATCAACCTCCCCCAAGCGGCGCACGGTGCGATTTTCGATATCATTGTCACGTCCCATTTCGAACGTAATAAGGGGCCCCAACTCGAAGTCGCCACCGGAGACGATATTTGCCTTTAACCCGGGACCATCAAGCGCCACATAACGATCGCCACGCGTGTAACGAATGGACGCGAATGGAAGCGGCATGACCCGATAATCGTTGCTGCCCTTGTAATCCGGACCCACAAACGCTCCCGCGCCGAGTTCAAACTGAAAGCCATCCTGATGTTCAGGTCCCGGCGCGCCTTGGGCTTGCGCCTTCACGGGGACCAGGCCTCCAGCTCCGACAATAGCAATCAGGGCCAAGGTCGTCCGCGTCATCTGTATCATGTTTAAGTTCTCCAAGACCGGCCTTCAGCTCCTACAGCCGTGTCCAAACCGGTGGGCGGGCTATGGGTGGTCAGCCTTGCAGGGAGCTTTCAGATGGCTCGGGAATTCGTCGTCTCAGCCGCCGCGACACCGCCACGCCTTGAAAAGTCGAGAACAAACCGCGCGCCATCGCAAGCGGGGTCCAACCGGGCCTCACCGCCATGCAATACCATCACCCGATGTATGATCGAAAGCCCGAGCCCCGCTCCGGCGCTCTGCGGGTCTGCCTTGCTGAACCGCTGGAAGAGACGAGACTGAATGGTGTGCGGCACACCTGGTCCGTCATCATTGACGGCGAGTTGTCCCTGCATCTCGATTGACACCAGGATTTCGCTGCCAGGAGGCGTATGCCGCATGGCATTTTCCAGCAGGTTACGGAGCGCTATATGCACTAATGCGACCGTGCCGTAGCAATCCCACCGCTGATGAGCACTCTCGAATGAAATACCCCGCCCGCTCGCAAGAATGGTGCTGGCCATATCGCTGGTGAGGGATCGGGCCACCTCAACCAGGTCAAAAGGGGCCTTGCCCAGATCCTTGCCGCTGTCGGCCTCGGCCAGGGTGAGAAGTTGAGTGATCAGACGCGACAACCGGTCGAACTCTTCTATAGCTTCCTTGCGCTCGTCCGGCGTCAGAAGACTCTCGACCTGCGCCCGTAATGTCGCCAATGGTGTTCGGAGTTCATGCGCTGCATTCGCGGAGAACTCCTGCTGAGCCCGCAATCCGGCTTCAAGACGATCCAACGCACCATTGAAAGCGACCACAAGGGGCGTGATTTCCTTGGGCGATGACCTTAGTGACAGCCGCTCGCCGATGGTGGCAGGGCCGATCCGGGCGGCGCGTTCGGAGATTTGCCGCAACGGTCGCAATCCAATGTGCAGGGTCATCAAGATACCTGCCATCATCAGCCCAACCAGCAGCAACATAAAAGGAAGATTGTCGCTCACCTCGCCGGCGAGGCGACCGAGATCCATGCGCTCAGAGAAGGAGAGCGTCGCGCTATCCGGATCTATGCGCAGGAACTGAACGGCCATGAACGTCACCATCATGACCAGCACCACGGAGGGGAACAGCATCCAGATCAGCGACAATCCACGCTTTCCACTGCTCGGCTTATCGTTCCAGATTTTGAGATGATCCAACACTGCGCTCGCCTTTCAGTACCCAGGAAAGGCCGGGAGCCTGCACCCTGTGACACCGCATGAGGGCCTAACCTTCCGCGAGCCTTTCTGGCAGTCGAACTGCGCACAAAGCTCCTGCGTCACGGCTTCACACTCCGTCAAACCGCTCCTCATTGACCTTAAGTTTCCAGGTTCGCAGGCTATGCGCCTTGGGACGCCACGTCGATTATAATTACCGTCACATTATCCGGTGCACCATCATTGAGCGTATTCGAAATCAGGCGATCGACTGCCGTTTCATTGTCCACGTCCGAGATCAGGGAGAGGATTTGCTTGTCGCCCAAGACCGAGGTCAGTCCATCCGAACACAGAAGGAATCGGTCGCCCGCCTCCAATTCACCGTTCGCCGTTTCCAGGGAAAGCCTGGAACTTGCACCGATGGCGCGTGTGACGACATGCGCCTGGGAGTGCCGTCGGGCTTCCTCCGGCGTGATTTCACCTGCGTCGATGAGTGACTGCACAAGACTATGATCGCTCGTGATTCGGCGGAAACGCCCTCTTCTCAGGAGATAGATGCGGCTGTCTCCCGCCCATGTGCAGGAGTAGTACCCATCACATGCTGTCAGAACAGCAACCGTCGCCCCCATGCTCCCTCGTGCGCTGTTTTGCGAGAGGGTCAAGAGCTCTTCGTTTGCCTGCGTCAGTTGCCGCGCCACCTCTCGTCGCAAGGCATAGGCTGTGTCGTGACGGGCAATTCGACCCAAACGCCGAGTGACCAAAGCACTGGCCACGTCCCCGCCACTATGACCGCCCATGCCGTCGGCTACTGCCCACAGAGCCGCATCCGGGCTTTCGATGAATGCATCCTCATTCAAAGTACGGACCTGCCCGCAATCGGTCCGTCCCGTTGACTGGAAACGGAACCGCCGCGAGCGGGCCGCAACCGCACTCATGTCTCTCGAAGGAAATTGCCAGCTCATTCGCACGGGTCCTTCGCCTTCAATTCACTCGCGCGCTGCTCATAGCCGCGCTTGAAAGCGACATTGACTGTGCTGTCCGGATCATTGAAGGGATCCTTTGAGAGATCAGCATGCGCAGACTTCATGCAACGCATGGACACGTCCGATCGCTCCGTGAACAAGCCCGTTTTCGCCTTGGCATCAGCGCCTACCATTTTGGGGTCCAGTCGCTCCAATACAGAGTTCACCGCCGCCCTGGAACCAGCGACGAGACAGAGTGAATGCCCTTTCAGGTCTTCAAAGCATTCCTTGATAGCGTCGCCCCCCTTCAGGAAGCCGCCCGTGCGATTGCAAATAAGATCGACGGCCAGTCGATGGGTCGGCGCCCATTTGAGGGGATTATTGTCGGTCGCGCCGATGGTTGTGCGATCAAGACTGTATTCGGCCTTCATCGATGCCCGGTCACTCATCAGGTCTCCCAGACCCACCACCACCTGCTGGTACATTTCTCCGAGGCGACGCATGATCTCAACCGGGTCTTCGCTGGTGAGATAAGACGGGTCCAACTTAGCACCTTCACAGAAGGCCTCCAGCATGACGACTTCACTCGTAGCTTCGGCATCGTCCGGCCGGGGCTTGGCTCGACGATCCGGTTCGGGCCAAACTTCACTCGTTATACTGGTACTGGACTCGCACATGTCATCAGAGAGGGGAGCCCCCCTCTTGCGCATGTCCGAGTCATTTCCCCGGTCTTCGATGAGATTCTGGTCCACGTCTACCTGGAGGACAAAATTGCCGATCTGAATACTCTCGCCGGCCGGAACGGCTGTCTCGACCGAATGCTCCACGCGCGTGCGGCCAGCGCCGATGTAAACCCCATTGGTACTTGTATCCCGCACGAAGACGCGCCCCTCGCGTGCGCAGATCGTGCAGTGAAAGCGTGACAATTGCCGGTGCGCATCCTCAAGCACCCAAACCGCCGCGGGATCTCGTCCTACGGTGACGTCCCCCTCACCCATGATGTAGGAGTCGATCAGGTGACCTGGGTCATCCTCACGGAACAGACGAAGCGTTATCATTGGGACACCACCGCTAGTTTTGCAGGCGTTGACGTGTCGGCGTTTTCGTCCGGCTGAGACAAGATAACTGTTTCATTCGGGCGAGCCGCCATTTCGGAATCTGGCTCACCGCGCGACTGAACTGAAACGGCAAACGCGTTGAAGCTGTCATAAAGCTCGCCGAATTCATCTTTTCGCTGGTGAGAGATCAGAAAGTCTACATCGCCGCCTGCAGCATCCCTCAGCGCCACTTTCAATCGGCGAAGCGGCAGGAGAAGGGTCCGGGTCGCGATGTAGCTTAGGCAGCCCACCATGGCGACTACAAGGACGGCCAGAATTATCAGCATGTTGCGCATATAGCCCGCAGCAGAGCGCAACTCATTTTTCGGCATGCCAACTTCCACGACGCCAAAGTTCAGACCGGAATAAGTAATGGGGTGCGTGAAACGGAATGTCTCCACCCCGTCCATACCTTTCACCGTACTCACTCTGACACCGCTGTCGCCGGTCAACCTTCCCTGATCCTTGAGTTCCTTGTTGATCGTCCCCACCAGGGAGAGATCGGACGCCGCACGGATCACGCCCTGACGATCGACCACGGTCATGTCCGTGACATTGGGATCTGAGGAGGCCGAATTGATGAAAGCCTGGACGTTTAGCCAATCCTGCTCTTCCTCCGGCAAGGGGGAATTCTCCACTGCATTAAGAGCGTTATTTGTTGCCACAAAGGAAGCAATTGACGATCCTGACGTGATCGCGAGCCGTTCCATCGTCTTGTCCTGATGACCCACGACAAATGAGCCTGCTGCGAACAGGCATACAATCGAGATCGCGCATGCCGACAGTGTCAGGCGCAATTGCAATGAAAGCCGTCTGCGCCGCCCGTCCGCATATACCGCGTCGTAGTTTTCTCTTTCCCGCTTCAGCGCTTCAAGCAGGGTTCCCCCGCTCGAGAAACGTCGCTCCGGTTTCTTGTCGAGCAGTTTCTTGACGATGAACTCCAGTCCGCGCGGGCAGGCCGGATCAGTGTTGATGGGCGAAGGCTCGTGTTGCGTGATCTGCACCGCGAGCGTGGCAATGCTGTTCCCGTTGAATGCTGGTCGTCCGGTGAGCAGCTCGTAGAGGACCGCGCCGACCGAAAACAGGTCGGACCGGCCATCTATTTCACGGCTCAAAGCCTGCTCCGGGCTCATGTAACGGGGCGTTCCGAGAACCTGCCCCATCTGGGTCATCATCAGACCTTCTTTCTGGGCTTCTGCGCCACCTTCAGCCACGCGGGCAATTCCGAAGTCCAGAATCTTGATCGAACGGCCATCCTGTCCGAGTATGATGTTTGACGGCTTGATGTCGCGGTGAACGATGCCCATCGCATGAGCGTAATTCAGCGCATCCGCCAGTTGCTGGCCAATGCCGAGAACAGTTCCGATGCCGAACTGCCCACGCGCCAGCAAAGCATTGTCGAGAGATTCCCCGGCGAGGAGCTCCATGGCGATATAGGGATATCCCGAAGCGTCGCCGACATCATAGATGGTCACAATGTTAGGGTGCGAGAGAGCGCCCGCAGCACGCGCTTCGCGAATGAAGCGACTGGCATATTCCGGATTCTCGCAATACTCCTGCTTGAGAACCTTGATAGCCAGCACACGGTCGATCTTGGGGTCATACGCACGATACACTTCGGCCATCGCACCTTGTCCGATGCGTGCCTCAATTTCATATCGACCGACGCGTTTCATGTGTTCACCTTGGTTACTCGGACGTTGCGCCATCTGTTGCTTCGCCCGACGAAATTATCTTGATTTGATAAGCGCTGCCTGGATGCGCTCAACCTTTGCCAAATCAGCAGCGATGTTTGGGTTGTTGCTGTCGAGGGTCAGGGCTCGCCGGAGCAAGGTCATTGCATTCTCGGCCTCGCCTGCGTTCAACTCTTCCAGGGCTTCCAGCCGTAAAGCATTCGCGGCCGCCGCATCTTCTGTGGATACGATTCTCGCCGCAAAGGGAGGCTTCGGGACCTCTACTGTCTCCACCGGCGCTTCTGGTCGTTCGACGGAACGATCCGGCAGCTTCAGAACTTGCCCCACCATCAACCGGTTTGGCGCCTCAAGATTATTGTAACGGGAGAAAGCATAGAAAAACAAAGGGTCCCCAAGGAATCTGCCCGCGAGTGACGAGGTCGTTTCGCCTTCCTTGACCGTGTACGTCTGGTGGCTTTCGCCCAGTAATTCGTCAGGATCTTTCTGGATTTGGTCTCGCAGCTTCAGGGCGATCGTGTTCTGTGGCTTCTCGGCAAGTATGGCTTCCAGTTCGACCATGGCAGGTGCCTGCTTGCCTTCGCCGAGCAATTGAATAGCCCGCTGCGCACGTTCTCGTGTCGTAGGCGGCGCTGTCTCCTGCACCTCGCCAGGCTCAAGCGTCTCCTCAACCGGCTGCGTTGTTTCTACCGGTTCCGTTCCTTCAGGTGTGTGCGTGCACGCTGTGGTCATCAGCATGGCTGCCAGCGCCGTGGTCGCGATCAATCTCATCATGAATAACGCCTCTTCAATTCATTGCTCATGGCGGCGGCAGGCGAACAGACTTCTGCCAACCAATCTGAGTTCGACGTCAGCTCCGTAAAGGAGACAGGATCCATTGGCTTGGCGAAATAGTACCCCTGGAAGCTGGTGCAGCCCATGCGCGCCAGCGCGTCGACTTCTTCGCGACGCTCGACGCCTTCCGCAATGGCTGAAATGCCAAGGCCGGACGCAAGTTCAAGCAACGCCTTGCAGATGGCCCGGCTCGCGTTGCTCTGATCAACAAATGAGACAAATTCCCGGTCGATCTTCAGCTTGCTGAAGGGAAGGTTTTTCAGGTAGCTAAGACTCGAATAGCCGCTTCCGAAATCATCAATAGCGAGGCTGAATCCCGCTTCCCGCAAACTGCTGAACAATTCCAATGTGAGCGCCGAATCTTCCATGGCGGCGGTTTCGGTCAATTCGAGCTCGATACTGGATGGCGACAGGCCGTGATTGTACACAGTGCGCCCGATCATGTTCTTCAAATCTGGGTTCTGCAGCTGGCGTGCCGACAGGTTGATCGCCATCTTGAAGTCCGGACTTCCTGCGCCGCGCCATTCACGCAGCTGTCGGCAAGCGGTGTTGAGCACCCATATACCGACATCCTGCATCAGGCCGGACTCTTCCAGTATCGGAATGAACTCACCGGGCGATATCGCGCCCAGCTCCGGGTGGCTCCAGCGCAACAAGGCTTCGGCGCCTGTGACCCGCATTTCAGATGTGTCGATGAAAGGCTGATAATGGAGTGCCAGTTCACCATTGCCGATAGCGCGGTGCAGGTCCTGCTCCAGCGCAAAACGGCGGCGAAGGTCTGTCCTTGATCCTTCCGAGACAGGGTCGAGAACGCCCCCTCTCACCCCTGGCTTGGCCAAGGAGGCGAGCGCACGGCTGATCAATTCGGCTGGAGGCTCTGCTTGCTGGCTCGTCGCCGCCGAACCGACTTCCAGTTCTGGCTCAATGGTAAAGGCATCTCCGCGGATCTGCTGTGTAAGCGCATAGCTAAGGGCCTGAAGCTCTGCTTTTGCTGCGTGCAGGTCGCCGGGGCCGCCAAACCAGATCGCAAAACAATTGCGTTCCACACGCGCGAGGCGTCTCGTTTTCCCAAGCGCATTCTGTAGCCGTTCATGGAATGCACTCAGCACCCGGTCCGCTACGGCCACGTCGATGGCAGCCATGCGGTCGTAATTTGAAATGCGGATAATTCCGAGAAGTGTCGGAGGGAGCGCAGGGGTCAGTTCCTCAGCCAGAATCGACAGAAGCGTTTCCTGGCCCGAAAATCCCGTAAGCAAAGTCTGGCCAGCCGCTTTTGGTTCCGCACCTGTTTTTGCTGCAGTCGAAGCGAAGAACTTGTTAGCCAAGTACGCCGACTTGTCCCTGAAGAGGAAAATCGCCAACCCTACACAGGCGGCCGCGAGTACATAGCAGGTCGGAAGATACACAACTGATGGCACGAAGGCGATTATCAGCGCTAGCGGGACAAAGCCGAGCGTGAACAGAGCGCAGAACCACAAGGCGTCGGCCTTCTGGGACCCGTCAGAAGTCCAGCTTATAAACCTCTTCATTACCACGCCACACTGATCCTGAATCACCAGAATACAACTAGGCTAGAACCCTCAAATATAACTTAATATTTGCGGAAAAGACTGAGACCTCATTTTAAGATTTACTTGATACGATGGTCATTCACGTCCTTAACCATGTACAGAAGAACGGCAGTGTTAGTACCGGGACCACTTCCGGAAATTTCTTCGGTTGGACCGCCGCCTTCCTGTTCCGCTTAGGGACAAATGAGACAATGTCGCTTCATGGAAATAAAAACCCCCTCCTCCTCCGACTGCGGCTGTCACCCCCCACTCATCGGCGGAATGAAGGCGACCTCACTGTCGCTGGTAATCCAGATTTCACTCCCGGCAGGGCAAAGCTCCTGATCCACACAAATGCGATTCTGCGGTTCTGCGAGAATCGCCGCCAGGTCGGGACGTGTCTCGCAGATCCGCTCAACAAATTTCGCCTCAGGCTCTGCCCCATCGAAGTCTGGCATAGGCCATTCGTTGGCACCCGCCAGATCCGACAGCTTTCCGAAAAACAGGATTTTTCCTTTCGCCACGCCTAGCCTCCCGTGACTGACATAGTGCGTTGAGTGGCGGGCTGGTCTATGCGCTCTGCATCAAAATCATGACGTTCGGGCTTTTGGCGTAAGGCCTGATCCAATATGTCGTTGAACACTGCTCCATCTCGCCCCACACGCAGGGCGTCGCGAAGGTCCACCCCCGCCTCATAGCCAAGGCAAGTATACAACATGCCCGTGCAGGTAACGCGCACACGATTGCACGTCCCGCAGAAATTATGGCTGAGCGGAGAAATGAACCCCAGCCGACCGCCCGTTTCGGCAATTCTTACGTACCGCGAAGGCCCACCAGTCGAATAGGCCAGCGGCTCCAGGCTCCAGCGTTCAGCCAACCGCTCGCGTACCGTACCGAGCGACAAGTAGTGGTCTTCACGAGAGGCTACACCTTCCCCTAATGGCATGGTCTCGATCAGGGAAATATCAAAAGCCTGACGATGCGCCCATTCGACTATCTCGGGAATTTCGTGTTCGTTGATATTGCGCAAGGCAACGGTGTTGATCTTGATCTTCAATCCGACATCACGGGCCTTCGCGATCCCCCGCATGACTGTCTCGAACTGGTCTTTCCGGGTGACCCTTTGAAACATCTCCGGCGACAGCGTATCCAGAGATACGTTGATCCGTTCGATGCCCAGTCGTTTTAAATCCCCCGCATAGTGTTCGAGGCGCGTCCCGTTCGTGGTCAGGGAAATCTCTTTCAGACCGGTCACGCCGAGTCTGTGCGAAAGATGTTCCAGCAATTGCATGACATCCCGGCGCACAAGGGGCTCACCACCCGTGATCCTCAGTTTCGTGATGCCACGCGCGATGAACCCATCAACCAGCCTGACCAGTTCCTCGAAACTGAGAATGTCCGTTTTAGGCAGAAACTGCATACGCTCCGGCATGCAATAGGTGCATCGCAAGTCACACCGATCCGTGACCGACAGCCGAAGATAGCTGACCCGCCGCCCTGCCCCATCGACGAGCGTAGAACTCGGTGGCTCTTGGCCTGATGCCTCGACCTCCGCCTCACCGGGCCCGATAAGACGAACCTTCAAGCCGAATCCTCAGCCGGCGACGCGGAGTAATCACCCGAAACGCCTCCGGATTTGCTCAGTAGTCGAATAGAAAAAATCTCCATATCCTTCTGTACGGCTTTTAGCATGTCGTAGAGCGTGAGGCAGGCAACACTTACCGCCGTCAATGCTTCCATCTCCACGCCGGTCTGGCCAGAGGTGCGAACCTCTGCTGCCACTCGGAGGCCATCTTCACAGGGCGTGATATCGACATTCACCCGTGACAAGGGAAGCGGGTGACAGAGCGGGATCAACTCGGCGGTTCGTTTCGCAGCCATGATACCCGCCAGAATGCTGGTCGTGATCGCATCCCCTTTTTTTGACGACCCACCTAATGCGAGCCTTCGCGTCTCGGCGGCCATGCGAACGACACCTTCAGCAGTCGCGGTACGTGCGCTGACGTCTTTCCCGGAAACGTCGACCATCTGAGGCCGCCCGTCGGAATCAAGATGTGTCAGTCCATCTTCGCTCATGACCTCATCTCTCTTTCAGCCGAGGCATCAGCTCGACCATGTTGCAAGGCGCGTGGCGGCTATCCAATTGCCAACGGATCACCTTGTCCCAGCCATCCCGGCAAGCGCCATTCGACCCGGGCAAGCAAAAAATGAACGTCCCATTCGACACGCCGGCGCAGGCGCGAGACTGTAACGTGGAAAGGCCGACACTTTGGTAGCTCACCATGTGCCAGACAACGGCAAAGCCTTCGATATGCTTTTCGAACAAGGGCATCAGCGCTTCCGGCGTGACGTCCCGGCCCGTTAACCCGGTTCCTCCCGTCGAGATCACGACATCAACATCCGGCGCGTCGATCCACGCCTGGACAGTGGCAGCAATAACTTCCTTGTCGTCCGTGACCAATGTCCGCGCCGCCAATATATGGCCTGCCTCTTCGACGCGCGCTGCGAGAATAGCGCCTGACGTATCAGACGATTCATTGCGCGAATCCGAAACGGTCAACAGGGCGATGCGAACGGGCTTGAAGTCGCGCTCCATCACCATTTTGCCCCCAGGGGCTGGCAGTTCCGGCATATCAGTCACTCTGGATAACTTTCCTTGTTCCATGCGGCTGCGGCCGCATGATCGCTCGATCTGGGCTCGATCCAGGTCTCTCCGTCGGGACCGATCTGCTTTTTCCAAAAAGGAGCGCTTGTCTTCAGATAATCCATAAGAAAATCGACCGCTTCGAAGGCGGGTTTCCTGTGTTTTGCCAGAACCGCGACCAGTACAATCGCTTCTGAGGGCAATATTCGACCAACACGATGAATTATCAGGCAGTCTAGCACTTCGAACCGGTCCCGAGCCACTTGTTCGAACCGTGCGATCTCCGCTTCAGTCATGGCAGGATAATGCTGAAGTTCGAGCGCCGTGACCTTCCCAGCCTCGCCTCGAACATACCCTTCGAAGCTGGCCAACGCCCCATAATCCAGCGAGCTTGGGCGAAATGCCTGAAGTTCGGACTCTATGTCCAACGGAGCGCTTTGAATACGGATCACGCTGGAATTCCTCGAACAACCCTGACAACCCGGACAACCTAGCGCGGTATGGTCGCATGTTTACATCCCTTTTTTCAGGAGGCACCAAGACACAATGATCTGGCTTACGCTCGGCTTTGCGCTTGTGGCACTTCTCTATTCGAGCGTCGGGTTCGGCGGCGGCTCGACTTATACAGCCCTGCTGGTGCTCTCGGGCGTGCCCGTGATGCTGGTGCCGATTGTCTCTCTCTGCTGCAACATTCTTGTATCGACCTTGGGGACGGCGAAATGCTGGAAGGCTGGCCTGTATCCAAACTCCCGCGTCCTGCCGATCCTGGCCATATCGGTGCCGGCAGCCTTCCTTGGAGGGCTAACGCCCATCCCCGAACGCACACTCGTTCTGCTGCTGGGCGGCGCATTGCTCGCAGCAGGCATCCAACTGGCATGGACAAGTTTCATGCGCACGTCCTCTGAGACATTGAGCGCGTCGCGCCTGCCAAAATTCGCAGCCCCTTTAATAGGCGCAGGGATTGGCTACGTGTCAGGCTTGGTCGGGATTGGCGGCGGCATCTTTCTGGCGCCGATCCTCCATCTCGTCAGATGGGGCCCTCCGCGAACCATCGCCGCTCTGTCCAGCGCCTATATCGCGGCCAACTCTGTTGCGGCTCTGGTCGGAAAGTCACTGTCCCTGCCGACTGGCAACGTGACGATTGATCTTTGGGAATTTTGGCCCCTCCTCTTCGCCGTCGCCCTTGGCAGTTGGCTGGGGCACAAACTCCTTCTCGGCATGTTCCCTGAGCGTTGGGTGAAAGCGATCACTGCGCTGCTTGTGCTGGTCGTGGCCTTCCGCCTCCTGACCAGTCATGTATAGACCGATCCCATGATCACCAGACAGGAAGCCTTGGCGCATATCGGCAGTGTGCCAGCCATCGGGGAAACGGAAACGCTTCCGCTGGAGGCGTGTGTTGGGCGAATATTGGCTGATGATGTGGCGGCGAGATTGACCCATCCGCCCGCAGCCATGTCTGCAATGGATGGCTACGCCGTGCCATTCACAGAAACACTCAGTGATGGGCCTCTGGAATTGATTGGAGAGGCCGCCGCAGGCACGCCCTTTGATGGTATTGTCGCTCCCGGCCAGTGTGTGCGGGTCTTCACCGGCTCGGTCATCCCGCGCGGATGTGATCACGTCATCATTCAGGAAGATGTCCGGCGGCAAGACAACAGGATCTGGACCGAAATGCCCCAGGCATCGCCGCGCAACATCCGGCAAGCAGGGATCGATTTTCGCGAAGGGCAAGTGCTTCTTGAAGCAGGTACTCGGATCCGGCCAGTTCACCTCTCCATTTGTGCGGCTGGCAACCATGCTTCCATGATTGTGCATCGTCGCCCACGCGTTGCATTACTGACCAATGGCGACGAATTGAAACCACCCGGCTCCGACCTGCAACCTGGACAGATCATATCCTCCAACGAATATGCCCTGATGGCGCTGCTCCGTGACTGGGGAGCAGAGGTCATCAATCTCGGCACAGCAAGGGATGACCCATCCGATATCCGACGCCGTGTAGAAGACGCGGGCAACTCGGACGTCTTTGTCCCAATCGGGGGCGCGTCCGTGGGCGATCATGACCACATGAAGGATGTTTTCGGGCGTCTCGGCTTCGACCCCGTCTTCACCAAGATCGCCATCAAGCCCGGAAAGCCGACCTGGCATTCCAGACGAGGTCATCAATACGTTCTGGGACTACCGGGGAACCCGGCCTCGGCCCTTGTTTGCGCTCATCTCTTTTTGAGGCCCTTGATGAATGCGCTTCAAGGCCAGCCAGCCAACGCCCAATGGATGCAGGCGCCTCTCGCGGCGCCCTTACCAGCTAACGGAGCGCGAGAAGCATTCCAGAGAGGTACGCTGGCCCGCGCCGAGAATGATGCCCCGAGCATCACGCCCGCCAGCAACCAGGACAGCTCCCTCCTCACGCCCTTTGTCAACGCAAACTTCCTGATTCACCGCCCATCTCACGCGCCGGCCCTGACGGCCGGGGATATGGTGGAAGGCGTCCGGCTCGACTGACTGATTGATCAAACCGGCCCGAGGGATAGCTAGGACCTGCCCAACAAACCCGCTCTAACTTCAGCGCGCTGAAGATCCTCCGGCGTGTTTATATTCAGGAACGCCTCCTCTTCAACCTGAAACCGGACTTTGGCTGCCCCCACATGATCGGCTATGGCGTGGAGTGCGAATTTGCCTTGCTCAACACAGGCGTGGACATCAGGCGTGAGCGCACAGGACCAGAGGCCGAATGTCGGCTGCAAACGGAACTCCGTTTCGGCCAAGGCAGCACGTGCGCTACCGCGGCCAGCGGACAATTGTTCAAATAGGTCCACCGGGAAGAACGGGGCATCTATTGGAACGGTCAGCAGAAAGCTCTCGGGCCCATTCTGTAGCAGACCATGCTCCAATGCTGCGAGGAGCCCCCCCGCCGGACCGATAGGCCCACCGTTCGGCTGGAAATCTGGCACGAAAACCAGCCCCGGAACAGCCTTCCTCCACCCCGGTGCGGTGCGGCCCGTGACCACCATCTCGCCTACCATGGGGGCGATCCGGTGGGTGGCGCATCTCCAGAGAGGGCTACCGGAAAGCTCGATCAGCGCCTTGTCCATACCGCCGAGCCTGCGTCCCGCGCCTCCCGCGAACAGGCAGCCCATGACCGTCATCCAAAGATCCTTTCACCGCAACAGTAGCGTAAGTCGCCACATCTTCCTGAACTGCCCAGATTGACTGAATTTCTGGCAGACCTCAATCATCCCGCCCATAGACTGGTCTGAATTGGTGGAAGTTTTTTGGCACATCCCGAACCCGTTGCCCAGTCCGGCGGCCCAAGGCAGAAATCTATCCAGCTTTGAATGGTCAAAGTCTTCGCGCCCGAAGCTGGGCGCAAATCTTCGGTGAAGAAGTTGAACCGTCCGGACGTTGGTTGCCGGACTATTTTTCTTTCTGCTGGTCTACGCTTTCCAGGGCGTTGCCGGTTCAGACCGAGGACTGATCATGTCTGCAAAACCCAATTTTCGCGCGTTCATCGCGCCTGTCGTGTTGCTTTCCGTTGCATTTCCGTGCGCAGCCGAAGCCGACATGACCAATTCCAGCTGGGAAACCGCACTGGCTGAAACAAAACCGATCTTCAATGCGCGTCTTCGCTATGAAGGCGTTGAACAGGAAGGCCTGCCGGAAGATGCAAGCGCCCTCACCTATCGCTTCCGGGTCGGCTTCGAGACAGGCAAAATCTTCGACACCGCCCTCCTGGTCGAGTTCGATCACATCGACGACCTCATCGACGATTTCAACTCGACCATCAATGGAAAGACCGGCTATCCGGTCGTCGCGGACCCGAATGCAACGGAATTGAACCGGTTCCAACTGACCAATACCTCATTGCCGGATACGACGATCACGCTGGGCCGCCAAAGGATCGGCCTGGATGACGCGCGTTTTGTGGGCAATGTCGGCTGGCGTCAGAATGAACAGACCTTTGATGGCGTAAGGATCCAGAATTCCTCATTGGGTGAACTGAAGGTTGATCTCACCTATATCGCTCAGATCAACCGCATCTTTGGAGAGGATTCCGCCGTGGGGCGGTGGGACGGGGATTCCTATCTGCTGAACCTCAGCCACCCCACCCCGATCGGCACGCTGACAGGCTTTGCCTACCAGATTGACGTCGACAATGCTGGCGGCGTTTTCTCGTCCCAGACAGTCGGTGCCAGATTGGCAGGAAAGCAGGCCATCGGGACCGGGAAGCTCGGATACACAGTCTCCTACGCTACCCAGTCCGACTATGGCTCCAGTTCCCTGGATTACTCGGCCGATTACTATCTCGTCGAAGGCACATATTCTGTTGAAGCGCTTACGGTCGGCGCCGGCATTGAAGTGCTCGGCGGCGACGATGCGCGCGGATTCCAGACCCCGTTGGCGACGCTTCACAAATTTCAGGGCTGGGCCGACAAGTTTTTGACCACTCCGAGGACCGGTGTGGAAGATATTTATGCAAAGGCAGCGTACCAGGTTGGCGATGTCGGCCCGTTCAGTGCTGTGGCCTTGACTGCGGTCTATCATGATTTCAACGCAGATGTCGGAGGGGCCGATTACGGCAGCGAACTCGATCTCGCGGCTTCTGCAAAATGGGACCAGATCGGTATCACCCTCAAATATGCGGATTACAGCGCGGATGACTTCGCCACAGACACCAGCAAGTTCTGGATCCAGTTTGACTTCGCCCTCTGAGGGTCAGGAAGTTGAAGCTGTTTCAGCTAAAGGCGCAGTCACTCCGACTGCGCCTTTGAACGTGCTGCTGATTGATGAAGATCCCGACCGCGCCCGGCAGGTTGAAGAAGGCCTCGTCGCCAATGCTGTGGTGCACACGGCAACACAAATTCATGGACGGGTTCTCCTCGACCTGATCGCCCGGATCAGCCCGGATGTCATCATCATGGATTGCAATTCGCCGGATAGAGACACGATTGAAAGCCTGCGTCTTGTTGCCCAATCCAACCCCAAACCCATCGTGATGTTCGTGGAGGAAGAAGGCGGCGGCGGAATGCAGGAGGCAATTGATGCCGGCGTCAGCGCCTATGTGATTGATGGCCTAACCCCCAAACGGGTCCAGCCCCTTATCAACACAGCCATTGCCCGCTTCCGTCACATGGACGGCCTGCGAAACGAACTCAAAAAAACCAAGGACGATCTCGCCGCTCGCAAAGTGATAGAACGGGCAAAAGGCATGTTGATGCAACATCATGGCATGACAGAAGAGCAGGCTTTTTCCTCGATACGCACAATGTCCCAACAACAGGGCAAGCCCATCAAAGAAGTGGCTGAAAACATTTTGACGATTGTCGGCATGCTGGCCGGCAATCCTGCACCGGACACTATCTGATGGCACATTCTCTTACACTTGGATTTGCACAGCTCACAGATTGCGCTCCTTTGGCTGTCGCCAAGGAGCGCGGCGCCTTCGCAGCGCATGGGTTGGATGTGACCCTCAAACGGTTTGTTTCCTGGGCCGCCATGCGCGACGCACTTGGCACCGGCGCGATTGATGGCGCCCACATGCTGTCGCCCATGGTGGTTGCCTCCGCTGCCGGAATTGGTCCCTTCCCAGGCGAATTCACGACAGCCTTCACGCTCAATCTGAACGGCAATGCCATCACCGTTTCAACCGGCTTGTACGAAGTCATGGCACAGATGGCGCCGGAAACCGTCTCGCGGCGTCCGCTTTCCGCCTACGCCCTCAAACGCGTAATCGACCACCGCAAGGAAGACGGCAAGGCCGCGCTGACTTTTGCGCACGTGTACCCCCATTCGATGCATGCACTTGAATTGCGCTACTGGCTGGCCGCCGCCGGCATTGACCCGATGCGCGATCTCAACCTCGTCGTCGTGCCTCCATCCCTGATGGTTGACGCGCTCGCGGCCGGACAGATCGATGGCTATTGCGTGGGCGAACCGTGGAACAATGCAGCTGTGGTCGCAGGTATTGGACGTACGCTGATCACATCCGGAGAAATCTGGTCGAATGGCCCGGAAAAAGTTCTTGGAGTGCGTCAGGACTGGGCCGAGCAAAACAAGGAATGGCATCTAAAGCTGATTGCCGCTTTGTCGGAGACTTGCGCCTGGCTGGATGACATGGACAACCGGCTAACCGCCGCCCAGATCATTTCGACCCCCGACTATGTGAATGCGCCTTTCGACGAAGTTGTAGGCTCGCTGACGGGAAAGAACCGACAAACGGGCGGTGAACTCCGCATTGATATGCCCGATTTCAACGTGTTCCACCGTTATGCGGCAAACTTCCCCTGGCGGTCACACGCCAAATGGATCCTGTCGCAGATGATCCGGTGGGGAGAAGCTCCTGACGATGTGGATGCGAATGCTATCGCCAAGCTGGCCTTCCGACCTGACATCTACTGCGAGGCTGTCGAGCCGTTAGGCATAGCTTGCCCCAGCTCCGACGAAAAAGTGGAAGGCGCGCATCCACATACCTGGCTGCTGAGTGATGCAACAGAGCCTGTCGCCATGGGCGCAGACCAATTCATGGATCAACGCATTTTCGACCCGACGAATATTGATGGCTACATTTCAGGCTTTTCCATTAGAGACCAGAGAAGTCGGCTCGGCGCTCTCGATACGAGCCAAATCACCCATCTTGCTAAATAGTCGTGCCGTCAGCGGGAGTTGGAATGACTTCCACATTCGCCGCACTGAGCGGGTACCGTATGAAAAGAATGGCGGGGTTTCGAACCCTATATTGCCGCGCATCCAAAGCAAGACGATCCAACCTAGTCTCCACCTTGCGACAGTCCGGTTTCCCGACATTCTCCACCCATTCCGCCCGGAGAGCCCCCGGCACGCCGCGTGCCATCAGGGCTGTCTGAATGCGCCATGCCTGAGCAACGCTCATATAGAAGGCCACACATATTCCGGGTTTCAACAAATTCGCCCAGTCGGGCTCCTTGTCCTTGTCGGCAGAACGACCCGTCGTCACGACAAAGCTCTGTAATTCGGCCCGCTCGGTCACCGCGATCGAGCATTCTGCGGCCGCCGCCAGCGCCGCGGTCACGCCCGGCACGATTTCAATTTCCGCGCCGATTTCGACAGCCACAGCTATCTCCTCAGCGGCTCGGCCGAATATCATTGGATCGCCAGATTTCAGACGCGCAACGTGGCGTCCAGCCAGCAAGGCGTCACGCAACATCCCGTTGATGTCAGCCTGCTGACGCCCCCCATCCGTGCACTTTTTTCCGACATATTGCAGGGTGGCCTGGGGGCTTGCGAGTTCCAGCACGTCAGGCTCGACCAAGCGGTCATAAAAAACAATATCTGCCTCAGAGATCCGGCGCGCGGCGCGTATTGTCAGAAGGTCTGATACGCCCGGACCACAGCCGATCAAAGTCAGTTTTCCAATCATGTGCTTACTCCGCAGCCATCGTTTGTGGGAGCGCTTCTTCCGACCTCAACTTTTCCAGCAAGGCACGAATTTCAGGTTTGCATGACCCGCAATTGGTACCCGCGCCCGTAGCAGCCCCGATCCCTTCCACGCTTCGGCTCCCTGCTTGAATCGCCTCGCCAATTGCCACACTGCCAACGCCCAGACAGGAACAGACAAGACGGCCGGACGATTTCCCGCTTGGCGGGCGTCCTGCCAGAAGACCAAGCCTCGTGACTGCGTCCATGTCGACGCCAAGCAAACCGGCGAGCCAGCTGCGATCCGCGCTTACCGGTCCCGATGCAGAAGCAATCAAGCATATGTCGAGGGACTCATCGTGAAAGGACGCGCGAGCGATTTGACCGTTTGCGCTGACCATCTGGACCGCAAAGCTGTCCGGACATAATTGTTCCGCCCACTCTTGCAATTTTCCGTGCCCAGCCAGTTCATAACGCCATCCCCCGCCGGCGCGTGCGGAAGCCCAATAGTCCAGCTTTCCAAGAACCGGACCCGACAGCTCTGTTCTGGAAACCACGAACGCGAACCAATCGGGGCGTAGAGGCGCAATGGACACAACGGAGTGTTTCGACTCAGGTTGTCCCGACACTGGGTCTACATGCGGCGCAACCAGGCAGTCCACGCGACCGCCTGAACTGTACCGATCCGTCCAATGCATCGGGGCGAATACAGTTCCGGGCTGAACCCGGTCTGTCACCAGAACCCGTAGGGCTGCGCGGCCATACTCGTTCGTGACCTCCGCAAGCCCTGCTGCATGCAAACCCAGCCTGTCAGCATCTTCGGAACAAACTTCGAGGAATGGCTCCGCGATATGGGCCGACAGGCGCGGCGATTTTCCTGTGCGCGTCAGCGTGTGCCAATGATCCCGCACGCGGCCCGTGTTCAATACATAAGGACGTTTCTTGCTCGGTTGCGACATGGCGGGCAGGAACGGCGTTGCTACAAATCTGGCGCGGCGGTCGTCCGTGAAAAACTGGCCGTCGGAAAAGAAACGATGATGGATGGCGGCCAGATTACCAGAGCGAGGAGTGTCTTGCGCAAGCGGCCACTGGAACGGTAAGAGTTCATCATATGCCTTGGTGTCGATATTGGCATGGGCCCCGATATCGAAATCGCGTGTCCCATCATTCTCGAACGCTGATAGCGCGGCATACTCCTGATAGATTTCGGCGGCTGACGTAAAGTCAAACCCTTTGAACCCCATGCGGCGCGCCACTTCGCATATCGCCCACCAATCGTGACGCGCTTCGCCCGGAGGTCGCAGAAAGCTCCGTTGACGGGAGATCCGGCGCTCGGAATTGGTGACTGTACCCGACTTCTCCCCCCAGCCCGTAGCCGGGAGCACGATGTCAGCTAATTTGGCCGTATCAGACATCCCGGTGACGTCCGACACGACAACCAGAGGGCACGCCTCAATCGCAGCTCGAACGCGATCAGCATTCGGCAGCGAGACGACCGGATTGGTTGCCATGATCCAGAGCGCCTTGATCTTTCCCTCATGTACGGCATCGAACAGGTCGACCGCTTTCAGGCCAGGCTGTGTGGCCATATTCGGCGCATCCCAGAAACGTTGCACCCGGTCGACATCCTCCGGCGCAAAATCCATGTGCGCGACCAATTGGTTCGCGAGGCCGCCTACTTCGCGTCCCCCCATGGCATTTGGCTGGCCGGTGACGGAAAATGGCCCGCATCCGGGCTTCCCGATCCGTCCTGTGACCAGGTGGCAATTGATGATCGCATTGACCTTGTCTGAACCCGCCGAGGATTGGTTCACGCCCTGAGAATAGATGGTTACCATCGACGGCGTCTGCTCGCCCCACTGAAAGAAGGTCCGCAAGTCGGCTATCGGCAGCGCTGTGGCTTCCGATAGCTCTGCCAAGTCGAGGCACCCTGAAGCATCGAGCGCGGCGTCCAGCCCCTTGGTGTGCGCCTCAACGAACGACGCATCATGAGCATCGCTCGCAGCAAGGTGAGCAAAGAGCGCGTTGAACAACAGGACATCTGATCCCGGACGGATCGGCAGATGAAGGTCAGCTGCGTCTGTCGTGGCCGTCTTACGGGGATCGATGATGACGAGGCGCGTGCCGCGCTTTTCCCGCGCTGCAAGAATGCGATTGTGGAGCACAGGGTGACACCAGGCCAGATTGCTACCCACCATCACAATGAGATCAGCCCGTTCCAGGTCTTCATAGCAGCCGGGAACCGTATCCGAACCGAACGCACGCTTGTGCCCTGCCACAGAAGACGCCATGCAAAGACGGGAATTCGTGTCGATATTCGCCGACCCTACAAAGCCTTTCATGAGCTTGTTGGCGACATAATAGTCTTCAGTCAGTATCTGCCCGGAGACGTAGAGCGCCACACTGTCAGGTCCGTGGGTCGCGATTGCCTCAGAAAATCCGGTCGCTATTCGGTCCAGAGCAGAATCCCAACTGCCCCTTTGCCCATTGATGGTTGGAAACAGCTGGCGTTCGTCCAAATCCAGCGTCTCCCCCAGCGCTGATCCTTTGGAGCATAGCCTGCCAAAATTCGCAGGATGATCGGGATTTCCGCGCACAGTGGCGGTTTCCCCGCCTTCATCAGGTTTAACGAGGACACCACAGCCCACACCGCAATAAGGGCATGTTGTGGAAACTTCTTCTGCTATCGGGCGCACATGGTCCATTGGAGGTCAGCCGGCCTGAAGACCGATGTAAACTCGTCCACCTTCCCGGATTTCGATTGGGTATGTACGCACGCAACCCGTGTCGGCTCCGCGCGCCCTTCCCGTCTCCAGATCAATCACCATCGCGTGCAGAGGGCACGAGACAGCTGTATCATGTACGATCCCTTCGCTGAGTGGCCCGCCCTTGTGCGGACAGGCATTCTGGATCGCGAACACAGTGTTCGTTGCGGTCCGAAATACGGCCACTTCTTCAGTGTCGAGTGTCACCCGCCGAGATCCCCGGAGAGGTATATCTTCAAGGCCACAGAGTTCGGCCCATGACATGATTGCGATCTGAGAACCCATTCGATCTATCCCACCGGTTCGAGTTTTTTGAATTCGTGCGCATCAACCCCGCCTGTGGCCCGCTCCGCCCAGGGATCGATCTGTGCGAAACGCTGGGAGTATGCAAAGCGCTCAACCAGATTTGCCCGGTTTTCAGCATCTTCGACAATTTGCGCGTAAACCCGGTCGAGGCCGACCCGCGCAGCCCATTTGTAGATGCGCTCAAGATAGAACCCCTGCTCGCGATAGAGCTGGAGCACGGCCGTACACATTTCGACCGCCTCTGCCTCGTTGGTGACCTTTGTCAGCAGCTCCGTAGCCTTCACCTCCATACCGGCCGCGCCTGCGAAGTGAATTTCGTATCCACTGTCGACGCAGACCACGCCAATATCCTTGCAAGTTGCTTCCGCACAATTGCGAGGGCATCCGGACACAGCCAACTTTACCTTGTGCGGAGTCCACGATCCCCACATGAGCTTTTCAAGCTTGATCCCGAGGCCGGTCGAATCCTGCGTTCCGACCCGGCACCAGTCAGTTCCAACACACGTCTTTACCGTGCGCAGGGATTTTCCGTATGCGTGGCCGGAGACCATGCCCGCCGCATTCAAATCTGCCCAGACGGCTGGCAGGTCTTCTTTCTTCACGCCCAGCATGTCGATACGCTGACCGCCAGTGTATTTCACCGTGGGGATATCGAACTTGTCCACAACGTCTGCGATCGCTCGCAACTCGCTCGCCGTGGTCACGCCGCCCCAGGTGCGGGGCACGACAGAATAAGTCCCGTCTTTCTGAATATTGGCGTGGACGCGCTCATTGATGAAGCGAGACTGATGATCGTCGACATATTCGCCAGGCCAAGCTGCCAAAAGATAGAAGTTGAGCGCCGGGCGACATTTGGCGCACCCACAAGATGTCTTCCAGCCTAGTTCCTGCATGACTGCAGGAATGGATTTCAACTCCTGAGAGGCGATCAAGCGACGAACATCATCGTGGCCGAGATCCGTGCACTGGCAAACCGTCTTCTTAGCCGAGGCTGTAAACGCATCTCCCAGCTTGAGGGCCAGCAGGCTTTCCACCAGTCCCGTGCACGTTCCACATGACGACGACGCTTTGGTGCAAGCTCTTACGCCATCTAGGTCGGCAAGCCCCTTCTCGTCGATAGCCGAAAGGATCTGTCCCTTGGAAACGCCGTTACAACCACAAATCTCTGCCTCATCCGGCAAGGCTGCAACGGCCGCCATAGGGTCCAGGGGGGACCCTCCGGCATAGGATTGGCCAAATATGAGCGTAGCGCGCTCATCCTCCTCTATGAATTCTGCTTTCTTGATCTTGTCAAAGAACCAGGCCCCATCGGATGTTTCTCCGTATAGGACAGCTCCGATCAACCGACCTTCTTCGAGGATCAAACGCTTGTAGATACCGCGCCCGGGATCCCGAAACACGATTTCGTCGCGATTGTCTCCTTCGGCAAAGTCGCCTGCGGAGTACAGGTCGACCCCAGTTACCTTCAACTTTGTGGCGGTCTCGGAATGAGAGAATTCCGGTTCCCCCTGCCCCGTCAGGACCTTTGCGCAAACCTGCGCCTGCTCGAAGAGAGGGGCAACAAGCCCATAGCAATTTCCATCGAACTCAACGCATTCGCCGACGGAGTAGATGTCTGGATCTGACGTCTGCATAACGCCATTGACCTTGATGCCCCGGCCGACCTCCAGACCGGCAAGCTTGCCGACCTCGACATTCGGCCGAATTCCAACCGCCATAACGACCAGGCTGGCAGGGATTTCCGTACCGTCTTCCAGACGAACGCCGTCAACCTTGCCGTCCCCATAGATCTCCTTGGTATTCGCCCCCGTCAGGATCGTGATTCCCCTGCTTGCGAGCTCCTTTTCCAGGAGATACCCAGCAGACGGGTCCAATTGGCGCTCCATCAGTGTGGGCGCGAGATGAATAACCGTGACGTCCATTCCTCTCAAGCGCAGACCGGCGGCAGCCTCCAGGCCAAGGAGGCCGCCGCCGACCACTACCGCCCTTGAAGCCGGCTGGCAGGCATCAATCATCGTGTCGGTGTCGTCCAGATCCCGGTAGGCAATCACGCCAGACAGATCATGTCCCGGAAGCGGAATGATGAACGGGTTGGATCCGGTCGCGATGACAAGTCGGTCGTATGGCACATCGCCTTTTTCACCGATGACGACTTTACGTTCCCGGTCCACTTCCAGAACCTTTTCGCCGAACCGGCAATTTACTTTATGCCCGGCATACCAGTCATCGTCATGGGTGACGATTTCCTGATAGGTCTTTTCACCCGAGAGGACGGGGGACAGCATGATCCGGTTGTAGGTTCCGCGCGGCTCCGCATTGAATAATGTGACGTCGAAGCGATCCGGCGCGGACTCCACAAGGTTTTCCAGCAACCGTCCGGCTGCCATCCCCGCACCAATGATTACAAGTTTTTCCTGGGGCATGTTTCTATTTCCCCTCGATTTCAGTATATTTGAGAACAGATGATCTGAACATCATGCAGCCTCCGTCTCTGACTCAGATTTTGTTTCCGAATCTGGTTTGGAGCTATGAGCACCCTTCTCATATTCTTCGAGGAAACTCAGAACCTGTTCGCGGTAGTGGTAGTAATCCGGATGTTCGAGTAAAGCCTTGCGCGTGCGGGGACGCGGTATGTCGACTTCCATGATCTTGCCGATGCGCGCATTCGGTCCGTTGGTCATCATGATGACCCGGTCCGCAAGAAGGATGGCCTCATCCACATCATGCGTCACACACGCGGCCGTAACCTGCGTGCGCTGCCACACCTCCATGAGCACTTCCTGAAGCTCCCAACGCGTCAGGCTGTCGAGCATCCCGAAAGGTTCATCCAGCAACAACAGTTTGGGCGAAAGTGCGAAAGCGCGAGCAATGCCGACGCGCTGCCTCATCCCGTTCGAGAGATCCGCCCCCAACTTGTCCATGGCTTCGCCGAGGCCGACCTTGTGCAGGTAGTATTCCACCACCTGCTCGCGCTCTTCGCGCGTTGCATCGGGATAAACACGGTCCACGCCTACGGCAACGTTCTGCTTTGCCGTCAGCCATGGAAACAGAGAGGGAGCCTGGAAGACGACAGCCCGATCCGGGCCGGCCGCCGCGACTTCCCGATTGTCCAGGATGATCCCACCACGGCTGACCTCGTTCAGACCAGCCGTCATTGTGAGGACAGTGGACTTGCCACACCCCGAATGACCGATGATCGAGACAAACTCGCCCTTCTTCACCTTGATATCGAACCCATCGACGACGGTGAGGGGTCCTTTGGGGGTCGGATACACCTTGCTCACCTGGGAATATTCAAGAAAGCGATCATCGTTGAAGCCGGTTGTTTCTGACGCTTCACGATACGCCTTCGGCTTGCCCAATGTGATTGGCGTAACCGCCGGTAATGGTGGCTCGACTTGCGCACGCTTCTTCGCAATTCCGACATCCATCAGATAGGCGGTAACGTCCCGGCGAAGTGTCTTGAACGTCTCGTCATGATTCATGGCGGTGCGGTCACGGGGGCGCGGCAAATCCACTTTGAATGATGGCCCGAAGGTCGCGTTCGGTCCCGGGTTCAGAGGGATGATACGATCCGCGAGAAGCAGGGCTTCATCCACATCATTTGTGATGAGGACGACCGTCTTCCGGTCCTGCTCCCAGATGGAAATGATCTCATCCTGAAGGTTGGCGCGTGTAAGCGCATCCAAGGCTGACAAAGGCTCGTCCAGCAGCAGGACTTCCGGATCCATTGCGAGCGACCGGGCGACCGCCACTCTCTGACGCATGCCGCCTGAAAGCTCTGCGGGGCGCCGGTCGACGGCATGGCTGAGGCTCACCATGTCGATGTATTTCTGCGCACGTGCATTGCGTTCTGCCTTGCTTTCCTTCCCGAACACCGCATCGACCGCCAGGAGGATGTTCTCCTTCACAGTCATCCACGGCATCAGCGAATAGCTCTGGAAGCAAACAGCCCGGTCTGGGGCTGGGCCTGTAACCGCCTCGCCCCTGGAACTGACTTCACCCTTGTTCGGAAACTCAAGACCGGCCATCAGACTGATCAGGGTGGATTTTCCGGATCCGGAAAACCCGACAATCGCGACGAACTCCCCTTCTTCGACAGCCAAATCAATATCATGGAGGACATCTACACGGTCGGCATCGTCACCAAACCATTTTGACACATTCTTCAGCTCAAGGATCGACATGTTTTCTATCCTCTATCGCGTGCTGGTATGAGTGAACATGGTCTGCAAGGCGTACATGACCCGGTCGAGCAGGAAACCGATGATCCCGATCGTCAGAACCGCGACGATGATCTTGGCCAGCGACTGTGACGACCCATTCTGGAATTCATCCCACACAAATTTTCCGAGCCCCGGATTCTGCGCAAGCATCTCGGCAGCAATCAAAACCATCCAGCCAACCCCGAGGGAAAGACGCATACCTGTAAAGATAAGCGGCAACGCAGATGGCAGGATGAGTTTCGTGATCTGAGTATGGGGCTTCAATTTCAAGACCTTGCCGACATTGACGAGATCCTTGTCCACGGATGCCACGCCAAGCGCCGTATTGATCAGTGTAGGCCATAGGGAACACAGGGTCACAGTGATTGCTGAGGTCAGGAAGGATTTTGAAATTCCGGAATCGGTGGCGACGGTCGCGGAGACAATCATGGTGACAATGGGGAGCCAGGCCAGCGGCGACACCGGTTTGAATATCTGGATCAGAGGATTGAACGCGGCGTTCATGGTCGACGACATTCCCATCACAATACCAAGGGGAGCCGCGATCACCACAGCCAGAAAGAAACCGAAAAAGACAGTCTGAAGGCTTGTCCAGATTTGCTGGTAGAAAGTCTGTTTGCCCGTATAGGAAACGCGCGACACATCGCCTTCGCGACCAGCTGCGATCAGGACGTCATTACGCGCAGCTTGGCGGTCATAGAATTGACCGGCCTTCTGCTTTTCCTGCAAATGATCCTTATGCAGCACAACTGCCTGCTCCCAAACCTGAGCTGGTCCGGGGATCGCCCCAAGCGATGTCTTGACTTGTGGCGCCAGAACGGCCCAGGCCGCCACAAATGTCAGAATAGCAAATATCGGCACGACAAGCCGCTGGCCCAACAAGGGCAAGTTCCGCCTAGGACTGTCACCTGCGGCCATCATGAGCAGCGGCGTCACCCAGGACAATGCAAACACGTCGAGAAGCTTCGAGGCCTTGTTGATACCTGAGAATATTCTTTCCTGGCGTGCGCTCTTTGAATCTGCGCCCTCCTTTTCGGAGATTTCGCTCGTGATCTCGACAGGGCTTGCAACCACATGCTCATCGACTGAATCGCCGACCTTGTTGAAAACAACACTTCCCATCTCATTGACTCCGATGGTTGGAAAATTTGAGGACATGGGCCGTTGATCTAGCGGCCCGCTCTGGCTCGCAGATCATTCGACGACTTCGCCTGCAGAAACTGTCTGTCTGCTCTTGAGACCAATCTTCAGGCTTTCAAGGTACGCATTCGGTTGGCGTCCATCATAAGAGACGCCATCGATGAAGTCCGCAGTGGCTGGCTTGTAACCATCTGTTTCCCAAGGGAAATCAGCCGCGCTCGCCAAGCCATCGTCAACCAGGGACTGGGCGGCCTCGAGATAAATGTCTGGTCGGTACACTTCGCGCGCCGTCGCGTCATACCAGGCATCATCCTTGCTGTCGGCGATCTGGCCCCACCGGCGCATCTGGCTGAGATACCAGACTGCATCTGAATAATATGGGTACGTTGCATTGTAGCGGAAGAAGACGTTGAAATCCGGAACATCGCGCTTGTCGCCGCGCTCATATTCGAACGTGCCCGTCATCGAGTTGGCGATCACATCCGCGTCCGCGCCGACATATTCGGAACGCGCCAGAATTTCGACCGCTTCAGCCCGGTTCGCATTGTCATTCTCATCCAGCCACATCGCTGCCCTAATAAGGGCGCGCGTAACCGCCTTCGTCGTCACTGGGTTTTCTTCCGCGAACTCAGCAGTAATGCCGAAAACCTTTTCAGGATTATCTTTCCAGATTTCGTAATCCGTGATGACCGGCACGCCGATCCCCTTGATGACCGCTTGCTGGTTCCAAGGCTCACCTACGCAATATCCATAGATCGTGCCGGCTTCGAGCGTTGCAGGCATTTGTGGTGGGGGTGTGACGGACAAGAGTGCATCGGCCTGGATCTGGCCCGACACATCATCGGGTGAATAATAACCGGGGTGTATGCCCCCCGATGCGAGCCAATAACGCAGCTCGTAATTGTGGGTCGATACCGGGAACACCATGCCCATGTTGAACGGCTTGCCGTCTGCGGCATATTCCTCGACCACAGGCTTCAGCGCGCTGGCGCTGATGGGGTGTACCGGGCGCCCATCCTCCATGCTCGGAATATTGGAACGCATCTTCTCCCAGACTTCGTTCGAGACGGTAATACCGTTTCCGTTCAAATCCATGGAGAATGGCGTGACGATATGGGCTTCTGTACCGTAGCCGATGGTTGCTGCCAGCGGCTGGCCCGCCAACATGTGCGCACCCGCCAGCTCGCCGTCGATGACCCGATCCAGCAGGACTTTCCAGTTCGCCTGCGGCTCCAGCGTAACATACAGCCCCTCATCTTCGAAAAATCCCTTCTCGTAGGCGATAGCGAGCGGGGCCATGTCGGTAAGCTTGATGAAGCCGAAAGTAAGCTCGGTTTTTTCAAGCCCCTCCATCGGGATGACCAAGGCTGTCAACTCGGAGGAATTGGGCGTGCTGGCCGGAGCATCTGTACTCGGACCACCACATGCAGCGAGCATAACGGCGAGGAGCGCGGTGGATCCGGCGAATACGCCGCGCTGGGGAAAGGGGAGAGTAGTGTCTGGAAATGAGATCATGATGAAGGTCCGCGATGGCTTGCCCCGCCTAATCGGCTCAGGCTTGATAACTTTGAGGAACAGAACCGGCGCAACTTGGCCGGTCGCTCTACACTCGAAAGTCCATCGGCGGACGTCGAAATGACCTATGACGGCATCGTCATGCATTACATCAACCAGAGAGACGCGCAGGGCTCAAGCGGCCGCAGCATCAGATAAACAAAGAAAGCCACGAACCCTTTCTTTTGCACAACAATCAGTCACGCCTCTCCAATAATCGGGCGTTAGTCGTCTGGCCCTCGAACCGAGTTGCAGCGTGCGACCGTTCCTACAGTCGCGCCCTTCGAACTGAATTGCCCTGTCGGGACCGTCTTGAACTGCAAATGATTTGCATTTACTGGTCGTCATTGCGATTTATTCTCAAAAGGGATTGTGAAATTGAAACCGATGCACCGGAATCTCATGACGGCCAGCCTTGTCCTTGCCGCGCTTTCGCCGCTTGCGACCGCTCAGGAAGATTCCGCCGGGGCGGATGAGCGTCGCTTGGAAACCATCATCGTCCGCGACAATTCGCAGGTCGATCTCACCCGGGAGTTTGCCGGCGGTCAGGTCGCTCGCGGTGGTCGTGCAGGCATGCTCGGCAATCTCGATTTTCTTGACGCGCCCTTCTCCGGCACGGCTTACACGTCCGACCTCGTGCTTAACCAGCAATCCGACAGCGTCGGAGACGTCCTGCAGAACGATCCGGTCGTGCGTGTCGCCAAGGGGTTCGGCAACTTTCAGGAAGTCTATGTGCTTCGCGGTTTCCCGGTCTATTCCGACGACCTCACCCTGAATGGGGTATATGGCATCCTGCCGCGCCAATTCGTGGCGGCTGAATTGCTGGAACGCGTTGAGGTTTTCCGGGGGGCGAATGCCTTTATCAACGGCGCAGCACCAGGGGGCAGCGGCGTCGGCGGCACGATCAACCTCGTCCCGAAGCGCGCGCCCGCCGATGGGGTGCGCCGCGTGACGCTCGGGTACGAAAACAATAGTCAGGCCTATGGGGCCGTCGATCTGGGTGAGAGGTTCGGAGCAACCGGTGACTGGGGCGTGCGGTTCAACGCCGTGGTGCGCGATGGGGAAACCGCCGTTGAGGATCAGGATCGCTCCCTGTCGGTCTTCTCCATCGGGACCGATTATGCTGGCGAGCGCTTTCGCTTCTCTGCCGACCTCGGCTATCAGGACAACCGGATCGACGCGCCACGACCGCAAGTAACCCCGCTTGCGGGTGTACCAGCAGAACCCGATTCAGACACGAACTTCGCCCAGTCCTGGACCTATACCGACGAGAAACAGCTGTTCGGTGTCGTGCGGGGCGAATACGATCTTTCAGACAATATTTCCGTATGGCTGGGCGCCGGGGCCCGTCAGGGCGAAGAAGCCAACGTGCTGGCCAATCCCAGTGCAGCCGAAGATGGCAGCCTGACGGCCTACCGGTTCGACAATACACGCGAAGATGATGTCATCTCGTTTGATACGGGCCTCAGCGCGGAGTTCCTGACGGGACCTGTCGGCCACCGGCTCGTTGTCTCGGCGTCGTCGGTCAAACTGGAATCGAAGAATGCCTACGCCTTCTCCAGCTTCTCTACGCCCTTCTCCACAGACCTTTATCTGCCCGTCGATGTCGCGCCGCCCGCGGCGGACTTCTTCATAGGGGGCAATCTCTCGAGCCCTCTGAAGACCGAAGAGGTGACGAACCAGTCCCTCGCCATCGCCGATACGCTGTCTTTCCTCGATGGGCGTCTGCTCGCCACAATTGGCCTACGCCAGCAAGACATCGAGACGAAAACCTTTGACTATAATTCCGGTCAACGCCTCTCCGGCTATTCGGATGACAAGTTGACTCCCGCTTTCGGCCTTGTTTACAAGGCGACCGACCAGATTTCCGTCTACGGAAATTATGCGGAGAGCCTCCAGCCCGGCGAGATTGCCCCGGCCACGAGTGGCGGCGTCACCATCGTCAATGCCGGCGAAGTACTGGAGCCCTTCACAGGCGACCAGTATGAAATCGGCGCCAAGTATGATGGCGGCGATGTCGGCGCGACAATCGCCCTGTTCCAACTGACCCGGCCGAACTCTATCGTTGTGGATCAGGTATTCAGTGCCTCCGGTGAGCAGGAAAACACAGGCGTTGAACTCAGCGTGTTTGGCGAGCCCCTCGAAGGCTTGCGCCTTCTTGGCGGGGCGACCTTCCTCGATACCGAACTCGCCCGTACGCAGGATGGCATGAACGAGGGCAATGCCCCGATCGGCGTGCCGGAGATACAGGCAAACCTCAATGCGGAATGGGATGTTGCCGCCCTCTCCGGCCTTACGCTGGACGGCCGGATTGTTCTGACAGGCGAGCAATATGCCGACGCGGCCAACACAGTGGAACTCGACGGATGGACCCGGCTGGATATTGGCGCCCGCTATACGCTGGACATTGCCGAGCGGCCTGTCACGCTGCGCGCGCGGATCGAAAACCTGACCGATGAGGCATACTGGGCGTCAACAGGGGGGTTTCCGGGGGCAAACTACCTGATCCTCGGCAATCCGCGCACCTTCAGCGTGTCGGCTTCGGTCGACTTCTAGTATCCGGACAGGGGCGGCAATGCGATCAAGTACGATCAGGGCATGGAGCTGGGTCCATAAATGGACGAGCCTTGTCTGCACGCTCTTCCTGCTCATGCTTTGCGTTACGGGATTGCCGCTGATTTTCCATGATGAGATCGACGCCGCTCTCAATCCCGCCACCTGGCAGCCCGCCAATCCTGGTGGGGACCACCTGACGCTGGACGAAATTCTGGACACCTCGCTGGACAACCGGCCCGGCGAGGTGCCGATCTTCATGAGCTTCGACATTGATCGCCCTGTCGTGAACGTCACCACGGGACCGAGCGCCGACGCCCCGGGCACAGCCATGCATTTCGCTTCGTTCGATCTGACATCAGGCGCGCTTGTTCCCTCCGCAGATCGCGGCGAAACCGTCATGGAATTCCTACTTCAACTGCATACCGATATGTTCCTGGGACTGTCAGGAATGCTGTTTCTGGGATTCATGGGCTTTCTTTTCATGATCGCAATCGTGTCCGGCGTCGTGCTCTATGCCCCGTTCATGCGTAAACTCGACTTCGGCACGCTGCGCAGGAAGCAATCAACGCGCTTGAAATGGCTCGATTATCATAATTTGCTGGGCATCGTGACCTTGGCTTGGGCGCTGGTGGTCGGGCTGACCGGCGTGATAAACACACTTGAGCAACCCATCATCGACACTTGGCGCACGAGCGAACTGGCTGATCTCGTTGCCGAGTATGAGGGCGCGGTCCCGGCCGGTCAGCGCGCCTCGCTTGCCTCTGCGGTGAACGAGGCCGTCAAGCTGGCGCCGGAGATGGAGCTGCAATTCGTTGCTTTCCCCGGCAGCAACTTCTCTACTTCGGCCCATTATGCAATCTTCCTTCACGGCAATTCGCCGCTGACGGAAAACATCATTACCCCCGTTCTCGTCCATGCGGGCACCGGAGATGTGGCAGGCCTGCGCGAAATGCCTTGGTATACCAAAGCGCTATCGCTTTCCCGACCGCTGCATTTTGGCGATTATGGCGGCCTGGCTTTGAAACTTGTCTGGTTCGCGCTCGACCTGATTACAATCGTGGTGCTCGTCACGGGATTGTATCTCTGGCTTGCCAGGCGGGAACCGGCGAAGCGCCGCACTGAAAACAAAACACTCCTTGAGCGGATCACTACATGAGTGACCGAAAGGCAAAACCCAACCTCCCCCATACGCTCTGGAACGTATTCGCCATTCCGGCGCTGCTGTTCGTTATTGTCCTGACAGGGCTCATCGTCGCCCTGCTGCTCGATGGCTGGATGGATCTTCTGGCAGCTATCGCGGTGAGCTCCAGCCTGTGCGCTGTCCTCTGGGCCCGGTTTCGATAGGAACAGCCCCTGTCGGGTTTGGAGCCCTCATCGGCTCAAAACCAAATCCTCAAATGGTTCGGAGATTTTCAGTGTCATCTGAAGAGAAAATGGCGTGAGTGATACGCCCAATCCAATGACTATAAGTACAATAAATCCAACGAGTTATGATATCTCACGTATCGCTTGTAGTGCAAAAAAATCTGCATGAGTGGTGCAAATTGTAGTGCCCTTCTTTCTTCCTCTCTGAGTTCGACGCGGCCGATTCTCACCGAAGCGCGTTTAACATACGGCGCTCAAAACCAAACTCGCTATCGCGAGGCACCTTTGCAGGAGGGGTGCCATAGCCGTCGACAAGATAGTCCTGCCATACGTCGAGATGCTCCAAATAGCGTATGTTGTCCGCGAAATAATCAGCCACACTTTAGTATGAAAAGCATCTATTTACAGAATAAATTCGGATTCGATTAATTCAAACACGTTTGCCTGTGCCGGAGCAACCAGCGCTGGGTCTGGGAGGCATGCCTTGGGCAAAGCCGCGCCATGAGTGCGCGCTTGCCCAAGACGCAGGAGGCCGGCATGACACTGACGAACAAAGATACCGACAATTTTCCGGTGCCGGTAAATGAGCAGGAACGGCTCGAGGACATCCTCGCTTACGATCTCGATAACACGATTGGGGCGACGGGCCTGGACCAGGTCTGCACTCTTGCCAGAAACTTGTTTGGGGCGCCCATAGCATGTGTTTGTCTCATCGGTCGCGATCAACTGACAATGCTGGCGACGAGCGGAACGGATATTACCCACATACCCAGAAAAGATGTCTTCAGCAATCATACGATTTTGGGAGATGAGGTGTTTGTCATTCCCGATACGCTGAAAGATCGCGTGTTCGCCCAAAATCCATTCGTGACGGGTCCTCTGGCAATCCGATTTTACGCCGCTGTGCCACTGCATATTCATGATGGCGTTCAAATCGGCGCGCTTTGCATTCTGGACCAAACCCCTCGCGAACTGTCCGGCAATGAACGGGTACGCCTTAAGGCGCTTGGCGAAATTGCGAACAAGGAACTCCAGCGCCGACAGGCCCTGGTAGAACTGAAACGTCAGAAGCAGCTTTGGGCGCATACGGCACAAATGGTGAAAATTGGATCCTGGTCCTATCTTCCCAAGACCGGATTCATGGAAGTTTGCCCTTATTCCTACGATATTTTCGAAGTCGATACAGGCACAAAGCCGACGAGCACCCACATTCTCAACCATCTCCGCCAGCACATGGATTCAGCCCTTGAAAGCGCGCTTGACAGGCTGGTCCGAGCTGGAGACCGCCTGGATCATGTAACGGAATTCATGACCGAGGCCGGAAGAAAACGGTGGTTCCACTTCTTCGGCCATGCGGAATGGCAAAATGGCGAAATTGTCAGAGTATCCGGCGGCGTGCAGGATGTGACGGAAACACGCGAAAGAGATGCTGAAATCCGCCGCTTGGCGTACACAGATGCACTAACCGATTTACCCAATCGCGCCTATTTTCAGCATTACCTCAAGGAGATCAGTGCTCAGTCCAGTTCTGCTGCACGGGATCTGGGACTAGTCCTGATTGATGTAGATCACCTCAAGGAAATCAACCACACATTTGGTGTGGAAGCCGGGGACGCCGTGTTGTGCACATTCGCCAGCAGGCTGAAGGATCAATTTGGCGAGGGTTTCGGACTTTCTCGCTATGCAGGAGACGAATTTGCCCTCGTACTGGCCCGCGGGGAGGGCGACTGGACAATCGACGCCTCCCTTGAACGACTAAAGCGGATCATGAATGAGGCTGTAAAATATCGCGGCCAGACCTTACCCGTCACCGTGAGTGTTGGAATCGCCCTGCCCGACTGCACCACAGCAGATCTTGATCAATTGCTTGGCAATGCTGCGCTGGCGCTCGACCTTGCAAAAAAGAGCGGTCGCAATCGGTCAGTCCAATATGAACCGGGAATGCGTCTTCGGCAGATCAGGTCCAAACAGCTTCTGAACGATATTCGCAAGGGACTGGCTCGCGGCGAATTCGAACCTCATTTTCAGCCAATTATTGATATCCGCACCAACCGCATCTCGGGCTTTGAGGCGCTCATGCGCTGGCACCATCCGGAACGCGGCGTTCTGCCCCCCTCGATCTTCGAGGCCGGTTTTGAGGATCCTGAGCTGTCCCTTCTGCTGGGCGAGGCAGGCATAGAGGGGGCATTGAGACACATGCGCTCATGGCAGGATTCCGGTATCGATTTCGGCTCGGTCGCCGTCAACCTATCTTCGTTTCAATTACAATCCGGACGCCTCGCCGCTGAAATTGAGGAGAAGCTACGCTGCTGGAATCTGTCGGCCGATCGTCTGGCACTCGAAGTCACCGAGAATGTCTATATCGGATGGGACGCCTCGAATGTCACAGATACGATTCAGGCGCTGCATGCGCTGGGTGTAAATATATCGGTTGACGATTTCGGTACGGGCTACGCTTCCCTGATGAGCCTCAACAAGTTTCCGATTGATCGGTTGAAAATTGACAAGTCGTTTGTACAGGATCGAAATGGCGGGGCCGTCCTGCAAGCAATCATGATCCTGGGGTCCCGTCTCGGCATGAAAGTCATTGCCGAAGGCGTGGAGGACGAAAATCAGTTGGCCGCCGTATATGCGATGGGATGCGACCAGGTGCAGGGGTATTATTACTCAAAACCCATGTCTGCAGAAAACGTTCCCACCTACATCAAAGCGTTCAATAGGAAAGACACAGATTGTTTGAATACCTCCCGTGTAGCTTAGAAACCCTCTGATTATCCCACGGCGAGTTAGGCAGACCTTAACGTCTCACCCGGCAGACTGAGGCCGACTTGGCCTGCTGGTCCTTTACTGCCTAGGTGGTCCAGATGATCTCCACTTAGGAATCTTGAAATGCCCTTTCCCTTTCCACGTGATGAAGCTGGGCGCCTTGTCGCTTTGAGCGATGCCAATATCATAGATACAGAACCGGAAGCATTCTTTGACAAAATAGTTCGCTCCGCCGCGCTCGCTTGCCACACCGAGATGGCATTTATATCGATGGTAGATAGCAAACGGCAGTGGATAAAAGCATCTGTTAATCTCGATTTGACAGAGTGCGCCAGAGACAAGGCTTTCTGTGCACATACGATACTCTCGGCCAAGCCTTTAATTCTTCCGGACGCCCGGCAAGATCCGCGCTTTTCTGATAATCCCTTCGTGACGGGCGAGCCCCATTTGCGTGGCTATATCGGCACGCCTATCATGACCAAGGATGGACATGCCCTCGGAGCCCTCTGCGTCGCGAGCATAAAGTCTATCACTCCCAATACAGAACAAATCGACCAATTGGTGCTTCTGGCGGACGCCGTGGCCGAACATCTTGCCGTACGCCGACGAGCCGTACCGCTCCATCGCGCAAAAAGTCACCTTGCTCAGCTCATACATCGCATGCCAACTGCCATTGCGATGTTTGATGAGGATCTATGCTATATCGCCATGAGCGAGCGCTGGGCTCAAGATTATAATTTAGACCGCGAACGCGCTATTGGCCAATGCCAGTACGATCTCATGCCCGAACTGACGGAACGAGAACGCGCGATCAACAATCGCTGCCTTGCAGGCGCCGTAGAACGAAGTGACGATTACGAGCTGGTACGGGCTGATGGGCGCACCCAACACCTGCGCTGGGAGGTTGCCCCCTGGAAAGACGAATACGACACGATTGGTGGCCTTGTCATGATGACCGAGGACATCTCGGCTCAGAAAGCTGCGTTTCAGTCGAAGGCCGATAGCGAGGCGCGTCTGGCCCGAGCCATGCGGCTATCCGGCTGCGCATCCATAGAAGTCGATTGCCGAACAAACCTGATGCATTGCTCGGACACAATTCCGGATTTCATCGGCAAACTTCCGCCGAAAGAAGCCCGCATCCAAGACTTCTGGCTCCTCACTCATCCCGAGGACTTACCTGCGGTTAAACGAGCTTGGACAAACCACTGGAAAGGTGGTCCTCCGATGGAGGTGGATCACCGGCTCACGCATCCGGACGGCACCAGTTTTTGGGTTCGGTCATTTGCCCAGATCAGACGCGATGAGCAGGGCAAACCGCTTCGCATCGTTGGCATGGTACGCGATATCAGTCTGCAAAAGCAGCAGGAGCTCGCCCTCGCCGCGGCACGCGATGCAGCTCGGAGCGCAAATGAGGCAAAGACTGAGTTTCTGGCCACGGTCAGCCATGAACTGCGCACCCCCCTGCATTGCATCACCGGATTTAGCGAGCTGCTGAACGGGAGTGACAATCTCACTGGCCCTGACCGACGACATGCCCAGCTGATTTCCGAAGCCAGTGATCAGCTGCAGAATCTGGTAAGCGACATACTCGATCTATCGAGCATCGAAGCCAAGGCGATAAAGTTGAACAGCGCCGAATTCGATCTGCGCGAAGCAGCGCAAACCGTGGTCGATCTCTTACGGCAGCACAATGGAAACTCACGTGTCGATCTTCACTTTACGGCAAGCCCCGATCTGGCGAAAGTACACGTTGGAGACGCGTTCAGATTCCGACAGATTCTTACGAACCTCGTTGGGAACGCTCTGAAATTCACGGAGTCAGGCTCTGTGGATATTTGTATGCGCCCCGTCAACACGCACGCCCGGCATCAACGGGTCCTCATCGAAGTCACCGACACCGGTATTGGCATACCAACCGAAGAGATCGCCAATCTGTTCAAGCGCTTCTACCAGGTGGAGAGATCCAATCGGCGCCAGTTTGGAGGCGCTGGTCTTGGACTGGCGATCTGCCGAGGACTTATCGAGACCATGGGGGGGCGAATTGGAGCCGATAGTCTGCCGGAAGGTGGCACGCGATTCTGGTTTGAAATCGAGCTCGAGACGCCAGGCAAGGAGTTGAATCTCCTTCCCCGGGAGGCCACTCAAGTCGATGACCTGGATCGCCTTTCAGCTGCCTGCGCAGGCCGACGCTTTCTGATCGCCGATGATGTCCGCCTGAATCATGAACTGGTAACTGCAGCCTTGGCCCCTCTTGAATGCCAACTCGACTTTGTCATGGACGGCGAGGCAGCCTTCCAGCAAGTCCAAACAGGAAGCTACGATCTCGTTCTGATGGACATACAGATGCCGGGCATGGATGGCCTTCAGGCTACACGTCATATACGCGGTCTTGGCGGCCATTATGCAACCATGCCAATCATTGCGATGACATCCAATGTACTCTCTAGCCATATTGCCGATTATGATGCGGCGGGCATGACTGATTATATCGGCAAGCCGGCGCGCCAAATCGACATGTACCACGTGCTGGCACGATGGTTTCAGAGCCCCAAGCCTGAAAAGTCCATGCTCAGCGATAATCGCCCTGCATTGGACGTGGGAACATTGAATAATCACTTTATTCAGGAAATGCGACGCGAACTAAACGAGGTTGAGGACTATCTGTGCCAACCCGCTTCGTCGGGGACTCAGCGGCTCAGTGCTTGCGCGCATCGGATTGCCGGGGTCGCACCGGCTTTTGGTCACCCCGACCTGGCGGCGCAGGCTTCCTTTGTGGAAAGCTGCATTACGGCAGGACTGTCTCCGGAGGCCGATGATGTTGTCGCTTTAAGGGATAACTTGCGCCAAATTGTCCGCGCGAAAACCTGATACGCAACGTTCGCTGAACGTCTGATAGAAACGTCGGATCAACTGGGCAGCAATTGACGTGCGACGAGCACCGCTTGCGTGCGGTTGGAAACCCCTAATTTCTTGAATATACTTGAAAGGTGGCTTTTGACCGTGGGTTCGGCAATTTGAAGGTCGTGAGCAATCTGCTTGTTCAGACGACCGTCGGCGAGCGCAATGAGGATACGTAATTGTGCGGGAGACAAACCCGCGATTGCAGTTTGAGCGCCCCCCAAAGGGTCGATTGGCTGTTTCAAGGGCGGAAATATCCGCTGCCCCTGCATGATCAGCCTCAGATTTTCCACAATCTGGGTCATCGATTGCGACTTTCCGAGAAACGCGTCAGCGCCACAGCTAAGTGCGGACCGCACAACCCCCTCTTCCTCGCGCGCGGAAATCAAGACGAGACGTGCATAGGGAAGTTCCGCACGCAGAACAGCAAGGGCCGTCAATCCCTGAGCATCCGGTAACATCAGATCGAGCAAGACGAGATCGAATGGCTGTTCTCGAGTAAGAAGTTACTTGGCGTCTGCGAAGCGACTGGCGCGCTGAATCCTGCACTCCGGCTCCAACGTGCCCAAGGCAAATTCAAGAGCATCACAAAAAAGCGGATGATCATCCACGATCAGACAATGCCCGAGATGTGCGCGTCTAGCCATTTCCTCAAACTCCGCTTATATGCCCCAGCCTTCAAGTAGGCTGGGAAGCACTTAACATACGGTTGATTATCAGCGTCGATAACATGTTTGCACACGAACTTTTTAAAAAATACGCAGATAACCACTCATACTTTCAGAGGAATTGGGCTCATCCATACGGATGATCCGGCGGCAAACGCGCACGCCAACGAATGCCGCAACACACTGTAGTATAAGCATTTTCTTTGAAATCAGAGAAGTATGGATAATTGTCTGCTAAGATATCAGCCCATTTTATCAGTCTCCGGATATATCTGAGAAAGGACAAGAGACGAAATTTGCCCTGACTTAATCACGAGTCTGAGGAACCATAAAAATGCAGTTGCTACGGCAAGTTTCACAATTCACCCTTCTCGCCGGGAGTGCCATTTTGGTTGTCGGTGCGGCCCATGCCGCTGGCACCGATGCCGGCACGTCCGTGGAGAATACCTTTACACTCGACTACGCTGTCGCCGGTGTTTCACAGGGGACAATCACGAACGACCCAGCCTACACACAGGAGCCGGGCGATCCGGAACCCGTCATTGATGCCAACGGCCCCACCGACTTCACAGTTGATCGCCTGATCGATATCAGCGTCACGGCCGACAATTCCGGCCTACAGGTACCGCCGAATGCCCAGGACCGCATCCTGCAATTTACCGTGACCAATCTTGGCAATGACCATCAATCCTACTCGTTCAGTCTTGCTGACGTGACGGGCGATGATTTTGATGCAACTGGACTAGAACTTACTTACTCGCGGACCGCCGTTGACCTCAATGGCGATGGCGACACCGCTGATGCATGTGAAACTGCCATTGTCGATGCTCCGCTGACCCAGACGTTGCTCGGGGATTCCGCCGGCAATGCCAGTTACACATGCGACATCCCGACCGACCTGCCTTTCACAGTCAATGTCTCCGGCGACATACCGGACTCTCTGTCTGAATCTGGCACGGACAATCTGGTCTTGGTGGTGGAGACACGAAATCCTACTGCCTGGGCGTTCGAAAGCGTATCGCCAGCGGCAGGCGCCGTGACAGCGCAGGATGGGGACGGGTCAAACACGATTGATGGCACCGCGGAGAACTTCTTTGCCGATGGCGCCGGCACGTCGGAAGAGGTCGCATCGGACGGCCTGATGTCAGCGCAGTCGAGCTTCATCGTTACGTCACCGGACCTCACAGCGGAAAAACTCGTCTGGGTTCTCAATTCTGAATCGGACAGCGTCAGCTGTGCAGGTGAACCTGTTCCTGCGAGCGAACCCACAGACCAGTACCCGACACCGGGCGCTTGCGTACTGTATTCGATTATTGTCACGAATACCGGGGAAGTCGCAGGTTCAAATGCCGATGGCATTGATATTGCCGACATCCTGCCGGAAGGCGTGTCTTTTGTATCCGCTGTCACGTCCGGATTTACCACCGCTGGAACGCTTACCTCGACCAAGTCCGACGGGACGACAGATTGTGATGGAGCAAGCGGCGAGACCTGCACGGTCTCGGTAACAGGCGCGTCGCTGGAGGCGACGGCGGGGCCAACAGATTCCGAGGCGCAACTCTATATTCGCGCCCTGGTAAGGTAATCATCCACCCTTCCCCTTGTGGATGATCGGGCTATCGCGCTCTCCCTCCGGCGCGGTAGCCCCCCTCCCCGGCTCTTCAGCCTTCGAAACTTACAGACTTTCCGGCGCTGGCACATGGCCAAGCACCCCCGACGACTTGTGCTTAAAATTGCACGCTACTCATTGGAAAAAACATTGAAACGCAGCCCTGACACTTTCAGAAAATTGACGACTTTCATCCGGTCTGCGTCTCTCGCATTTGGGACTTCGTTGCTGGGCATGACCGCTCTGGGCCAGGCTTCCAGCCTCGGCAAAACAGTGTCGAACACAGCTTCGATCACGTATGCGCACCCAACCGGTGTATACGAACAGACTACCGATCCAGCGGTGTTTGTCGTTGTTGCTCGCCGCACGCCCTCGACGATAGAATTCCTGCGCCATGCGCCCAATGCCTCGGACAGCATCGATATCGCAATCCGGGGCTCAGATTATTCTCCATCGGGCTCCGCAGATGCGGACAGCTTTGTAGAGGTAGGCGAGGCGTGGACCCTGAGCGGCGCCCCCTTGCATGCTGGCGTCCCGATGGATTTTGCACGCGCCGATACGTATTTTACTAACGAAGTTATTTTGGTTCGGGTTACCGATGCAGGCCAGAATGGCGATTCGCGCGTGGTCGAAACCGTAATGATTACAATTTCGACGGATGCGGGGGACGAGGTGGTTCTGAGGCTATATGAAGATGACCCCGACAGCGGCGTCTTCTATGGCTACATCCCTGCATCCGCCGACACGACACCGATGTATGATAACACGCTCACAGCACCGCACCAGACCAGCTTCACGGCAACATATCAGGATCCATTCGATCAAACTGAAGTGTCGGTGGATACGGCCCTTGTTGATCCCTTTGGACGCCTGTTCGATTCCATCACCGGAGACCTCATCAACAATGTAGAGGTCACATTGGTGGAAAACGCGTCGGGTCTCCCGGCTGATGTGTTCGGAATTGATGGTGTTTCCGCCTACCCCTCCACTCTGCTGACCGGCACAAGCGTGACGGATGCGTCCGGACGTGTCTACGATCTCGCACCGGGAGAGTTTCTGTTCCCGCTGGTTGCGCCAGCCGAATATCGACTGCTTGTCACTCCGCAATCGGATTATGTCTTTCCATCAGGACTATCGAAGCCTGACTTCACTGGTCTGGAAAACTCGCCCTTCGAGATCATAGGCGGATCTTATGGGCAGACATTTGAAGTCATGGCTTCCGGCCCACTGAACTTCGATGTCCCCCTCGATACAACGACCGGCCTTGTCCTCACAAAACAGGCCTCACAAGAGCGCGCCGCCGTGGGCGATTTCATCGCCTACACAATCGAAGCCGAAAACCGCCAGGAGCAAGCTTTACCAGTTCGCATCCGGGATGACCTTCCTGCCGGATTCCGCTTTGTAAGTGGCTCCGCACAAGTTTCAGGAAAACACATTGCCGATCCGGAGATTGCAAGTAATGGCCGGACGCTTGTCTTCGAGTTGGGCAGTCTCGCGGCGGGCGAGACAACATCTCTTTCATACGTTGCCTCCATCGGCCCGGGAACGCCGGATGGCTCCGCAGTCAATTCCGCGATTGCCATTAATCGGTTTGACCGGTCGATATCAAATCGCGCAGAAGCCGTCACGAATATCCAGGAGGATTTGCTCAGGTCGGAACTGACAATCCTTGGACGGGTCGCTTCGGACGCCTGTCCGACACAGGCCCCATGGCCACCCCAGATTCTGGGCGGCACGGGCGTCGCAGGCGTCCGTCTTTACATGGAAACGGGCGAATATGTTGTATCCGACGAGAATGGCCTGTTTCATTTCGAGGGCGTCCCGAAAGGCACACATGTTGTCCAAGTCGATCTTGAGACACTTCCCGAGGGTTATGAACCAATCAAATGCGAAGAAAACACGCGATTTGCAGGCAGCGCCGTATCGCAATTCGTGGATGCCACAGGCGGGGTCATATGGCGTGCCGACTTCTATCTGCGCAGGACCGAATTGGCGATGGCAGAAGACCAGGAGGAATCCTACTCCGACGTCACGGAATACCTCGCCTTTGATCAGGTCTGGCTCGACCAGCAGGACCACACGATTGAGTGGGTCTATCCGGATACAGATCGCACGCCTTCCAGCCGTAGCGTGAATATTGGTGTCAAGTTACCCTACCTCTCCCGCGCCCAACTCTTTCTCAACGGCGCCAAGGTTCAAGGCGCCAACACTCAGGGACGCCTGGCATCTGGGGACCGGAGCGCCCAGTTGCAACGTTGGCGCGGCGTCGACATCGTAGCCGGTGAAAATATCTTCGAACTTATCGTGACCGGACCAGACGGCCGCGAGGACCGGCTCCAGAACGGAATCTGGTTTGTTGAACAGGCGCAACGCGCGCAACTGGTCCCCGACCAGTCCCTGCTGGTGGCTGACGGGCGCACGCCGCCCGTGATTGCCGTGCGTGTGGAGAATTCTTCAGGCATCGCCGTGCATGGGGGACGACTTATCGAAGTCGACGTAGCCGCGCCACACCGGCTTGAATCAGAGGATGAGCTCACGCGCATGTCCCCCGTAACCTCCGGGATCGTCCAGGCAGAGGGCGTACGCGTGGGCCCCGATGGTATCGCCCGGATCACCCTCGCACCTACGCTCACCACGGGTAGGGTTCGCGTGACCATCCCCCTGGAGGGAGGTCGCAGCCAGGAAATCGAAGCCTATCTCCGTCCTGAAGCGCGCGACTGGATAGTTGTGGGGCTCGGTGAGGGCGTGCTGGGATTCGACGACGCAACTTCGGAGACTGACCCAAACGACAAGGAAGGACGCCTGGCCCTTTTTGCTAAAGGTCTTATCCGCGGCGACTGGCTTTTGACTATCGCACTCGACACGGCCAAGCGCCGCGGCGATATCGATGATGAACTTTATGAGTCGATCGATCCGAATGCTTATTATACGCTGTATGGAGATCGTTCGGATCGCGGGCACGAAGCTGAGAGTCGCTACCCCTTCTATGTGAAGCTGGAAAAGGACACCGTGCAGCTGATCCTCGGGGATTTCAGCACCGATCTTACCGACACCCAACTTGGCCGTTATAGTCGCAGCCTGTCGGGAGCCCGAATCGTAGGTGAGAGCGACCGCATTTCCGCCACCGGGTTCGTTGCTGAAACAAACCAGCGGTTTGCGCGCGATGAAATCGCCTCCGATGGCACATCCGGCCCTTATCAGCTGAGCGCCGCCCCGCTTGTTCAAAACTCGGACCGCCTTCGGATCGAGACCCGGGACAGGTTCCGTCCCGACCACATATTGTCCGTCCGCAGCTTCGAGCGGTACGCCGACTACGAGATAGACTATGCAACCGGCGAGCTGATATTCCGCTCACCTCTGGATGCCGTCGATCTCAACTTCAATGATCAGGTCATTGTGGTTGAGTACGAAACCTATGCCCGCGCGGAAAGAACTCTCTCCTATGGGGGGCGCCTTGCCATTCGCGATGCCACAGGGCGTATTGAGGCAGGCGTCAGCTATGTGAAGGAAGAGGCGGCAAGTGCGACCCCGGCGGCCGGCGCAGAACTGCTGGTAGCAGACCTCACCTTGCGCATCACAGACCGTACCGAGATCCGCGCGGAACTCGCACGGTCCCGTCGCGACGAAAAGGGCGATGACACCAATGCCAACCCGGAAGCCGATGCCTACCTCCTTGAAATCGAACATCAGGGCGAGTTGATCAGTCTAACGAGCTATGTGCGTGAAGAGGAGGCCGGTTTCGGTGTCGGACAGACCGGTACCAACACCCAGGCACTCCGCCGCACGGGCGCCAAGATTGGCATCAAGCTGAGTGAATCCATTAATTCCGCAACTGGCGGGGCGACGACCCGTTCCGCCAATGCGGAAGCCTACAGGGAAGACGCACTTGAAACGGGTGACACCCGCTCGGTGGCTGATGTACGCCTAAGTCAGGAAGGCCCCTCGCTGAGTGGTTCCCTTGGCCTGCGCGTGGTCGCAGAATCGCTGGCTGACCAGGATCGCGAAGCGGTGCTGGCAACGAGCCGACTGAGCAAGTCGTTTCCCGAATACGGACTCAACCTATCGATTGCCCATGAACAGCCTTTGGCCAAAAATGAGGTTTCACTGTTCCCACAACGGACCATATTCGGTGTCGACAAGTCGATCACCGAGCGCGTCCAGCTTAACCTTCGCCACGAAGTCACGGAAGGTCTCAATGCATCGGGGGCGAATTCGGTGGTCGGCCTGACCGTTCTGCCGTGGACTGGCGGAGTTGTTCGCGCCGATGTGAACGAACTCACACAGGACAAGGCAAGCCGGTTGTCGGCAACGGTAGGCGTGGACCAGACGTTTCAAATCTCCGACCGATGGAGCGCCAGCCTCGGTATGGCGAACCGGGCACGGATCGACGGCGGAGAGGATGCACGCGACCTTGGTGCTGATGAGGCTGTTTCCCCGCTAGCAGATGGTCGCCGCAGCCTGCTGACGCGAAATGAAGGATACACGTCCGCATATGCCGGCGTCGGGTATCGCGAGACCAAGACCGCTGCGTCGGTCCGTGCGGAATACAGGGAGACCGCAGCCTCGTTGCGCAAGACCTTGATCATCGGCACGGCCCGAGAGCTGTCCGACGCCCTCTCATTTGCAGGCGGCGCGCGTCTGCAGGCCGAGACTGGCACCAAGGGCGCACGAAACAGCCATGACGCCCGTCTCGGCCTCGCATGGCGCCCCCGCGACCGTGGCGCGACATTGCTCAATCGTTTCGATTTCAAGAAGCAGTCTTCGGAACAGACTGGCGAATCCTGGAAACTCGTCAGCAACACCGCAGTCAATCTGAAAACGTCGGAAAGAACTCAGTTCTCCGTCTTCCACGGCCTTAAATATACCAAAACGACTTTCAATAGCCAGCACTACTCCGGATGGACCCATTTGCTCGGGGGCGAAGTCCGCCACGATATCACGCCGAAAATTGACATCGGGTTGCGCGGATCGGTGCTTGCTGCTTCGGCAACCAAGACCTCCGCATACGCTATCGGCCCGAGTGTCGGATTTTCGCCTCGCAAGAATGTCTGGATGAGCGCCGGATACAATTTCACCGGATTTGACGACCGCGACTTCGAAGATGCGGCCTATAGCCGAAAGGGCGCGTTCATGAAGCTTCGAATGAAACTCGACCAATCCGATCTGGATGGTCTGCTGAACTGGATATCACCCGATGCTGAATAAACGATCTGCACCCTTGGTTTCGCGTACGCTCCACCTAATGGCCGTGATGGCCGGAAGTGTCCTGGCATCCTGGTCTGCGTCGGCTCAAATTCTGCCGCCCCCAACTCGTGACTATGGCGACGCACCATCGTCCTATGGCACGCTTGCTGCGGATGACGGTCCATCCCACACGGTCTCTCCCCTCATTTTCATGGGGCTCTTGCCGACAGCAGAATCTGACGCCGTGAATGCGTCAGGCGATGCCTCCGATGATATTGACGATGGTGTTATTCTGCCCGCATTCTATCAGAACCAATCAGCTTCGATCCAAGTGGCCGTATTTGGGGCGGGGTCTCTCCAAGCCTGGATCGACTGGAACGGCGATGGTGACTTTAGCGATGCCGGCGAACAGGTTGCAACAAACGTCCAGGATGGCGGCGCCGGGGACGCCGATGGCCTCTTGAACGGCCTCATAACCCTGGAGGTCGTCGTACCTGCCATAACGACCACAACGCTGACATTTGCACGTTTCCGCTGGTCGGGCGATAGTGATCTCGCCCCAACAGGCGCAGCATCGACGGGTGAAGTCGAGGACTATAGCCTGACGATCGCACCGACGACGATCCACGAGTGCGGCACAGGTTCCTCACTTACCGGCTCAGGTTATGCCCCAGCAGGCACAGGTGTCTACAGAAATGAAATCTGGTGGTTTGACTGGTCATGTGCTGATTCTACATTCGCGCCCGGCGACACCGTCAACAAATCATGGTCCCTGCCAGGCGGATATATTGTAACGGCAAAAATCACTGGCATCACCGAACCGATTACCGCCTACGCAACCGGCTCCAACCCTAACGACGCCCTCGACGACCTTTACGCCGGCGTCAATCCAATTGCATTGTCCAATGCGGCCATATCGCTTGATCCGGACTTCAACATAGCGTGGGGCGCATCCTTCAATGGCGAACCGTTCCCCGTCGATCTCATCGTGGCTGACGCACAAAACACGGAGCTTGTAGATCTCACAACGGTGACCAGCGACGGCAGCAACTGGCTGCCGATCGAAGCGACCGGCGTACTTGCGGCTGCATTCCCGAGCATCATTCAAAACTCGGTAATCATGGGCGACGCGTCTCCCCTGCTTGGCGGCGGCACGCTGCTGTCCCTCTCCGAGGGCGTCTCAACGGTAGACGTCAGCGTCACTGCGGATGGCTTTTCTTCCGTCGCCTTCGGAGTATTCCTCCCGATTGACACTGGCGATGCACCCATCTCAGAAGGAAGTGGCGCGCACTATGCCGACTATGCACCCGACTCATTCCCTCTGCTCCCGCAGGTCGTGGGCACAGGCCTTATCGACCTGACAGACCTTCTCACTGTCGCAAACATGCTGCCGGCGGCCACAGTCCATCTAGGTGTGGTTCAGCCTGACGGGGATGGGACTGTAGCGCCAAATGCTGATGCGAGCGCAGATGATCTGACAGGCATTGATGATGAAGATGGCGTGACACTCTCTGGTATTTTCCCGGGCGCCACAATCCTCATACCGGTCCAGGTGACAGGCGCTGACGGTTACCTACAGGCCTGGGTCGATTGGAACGGCGACGGTGATTTCGGCGACGCTGGAGAGCAAGTCGCCACGAATGCGCAAGATGGCATCGCTGGGGCCAGCGAACGTACAGACGATTCCGATACAGAAGCAGACCTCATCACGCTGTCAGTTTCAGTCCCTGCTTCCCTGACTGTTGGAGACACCCACTATGTGCGATTCCGGTGGTCGACCGTCGCGGGACTGGCTATCTCAGAACCGGCCGCGGACGGGGAAGTAGAGGATTACGCTTTCGTCGTGGAAGCGGGCACAGCTGAACTCGCGGCAGAAAAAGCCATAAACTTGTTTGATCCCGCAGCCAGCGGTGATCAGTACGCCCTGCCGGGCGAAGATGTGGTCTACACTATCCGCGTTTTGAATGTTGGCGAAGTCGCGACTGATCCTGATAGTGTGGTCCTGATAGACCGCCTGCCCGATGAAATTGACTTCTGGAACGGCGACATCGATGATGGCCGTGCCGACCTGTTTCCGGGAACGGACCCCGTCGGATTTACAGACACAGATTCCGGGTTGAATTTCAGCTATGCCGGTGATGTCGGATATTCAAATCAGCTGTCCAGGCCCTCCGATTTCACTGACTGCAATTATACACCTGCAACCGGATATGACCCAGCTGTGACCTTCATCTGCTTCAATCCGAAGGGCACCATGTCGAGTGGCGAACCAGACCCTGAATTCTCTGTTTCCTTCAGGGCACGCATCAGATAATGTCGGCAATATCAGACAATGCGATCCTGACATTATTGACCACATGCTTATTCAGGCACATTAAGCTGCATGCTGAATAATTGCCCGGCATATAGCTGCTTATTAACAGCACGGCGTCTGCCAGGCGAACCCTACGGAGATTCAAATTATCCGACCCTAAAGGGAGACGCATTCGCTAAATCCAAATATCCGTCCAGAAATGCGAGACACCTTGATTCGGAATGCTTGGCACTAAAACGGAACTAAAGACCTTAACTTCCCACACCGGCCTTGCGATTGATACGAAAGGATGAGGAAAGGGGCCAAATCGTCCGTCTGGGGTTTAACTTTCAGCAAGCAAGTCTGGGCACGATAGCGGAAACGAGGAGTTTATTATGATGCAACGAACTGCAATTGCTTTCGCGCTTGCGCTCAGTCTCACAGCGCCTGCTGTGGCCAACGGTTTAAGCGCGTCGCAAAGTGTCACGAAACAAGTGACGCGCGTGGATGAGCACGGCGAGATCGAGGTACGAGAAATTGCCGCCGATAGCGTCTCACCTGGGGACACCATCATTTACACGCTCTACTATGCATATGATGGAAAGACTCCCGCCACGGATATCGTTTTGACGATGCCTGTACCCGAGGAAGTCCTGCCCCTCGCTGACTCCCTCTACCACGCCAACACAACCGCGCTCTATTCCGATGATCAGGGGCTTACCTATCTGGCGTTGCCCGATGCAAATTCCCACGAGCCGGACACTCATTTGATCCTGAGCCAGATCACCCATCTGCGCTGGGCGCTGCACGGTGACACCGACCCAGGCACTATCGGCTCAATCAGTTTTTCGGGGCAAGTGAGATAGGTAAGGAGTGGGTCATGCAGGCATGGAGTTGGCACATCCCAAAGGCAGCCAGGGGCCGATCCGTCTGGCTTGATAGCAATTTTAACGTGATACGCGATGAGAACGGAACACCTGTAGTGATCATGGCCTCATACCATAACGGCTCGGATCTCAGCGAACGCGGGGAAGCTCTGGCCGATGCCCAATCGCGGCCGCTCACTGCGACAGGGGTACGGACGGAGTTCTTGTCGAATATAAGTCATGAGATCCGAACTCCACTCAATGGCATTCTAGGCTTCACCAGGCTTGTTACAGAGACCGAACTGACAGATGAGCAGGCGAATTATCTGGATAATATACTACGCGCTGGGACCAGGCTCAGGGAAGTCGTCGATGACATGCTCGATTTTTCGAAGATAGAGGATGGACAGCTCGACCTGACGAACCAGCCCGTCAACCTGCTTGACCTCACCCGTAATGTTGTCAGACGGGTCGATGCGGGTCGCAAAAACAAGACCGCCACACTTTCCTGTATATTGGATGGGTGCGAGAAAGAATATGTGTTCGGCGATGAAATGCGGCTCAGGCAGGTGCTCACCAATCTTGTCGGAAATGCTGCGAAATTCACCCGTCAGGGTCACGTCACGCTGACGACTCGCATACAGGACAGCGCCCTGATCTTCGAGGTCAAGGATACCGGGCAGGGAATCCCAAGAGACAAGCTCGCTAGCGTATTAAACGGGTTTCGTCAGGCCAATTCCACCCACACCCGCCGATTTGGCGGATTGGGCCTCGGGCTCACGATCAGCCGTTCCTTGACAGAGTTGATGGACGGACAGCTTGTGCTTGACAGCGAGGAAGGGGTGGGCACCACAGTTACTGTAACTCTCCCCTACCTTCCCGCGAACAAGACCGGTCACATTGCGCAGCGCAATACTGACGAGGCCTCTTTGACAGGCCGTATTATGGTCGTCGATGATGTGGAAATGAACCTGAACCTTATGCGCCACGGGCTCAAGCACAAAGAATATCACATCGAAACCTTTACGTCAGCCAAAGCCGCTCTGACATCTTTGCGACACGGCAAGCCATTCGATCTAATCTTCATGGATGTGGATATGCCCGATATGGATGGCCTGACCGCAACACGCCACATCCGCGCAATGGACGGTCCGGTTGGCAAGACACCCATAGTCGCACTGACCGCTCACGCCCTTCCTGCCCAGATCAAGGAATGCCTTGATGCAGGCATGACTGACCATTTTCCAAAACCCATTGATCTCGACAAGATGAGATCCGTGATCACAGCTATACTCGATGGACGACGGGTCGACGGTCTGCCCATGGCGCCGTCTGAAATCGCTCCCATGGGCGATCTGAATACTGAGTATCTAGAATATCTTGGAACAATTGCGACGAAATTCGACATGATCATGACATTGAGCTCTGAGCCAGAAGTCCTTCGCGCCGTCGCGGCTCTTGCACATGCGGTTGCCGGGTCAGCAGGAAGCTTCGGTTTTCATGAGGTTTCCGAAGCAGCCTTCAAGCTCGAGGCCAAGGCCATGAAACAAATCAAGGACGCCAGCCTGGATACTCAGGCACTCCAGGAAAAGATTGCCGACCTGGTTTTCACGAGCACTCAAGCAATCATGGCTTGATCGCCGAGCTATGAGGAAATCCTGATTGACGCGCCGACTTCGAGGGTCTGCGCGCAATAGGCCAACCATACTATGCCATCCCAGTGCGCATCAGGATGAGTAACAAAAAACCGGCCCGACTTCCTCTTGTTGACGACAATATTCCGAAGAAGCTCCAAAACACCCCGGACTAATCCCCTCCGGGGTTTGGATGTACAGGGAAGACCAGGATCCGGCCTGGGTCACCGAGACCGCGCCCTCACGCAGGGCAATCCGGACGCCCCAGGTCGGGATGAACTCGGCGTGCTCGCCAATCTCCGTGACATTGATCACGGGGCGGAGGTCGGTGAAGTTTGATCAAGAGCCCCCTGGTTGCACTCGGGGGATGATCCGCCATGGGGGCAGCACTTCCCATGGCGGTCAACCTTCCTGGTCAAACAGATACTTTGTCTGCCCCATGCGATGACTCGATCAGCGATGGATGACTGTCAGACTTTGGTGCGAACCATCGATGCAGGGCGGGCATGACCAGGAGTGTGAGCAAGGTGGACGTCACCAGGCCACCTGTCACAACTGTCGCAAGGGGGCGTTGCACCTCAGCCCCGACGCCTGTGGCGAAGAGAAGTGGCGCGAGGCCAAGCGCCGTCGTTATGGCTGTCATCAGGACAGGCCGGGCGCGCAGTCCTGCCGACTCGATAGCCAGCGCATCCAGATCTCTGCCTGCGCGGGCAAAGTCATCCATGAAGCTGACCAGCACCATCCCATTGCCGAGTGCGATGCCGAACAAGGCGATGAAGCCAACCGTCGCCGGCACCGAAACCGGCAGGTCCACAAGCCAGAGCGCGAGGGCGCCACCGGTCAGTGCCAGGGGAATGTTCAGCAGGACCAGGATCGCGGATTTCAGCCGTCCGAATGTCATCAACAGGATGAGCAGCACAATCCCCAGCGTGATCGGGATGACCACGGCAAAACGCGCATTTGCCTGCTGTTGCAGCTCGAATTGCCCGCCCCAGACCAGCCGGTAGCCAGGAGGCAGCTCCAATTGCGCCTCCACGCGACTTTGAGCCTCGGCAACGAAGGAGCCAATATCCCGTCCACGTACATTGGCCTGCACGGCAATGAAACGCTCACCATCCTCCCGCGTGATCTGGCGGGGGCCGATGACCGTTTCGATCTTCGCCACACTTGCGAGCGGCACACGCGCACCTGTCGGCGAGGCAAGTATGACCCGGCTGATGGCTTCCGGCGTATCGCGGCGATCCTCCCGCAGTCGCACCATGATGGGAAACTGCCGGACACCTTCGAAGAGGGACCCGGCCTGTGCACCGCCGACGGACGCGCGTAACGCGTCCAGCGCATCCTCGACATCCAGCCCGTAGCGTCCAAGCGCGACACGGTCGACTGTGACGACAAGTTGTGGCGCTCCGGTGATCTGGTCGGCTTGCACTTCCGACGCGCCATTCACGCCCTGGAGCAGGGCCTGCAGGTCCTGCGACTTTTTCAGCAAGACCTCTGAGTCTGGCCCGAATATCTTCACAGCCAGTTCGGCACGCGTGCCCGTAATCAGTTCGTCGACGGCCATGGCGATGGGCTGGCCGATACTCACGACGATGCCCGGATAGGATTCAAGATCTTCGGATATGGCCGTGCGCAAAGTTTCAGGTGTGATACCTTTGCGCCACTGCCTGCGAGGCTGGAGTTCAATGAACGCCTCGGCGCTATTTGTCGGGTCAGCATGCGCCCCGACTTCGCCCCGTCCAATCCGGGTAACGATGGATTTGATCTCCGGGAAAGTGGAAAGGAGCCGCTTTTCGATGCGCGTGGTTGTCTGCGCCGCTTCTGTCAGCGAGATGGACGGAGCCATCGTCACACGCAACAGAATGTCCCCTTCTTCAAGTGAGGGCGTGAATTCTGATCCGAGCCGCGAACCGGCAAGACCGCCCGCCAGCAGGAGCGCCGCCGCAAGTCCGAGCGCCGCAGACCGCTTGCGCACAAAGAAGCCTGAAACCCGGCTCACCCTGTCAGCCAGGGTTGTATTGCTTCGCGGGTTGATCCTGTCTGATCGTTTCATCAGGCCATTCGCCATGGAGGGCGCGATCAGCGCCGCATAGAAGAGCGACCCCGTCATTGCCAGCGCCGCAGCCGCGGCCAGAGGGCGAAAAGTCTTCCCTTCGACCCCTTGCAGGGAGAAAAGTGGCAGGAAGACCACAATCACCACCGCTACGGCAGCGATGAGGGGCGCGATCACTTCTGCCGTCGAACGCGCCACGATGGCGCGCCTGTCTTCCGATGGCGTTGCTTGCCGCAAAGCCCTGTCCACGTTTTCCGCAATCACGATAGCCCCATCCACCATCATCCCGATGGCAATGGCGACGCCGCCAAGCGACATAAGATTAGCGCTTATGCCAAGCACGTGCATGCCGATGAACGCGAAGCCGACAGAAAACGGAATGGACAGGACGACGACCAGACTGGGCCGCCATCCTCCCAGGAAGATGAAGACGACCAGGGCCACTAGGAGAGCGCCCTGCCACAGGGCCGTTGTCACCGTGGCAGCCGCCTTGTTAACCAGCCTGCCCTGATCATAATAGGGCACGGCTGTGACCCCTTCTGGCAGGCTCGCATTGATCTCCTCGAAGCGCTGCTGCACGCGGGCAATCACATCCGAAGTATTGGTGCCGTACAGTTTGAGCACGAGCCCAGCAATGGCTTCGCCTTTGCCGTTGGCTGTCGCGAGCCCCTGCCGAATCCCGCCGCCAACCATCAGTTGGCCGAGATCACCCACTCTGACAGGTCGGCCGTCTTTCACCTTCACGACAATTTCGGAAAGATCCTCAAGACTATGAGCAAGGCCAACCCCGCGCACAGTGAATTGCTCGGCTCCGATCTCGATGAATTGTGCGCCTTCGGTCCTGTTCCCTCGCTCAAGTGCGGTGGTCACGTCACCAATCTGAATGTCGTAGGCTAGCAAGGCACCCGGATCGAGCTGGACCTGATATTGCTTTTCAAAGCCACCAAGCGACAGAACTTCCGTTACACCGGGCACAGTTTGCAGCTGATACTTGATGATCCAGTCCTGGATCTCGCGCATCTCAACAAGGTCTCTCGTACCGGTTTGATCCTCCAGCCTGAAATACAGGATGATGCCAAGCCCGGTCGAAATGGGTCCCATCCTGGGGTCTCCAAACCCGTCAGGTATATTTCCCCGCGCTTCGGCAAGACGCTCGCCGACCACTTGCCGGGCGAAATAGACGTCTGTGCCGTCTTCGAAGTAAATGTTGACGACGGACAATCCGAAATTTGAGACAGAGCGCATGCTCTTGAGTTTGGGCAGGCCCGACATGGCCGTTTCGATCGGATAGGTGACGTATCGCTCGACCTCTTCCGGGGCCAGCCCCTCGGTTTCGGTGAAAACCTGAACCAGCGATGGCGTGACATCCGGGAAGGCGTCAACGGGAAGCGCCCGGAAGGCAAACAAGCCACCGAGCGTCATGGCGAGAGCTGCGATGGCCGCAAGAAGACGCCCACCTGAAATGCGGTGCATAAAATTGATCATGGTGCTGAATCCTAGTGTGCGTGTCCGTCGCCAAAAGCGTCTTTCTCAAGCTGGGCCTTCAGGGTGAAGGCGCCGCTTGAAACGTAAGGCTCTTCCTCGGAAAGCCCTGACCTGATCTCCACGAAACCACCGGAATTCGCACCGATGGTCACGGGTCGCGGTTCGAAGCCACCATCGACCGGTACGAAGACGGAAGGCCGCTCTTCAACGGTTTGCACGGCATCTTGCGGGACGCGCAGGGCGTCACCTTGACCCCCAACACCGATCTCAGCAGTTATGAACTGGCCAGCGCGCAAGTGTCCGTCAGGATTGTCAACAATGACCCGTGCTGTCGCTGTCCGTGAACTTTCGTCTATGACCGGCAGAACGAACGCGACAACTGCCTCCGTGATCGTCTGTCCGTCATCGGCCTTCAAGGATACCGGGGCACCGGTGCGGATGCGGGATATGTCTTGCTTGTAGACGGCAATATCTGCCCATACGACGCTGTCATCAAGGATGGTGAAAAGCGTATTAGCACCGGCGTCGCCTGCCGACACTGTTTCCCCGAGCGTCACCGCGCGCTGCACGACCATGCCAGAAATCGGTGCTGTCAAATAAGCATTTGAGTTATCGCCGTCATCCGCATTGGCAATACCGGCCAGCGCCGAATGACTGACACCTGCGGCATGCAATTCATTCTCGGCAGCGTCACTTGCAGCCTTTGCAGCTTCATATCCTGCACGGGCCGCCTGAACGTCAGCCTCTGACGTAATCTTGTCCGCCCAGAGCTGCTCTTCGCGGGTCAGCGCCTTGGCGGCGAGTGACCTGCGCGTCTCGGCGTTCAGCCATGTCGCCTTCAGGCTTGCGAGTTCTCGGCTGGTGATCCGCGCCAGCGTGTCGCCTCGCGCGACTGTATCGCCTTCATTGGCATAAAGCCGGGTAATGATTCCGCTGATCTTTGGCGATACTCTTGCCACCCGGTCACCGTCGAACCGAATTTCTGCCGGAAGGCTCAATGTTTGCCGCATGGGGCCGGGTGTGGCCTTTTCCACAATAATACCGGCTTCTGTTGCAGCCTGTTCTGTCAGCCTGACAATATCCGCGTGGTCTTCCTCCGTTACGGCCCGATTATGACCGTCGCCTGTTTCATCCTGCGAATGTTGGTCCGCATGCTGCACTTCAACTCTGCTGGTTTCATCCGCGCCACATGCGGCCAGAAGGATCGCCAGCGCAGAAATTGTCGCCTGTAGTGTCAATCTCTGTGTCATTGGAAATCTCCATCAAATGGGGCGGCGCCGACAATGCTTCGCAGACGCATGCTTTCGACGTTGAGATCCCGATTGGCCGTGATCACGGCCAATGAGGCCTCGATGAGTGCCTTGCGGGCATCCAGGGTCGTGGTGAGGTCGAACTTTCCGGCTGCATAGCCCTGGACGGAGGCCTCATAGGCAGAGCGGGCTGCCGGCAAGGCATCGTCTTCCAGAAGCGTGAGGCGCTCGCGCGCCGCCCGTACCAGCGTCACCGCAGCCCGCTGACTGGCCAGCAGGTTTGCCTCCGCGGCTAGCCGGTTCAGCCTTTCCGCATCGGCGCGATAGCCTGCTGCCCGTATGGCATCCCGGTTCTGGTCGAAAATTGGAACCGGAACACGAACCCCCACAAGAAAGGCATTCTCACCCGTCTCTTCAAACTGCCGGATCCCGGCAGAGACTGTCAGGTCAGGTATCACAGACGCCCGGGCGACGTCGTGCTCGGCCTGTCTGGCGGACTCGCTGGCGACGGCCAGATCGACATGTGGGTGAGTTCTTACGCGATCCCTGCCAAATTGCGGTTCGGACACCGCGGGCCTGTCGATGTCGGGCAAGGCGAATTGCGGGTCCGCACTGCCCCAGAGAGCGGCAAGGTCATAACGTTTCTGCTCAACCTCTGCATGGGCCTGATAGACAGCTGCACGTAAGGCGGCTGCATCAGCGCGAGCCCGAGACTGTTCCGGTGGCGCAGCGGCCCCCGCCTCTACACGCTTTGACACGGTCTCGAGGAGTGTGTCTGCAAGATCGGCAGCTTGTTCTGCCAGGTCAGCAACCTGCGACGCGGCCAGCAAGCTATACAGCAGGGACGCTGCCTCCAGTTCTGTTTCGCGCAGGAGGAGTCTGCACTCGGCTCCCCCCAGCACGGCATTGGCCTGCGCCGCCTGCTCACGCTTTGCGCGCTTGCGCCCGAATTGGAAGGTCTGTTCAATCGACAGCGTTGTTTCACTCTGGTCGAATCCGGCCAGCGGTCCAGAACCCGAAAAGTTCTCGACTTCAAGGCCAATAGAGGGATTGAGCGCGCGGCCTGCCTGATCGGCATCGGCCTCTCGCGCCCGTGTCTCCAGGGCGGCCCGCCGTACGTCTGGAGAGGCATTGCGCACTTGTTCCAGAATGATGTCGAGTGTGAGCGGTGTGCCTGGCGGAATCGGTCGCACATCGGCCTGAGGCCCAGTGCATGGCGCGGCGATCGCTCCCCCTGTAAAGGCGGATGCGATCAGGATGCACAAAGCACCCTGTCTGAATTTTGACATGAAGAAAAAGTCCTTGTGGTAATCTGAGCGACAGACGGACAGCGCGAGTAGCGCCGCTATCGGGTCAGATTAGGCACGCGGGGGACGATAAAGGCCCATGGGCTCGGCAAGCAGCGCGGACTGTTCGCCGCAAGGGCGTAGAATATCGTTGTTGAGACGGTCGGGCATGGACGAGGAAAGTCCCATTCCGACAAAGTGGAAATGGCAACTGCCGCAATTATGAGCGTGATGCTCATGGTCCGGCTTGTCTTCGTCATCATGGGATTCCAGATCAATGATCTGCGTTGCCAGATCGACGGATGCACATTCAGCATCAATGGCATCGACCGGATGGATGTCTGCAGTAGCTGAGCCGAATCCCATCATCACCATCAGCACAATGGCGAGCGAAATCCTGCTCAAATAGGCTCGCGGTCCGAATATCATGTCTGAGCTCATAGCAAATCCCAGCCTAATATTCACTGAAGAAATTCATCTGGAATAGCCGCACTCCCGTCCGCCTGTGGAGCTTCTTCGGAATCTGCGATTGAGAGCAAAAAATCGTTCCAAAAATCGGTGCCCGGCATCAGGAGCCACGAGGCGTCGTCCGATCATCAATTCCTTGCGCATGCATTTTCACTCTGAAGTAGACATGGAAGGCTTCGTGGGGCTTCAGGAGTTCCGTGTGGGGGTGTCACAGGGCTTCGACGAGGTAGTCGACAAAGCTGCGCACGCGGGCAGGCAGATTGGCGCCGCCGACAAAGACGGCATGGATTTCCTCGACATCGCCGGGATTGTAGGCTTCCAGCAAGGGGACCAGCCGGCCGTCGGCGATTTCTGCGGCGACACTGAACGCGCCGACTCGCGCCACGCCGACGCCCGCCATAGCCAATTGTCCGAGCGTTTCACCATTGTTTGCTTCGATATTGCCGCTCACGCTCAGCGCATATTCCTCATCTTCCTTTCGGAAAGGCCAAACTGGCTCGGCGCGGCGGAAATTGAAGCTGAGGCAATTATGCCCGTGTAGGTCTTCCGGCAGGGTCGGCGTCCCATGCCTGGCAAGATAGGCGGGAGAGGCGACAATGACCCTTCGGCTTTCTCCGAGCTTTCGGGCAGTCAGGTTACTGTCAGAGAGCGGACCGAACCGGATCGCGATGTCCGCCTGCCCGGCCGCAACGTCGACCAGGCCATCGCTCAGATTGATATCTACCAGGATATGCGGATACCGGGCTGCAAAAGCGCCCAGCAGTGGCACGATACACAGGCGTCCATGCGCCTGCGCGGCGCTGACCCGCAGGCGGCCGCGCGGCGCACCCTGGTCGGCAATTGCCTGTTCGGCCTCATCGAGGTCGGTCAGGATTCGGCGAGCGGCGCAGAGATAGGCATGTCCTTCACTGGTCAGGGTCAGGGTGCGCGTCGTGCGCAAGAGCAATCGCACGCCCAGCCTGTCTTCGATCCGGTCGACGGTGCGGCTGACGGCTGACGGTGTCAGGCCCAGCCGTCGCCCCGCAGCCGAGAAACTGCCTTCGGCTGCTACCACTGTAAAGATTTCCAGCGCACGAGCCCGGTCGGTGGGGGTGACCATCTTTGCGTCCATGTCAAAACTCTTTCGCGTGAGGGGCCGGTACCGGTCGCACTCCCTCCCCTTACCTTTGCCTTCAACGCAAGCCAAAGGAAACCAGCATGGACTATCGTCAATTGGGCGCATCGGGGCTTCGGGTCCCCGCGCTGAGCTTTGGGACCGGTACGTTCGGAGGCACCGGGCCGCTCTTCGGGGCATGGGGCACCAGCGACCCGCACGAAGCGCGCCGCCTTGTCGACATCTGCCTTGAAGCAGGCGTCACCCTATTTGATACGGCGGATGTGTATTCGAATGGCGCGTCAGAAGAGGTGCTGGGCGCGGCCCTCAAGGGACGCCGGGACGAGGTCCTGATCTCGACCAAGATCGGCCTGCCAACAGGGGACGGCCCGAATGACTGGGGCGTCTCCCGCAACCGGTTGATCCGGAGCGTTGAGGACGCCCTGCGCCGGCTCGGAACAGATTACATCGATATCTTGCAACTCCACGCTTTCGACGCCTCGACCCCAATTGAGGAAGTGCTTGGCACGCTCGACCTGCTGGTGCGCGCGGGCAAGCTGCGCCATGTCGGCGTCTCCAATTATCCCGGCTGGCAATTGATGAAGGCCCTGGCAGCTGCTGATCGGCATGGCCTGCCGCGCTTCGTGGCGCACCAGGTTTATTATTCCCTGATCGGACGGGACTATGAGGCCGATCTGATGCCGCTCGCGGCCGATCAGGGCGTGGGCGCGCTGGTCTGGAGCCCGCTCGGCTGGGGCCGGCTCACGGGCAGGATCCGCCGCGGTGCTCCGCCCCCTTCAGGCAGCCGCCTGCATGACACGGAACAATTTGCGCCCCCTGTGGCAGAGGAACATCTCTATCGGGTCATCGATGCGCTCGATGAGATCGCAGAGGAAACCGGCAAGAGCGTCCCGCAGATTGCGCTTAACTGGCTGGCCCGGCGACCGACCGTCTCCTCTGTCATCATTGGCGCACGTAATGAGGATCAGCTGCGTCAGAATCTGGGAGCCATTGGATGGGCGCTGAGTTCAGGCCAGATGGCCCGGCTGAACGCGGCAAGCGAAGTCCTGCCGCCCTATCCGCATGCCCCCTATCACTATCAGGATGCGTTCGCCCGCCTGAACCCGCCAATCGTCTGATCAAGAGCCTTTGCCATGAAACTCAATCCTCCCCTACTGGCGCTCGCCGCCGGCGCCTTCGGCATCGGCGTCACGGAATTTGCGCCCATGGGCTTGCTGCCCGTGATCGCATCAGATCTCGGCGTGTCCATCCCGGCCGCCGGCCTGCTGATTAGCGCCTATGCCCTGGGGGTCGTACTCGGCGCCCCGCTGATGACACTGACCACCGGGCGAGTGCGGCGCCGCACCTTGCTGATCGGTCTGGCCGCACTCTTCACCTTGGGAAATGTCCTGGCCGCAATATCGGATAATTACACCGCCCTGCTCGCCGCCCGTTTGATCACTTCCCTCAATCATGGCGCCTTTTTCGGCGTGGGCGCCATCGTGGCCGCCAGCGTCGTGCCGCCAGGCCGTAGCGCCAGCGCGGTGGCCGCCATGTTCATGGGCCTGACCCTCGCCAATGTGGTCGGCGTTCCGCTGGCCACATGGGCAGGAGATCAGGTCGGATGGCGCACGGCCTTCTGGGGCATTGCCGGCCTTGGCGGCGTGACCATGCTCGCCCTGCGCCTGACCCTGCCAAATTTGCCCGCCCCTGCCGGGGGCAGCGTCCTTGGGGAGTTGCGGGCGCTGACCCGCCCCACGGTTCTGGCCGCGCTCGGACTGACCGTGCTCGGCTCCAGCGCCATGTTCACGGTCTTTACCTATATTGCCCCCATCCTGCGGAACGAGACTGGAGCCTCGACAGGCTTCATCACCGGCATGCTCGTCACCTATGGGGTCGGCCTGACCCTTGGGAACTGGCTTGGTGGAAAGTTCGCTGACAAATCCGTAGACCGTACGCTTCTCATAACCCTGGCAGGGCTGAGCTTCATCTTGACGGCCTTTGCCTGGCTGATGCCGTACCCGATACCGACCAGTCTGCTCATCTTCCTCTGGGGCATGGCGAGCTTCGCCCTGGTCCCGCCCCTTCAGGTTCGCGTGATGAAGGCCGCCAGCGATGCCCCCAATCTGGCCTCGGCGGTGAATATCGGGGCTTTCAATCTAGGCAATGCCATTGGCGCGGCGCTTGGCGGCGGCGTGATCGCTGTCGGCTTCGGCCTTCCTGCCGTCGCCTTGGCGGGGGCCGCGATGGCCGCTCTGGGATGGGCGGCAGTATGGTTTGGGCGGCCCCGCCGACGCACAGCCCTACGCGGCATGTGAGAGTCTCAGATCGCCGCGCTGTCTTGCGGGTCAGGGTCGAGTGCTCAAAGGCCATTATCGGGGAGGGGGCACTGCAGGCGCAGGCTGCCCTGTCCTCCGCCGAGCCATTCAAGGCATTCCTCTGGGTCATATAAGATGGCGGGCATGGCTTGGGCGGACGACGTCATTCGCTACGGCCGTGAAAGGCGCGAGAGAGCGACACTTCAAGTCCATCAGCCAGTCCCGATTGACGTCCCGCCACCAGCGGCTTTGGAGATTTCGGATATTGGCAATCAGCTGGCGCTGGTTCGAGATCAGCAGAGATTTACAGGCGCAGGCCCGCGCTTCCATCGTTTCCGGCAACGGATCAGATCCAATCCAGAAACATCTGAGCCTGGCCTGTCATGTACGGAGTATTCATTGTCGCGGATTCACAATCGTACAGCGCGCCGCGCGCATACCATCATGGCGACTGGACGGTCAGGCTCAGAGAGGCCGCCGCTGACGCTTTGATGTGAGGATTGTGTGTTGAACTGGATGAAGACTAAAAAAAAGAATGCTGAGACCAGATCAGTCCCGGATGAAGCGCCCGCATTTTATGAGATGAGTCCTGACCGACAGGCTGAGCATCTCAAGAATCTCTGTGTTTGCGCACTCGGTGAATGGGGCCTCGGCCCGGCAGATATCGCTCTCATAAAATACAGGGAGAACGCCGTGTTTCAGGTCGTGTCGCCTGCAGGCGACCGTGTCGTCATGCGCGTACACAGGGCCAATTATCATAGTGATGAAGCCTTGACCTCTGAGCTGACCCTTATGGATGCGCTCCGCGAGCATGGGATCGCGACGCCTCCGACCTTGCCCACACTCGATGGTCGGCGTTTTGTTACGCTAGATCATCAGGGTGTTCCTGAACCGCGACAGGTTGATGTGCTGGGCTGGGTGGAGGGATCCCCCATCGGCGTAATTGAGGAGACGGCAGCGCTGCCGGAAGATGCGCTACGACGGAATTACACTCTTTCCGGACAGCTTGCCGCAAGAATTCACAATTTCACCCAGACCTGGACGCCTCCTGCCGGATTTACCCGACGGCACTGGGATGAGGAGGGTTTGTTTGGGGATGATGGTCATTTCGGATGCTTCTGGAAAATGGACTTTCTTCGCGAAGATCAGCAGGCCCTGCTACTCAAGGCCCGCGAAAAACTGCGCGCCGAGTTGGGCACATTCGGGAAAAGCCCGGATCGCTACGGTCTCACCCAGGGGGATTTCCTGCCGGAGAACCTGCTCAAACACGAGGATACGCTCCGGATCATCGATTTCGACGATTGCGGGTTTGGCTGGCACATGATGGATCTGGCCACGTCGCTCTTCTTCCTTGCGGGCGAACCTGACTTCAATACAGCCCTTGAAGGTCTGGTTGAGGGGTATCGATCAGAACGCCAGCTGCCCGACGACCACCTGGCCATCTTGCCCGGCATGATGTTGGCCCGAGGATTCAGCTATATGGCCTGGGCGCAGAGCCGCGCTGAAACTGAGTCCGCAAAGACGCTTGGCCCGGCCCTCGTGGAGGGCGTCTGCGCCATGGCCGCAGATTATGTAGGCGCCTCAGCTGACCCTGCTGGAGCCTCGGCCTCCCGCACCGAAGCCTCGTCGCCACGAAGCACAAATACATTGCGACCTCTGGAGGGGAAGGTCGCACTCATAACGGGCGCACGGTCACCGCGGGGAATGGGTTTTGCTGCAGCGCTTAAACTCGCTGAAGCCGGCGCCGATATTGTCATGACGTCAAGGACCCGCGGAGACATACAAGACAACCTCGATGTCACCGGAGATGATCATTACTCGGCATTTCTCGACCTGGTGCCACGCGTGCTCGCCTGCGATGTGCGTTGTCTGGCACTGCCCCTGGACGTGTCGAGCCCTGCGCAGATCAAAGCCGTGGTCGCTAAAGTTACAGACACCTTCGGGGGCATCGACATCCTCTTCAACAATGCGGGCACCGCCTTCGCAAGCCCGTTCATGGATACGAGCGGTGAGGACTTTCAGGATGCCTTCAACATCAATGTCATGGGCATGATCCAGGTCAGCCAAGCCGTCATTCCATCAATGGTTCAAAGGGGCGGCGGCAATATCATAAACAATGCGTCAATTTACGGGCTCGGAGCGGCGCCTTTTGTCTCGGCCTATGTGATGGCCAAGCACGCGATCGTCGGCCTCACGAAAACAATGGCGCTTGAACTTGGCGACCCCGGCATTCGGGTAAATGCCGTATGCCCAGGCATGGTTCTGACCGAGATGGGAGACAAGGAGTACGACATGATCGCGACTCTTCAAGACTGTTCCTTCGAGGAAGCGCGAGAGGGGCTGGCCCAACAGAATGCGCTGAAGCGGGGAGCGGCTCCAGAAGAAATCGCCAATGTGGTGGTCTTCCTCGCCACGGAGGCCGCCTCCTTCATCACCGGCGCCGCCCTGCCAATTTCTGCCGGCCAGCCGGCCGGGCTCTGACCGGGCTTGCCCATCCCATCCATCGACAAGGACCTTCCTGTTATGACCAGTCGCGATGAGACGATCCAACTGCACGACACTTATCTCTCCAGACACAAGCTTCCTCTCTTCCGCCAGTTTGGCTGGGATGTCGTCGAAGGAAAGCGGGAGGGCGTCTTCTTCTGGGACGTGAACGGAAAACGCTATTTCGACTGCCATGTCTGTGGCGGCGTCTATAATCTCGGCCACCGCAATCCGAAAGTCATCAAAGCGGTCAGTGACGCACTCGGCCATCTCGACCTGGGCAATCACCACCTCATGTCGACCGAGCGCTCCCGGCTGGCCCGGAAACTGGTGGAGTCGGCTGGCGCTACCTCCACAGGGGAGCGCATGGGACGTGTGGTGTTCTCATCTGGGGGCGGCGAGGCCATGGATTTCGCCTTCAAGATGGCCAAGGGCTACACAGGCAAGTCGAAAATCCTCTGCCTTGAGGGCGGGTATCACGGGCATACCGGTCTTTCCATGGGAGCGGGCGACGAAAAATATACCAAGGCCTGGAATTACAAACCTGAGGGGTTCATGAAGATCGGCTTGACCGACCTGGATCGCATAGAAACATTTTTCGATGACGAAACAGCCGCTGTCTCGCTGGAGACGATCCCGGCCACGCTCGGCATGAATGTCATTCCGCGCGAGACGATGCAGCATGTCCGCAAGATGACACGCGAGCATGGCATCCTGCTGATCCTCGACGAAATCCAGACCGGTTTAGGTCGGTCCGGGAAGACCTGGGCCTTCCAGCATTATGGCATCATGCCGGACATTTTTGCGACCGGAAAAGGTCTCTCAGGGGGGATCTATCCGATCACGGCGACCGTCTATCGCGACGAGATGGAGCGTGTGTACGAGCAGAATCCCATGATCCACTTTTCGACTTTCGGAGGCAGCGAGATTGGCTGCGCTGCCGCAGATATCGTGCTCGACCATGCGACCGATCCGGAATTCCTGGCCCATGTGAATGCCCTGTCCGACTTCTTCCGTGATGCGGTTGATGACCTCGTCATACAGTCCGGCAAGGTCAGCGGCATTCGACAGGTCGGTTTGTTTCAGGCGATCGAATTCGTGGATGTCTCGACCTGTATTTCGGCGGTAGCGCGGCTCAATGCGAATGGCGTTTTCTGCGTCTTTTCCAACAATGACCGGGTCTGCGCCCAATTCATGCCGCCCCTCGTCATGACGATGGAGGAGGCCGGGGAGCTCATGACCCTCGTCAGGCAAAGCATCGACGAAGCCGAACCCAGGGATTTGTCCTCTTCGGATTTCTTCAGTACTCAGACTGAAGCCAGAATCACGAGCGCCAACCGGCACCTGTAATTTGCGCCGTTTGTCGTCCTATTGGCGGGGACCGCTGAGATGTCGCCATCGGACCATTTGCTGTCGTCGTTATCCTAAGCCAGTTCGGCAACAGCCCTTAGCGTCATCACATTGGCGTCCCTCGGCAAGATCAGCGCCGCGGTGAAAGAATCAGGGGAAGTTATTATGAATAGATCTATCTTATTGCTTGGCGCGGCCGTATGGGCACTCGCACCTGCCATGATCGCCCAGGAGGCCGCAGCCCCTCCGGCAGAGCAGGAAGACACGACGCACAGGCTCGCTCCTGTCACCATCACCGCACAAAAGCGCGAGCAATCGCTTCAGAATGTCGGCATCTCGGTCACTGCCTTTACAGGCGCCCAATTGAATGATGCGAACCTCTCCGACTCCAATGACCTTGCCCGTCTTGTTCCGGGCCTCAATATCGGCTTGCCGACAGGCGCCGGAAACCAGCCGGCCATCTTCCTGCGAGGCATCGGGCTGAATGATTTCGCAACCAACAATCTTGGCCCGATCGGCGTGTATGTTGATGACTTGTTCATCTCCTCTCCAGGTGCGCAGATTATGCAGGTCTTTGACCTCGACCGTGTGGAAGTTCTTAAAGGACCGCAGGGAACCCTCTATGGACGAAACACGACAGGCGGCGCGATTAAGTTCGTGACCGCGCGGCCAGCCGATACATTCGAGGCCGGACTTACAGGGCAGTATGCCGAATTCGGTACGATGCAGGTGAAAGGCTTCCTGTCCGGTCCTCTGGCCGATGCGGTACGGGGGCGTATGGCTTTCGAGAAGAATGATTCCGACGGGTATATTACGAATGCGTTTGACAGATCCGATGCCGCAGGCACTGACAATCTGTCGGTGCGAGGCCTGGTGGATATTGATATCTCGCCTGAAATTATCGGCCAGTTCGGTCTGTATGGATCGCGTATTGACCAACCGGGTCCGCGATATCGCAGCCAGGGCGTGTTGAGCCCCACCGACGCTTCAACCCCATGCGATACGGGAGCCATCCTCGCCAATGACTGCGTCAATGTCGTCGGATTCCAGAATCCGGATGATTTTTACACCGTCAACCAGAATACAGCGACAAGCCTAGAGGCAGACAGCTACGCAGCACAGGCCAAGCTGACATGGGAACTCGACGGGTTCAGCGTCACCTCGATCACGGGCTATCAGAGCCTCGACAAGACTTTCCTGGAAGACAGCGATTCCTCCCCGGCAAATATCCTGACGGTTCAGTATGGCGTGGAGTCCGAGGACTTCAGCGAAGAAATTCAGCTCGCTGGCGGCGGCGACAGGCTAAACTGGATTTTGGGGGGATTCTATTCCAGCGCCCGCCTCGACCAGGACCAGCGCCTCGACCTCTATAAGGAGTTCCGTCCCCTGATCGAGTCGGTTGACCCGCAGGCCTATCCGAACGGCTTCGATCCTGCCGGAGCAGCGATTGGCGTTCCAGCGCTCGACTATCGCACGATTAATAGCCAGGACACGACGATCTATGCGGCTTTCGGCCAGATGGACTATCAATTTGCCGAGACGTGGCGCGGGACAATCGGCCTGCGCTACACGAACGAGGAAAGGGACTTCAAGCAGGATGCCAGCCTCGTCGAAGCCGGCTTGGGCGTGTTTCCTCTGTTCGCGTTCGAAGACCAGCAGGTCGATGAAGAAGTGTCCTGGAAGCTCGGTCTCGACTACCTGCCGTCTGACAGAAGCCTGATCTACGCCAGTGTCGCCAACGGCTTCAAGGGGGGCGGCTACAATGGCGGTTTCCTGTTCGATGCCAGCGAACAGGCGCCCTATGAGCCCGAAACGGTCACGGCCTACGAACTCGGCCTGAAGACCGATCTCGCCGACGGCAGGGCTCGCCTGAACGCCGCTCTCTTCTACAATGACTACAAGGATATGCAGATATTCACTGTCGTCTCCGGCGGCGGGCCGATCGCGTTCCAGGTGCTGGACAATGCTGCGAATGCCGTCACCCAGGGGGCAGAGCTGGAATTTACCGCCCTGCCAGCTGAAGGCCTCAACATCTCCCTCGGACTCGCCTATCTCGACACGGAACTCAAGGACTACCGATCAGACAGCGGATTGGATTTCTCAGGGAATTCGCTTGTTCAGGCGCCGGAATGGAGTGCCAATGGCATGCTGCGGTATGAGAGGCCGCTCCTGACGAATCTGCTTTATTCAGCACAAATGGATTTCAGCTATCAGGACAAGGTCTATTTCACTTCCAACAACAGTGATCTTCTTTCTCAGGGTGCCTATTGGCTCTGGAATGCCCAGCTCGGAATCAAGAGCCGGTCGGGAAACTGGCACCTGAGCGTGTTTGCCAAAAACATTGGGGGAGAAGACTATCTTGCGCATGGCTTCGATCTCACAGACACGATTGGCGCGAACCAGTTAATGGTCGGCACGCCGAGCCAAGTAGGTGTTGAACTCGGGTTTCGTTACTGACCCCCGTCAGCATTATCGCGGTATACGGCGCGATACCGGGACGGCGTCTTACCGGTCTGCTTCTTGAAGGCCTTTATGAAGGCGCTCGTGTCACAATAGCCGAGCAGAAAGGCGATCTCACTGATCGACATCAATGTTTCTTCAAGATGGTGTGTGGCCGTATCATATCTTACCTGCTCAAGCAGGTCCGTGAAACTCTTGCCCCCTTCCCTCAATCGACGCTGCAGGGTGCGCGGTTGTAGCGCCATGACCGACGCAATATTGTCGAGAGTCGCGGTGCCTCGTGGCAAGGCCTGCCGAATATGAAAGATGACATTACCCTCGATACTCCGGCTGTCTGGCACCCTCAGAGCCATGTCGCTGAGATGGCGCTTGAGAATGGGAAACAGCTGCAAGTCTGCGAATGCAATTCGTTTGGTCTCGTAGAACCGGGGAAAATAGATCGCGTTCGTAGGCTGGTTGAAAAGAGGCCGGACCGAAAATACCTTTTCGTAAGCGTCCATGTCCGCAATTGGTTCATGCTCGAAGAATACACTGGTTGGCGTTGCCGTTTGTTCGTTAAGACGCCCCATTATATTGTTGACATAGGCAATCGAAAACTCTGCATCCTGCGCCTTGTCGGAAATAGCAGGATGTGTAATCGCATACTCAACACCAATTTCCTCTCTAGTCTGACGAAATGCGAAATGGGTCCCTGTCTGCCATATGGTCGCGTGCGCCACGACATTTTTAAGCGCATCCCCAATTGTCGGAGAATTGAGCACCAAATAGCCAAATGCCCCCCAACGCGCCGGGTCTTGACGACCGCCAATATTCATTCCGATTGTCCGACACTGGGTGGCGTCCTGTGCGATTTTCAGCAAGCGCGTAAACTTGGACAATTCAATCATCTGGTAGGGGTCTGCAGATATCGCAACATCCAGCCCGGCCTCCAGAAAGGTCGTATCTGCATCGAGGCCACATTTCCGTATAAAGGCGGCAATGTCTCCGGTCGCCGCCGCGCTGACGAGCGGCGCGGACGACAGGGAAGTTAGGGCGTTTGTCATCACATTTCCTCACGCCTTTTGTTTGGTGTCCGTGCCGATCATGTTAGCAAGACTGACAAATTATGCACAATTAAATGTACCGGCGCTGGAACATCGGCAAGGCGTTGCACCATTCTCTGTCGACCACGATCAGGACGCAGGCAAAGGACCACGCGCAAGGAAAACGGATTTCACAATACGAAAAAGGACTTTCCCGTTGGGAGTCGGAGGATTTCAATTCGCGATTCTGCTCCGGCCGAATGATAACATGAGGCACTTCGTGACTAATCCGGATATCATCCGCCCTCAGATTAATTATCTCGCTGAGGCGCATGCCGGTCTGGACCTGCCGGTAGATGATCATATGCAGCTCGAGATGGAGTTCCTCGACGGCGATAGACAAATCAAATCCCTCGGCCAGGAGCGCGAGACTGCTCCACAACGCATCGTCAGCTTCGGCCAGGCCATTGCGGCGCATCATGGCGATTTCGAGGGATAGGGAACACAGGGCGAGCTGGGTCAGGCCGTATTTGTCGACATCCTGAAACCGTTGCGAAACGCGCCGCACATAATGCCACCAGCCGCCGCGATCCTTTAGAAATCTTGGTCCAGGTGAGAAATGCTTCATCGCCGTTTGTCGTGCAAAAATTTGCATTTTGTGGTGCAAATTGTAGTGCATGACCGGCGAAAAACTTGGAGTCCTGATACTTCTCCAATATTTTCAATGATTTCAAGGAGGCCCCAGGCGTCACCCTGAAAGAAATGGCGCGAGTGACGTGCCACATTCCATATTTTTTATCCATATTTTTCAATCACTTACGGGAAGTGTAATCGATTCTTGGTCCTCAGCTCGGTCTGATTTTGGTCCACAGTTTTGTAGACCGCTTGAGTTCGACGCCGCTCACCGGCACCGATAGCCATAGTTAACGCGGATTGTACTCCCTGCCAAATCAAGCTTGATCTATAGAACTAGATTTCACCGCTAACTACAATGCACAGAGCGCCGAAACTCAACACATCATACTAAAGTCAACACCTAGCGCTCGACCGATATCCGCATCATGCCCAGCAATCCTCCAAGAACGATATCGCCGCCCGGCAGGAGGTGAATGACAGAGTAAGCGCCATTGTAAATGTGGCTATCACCAAGGCGAAGCCGTGTAACGGCTTCACCCGTCTCCCAATCAAGACCTGTGACCTCCCATTTTCCGTCTACGAAACCATTGACATAGACCTGTTGGGCGCCGCCAGAAATCATGGGGACGGTTGATGGGCTCGATACAGTGGGATTTGCCCAGGCACGCACCCAGCGGTCAGCTTCAACGTCCCATTCAAACTTTTCAGCACCCGTCGGTCCTTTGCGTAGTCTACCAGACATGACAACATTCTCCAGCATTGTTGGCAATGGCGATGGCAATGTGTTGTTTACCACCAAGGCACCGTAGCCATATACCGCAACGGATTGCTCAGACTGGGCGCGCTCAAGGTCAGACTTTCCGAAACTAACCTGAATCTGGTCGGCAATTCGACGCGATTTGGTCCCTGGCTTCTGGACGAAATCCTCTGGAATATCGTCGCGCCAGAAGGCGACGACATTCATAATCAACTCTCCGTCCGTGATGACAACAAGTTTGTCTTCCTCGTCTCCGAAGCCCATAAGTGAGGGCGTAGAGCCTGATCCGTTGCCGAGACTCACGCCGCCAAGTTTGCCGGTGAAGGAATCGTATTCTGATGACCACGCGCCATACCCTCTAGAGTGAAGTGTTTCCCCGTCCCAAACCAGTTTATGGAGCCTCCTATTTGAGAGAACATAAATGCCACCACCCTCATCAATGGCGATCGAGTTCGTAACCTGCTCATCGTCAGCCAACTCATGAATGATCGGTGCCTGTTCAAAATTTCGGTCTACGATGACGACAACGCCGCCCATCGTCACCAGCGCCAGCATGCCATCATAAGTCAGATTCAATCCGAACACAGCATCAGGGTCTTCCAGTGTTGGATTGAAATATTCGCGCGGCAGCTGAAAGCGGCGCTTTTCCACCAGTGGTGACAGCGGATTGCCGGGTTCGGCATCACCATAAACGACGACATCGTTGTTGACGACAGTGTAGAAGTCACCATTGCGGTCGACGACATTATAGATTGCTGCTCTGGCGACGACCCGCTCAACATAACGTGGATAGTTCCGATTGAGATAGCCAAGCAGTTCAGCTTCTGAGGCCGTACTATCCATTTCGACGGCGATACGTTCAGCATCCTCGACAGACATGAAGGGTTGACCTTCCACAGGCAGAGCATTGATCAGTTGAAACTTGCCATCGCTAATCAGGATTTTGGAGATACGATTATTGTTGGCGGAGATGGCCACCTGCTCACCTGAAGGATAAGTTGGTAATTGCATAAGCGTGAGGTTCACCAACCCTGCCGGGACCCTTTGAATACCCTCATCATCAATCTCGTGAATACCGACCGGCCCAGCAAACGGAAGGGAATCCTGTTGAGCCGGATTAAAATGCGTGGTGGCAAGCTCGCTGTCCACCAGATTTGGGTTCATTGGAGGAAACTCCGGACCCGACGCATCAAAGACTGGGATAGTGGAGCATGCACCAAGCACGGCTACGATTGCGACTGCAGCAGCAGCGATATGAGGTTTCATTTGTTGTCTCCCAGAGTGACAGATTTGTACTGGTTTAGCGAATTGTCAGAATACTATTCAGCTTGAGACGTCGACTGTTGCTCGTCTTGAAACGCCATCCAGGCTCGAGAGAGGATGAAATCCTCAATATCATCGACTTCCTGTTGGCTTAGGCGGCCGGCGAAGTTGGGCATGCCAATCGCTTCGCCGGCCCCTTGAAGGAGGAAAGCATCAAAAGTGTCTATCCCGAGAGTCGCTGACTGCCTCAGATCGGGGAGCGTTCCGGACGAAATGGCCGCGCCGCCATGGCAGACACCGCAGAATCGACCGTAGAGGTCTGTGCCCCGTACAACCGCTTCAGCCGAATGCGGCTGTCGCGCTGGCTCAGGCGTTGCCTTCTGCGGAAGCGCGGCGACGTTTAGCTCGCCCTCTCCGCCAAGTTTGAAGGCAAGTACATGGCCTTCAACCGGGCCTCCTGTCTGCCCGACATAGAAGCCGGCGAGCAAATTGGCACCACTGCCCCAACCAGCTGATACAGCAACATACTGCTCGCCATTGACCTCATACGCCACAGGTCCACCGACCATTGCGACACCAACCGGATACGACCACAGTTCTTCGCCTGTTTTGGCGTTGTAAGCATTGAAAACGCCGCTCGTCGTGCCTTGGAATACCAGATCTCCAGACGTTGTCAGCGTACCTCCATTCCACATTCGCTCATGCTGAACACGCCAGACTTCTTTCTGAGCTACCGGATCCCAGGCAGCAAGATGTGCTTGGACAAGTTGGCGCAGAAGTGTGCGACGTGCTTCTTCTGTTTCCGGTAATGCGTCTGTCAGGCTGACACCGATATTGAATGCGTCTCGGTCAAAGCGGGCAATCTCGCCCTCGATCTGATCGGAATAGAGGAAAGGAACATCTTGTGCGGGAATATATACCAGCCCTGTTTCCGGATTGAATGACATGGGGTGCCAGTTGTGGGCACCAAATGGGCTGGGTTTGACGAGCGCAGGTCCACCAGACAGATAGCGCGCCTCGGGGTTTTCAACAGGACGCCCGGTCTCCATATCGATATGTGTGGCCCAGTTAATGGGAACAAATGGCTCTGCGGAAATAAGTTCGCCGCTTATTCGGTCGATGACATAAAAGAAGCCGTTTTTCGGCGCTTGCATCAGCACCTGACGAAGCTCTCCCTCGATCTCAAGATCAGCTAGAATGATATTCTGCGTAGCTGTGTAGTCCCAAGTTTCGCCCGGCGTCGTCTGATAGTGCCAGACATATTCTCCTGTGTCTGGACGTAACGCGACGATTGATGACAGGAACAGATTGTCGCCGCCGTCCGGGCTTCGTACTTTCTGATTCCAGGGCGAGCCGTTTCCAACGCCGATATAGAGGAGGTCCAGTTCAGGATCGAATGCCATGCTGTCCCAGACAGTCCCGCCACCGCCCAGCTTCCACCATTCGCCTGTCCAGGTCTCAGCAGCCATCTCGATGGCTTCGTTTTCGAATCCATTATCCGGATTTCCCGGCACAGTGTAGAACTTCCAGGCCTGTTCACCTGTTTCAGCATCATAGGCTGCAACAAATCCGCGAACGCCGAACTCACCACCGCCATTTCCGATGATGACCTTGCCTTTCACAATGCGAGGCGCCCCTGTGATCGTATAGGGTTCTTCGAGCGGTACAGTACGGGTCTCCCAGATCTGTTCGCCTGACTTTGAATCAAGAGCGATCAGACGACCATCCAGCGACCCGAATATGACCTTGTCGTTATAGACAGCCACGCCGCGATTGACGACATCGCAACAAGCATGTGCGCCCTTTGATCGGGGAACCTCCGGATCGTAGCGCCAAAGAATTTCTCCTGTGGCAGCATTAAGCGCCAGCACTTCGCTCCACGAACCCGTAGTGTACATGACACCATCAACAATGATCGGGGTTGCCTCTACGCCACGATAGCTGCCAAGCGGTGCCGCCCAGGCAAGATCCAGCTGGTCGATTGTTTCCAGATTAATGGCGTCAAGCGCGCTAAACCGCGTTTCTGAAAACGTGCCACCATGAGTAAGCCAGTTATGTGGTTCGCCTGCGGCATTGAGCAAACGTTCCTCATTGATCCCCTGGGAGGCTTGTGTGGAAGCGTCGCCAGAGTCGACCGCCCCTCCACAGGCAGCCAGAAGACCGATCGTAGCGCCCGTCAGAATGACTTTCAGCGCTGTAGCGGGCATTTTTTTGCCGTTCATTTTGTCCTCCCGGACACCCCAGTGGATGAGGTTCTGGATTTTTTCTCATACCAAGCAAGATTGCACTGGAACGGCGAAGTTTCTCAAGCCCCGCGCAACGCCAATGTTCCGTCATTTTGTGCCAGCGACAAAGCCTGGGACACCTACTTGCAACGGATCTAGTTGCGGGTTTTCAACTCCTTGAGCAGCTCTTGCTGGTGCTGACCATGCTCAGGTGCTGGACCGGGGATTGCCTGCACGTTCGATTGGAAACGCGGGGCCGGAACAGCCTGAACATAACCCTGGCTGTTTTCAAAGATTCCGCGCGCCAGATTATGAGGGTGCAAAGGTGCACTGATCGGACTTTCCACAAGGCCAAAGCATGCATCGGTCCCCTCTAGTAAGTCTTGCCAGTATGCAGATGGTTCGGTTGCGAAAAGAGCACGAAACTTCTCTGACTGCTTCGACCAGCTATCACGATCATACTGGTCTTCGAAGTCGGGATCGCCTGTAAGACCGAGGCGCTGTAGAAGTTCTGCGTAAAATTTCGGTTCTAGCGCGCCAAGCGTGATGTCACGCCCGTCTGCACAGCGATAGGAACTGTACCAAGGGGAATCATCCAGAAAGCCGCGCCCGCGCTCGGCTTGCATCATGCCGCTGGGCAGCAAATCGAAGATGAGGTTCATCATATGCGCCGACCCATCGACAATCGCTGCATCAATCACATCGCCCTCACCGGTGGCTCTGGCCTTTAGAATGCCCGCGAGAATGCCAATCGTCAGATAGTTCGCACCGCCGCCAATGTCCCCGACCAAGCCTGGTGGCGGCAGTGATCGCGTTCCAGTTGGGCTTGCAAACCAGGCAGCTGAACTGACGGATACATAATTGATATCATGTCCAGCCGCCTGGGCGAGCGGTCCCGCCTGCCCCCAGCCCGTCATGCGACCAAAGACAAGCTGTGGGTTCCGCCCCAGACAAACTTCCGGACCAAGGCCCAGGCGTTCCATCACTCCCGGCCGCATGCCCTCGATCAGGGCGTCCGCCGTCGCAATCAGATCCAGCGCGACCGCGCGGTCTTCAGAGTCTTTCAGGTCCAGAGCGATCGAGCGCTTGCCTCTTTTCAGAATGCCGACAGGCAAAGTCGATCCCGGATCGGAGCCCTTGGTCTTTCGCTCTATGAGAACGACATCCGCGCCCAGATCGGCCAGATGCATGCCACAAAAGGGCGCCGGCCCAATGCCCTCGATTTCGACAATCCGAATGCCCTGCAGAGGCCCTTTAGACACGGGACGTCACCTGAACGCCGAGACGCCCGTCAGGCTCCGCCCGATAAGGAGTTTCTGGATCTCAGTCGTTCCATCCGGAATGGGTGCGATCATCGCTTCGCGGGCGAGGCGCTCGACAATGAACTCCTTCGTGACGCCATTACCGCCGTGAATCTGTACTGCCTGGCGCGTTGCACTGACAGCGATTTCGGTACCGTACCATTTTGCCATTGCGCACTCCTTGTCGCAGCGCTGTCCGGCGTCAATCATGCCCGCTGCGCGCAAAGACAACAGGCGCGCTGCATCGATCTCTGTGGCCATTACAGCTAACTTTTCTGCAATGAGCTGGTGGCCGGCAATTGGTTTGCCATGCTGCGAACGGTCGATTGCATATTTTATTGACTCATCAAGCGCGCGCCGCGCCATGCCATAGCCCCACGACCCGACGTGAACTCGCGCGCGTTCGAACAGGGTGAGCGTGTTCTTCAGACCCGAGCCTATTTCACCGATAGTATTCTCGACCGGAACGCGCACATCATCGAGAAAAACCTGTGATGTTGATTGTCGATTGAGCGCGATCTTTGGAATACCGCGGACTTCATAAGGATGCTCATTGCGATCGAGCAGGATATGGGTCAGTTCGTTCTCGCCAGTTCGGCAGGTGCAGATGAAAAAATCTGAGTACTCACCATTGGTGATCCATGTTTTCTCACCAGAAATCACCCAATGGTCACCATCTCGCACAGCCCTGGTTTTCGCCGCCGCGACATCCGAACCGACATCCGGCTCGGAAATGCCGACAGACGCAAAAAGTTCCCCCGCCAACAATCTAGGCAGGTAACGTGTCTTGATGTGCTCCGGCGCGAGTTTGACCAGCATCGACGCTGCGCTGCCATTAACAAGTGCGGCTATCGCCAAGTCTCCCGAACTATAGGCAAGCTCTTCAATTAGTTGAACGTGCAGCTTCCAGGACAACCCCAGCCCGCCGGCAGATTCCGGCTGTGGGGCGTTGACGAGACCAAATTCTGCCAGCTTTTGCGTCCAGCTTTGCATTTTGTCCTTTGGAACGAAGTCTTCCCCATGCGCAGCCAGTTCCGGCTCCAGCTGCTCATCAAGATAGCGACGCAGGCTTTCGATTGCGGCGAGCTCAGCCTTGTCAAAGAAAATATCTAATCCCCCAATCATGCATTTGCCCTCTTGAAAATGTTGACCACAGCAACACCCTCCTCAATGCCAATTAGGCCGCCGCTGTTTTCGTGGATAGCGTGTCGGGCATCATCAACCTGGCGCTTTCCAGCTTCGCCGCGTAATTGGGTGACAAGCTCATGAATTTGCCCCAGCCCGGTTGCGCCGATGGGGTGGCCTTTGGACTCCAGCCCGCCAGACGGATTGATCGGGATTGAGCCGCCAATCGTGAAGTCCCCGCGTTCCGCTGCCGGGCCTGCTTCACCGATCGGAACTAACATCAAGTTCTCGGCGTGCATCAACTCACCAATCGCGGTTGCATCGTGCACCTCGGCAACGTCCATGTCTTCTGGTGAAAGGCAGGCCATTTCATACGCCCTCTCAGCGGCAATTCGCGCAACATGGCGTTCCGGTGCATCGGCGCTGCGCGCGGGGTTTCCACTTGCAACGGCGCTGGCCATAACCTGGACGGCTCGTGACGTAGTGGCACCAATCTTCCTCAAGCCTTCCTCATTGCAAAGGATGACCGCTGCAGCACCATCCGAGATCGGTGAGCACATTGGCAGCGTCAAAGGGTAAGTGATGGGAGGTGCTGAAAGAATTTCATCAATCGTGTAAGGCTGACGGTATTGCGAATACTCATTGTGCTCTGAATGCTGATGATTTTTCGCGGCTATCGCAGCAATCTGGCGCTGAGTCGTGCCATAGCGCTTCATATGGTTCCGGCCGAACGCTGCGTAGATTTTCATGAATACGCTATAAGGGCGTTCAGATTCCGATCCCTCCGGTTCGGCAACACCTTCGCCCAACTGGAGAAGCCTTTTGGCATTCTCCTCAGGTGTCTCAACATCCCAACCGCCATCGAACACAGCGAACATCCTCGCCTTGTCAGGCACGTTCATTTTCTCGACACCCGCCGCCAGGACAACGTCCTGCATACCAGCCTTAAGCGCCTGAACAGCAAGGTGAAAGGAGGATGAACTGGACGCACAGGCGTTTTCAATATTGAATGCGGGAATACCTGTCAGCCCGATCTTGCTGAGCGCAACCTGGCCAGGAACAAAGGTTTGTCCCTGCAAGAAACCTTGGGTCGCACTGGAATGGTAAACTGCCTCCACGGCGGCCTTGGTGCAGCCTGCATCATCCGCCGCACGCAAAATGGCGGTGTCCAGCAATTCAGAAATACTTGCTTCCAGATGCCGCCCGAAATGCGTCATGCCGACGCCTACAATATAAATCTTACTATCCGACAAGACTCTCTCCCCATCTACAGATGGCCGCTACTGGCCTGAATATTTCGGTGTTCGTTTCTCACTGAAGGCTGAAAGCCCTTCGAGGAAGTCAGCGGATTTTGCATGCGCTTCGAGATGGCGCATTTCCAACGCGATGGCTTCGCGCGCGGACAAGTGTGCGCTTCCGGCAACCATCTCCTTCATACGCTGAAGTACAAGCGGGCTTTTCTCCGCCAGCTTTGCAGCAAGCGCCTCTGCAGCCGATGACAAGTCGTCATCCTCAACAACTTGGCTTACAAATCCGGCTTCACGAAACGCTTCCGCCGACCAATGATCGCCGGAGAATAGGAGATAATTCGCTTTCTTTTCGCCAACATACCTCGGCAAGAGAGATCCCCCGCCGCCCGGCAGAACACCAAAATTGGAATGGGCGTCGCCCAGCCGCGCACTGCGCGCCGCCATCACGACATCGCAGGTCATGGCTAGCTCCAGTCCGCCGGCCAAAGTCAATCCATTGAGCGCTGCAATTGTCGGCTTCGGCAAAGCACGAATAGCCAAAAACACGTTCTGAATGTCGCGAAGGAAGCCAAGAAACCCGGTATTGTCACCAGCCTGAACTTCCCCCAAAACGCCCTTCAGGTCAGCACCGCAGCAAAAGGCGCGCCCGCTCCCAGTGATAGTCAGCACTCGAATCTCATCGCGCTCGGCAACATCTTTCACACATTGCGCAAGTTCATTCACCATTAGAGCGGACAGTGCATTCATGCTGCTCGGACGCGTCAGGGTAATTCGTGCACACGAATCTTCCGCCTCAAATTTCAGGGTTTCAAACGACAATTGTCCAATTCCAAGCATTGGGCCGCGTTCGCTCCAAAACTTGGCCCGTTCCAGATGAGGCTTCACTTTATCGGGCCAGAAAACTTATTGAACATCAGACGCATGTCACCGTGCGCCAAAGCGTCGTCAGTCGAGCCTCCCAAGGCAATGCAGAGCTCTAGCGATGTCAGCTATCGTCCAGCTGGCGCTCATTCTCGAGGAATTCCTGCGGGGACTGCCCCGTTAACCGGCGAAACGCACGGGAGAAATTGCTGGGGTCCTTGTATCCCAACAGATACGATATCTCCTTGATGGACCGACGACCTGTCCGCAAATAGCCGATAGCGAGATGCTGGCGAACATCGTCGAGCACGGTGTTGAAGGTTGTGCCCTCATCCTGTAATTGGCGCTGAAGACTTCGGTTACTTGTATTTAGCTCTCTTGAAACCGACTCCAGGGAGACAGCTCCATCCGGTAGCATTTCGACAATCGCCGCCCGGATCCGCGGAATAATTTGTTGTTCATCGAACCGGGCAATGTATTCCATCGCAATCTGGTCATTCCTTCGAACAATGTCGGAATTCGCGCCGCGCAGCACGCGCGTATAGTCCTTCTCGGCCACATGCAGCTCTAGACTGTCGTGACCATATTCGATCGGACAACAGAAAAAGGCATCAAATTCATCCATCGCGACCTTACCAGGTTTCGGACGACGCATTCTTACCAAAACAGGAGAATAGTCCGCTCGGTAAACCATTCTGACGAAGCGAAGCACCGTCGCCAAAAAAACATCCTGGCGGACCGGCGGCACGTCTTCCTTGAGTTCAATGGAATGAATGAGGCACCCCTTCCTGATTTCAGACCTTGTCTCAGCAGAATGAGAAATTAGCCTGAAAAAACGATCAAACCGGTGGAAGAATGTTTCCAGCGTTCGGCTTGAGAACAATGAATACCCAAGCGCATGCATTGAGCCGGGCGTAATTCGCTCGGCCAGCTTCAGCCCGATCGTCTCATCACCTGTCGCCTCTACGATGAGCTCAATGAAGCGACTGAATCGTCTAGACCGCACCCTGGCATTCGGGTCCTGGAGAATATCAGGATCAACTTCCGCACGCCGCAGTAGATCTGGTACATCAATGGAAAAGTCAAATTCGTCCAATATGGCCACAATCTGTATGAGCCAGGATGCAATGACTGACCGCGTCTCACTCAATTCTGGTTGCGCTTTACCTGATGATGTGTGGTTCAAATATCGATTGTCCTGTACGACCGTCTTCGATGACAAGCTTTGTCGGTTCATGACGGTTTGTCCAATTTTTGAACAGGATTGTACACGCTTCAGCCAATACTGCGGACCTGGCCGCCCCAGTATTTCTTACGTACATCCTTTCGCAACACCTTACCAACGACGCTCAGAGGCAGTTCCTCCACGAACAACACGGATTTTGGTGTTTTGAAAGATCCGATCTGCTCTTTTACATAGGCAATCAGGTCAGATTCGGCCACCTCAACAGAGTCGTTAAGGATGACTTCCGCATGTACAGCCTCGCCCCATTCTTCGTGGGGAACACCGACAACCGCTGACATCAAAACGCCAGGATGGGAGTTGACTGCGGCCTCAACCTCAGTCGCATAGACATTGAAACCACCCGTGATGATCATGTCCTTCTTCCGATCAACCAGGTAGCAATATCCGTTTTCGTCCGTATATCCGATATCCCCTGACTTCCAGTATCCGTTGACGAATTCCTCCTTCGTCTTCTCTGGATTGCCTTCATAGCCAAGACAGGTTGAGCGCGATCGCAAATAGAACTCGCCGAGTTCGCCTACAGGAACTGGATTACCGTCATCATCGCAAACCGACAGTTCGATCCCGGTTGAGCGTCGACCCGCGGACGCGAGTCGGCCTTCAGTCTCGGCGTCCACGATATGATCTTTCTTGCTCAGGCAGAGGGTTGCCGCCAGATGTTCCGTGGAGCCGTACACTTGTGTGAATATTGAACCGAATCGCTCAACCAGGAGCTTGGCCTTGGCCGGGCTCATGGGGGCCGCGCCATACAACACCGTGCGCAATGAGGATAGGTCATACTCTCGTGCTTCGGGCATTTCCAAAAGGCGGTACGCCAGAGTCGGTACGATGAAGGCGTGAGAAATCTTCTCTTGCTGGATATAGCGGCACCAGTTCTCCAGACTGGGCTCGTTCATTGTTACCGTGCAACCACCGCTGAACAGAACCGGCAAAAGCATCATACCGCTGCCATGGCTAATGGGAGCTATATGCAGCATGCGGCAGCCATCGAAGAAATCCGGGTCTGGAAGTGTCAGGAAACTATCGCGGCACCCCAGAATGTTGTCGATTGAATACTTCGCGCACTTGCTGTCACCAGTCGTGCCTCCTGTAAAGCGCATGAGCACGACGTGCGTTCGATCATCGATTTCAATATCTGTGTTCTCTGTCGACGCGTTCGCCAAAAGATCGGGAAGGGCCAACACGCCTGAATATGGCTTGACCAGAGCATCCATCACAACAATCTGAATGCCGCGTTCGGTAAGCGGGCCAGCATGGGAGGCTAGGAGGTCATTCTCGATGAACGCGACTTTGGGCTTGACGATGTCGATCTGGCCAAGATGCGTTTCCAGGCTGTCGAGGTAGTTGGCATGACAACATGTTGCATAAGCTTTTGCAGCTGACCCCCAATGGAACAGGGAGAGATTGTCATTTTGCAGCATACAGACATATCGGTCGCCCGCGCCGAGATTCAGGTTTCCATTGAGAATATGTGCAATCTGATTGGTTATGATGTGATAGTCACGAAAACTCAGCCGGCGGCCACGCTCAAGATTCACAATCGCCTCACGATCTCCGAAGGATTCCGCGAGCCCTTGCATGACACGGCTGTAATTTACCCGCCCGCCTTCTGTCGAAACCAATGCTGCAGCAGAACTTGGAGCGACGTCAACAGGCATCAGTTCACGGTCATTGCGCTTTTTTGAGAAAATTCCGAACACAGAGACTGTCCTCCCTTTTGTCTACACCACCCTAAGATTGCTGCGTACAGGATCGATTTAAAGCAGCTTTTTAAATAGATTCAGCAACCAGCCCGTCTTCGAAGAATAGGGAGGCAGCAATTGGCTAAGCACACTGATCTTCGATTGTGAGAACACCGGCTTCAAATGACTGAACCGCTCGAAACTTCCCGGCCCCAAATAGGATCCGATCCCGCTTTGCCCGATGCCGCCAAATGGAAGACGGCGCTGGAAGACGTGCATCACCGTGCCGTTCAGGGTCACGCCGCCAGCATGGGTTTCGCCAAGGATTTTTCGTCGACCTGCACTGTCTTTACCGAAATAGTAAAGTGCCAGTGGCCGCTCGCCAGCATTGATGTACTCGATTACTTCGTCTTCCGTACGATAGGTCAGGATCGGCAGAATCGGCCCGAAAATCTCTTCCTGCATCAGCCCCATATCGCTTGCAACATTGGTCACAGCCAGCGGGGCTATTCGATGAGCAGCCTCGAACATGCCATCGCCACTGCCTGCGAGATTGGTCACTCCGGCACCTTTTGCGCGGGCGTCTTCAACCAGTCCCCGCAAACGGTCAAACTGCCGGTGATTTATAATGCTTGTATAGTCCTGATTGGCTTCGATCTCGCCAAAACACTTGTGCACCTGCCTGGCGAGCGCTGACACAAAGTCTTCTACACTCCCTTCTGGAACGAATGCGTAGTCGACACCGATGCACGTTTGTCCTGCGTTGAGGAGCTTGCCGAAAACAAGGCTCTGCGCGACTTCTGGAAAATGAGCACTTTTATCAATGATAATGGGGCACTTGCCGCCAAGCTCAAGCGTCACTGGTGTCAAATTGGCTGCGGCCGACTGGGCGACTTTTTTACCTGTATTGGGCGAACCGGTGAAGAGAATATGATCGAATGGAAGAGACGTCATCTGCTGCGCGACATCCGGGCCGCCGATTACCACTGCCATCTCTTCTTCTGAAAAATACTTGCGAACAAGACGCTGCGAAATTTCAGCTGAATGAGCCGAAATTTCACTTGGCTTGGCAATAATCCGGTTGCCAGCCGCCAACGCACCCGCCGCACCGGCGAATACTGTGCCATAGGGATAGTTCCAGGTTCCGAGAATGCCGACGACACCAAGGGGTTGCGGAATTAGCCGCGAAGATCCCGGCAATCCAAACGTGTCAGTTTTGACACTGCGCGGCTTCATCCAGTGTTTTAAATGGCGCCGTGCAAATTTCACATCCGACAGAACCAGCATGATGTCTGTCAGGATGGTTTCATACCGGCTGCGTATTCCGAAATCAGCCGTAACCGCGTTAATGAGTTCGTCTTCATGCGTCTCGAACATTTTCCCAAGACGAGCCAGCAGGTCCATCCGGGTTTCATAGCTGCAGGACACCTGCTCTCGCGTGAGGGAACGCTGCAGGGTGAATATCCTCTCAAGCTCGGTGATGCCGGTTTCAATCCCCACTATCTCGCCCTCAAACGTGTTGCCGCATCGAGGCGAATTGTTTCACCATTCAAGTATCCATTCTCGACGATGAACTGGCATGCGTGTGCAAATTCCATGGGGTCTCCGGCGCGGCGTGGCGCCTCGACAGTGTCGACCAGTGAAACGACCACCTTCTCACCCAGACTCTTCACCATCTGTGTCAAAAACAGCCCCGGTGCGATCGCGTTGACACGGACGCCGACGGCTCCGAGTTCCCGCGCCGCCGGCATGTTCATACCGATCACACCCGCCTTGGACGCTGAATAGCCGGCCTGACCTATTTGCCCTTCATAGGCGGCACCGGATGACACATTGATAACGACTCCCCGCTCGCCCAGATCGTCTGGTGCGTTCCTCGCCATGACGGCGACGCATTTACTCATGACGTTGAACGTGCCGACGAGGTTGACCATGATCACCTTGGTGAACTTGTCGAGCTGACAAGGGTTGCCGTCCCGGTCGAGAATTTTGGTCGGTGCCGGAATGCCTGCCGCGTTGACAGCAATCTGAATGGCCCCGAATTTCTCGACGGTATTTGTCACCGCATCCGCAACCGATTGATCATCGGTCACATCGACCTTGAAGAACTGGCAGACCTTGTTTCCAAGTTCGCCACAGAGCGCGTTTCCTGCGACTTCGCTCAGATCGAAGAGCGCGACGCGTGCGCCCTGCTCAACAAAACTGCGCGCCGCAGCAGCGCCTAGTCCAGAGGCACCACCTGTAACCACAGCGACTTTTCCATCGAGTTTCATGTTCGCAAGCTCCTGACCTGCTATTGTCAGCTTTCAACTGCTCAAGTCTGGAGCAGCCTCCCTTCGATGGAAAGGAGGCTGCTACAAGACGATCAGAAATTTATACGGCCTTCGGCACCAATCACGCGCGGCTCTTCGATCCAGCCAACATACACGCCCGGGCTGAGTGGCGCGTCGACCGAGGCGGTATAGGTGGCTTCATCGGTTAGGTTGCGACCGAATACACGGAATTCGTAGCGGCCAAACTCCACCCCGACATGAGCATCGAATTTCGTATATCCTTCCTGAAACGCGTTCGGGTCGAGGTCGCCATCCAGGAACATCTCGTCCTTGAAGTTGGCTCCAATCCGGGCATTCAGATCGAAATTCTCGAAACTGCGATTGAAGGCGAGATAGACGTTACCACTGAACTCGGGCGCAAAGGCCCCGCGTTCGCCGGCAAGGTCCTTGGTACCCACACCTGCAGAATCCGGGCATGTGCCCAAGCCCGTTTCGATCACTGAACACCCTGCCCCTGGGAAGGACTGGAATTCGTGATCGAGATAGGCGAACGCACCGCCAATCTCGATTTCGTCGCTGAGAAGGAACTGGCCATCAAGTTCCAGCCCCTGCACTTGAAGTTCAGCCGCGTTCCCAACCACGAAGCTTGTCCCACTCCACGAGGTTACCTGCAGGTCTTCTAACTCGCTTCGGAAAATGATTGCCCCGATGCGAGCACGGTCACCCATGAACTGGTGCTTGATACCAGCTTCCCAAGCCGTGACTTTCTCATCCTCAAATTCATGACCCGGACGCGGGCTCCCATCCGGTTCCGCCGTGTCAGGACTGAAATTGTAACCACCAGATTTATAGCCAGTGGAATAGGAAATATAGGCCGACCCGTTGTCAGCATACTGCCAGCGCAGTTTTACAGATGGATCAAGATGATCTTCTGTTCGCGTATCGTTGAGGTCAGCAGCAAAGCGGTTGAGCAATGCGGCAAAAGTCGTTGCAGAGTTCAATCCATCTGCACCCCCAACAGTAGCGGCGGCGGTTAGATATTCGGTTAGATCGGCAGACCCGATCGTGTCTGCGGGTGTGACAAGGCCAACGAAGTCTCGGGGTGTGCCGGCTCCAACAACAACACTCTTATCGATGCTCTTCTCATCTTCGGAGTAACGCAAACCTAGTTCAAGTGTGACGCTGTCGGTCAGGTCAATGCCAAGCTCGCCAAAAAGCGCAATCGTTTCGGCTTGTTGATCGAAGAAAGTGCGTTGAGCAACGTTAACAATACCGCCGGGCAAAATCGATGTTGGCAAAACGCCAAATGTGCCATTGAACGCCGTTGTCTCTTCAATATAAGCATCCTGGTTTTCATAATACAGCCCGCCCAAGAAATTTATGCGCCCATCCCAGTCTGTGGCAATGCGAAGTTCCTGGCTAAACATGTCCAGTTCTTCTTCATCAAGATTGTGAATGAAGCTGACAGGCAGAAAATCCACATCGTGATGTTGAGCGAAATCGAAAGAGGAGTAGCCAGTAATCGAAGTGAGGGTAAAGTTATCGAACTCCCATTCTGCCTTCACAGATCCGCTCAATGATTCGGTTGTCTCCGTGTCGGAGATTGGAGGATCGCCGACACGGAATGCGGGATTGCCGCTGAAGCTGACATAAGCGGTATCGCCAGTAGAAACTCCAAAGTCTGGATGAAGCATTTGTGAGAGCGCTATCGTGCTAGGCGTCGGCAGGCGATCATCAATCGCATTAATGGTAAGCTCCTTACCGACCCCGTCCATTTCAAGATAGCTCAGTTTCGTCTCAACGTTTAAACTCTCCGTTGGTTGCCAGGCGAGCGTCGCCCGGGCGAACATGTCTTCGCGCTCGGCTTCGTCGCGATCAAAGACACGGTTCTCAACATATCCGTCAGTTGTCGTATAACGAATTGCCAACCGGCCTGCCAAATTATCCGCCAAGCCCGCGGAAAAGACGCCCGAGTAGCTTTGCGTATTGAATTCTGGTTCCCAGGTGACACCGACCCAACCATTGAGTTCCTCTCCGACTTCTGGCGAGGCCGTTTCAAGCTTGATCGCGCCAGCAACCGTGTTCTTACCGAATAGAACGCCTTGGGGCCCACGCAGAACCTCGACTTGCTGCAGGTCGAACTGGGACTGTGAGAATTGGCGGCTGCGCGGCTGATAAACGCCATCCACATAAAGGCCAACCGATTGCTCGAATCCCTTGTTGATACCAGATCCGACACCTCGGATAAAGATGTTCGAGGTTTGCGCTCCCCGACCGACCTGCAGGCCCGGCACGCGCGCGGAAATCTGCTCAAGGTTCGTGACCCCTTGCGCTTCCAGCTCTGCTCCGGAAACGGCGGTCACGGCCACCGGCGCATTGATCAGCGTCTCGTCCCGTTTACGTGCCGTAACAGTCACTGTTGTCAGTCTTGCTTCCCGCTCCGCTTCTGTTTCGGCAGGGACATCTGCCACTTGCCCATAGGCCGGCGTGGCAAGGGCAATGGCGATCGGCAAAATTGCTGCGCCGCTCAAATTGAGTCTAAACTTCTGGTTCATATATATCCTCCCAAGAGCCCTTTTGTGCTCCGTGTTTCCGTTCCCGCTATGATGCACAAGGACGCGAAAGTAGATTATGAACTCTGGTGAAAGATGGCTCTGTTAGAGTCATACCAGTTCACGCCAACAGATCGTCATTCCGCGATACGAGAGGGCCTTATCCTGCTCAAATCCTTCCATGCCCGACATCCGCGATCGTCCGACCAGATGACCTAGCCCCCTGAACAGCCTAGTTCTATAACTAAAACATGGCTGCAGTTCAGGGGGCTAGGTCACTCGGATATGGCGATATCACCCCTCAAGGGCATTACCCTCAAGCCGCCGCCGCGTTCGAGGCGGTCATTGGTGTTCTGTATACGGTAATATTGTTGTCTCGGTTGGTGGGCATGTACGGAACTCGCACCGCAACGAAACCATCGAGCCAGCGCCTGCTCGTGTGAAATGTATCCATACTTCCGAATCAAGACTTCTGAACCGAGAATTATGATGGGTCCATTTCTCCCGTCTAGGCGGCCGGCTCAGGCGCGGCAGACATTTTGCTGCTCACCTGCTCATTGAAATACTCCAATCGCCTCTGCCCCAGCGCATGCGCGATATCACGCTCCCCCTCAGGAATAGGTTCGGTCCGCGTAAGCCAATAGTACACAAAGTGCGACAGCGTGGCGTAAGTGTAGGCTAGGTCCTTTTCCATATCCGCCTGATGCTGATCGAAGGCGTCCATGCGGGCGAGCAAACGCTCTTCCAGCACTGAACGCGCTTCTGGATCGAACCATGCTCTCAGTGCGTCTTCAACGATCGCCGTTTTTGTCACCCCTGGCTTGTCAGCTGCCTCACACAGTTGCGCATAGAGCTTTGTCGAAATCCGTATGTTGACGCGCGGCTTTCCCATCCACTCAGAACCCCGGAAGGACGTCAGGATCGCCGCGATCTGCCGCTACGGCGCGTCTTACGGTTTCCAGATTTTGATCGCTGGTCGGATCAATCTCATCGTCTATGTTGGCGTCAGCACTTGGCTCGCGTACGCATTTTTCACGCGTATCATCATTCGTGTACTCAGGTTCTCTCGTCCGTTTCAGTGACACACTATCGGGTTGTCCGATATCTTTCTTAGCCTCCGGCTCCTGGAACGGCGGGGCCGCAACAATGGATGTCCATTCGGCGTCACATGCTTGGCCGCTCCATTCGACTGGCGCTGGTGACAAGACGCGTTTGGTGAAATTTCGGTCCTTGAAATATCGCAGCTTCTGCGCGTGTGCGGGCGGCGCACCTGACACCATGACAATTTCATCCGATGCAGCCAGCTGCATGACCTCACCCGGCGTGATCAGAGCGCGCTGAGTTTCTTGTCGCGAAACCATCATGTGGGAGAGCCAAGGCGCTAGCCGATGGCCGGTATAATTTTTCTGGGAACGAAGCTCGGTAGTCGTGCCAAGGGCATCAGAGACACGTTTGGCTGTGCGCTCATCATTGGTCGCAAAGGCAATTCGGACATGGCAGTTATCGAGGATCGAATTGTTCGGCCCGTAAGCCTTTTCGATCTGGTTTAGGGATTGCGAGATCAGATAGGCCCGAATGCCATAGCCTGCCATGAAGGCGAGCGCACTTTCAAAGAAGTCGAGCCGTCCGAGCGCTGGAAACTCATCCAGCATGAAGAGGAGTTTTCGGCGGTTCTTTTCGGGCAAGTCTTCTGTCAGCCTGCGTCCAATCTGATTGAGGATCAGCCGGATCAGCGGTTTCGTCCGTGAGAGGTCTGACGGGGGGACGACCAGATAGAGCGATAGCGGGCTCTCCTCTTCGACCAGGTCCTCAATGCGCCAGTCCGACCGGCTGGTGATTTCTGCGATCACGGGGTCACGATAAAGCGACAGGAAACTCATAGCCGTGGACAGAACCCCGGAGCGCTCATTCTCTGATTTGTTGAGAAGTTCTCGAGCGGCCTGCGCAACTATCGGATGCACCCCTCTCTCCCCCAGATGAGGCGTTGTCATCATGATACGGAGTGTGACGGCGAAGGAGCGTTTCGGATCGGACAGGAACCGCACGCAGCCGCTGAGTGTCTTGTCTGCTTCTGCATAAAGCACGTGCAGGATGACACCGACGAGCAAGGCATGTCCGGTCTTCTCCCAGTGGTTTCGGCGCTCCAGCGAGCCTTCAGGGTCAACCAGTATGTCAGCGATGTTCTGAACATCGCGTACTTCATGCTCGCCGCGGCGCACGCCCATAAGTGGATTATATTTCGGGGATCGCCGGTCGGTTGGATCAAACCGCACGCATCGGGAAAATCCGGATCGCCAGCCAGACGTGAGCTCCCAATTCTCGCCCTTGATGTCGTGGATGACGGCGCTGCCGGTCCAGGACAACAGGGTTGGTACAACCAGCCCCACGCCCTTGCCTGAACGCGTTGGTGCAAACGCCATGACATGTTCAGGGCCGTCATGACGCAGATAGCGCTTTTGCCAACGCCCCAGGAACACGCCTTTATCCGCAAACAATCCGGCGCGTTTCAAATCGGGTGCGCTGGCCCATCGCGCCGAGCCGTAAGTGGTGACATGGCGCTCGTGGCGACTGCGCAAGACAGAACCAATGATCGCCGCCAGAAAGCCGAGCGCCGAACCGGAGACCGCGATCAGCCCGCCACGTGCGAACACTTCCGGCGCATAGGCTTCATAGGCGTACCACCATTGGAACAGCCGCCACGGTTTATAGATTGGTGTTTCGCCTGCGATGAACCAGGGCGCGCCAAGCGCTGCCTGATGGCCAAGCGCGTCAGCGGTCATTTGTGTGGCGAGCCAGACCGCTCCGATGATCAGCGCGAACACCACCATGATCTGGCCAATGAGTATCTTTGTGCCGGTCATGGCGTGCCTCCTTGAAAGAGCAATTTGTCGTCTCCCAAGAATGATTGCTGAGACTGGTCTTGGACCAGCGGGATTCTGCGCCAATTCCCGCAGCGCCTTGCAAAGCCATCCAAGCCGTCTAGCGAGACAGCCCTCTGGAACGCCCCATATCCATGCTCCAGCCAATACCCGACGCGGTGCGTTTTATGGTCAGTTCTCGTCCCATTTGCCGACCAAGACTGCCACGCCATGGCACCAGCGCGAATTCCTTTGCGTTGCCAATGATCGCCATACGCCCGGCTGCAAGGTCGACATGCCCTTCGAGCTTGCCCTCAAACCGATCCCCTTTCGCCAGCTGAACAGAGGTTCGGCCTGAAGCGACTGCGATGGTGTCCCGCTCACGCTTCAGTTCCAGAGCGCGCAGCTTGCTTTTCTGCTCTTCCATGAGTTCTGATTGGCCCGCACCCAGATAGCCTTGTTCGCGGAGCCAGATCTGCCGACTTGCTTTCAAGTCCTTCAAGGTTTGCTGCTGCGCTGCTGCATCCTCTGACAGGTCGTCGATCCATGTTTCGCCGAGGCGGTCGATCTGCATCTTCGGTGAAAGCCAGGACAGGACACTCAATTTGACGCCGCCGGATCGGCCCGCCTCATATGCCGCTGCGCGCTCCAGAAAGTCTTCGCCAATGTGCCATTCACCGGTCGCAAGGCGCTCCCCAATACCCACACGCCGCAAAGCTTCGAGCCGCCGCTTCAGTGTCAGATGATAGGCTGGTTTTGATCCGGGATCGTGGCGGGCGTGCAGGGCTTCCGACCAGATATCGCCGGTTTGCTCTGCGACCTCAGCAATGGCCTTGTCCGAGGAACGCGCCACGGCTCGCGCGCGGGAGAGCTCCACCACTGCGCCTTGCGGCGGGCGGGCGTGAACATCGACCGCTGCAGAAGGCACATGCCAGATGCCACCGTCAAAATCTTCAATAAGCAGATAGCGCGTATCGCGAAGTTCATCCTCCGGGCCATAAGCCTTCACGACCCCGCGAATGGGGGCGGCGTCTTTCGCGCGGTCCTGAACAAATCGAATGTCGGACTCTCGTTCGCCGAATTCAGCGGCAAGTGTGCGGATGATATCGCCGCGCCGTGCTCTGCGTTTTAGCTGCTCTTGCCAGCCCTGTTTCATTCGCCAGGAGAGCGTGCCGTCCTGTTCAGCCAGGCCAAGAGATTCAAGGTGCCTGATGCGCGCGAAGCGCAAGGACCGATCAAACCGCTCTTTGCTCGAGCTTGCATCACCTAGCCTGAATGCGCCGTTCTCCAATCGCGTTTCGATCTCGGAATCGAGCCCTGTCCAGCGGTCCTGATCCACCTGCTTCTGACGCGCACCCGCGATCTCCAATGTTCGCCTCGGTCCGAGCCGTTGCGTGGCGAGTTCTTCGGCAGCTTCTCGGAGGCCCTTTGTGAGATAGTCCCGCGCGATGACGACATCCTTCATCCGGGCGTCGCGACCCCGCACAACAATATGGGTATGCGGATGGCCTGTATTGTGGTGATCAACGGCGACCCAATCGAGACGCCGCCCGACATCCCTTTCCATTCTCGCCATCAGTTCGCGCGTGGCCTGTTTGAGGTCCCCCATACGTGCGCCATCTTCCGGCGAGACGATGATCCGAAACTGGTGGAGGTCATGCTCGCTACGCTCCAGAAATTCGCGGGGGCTGATCCCCTCCTGATCGCGATCATAAAGAATGCCGCCTTCTCCCTCGCGATCGACACCGTCGCGCTGCAGATAGCTGACATGGGCGCGAAAGAGTCCGGGACCTGCGCCGCGCGCTCTTGCGATATGCACTTTGACAATGACGCGGCGCATGTGTTGGCGAGACAAATGCCTATGGCGAGAACCACCGGTTCGGGCCGCGCCGCCCGTGCCATAACGCGCGCCTGTAAAGGCAGACTTGCGAGAGGCTTTGGAAAGTCTCGCTCCGGCCTTATTCAGCTGGCGCGACAAGCGCTTGCCTGCGGGCGCGCCTTGATCGCGTATACGTCCGAGCCGCGGCGTGAAGGGTCTTTCCTCGCTCATCGGAGGTCACTCAATCCGTGCACCAAGGAATATTCAGTAATTTCAACGCGTTTCGAGAAACGCATGCACCACAATGCTGTGCAAAGGGCGCCAAAAAACAGATGTGCAGACAAGGGGTTAGGCGCCATGTGGTGCCATAGCTTCAATCTTGCCCTACCGGGTTCGCTTCTGATTCCCTTGCATCCGCATGTATCGCTTTGCATCCGCTTGCGCCCTGTCTGTCCCGGGCCACGAAAACGGGGATGGCGACGCCATCCAGGTCTGTTTGTTTTACGGGACCGAAATACCGGCCATCAAGCGACGCCGGATGCGGCGTCAGCAGGAAAAGCTCATCGCTTTCAAGCCGGACACAGCCATCCCACACAGGCAGGTTTCGGCCACTGGAATCGACAATCAGCGCTTCCGCCACAACTTCATCATTGATCAGAATGTCGCGTCCGGTCCGGCAGATTTCATCGCCGGGACCCCCGGCAATCTGTTTCAATAACGGCCAGTCTTCGCCAACAAATTCATGCTCCTGCGCCCAGTTCGCTTGCACGCTCTGGCTGGAGACGACGACCCATCGGCCAGGGGTGAAGGGCGCGTCGCTCAGCCAGTAAAGCCCTGTCGGTGCGCTCGCGGTCCGGTTCCAGATCAAGCGATCTGCGGGGTCGAGAACCAGACCGAAAAAGACAAGACCGGCGCTAAATCCTGTCATCCAAAGCGTGCGCTTTTTCATTCCGGCTTCTGCAGGCGTTCGGATGTGGACGCATAGGAATTGCGCTCTGACCAGCGGATGAGATCGGGTTTCGGATAGAAGACCCGCGCGCCATGTTTGCGGTAAATCGGCCCGCGTCCCTCGCAGCGATAATGGTCAAGCGTTGAGCGTTTCAGCCTCAGAAATTCTGCCGCTTCCTCGACACTCAAAAGCTCCGGCCAGCCATCGTTTCGGCGATCATTTCGTCTGTTTTTCGTCATTGTACACAGTGTCCTTTCATCACTTTTGAGACGAAAGGATTGGCGGAGATTGCGGGATTTTGCAGAGGGAAAATGGATCACATGAATTTTCCCCCGACGTTTTAACCAAGGAAAAAGCATAAAAAAACCGCCCCGGAGAAAGCCTCCGGGGCGGCGTTATGGTTGGTGTTTCGGCGTCTAGCCCTGCGGGTTCCAGAGGATGACGTGGCGGCCATCCTTATCCTTGACCGGGGCGAGGTTCGCATAGATTTTGCGCGGGCCGATCATCGGGTCTGCGAGGGTGAGCGAGACATATTCGCGGCCCGAAGACTTCGCGGTGCGGACCCAGCCGCCGCCAATATCGGAGCCTTTCTCTCCGGCATAGACCCTGAAATCGGGCTGTTTGTCGGCGGTCTTTTCGTCATTTTTGATGATGCGGATCGGCGTGTTGAGGCTCATCATGGCAAGTGCGCCTTCAAAGCCTGTGTCTGTTTCGCTGACATATCCAAGTGCGTTAGCCATTTTCATATCTCCTTTTGGCTTCGTGTCGCGGGCGCCCCGATGGCTCCGTTGACGCTGACCTAAAGGGACGGCGGGCGGCAGGTCTGAACCGCGAAGCGGGCGCAGCAAAGCGGAGCACCGCCCGGTGGCGGAAATTTGATTCGCGGTGAATGCGCGTTCGGTCTTCTTCAGACCGAACAGCAGAGGAAATTTCTGGCGATGGGCGGTTTCATGGCCCGCAGGCGGTCGTCCAGGTCAGGCAAGGAAACGGGGCCGCTCGGGGCGTCCTTCGTGCAATGCCAGAGGTGTTTGCAACTGGCAGGCACGCCAATATGTCAGGAACAAACAGGGCAGTTGGTAAGGAAACCACCCATGTCGTTTCGCGAGCTTGCTTCCGCGCCACCAACAGGAAAAGACCGCCCGGCAAAACTGCCGGACGGTCCCGAACCATGCCGCTTACGGGAGGCGTGTCAGGCGGCGATGGCTGTCTTTGCTTCCGGGGTTTCGAGCGAAGCCCTGTCCTCGCTGTCCTCGAACAGACCCCTGACGGCCTCCCACGCTTCGGCGGGCGGGCATGGCGCGCCGTCAAGATAAGAGGATGGCGACTGCCGCATCCAGCGGGGCCGCCAGTCCGGGTCGGGGTCGCATCCATGCCCGGCGATGCGGTTGCGGATGACGGATTTCTGCGCCTTTCCGGTATCGGTCAGGACAGACCGGGCCGTGGATGGCGAGGCGATTTCAGCGACCACTTCATTGATGACGCGCTTGTCGCGCAGCAAGTAAAAGAACGCCTCATCGGGCGACCACAGCGCGGCAAAATCCGTGTCCGTCACATGTGCGGCGGCTTCGACGGCGGGCGAACCTGCCTGCAGGGTTTCGCCCATTGCGACGGCGAGAACATGCAGCACCTCTTCATCACTGAGCGCCAGAAGCCGGGCGAAGGTCTCGCAAGGGTCGGCGGGAAAAGCATTCTCCGCCACCAGCGAACCGTCTTGGTCATCCTGCCCAATCAGCGCCTTGGCCTTGGCGCGGTGCGCGGCGAACTTCACTTCCCCTGCCGAAGCCGCGAGGCTTTCCGCGGTCGCTTCCTTCCGTGTGCGCTGCTGCTCAACGTCCAGCCGCCAGTTATCCGAGCGGGTGACAAGATGGGCGACGGCGAGGCGCAGCGCGACGCCGGGCGCATCGCACAGACTCGCCCTGACGGCGGCGTGACGGTGCAGCGCGACATATTCCGCCAAGGGACCGGACATTTCCGGTTTTGGGGCGGGCTTGCCGTTCTCGCCATCGCCGCCCCGGCCAAGGATACGCTCGATTTTCTCGATGTCCTTTGATGGCAGATAGCCTTCATGGGCCGTGACAGAGCCGTCATGGCGGGTCTCGATATAGACCTTGCCGCCGTCTTTCCGGCTGCGCTTGCCATGCTCCCATGTCAGGAAGTGCGCGCCCCGTTCCAGCACGACGGTTTCGGCCCAGCCCTCATTCCGGTAGCGTTCGGCCATGTCGGCGATGGCCTCATTCTGGCAAGTCCAGAACAGGTCAGCGTCCCCGAAAATGGCAGTCTCGCCGAACAGGTCGGTCAGCACGGTCCCGTCATAGGCTTCCAAATCGAACAGCGCCTTGTCGGTGGTGATGCGGCCGCCGCCTGTGAGCCAGTCTTTCAACTGCTCGCCGCGCGGGGCGTATTCGTCTTCCGCGTTCAACAGGGTCAGCCAGTCTTCCTGCTGCTCTTTTGTGGCGAGCGTCAGGGCGTAAAGCGTCCGCTTGTCGATGATTTCGGCCCTGTAGAGCGCCTTGATATCATCGGTGAGCGCCGTCAGCGCCAGCACCCGGCGCACCATGAGTTCGGTGACGCCGAAGCGCTCTGCAATCACCGTGACGGTCTCGCCTTTTGAAGCAAGCCGGGCGAAGACGTCATATTGCAGAAACTCGTCGGCTGGAAGGTGGGTGGTGTTCTCGACAAGGGTCGCTTCCAGCGCGGCAATGTCATCGCCGGATTGCATAACGAGACAGGGCGCTTTCTGCGCCTTGCCTGTCTCCTTGGCGAGGCGTTTGAGGGCGAAGAAACGGCGGCGTCCGGCGACAACGCCATACTTGCTACCTTCCTTGCGGACCAGCATGGTCTGCAAGACGCCGCGCGACTTTATCGACGGATAGATGTCGGAAATGTCGGGCGCTTTGCGCCCGTGGCGCATATTGAGCCGGGACACTTTCATGTCGGTGATAGGGATATGTTTTAACTGCATGGCGTTGCCTCCTTCATGATGTGCAGTTGGTGGGATGCCCCGTGCGTCAGCGCACAGGGCGGTTTTCAAGCCAGAGGCGGTAGGCGCGATGCGCCGCCCCCTCGCTCTCGAAAATGTGGAAACAGCCGCAGACCAGCACGGCCCATGCGCCAATGTCTTCGGCGTCAAGCGATGCAAGCGCCGCGTCGAGTCGGCTGATGCGAAAGGGCGGATTCGTTCGGCAGACAAAATGTCCCCCGGACCTTTTGTTTATCTGCCTCACCATGGCGCCGCTTCCATCGCTGCGGCAGCGCTGCAGGGGTCCGGCGCGGCATAAGCGAGAATGTAATCAGCCGCCTTGGAAGCGAGCGACGCGGCGCGAAAAATGGCGCGCTTGTCCTCGCGCAATACTTCCAGCCAAGAACCGATGTAATCCGTATGCCGCACGGTCGGGGCGATGGACTGGTCCGCGCAGATGAACGCACTGGCGAGTTCCGCCACCAGTTCCTCGCGGGCGTAATCTTTGGTGCCGAATGCGCCTTTCAGGTCGCGGGCGAGGCGTTTCGGGTGCCCGGTCCAGTGGCCAAGCTCATGAAAGCAGGTGCGGTAATAATTGATCTGGTCAAAGAAAGCAGGCTGCGGCGGAACCTGAATGAAATCCCTGGACGGAACATAATAGGCGCGGTCGCCGCCAATCCTGAAATCCGCGCCCGTCGCTGTAATCAGCGCTTCGGCGCGGGGGATAATCTCGCGCTCCGGCAAGTCGGGCGCGTTGGCGGTCAGGTCTTCGGGCAGGCCGTCGCACTGGTCTGCATTGAACACGGTATAGCGTTTGAGAAACGGCACCGTGCCCGGCGACTCGCCCGTCTCGCGCACACGTTCCCGTTCGGCTTTCGGGGTGAAGCGGTCGGCATAAACAACCGTCGTGCCGCGCTCGCCTTTGCGAACACACCCGCCAAGTGACAGCGCCTGTTTGAAGGTCAGCCATGTCTGACAGGAACGGCTTTGCTCAATCGCCGCGCCCCATAAAAGCAGAATATTGATTCCGGAATAGCGCCTGCCCGTCGCGCCATTCTCGGGCAAGCCAAGCGGAGTAGCCCCCTCCACCCCGCCCCAAGGCTGCACCCAAGGCGCGCGCCCCTGTTCCAGTTCCGCGATGATGTTATCCGTGACCTCTGAATAAAGGTCTTTCCGCGTGTTTCGTTGTCTGCGGCGCTGCGCCATCTCTGCCTCCTCTGACCCCCGCTTTTTTCCCGCAAGGCGGGGGCGGTGAGAGGCCGCTGGCCAGATGGCGTCAGGCGTGAGCGGAAGGGGTCAGGTAGGAGGCCGCAGGCACATAGACGATCTTCAAGACGCCGCCCCCCTTCCGGGAGCGCCGCCATCTGGCATGCGCGCCTCCGCCCCCGCCTGAGAGGGAAAAAAGAAGCAAACATGCCGGCGCGCCAGCGCCGACCGAATCCTTCACAACACTGCTTAAAAACTGCGCCAGGGATGAAAGCCCGAAGGGCCGGGACGGCGCGCAGCGATGGCCTGGTTCACGCCAGCCCGGCCGGCGAAGGCCGGGGCGCCCTTTCCTTGGTCGAACAGCCGAACACCGCCCTTAGAAAAAACGCCGCGTTCGCTGCTTATAGGCGCAATACTCATCCCCATACTGGCGTTCCAGCCAGGGCTCTTCTATCCTCGGAGCGAGCCAGTACATCGCTGCCCATAAAGACAGCAGAAACGTTACGCGCAAATCGTTCAAGATGATCGCCCAGCCCAGCAGACCAAGCCAGGTCACGACATAGATCGGGTTCCGGCTGAAACGAAACCAGCCATCTGTCACCAGCCCCCGCGCTTCGCCGAAGGCATTGCGCCAGCCCATCTGGATTGAGATCCAGAAGGCAAGGCCAATACCCGTGACCGCCAGCACGCCGCCGACACCTTGCCGGGCCATGGCCCCCGCATCCTCCGCCGGCTCAAAAACGAGGATGGAGAGCGCAACAAGCGGGTATAGAAACAAACGAAAAAAGGCCCAGAACGTCCGGTATTGCCAGCTCCGTTTTTCCGGAGGCGGAAAAAACTGAAAATCGCGTCGGAACAGCGATACCGCACACAGCGAAAAGATCGCTGCCGCTCCGGACACTGACAATCCGAACGCCAGCCATTCCATCCATAGGGGTGTATTGAACACAGGCGCGCCTCCTAAATCCAGCGCCGCGTGCGGATACGGTAGGCGTCAAACGCTTCACCGAATCTCGCCTGCAGCGCGCGCTCTTCCGGTTTGATCTGAAACTCAGTCATCAGCCAGACAAAGAGAATTGGAGCTACGAAAGCGGACAAATTGCCCATCAGAAACGCGCCGCCTGTCAGAATGGCCGCCATGGCCAAATACATCGGATTGCGGCTGATGCGGTAAAGCCCTGTGGTGACCAGCGTGGCAGCCTCTTCAGGGGCGAGCGGATTGACGGTTGTGCGGGCGCGGATGAATGCGCCGAGCGCGAGCGCCAGAATGGCCATGCCAGCAGCGATGAAAAGCAACGCCGCCGCAGAACGCCACACGCCTTCGAACGCCAGAAAAGGCGTGACAGAGGACAGTCCCCAGCCGATCGCACCGCAGATCAGGACCTGAACAAGAGGTGGAATGCGCAGGCTCATGAGGACGATTCGACCGGAGTCGCATGCGACGCGCCGGTTGTGTTCAGTTCCCGCAGGGCCTGCAGCGTGATGGCGCTCGCCGATTTCAGGAACAGGCCCGCCAGAAGGGCGGCGACAAGCAGGTCCGGCCAGGCCGTTCCGGTCAGCGCGACAACCCCGCCAGCGACGATCACGCCGACATTGCCGATGGCGTCATTGCGCGAGCAGAGCCAGACCGAACGCACATTGCTGTCGCCGTCGCGCCAGCGCAGCAGTATCAGCACGCTCGCGACATTGGCGGACAGTGCCAGAAAGCCGACCACTCCCATGGTTGCGGCTTCCGGCGGCGCGCCGTTCATGACCCTCAACACGGTCATGCCGAGGACGGCGATCGCGATCGCTGCGAGCGAGGCGCCTTTGATCAGCGATGCAAGCGCCCGCGTCCTCAGGCTCGCCCCGATAACGAAGAGGCTGAGCGCGTAGGTCGCCGTATCGCCTGCGAAGTCGAGTGCGTCGGCTTTGAGGGCCTGAGAGCCCGACATTATCCCCGCCGTCATTTCAAACAAAGAACATGACCGCATTGATGGCGATGACGGCCATCAGAGCCCGCTTATAAGCAGGCGAAACCCCATCAAATGTTTTGTCCTCACAGCAACCCGACATCTTCTAATCCTATTCCCCATTGACGATTCTCGAAGAAACCCTACAGTCTACAGCGACTATAGAGGCAAGACTTTTCTTTGGAGCCCGGAATGACGCAGATGACCATTGGTCGTTTATCGAAAGCGGCGGGCGTGAAAGTGACAACCATACGCTATTATGAATCGATTGATTTGATGGGCGAGCCGGACCGAAGTTCGAGCGGCCAACGGCTATATGGCGATGAGGCCGTGCAGCGTTTGTCGTTCATACGGCATGCCCGTGATCTTGGTTTTCCGATGGAGGCCGTTCGTGAAATGATTGATCTGCAAACTCAGCCGGATCAGGATTGCACGGCCGTGGACGCGATAGCCCGTGAACAGCTTGCAGATGTGCGCAAACGCCTGACGCAGCTTGAAGCGCTTGAGGCGGAGCTCAAACGGATGATTACGTGCTGCGAGGGCGGCCGGGTTGACACGTGTCGGATCATTTCAACGCTCAATGATCATAGCGAATGCATCGCAGATGCGCATGAGCGGCTTTCGACCTTTTGAGCAAACCGCTTGACCCTACAGTGACTGTAGATGGTAATTCTCTTCCATTATTGAAAGCACCTCCCGATAAATTTGGATGGGCGAGACTGAATGGAACAACGACAAAGCATACGTGTAGTCTCTCAATTGAGAGCATTGTCATGAGCAAAACATCTACCTCCCCAACAGCAGGCTCCGACACTTCGCTCCCGTTTCGTTACCGGGTATCAGGAATGGATTGCGCGCGAGATGCTGCCGAAATCGAACGGGCGGCTCAATCGGCTGGTGTCGCCCCAAAAGCCGTCAAAGTTTCGGCTGCGACACATATTATGACGCTATGGGTTTCAGAGTCCCAACTTCCAGAAATCGAACTTGGCGTCGCCAAAACCGGTTACGGCTTCGAGAGAATTGCGCCAGGCGATGATGGCCCCGCCGCCTCACAAACCCAAAAGAATCCGGAGTATTTACGCGCCCTTTGGATCGTAATTTTCCTGAACGTTGGTTATGGAATTGTGGAAATGATCGCGGGTTTTTTCGCCGGTTCACAGGCGTTAAAAGCTGATGCGTTAGATTTTGTCGGTGATGGTCTCATTACATTCCTCGGCGTGCTCGCAATCGGCTGGAGTCTTGCCTGGCGCGCTCGTTCAGCCATGATTCAAGGCGTATTCCTAGCTTTGCTTGGCTTCGGCGTACTCGCGAATACGGTGTGGCGTCTTCTTAATCAAACGATACCTGACGCTGCCCTGATGGGCATGTTCGGGCTCATCGCGCTCGTCATAAATGTCATCGCCGTCTTACCGCTACTCCCTCACCGAAAAGGCGACGCTAATGTCCGCGCGGTTTGGTTGTTTTCACGTAATGACGCCATCGGGAACGCGGCCGTAATTGTGGCAGCAGGTTTGGTCGCCTGGCTCGGTCACGGTTGGCCCGATCTCGTGGTTGCAGTCGGGATCGCCGGGCTATTCCTGCATTCTGCATGGGCAATAATTCGCGATGCACGCAACGACCTCAGAGCCGCAATATGACCATTCAGAAGATTGGATTCATCATTGGTCTGGGCGTTCTGGCGATAGATCAACTCACTAAAGCACTTATCCTCAATATTGATGCCCTGGATAACGGTGTGACGGTCCTTCCATTCTTCAACATTGTGCGGCTCAAGAACAATGGTATCAGCTTTGGTCTTCTAGGCAGCCTGCCTCCCTGGCTCCTTACTCTAGCCGCTCTATCGATCGTCGCGGTTTTATTCTATTGGTTATGGCGCACCGCTGATCGCCAGATCGCAACCGCACTCGGGCTGATTACAGGTGGAGCACTCGGAAACATAGTCGATCGCGTGCGACATGGAGCGGTGACCGATTTTTTAGATTTTCACATCAATAACTACCACTGGCCCGCGTTCAACTTCGCCGATAGCGCGATTGTCTGCGGTGTCGGCTTACTGTTGATCTCTGAGTTACTCACGAAGCCACGACGGACGGATAATGCTGAACAAAAATAGCGGCTGATTAATCTGGCCCATGCTTAATAGTTGTCGATGTAAGAATTCGCTTGCCCCTACAGCCACTGTAGGGGCTATAAAACCGACATGATCAAATTCGATTCACTTCGCGTTGGCCTCGCAATGGCCGCCTCAGCGCTCGTAGCAAGCTGCGCCAGCTTTGCCGATCCGCTCACTGAGACGCTACAACCGCTCGGGGCCTGGGCCAGCGGGACCGACGGTGACGCCTGTGAAACCGCTCCGATTACTTATTTTTCATCGGATGGGGTCGTGCTTGTCCTCCTCAGCGCCAAAGGGCCGGTCCATGCGATTGGCAGTTGGGACCGCAACGGCGACGTGCTGGCCATGACGCATAATGACTTTCCGCTCGATCCCAGCGGGCAATCAAAACCCGCTGTTGAACTCAGTATTATGACATTGGACGCTGATAGATTTGTCACCCGAAATGCCAAGGGCGATATTCGGGAACGCATTAAATGCAGCGAGATTGCGATAAAGACGGGTCATGACACTGAGCCGCACTAAATAAATGAATAGATTTAATGATTTTGACAATGAAATTGGATAGTCGTTGAGCGAATGAAAATTGTAACCGTCATATGCACCGCCAGGTTTTGGCTTGCGCTCATGTTGAGCGTGACCCTTGGTATGGGTGCAACGGCGGCCGATATTCATCCTGTGGACGCTGAAGAGATTGCCTGTATGACCGCAGACGCTGAAGCGCATCATGCCGCCGAAATCGGTGACACTGAAAATGATGATAGTGAGCAGCGTCCGGCCCACAAACATCATACTCATAGCTGCGGGCCATGCCATTTGCATATGGTGGGTATGAACAGCCTGACCTTCTCTTACGCTTTATCAGCTACATCGGGGCTTCGCCCCGGCGCAGACCAGCACGTTCCGCGCGCTGGTCCTCACGGTCTTTATCGTCCTCCGCGTGCCTAACCTGACTCTCTGAATCCGCGCCTTTTGCGCGTGGGTTTGATGTCGATTCAGGTTATCACAAGGAAGAATATCCCATGCCAAAATTCAAACAGGGCGCACTCTGCGTCCTGATCGCGGCTGCCTTTGCAGGCACAGCGGTCGCGGCCCCGTGCAACGGGCCAACAGGCAGCGCGCCGACCATCGTGCCCGATGCGCCGCTAACCCTCACTATGGCGCTCATGCAAATCCGTCATGCGTCCCCGGATGTCCGCCGGGCCGCACTGGAGACGCGCGCCAGCGCAGCCGAAGCCGATCAGGCTGGGCGCCGTCTTAATCCGTCAATCGGACTGGAAATTGAAAACTTCTCAGGCACCGGACCGCTCAACGGGTTTGACCAAACCGAAACCACGCTCGCCATTGAGCAGACATTCCAGCTTGGAGGTAAAAGAGCCAAGCGCGAGCGTGCCGCGCGGGCGCGGGCAGCGCTCGCCGACGCTGAATGCCGCGTCATATTAAGAGAGACCGAGCTAGAAGCAGCGCTGCTCTATCATGACCTGATCGCCGCGACAGAACTCGCAGCGCTGGCACGGGAGTCGGCGGATCTCGCCGTGTCTTTGGCTGAAACCGTTGCGAAACGTGTTGAGGCCGGCGCGGCCGCCCCGCCGGAGCGCTCGCGCGCCGAGGCAGATGCGGCTGCACTCAAAGCCGCCGCACTTGCCGCAGACGCTGAAATTGATCAACGCCGCTATGAACTCGCCGCGCTTTGGGGAAGCTCAACGCCGGTTTTTGCGCCCCCGCGCGCCATATTGTCTGATGAAAGTGAAATACTCTCAAAGACGCGCGGGCTTGACGAGCACCCGGCGCTCGCCGCGGCTAAAGCTGGAGCAACAGCCCGCGACGCTGAGCAGGACGCCGCCCGCGCGGCCGGTATTCCTGATGTCACGGTTAGTGCGGGCGTTCGCCAATTTGAAGAGACCGGCGACAATGCGCTCCTGGTCGGGGTCACCGTGCCGATTCCGCTTTTTGACCGTAACCGCGACGCCGCTCGCGCAGCGGGTTATCGCGCCGATGCCGAACGTATCAGCGCCGTCGCCGTTGAGGCCAGATTGCGGTCGCAGCAACAGGCCGCCGCCGCGCGGGTGCGCGCCGCCGAGGCCCGGCTGACGCTACTCGAACAGGAGGCGCTACCTGCGGCCCGTTCCGCCTACGACGCATCTGTTGAAGGCTACGCGGCAGGCCGGTTTGACCTCACATCAACGCTCGATACCCGTAAAGGGCTGATCGAGGCAGGCGTCAGCGTAATTGACGCGCGGCGTACCCTTAATGCGGACCTCATGCGTCTCAAAAGCCTGATCGGTGCCGCCCCGTTTAATGGAGACTTCCAATGAAACAGACACATATTTTGCCAACGACCATGATGGTTCTGGCCGTGATTTTGGCGGGATGCGGCAATGCAACCCCGGATACAAATCGGGTCGCTAGCGAAACCTCCGCCGCGACCGCTGATCACGATGATCACGATGATCATGCCGAAGAAAAAGCGGATCACGATGACCATGGCGAGACCGATCAAGATGATGAGCATGACGATCATGCGGAAAGTGACGGCGAGCCTGACGGCCATGATGATCATAGTGAATCCGAAGGCGACGTTGTAAAACTAACCCAGGACGCGGCCACTGAGGCCGGTATTGAAACAGCAATTGTTGCAGAGGGGGCGATTGCGCAATCTCTCAGCCTTCCGGCCGAAATCCGCTTTGACGCTGATCGTGTTGCCAATGTCTCGCCCAAGGTCAGCGGCGTAATTGGCAAACTCTATGCGAGCGAAGGGGATCACGTGGCACGCGGCGATACGCTGGCGCTGATCAAGAGCCGTGAACTCGCAGGTCTGAAAGCCGCTTGGCTCACGGCGGAAACGCGCAAAGCTCTGGCCAGTCAGGCGCTGGCCCGCGAGGAAAAACTGTTTGCGGACAAGATCACCTCGGAAGCCGATTTGCAAGCCGCGCGGGCGGAATTTGAAGCTGCGAAAGCCGATAGTGACGCGGCTGAAAATGAGCTCCATGCCGCAGGTGTCAGTCATGCCGCACTGGAGCGCATTTCCACGGCGGCTGACGGCGATAATGCCAATGCCTATCTGACAGCGCCGATTGCCGGAACGGTGGTGCGCCGCACGGTCATGCTGGGCGAAACGGTCTCAGCCGGGGATGCCGGCGCTGATCCGCTGTTCACCCTTGTCGACGATAGTGTCGTCTGGGCGGATATTGCCGTTTACAAACAGGACATCGCCCGCATTCGCGTCGGCGCTCCTGTCGCGCTAAAAACCGACAGCGGTGAAATCCTTGCGCAGTCCACAATTGCCTTTGTCTTGCCGGTCATCAGCGAAACGTCACGCACCGCGACGGCCCGCGTGATCGTTGACAACCCGGATGGCACACTGCGACCTGGTCAGTATGTCACGGCCGATCTCAGTGTTGGCACATCTGAGCAGGTTTTGCGCGTACCGGAAGCAGCCATTCAATTGGTTGAAGACAGACCTTCCGTGTTCGTCCCTGTCGAGGGCGGCTATGCACCGCGCGCAGTGATGACAGGCACCAAATCCGGCGGGTTTGTGGAAATCCGCTCCGGCCTAATGGCGGGTGAGGCAGTCGTGACAGACGGTGCCTTCACCCTCAAAGCTCAACTCGAAAAAGACGCCTTTGGCGATGGCCACGGCCACTAGGACATTTGATATGATAAATTTAATGCACCGTATCGCCGGAGGGCGGCTGCTCGCCGCCATCGCGGCGCTCGCCATGACCCTTGGCGGATTATTCGCGTTCAAGGCGCTACCCGTTGACGCCTTTCCCGATGTGACACCCTCACTCGTTCAGGTCTTCACAGAAACCGAAGGCCTCGCCCCAGAAGAGGTGGAGCGCTACGTGACCTATCCAATCGAGACCGCCATGTCCGGCTTGCCAAAGCTAGACCATATGCGCTCGGTCTCAAACTTTGGACTGTCCGTCGTTAACATCTATTTTGAAGACGGCACGGATGTCTATTTTGCGCGCCAGGTTGTTGGTGAACGCCTCGCCGAAGCGCGCGGCAATATCCCCGATGGCTTTGGTGACCCGCAAATGGGGCCGATTTCAACAGGTCTAGGGATTATTCTCTATTTCCGTCTCGAAGATGAGACCGGCGCGCGCGATCTTGTAGAAATGCGCGAAATCCAGGACTGGATCATCAAATACCAGCTTCAGACTGTGCCCGGCGTCACCGAAGTGCTGTCACTTGGCGGTTATGAAAAGCAGTATCAGGTCAGGCTCGATCCGGACGCGCTATTGGCTTACGACATCCAGATTGGTGATGTGATGACCGCCCTTGAGCGCGGCAACAAGACCGAAGGCGCACAATTTCTCGAAATCGGGGCCGAGCAATATACGGTCCGCGGCGTCGGACTGGCGCGATCGGTTGAAGATCTTGCGGAAATTGTCGTCAATGTCGATGATGGCCGCCCCGTGCGGGTACGCGACCTCGGTGAAATCATTGTCGGCGGCGGGGTACGCCAGGGCCTGGCCACCGCCAATGGCGAAGGTGAAGTGGTCGCGGGACTGGTGCTCAAACTCTATGGCGCCAATACGTCCGATGTGATTGCGCGCGTTCAGACACGCTTTGAGGAAATCAACAAAAACCTGCCGGAAGGCGTCAACGCCGTGCCCTATTATGATCAGGGAACACTGGTCAACAAAGCTGCCGCCACGGTGACAACGGCGCTGTGGCAGGGCGCGCTACTCGTCGCACTGGTCGTTTTCGTCTTTCTGGGCGGCTGGCGTCCAAGCCTGGTTGTTGTCCTTTCTATTCCATTTTCCGTGGGCTTTGCCTTCATCGCGATGCAATGGCTCGGCATCAGTGCCAACCTCATGTCGCTGGGCGGCGTGGCCATTGCCATTGGCATGATGGTGGATGGGGCTATCGTCATCGCAGAAAATGTCGACCGGGGATTCCGGGAAAGCGATCCGTCTGTCGATCAGAGAGATGTTGTGGCGCGCTCGGCTGCGGAAGTCATAGCGCCGCTAATTGCGGCCGTTGCGGTGGTGATCGTCGTCTTTCTGCCGCTTTTCTCGCTGCAAGGCGTGGAAGGTAAAACCTTCCGGCCTCTGGCAGCCTCCGCGGCGCTCGCCATGACGGGGTCATTGTTCTACGCCGCGCTGATTGCGCCATCGCTCGCAAATGGGGTCATGCGTCGGAGCAAAAAGCCGCGTGAGGACCGTCCGGGATGGATTGCCCGCACGGTCAGCCAAGCCGCCGGATTCTTCGTTCGCCAGCGTTTGGCGGCGATTGCTCTGGCCGCCATCCTCCTCGTAGCGGGCGGACTGGCCGGATCGCGCCTCGGGTCTGAATTTACTCCTTCGCTTGAAGAAGGTGATGTTCTACTCCGCGTGACCATGGCACCATCTATCTCTTTGACAGAAGCGGCGGAAACGACCACCCGCGTTGAGAAAAGGCTTCTGACGGCCTTTCCGGAAATCAAGTCTATCGTGACCCGAATCGGTCGCGGTGAGGTCGGGGCCCACGCCGACCCGACCAATAGTGCGGAAGCTTTTGTTGAACTCAATCCGAGGTCGGAGTGGCGCAAAGGCTTGTCGCCGGAGAACTTGCGCACAGCGATATCGGAAAATCTCGAAGGTGTGCCCGGTATTGTCGTCAATATCGGTCAACCTATCGCGATGTCTGTTGATGAGCTTTTGACCGGGACGCGCGCAGAACTTGCCGTGAAAATTTTCGGGCCGGACAGTGATGTCCTGTTGAAAAAGTCACAAGAGCTACAGGCCATCTTGCAACAGGTCGATGGGGCAGCTGAAGTTCAGGCTGACCAGATTACAGGGGCGCCACAACTCGTGGTGCGTGTCGATCGCGCGGCCCTCGGGCGGTATGGTCTCGATGTTGAGGACGCGCTTGACGCCTTGCGGACCTCGGTCGGCGGCGCAGAAGCCGGCGCTCTGTTTGAAGGCGTTCGGCAATTCCCGATCGTCGTGCGGTTTCATGAAGAGAGCCGCGATACAGCCGAAGCCATCCGCCGTTTGGTGCTGGAATCGCCGACCGGCGCACGTGTCACGCTGGAAAGCGTGGCCACTATCGAGACCGTGATTGGTCCGCGCCAGATCACGCGAGAGGATGGCGAGCGCTTTATCACTGTCCAATCCAATGTGCGGGGCCGTGACATCGGGTCTTTTGTAACGGAGGCGCAAGCTCTGACGGACGCCAATCTTGACCTGCCTGCAGGCTACCGCGTTGTCTGGGGCGGTCAGTTTGAATTGCAGCAACAGGCCAATGCTCGGTTCGCAGTTGTGATACCAATCACGCTCGGCATTGTATTGCTGATCCTGCTACTGACATTCGGACGGCTTAAATCGGCAATTCTCATACTGCTGAACATCCCCCTGGCGTTAACCGGAGGCGCGCTCGCACTCTGGATTACAGGCCTGCCTGTCTCGGTTCCCGCGACGGTTGGTTTCATCGCGTTGTTTGGTATCGCACTTGGCAACGGGATGGTCCTGGTGAGCTTCATGGATGATTTCGCCCGCGCCGGGCGGGACCGGGATGCGCTCGCAATCGATGCGGCTGGGATGCGCGCCAGACCCGTTCTGATGACGGCGATGACAACCGCTTTGGGACTTGCGCCCTTGCTGTTTGCGACTGGCGTCGGCGCCGAAGTACAGCGGCCTCTGGCAACTGTCGTCACAGGCGGGCTTGTCTCTTCAACTCTGCTGACGCTGCTCGTGATGCCGGCATTGCATCGGTGGTTCTCGCCAAAACCTGACTCGCATCATTCGCTACTGGAAACACGGCACAACCCCGAAACTGTGCCAGCGGAATAAATCACTCCGCCTTGGCGGTGTAATCCGCCAAGGCGTCACTTTTTTGGAGACGCTTATGTCACCCCCGAAACACTCAAATCATGATCATGACACTGACAGTCATGGTCATGACCATGGCGATGTCATTAGCCGTATAGTGGGCCCGCGCGCGGAAATCATCTTTGCCGGGCTAGCTGGACTTTGCCTGCTGGCAGGCTGGCTCGGACCCAAACTTGGGTTTCTACCGGACCCCATCGGATTTGGCTTCCTGCTCGCGGCTTACTTTTTCGGCGGTTATTTCGTGCTGCGTGAGGCCATGGGTAAAATACTCAAAGGCCAGTTTCAGATCGACTTTCTGATGCTGGTGGCTGCTACGGGCGCCGCCATTCTCGGCGAATGGGCGGAAGGTGCTTTTCTTCTCTTCCTGTTTGCCATTGGCCATGCCCTTGAAAACTATGCCATGGCCCGGGCGCGCAATGCGATTTCGGCTTTGTCGGATCTCACTCCGGATGAGGCGCTTGTCCGTAGGGGTGAGACGACAGAAACCATTGCGATTGACGAGTTAGTTGTCGGCGATGTCGTTGTGGTGCGTTCCAATGAGCGCTTGCCAGCCGACGGATTTGTGGTCAGCGGACAAAGCGCCGTCAATCAGGCGCCCATTACAGGCGAAAGCGCGCCCGTAGACAAAAGACCCGTGGCTGACCGCGAAAAGGCAGCTGCTAATCCTGACGCGCTGAAGGCCGAAAGCCGCGTGTTCGCGGGGTCAATCAATGGGTCCGGCAGTCTTGATATAGAAGTGACCAAATTGTCGGGCGAGACGACGCTGGCCCGCGTTGTCACCATGGTGAGCGAGGCTGAAACACGCCAGTCACCGACCCAGAGTTTTACCAAAAAGTTCGAGCGCATATTTGTGCCGTGCGTCATTGTTCTGGCGGTTGTTACGTCGCTGGCCTTCCTTGTTTTGGACGAGACGGCTTCCGAAAGCTTCTACCGAGCCATGGCTGTATTGGTGGCGGCAAGCCCCTGCGCGCTGGCCATTGCAACCCCAAGCGCCATTCTCTCCGGCGTGGCCCGCGCCGCGCGCGGCGGCGTGTTGATCAAGGGCGGCGCGCCGCTTGAGGCGCTCGGACGGCTCGACGCCATCGCCTTTGACAAAACAGGCACACTGACGGAGGGCGAGCCGCGCCTAGTGGATATTGTGCCTTTCGGCGATGTCGATGAAGACACTTTGCTCAGGGTTAGCGCCGCTGTTGAAACGCTGAGTGATCATCCGCTGGCCGAGGCCGTGGTGCGCGATGCGAAAAGGCGCCTCGGATCAATCCCCGACAGCGCAACCGATTTTACAAGCATAACCGGTCGCGGTGTTTCCGCCATGTATGATGGCCAGATTGTGCATATCGGCAAATCGGCCTTGTTTGATGAGGTGGACGGCAAGCCAGTGCCCGAGGACTTGGCAGAGCGCGTCAATTCGCTGTCGGCCGATGGCCGCACAACGATGATTGTGCGCCATGGTGAGCGCTATCTGGGCGTAATCGGTCTGATGGACACGCCGCGCGAGGCCGCGAAAAGCGTCATAGCGCGGCTGCGCGACATCGGTGTGACCCGCATGATGATGATTTCGGGCGATAATCAGAATGTGGCAGATGCTGTCGCGCGAGACGTTGGGCTGGACGAGGCCTTCGGCGATCTCATGCCCGATGACAAAGTCACCAAGATCAAATCGCTCAAGCAAGGCCGCGGCGTCGCTATGGTTGGGGACGGCGTCAATGATGCGCCTGCCATGGCTAATGCGACTGTCGGTATTGCCATGGGAGCGGCGGGCTCAGACGTTGCGCTTGAGACCGCTGACATTGCCCTCATGGCTGATGATCTTGAAACGCTGCCATTTGCCGTCGGATTGAGCCGGGCGACCAGTCGCATTATCCGGCAAAATCTTTGGGCGAGCCTCGGCATCGTCGCCTTTCTTATTCCCGCGACGCTTTTCGGTCTCGGGATCGGGCCCGCTGTCCTCATTCACGAAGGTTCAACTTTGATCGTCGTGTTCAACGCTTTGCGACTACTTGCGTTCCAGGATCGCGAGCATTGATGAAACTGAAGGTCATCTGGTGCCGAATTCAATCAAACGCCCTGGTGCCGCCAGCGCGGCTCAGTGTTTCTGACTAAAACTGAAAAGTAATCATTCACAAAAGTAGTCTACGTATGTCGATGAATAATTTGCGGAACTTGTTCATTACGGGGACCTTAGCCGCCTCGCTCGCGGGATGCGCGTCGGCCCCAAAAGCTTTCCAACCATTAGATGTCATCGAAGCTGAAGCGGTCCGTGCCGAGTGCGGACTCATCCTACCGGCTTCCAGACTCAAGAGCGGCGGAGACTTCAGGCGACGGGCATATCAGACCTGCAAGAGCGACGTTCTAAGAGAGCTTGCCCGCAATGAGTGAAGACTTCACTCATGCGGCACGCTGATTAAACCCCAGCTGTGCGCCGAGAAGTTCAACCAGATAGCCGCCATCCCGCAGCCCCTCCGCCTTTTTGATAATGTAGCGGATGGCGTCCCGCATGGTGCCGGTTTCATCGCTCCACTCGGCATCGACGGCCGCTTTGCCGTTGAGAACAATGGCGATTTCGCGCCGTGACATGCCAAGCTCAAGACAATCGAGGGCGACCAAACCGTCACGCAGGATTTGCGTGGTTTTGGTCCAGAGCGGCGCCTCGGGCACGCTGCCTTCCTCGATCAGGGCAAGTGCGGCTTTCTGCGCTTTCAGTTTGCGCTCATAGGCTTTGAGATCAGAGATGGTCAGTTTCATCCGAACAGGTTCGAGCCCCAGAATCGAAACGCCGGTGCAGCGCACCTGCACGACGCAGCCCTTGCCGCGGATCAGAAGAAATTCGCGGGCCTGCAAATCGGTAATGTGGGTGATTTGGCAAATTGGAACCGTGCTGTCCCAGATATCACAGCTTTCGCCCGGCGCCCGTGGTGAGCAGTTCACTTCCACCTGATCGGGAAACACATGCTTGTTCCAGACCGCATCGGCTTCAAACCCATTAAGGTCTGGATCGGGCATGAACATAAGGCCCCAGCGGTGAGCGAGGCGCTGCGGGTTGCGGGGCTTCAAGAGACGAATATCGGCGCAAGGCGCTTTCATTTCAGATACATCGTCGTCCGACCGCGCCTCTGCATCGCGTCTGAGGTCGGGATTGCGCCTTGCATATTCCCATGCCCAGCGATCAGGCGACAGGCGCGAAAGGTAATCGTAGCGCGCCAGGACGCCTTCCGAACTCAAGGTAAAAGTCTTCATCATCAGCTCCCTTCACAGGGGAATTCAGCAAGATGAGTGCCAACCTGAAATTGAAGACTGAATTCATACGCGCAGATTACTTAATGCATGAACAGCATCTTACGGGAATAATTTGAGCATCTGATCACTATTCAAACTCTCCTCATGAGGGATTTTTACAGTCGCAACCTGTAGCAATAGTTACAGGTTCGCGTTTGCATTCATCTGCAGCAGGTCGCGGGGCGTTGCTGGATATGGCCCGCAGTCCCACTCCCCGAAAATCGCATGGGCTGTCAGGCTTTGGTCACTCGGAAACGTGAGTGACAGGAGCCTTATGAAATGGACAAGCCCGCGCACCAAAGCGAAACAGAAGACCGTCGCAGCGCAATGCTGCGCACCGCGTTCTGTTCTGTGGTGCGCGAAGCGCTGGAAGCGCCAGATACGATCGAAATCATGGCCAATCCTGATGGATCGGTCTGGATCGAGAAGGCTGGCATCGGCCTCATCATCTCTGAACACACTCTCCCGTCTTCCGACCGCGAGCGCGTCATCCGGCTCGTGGCCTCTGGGGTGGGAGTAGCCGCAAACCGCACCTCCCCGATTATCTCTGCTGAACTCCCCGGCAGCGGCGAGCGGTTTGAAGGGCTTCTCCCACCCGTCTCAACCGCGCCATGTTTCTCCATCCGCAAGCCTGCGACCACACCGTTTGAACTCGGCGACTATGTCACCCAGGGCGCGCTGGCGCCTGCGCTGGCCCAAGCGCTCAAGGACGCGATTGCAACGCATGCGAACATTCTGATCGCCGGCGGCACGTCCTCTGGCAAGACGACATTTACCAATGCCTTGCTGGCAGAGCCCTCACTACATGACGACCGCATCGTCATCCTTGAAGACACGCGGGAGCTGCGCTGCGCCGCACCCAATGTCGTCCAGCTCAGAACCCATCGCGGCAGCACCAGCCTGCAGGACCTTGTCCGCTCGACCCTGCGCCTGCGCCCCGACCGGATCATTATCGGCGAAGTGCGCGGGGCTGAAGCGCTCGACCTGCTCAAAGCCTGGAACACCGGCCATCCCGGCGGGATCACCACGCTGCATGCGAACTCCGCCCACGGCGCGCTAGCGCGGCTTGAACAGCTGACACTGGAAGCCACACCGCGCGCGCCCTTCGACCTCATCGCAGAGGCGATTGACGTCGTCGTGTTCATGAGCCGCGCGGGCGGCCAGCGCCGCGTTGAAGAGGCACTCCGCGTCACCGGCTTTGACGGCGAGGGCTACCAGACCCAGCCGCTCGTCTCCCGCTCTTTGTCCCTCGTCCAACATGGAGAAACACTATGACCCTCTACACCCACCTTCAGACCGTAAACCGAACGGTTCAGGTCGCGGCCTGTATCGGCCTCGGCCTGATGATCGCCGGTCCCGCCCATGCAGCAGGCTCCGGCATGCCCTGGGAAGGTCCGCTCGATCAGATCCTGCAATCTATTGAAGGGCCCGTCGCGCGGATCGTCGCGGTGATCATCATTACGCTGACCGGTCTGACCTTGGCTTTCGGAGAGACCAGCGGCGGGATGCGAAAGCTGATCCAGATTGTGTTCGGTCTTTCGATCGCCTTCGCCGCCACCAGCTTCTTCCTGACTTTCTTCAGCTTTGGCGGCGGAGCGCTGGTCTAGTGGCGGAAGGCTATGAAATCCCCCTCCATCGCTCGCTGACCGAGCCGATCCTGATGGCGGGCGCACCGCGCACGGCCGCCATCGCCATCGGGACGCTCGCTGCCGCGGTCGGCCTTGGGCTCCAGCTCTGGATACCGGGCCTCGTGCTCTGGACCGTCGGGCATTCAGCGGCCGTGTTCATGGCGCGGTCTGATCCGGATTTCATGGCCGTTGCGAGCCGTTCGACGCGCCACAAGGAGCATCTGACATGCTGAACTTGCGTGAATATGCCGACACACCAACGCTTCTCGCCGACTATCTACCATGGGCCTGTCTCGTTGCGCCGGGCGTCGTCCTCAACAAGGACGGCAGCTTCCAGACGACATTCAAATATCGTGGCCCTGACCTTGAAAGTTCGACCGAGGAAGAACTCGTCTCGGTTATGGCCCGGGTCAACAATGTCCTGCGCCGGTTTGGCTCAGGCTGGGCGCTCTTCTTCGAGGCGCAGCGCCACGAGGTGCATGACTATCCGGAGGCGGAGTTTCCAGATGCGCTGTCCTGGCTCATCGATCAGGAACGCGCGCTGCAAGCCGAAGAAAGCGGCGCCCGGTTCGAGAGTGCCTACTATCTAAACCTCCTCTGGCTACCGCCTGCCGATGCGACGGGCCGCGCCGAGAAGGCGCTGATCCAGCGCGCTGAGACCGAAGATGCCGCGACCTGGCGGCACCGGCTGGAGACGTTCCAGCAGCACGCGGACCGCGTCTTCGATCTCCTTTCCACCTGCCTCGCCGAGATTGGTAAGCTAACTGACGATGAGACGCTGACCTATCTCCACTCGACCATCTCGATCAAGCGCCATCCTGTTGTGACGCCTGAGCTGCCGGTCTTCCTCGACGCCGTGCTCGCCGATGAGCCCTTCGCTGGCGGGCTGGAGCCGATGATCGGTGACGCGCATTTGCGCACGCTGACCATTCTCGGTTTTCCGGCCTCGACCCTGCCGGGCATCCTTGATGAGCTGAACCGGCAGGGTTTTGCCTATCGCTGGGCAACGCGCTTCATCGCCATGGACAAGGCCGAAGCTGAAAAAGTGCTCGGAAAGAAGCGCCGCCACTGGTTCGCCAAACGCAAATCGATCGGCGCGGTCCTGCGCGAGACCCTGTTCAATGAACAGGCGGCCCTCGTAGACAATGACGCCGACAATAAGGCGGGTGATGCCGACGCCGCGCTACAGGAACTCGGCTCCGACCTTGTCTCCTATGGCTATGTGACCACAACGATCACTGTCGCCGATCCCGACCGGCGCGTGGTGGACGAACATATCCGCGTGGCCGAGCGCATCGTGAATGGCCGCGGCTTCACCGCAATCCGCGAGACCCTGAACGCCGTCGATGCCTGGCTCGGGAGCTTGCCCGGTCATCCGTATGCCAATGTCCGTCAGCCCATCCTGCACACGCTGAACCTGGCCCATATGGTGCCGCTGTCTGCGGTCTGGGCGGGCGAAGACGCCAATCGACACCTACAAGCCCCTGCGCTCATCCAGGCACAGACCGACGGCACAACACCGTTCCGCCTAAATCTCCACATTGGCGATGTTGGTCATACGCTTGTCGTCGGTCCCACCGGCGCGGGCAAGTCCGTGCTCCTGTCCCTGCTCGCCCTGCAATGGAAGCGCTACACAAACGCCCAGGTCTTCATCTTCGACAAGGGCCGGTCCGCGCGCGCTGCAACGCTTTGCATGGGCGGCGCGCATATCGACCTTGGCAGTTCGAACGCCCCAAGCCTCCAGCCCCTGAAGGACATCGACACCGAACATGGCGCGAGTTTCGCCGCTGACTGGCTGACAGGTCTCTGCACAAATGAAGGCGTCAGCATGACGCCGGACCTGAAAGCCCGGCTCTGGGAAGCGATCCAGTCTCTCAGCTCAGCGCCTGAAAACGAACGCACGCTGACAGGCCTCAGCCTGATGCTGCAGGACGACACGCTCAAATCGGCGCTCCACCCGTTCACGCTGGAAGGCCCGCATGGCCGCCTTCTCGATGCCGATCAGGAGAGCCTCGCCCTCGCCGATACAGTCTGTTTCGAGATGGAAGAGCTGATGCACGCGAAAGGCGCGGTCGCCCCCGTCATCACTTACCTGTTCCACCGACTTGAAGCCCGGTTCACCGGCAAACCAACGCTGCTCATCCTAGATGAAGCCTGGCTGTTCCTCGATGATCCGATGTTCGCGGCGCGCATTCGCGAATGGCTCAAAACCCTGCGCAAGAAGAACGTGTCTGTCGTGTTCGCAACACAAAGCCTGGCCGACATCGCGAACTCAAGCATCGCGCCTGCACTCGTCGAGTCCTGTCCGACACGGATCTTCCTCCCGAATGAACGCGCGCAGGAACCGCAATCGAAAGAGACCTATGAGCGCTTCGGACTCAATACCCGCCAGATCGAACTGATCTCAAGAGCCACGCCGAAGCGCGACTATTATTACCAGTCACCCCTCGGCGCGCGCGTCTTTGATCTGGGACTTGGACCCATCGCCCTCTCGGTTTGCGGGGCGTCCTCGCCGGAAAATCAGGCCCGCATGGACCGCATCTGGGCCGAGACGGAAGGCGACGGCTTTGCTGCCTGCTGGCTGATCGAGAAAGGCCTGCCCTGGGCGGCTGAGCTGCTCACCCGCTGGCCCGGCCATGCGCCTGAAGCCGCCGATCCGATCCAATCAGTCCACGCCATCGCCGCCGAATAGGAGCCCCCGATGAAACGCTTCCTTGCCTCCGCCCTCATTTGCGCCGCGCCGCTCTCCATCCTCATCGCCCCGCCAGCCGCCGCCCAATGGACGGTCTATGACCCGGCCAATCACATCCAGAACATCTACCAGGCGATCCGGTCGCTTCAGGAAGTGAACCAGCAAATCCAGCAGCTCACCCATGAAATCGAGATGCTGGAGAACATGGCGCGCGATCTGGAGGCGCTGCCCGATAGTATCGTCGACGACATATTGCGCCGCATGCGCCGCATCGAGGAGCTGATGCGCGAGGCCGAAGGCATCGGCTACCGCGTCGAGGAAATCGAGCGCGAGTATGAAGAGGTGTACCCTGAAGACTATGGCAGTGAACCGCCGCGCCAGGCCGTCCTCGTCGAAGAGGCCCGCGCCCGCTGGCGTCAGTCCCGCACGGCTTACCGGGACAGTCTGACCGTCACGGCGCAGGTCGTCTCCACAGCGCGGGCTGACAGTGACAGTCTCGGCCGGCTGATCGCCGACAGCCAGTCCGCCGTCGGCAATCTCCAGGTCGCGCAGGCGGGAAACCAGATCGAGGCCCTGCAGACTGAGCAGCTGATGCAGATGGAAGCCATGATGGCCGCCCATTACCGCGCCGAGGCGCTGGAACGCGCGCGCCAGCTGGCCGAGGCCGAACGCGGCCGCGCCCGCACCCGGGCCTTCCTCGCAGAGTAGCGCCCCATGGACGTGATCGACACATTTCTCGCGACCTTTATCGCCTACATTGACAGCGGGTTCGGCCTGCTGGCGGGCGATGTCGCATACCTGTCGACCACGCTCATCGCTATCGACATTACGCTGGCAGGCCTGTTCTGGGCGCTCTCCCAGAACACGGACGTGATCGCCGGGCTCCTCAAGAAGGTGCTCTATGTCGGCTTCTTCGCCTTCATCATTGGCAATTTCTCTCTTCTCGCAGGGATCGTCTTTGACAGTTTCGCGGAGCTTGGCGTGACCGCTGGCGGCGGGACCATGACCGCCGATGATCTCCTGCGCCCCGGCTTCATCGCCAGTGTCGGTCTCGACGCCGGTCAGCCGCTCTTGGAAGAGATCAGCGACATGCTGGGGCCAATCTCCTTCTTCCATAACTTCATCATGATCGCGGTGATGTTCATCGCCTGGGCGATCATCATGGTCGCCTTCTTCGTGCTGGCCGTGCAGCTCTTCATCACGATCCTGGAGTTCAAGCTGACGACGCTCGCCGGGTTCGTGCTCGTGCCGTTTGCGCTCTGGAACAAGACGACGTTCCTGGCTGAACGCGTCCTCGGCAATGTCATCACCTCGGGCATCAAGCTGATGGTGCTTGCCGTCATTATTGGCATCGGCTCGACGCTCTTCTCATCCGTGACCGATGCGTTCCGTACCGGCGATGATGTGACGCTCGCGCAAGTCATGGGCACGGTGCTCGCCGCGATCGTCTTCTTCTGGATGGGCATCTTTGCGCCCGGCATCGCCTCCGGCCTGATCACCGGTGCGCCGCAACTCGGCGCGGGTTCCGCCGCAGGCGCGGCCGCCGGTGTCACAGCCGGAACCTATGTCGCCGGGATGGGCGGCCGCGCTGCCGTCGGCGCCGTCGCGGGCGGGGCGTCCTCCGCCGTCAAGGCCGGCGCCAGCATGGCCGGCGCGGCGCGCACTTCTTATACGCTGGGATCGGTCGCCTCTGGCGCATCCGGCGCAGCGGGCGTCGCCGCAGGCCTTGCCGGTGTCGCCCGTGCAGGCGGCGACGCTATGCGTCGCACAGCATCGCGCCCGGCTCAAGCCCTCAGAGACGCCTACCAACGCGGCAGTCAGGGCGCCTGGCGCGCCACCGGCGGGTCTGAGGCCGCGTCCATGCAAAACTCTGCCTCCGGATCATCATCAAGCCAAAGCCCCGGCTGGGCGCGGCGCATGCAGGCGAGCCAGCGCATGGGACAGGCAGGCCAGATGGCCGCGCACTCCCTGCGCGACGGTGATCGCGGCGCTTCGGGCGCAAACCCCACCCTCAGAGACAAGGACGACTAGACGATGGCTTTCAGGCGATCCTCCTCCAGCTATGGACCAAGCCCGTTTCCCGAAACGCCTTACCAGAAGGCGGGCCAGATCTGGGAGTTCGCAGCCGGTTTGCCGCAGGCAAAACAATCCATCCGGGGGATGGATTGTAGGCGAAGAACGCCGCGGCAGCGGCCCGCAGGCTCCCGCTTCAACCCAACAAGACAGGAGGTCTGATCTATGGCGTTCAAGCGTTCATCTTCAAGCTACGGCCGCAGCCCGTTCCCCGAGACGCCATATCAGAAGGCCGGACAGGTCTGGGATGAAAGAATAGGCTCCGCCCGCGTGCAGGCGAAGAACTGGCGGCTCATGGCGCTCGGCTGTCTCGGGCTCTGCTTCGTCACCTCCGGCGCGCTGGTCTGGCGCTCGATGCAATCCACCGTCACGCCCTATGTGGTCGAAGTCGATGAGACGGGTGCGGCCCGCGCTGTGGCTCCGGCCACGACAAGCTACACGCCGACCGATGCCCAGATCGCCCATCACCTTGCGAACTTCATAGAACATGTCCGGGGGCTTTCCGTTGACCCTGTCGTCGTCCGCGAGAACTGGCTGCGCGCCTATGACTTCGTGACCGACCGCGCCGCCACCACGCTCAACGAATACGCCTCCGCCAATGATCCTTTCGCCGATGTCGGGCGCAAATCCCGCACCGTGGACGTGGTCAGCGTGGTTCGCGTCTCGGAGGACAGCTTCCAGGCCCGCTGGATCGAGAAGACCTATGAGAATGGTGCGCTCGTCAGCGCCCAAAGGTTCACCGGCAATTTCACAATCATCACCCAGCCGCCGACGGATGCAGAGACCCTGCGCGCCAATCCGCTCGGCCTTTATGTCCATGCCCTGAACTGGGGTCAGGACCTCGTTACAGGAGAATGATCCCCATGCTTCGTATTCTGCTTGCCACTTCGGCCCTCGCACTTACCACGGCCTGCGCCACGACCGAGCTTGAACCTATCGATGCGAGCGCCTTTGTCGCGGCCAAGCCCGTCGAGGATAGGACCGACTATCCGGTGGAGATCGTCGAAACCGCCGTCGCGCTGCCGCTGCCCGGCCAGATGATGCCCATCGGCGCGCGTGTCACCACCAATGCCGATGGCAGCGTGACGCGGACCTACACAAGGACGATATCGCGTCCCTCAGTGTCACCGGCTGAAGCCATCAGACAGGGCCGCACCGGCGCGCTTATCGAACCTTCGGTCGATGGCTATGTGAACGCGATCCAGGTCTATCCCTATACAGAAGGCGCGCTCTACCGGCTCTATGCCAGCCCCGGACAGGTTTCGGACATTGCCCTGCAGCCGGGCGAGGAACTGGTCTCGGTCTCGGCAGGCGACACGGTCCGCTGGGTCGTGGGCGATACGATCTCCGGCTCTGGAAACACTTCCCGCGCGCATGTGCTGGTCAAACCGATTTCCTCCGGCATTCGCACCAATCTGATGATCGCCACGGACCGGCGCACCTATCATCTGGAACTTGAAAGCACGGACGGCGGCTATATGGCCGCTCTGTCCTGGCGCTACCCCGCGGATGAACTCGCAGGCCTCACTGCCCGCAATGAGCGCGCGATCGCACGGGACGCGGGAAGCATTGAGCGCGGCCTGACGCTGGAAGGCCTGAACTTCGACTATCGCCTCTCCGGCGACAGTCCGGACTGGAAGCCTGTCCGCGTCTTTGATGATGGCCGTCAGGTCTTCATCCAGATGCCGGAGGACATCGCCACAACCGACATGCCGCCGCTTTTCGTGCTCGGCACGGACGGTGATGCGGAACTGGTGAACTACCGTGTGCGCGGCAATTATTATGTCGTGGACCGGCTGTTCCGTGCGGCCGAGTTGCGCCTCGGCGAGCGGAACCAGACCGTGGTGCGAATCTCACGCAACGAGCGGCGCTCGCCGCTGGCTGGCCTGTTCGGGAACTGAGCCGATGTCCGAGCCCATTCCCTTCGACGAACATGCCGAGCGGCTGAAGATCCGCTCCAGCCCGAAGCCGGTGACGCGGATCAATCGCAAAGTATTGATGGTCGGCGCAGGCCTCGGCGTGCTCGCCCTGTTCGCAGCCATGAGCGTTGCCCTCAAACCGCCAACCGCTATCGATCCGGATGCCCGTCGCGAGCTCTACAACACGACGAACACGCGCAAGCCCGAAGGTCTCTCAACGCTTCCGACCAGCTATAGCGACATCACATCCGTCGAGGACCGCGTCACGCGTCTTGGCCCACCGCTTTCGGGCGATCTCGGCGCGACCATGCTGCGCGCCGAACGCGAGCTCGGTATCGAACCGGAATATGTGACCCGGTTCGAGGATGACTTTCGCCCGAACCCAGCCGACGAGGCCGAACGTGCAAGGCGCATGCGCGAGGCCGCCCTTGCCGATGAAGCCGCCCGCGCACCGGTCTTTTTCCGACTCGATTCTCAGAGCGGCACGGCAAGCACCACCGACACCCGTCCTGCTTATCGAGACCCCGCGCTTGATCTGGGTTCTGAGCTTCTGGCGCTCGCCGCTCTGCCGCAAGGCGCACGGTCCGCTTTCGGACAGCCTATCGATACAAATCTCCAGTCCCGCAAGCTCGCCTTTACGAGCGAAGGACCAGCAAGCGACATCTACAATCCACACGGCGTGGAAGACCCTGCCTCGCCGTATCAGGTCATGGCTGGCACGCTCATTCCGGCTTCAATGGTCACGGGCATCAACTCAGACCTGCCGGGCACGATCGTCGCGCAGCTCACCCAGCCCGTCTATGACACCGTCACCGGCCAATACCTCCTCATCCCGCAGGGCTCGCGCCTGATCGGGCGCTACCAGTCGGAAGTCTCTTTCGGGCAGGACCGCGCACTCGTGACCTGGGACCGGATCATCTTCCCGGACGGGTCGTCGATTGTGATTTCCGCGCCAGGCGCTGATGCGCAAGGCTTTGCGGGTCTCTCGGATCGAACCGATCATCATTGGGACCGCGTGTTCATCGCAGCAGGCCTCGCCACCATTCTCGGCGTCGGCGCAGAACTCGGTGCAGACGGTGACGGCGATCTCGAACGCGCGATCCGACGCGGCACGACCGACACCGTCAACCAGGCCGGCCAGCGCGTCGTCGAACGCAACCTTGGCATTCAGCCGACGGTCCGTGTGCGGCCGGGCTGGCCCGTGCGCGTGGTCGTCACCCGCGACCTCATCCTCAGACCCCATCCACAAGGAACAAGCAGATGACCCTACGCCTTGGACAGTTACCCGATCGCACCCCGGTGCGTATGAGCCTCTCGGTCGATCCCGACCTCGCCAGCGCCCTCAGCGACTATGCCGAAATCTACCGGCAAACCTATGGCGCGGAGGAAAAGCCCGAAGCGCTCATCCCCGCCATGATCGAAAGCTTCCTGGCGTCAGATGCCGGGTTCAAACGGGCGCGCCGCGCCCTTCATTCCAACGCCAGCAAAGGAGACTAACCCATGGCGCAGATCGGCACGTTCACCCTGAAAGATGGCAGCTATACCGGCACCATCCGTACCATGACCATCAACGTCAAAGCACAGCTTGTCCCGAACAGTGACAAGGCATCAGATGGCGCACCCGACTTCCGGCTCTATGCCGGCGGGGCCGAACTCGGTGCGGCCTGGCGTCAGGAAAGCAAGGACGGCGAAACCCCGTACCTCGCCGTCAAGCTCGACGATCCAAGCTTTGCCAGCCCCGTGCGCGCCGCCTTCTTCGAGAATGAAAAGGACGGCACCGGCGTCATGGTCTGGAACCGGACGAAGACCAACTAGCAAAGGGTCTGGCGCCCCAATGAGCCTCAGCCTGCATGATCTTGAAAAAGGCCGCCGCATTGCGGCGCTCGTCGTGCGCCATTGCGGTGAGAAGTATTTTCCCCTGTTCGACCGGTTCGACCGGGAAGTCCGCGAGCGGGCCTCGGCGGCCGACCGGATCGAGGACGCCATCGGCGCGAACATGCCCGCTCGGCCGAGAAAGCGAGGGCGCTCTTGATTTCCTCAGAAAGAACCGCTATATATCCCTTCAGTGGAAAGGATCGCTCAATGTCCCAAACAGCAGCCATCGACGCACAGGAACGGGCACGGGTGATGACCATGGCCGTGGTCCGGGCCGCTGAAAAGCTTGGTCTTTCCGGGAAGGACATGGCCCTGATTTTGGGGGTTTCGGAACCGACCGTGTCGCGGATGCGCAAGGATGAGTTCCGGCTGGAGGAAGGCACCAAGCCGTTTGAACTGGGAGCGCTGTTCGTTCGCCTGTTCCGGTCGCTTGATGCGATCACCGGCGGCGACGGCAAGGTGGCCAACGCCTGGCTACGCAATGAAAACCGGGCGCTTGGCGGTCGTCCACTCGATCAGATCAAGACGATTACAGGACTGACCCATGGCCTTGCCTATCTGGATTCCAGACGCGCTCCGCTCTGAGCGGCAAGGCGTATCCCGCGTTTTCTGGCGCTGCGTGGAGGCGCAACACATCGTCTCCACGCTTCAGCTTGTTGATACGCTGGATGAGCAGCGTATTCTCGAAGACATGCTCGAAGAAACAAAGCCGCCTGTACCCCCCGACTGCGCAGGGCTCCACTATCTCTACATGACGCCGTTCCGCTACGGCCTCTATCCGAACGGCTCGCGGTTCCGCCGCGCCGGACCGACGCCCGGCGTCTATTATGTGTCCGAAGAACCGGCGACAGCGATCATCGAAACCGCGTTTCATTTGCTGCTCTTCTACGCAGACTCTCCGGGCACGCCATTTCCGGCGCAGCCGAGCGAGCACACCGCATTCGACGTGCCGGTCCGCACCGACGCAGCCATAGATCTCATGTCAAAGCCATTTAGCGACGCTGCCAACCTCTGGACGCATCCAAACGACTACGAAGCGTGCCAGCAACTCGAAGAAGCTGCGCGTGCGGAGAGTATCGGGCTGATCCGCTATGCGTCAGTGCGCGATCCCGAGCACCGGCCAAATGCGGCTATTCTCTCCTGCGCCGCCTTCGCCGCCGCAACCCCGACACAAAACCAGACCTGGCGGCTATGGTTCAACAAGACAGGCGTGCACACGATATGTGAGTTTCGGGGAGAAAGATTTGGTATTCCAGCGCTTGCATGGGAAACCGACGAAAGACTCAAGCGACTGTTTTCTGCAGATACCACGCAGAAAACTCCATAAAATTGAATTACATAAATAGTCGGATCCCACTGAATCGAATGCTCCATGGAAAAAACACAGAATGAGCGCACTGTCCTCTTCGTCACAAAAGCGACGCCAGAGGATAATGAATTCACAGAGTGGCTCGCCCCGCGCCTTGAGGCTGCAGGATACCAGGTTTTCGCCGACATTCTGAATCTCGAAGGAGGTGAACGCTGGCGAAAAACATTGACCCGTACTTTGCAGGACCGGGCGGTAAAGCAATTGCTGATTTGCGCCGGAGATGGCTTGCATAAAAACGGCGTGCAGGAAGAAATTGGCATTGCAGCCGACGTCTCCCGCACGACCGGTGATGAAAAATTCACGATACCGCTTCGCGTTAGGAGCTTCCGCAAAGTCTTCGGCATGGGAGAACTACAGTATCTGAACTTCGAGGATAGCTATGCGGATGGTCTCGCTGATCTGTTAGAGACGCTCGAAAAGCAGAACGTCCCAAAACTCAATGAACCTTTGATTCAGCCGCAATGGGAGCAGCACCGAAGGCGAAATGAGATCAGACTGGAAAACCGCGCCGAAACCCTGACCAGCAATTGGGTCGCGATCGAAAACGCGCCAGACGAGATCGCTTATGTCGCGCCGACTGGACCTTGCGATCGCGACAAGCTGAAAAGGCGCGCGAACAGCTTCGCTTTTCCCACTTATCCTCACTTATCTGGTTTCATCACCTTCGCTTCCCCCTTGGAAATGGCCGAGCATTTCGAGGGGTTCGGACCGATCAAGACGATTGCTACGAGTCGCCTTTCATCTTTCATGGAAAAGGGGTGGTCGGAACTCGACATAAAGAGTCGTGAAGCCAAAAATATTTTAGTCGCGCTATTCCGTCAGGCCTGGGAGCGACGTCTCTCTTCGATCGGGTTTCAAGAATATGGGTGGGCGAGCGGTCTCGGGCATCATGCCGCCCCCGCGCAGATTCGCATCAACGAACGCGTGGCATGGGGGCCAAAGGAAGGCAAGCGTAGGTCGGTTCTGCGGAACGTCGCAAAGGGGCGGGTTTGGTCCTACGGCGTGAGCGCAATTCCCAATCTCTATCCCTTCCCCCATTTCCGGCTCAAGGCTCGGGTTCTGTTTTCGGATATCAAGGAAAACGCTAAAGGAGATGAGGACCGTCAGGGCAGCATCATCGACGATAAGGAGAGGCAGCACCGTCATCGGCGCAGCGACTGCAAGGGCTGGAGGAACAAGTCCTGGCACGGTCGCATGATGGCGTTTCTGGAGCTTGTGGCGGGAGGCGATTCCTATATCTCACTTCCCATCGGCGCGGGCGGCAATCTCGTCCTCAACGTAATGCCTATACAGATGATTTCACCGGTGACGACACCGATCGTCCATGACGACGAGGACGCCGAAGAAACTGATCCCTCGACTCTGGCTGGCGATTTTGACCCCGAGGATGGGGATACCTCCGATGAAGAGGAGGCGCAGAAATGAAATTTGACGTCGTTACGCCGAGACTTATTCACCTCCCGGAACCAGCTCTCTCATTCGGTTTCGGTCAATCGACGGACCATCCCAAAGACGGGCTATATCTCTACGGACCCCACAAAGCGGATGATCGCAACAAGGTCATCACCATAGGCGTCATCGGCACAACAGAGGGACTGGAATATTTCCGGCGCTGGGGGCGCAGCGTGCTCGGCGATGTGCTCGTGCCGCCCCCAAAAAAGACGGACAAGGAACATCGTCTCCATCTCAGCAATTTTCCGGGGATGCCTGCGGCCTTTGGTGTTAGCTTCGACCCCCGAGACTTCATTGAATACGTGGTCGACGGCGACAAGATTGAGACAACCACAGCCCTGCAAAACCACCATGAAGCGGTCGCCCAGACAGTTGAAGTTTTTCTCGAACGCGTTCGCCATCATGACGAAAACGAAGAAAGACGTCCCGACGTCTGGGCGTTTGTCCTGCCAGAAATTATCTATACGCGTTGCACACGCCAGGCTCGGCGCAGCGGCGTGACTCTATCTCCTGGCGAATATGTGAAGCGTCAGAAGCAGCGCAGCAACTTGCCGCTTCTGGAAGATGTAATCGATCTTACGAAAGAAGACATCTTCGATGACGTTCCGGACTTCCATCGTCAGGCAAAAGCCAAGCTTCTGAAGCTGGGCTACACTTCGCAGCTCGTGCGGGAAACAACGCTTGCGCCGGAAGCATTCACAAATGCCCACGGCTATCCTATCCGCGGTGTCCAGGATGCAGCCACAATTGCCTGGAATCTGGCTACTGGTCTCTACTACAAAACGCAGGCCGAACCGCCGTGGAAGATCGCTAATATGCGCGATGGCGTCTGCTATGTTGGGCTCGTCTTCAAGAACCTCCCAAATGACAGGAACAATCATGCATGCTGCGCGGCACAGATGTTTTTGTCAGAAGGCGACGGGATCGTCTTCCGTGGAGCAAATGGCCCTTGGCAAACGGAAAACGGCGAGTTCCACTTGAAGAGCACCGCCGCCCGGGATCTCATCGGCAAAGTCCTTGAGACGTATGAGGAGAAATTCGGCGCACCCCCAAAGGAACTCTTCATCCACGGGCGCGCTGGATTTTCGAGCGAAGAATGGCGCGCCTTTGAGGCAGCCGCTCCCAAGGAAACGAATATCGTCGGTGTTCGAATTAAGACGACGACCGGCCAGGTGAAGCTGTTCCGGGACGGAAAGTATCCAACCTTGCGCGGCACGGCCATGATCCTCGATCAGAATAACGCCTTCCTCTGGACATCCGGCTACGCACCGAGATTGGACACATACATTGGTCCAGAAACGCCAAACCCTCTGAACGTGACTGTACTAAAGTCATCCGGCGAAAGACCGGATATTGAAACGGTGCTGTCCGACATCTTGGCGTTGACGAAAATCAACTACAACGCCTGCAACTACTCGGACGGCCTGCCCGTCACCATCCGATTCGCGAATAAAGTCGGTGACGTTCTGATTATGGGTAGCGCGAGAGGCGGCGGAAAGCAGCCGTTCAAATTCTATATCTGACGGAGAACATGAATGGTCTATGTAAATGGAACCGCACATATCCGTCACGCTCAGAGCGGTCAGGTCTATGAGATTGATGCCGACATGCTCGACTTCGAAAGCGTCTCCAGTGAAGAACGCAGCATGGGACCGGAAACAGCCTATTCGGCAGTCGTTGAACATCCGGAGCTTGGGCAGCTCACCTGGTCGATTTGGGAATATCCAATAGGCGCAGAAAATTATCGCGAGACCGATGTCGGCCCGCATGAATTGCTGAACAACCTTGAGTTTGGACTGGAACACGAACCGCCAGACCCGGACGAAGACGGCGACGAAAGAATAGACGAAGAAGACCGACAGGCGCAGATAGACGCGCTGGTTGAATGGTTCTTTGAGCGTTATGAAGATCCGGCCCAGCGGCTACCCTATATCAGCGCCGAAGGCGGCTACCAATGGATTTATGGCGGCCCTTACGATGCACGCGAGGAACTGGCTGAGAACTTCCCAGACTTGCCCGACGACGTCATCGAAGCTGCTGTCGATGAAATCGAATCTGACGGATTGACGGATTGGGCACCCGTCGCAAGTGCCGAGGACTATGATCAGTATGAGGACAACGAGCCGGATGATTTAGAAGTTTCCGCAATCGCGCGCGACCTTGAAGATTTAATTCAAGGCCTTCCAGAGGCCGTTGCTGAGCCAGCGTTTGAGGTCGGCGGTGATGGCCTGATCCATATGGCGATCCCTCCTGATGCGACGACGCCGGATGCGAACAACCCTTTGCTCGATGAGTTACGTGAGGCAACGCAGGATTTACTACACGAACTCAATGGAACGAATGCGCATACGGATCTTCTGAATGCCGTGCAGCGCTATCACGCTACCATCAGCGCTGATTCGATTTCTATTTCGCAGGTTTATTCTCGCGGCATACGGCTGGCGAACGTCGGTGAGGCAACCGAAAAAGCGATCGCGCGGGACTATCTTCCGTCATTCCCGTTGAGTGTTGAGGCGCATCTGTCCTCTGTGCTGGACCTGAACCGCGCTTACATTATGGCCCACCCGGAAGGACGCAGGATCGCCGAGAATTCTGCCGCCTATCAACGGACGCCATCAGATACAGAAGCAATGCGAAGGGCCGCGGATGATTTTGCCGATGCCGTTGCCAGTGCACGAAGCCTGTTTGCCGATGACGTCCGCGAACTCGTTGTACAGGCATCGTCGCAGATAGGGCACGGCCCCCAGCCAGGCCGGTCGAATCAGAACGCCGCACACACGTTCGGCAACCTGACTCGGTTCATTCTAAAGCAAGTTGGGACCGCAGCCTTGTTCACAGGCGCCGCTCTCGGCGGCGCGGCAATCACGGGAAGTATTCCGGGCGGGGCGTTGGCTGCAACCGGAACCGAGTACATCAATTTATGTTGGAGCTTTTTGGTCGCAAACGCATCCGCCCTTCACGCGATTGCCGCCTCCTTTGGCGCAGACTTGTCCTGGATGTCGTCTGCTGCGCACATTCTCGAGCGACACAAAGCGCAAAAGCCTGACTCATGATTTTGCGGAGCCGCCGACTGCCCAGAGTACATTTTCGCGATCAAACAACTCCATCACCCGAGGATCAAACGGGTGGATGATCTTGAGCAGTTCGTCACGCCGATACTCAAGCGAGCCACCGTCGCCATAGACGGGTCTTGTCGTCTTGTGGCCCATGAGCAGGCATCGCAGGCCGTAGTCGATATTGGCTTCCTGCATGCGTTTCTCGAAGGCGTGGCGGAATGAGTAGATCTTGTGGTCGGGCGACTCCAGCAGGCCGCGATTGCGGAAGTTCTTCATCATGTTGGCGGAGAAAAGCTCGCCCTTGTCGTAGTAGTGGGCAAAGGCTTTCGGCGCCGCGCGCTTTGCCGCTTCGAGTGCGATGCCGACCAGCGGAATGTCCCTCTCGGAGGTGTCGGTCTTCACTTCGCGGTCCGTCCGTGCGCGGATGGAGATGTAGGGCACCGGCTCATCAATGTGAAAATCTTCAACGCGTAGGTTGATGATCTCACTCGGTCGGCATCCTGTCTCGATCAGCATCAGCGTAATGAGCTGCAGTTCCGGCCGCCATTTACGGGTAGCACCCGGCGCAAGAATCTTCTCCCGCACCCAGTTGGATGAGAATGGCGGCACTTCGGTTCTCGCCTTCGCCTTGAAGTGCATATTGCGGAAGGGGTTCGGACGTTCCTCTTCGCCAATGTGCTTGAAGTAATCGGCATAGAGCGAACGGATATTGCCGATGTGACGGTTAGCGGTGTTAGGCGCGACCGGCTTTGCGTTCTGATCCTTGGGTCTGACCTGTTTGGCCCAGTGCTTCTGGTAATTGAGCGCGAGGTCACGGGTGATCTCCTCAAGGGCAATGTCACCGGCAAAGTCGATAAAATACTGAACTGAGGTTCGCTTAGTTTTCTCCCACGATGCGCGTTGGTTCGGCGATTTGTACAGCTGCGCGTTGTACGCGATCTCGTTCACATAGACTTCGAAAGCCTCGGACACGCTGACAGTCGGTTTCGGCGCGCCGCCAAGCAGCGCTTCGGCGTCCCGCACTTTGGGGATTTCGGCGGGCCCTGCGTTCTGATGAACCGCAAGCAGCCGTGCCAGCGCCTCTTCAAGCGGCGCAACAGTCGCGAGATGGTCGATGGGCTGATAGGTGAAGCCGCTCGCCAGCGCCTTGACGGTCGCCATGCGATAGCGGCGACGAACGGCCTCCGAAGTTTCCCGACTGGATGAGGGCCCGACCTCTTCGGCGATCTTCAACGATGCCCAGTAATGGTCATCGGCTTCGGCCAGCAAGTCGCGCTTGTAGCGAGCCTGGTCGATTGAAGTGGTCCCCAGCGATTCCTTGATCCGCTTGCGCGAATCAAGGTGCGCGAACTTACTCGGCACACGGCGGTTATACCACCAGACGCGGCCTCGCTGTTCGAGGTAGGAATTGTCGTCGACGCGCTTCATGACGCCGACCATTGGTCCACAATCTGGTCCCATTTTGGTCCACAGATTCCGGCCATTTTATGCAAAGCGAAGCAAACGAGATCAAAAATATCGTTTAACTTCAATGCTTTACACGGAAACCATTTCGAGAGAAATGGCGCGAGTGACGGGGCTCGAACCCGCGACCTCCGGCGTGACAGGCCGGCACTCTAACCAGCTGAGCTACACCCGCGCATTTCCTTGCCGAAACTCGGCGAAGCGCTTCTCTATTAAACCCCGCATGGCGGGTCAAGCGGGGAACTTCACGCGAATTTGCACTTTTCTGTATAAAGGTGTCATTCCCCGGCCATATTCCCACATCAGGTTAGACACCCAGTCCTGAGGTTATTCCATGAAGCGCGTTCTCCTTATCCTTTCCGGCATCGCGGTCCTGCTGATTATCGCAGCGGTTTCAGTGCCCTTCTTCATTCCAAAGTCAGTGTACAAGGCCCAGATCGAAAGGGCGGCAACAAACGCCCTGCAGCGCGAGGTAACACTGGCAGGTGATGTGAACATCTCTGTGTTTCCGCGCATCTCGGCTTCCGTCCAGCAGGTCACCGTGGCCAATCCTGAGGGATTCGCGACCCCCAACATGATTGAGGCCGGCGAATTGCGCGGATCGGTCAAATGGCGGCCCCTGCTCTCACGCCGCGTAGATGTGCAGGAGATTGCGTTTGTGGACGCGAATGTCTTCCTGCAGCGCAAGGCAGATGGCAGCACCAATTGGGAGCTCGCCGCCAAGGACGAGACCACGCCCACCACCGAAGACTCAGGTGGCGGCTTCGAAGCGGGGATTGAATCGGCTGTCCTGCAGAACGCCTCCCTCACCTTCCAGGATGACAAAACCGACAAGACCTACCAAGTGTCCGAACTGGACCTGCAGGCGTCTCTGCGCGGCATGGACCAGCCCCTCAGCGCCGAAGCGAGCGGCCGGTTTCAGGACCAGGCCTTTGCGGTGGATCTCTGGCTGGACGCTCCCAACGCGCTGACCAGTAATGCCCCGGCCAATACGCGGCTCAACCTGACATCTGATCTCGGCGATCTTCACTATGATGGCAGCCTCCAGCTCGGCGAAGCACCGCGCGTCGGCGGCGCCTTCGAAGCTGCTCTGCCAAATGCGGCGGCACTCGCGCAACAATTCGACCTCGACCTGCCCGCTCAGGCCGCTTTGGGTCGCATAGAGGTTTCCGGCAAAGCTGCAGGCGCGCTGGATACCCTGTCGCTGACCGAACTCGACATGTCGCACACCAGTGATCTGCTGCAGGCATCCTATAAAGGATCGGTCTCGCTCACAGACGATGGGGCAGTAAACGGCGATCTGTCCGTGGCGAGCAGCCGGATGCGTGACCTTCTTCACACCGCAGGTGTCGAACTGGCCCCCGGTGATACGCTCCAGGCCTTTGCAGTGTCCGGCACCGCCGCCGGGTCATTCAAATCCATCATGGTCAACAATCTCGACCTGTCGCTTGACGAATTGACCGGCAGTGGCAAGGCCGGGCTGGACCTGTCGGGGGCAACCCCGCGCATCACGGGCGACCTGACCCTTCCGGTTCTCGACCTGACGCCCTTCATGGGCGAACCGGACGAAAGCCAGCCATCACAGGGAATTCAGCCCTGGAGCGACGAACCGCTCGATCTGACCAGCCTGAAATCCGTTAATGCAGATCTCAATCTGAAGGTTGGCACACTCACCGTCGGTGAGGTCGTACTGACGGATGCCGTCATGGCGGTCGACCTGACCAGTGGCCTTCTGACGGCCGACCTCTCCCAGTTCAAGGCGTTCAATGGCGACTGGCTCGGCAAGCTTACGGTCGACGCCCGCCCCGCAACGCCCAAGGTCAATTTCGACATGCAGGGTCAGAACGTCGCCGTCTCCAATCTGCTTGGCACGCTCGCAGGCTTCGACAGCCTGAGCGGCACTGGCCAGTTCAAGTTCTCGGCCCAATCGACCGGCACATCCATCGATCAAATCATGCAAGCCATCGATGGCGAGGTGTCGACCAATTTGTCCGACGGCGTGATCAAGGGCCTGAACGTCGCGGCCCTCGTCCGCAGCGCCTCTTCACTCAAACAGGCGCTTGCGACGGGCTCGATCCAGAATCTCAATTTCGGGGAAGCCCTGTCGAAAAATGCCGAAACGGATTTTTCGAGTTTCAACACCGTGCTGAAAGTGAATGATGGCGTCGCCAATGTCGATGTCATGAAACTGCTCAGCCCGGTGCTGGGCATCGATGGCACGGGTCAGATCAATCTCGCTGGTCAATCCATGGATCTGCGGCTCGCCACCAGTGTCGACAAGTCGGCGCAAGGCCAAGGCAGTGTGGTTCAGCTGAACGGCATTCCCGTGCCGGTGCGCATCTCCGGCGCCTGGACCAACCCCAAGGTCACGCCGGATCTGAGCGGTGTACGCGCCGCCTTTAAAGCTGAGTTGGGTTCCCGGGTCCTTGAAGAGCTGGGCGTCTCCGGCTCGACCGAGTCCGGAAGCACAGAAGACATCATTGGCGGCCTGCTTGGGATCAAGAAGCCAGACGCCGACCCGTCTGAAACAGACACGCCCGCCGAAACGTCTGCTGAAGACGCCGCGATCAAGGCACTTGGCGGTTTGCTGAACAATCGGAAGAAGAAGGAACCAGAGGCCACCGACAGCAACTGAGCTGGTTCCCTATCCCTGTGCCGATTTCACAACGTGAAGTTTGACCTTCTTGGCAGGTTGCGCCTGATCCGCCTTGCCAGATTCAACTGATGCCCAATCCGTTGGCTTGAGGTCGACAACATGCTGCAGTTCGTCGAGCGGCTTGGCGCGACTGATGAAAAAGCCCTGCAGTTCCTGACAGCCAATGTCGCGCAGGAAGTCGGCCTGGAAGCGCGTCTCGACGCCTTCGGCGGTACACCGCATACCCAACGAGTGCGCCAGCGCAATTGTGGCTTGCGTGATGGCGCGGCTGTCGGACTGGTTTTCAATATCGCGAACGAAGCTCTTGTCGATCTTGATCTTGTCGAACGGAAAGCTGCGCAAATACGACAGGGAGGAATAACCCGTACCGAAATCGTCCAGCGCGATGCCCACGCCAATTTCCTTCAGCTTGTGCAACCGCTTGAGCGTGAAAGTAGTGTCCGACATCAGCACCGATTCCGTAATCTCTAACTCAAGACGGCGCGGGTCGGTCTTGTTAGCGGCAATTGCGTTCACGATCGTCGTCATCAGGTTTGATGAGTGGATCTGCAGGGGTGATATATTGACAGAGACCTTGATATGGTTCGGCAACCGGCGGGCCTCGGCGAGGGCCGCGCGAATGACCCAGTCCCCGATCCGGGTGATCAGGCCATTGTCTTCTGCATGCTCGATAAATTCTCCGGGATAGACCAGGCCGCGTTCGGGATGAATCCAGCGCAGCAAGGCTTCGCAGCCGACCATTTCGTGCGTATGCGCATCCACCTGAGGCTGGAAGTAGAGCTGGAATTCGTTGCGTTCCAAGGCTGAGTGCAGGTCTGCCTCAATCTGCAAATGGGCCCGCGCGCGTTCATCCAGAGCTGGCGTGAACATGCACCAGGTCGACTTGCCCAGCTTCTTGGCCTGATAGAGTGCCAGGTCAGCATGCTTCAGCATGGTCCGCGCGTCTTTCGTGTGGGGATCAAACATCCGCACGCCGACAGAAGCCGAGCAATTCGCCGTCGACCCCCACAAATCGTAGGGTTCGCTCAGGCGTTCGGTCAATTCGTCGAAGAAAAGCTCAAGATCGTCCATGGAGGGCCGTTCAACAATCATGGCGAACTCGTCGCCGCTGATGCGGGCGACCGTATCCTGATCCTCACTCAACTCGTTTAAGCGGCCAGACACATGTTGCAGCAATTCATCGCCAGCTGGATGTCCAAGCGTGTCATTGACCCATTTGAAATTGTCGAGGTCGAGCCAGACCAGCGCGCGCTGGACGGCTTTGGTATTCTGCTTGCGCAGAGCCTTCTCCAGCCGTTCCTGCATGTTCATTCGGTTCGGCAGGCCGGTCAGCCCGTCATAATGGGCCATGAAGGCGATCCGGTCCTCAATCTCCTTCGACTGGGTGATATCAGACGCGACCCCCCGGAACCCACGGAACACGCCCTTGTCAAAGATCGGCTTGCCGGTGAGCGATAGCCAACGGTCCTCATCGGTATCCTTGAGCTGCATGGCAAGGTCTCGGAACCCTTGCCGGCGCATCAGGCTCGTATTGAGCACCTTGGTCGATTCATCGGCCTCGAACTGGCTGACCAAGGGATCGCCGAGCGTCAAATAGCCATTGTCGTGTTCGGCCCCTTCGAACACGAGAGGAATATTGACCAGAACGCCCTGCGGATCTGTCTGCCAAAGCCAGTCGGATGTGCTTTCTTCGAAATCCCTGAGCAACAGGCCGATCAGTTGTGACTGATCCTTGACGGCGGCCTCATTGACGCTCTGCCGCACAAATTGGAGATGCGACCAACGAATGGCGAGGATGAGAGTGGCGACATAGACCAACGTAAGGATCGAAGCGAAAACGTATTTCGGGTTCTGCTGAAATTGCATTTCCACGATCAATCCCAGCGCGATCGGCACAATGAAGGCAAAGGCGGCCCGTGGTATTCGGGACATCAGGAAAGCGCCAGTAAACATGGTCCCGGCAAGAATGACCCCCAGGATCATCTGCCCGTAACTGTCGGTGACATTCATCACCATGATCGGCACAGCCGCCCAGAGCAGGCCGGCAATCGCCGCCGCCATTGTATATTCCTTCAGAAGTCGACGAGAGGTCGCCAAGCCACGGTGGCGAAACCGCCGGACCTTGTTCGCCAGGACAGCGGCTGCGCAGATGATTGCGACAGCTGATATCCAGACAGACAGGTACACTCCTGCCGACGTATCATGAAAGGATAACCAGACAACGGATGCGTTGATCAGATTGGCGAGGACCAGGGGAATCGTGATGGCACCCACGATCTCCAGCTGGTTTGCCCGCCAGGCCGCCTCATGCTTGCGTTCGTTTTCCCGATCCCTGACGATCTCGGACAGCGGCTCATTGCCGCCATCCTTCAAGACTGAAAGTTTCATGCGTCCACCCCGGAATTCATCCGATTTCTCGGAATCACCACTGCGGCAATGCTTTACGCCGCCATGATGAAAATGCGTGTAGTTAGAAGTCCGAAATTTCAGGGAACCAGTAACGGTTCATAAGCCAACAATCTTTGGTTGAGAAAATGTCCAAGGATTTCAGCGGGTTTGGGCTGGTCCGGGAATCATCCGATCCAGGCCCCCTCGAAAATTTTCTATAAAATTTATTATCGGGGTAAGAGACGACTGGGACAAGGTTGGATCAGTACGGTTTCGCCAGCACGTATTCAATATCCTGGCCACGCGCCTTGAAGGCGAGCTTCAACCAGCGTCCTGCCGCATCGTACCACAGCGTTACATCGATATCCGAATCCAGCAGGTATCGGGTCGCCTCAACCTGTCTGCCCGCGGCGGTAATGGTCTCGCGCCCCTGCTCAGACACGGCCACATCAAGGATTTCTCCATTGCCCGTGGACAGGAGTTTTGAAACTTTGGTCTCGGCGAAATTCCAATGACTGGACGGAATGATCCAGGCGGGAACCTCACCCTCGAATTTCGTGCCATCGACATCCAGCTTGTCGCCACTCCGAACGGCCTGGACGAATCCCTCATCCCCATCATCATCTACCTCGCCAGTGAGCGAGACGAGCTTTCCGTCTTGCCAGACTTCCGTGGCGTTGAGGTCATATTTGAAGACGGTGATGGGTCCGAACCCCGCCTTCAAGTGCACATCGGTCCGGGCAACAAGCCGTCCCTCCCCATCCTGCTCGAACTTTACCGAATGGGATCCGAAAGGCTTGCCCTTCCGCAGCACGTTGAACTCGATTACGTCGCCTGACTTTGGCGACCAGGTCGCGTCAGAGGATTTCGCCAGCGCAGGCGCCGTCAGAAGTGCAGCAGACATCAGGGCAAGAAAGAAAAAGCGTTTCATTGAAAATATCTCCAGAACCTGCTGGGCCGGTGGGCCACGAAACAGACACAGCTTTCATCACCTATCGCTGCAGGCTTGTGACGCAATCCCGGCTCGCCAAGGACCAGATCGCCGCGCGCATAGGTGCCGTGCCCATCTGTAAAACGCCCGGACAGGACGACGGTTGCTTCAAGGCCGCCATGCCCGTGCATCGGCGCGCTCTGGCCAGGGTCGAGCTTCATGAATTTCGTGCCCGGCGTGCCAGCCGGAGCGTAGTGAACACCAGACAGGCCACGCCGCCACCGCAACTGATTGCCTGAACGGGAAAGAATTTCGCCAATCGATACATTCGAGGAAGGGGTAGGCTGCCTCCGATGCCCGCCAGATGGGCGGGACGGCGCGGAAAGAGATTCTTCCAGCAATACGCCTCCGATCATCGCCCACAAATCACCCGTTTCAGCGCCGTTCGGGCTTAGCGAGATATGCAGGTCTGCCGCAATCGCAAAGGATTCCGGATGGTTCCCGGCAACATGATCCATGATGAAAGCGATATAGGTGTCGGTTCGGGTCAAGCGGGTCGTCCTGTATAGGCTGGTCAGTTCCTCCTTGAGTACGCTGGAGACGATCAAACGGATCACCTGCGCCTGCGGTCTTTACGGCTGTTGTGAAAGCAGCCCTGCCGCACTAGCTTCGCTTCAAAGAAAAATGACCAGAATCGGACCCAATCTGATGAAGTTTCATCGCTCGGTAATCGACCTCATCGGCAACACCCCCCTGCTTCGCCTGAACCAGGCTTCAGACGAAACCGGCTGCGAAATACTCGGAAAGTGCGAATTCCTGAATCCAGGCCAGTCCGTGAAAGACCGGCCTGCCCTCGGAATTGTGCGTGATGCGGAAGCTGCCGGTGAGCTGAAGCCGGGTGGCACCATCGTCGAGGGAACGGCCGGCAATACCGGGATCGGGCTTGCCCTGGTTGGGGCAGCGCTCGGCTATCGCGTCGTCATCGTCATGCCGCGCACCCAGAGCCAGGAAAAGAAAGACGCAATCCGCCTGCTCGGCGCAGAGCTGATCGAGGTCGACGCCGTCCCGTACAAGAACCCGAACAATTATCAGCACTTCTCGAAACGCCTCGCCGAAGATCTCGCCAAGTCCGAACCGAATGGCGCCATCTGGGCCAACCAATTCGACAATATCTCGAACCGCAAGGCGCACTATGACACGACAGGCCAGGAGATCTGGACCCAGACTGACGGCAAGCTCGACGCTTTCATCTGCGCGGTCGGGTCCGGCGGCACGCTGGGCGGCGTATCAATGGCGCTGAAGGAGAAGAACAAGGACATCCAGATCGGCATCGCCGATCCGGGGGGCGCTGCGCTATATGAGTATTACAAGTCTGGCGAACTGAAGTCTGAAGGCACCTCCATCACCGAAGGCATCGGTCAGGGCCGGATCACCGCAAACCTTGAAGGAATCGAGGTCGACCGAGCCTATCGCTGCACGGACGAAGAAGCGCTCACCATCCTGTTCGATCTCGTGCAAAATGAAGGGCTTTGTCTCGGTGGATCGGCCGGGATAAACGTCGCGGGCGCCGTGCAAATGGCAAAGGACCTCGGACCGGGCCACACCATTGTCACCATGCTCTGCGACTATGGCAACCGCTACCAGTCCAAGCTCTACAATCCCGATTTCCTGCGATCAAAGGACCTGCCGGTCCCAAATTGGATGGAGGCCTGAATCATGGAATCCGGAGACCCGCTTGTCACCGCCGAATGGTTGAAAGACCATATCTCCGCGCCCGATGTCCGGGTGGTGGATGCCACATGGTTCGCGCCCTTCCTCAATATGAAGAAGACGGGGCGTCAGGCCTGGGCCGAGAGCCACATACCGGGTTCGGTCTATTTTGACATCGACGCAATCAGGGCGGGCGGCACTGACCTGCCCCACATGCTGCCAGACCCGGTCATGTTCTCATCCCGTGTCCGCAAGCTGGGTCTCGGCGATGGCAACCGGATCATCGTCTACGACCAGTTCAATTTCTTCGCCTCCGCGCGCGTCTGGTGGATGCTTCGCGTGATGGGCCAACGGGACGTGAAAGTCCTGGATGGCGGGCTACGGGCATGGACCGAAGCCGGCGGCGAAATCGAGGATTTGCCCCCGGTCCCGGTTGAGCGGCATTTCACAGCGCGCGTACGATCCGATCTTCTCAAGGATGCAGAGCAAATGCTTGCCGCATCCAAGAGCGGCCTTTACACGATCATTGACTCCCGTTCCGCCGAGCGTTTTTCGGGCGAGGCGCCGGAGCCCCGAGAAGGCCTGCCCTCAGGCCACATTCCGGGCAGCGTCTGCCTGCCGTCCGACAAACTGCGCACCCCTGATGGCATGATGAAATCAGCCGAGGAACTTGCCAAATTGTTCCCGAACCCATCCGCTGCCACGATCGCGACCTGCGGATCAGGTGTTTCAGCCGCCGTCCTCGCACTCGCGCTTGCCCGACTCGGGAATTGGGACGTCGCGGTCTATGACGGATCATGGACGGAATGGGCCTCCGACGGATCCCGCCCCATCGCCACAGGCCCGGCATGACGAAGGACACCGCGACGCGCCTCATCCATACGCGTGGCCGCAGGATGGGTCAGAAAACAGTCAATCCGCCTATCGAGCGGGCCTCGACTGTTCTGTTCGACACCGCTTCAGACCTCTATGGCGCCCAGCCCGGCTATGGCCGCATGGGCCTCACCGTCCATCGTGAACTCGAAGCTGCGCTGTGCGTGCTGGAAAATGCCACGCACGCCAAGCTGACCACGAATGGGCTTCAGGCCTGCGCGCTCGCCATCGGCAGCCAGATCAAGGCGGGCGACCACGTCCTCTTCACGGACTCCGCTTACGGACCGACTGCAAGGTATCTCGAACGGCGCCTCGACAAGATGGGGGTAGAAGCGACCCGCTTCGATCCGCGCTGCGGTGCCGCCATTTCAAACCTGATCAAACCCAACACACGAATTATCTATCTGGAATCACCCGGCTCGCTCACCTTTGAGATCAGCGACACGCCAGCCATCGCGGAAGTCGCCCACAAGCGCGGCATCTGCACCATCCTGGATAACACATGGGGCGCAGGCCTGTTGCACAAGCCGCTCGATCTGGGCGTCGACATATCCGTTCAGGCGCTGACCAAATATGCTGTCGGCCATGCCGATATCTTCGGCGGCGCGGTCATGAGCCGCAATAAGCGCGTGGCGCAACAGATCATTGACTGCGGGGACGATTGGGGCATCAGCCTCTCTCCGGATGATGCCTACACCGCATTGCGCGGCCTACGCAGCTTGAAGACGCGGATGGATGCGCACGAGGCAGCAGGTCTCAAGCTCGCCCACTGGCTGTCAGGCCGCACCGAAGTCTCGCAGGTGCTGCATCCGGCGCTCGAAGAGCATCCCGACCACGCGCTGTGGAAACGGGACTTCTTCGGCTCCAACGGCCTGTTTTCCGTCATTCTAGATACCGTAGAGCCCAAAGCTCTCAAACGCTTCTTTGACGCGCTAGAACTCTTCTCCATGGGCTTTTCGTGGGGCGGCTTTGAAAGCCTGATCATCCCGTGTGACCCGCAACTGAAACGGGCAAAAGGCCATTGGATTGAACAAAAGGACGGCCCATTGCTACGTATTCATGTCGGTCTTGAGGGGGCGGATGACCTGATTGCCGATCTGGAAGCAGGGTTTGAGGCAATGAGGGGAAGCTGAATGCAGCTGGGGGCGCGGAAAATCGGCCTGTTTCTAGGGCCAGGGCTGGCCGCGCTGATGCTGCTTGTCGGCGCGCCCGAGGGCCTGAGCAGTGCGGCGTGGGGCACAGGTGCGCTCATGGTCCTGATGGCCGTCTGGTGGGCGACCGAAGCCATCCCGATTCCGGCCACGTCCTTGTTGCCCCTTTTCGTCCTGCCACTGGTTGGCGCGGGCTCGCCCTCCCAGACCGGCAGTGACTACGCCAATCATATTGTCATCCTGTTGCTCGGCGGGTTCATCGTCGCGCTGGGCATCGAGCGTTGGAACTTGCACAAACGGATTGCGCTAAACGTGATCAGCCGGGTCGGCACCTCACCCGGCGCCATCGTATTCGGCTTCATGCTGGCCACTGCCGTCCTGTCGATGTGGATTTCGAACACCGCCTCGACGCTGATGATGGTGCCCATCGCCATCTCCGCCAGCGCCGTACTCGGAAACGTTTCAAAAAATTTCACCACCGCCCTGATGCTTGGCATTTGCTACGCGGCCTCGATTGGCGGGGTCGCGACGCCGATTGGTACGCCGACAAACCTGATCGCGATCAGTTGGCTGCAGACCGAAGCGGGTGCCCATATCGGCTTTGCCCAGTGGATGGCCTTCGGCCTGCCGGCCATGGCGCTCCTGTTGCCAGTGGCGTGGTGGAACGTCACGCGCGGCATGCCAATCCATACCGAAAATGCCCAAACCGTGTCAGCTCATGTCAAATCCCAGCTGATCGATATCGGCAAGATGACCCTCCAGGAAAAGCGCGTGGCCATCGTATTCGGGATTACGGCGACCCTCTGGTTGCTCAGACTGCCCATCCAGCTCTTCCTTGAAGCCTCCGGCATAGAGCTGCTGACGAACTATGGCGGCGCGGAAGTCGACATGATGATCGCCATTTTCGGCGGGGTCCTCATGTTCCTGGTCCCGGCGGGCGGCGGCGAAGATCGCGGCCTGCTCGACTGGAAGGAAGCTGAACAAATTCCCTGGGGCGTGCTGCTCCTGTTTGGGGGCGGCATCGCCATGGGCAAGGCCATCTCGCGCACAGGACTGTCGGAATGGATCGGGGCCAATCTGCGGATCCTCGACGTCTTGCCACCCCTGGTCTTTATCGTGATCGTCGTCGCACTGGTCATTTTCCTGACCGAAGTGACGTCCAATGTGGCCACCATGACGACGCTTGCGCCGGTGCTCGGCTCTCTGGCCATCGCGCTAGGCACAGCCCCGGAAAGCCTGCTCGGGCCTGCCGCCATCGCCGCGTCCTGCGCGTTCATGCTGCCAGTAGCCACCGCGCCGAATGCTATCGTCTACGGCACCGGCCACATCACCATCCAGCAGATGATCCGCAAAGGCTTCTACATCAATCTGGCAGGGATCGTGATCATTGCAGCGGTCGGCTACTGGATCGCCCCGCTGGTCCTGTAGAGGAATTCAGCGCAACCGCCGAATTCCTCTACTTTCGACAAGCCTGCGTCCCTCAATCCCAGCCCCGTCTGCAATCAGAAATACAGGGCCAAGCTGAACGCCACCTGAACTTAAGTTAATTCAGGCGGCTGGCGGTTCGCTGACCTGGACCATGAGCTTTCCAAGATTCTTCCCTTCAAAGAGGCGCGACAGACTGGCAGGCGCATTTTCCAGGCCGTCTACGATATCGGTCTCGAATTTGATTTTCCCGGCCATCAGCCATTGGGCCATTTGCTGGATGCCCTCCGGGAAGCGAGGGAAATAGTCGATCACGATAAAGCCCTTGAGCGACGTCCGCCGCATAAGCAAGTTCGAGAAATTGTACGGACCCGGCAGCGGATCGGTCGCATTATATGTGCTGATCAGGCCGCACAGAGGCATGCGGGAGAAATCATTCAGGCGCGCAATCACCTGGTCCATGATCTTGCCGCCGACATTCTCGAAATTTATGTCGATGCCTTTCGGGCAATGCTTGTCCAACGCCGCGCCGACATCCTCGGTCTTGTAATTGATGGCTGCGTCAAAGCCAGCTGTCTCGGTCAGCCATTTGCACTTCTCCTCACTGCCCGCGATGCCGACAACGCGGCAGCCCTGGATCTTTGCGATCTGGCCAACCATCGAGCCGACCGCGCCCGCCGCCGCAGAGACAACCACCGTCTCGCCAGCCTTCGGCTTGCCAATATCCATCAGGCCGAAATAGGCCGTCATACCGGTTGCGCCGAGCGGGCCCATATAGGCAGTCAGAGGCACCCCCGGCAGGCGCGGCAGCGCGTTGAGCGAACTACCGGGAAGGTTCGAATAAAGGGACCAGGTGCCGAGCCCCGTATTGACGATGTCGCCCTCTTTGAGGCCATCAAACCGGCTCTCAGTGACAACGGCCAATCCGCCACCGCGCATGGCATCGCCAATGCCGACCGGCGGCAAATAGCCATCCACATCGCTCATCCAGATGCGATTGGTCGGGTCGAGCGAGAGGTAGATCAGGCGCGTGCGCACCTCTCCCTCTTCCAGAGGCGCGAGCGGCGACTCGACCAGTTCGAGGTCTCCCTCTTTCAGGTCACCTACAGGCCGCTGGCGTAATACCCAGCTCTTGTTCATTTCGGTCATGTGTATCCTCCCTTGTTTTGACAGGGAGGCTAGGTCGAATTCCCGCTAGCGCAAGACGCCGCGTCGCGTCATCCACCAGGCATAGGCCAACAGCAAGATGCCGATCAGGATGATTATGGCTGCAAATGCAGGATTCGACGCCCCTTCCGGAACATCCTTCAGCGACATGCCGTGAATCATCGAGGCCAGTGCGGCCAGCAGCGAAATCGCGAACGCCCACACGGCGAAACGGCTGCGCAGGAGCAACAGGATGGAGCCGACGAAGGCGCCCCAGACCCCAATCGCCCAGATGATATATTGCCAGGCCGGGAATGAGTAAAAATAGGCCTGCTGCTCTTCGGTAAAGTTCGACATGTAGGGCGCCCATTGCGTCACCGTGGCGGTATAATCGAATACCCCGCCCGCATTCCACAAGGTGGCCAGAATGCCCACCACCCAGAGGTGCCAGGGTGTGCCGGCGGTTTTTGGTTCAAGTGTCTCGCTCATGTTTCCCTCCCAGAATTATGAGGCGCAGTTTATGCCCTGGCGACACGTCCGGCAAATCCGCACATGTGCGGGTGCATTCCACCTGTCCGAATGGGTGACGCCGCGCATGACACGGGCTACACATTCGGCCAGCAAAGGATTCCCGAACCATGGCCACTGCCCCCGTCGACAAGGACAGTCATCTCTATCTGGTGGATGCCAGCGCCTACATCTTCCGCGCCTTCCACGCCCTGCCCCCGCTGACCCGTGCGAGCGACGATCTGCCAATCGGTGCTGTGAGCGGTTTCTGCAACATGCTGTTCAAGCTGCTGGAAGATTTGAAGGGTGACGAACGGCCCACCCATTTCGCCTGCATCTTTGACAAATCCTCGATCACCTTCCGGAACGAATTGTACGACCAGTACAAGGCCAACCGGTCCGAACCGCCGGAAGAACTCCGCCCGCAATTCCCACTCGTGCGCCGGGCCGCTGAGGCCTTCGCGGCCCATGCCATCGAAAAGGAAGGCTTTGAGGCCGACGATCTGATCGCCACCTATTCCCGTCAGGCTGAGGCCAAAGGCGCGCGCGTCACCATCGTCTCGTCCGACAAGGATCTGATGCAGCTGGTTTCCGACACCGTCGTCATGCTCGACACGATGAAGAACAAGACCCTCGGACGCGACGAAGTGTTCGAGAAGTTCGGCGTCGGCCCGGAGAAGGTGGTCGACATCCAGTCCCTTGCGGGGGACAGCGTCGACAACGTCCCCGGCGCACCTGGCATTGGCGTGAAGACGGCCGCCCAGCTGCTGGGCGAATATGGAGATCTCGAAACCCTCCTCGCGCGTGCGGAGGAAATCAAGCAGCCGAAGCGTCGCCAGACCCTGATTGAGAATGCCGATCTGATCCGCGTTTCCAAACAGCTCGTCACGCTCAAGGATGACGTGCCGCTCGACGTCCCGCTGGAAGACCTTGCGGTGCAGGACCCCGATCCGGACACGCTGATCAATTTCCTTGAGGAAATGGAATTTCGCACCATCACCCGCCGCGTGCGCGAAATGATGGAGCTGGAAGGCGCGATTGAATCTGCCCAGCCGGCCGCAGACCCGATTGATCGCAGCAAATATATCTGCATCCGCGATTTCGAGGAGCTGGAAGAATGGATCGCCCGCGCGACCAGGCAGGGCTTCGTGGCGGTCGACACGGAAACCGACAGTCTCGATTCGATCGCGGCCAATCTTGTCGGCGTCTCGCTCGCCCTGTCACCCAACGAGGCCTGCTACGTCCCGCTCGCCCATGTCGACCCCAACAATGCCGGGGACGGCGACATGTTCGGCGCGGATCCACCCCGCCAGATCCGCATGACGGATGCCCTGCGCGCACTGAAACCGATGCTCGAAGACCCGTCCGTTCTCAAGATCGGTCAAAACATCAAATACGACCTTTCGGTCTTCGCCACGCACAAGATCAATGTTGCGCCCATCGATGATACGATGCTGCTCTCCTATGTCCTGAATGCCGGCAAGCACAATCACGGCATGGACACGCTGTCGGAACGCTATCTCGAACATACGACCATTCCGTTCAAGGAGATTGCGGGCACAGGCAAGTCCCAGGTCACGTTCGACAAGATTGCCCTCGACAAGGCGACCGAATATGCCGCCGAGGATGCCGATATCACCCTGCGCCTCTGGCAGATTTTCAAACCCCAACTGCGCACGGAAAAGGTCACGACCGTTTACGAGACGCTGGAACGCCCGCTCGTCCCCGTCCTTGCCCGCATGGAGCAGGAAGGGATCAAGGTCGACCGCGATCATCTCTCCCGCCTGTCGTCCGATTTCTCTCAACGTATGGCAGCGCTTGAGGCCGAGGCCTATGAACAGGCTGGCCGCGAATTCAATATCGGCAGCCCGAAACAGCTCGGCGAAATCCTGTTCGACGAGATGGGCCTGGAAGGCGGCAAGAAAACCAAGACCGGCGCGTGGCAGACTGATGCGGACGTCCTTGAAAGCCTCGCCGCGGAGGGCCATGCCCTGCCCCGCACCATCGTCGACTGGCGGACCCTGTCCAAGCTCCGCTCGACCTATACCGAAGCGCTGCAAGCCGCGATCAATCCAAACACGGGGCGCGTGCACACCAGTTACTCGATGGCAGTTGCCCAAACCGGACGCCTTTCTTCGACAGATCCGAACCTTCAGAACATCCCGGTTCGCACTGAGGAAGGCCGCAAGATTCGCGAAGCCTTCATCGCCGATAAGGGCAATGTGCTGGTCAGCGCGGACTACAGCCAGATCGAGCTACGTATCCTGGCGCATATTGCTGATATCGACACGTTGAAGGATGCCTTCAAGGAAGGCCTCGACATCCATGCCATGACGGCAAGCGAGATGTTCGGTGTGCCCATCGAAGGCATGGACCCGATGGTCCGCCGTCAGGCCAAGGCGATCAATTTCGGCATCATCTATGGCATTTCCGGTTTTGGCCTCGCGCGCCAGCTCGGCATCCCTCAGGGCGAGGCCAGCGAATACATCAAAACCTATTTCAAACGCTTCCCCGGCATCCGGGCATATATGGACGAGACCAAGGCGTTTGCGAAAGAGCATGGCTATGTGACGACCGCCTACGGACGGAAGATCAATCTTACGGGCATCAAGTCGAAAGGTCCGCAAAGGTCCTTCGCCGAGCGCCAGGCGATCAACGCCCCGATCCAGGGCTCGGCTGCCGACATCATCAAGCGCGCCATGATCCGCATGCCGGAAACCCTTGCCAAGGCGGAGCTGTCGGCGCGGATGCTGTTGCAGGTACACGATGAACTTGTCTTCGAATGCCCGGAACAGGAAGCCGACAAATTGATCGAAATCGTCCGCACCACAATGCAGGGTGCAGCCGGGCCAGCCTTGCACCTGTCTGTGCCGCTGGTCGTGGACGCGCGCGCCGCGAAGAATTGGGCCGAGGCGCACTGAGACAGTCCAATCAACGATTTGAGAGGTGATGCAGGTATACAGTTTCTGCCCAACATCAATACGACTGAGAGTACGGACATGTCCGACCCCCAGTCCAACTATTCGGCAGGCAGCCTTTCGAGCAATTTCAGATGACCCACCTTTCGTATCTTTTCAAGCGATCTGAAGTTGCACTCATGGATTCCCGAATCTAGCCTTGAGACGATTCACTTGGGGAAGAGGCCGGAAATGCATCCTATACTATTCAAGCTCGTGGCATGTCTTGTGCTTTCACTTGCTTACAGCTCGAATGTTTTCGCTGATTATCCAGCTGCATATGTAGGAAAGGCGGAATTGCGCGACATTGCCGTCTCTCCGGACGGTACAGAACTCGTTCTTCTGAAGACGGGTCATAAGGACGATATCGTCCAGAAGTTTGGGTGGGACGAGATAGCTATCGAGGATAGCGCGACAGGCGACACCCGAATCGAGATCAAGCAGACTTACACATACTACAGCAAGTCGGTAAATTGGCTCTATGACTGGGTGTCTTGGCCATTCGACGACATCATTCTGTCCAGTGGTGTCGAGTTCACGGTTTCCGGAGACAAGTTCAAATCACGCTCGGTGTTTCTGACAATCAACCCTGAAACCGGTGAGAAGAAAGTCCTTACCGCCAGCCGGAAAAGAAACCTCGACAAGGAACTCGATACGCCAAAGCTCATCGCAAGTGATGCAGATCGTCGCGAAGTCACCTTGGCCGTACACAAAAAGGAGTCCGTTGATCTTGTTTCCATCAACGTAGATACCGGCAAGCAGCGCTTGCTGGATACAGCGAATGAACGAACTTTGACTTGGCTGCTCGATGAGCAGATGCGTCCAATCATGCGGATCGAGAAGAGCAAGACCGGTGGGCTTCACCAATATTATTCGAGCCAAGACGGTGGTCAAAACTGGACGCTGCGGTTTCAGCACGATCCTCTCAACGAGGGATTCTATCCAGTTTCCTACTCGTCCAAAAACAATGGATTTATCGTGGTGTCCCGCCCTGCGGGCGCAGAGCACGCCAATCTCTACACATTCGATCTCGAGACAGGACAGTTCAGCGAAGCACTCTTCGGCGATGCCGAGTACGATATCAGTTCTGCGCGTGTGAAGCGTGGATCGGATGATCTCATGTACTCATCAATCTGGAAGGATAAACTTGAGAAGCACTGGTTCACACCCCAAGATGCCAAGCTCGGACGAGCCATCGATTCGGCCCTTCCAGACGAAGCCAACTGGTCTGTATTCGACATGAGCTCAAACGGGCAGACCTGGGTTATTTATGTCAGCTCCCCGATTAATCCGGGAGCGTACTATGTGTTGCGCAATGATTTGAAGAGACTTCGCAAGATTTCAGATGCACGTCCTCATGTCGACCTCACAACAACGTCTATGCCGCGGCGAATTGACTATCAGAGCTCTGAAGGCCTGTCGTTGAGAGGTTACTTTACGCCCTCCACACGCTCGCCAGGCAACGCCCCCCTCATCGTCATGCCTCACGGAGGCCCAGTGTCTCGAGACGTGATGGACTGGGATGGGTGGGCTCAGTATTTTGCACATCGCGGCTATGGAGTTTTTCAGCCCCAGTTTCGTGGCTCAGGTGGATTTGGCCGAACGTTTGAGCGGCTCGGTCACGGCGAGTGGGGTAAGGCAATGCAAAAGGATATAGCTGATGGCGTCTGGGCACTCGAACAAGCTGGTCTGGTAAACCCAAATCAGCCCAGGAGCATTGTTGGGGCTTCCTATGGCGGCTATGCTGCGCTGGCCGCCGCTACCATGACACCTGACGCCTACCAGTGCGCGATAAGCTATGCGGGCGTCAGTGATCTGCCGCGAATGCTCCGTCAGTATGACCCCTCTGATACAGTGGATGCATTCGTTCGGAACATCTGGACACAACGTATGAATAATGGACGCGATGATGAAACCGAATTGTGGCACCGGTCTCCAATCTCCTACATTGATTACCTCAAGGCGTCAGTGTTCCTGATTCATGGAACAGAGGACGAGATCGTCCATGTGGATCAAACCACCGCCTTCTATGAGGCCGCCATCAAAGCTGGAAAGCAGGCTCAAATCCTCTTGCTGGAACGAACCGGTCACCAGATTTACAGCGACGATACAAACACTGACTTGCTCGTCGCGATGAACGCGTTTCTGGTGCAATGCATGCCGCCCGCCCCTAAAACGCCGCCAACCGACGGAGCGAATCTCCCTTAAATTGCCGTAATGTGAGCCTTCGCTCGCCTTGATCCCTTGATTTCATTGTAATTGCATTGAAGGAGGGCTTTTGCCGTGACGCGAACCATGTTTGAACACCGTAAGACAAGACGGCCAGATCCCGTTCACGGATATGGGTTGGTTGAGAAGGATAGAGCGATGACGACATTGGCGCTGGTGGATGATGACGAGAACATCGTTGCGTCCCTGAAAATCTTCTTCGAGGCCGAGGGCTATGATGTCCGTACCTATCATGATGGAGAGTCGGCCCTGCCAGCGCTGACGGAGACGCCGCCGGACATCGCCATCCTGGACGTGAAGATGCCCCGCATGGACGGTATGGAACTGCTGCGGCGCCTCCGCCAGACCTCCGAGCTGCCGGTCATCTTCCTCACTTCCAAAGACGAGGAAATCGACGAAGTCATCGGCTTCAACATTGGCGCCGACGATTTTGTCCGCAAGCCCTGCTCCAATCGCCTGCTGGCGGAACGCGTTAAGGCCGTGCTCCGGCGTGCTCGCGGCGGCGTGGCGGGCTCTGAAGACGGGGACCAGAAGCCAATCGTGCGCGGCAAGCTGACCCTCGACCCGAACCGCCATGCCTGCACCTGGGATGGCCACCCGGTCCGCCTGACCGTGACGGAATTCCTGATCCTGCAGGCGCTCGCCCAACGCCCCGGCTATGTCAAAAGCCGCGACCAGCTGATGGACGCCGCCTATGATGACCAGATCTATGTCGACGACCGCACCATCGACAGCCACATCAAGCGCCTTCGCAAGAAGTTCCGCGAAGTGACCGATGAATTCGACGCGATCGAGACCCTGTATGGCGTCGGCTACCGCTACACCGAATAGGCGCGGGGTCACCGAGCTCTATATCGGCGGGGCGGGCGACACCCGCACCCGCCTCGTTGCCGCCTACGCTGATGAACGTCGGCGCAAACTTGCCCACCAGGCGCACCATGACGCGCACTATTTCCCTCATTATGCCTCTCGGCGCATCCAGCATATCGCCCGACGGGATGCCGAAATCGGGCGCAGGCTCGTACTTGTCGGCCACAGCTGGGGTGGCGACACCGCGCTACGCGTGCTGAAGGCCATGCGGCCAATTTCGGTGGATTTGCTTGTCTGCATCGACCCTGTTCCGAAATCCCGCCTCAACCCGCCCCCGCGGCCGCGCAATGCCGACATGATCATCCATGTCGATGCCCGACCGAGCTATCCAAACCGATCGGACCAGGTGAAAGGCATGGGGCAATGGTTTGGCGGGACATTGCATCGCCGCCTGTCAGCGGCGCATGCCTTGATCGTCGCGGATTCGAACCATTTTGCGTTCTCCCAGATGATGTTCACGTCTGGAGAAGATGGCCTGTCTGCCGCCAATCATATCGAACAAATTGGCCAACCTATGCGAGCCCGAGGCGCCAGCTCCAGTTCGGCAGGCTCAGGACGAGTAGCATGAAACCCAGCCCGATCAGAAAGCTCAGCGGCGAATATATCCGGCGATTGAGCGTCAGGAAGGGCATTTCAGGGGCTGAGCGCTCAAAAGCTGGCAGGATTCCGATGACACCCCGCCCAAGGAATACGAATCCGGCCGCCAGTCCCGCCAAAATCAGCAAGCCCTTCTGGACCAGCGACGGCAGGGGCAGAGTTACGTATCCGCCCAACATTGCCGCCAGGACAGCGGCCGCAAACAGGCAGAAGGCCACCACCATGCAGGACAGGGCGGACGGCATTCTGGTAATTCCCCGGCGCCCAACAACGGCCCGGGCAAGGGCCTGCTCATTCGCACAGGGGAAAGTGCTGCCCAATGCCCACAGCAGGTGCAGGCAGCCCAGTACGACCAGCACTGCCACCAGAATGGGAGAAATGATTGGTGCAATCATGACGACACTCCTAGGTCACGGCGCGGCGAGTAAAATGCGCCGCCCACTTGCCGTTCCCTCCATCATTCAATAGCCACACACCAGACTAACACAAGCAATAGGATAACTTCATGGCAGACCCGGAAAACACGCTTCTCCTCGAAACCTCCAAGGGCTCGGTGAAAATCGACCTGCGTCCGGACCTGGCGCCCGGCCATGTCGAGCGGATCAAGGAACTGGCCCGCGAAGGCTTTTATGATGGCATCGTCTTCCACCGCGTGATCGACGGCTTCATGGCACAGGTCGGCTGCCCACAAGGCACAGGGATGGGCGGTTCGTCCAAACCGGACCTGAAAGCGGAATTCAATGCAGAGCCCCATGTTCGCGGCACCTGCTCCATGGCCCGCACATCGGCCCCCAACTCGGCCAACAGCCAGTTTTTCATCTGCTTTGATGATGCCAGCTTCCTGAACCGCCAATACACGGTCTGGGGCCAGGTCAGCGAAGGCATGGATGTCATCGACCAGCTGGCCAAGGGTGAGCCGCCGCGCAATCCCGACCGGATCGTCAGCATGAAGGTGGCTGCCGACGCCTGATTTCAGGCAGGCAGGTAAGCCGGAATGACGGACAGGAAAATCAGGCGAAAAGCGATCGCGCGCCACGGGTCAAGAATCTTCGGCTCGCGCATTGCTCGTCTGATTTTCGCGTCCAACCTTGCCGGCCTTGCCATCCTGATCATCGGCGCGATGGTCCTGAACGAGATGCGCGCCGGCTTCGTCGTCTCAAAGAAACAGGATCTTGTGGCGCAGGCGCAGATCTTCACCAGCCTGCTGGGCGATGATGCGACCACACCCGCGCCCAAACTCGACGAAGACGCTGCCCGGCAGACCATTGTCCGCCTGAACCTGCCGGAGCGGGTACGCGCCCGCATCTACTCTCCCGATGGTGAACTGGTCGGCGACAGCTTCTATCTTTCCGAGCGGGTGGATATAGATGCCCTGCCGCCGTTGCAGGAACCCAGCAGCTTTGCCCGCCTCGGCGCAAACCTGTCCGAATGGGCCAGCAACACCCTCGGCCCCATCATGCCTCGGCGCAGTTCTGATGCCCTCGTCGCCCAGAGCTTCGAGGAGGAATTCGAGATTGCCGTCCGCGGACAGGAAGCTGCCAGCCAGCGTTTCTCCGATCGAGGCCAGCGGATCATCTCCGTCTCCATGCCAATCCAGCGCGTCTCGGCTGTTGTCGGCGTCCTGACACTGGAATCCAATGACATTGACGAGATCATACGCGCCGAACGCGCCGCGCTCATCCCCTTTATCGGTGTGGCTGTACTCGTGGCGTTCATCACGTCAGTCCTGCTCACCCTCGGCATCGCCCGGCCCCTCCGACGCCTGTCAATTGCGGCCGACCGTATCCGGGCGGGTGCATCCGACCGGATCGACATTCCGGCCCTGACCAATCGCAAGGATGAAATCGGTAATCTCGCTGCCTCGATGCAGAGCATGACCGAAGCCTTGCTGGAGCGGATCGAGGCGAATGAACAATTCGCCGCCGACGTTGCCCATGAATTGAAAAACCCCCTCACCTCTATTCGCTCGGCCGTCGAAACGGCTGACCGGGTGCAGGACGATCCTGTGGCATTGGAGCGCCTGCGGCAGGTCATCGCTCAGGATGTGAAGCGGCTGGACCGTCTGATTACAGATATTTCAAACGCATCCCGTATCGAAGCGGAAATGACACGTGTGCCGACCGAACAGATGGACATTGCCGGCTTCGTCCACGATGTCGTCCAGACCTATGAAGCCTTCAGCCGCGAAGACGGCGCCGTATCGGTCCACTATCGGGACGACACGATGGGCGCACGGCTTCTGGTCCGCGGCCGCGACGGTCCACTCGGCCAGGTGGTGCGCAACCTGATCGACAATGCCCGCTCCTTCTCGCCAGCTGGCGGGCAGGTCAATGTCATCGTCGACCAGTCGAATGACGGCCCACAGACCATTGCCCGCATCATGATTGAAGATAACGGCCCCGGCGTACCGGACGACAAGCTCGAAACGATCTTCAGCCGCTTCTACACTGACCGCCCGGCCGGGACCGCCTTCGGCAACAATTCCGGTCTCGGCCTTTCGATCGTACAACAGATTGTGACGACCCACCGCGGCAAGGTCTGGGCCGAAAACCGCGCAGAAGGGGGCGCGCGGTTCATCGTCGACCTGCCGGCGATGTAAGCCGCGTTAGCGGTTCTGGCGGTTGTTGATCAGGTCGTCCACAACTTCAGGCTCGGCCAATGTCGATGTGTCGCCAAGATTTGAATACTCGTTCTCGGCAATCTTGCGCAAAATCCGCCGCATGATCTTGCCCGACCGCGTCTTGGGCAGGCCCGGCGCGATCTGGATCAGGTCGGGGCTGGCAATCGGGCCGATCTCCTGGCGCACATGCTGGATCAGATTCTTGACCAGCGCGTCGTCCACCTCGACTCCCTGGCGCAGAGTCACATAGGCATAGATGCCCTGCCCCTTCACGTCATGCGGATAACCGACTACGGCCGCCTCCGCGACAGCGTCATGGCTCACCAGGGCGCTTTCGACCTCTGCCGTGCCCATCCGGTGTCCGGAGACGTTGATAACATCATCCACCCGCCCTGTGATCCAGTAGAAGCCGTCCTCATCACGTCGACAGCCATCGCCCGTGAAGTAGGTGCCGGGATAGGCCGTGAAATACGTGTCGATGAAACGCTGATGATCGCCATAGACCGTGCGCATCTGGCCGGGCCAACTGTCAGTAATCAACAGGTTCCCGTCCGTTGCTCCTTCCAGCACGATGCCCTCGGCATCAACCAAAACGGGCTTGACGCCAAAGAAGGGGTGGCTGCCGGCGCCCGGCTTCATGTCGGTCGTCCCCGGCAGGGGCACGATCATCGTGCCGCCCGTCTCGGTCTGCCACCATGTGTCGACAATCGGACACCGCGCTTCGCCCACGACGTGGAAATACCATTCCCAGGCCTCCGGGTTGATCGGTTCGCCGACGGTGCCCAATAGCCGGATGGATTTCCGGGACGTCTTGTTCACCGGCCCCTCGCCTTCGCGCATCAGCGCGCGGATGGCGGTTGGCGCCGTGTAGAAAATAGTGACATTCTGCTCGTCGCAGACCTGCCAGAAGCGTGAGGCGTCCGGATAGGTCGGCACGCCCTCGAAGACGAGGCTTGTCGCCCCATTCGCAAGCGGTCCGTACACGATATAGGTATGTCCGGTCACCCAACCGACATCGGCCGAGCACCAGAAGACGTCGTCTTCCTTCAGATCGAACACATATTCATGCGTCATCGACGCCCAGACCAGATAGCCTCCAGTCGTGTGCAGCACGCCTTTCGGCTGGCCGGTCGACCCCGACGTGTAGAGGATGAAGAGCGGGTCTTCGGCATTCATCGGCTCAGGCGGGCAGTCGGACGAAATGCCTTCGGCGGCCTCATGCAGCCACTGATCCCGGCCTTCCTTCATGCTGACCTCGGCGCCGGTCCGTTTCACGACCAGCATCTTCTCAACCATGCCGCCGGCAATCTCCGCCGCCTTGTCCGCATTCACTTTCAATGGCACACGGCGCCCCCCGCGAACGCCCTCATCGGCTGTGATAAGGAATTTGGATTCGCAATCCGTAATCCGGCCGGAGAGCGCTTCCGGGCTGAAGCCACCGAACACGATGGAATGCACTGCGCCGATCCGTGTGCAGGCCAGCATGGCATATGTGGCCTCCAGGATCATCGGCATGTAGATCGTGACCCGGTCGCCTTTCTTCACGCCCATCTTTTTCAGGACGTTCGCAAACTTGCAGACGGCCGTGTGAAGCTGGCGATAGGTCATCTTGTGGGTATTGCCGGGCTCGTCGCCCTCCCAGATCAGCGCCACCTTGTCGCCACGAGTTTCCAAATGCCGGTCAAGGCAGTTGGCCGATACATTCAACACACCATCGGAAAACCACTTCACATGCAGGTCGCCCGTCTCCCAAGAGACGTCCTTCACGACCGTGTAGGGTTTGATCCAGTCGAGCCGCTTGCCGTGTTCACCCCAGAAAGCTTCCGGGTCGGAGATCGAGGCCTCATACATTTCGCGATACTTTTCCGGGGTCAGGTTCGCTTTTGCTGCAAACTCCGCCGGTACCGGATATATTTTTTGTGCGTCGCTCATGAATGGCTCTCCGTCTGGCATGTTTCCGTCCTCCTGTCAGAATGCATACTTTGTGGAGAAGGTGAACCGTGTGATCGATCCATCTGCTCCACTTTCCTCTTCGCGGATCCCGTGGAGCAACTCTGTCCCCAGGGTCACATTCGGGGCGACATCCCACAGGATTGCGCCAAAGACCGATTGCACCGAAGAGGTCACGCCGCCGCCCAGATACTCCGGATTGTCGATGAACAGGCCTGAATAGCCGCCGCTGAAGCGCGCGGTCTCACCAAACGGGTGACGCCACGCCACAAGGCCGCCATAGCTCGGGATTGCCTCCAGATCGCCATTCGGGTCCAGCGCCGTGGAACGGCTGGCCGCCAGACCGACATACCGGCCGATCCCTTCCCCACCGACCAGGTTGAAGCGCAGATCGTCTTTCTCCCCCATCATGAGCCGACCGGAAACACTCAGCCCGTACCCGAAGGCTTCATCCTCCTCTGTGCCGAAATCTGCGCGCAATTGCCGCGCGATACCCGCAATGGATACGTTGCCGAAATCGCCGGTCATATTGTAGCGCGCGACCACATCCGGGATGAGGTTCTCGTCGCGGGAGCCCGCATTGAGCGTCGTCGTGTTCGGATTCTCGACCGCGAATTGCCAATTGCCATTCGTATAGCGGATCTGTGGCTGGCGCACGAAGACCATACCATCCGACAGGATCAGGAAGCTCGCGCTTTCGGGGATGGCGGATGTGTTCTGGAAGGTCGACCATTCCTGTCCGACCAGCCAGTTCTTGTATTTCATGAAGGCGCGCCGCAGACGCGGCGAGTAGGAATTCGAGACAAGCTCATTGCCCTGCCCCGACCCCAGAAAGTCCATTTCAATATGCGCGCTTAGAGTATCGTCTCCCACCGGACGTGAGGCCGACAGGAAGAAACGGGAGGATTCTGCGGTGAAGTCCGTGAACGACGTTTCTTCTCCTCCGATGGGCGTCGCGCTTGGAATGTAGAAATCGCGTGCGATGGAGCTGCCGGCAATGGCGCCGTCGCTGAGCGAGGTGACATGGACATCCGCATCGACGAAGCCGCCGAATTTCAGCGTCGTGTCGCCAACCAGGAACCCGTCAGTCTTGGGCGCAGGCGCAGCGGCCGTAGCCTCGGTAACCGTGCGCTCGATCCGCACGACATCTTCTTCCCGGCTCGCCCGTTCAGTGGCCAGTTCGGTCTTGAGTTCGGAGACCATCGCCTCCAGCGCTGCAATCCGATCTTCCAGCGACGTGTCCTGAGCCACCGCACCTAATGCGACGACAACCGAGACCGATGACAACATCAGCACCTTCAACGCTCGTGACATGATTTCCTCCCTCTATTTTTTGTGTAAGGGAAGTATCTGACTGATGCTGCGGCTCCGCCATTAGCCATTGGTGCTAAGACAAAAGTCTAAGAGCCCCCAGAGACAATCCATGTTTTATGGGATACACTGCGTAGCTAACCGCAGAGACTGCTTAAGCAGCGGGGAAATGGGGAGGAACAAGATGCCGGACGCGCCCCGCGTCCTGATCGTGGACGATCATCCATTGTTCAGGGATGCGCTTGAAACTGCCTTGGAATGCGCCTTTCCTTCCGGTGCAGAAGCTACCCATGCAAGTAACCTGTCCGGTGCGTTGGACATTCTCAGGTCAAATCCAGTGGATTTGATCCTACTCGACCTGAATCTCGGAGATTGCGCCGAGTTCGAGGGGCTCACTACCCTACTCGCCGCAGAACCCGGCTGCCCCATCGTGGTCGTCTCGGCCACGGAAACGCCCAAGGCATTTCAAATGGCGGGCGCCCTTGGGGCGGCCGGTTACTTGCCGAAAAGCATGTCCCTGGAAGATCTGTCCGCTGCGCTGGCGACCACGCTTGATGGCGGCACATGGTTCCCGAAGACCAATGGCACCCACCTGCCCGCCAGCCCGGCAGCTGAACGTATTGCCAGTCTCACCCCCGCCCAGCGCCGCGTACTCGCGGGCCTGTCCGCAGGTCTCCTGAACAAGCAGATCGCCCACGAGATGGACATTTCTGTTGCGACGGTGAAAGCACACATGACGGCCATTTTCAGGAAGCTCGGCGCCAACAACCGGACCCAGGCCCTGCTGATTTATCAGGAAGACACTTCCGTCGGGAGCGCCTCGAACGCCTGACCGCGTCCGCGCGTCTTGCACATCATCAGAAACTGGCGAATGTCCACCGGATTGCTGGGCTTGCGCAGGACAGGGACGTTCGCCCCCCGTGCCTTGGAGAGGTCCGGTACATTGGTCGCCGCCGTCAGCAACAAGACATTGGCCGGGTCGCGCAATCGGGCACGATTTTGCTGGATCAGGTCGAGACCGCTGACCTCGTCTTCGAGATCAAGATCCGCGATCAGGGCGTCGAAGCACTCGTCCTTCAGACACCGGATGGCCTCAGCCACGGTACGGACGCTCGTCGCCCGGCACCCCCAGCTTTCAAGCAGGCGGGTCATGCTGTCGACAATCGCCGGCTCGTCATCGACAAAGAGAACGCTGATGCCTTTCAGGCTCGTATCGTCCCGTGTGAAGGCATTCACCGATTTGGCTCGGCGGACGGGCGGCGTTTCCGCCATAGGCACCGTCACCGAGAACACGCTTCCTTTCCCTGGCGTGGACCGCACATCAATGCTGGCTTCCATGAGGCTGGCCAGACGCCGCACAATGGACAGGCCGAGGCCAGCGCCGCGAATACCGACATTGTCGGAATCCTCATACTTGCGGAACTCCTCGAAAATCAGCTCCAGCCGGTCGGCGGGAATACCGGGGCCAGTGTCATACACTTCAATCCGGACCTTGCGGCCCTGCCGGCGCGCGCCGACCAGCACCCCGCCCGACTTGGTGTAGCGGCGGGCATTGGATATGAAGTTCCGCACGATGCTTTTAAGATAGTCCGGGTCGGCGAACACTGCCAGTTTCGTGGGCGCCACACGCAGCTCCAGTCCGGACCGGTCAGCCATGGGTTGCGCCTCGTCAATCAGGTCTTCCAGCAACGGTCCCAGCGGCAATTTCACCGGCACCGCCTTGACCTGGCTGTGGTCCAGTCTTGAAATGTCCAGCAAGCCCTTGAGCAATTCATCCGCTGACTGAATGGCGCGGTCAGCTCGCGTCGCCAAATCCGGAGCGGATCCATTCGCGATGATCGACCCCATATAGAGCCGCGCGGCATTCAGCGGCTGCAGCAGGTCGTGGCTGGCAGCGGCCAGGAAGCGCGTCTTGGACGCATTGGCACCCTCCGCCTCTTGACGAGCGAGGTTCAGATCGTCCGCCATATCTTCCAGCTTCTGTGTCCGTTCCTTCACGCGGCTTTCCAGCATTTCATTGGCTTCGACCAGCGCCTGTTCCCGCAATTTGTCTTCGGTGATATTCGCGAAAGTCGTCACATAGCCGCCGCCGGGCATCGGGTTGCCGCTGATCCGCAAATACAAACCGTCCGGATTGCGTCGTTCATAGGTGTAGGCCCGGCCGGACCGCATGTGCGCCACCCGGCGCCTTGCCTGTTCTGCCGGATCGCCATCGATCCATCCGGTCCGGATATTGTGTTCGATCAGCTCCGCCACCGGCACGCCGACCACGACCTTTGCAGGCGGATAGTCGAAGAGGTCGACATAGGCGGTATTCCACGCCACGAGCTTCTGGTCAGCATCCACCACGCTGATGCCGTGCGGGATATTCTCCAGCATCGATTGCAGCATGTGCCGCTCGAACCGTGCGGCCTGCGTCTTGTGGTCCAGCATGGACAGCACATCCGGCAGGGTGACGTCACTGCCGCCAATCGCGGACGACAGGACCACGCGGGCCGAGGACGAGCCGAGGGCACCGGCCAGCAACTTTTCCGTTCGCTGAACAAGCAGCCAGTTGGCGGGTGCATCCCCGGACGCAGCAATGCCTGTATCGTCCTCGAACTTCACGAAGGCATGATCCACGGCTTCAGGCGTCAGGAAGCGGGACGCCAGCGTCTTCAGTCCGTTCGGCGAGACCTTGAAGGCGTGCGTATCGACGGCGCCCTCGGCAATCTCGATGACCTGATCGCCGCCGACAAATACCGCCGCCTGCACCCGGTCGCGTAACCGCTCACGCGCGCGCAGCGAAACGATCACGAACAGAAGGAGATTGGTGCCGAGGCTGAGCAGGACGCCATGAGTCAAACTGTCGTCGATCTTCAGCCCAAACATCGCATGCGGATCCAGCACCGATGGGACTATGGCCGTGATCGCGTCGTATCCGACAATGGCCGGCAGGAACAAGGTATAGGCCCACAGCGCCATGCCGGAGATCAGCCCGGCCAGCACGCCCGATCGGCGGCCATGGCCCCACGTGACCGCACCGATCAGACCTGGCGCGAACTGCGCCGCCGCCGCAAAAGAGAGCAAGCCAATCTGCGCCAGGGCCTCGCCCGTACCGGCTCTGCGGTAATAGGCATAGGCCAGCATCAACAGCACTATGATTACGATCCGCCGCGTCAGGACAATCCTCGCGCCCGCATCGCCGCTCAAACTCGCAAAGCGCCCGGACCGCATGATGGCGGGCACGACGAGGTCATTGGTCACCATGGTGGACAGGGCCACCGTGGAAATGATCACCATGCCCGTCGCCGCCGAGAAGCCGCCCAGGAAGACCAGCGTAGCCAGCAGGCCGCTGCCGCGTTGGAGCGACAGGTCCAGCACGAACAGATCCGGCTGCGCGCCCGGCCCGAGTATGGCCATGCCCGCAATCGTGATCGGAATGACGACGAGGCTCGTCAGCAGCATGTAGACGGGAAACACCCATTTCGCGGTTTCAAGGTCCTTCTGCGTCTGGCGCTCGATCATTGCGACATGGAACTGCCGCGGCAGGCAGATAATGGCCGCCATGGCCAGCAGGGTCATGGTGATGAAGCGCTCCGAGAAGCGAAACGTCTCGAAAGTATGCGCCACAGGTGCACTCTCCGGCACGCTGCCATTCATCAACAGCTGAATGGACAACACGGCCACGGCGATCAGCGCTGCGAGTTTCAGCACTGCCTCCACCGCGAGCACGCGCATCAGGCCGGAATTGTGCCGCGTGGCATCCGACTGCCGTGTGCCAAACAGGATGGCGAAGATGGCAAGGGCAAATGCCGTCAGCAGGACGGTCTCGTTCGCTGGCGTATTCGCCGCTCCGTCGGAACCATAGGCCAGCGCCTGAAAACTCATGCCGACCGATTTCAGCTGCAGCGCGATATAGGGCAGGCTTCCTGCCACGGCCGCAAGGGTTGCGGCCGCCGCAATTGCCCGGCTCTTGCCATAGCGCGCCGACAGGAAGTCAGACAGGGACGAGATGCCTTCGCGCTGGGTGACATCCCCGATCCGCTGCACGAGGCCCGGAAACAGGACGAACACAAGCGTCGGTCCCAGATAGATCGTCAAATAATCCCATCCGCTTTCCGCAGCCGTGCCGACCGCGCCGAAAAACGTCCAGGACGTGCAATAGACTGCCAGCGCGAGCGAATAGACTAACGGGTGCTGGGTGAATCCCGGCCGCATTGCCGTCTGGTCCCCGCGCCAGGCGATCAGGAACAGGCCAAGCATGTAGAGCGTGGTCGCTCCAAGGATCAGCCAGACAGGCATTTGCACCTCTCGATACGGGTCATGCCAGAGTTACACACGGCATCGAACCGGGAAATTGGCCTTACGTCTATATGACAGCAGCCGTAAAAACGGAAAAAGGGTGGCCCCGGCAGGGGCCACCCGTCAGTTTGGAGTTCGCCGGGAGAGGCTATTCGGCAGGCACAGGGGCCATGCCTTCGTCCGCAATGCCGTGCGATCTCCGTGTGCCCGGCACGCGGATGTCTTCTACCAGGTCCTGGATGTCCTGCGGCGGCGGAGCGGTCACGAGGGCCACCACGATGCCAACAGCCAGCGACAGGAACATGAACAGGAAGCCGATGCCTTCCGGCGACACACCGAACCACCAGTCTGCAGGATCCGTGTTCACGAACTTGAAGTAGTAGATGTAGCTGAACGTCGAGATGAGGCCGGTCAGCATGGACGCAATGGCCCCTTCCCGGTTCATCCGCTTCCAGAAGATGCCCAGCACGATCACCGGGAAGAGCGACGCTGCCGCCAGGCCAAAGGCGAAGGCTACCACCTGCGCCACAAAGCCAAGCTTTGCCGTGTTCATTCCCATGATCCCCGCAAGGACGACCGCGCCGGCGGCCGAGGCTCGCGCAACCCGCAATTCATCCTTGTCCGACATGTCCTTGAACAGGGTTCTCCGACAGAGATCGTGAGAGATCGATGACGAGATGACCATCAGCAATCCGGCTGCCGTGGACAGGGCTGCCGCAAGGCCGCCTGCAACCACGAGCCCGATAACCCAGGCCGGCAGGTTCGCGATCGACGGATTGGCCATCACGAAGATATCCCGGTCGAGCTTGGTGACTTCATTGTCGTCACCCGCACGATACTGGATCACGCCATCGCCATTCTTGTCCTCGATGCCCAAGAGACCGGTTTTCTCCCAGTCCTTGAACCATTTCGGCGTCGGCTTGCCACCGGCTGCCACGATCGCCGCAGCTTCGGTCTCATAGTCGGCATCATCCGCGATGTAGGTCGACTCATTCACCGTATCGATGAAGTTGAGCCGCGCGAACGAGGCCACGGCCGGGGCTGTCGTGTAGAGCAAGGCGATGAACACCAGTGCCCACCCGGCAGAAACCCGGGCTGCACCCGCGCTCGACACCGTGAAGAAGCGGATAATCACGTGCGGCAGGCCTGCCGTCCCGAACATCAGCGCGCCGGTGATGGCGAATATATCGAACGTGGTCTTGTTCGTCTGCGTATACTCCTGGAAGCCGAGATCGGTCACAACCGTGTTGAGCTTGCTCAACATCGAGATGTCTTCGCCTCTCACATCCGAGATGAAGCCCAGCTGTGGGATCGGATTACCGGTAACGATCAGCGAAATGAACACCGCCGGAACCGTATAGGCAAAGATCAGCACACAGTATTGCGCGACCTGTGTATAGGTAATGCCCTTCATCCCGCCAAGCACGGCGTAAATAAAGACGATGCCCATGCCGACCATGATGCCGGTATTGAACTCGACGCCGAGAAAGCCGGAAAAGGCCACGCCAACGCCTTTCATCTGTCCTGCAATATAGGTGAAGGACACAAACAGGGCGCAGATGACGGCGATCATGCGCGCTGCGGTCGAATAATAGCGGTCCCCCACAAAGTCCGGCACGGTAAACTTGCCGAATTCGCGCAGGAATGGCGCCAGCAACAGGGCCAGCAACACATATCCACCGGTCCAGCCCATCAGGTAGACCGAGCCGCCATAGCCCAGGAAGGCAATCAGGCCGGCCATTGAAAGGAACGAAGCCGCCGACATCCAGTCTGCTGCGGTCGCCATGCCATTCACCATGGGATGCACGTCATGGCCGGCAACATAGAAATCATCGGTGGAAGAGGCCCGGGCCCACACGGCAATCGCGATGTAGGTCCCAAAGGTGCCAATCACCCAGAAATATGTCCAGAAATCCTGCCCCATTGCCTCAGCCCTCCACGCCGTATTTCTTCTCCAGCCGGTTCATTGCCCGGCAGTAGTAGAAGATCAGTCCAACGAAGACATAGATCGATCCGTTCTGGGCGAACCAGAACCCTAGTGGCGCGCCGCCGATCGACAGATTATCCAGCAGGTCCCGGAACAGGATGCCTGCCCCATATGAGACCGCAAACCAGATGACGAGCAGGGAAAGGGTCAATCGGATGACTTCCCGCCAATACCCCTTCCCATCAATTTTGTAGCCAGGTTCTGACACGTGTTTCCTCCCATGACGTTTTTTGTCTTTGCGCAGTTCCGCAGCCTGCAGGCTGCCGGAAGCAGGAGGAAGATGAAACCTGAACTTTGGTCTTAATGCCGGTTTTAGCTATCGGTCTCAGGGCCGGGAGTGGGTTGGGTCTTGCGCGCATGCCGCCATTCGGCGATGCCGCCCATGATCAGCCAGCCCGACAGGACCAGTCCGCCCAGCAAATAGGCTTCGCGAAAGCCGAGCCCCGGCTCAAGGATCGCCACAGCCGCCCGGAACGCGAAAATCAGGCCCATCAGGATGCCAAGAGAGATCATGATGTGATGTTTCATGCTGCCGCCAACGCTTCCTTCTTGACCGGACACGACCATATGCGTCTCGCGCCGTGTGGCAAGGCAGGACTTTGGTCTAACGCCCCCTGCGCCAAAGCCTTGCCAGTACAGGCCGGATCGCATATATGCGCGCCTTCAGAAACGGCGGCGCAAGGCCGTGCGTGTCAGCTTCTTACCTCATCCCGAATGCGGAGAGGCGGAGTCGAGGGCGAAAGGAAACCCCAAATGTCCAAATCCCAAATTACTTTCAATATCGAACTGCGCGAACGCGTCGGCAGCGGCGGATCCCGCGCAGCACGTCGCGAAGGCTTTGTGCCCGGCGTTCTTTATGGTGGCGGCGAAGATCCCGTTGCGATTACCCTGAAACGCAACGAAGTGCTCAAGGCCATCGAAACCGGCCACTTCCTGTCCTCCACCGCAACGCTCGTCCACAAGGGCACGAAACAGCTCGTGATCCCTCAGGCGATCCAGATGCACCCGGTCTCCGACCAGCCCATGCACGTCGACCTGTTCCGCGTCAGCCGTGACCAGAAGATCAAGGTGGAAGTCCAGGTCCACTTCATCGGCGAAGAAGTGTCTCCGGGCCTCAAAAAGGGCGGCACGCTCAACGTGGTGCGCCACACGGTCGAACTGCTTGTTCCGGCCGGCAACATTCCGGAATCGCTGGAAGCAGACGTCTCCAAGCTGGAAATCGGCGACAATGTGAAAATCTCCGACATCAACCTGCCGGGCGATGCCGAGCCGACCATCACCGACCGCGACTTCACCATCGCAACCATCGCTGGCCGTACGGCAACCGCCGACACCACGACGGAAGAAGGTGAAGAGGCTGAAGGCGAAGAAGCCGCAGCTGAAACCGAAGCCGAAACAGAGTCGGAAGACTGATCGGCACGTTCTGGTCTCGTGTGTCCAGCCTTTTAGGGCTGGGCACACAGCCAAACCCTGCTATTTCGGAAGAGGGAGGCCGCGTCGTGCTCATTCTTTCCGGTCAGGGAAATCCAGGCGAAAAATATGCGAAGAACCGGCACAATGCCGGTTTTCTCGTCTTGGACGAGATCCACGCCGCGCATGGATTCCAGCCCTGGCGCTCGAAATTCGAAAGCGAGATTGCAGAGGGCTTTATCGGCCCGGACCGCGTCAAGACGCTGCTCGTCAAGCCGCAGACCTTTTACAACGAGACCGGCCGCGCCCTCTCCAAGGTCGCCCAATTCTACAAATTGTCCCCGGAAGACGTGGTTGTCCTGCATGACGAGATTGATCTCGCGCCCGGCCGCGTACGCCTGAAACAGGGCGGCGGGCATTCCGGCAATAACGGCGTCCGCTCGATGATTGCCCATCTCGGCGAGACGGTTCGCCGGGTTCGCATCGGTGTCGGTCACCCCGGCGACAAGTCGCGTGTCATGCCTTACGTGCTGTCCGATTTCTCAAAAGCCGACCATGACTGGTTCGATCCCTTGGTAAAGGCGATCTCAGACGCCCTGCCCTTCCTGGCCGAAGGCAATGACGAACGCTTCCAGACCGAAGTGATGCGCCTCGCGCCCGCGCCCAAGCACGATCCCAAACAGAAACGTTAAGGACGCGCTCTAGCCGTCCAGCTTTGCCAGCGCGGCAGCCTCGGCGGCTTCTGCCATGGCAACGGCGCCAACCGTACCATGCGCCGGCACCGGACTGCGGCCAAGCCCAAGGCACGCCGCATAGAAGCCTTCATCAGCCGCGCCAAGCGGATCGGGCAGGTCCGCCGCAATCTCCACGCGCACATCATAAGGCGTCGTGTTGACCAGCTGCCGCGTCAGGAAGTCGATGGAGATCTCTCCCGAAGGGTAGACCACATGCATAGTGCGCTGACGGGCGTCTGCCGCACGGCTGGCCATCAGGCGCGCCACACCGCCACTCGCATAGGTGAACTGGGCGTTTGCTTCGTCGATATGGTCTGAATGCACCCGCTTGCCGCTCGCCATGACGCCGGTGAACTCATTCCCCATCATCATCGCGGCAAGGTCGAGATCGTGGATCATGAGGTCCCAGATCACTGACACATCGCCTGCCCGATTGTCCGGCGCCGGCGGTCCGGCCCGGACGGATTCGATCAGCAGGGGTGTCTCTTCAATCGCCAGCACACCCATGGCCCGCGCGACGAACCGCTCCTGGTGCCCCACCTGCAGGATGCGTCCGCGCGCAGCGGCTTCATCCGCCAGATCGCGGGCGGCCTTGCCGGTCAGCGCCAGCGGCTTCTCCACCAGCACATGGCAGTGGGCTTCGATGGCCTGACGAGCAAGCTTCTCATGCCAGATGGCCGGAACCGCGATCACGATGGCATCGCACGCTTCGAGAAACGCTTCGTAATTGTCAAACCCCTTGGCACCAAACCGGCTGGCAATCGCGGTCGCCCGGTCCAGATCGATATCATAGACCCCGATGAGTTCGGTTCGGGCAGACGCGGCAGCCTTTTGGGCGTGGTAATTGCCAAAAACTCCAGCGCCCGCGACGCCTACTTTCAGTGTGGTCATAACAGATTGGCCCTCTTCGGCCCCCTAAAGACACTGCATCGCCTGACGCTGCAAGCCTTGGGCTCAGGCATGGCTGACACAGAGAATTGCAGATTCTTTCGCGCGCCCTCTTCACAGGTCCGGGATGCCGGTCCACTTACGCCTCAACAAGAACAGAGGAAGGAAAACACCATGACAGCCCTCACATCCACCGAATGGTCCCTCGCCGCACGTCCCGTCGGCATGCCCAAACTGTCGGATTTTCAGAAGAAAACCATCGACATCGCCCCGCCCGGTGCCGGCGAGATACAAGTGAAGAACGAGTGGATGTCGGTTGATCCGTATATGCGTGGCCGCATGTATGACCGCGAAAGCTATGTGCCGCCCTTCCAGATCGGCGAGACCATGCAGGGCGGCGCTGTCGGCCGCGTCACCGTCTCGAACCATCCCGACTACAAGCAGGGCGATTTGGTCTCCTCCATGGCTGGCTGGCGCACCGCATGGGTTGCGCGGCCGGAAGTCGTGATGGCGCAGAAACTGCCGGATATCGGCCTGCCCGAAAGCGCCTTCCTCGGTGTCGCCGGCATGCCGGGCCTGACCGCTTATGCAGGCATCCTGCGCGTCGCAGAACTGAAGGAAGGCGACACAGTCTTCGTTTCCGGCGCAGCTGGCGCCGTCGGCTCTACGGTCGTCCAGATCGCCAAGCTCAATAATTGCACCGTCATCGGCTCGGCTGGCGGCCCGGAAAAATGCGAGTTCGTGAAATCGCTCGGCGCAGACCATGTCATTGACTACAAGGCGGCGGGTGGCTTCGAAGGGCTCGTGAAGGCGCTGCGCAGCGCCGCCCCGAAAGGCATCGACGTCTATTTCGACAATGTCGGCGGCGATCACCTGACCGCCGCGATCGAAGTTGCTCGTCCAATGGCACGTTTCGCCGAATGCGGCATGATTGCCCAGTACAATGAAACCGGCCAACCAACCGGCCCGCACAACATTATCCAAGTCGTCGGCAAGCAGCTGAATATCCAGGGCTTCATCGTCTCGACGCATGCCGACATGCAGCCCGCCTTCTTCCAGGACATGGCGAAATGGATTTCGTCTGGCCAGATGAAGTTTGAAGAAACCGTCAAGGACGGGATCGACAAGGCGCCTGAAGCCTTCCTCGGCCTTTTCGAGGGCGCGAACACGGGCAAAATGCTGGTCAAGCTGGGGTAGTTATGTCGCGTCTGTTTGATGCCTATATCATGGTGGACTGGAGTGCCGCGTCAAAGCCTGTGACGGGGAAGAACTCCATCTGGATCGGGATCCTTGCAAAGGATGCCCGGCTCAAGCTGCAATACCAGTCCGTCAATATCGAAACGCGTCTCAAGGCGCGGTCTTTTCTGGAAGGCATCATCGCCAAGCTGACAGGGCGCGGCGACCGCGTCCTGATCGGCTTTGACTTCTCGCTGGGCTATCCGGCCGGGACCGCCGAGGCCCTGGGCCTCGACACGTCCGACAAAGCGCCATGGCAGGCGATGCACGCACATCTCGCCTCCAAGATGAAGGACAAGGCCGACAATTCCAATCCACGCTACGCCATCGCGGCCGGGATGAATTATGCCATCTCCAAGGGGCCATTCCCGTTCTGGGGAGCTCCGGCGCGGGATGTCGTCACCACCCTGTCCGACAAGAAACCGGATTTCGACGGTCAGGGCCTGCCGGAATACCGCATCGTGGAGTCCCAATTGCGGGACTCCAAGCGCGGCCAGCCGAAATCGGTCTGGCAACTCGCCTATACCGGCAGCGTGGGCAGCCAGTCCCTGACCGGCATCCCGCACATTCACGGCCTCCGTCAGGCCTTGCCGGCCTCGCGTGTCTGGCCATTCGAGTTCGAAGATGGCGAAATGACCGAGGAGTCGCTCGACGGCGTGCAGGTCGTTTTCGCGGAAATCTACCCGTCGCTAATTCCCGCCAAGCCTGAAAAGGGCGAAACACCGGATGCGGCGCAGATCCGCCAGATTGCCCATTACTATTCGGAAGTGGACGAAAAAGGCCGTCTAAACGGGCGAATTTCCACAAATAACTCTCTTGACGAGGGAAAAATATCGCAAATTCAGTCAGAAGAGGGCTGGATTCTCGGCGCATAGCCCGTCTTTATTGGGCTTTCGTCATATTCACGCCTTACGAATCGTGGGTATGTCGCTGCAACGGCGGGGGATCGCCGTTTAACATTAGAGGAGAACCCCTATGAATAAGGGCGAACTTACAAAAGCTGTCGCATCTGATTCCGGACTGTCGCAAAGCGACGCCGGCAAGGCTGTAGACGCTGTTTTCGACGCAATTGCTGGTGCCGTGAAAGACCGTCAGCAAGTGGCGATCGCAGGCTTCGGCACATTCTCGGCTAAAACCCGGAATGCTCGCACGGGCCGCAACCCAGCCACCGGCGAAGAAATCAAGATCCCGGAAAAGACATCGGCTGCTTTCAAGCCGGCTTCGGCTCTGAAAGACCTCTAGGATTCCTCAGGACCTTCGGGCCTGACACAAGGAATTCAAACGGCGCGTCGGCTCGGCTGGCGCGCCGTTTTCCATTCCAGCAGCAGGGTCTGCAGAATACCGGCGGTGAACACGCCGACGAAAACGCCTTCCATCATGCCCTGCGCGCCTCGGCCCTCGACAATGCCGAGCCAGTAACAGGACGGCAGCATGACGAGGAAGAACGAGCCGATATGGATCAGGCTTGGCGACCAGACGATCTCCTGAGCCCTCAGCGCGAACGAGGCGGTCGCCTGCAACCCGTCAAATACGGTGACCAGAGAGGCCATCACCAACAGGGCCGCGATACCGGATGCGAGGTGTACGCCATTGATGACCGCATCCTCCTTGACCAGGAATCCCGCCAGCGTGTCGTTGAACAGGATCAGGATCACGCCCAGCCCAACTCCCATCAGAATGGTCGCTGCCACGCCCAGACGGCCAGCATCACGCATCTCGGTCAGATTGCGCCGGCCATAGGCCTCGGCTACGCGCACGCTCGTTGCGGTCGCAATGCCCAGATAGAACATGAAGCACAGGCCCATGATCTGTAGCGCGTAGCCATAAATCGAGTTCGCGGCGAGGCTGATCCACGTCGCGATCACGAATGTCAGATTGAACCCGCCCCATTCGGCGACATTGCTGACGGCCGTCCCGGTCCCGACCGACAATTGCCGACTGCTTTCGTCGGCCGGGCCTTCGGGCGATTTCCGCAGTGCAGGCGTCAGTAAGACGGCCGCGGCCAGCAACAAGATGGTAATGACCAGCCGCGTACCCGTTGTGGCCCAGGCCACGCCTTCCGCGCCCATGGGGTCAAAGCCCCAATACCCGCCGACCAGGGCGAGATCGATGATTACATTGATAAACACACCGAGATACATCACGCCCGACACCAGCAGAGGCCGACGCAGGGCTTCGAGATAGTAGCCACATACGGTCGAAATCATGAACCCGACCATTCCGTAGGACAGGATACGCGTCACGCGCGCCACAGACTCCGCCACCGTGTGCGGGTCGACGGTTTCTGCCACTTCGCTGGGCGGAGCGATGTCGACGAACAGCCAGGTGAACAGGGCGCTGGCAGAGAAGTAGACGATGCCCATCAACAGCAGGCCGAGCCAGACACTGGTCCACAGGCCGCGCCGGAAGATGCGGCCGCTTTCCTTCTCTCGCCCAATACCGAGCAGTTCAGAGGTCAGCACCTGCACCCCCAACAGGATGCCAAGTCCCAACCCGAGCGATACGCCCATCGGCAGCCATGAGTTCAGGATATAGGGAAGCTCGCCCGGCGCATGCTGGCCGAGCACAATGGCATCGGTCACGGCCATCAACATCTGCGACATGCGCGTGAACGCAATCGGCACAGATAGCCGAAACAGGTCTGCAATGTCAGCTGGCCGCACCCAGGCGGGCCAGCCCAGGCGATGCGTACGCATGGAACTGTCTTTCTATCCCGCTTTGAGCGCGGCAGTGCCGGTGGCACCGACGGACTGCAGCTTCTCCGCGATCATGAAGGCCAGTTCAAGAGCCTGCTCGCCATTCAGGCGAGGATCACAATGGGTGTGGTATCGCGACGACAGGTCGCCTTCCGAGATCGCCTGAGCGCCGCCGATACATTCGGTCACGTCCTGGCCGGTCATCTCGAAATGCACGCCGCCCGGATAGCAGCTTTCCGACGACAGCACGTCCACGAACTGGCGCACTTCCGACAGGATGCGGTCCACTGGGCGCGTCTTGAAGCCGCTATCGGTCTTCAGCGTATTGCCGTGCATCGGGTCACAGGACCAGACAACCGTCCGGCCGCTCTTTTTCACGGCGCGCGCCAGAGGTGGCAGGCCCTTGGCCACACCATCCGATCCGAAGCGGGAGATCAGCGTGATCCGCCCCGGCTCGTCACTCGGGTTCAGCGTCTCGATCAGGCGGAGCAGTTCTTCGGTCTCCATGCCCGGTCCACACTTGATGCCGATCGGGTTGCGGATGCCCTTGCAGAAATTGACGTGGGCATGATCGATCTGGCGGGTGCGGTGGCCGATCCACAGCATGTGTGCCGACGTGTCATACCATTCGCCGGACGTGGAATCGATCCGCGTCATGGCCTCTTCATAGCCCAGCAGCAGCGCTTCATGGCTGGTGTAGAACTCGACCTGGGACATTTGCGGTACGCTGTCTGGCGTCACGCCACAGGCTTTCATGAAGTCGAGCGACTTCGAGATCTGGTCCGCCAGTTGCTCGTACCGTTCGCCCTGCGGGCTGCGGTCCACGAAGCCCAGCATCCAGCGGTGCACGTTGGACAAATTGGCATAGCCGCCCTGGCTGAAGGCGCGTAGCAGGTTCAGCGTCGCCGCCGATTGCGAATAGGCTTGTGTCAGACGGTCGGGGTCCGGCACGCGGCTCTCCGGCGTGAAATCCATGCCATTGATATTGTCACCGCGATAGGATGGCAGCGTGACGCCATCAATCGTCTCGATCGGGGACGAACGCGGCTTGCCGAACTGGCCGGCAATCCGGCCGACCTTCACCACAGGCTTGGACGCCGCGAAGGTCAGGACAACCGCCATCTGCAGGATCACGCGGAACGTGTCGCGGATATTGTCCGGATGGAACTCCTTGAAGCTCTCGGCGCAATCGCCGCCCTGCAGGAGAAATGCCTCTCCAGCCGCCACTTCGCCAAGGCGCTGCTTCAACCGGCGGGCCTCGCCTGCAAAGACCAGCGGCGGAAAGCGTTTCAGCTTTTCCTCGACTGCAGCAAGCGCGGCAGAATCCGGATAGTCTTCCGGAATATGCTTCGCTGGCAGTTGACGCCAATCTGAGGGGGTCCAGGTCATCTCGGTTACTCCAATTAAGAGCCGCATTAATCACATGGCAGGCACATGCTCAAGTTTCACTATAATTTCACAGCAGATCAGCCGAGGAATCATGATTTGGCCTTTTAGGGATTGCATAGGTCTGTTGTCTTCCGGAGAATCTCAAAACTAGTCATGTCCCACGTCTATATCAGCCATTCCGCCAAGGATTTCGATGCGCTGCTGGCGTTGCACGAAGCGCTTCGCGCCGCGGCCATTCCGGATTGGTATGTTCCGAATGACGGGGCCTCCCGCGACATGGCGAACCAGTCAATTGACGACGCCTTTGCGATGATCGTGCTTGTCTCTGCCTCCTCTGTCCGGTCAAAGGCCGTGCGCCAGGATGTTGAGCGCGCCAAGGCCCGTGGCCTGAAGCTGATCCCGTACCAGATCGACAAGGCCCGCCTGAACGGCTTCTTCAAGCATGAAGTCCTGCCGCACCTGCGCCTGTCATCGACCACCCCCGACGGCCTGCAACAGCTCGTCAACGAAACCCGCCAGGCCTACAAGCGCAAATGCCCGGTCCTGGCCGTGATGAATTTGAAAGGCGGCGTCGGCAAGACGACCGTCTCCAGCCAAGTGTTCGGTACATGGCAAGGCGCGCTTGGCGGGCGCATCCTGCTGGTCGATCTCGACCCGCAATACAATCTGACCCAGACCTTCTTCGAAATGGACGTGGCGGACGCCAGCGCGGCGGCCGACAAATCGGTCATTTCGCTGTTCGAGAAATCGCGCATCCATGCACGGGATGCGACCAGCCCCGGCGAGTCCTGGCTCACCCTGTCGACCGATCCCTTCGCGCCTGTCCCGAAAGAAAAGCTGGTTCATGACCTGATGGGCGATGGCAGCCCCGGCGGACGGCTCGACCTGATTTCCGGCCAATTCGAGATTTCGAAATATGCTTTCGCGACGGACGCTGTCTCGCTCGCCCGTATCAAGGAGCACTTCCTGCAATCGATCGAACGCTATCGCAGCGATTATGATCTGATCGTCTTCGACACCAATCCGAACGCCACCTTCCTGACGCGCTGCGCGCTCGAGGCCGCTGACCGCGTACTCGCCCCCATGCATGCTGACATCTACTCCCTGCGCGGCGTACGCCTGCTGAACCAGGTGATCCGTGAACAGATCGCGCCAGAGCACCGCCCCGACCTGTCAGTCATGTTCAATGCGGTTGGGCGCTCGGAGCAATCCACGTTTGAGGCCGACGCTCGCAATGGCGCCTACAATTCCAAAGCGGGCTTTGACCTGGCTGCCTCCCTCTTAAGGGCGGCCTTGCCCCGGTCTGGCCATCTACAGGTAAAGGCCCCACGCGAGAGCGAGCCGGCGTGGAAACAACTCACCATCCATTCCGGTCGCGGCGGCGGGCTGAAACCCATCCGGGAAAGCCTGAAAACCGTCGCTCTGGAACTGAAAATGCTCCTCGAAGCCTGACGGCGCCGCCCCCGTGACCTAGGCGTTCTGGACGTCCGGCACCCATTTCTGGCGCATGGTCACCAATTCCTCGGCCGAGGAAGGGTGCAATGCGCAAGTGCGGTCGAAGTCCGGCTTGGTCGCACCCATCTTCACAGCGATGCCTGCGATCTGGATCATCTCGGCCGCGTCATCCCCGACAATGTGAACGCCAAGCACTGTCTCATCCGACGCGCGCACGACCAGTTTCATCAGGATGCGCGTCTGGTCGCCATTGAGCGCGTTCTTCATCGGTTTGAACTTCGTCTTGTAGATGTCTATCTCGCCGAATGCCTTGCGGGCCTCCGCTTCGGTCATGCCCACAGTGCCGACTTCCGGCTGGGTGAAAACCGCCGTGGGAATGTCGCTATGATCGAAATGCCAGGGCTTGTCGTAGAATTCGGTCTCGGCAAAGGCATGGCCTTCGCGGATCGCCACTGGCGTCAGCGCCACACGGTCGGTCACATCGCCCACGGCCCAGACCGTATCGACATTGGTCTTCGACCATTCATTGACCGGGATGGCGCCTTTTTCGTTCACCTCGATCCCGGCATTCTCGCAGCCAAGGCCTTCCGTGTTCGGACGGCGCCCGACTCCCATCATGATGACGTCGCAGTCGAGGCTGTGACCATTGCTCAAAGTCAGGTGCAGCGGCATCTCGCCCCCGTCCTGCTTTTCGATGGTCTCGAACACGGCGCCCGTAATCACCTGAACACCGGCCTCTTTCAGGCCCTCATGCACTTCGGTGCGCACGTCTTCGTCAAAGCCGCGCAGCACTTCCTCGCCGCGATAGACAAGGCAGGTCGGCACGCCAAGCCCGGCAAACACATGCGCGAACTCGACGGCGATATAGCCGCCCCCCGCGATGACCAGATGCTTCGGCAATTCTTCCAGCTCAAAGATTTCGTCGGACGTGATCGTGTGCTCGACCCCCGGCAATTCCTCTGGCGACGGCCGCCACGGACGCCCGCCGACCGCGACGAGGATCTTCTTCGCGGTCACCGTCTTGCCGCTGTTTTTCAGGCGCAGCGTGTTCTTGTCGACAAACTCGGCCCGGTCCTCGAAAATCTCGACACCGGAATTCTTCAGATTGCGGAAATAGATACCGGACAGGCGGTCGACTTCGGCATGCATGGCGGACGCAAAGACGGAATGGTCATACGAAACCTCGCCCGTGGACCAGCCATAACCGGCGGCCTTCTTGATGTCCTTGCCGTACTTGCTGGCATAGACCATGAACTTCTTCGGCACGCAGCCGCGGATCACGCAGGTGCCGCCCATGCGATACTCTTCCGCCAGGCCGACCTTTGCCCCGGACAAGGCCGCAAGGCGCGCCGCACGGACGCCGCCCGACCCTCCGCCAATTACGAAAAGGTCGAAGTCATGGGTCGCATCTGTCATGGAAGGGTCCTTGAATCTTTACAGGTTTCGCCCTTCCATATGAGGGCCGATCAGAAGAATTCAAACACTGTTGCGCCATTCTCATTACCGATGATCACCGTGCGCGCGAGGCCGATGAACAGGCCATGCTCCACCACGCCCGGCACGTTGGAGAGACGTGCGGCCAGCGCCTCGGCGTCCGGGATGCGCTCACAATGGCAGTCGAGGATATGATTGCCGCCATCGGTGACGACCAGTTCGCCATTCGACAATGACCGCAGCCCCACACGGGGACGGTCAATACCGGACGCCGTCAGCACGTCATAGACCAGCTTCGCCGTGATCGTGTAGCCGAACGGGGTCACCTCCACCGGCAGCGGGAACTTGCCCAGCCGCGCAACCTGTTTGGAGGGGTCAGCGATTACCACCATGTGATCGCTGGCATTGGCGATAATCTTCTCGCGCAGCAGCGCGGCGCCGCCGCCCTTGATCAGCTGGCCCTGCGGATCGACCTCGTCGGCGCCGTCGACGGTCAGGTGAATACGCTCGACTTGCTCGAAGGGGATCAGCGGCACGCCGAGGCTGTTGGCCAGCCGGCGGGTCTGCTCGCTCGTCTCGATACAGCGGACGACCAGGCCATCCGCCACTTCCTCAGCCAGCATCTGCACGAAATATTTCGCCGTGGAGCCGGTGCCGAGCCCAATCGTCATGCCGTCTTCGACGAACTCCATCGCCGCCATCGCGGCATTTTCTTTCTCGTGTTCGTTCGCCATCCGCCTCAGCCCTTTTGCTTGTCTGCCTTTTCCGACGCCTTGCGGCTCCGGAATTCAATTGCCCAATCCTTGATTTCGGTTTGACGGGCGCGCCCCAGCGCCAGCGCATCTGCGGCCACATCATCGGTAATGACGCTGCCGGAGCCGACAACAGATCCGCGTCCAATCCTGACCGGCGCGACCAGCGCGCTGTTGGAGCCAATGAAGGCGCCATCCTCAATGCGGACCTGATACTTCAGGAAGCCGTCATAATTGCAGAAGATCGTGCCCGCACCGATGTTCACATCCCCGCCGATCTGGCCATCGCCCAGATAGGAAAGATGGCTCGCTTTCGCGTTCTCCCCCATCTGCGTGTTCTTCACCTCGACGAAATTGCCGACAATGGCATTCTTTTCCAGAACAGTTCCCGGTCGCAGGCGCGCATAGGGCCCGACCGAGCAGCCCGGCCCCACCCTGGCGCCTTCCAGATGGCTGAAGGCCCGGATCACGGCGCCGGTCTTCACGCGCACACCCAGCCCGAACACGACGTTAGGCTCGACGGTGACATCCGCTTCCAGCACGGTATCGTGCGAGAACCAGACCGTCTCCGGCGCGATCAGCGAGACGCCGTCGGTCATGGCCTGCGCCCGGCGGCGGGTCTGGAAAATGGCCTCAGCCTCGGCAAGGTCGGCCTTGGAATCACAGCCGATCAGATCGTCCTCAGCACAGCGCACCGCCTTGCAGGTCATGTCCTCGGCGCGCGCCAGCGCGACCAGGTCAGTCAGATAGTATTCGCCCTTGGCATTGTCGTTCGTCACCTTCTGCAACAGGCTGAACATGGTGGCCGCATCGCCCGCCATGACGCCGGAATTGCAGAGCGTCACATCCAGCTGTTCCGGGGTCGCCTCGCGCGCTTCGACAATCGCTTCGAGGTCGCCATGACCGGACGTGATGAGGCGGCCATAGAGAGCGGGCTCTGCAGCATCAAAGCCCAGTACGCCAATTGCGGCGCCGTCGCCCAGACTGTCGAACAGGCTCTCGATCGCGGAGGCAGGTACAAGCGGGCTGTCCCCATAGAGGACAACGAGGTCGCCCTCGAAGCCGGCCAGCGCGTCTTCGGCGCAGCGGACGGCATGGCCAGTGCCCATAGGCGGGTCCTGATAAGCAAGGGAGTCACTGCCGAGCGATGCCCCGACATGATCGATCAGGACCTGCTGCGAGGGGTGTCCGATGACCACGATCCGGTCACAGCCGACGTCTCGCGCCAGTTCAATCGACCAATCGACCATCGGCCGTCCGGCGACCTTGTGCATCACCTTGGGCAGGTCGGACTTCATCCGCGTGCCCTTGCCTGCTGCAAGAATGACCGCTGCGCGTTGTCTGGCCGGTTTTTCCACAGGTTCTGCCCTCTCGCTTTCCCTAGTCCTTTCGCCTAGACCAAAGGCCGATTCAAGGCGAGACCGAAAAGGAAATACGGCCAGTATGTCAAAACCCTTCGACGGATGGACGATTGTCTTCGATCTCGACGGCACGCTCGTAAATACGGCGCCGGATTTGCTGGAAGCCCTGAACCATGTGCTGACCCAGGCCGATTTCACGCCGGTTACGCTGGATACAATCGAAACCATGATCGGACAGGGCGCCCGTGCCATGATCGTGCAGGGCCTGCTGGCGCATGGCGTGACGCCCTCGGAATCCGATCTCGACGCGTTTCTCGAACAATTCCTGGACTATTACGCCGCCAACATTGCCGACCATTCCCATGCGTTCGAAGGCGCGGTCGAAGCGTTGACGGGTCTGGCAGACCGCGGCGCAATTCTGGCCGTGTGCACCAACAAGAAACAATCCCTGACTGACCAATTGCTGGCCGAACTCGGCCTCGCCAATCATTTCGCAGCGATTGTGGGGGCAGACAGCGTGCCCAGCCGCAAGCCGGACGGAGACCATATCCTGCGCACGATCCAGGCGGCCGGCGGTTCAGCGGAGCGCGCGCTCATGGTCGGAGACTCCCGCACAGATGAAAGGGCAGCCCGGAATGCCAGGCTGCCCTTCATTTTCGTCCCATTCGGGTACGAGGAGGAATCCTCAGAACAGCTCAAGCCCGACATCGTGCTGGAGCACTATTCCGGTTTGGTGGCTGTACTGGAGAATTGGATCAGCTAGGCCGAAACTTCACGCTGTTCGCGTGGCCGGTAGCTTGGACGGGCAGAGCCCGTTTCGTTTGCAATACGGCGGCGCGGCATGCCGTTCACCATATTGCTGCGCACATCAGTGCGGGCAGAGCGCATTGCGGGAACGAAGCCAGCGTCGATCAGATCGACATCAACTTCATAGCCACGCTCGGCCCAATAGGCACTAATTTTCTCACGCAGGCGCTTTGCGCCTTCTTCGTCACACCAGTCTTTCATGTTTTCTCTCTCTTCAGGCTGTACTGTTATTGGGGCCTTTTGCCCCCGCCTGTCCTTCTTATGTGTTTATACGCAGCCCGTTGGCCGAGCCGTCCTTGTGTGACCGGAACATGACCATCTTTTGTGTTTTTCTCAAGGCTAATTTCGAATGAAACTAGTGTAAGGTTTTGAGATGAACATTCGTTCATACTGAACATCTGTTCATGTTTGTGTTACCGCAAACAAAAATGACGTGATAGTTAGAAAAAATCTAAAGAACCCCCAAATCCTTGTAACCAGATCGAGGTACACGGAACCGCGAAAGGGAAAAAAGGGTAAAATATTCCCTTCAAGGATGCATGCTCAAACGATTGCATCTCATACAAGCCATCTTATTTTGCATACCTAAAACACCGAATATTTCGAGAATCAGTGCCAGAAGACATACGGACTTGACCTCGACTCGCGCCCGGATTACGGCATCTGCTTCGCTGAATTGGGTGATTAGCTCAGTGGTAGAGCACTGCCTTCACACGGCAGGGGTCAGTGGTTCGAACCCACTATCGCCCACCATTCGGCCTCAGGTTTCTGTCGAAACCTGTCATTCACACCTCTCACGCATCTAATTCATGGTCGGCGTGCCGAAGCGCAGTATAAGGCGGTGCGATGAAATCCCTGTTCCGTTCCAAGCCCATGACCATCCTGCTCGGCGTCCTGATCTGGGGCTGGATGTCCCTGATTGCCCGCTCCGTTCGATGGAAAGTCGAAGGCGAAGGCCCCGCACGCGCCGCCTGGGCGAGCCATAAGGGCATCGTCATCGCCGCCTGGCATTCCCGCATCATGGTCTTGCCCAGCGGCTGGCACCGCAATATGAAGCATTGGCCAGGCGAGATCCGCGACGGAGCGATGCTCGTCTCGCTATCCCCCGATGGCGAAGCCGTCACCCGCGCAATCGCCCATCTCGGCCTGCACCCCATCCGGGGATCTGCCGGCAACAAGAAGAAAGCCAAGAAGGACAAGGGCGGCATTCGCGCCATTGCCGAGGCCGTGAAGCTCCTGAAATCCGGCACAGCGGTCTGTATCACGCCCGATGGTCCCCGCGGCCCGGCAGAGATCGTCAGCCCCGGCGCCATCATGATTGCCCAGCGCGCCGGCGTCCCCCTCCTGCCCTATGCCCTGTCGGTCAAGCCGGCCACGCGCCTGTCGACCTGGGACCGGCTGATCATCCCTTATCCCTTTGCCCGGGGCGCCATTGTCTATGGCGAGCCCCTCCTCGTGACGCGCGAAAGCGATCCGCAGGAGATTCGGGCGGAGTTGCAAAAACGTCTTGATGAGGCGACACAGAGAGCCGACATGCTCGCGGGCTACGCTCACGAGACGAAACCGGGGTCAGAGACCAGATGACAGCTGCGATCCACCTCTACCGGACCCTGACTCAGGCCGCCTCTCCCTTCCTGGGTGGCGTCATGAAGCGCCGTGCCCGCGCGGGCAAGGAAGACTATGGCCGCATCAATGAGCGGCTCGCCCGCAACATGCCCCGTCGCATGCCGGGTGGCACACTGGTCTGGCTGCATGGTGCCAGCGTCGGCGAGAGCCAGCTCCTGCTCGAACTCGGCCAGCGCCTGCTCGAAAAGCGCCCGGACCTGCTGCTCCTCTTCACCAGCCAGACGCAGACCTCGGCCCGCCTGCTCGGCCCCGCCCTGCCGGACCGCGCCATTCACCTCATGGCCCCGCTCGACACGCCGGCCATCGCCCGCCGCTTCATCCGGCACTGGCAACCGGACCTCTGCATCTTCGGCGAAGGCGAATTCTGGCCAAACCTGATCCTGGAAGCCGAAAAGGCCGGCGCGAAGCGCGCGCTGGTGAATGGCCGCATGACGGATTCCTCTGCCGAGGGCTGGCAGAAACTCAGCGGCGCCTTCCAGCGCCTTGTCGGCCAGTTCGATGTTGTCCTTGCTGCCGATACCGATACCGCGCGCCGTCTGGAAACCCTGCTCGGCCAGCCCGTCCAGTCGACCGGCAACATGAAGTCGGCCCTGCCCCCGCCGTCGGCCAGCGAGGTCGAAACCCGCCGCCTGCGCGAGAATTTCCTCGGCACGCGGCGCTGCGTGCTGGCGGCCTCCACCCATGACGGCGAAGAGGCTGTCTTCCTCGACGCGCTGAAAGGCGATGAGGACACGGCGCTAATCATCGCACCGCGCCATCCGGATCGCGGCGACACCATCGAAAGCCTGCTGAAATCCCGCGGCCTGCCGCTGGCCCGCCGGTCGCGCGGCGAGACGCCGACCCCGCGCACGCGCGTCCTGCTCGCGGACACGATGGGCGAAATGGGACTCTGGTACCGTCTGGCAGATTCGGTCTTCCTCGGCGGCGGCCATGCCGAAGGCGTCGGCGGACACAATCCGCTGGAACCTGTTCGTCTGGGCCGTCCGGTTGTGACTGGGCCGGAGGTCTTCAACTTCGCCACCATCATGGACGATCTGGAACAGCGCGGCCTGATCCGGCGCCTGAAGACGCCCAAGGCCATCGGCAAGGCGCTCCTGACCATGGACCCGCCTGCCCCGGAAGCCCTTGCGGAACTGAACGAGGCCGCTGACGCGCCCATGACGGTAACGCTCGAAGCGCTGCTGCCCCTGCTTCCTGAACCGGGCCTGTTGCAATGAAGGCCCCTCACTTCTGGTCGGCCGGGCTCGACCCGAAATCCCGGGAAGCTGCTCCTCTGACCCGCGCCCTGCTCACGCCCCTCGCCGCTCTCTATACATGGGGCATCCGCCGCAAGCTGACCAAGGCCATTCCGGCGCGCGCTTCCATCCCGGTCATCTGTATCGGCAATCTCACCACGGGCGGTGTCGGCAAGACGCCCATCGTTCAGGCGATCCGCCAGCATATAGAGGCCAAGGGCCTCCATGCCTCCAGCCTGTCGCGCGGCTATGGCGGCTCTGAAATCAGTCCACAGAAGATCTACCCGACCTGGCACACGGCCGACATGTGCGGTGACGAACCCCTGCTCCTGTCCCAGACCGGCGAGAGCTGGATCGGCAAGGACCGGTTTGCCGGAATCCAGATGATGGCCTTTTACGGCACCAAGGTCGCCGTGATGGATGACGGGCACCAAAACCCCGGCGTGGAGAAAGATATCTCTATTATCGTGGTCGATGCGGCCGCACCCTTTGGCAATGGCCATGTCCTGCCCAAAGGCCCCTTGCGGGAACCGGTCTCCGATGGGTTGGCCCGCGCCGACGCGGTGATCCTGATGGGAGAGGGTGACGTCCCGCCACAGGTGCAGCAAAGCGGCCTGCCCGTCTTGCGCGCGCGCATCGTTCCGTCAGAGGCGCCCCCCCCGGGGGCCCTCGTGGCCTTTGCCGGCATCGGACGCCCACAGAAATTCTTCGACAGCCTGAAGGCGGAAGGCGGCGACCTGCGCGAAGCCGTCGGCTATCCGGACCATCATGACTATTCCCAGAAGGAACTCGGTTTCCTTCACAAGCTGGCCAGGACCCATGGCGCCCGGCTGATCACGACCAGCAAGGATTATGTCCGCATCCATCCCGACGACCGGCGCGGGATCCTGCAATTCCCTGTCCGGGCAGAGTTTGAAGACATCCGCCAGCTTGACGCCCTGCTCAACCCGATCCTCTATCCAGACGCCGCATGACCCAGCCTGCCCCGAAATACGTCCGCCCCAAGGACATCGACAATCGCGCCACCTTCTGGCAGCGCGTGCAATGGCGGCTGGAAACAATTGCCTGGGATCTGGTCTATTGGGGCCCGATGAAACTGCTCGGCCCGGAGCGCGCCTCCAATTTCGGCGGCTGGCTGATGAAGAAGATCGGCCCCCGCCTGTCGCAGCACAAGACGACCAAACGCAATCTTCGCCTCGCCTTCCCGGACTGGTCAGACGACAGGATCGAGGAAACGGCGCTTGCCGCGTGGGAGAATGCAGGCCGCGTTGCCGGAGAGCTGCCGCACCTGCCCTCCATCGATCCGTATACGTCAGGACGGGTGGAGATCATCGGCCTCGACATCCTCGACCGGTTGAAAGCCAGCGACACAGGCGCCGTCTTCATCTCTGGCCACTTCGCCAATTGGGAAATCATGCCGGCGACCATCACCCAGCGCCTGCCGGATGCGGTGATGACCTATCGCGCATTGAACAATCCCCATATCGACCGCCGCATCTCGGACCTCCGCGCCGCCTACGGCACGCAGATCAATGCGCCGAAGGGCGTCGGCACACGCGAACTGATGCGCGCCCTCTCCAAGGGCCAGACCATCGCGCTGATGAATGACCAGAAATTCAATGAAGGCATTGCCGTGCCCTTCTTCGGGCATGAGGCCATGACTGCGCCGGGACCGACGCGCCTCGCCATGAAATATGGTGTGCCCATCGTGCCCGTCTCGACCGTGCGCACCGGCCCGGCCCGGTTCCGGATCACCTTTCACGAGCCCTTCGTGCCGGAAACGACAGGGGACGAGACCGCCGACATCCGCCGGAGCGTCCAGCACATCACCGCTTTCATCGAGGACCAGATCCGGGCCAATCCCGGCCAATGGTTCTGGCAGCATCGCCGCTGGCCCAAGGATTCCTGGAAGGCCGCAGGCATCACCTGATCCGGGCTTAGCGCTTCGGCTCGTCCCAGTCGGCAGGCCCCACATGGCGACGCCGCAACCGGATCGCGAGCCCCAACGACACGCCCACCCCGATCGCAATCGCCAGATCCGCCAACACGGTCAGCACCAGCGTGATTCCCAACAGCGCGATGTTCGCTTTCTCTTCCGACAGATAGCCGCGCCATTTGTGCGGCTCGCTCATGTTCCACGCCGTCAGCATCAACAGGCCCGCCAGGGCCGGCATCGCCAGGTAACCGGCCAGCGGCGCTGCGAACAGGACGGCGATCAGTATGGTCAGCGCATGGACTATGCCCGCAACCGGCGTCTTGCCGCCGGCCCGCACATTGGTTGCCGTGCGCGCAATCGCGCCCGTTGCGGGCAAGCCGCCAAACAGTGCCGACCCAATATTCGCCGCACCCTGCGCCAGCACTTCGGCATTGCGCCGGTATGTCCCGCCCGTCATGCGGTCCGCCACCATCGCCGAGAGCAGCGATTCCACACCTGCCAGGAAGGCGATCACAAAGGCCGAGGGCAGCAACTCTATTACGCGGTCCGCGCTGAGCACCGGCAGTTTCGGCATCGGCAACTGGCTCGGTAGCGCGCCAAACCGGCTGCCAATCGTGTCGACCGGCAGGTGGAAGACGACCACCGCCGCAGAACTCAGGCCGACCGCGACGATCAGGCCGGGAAATTTCGGCGCAATCCGGCGCAGCCCGACAATCAGCGCCATGGTTGCTGCGCCGATGCCTACCGACGCCCAGTTCAGCGTGCCCCGCGCCGCCCAGAGCGTTTCCAGCTTGCTGATGAATTCCGCGGGCAGGTCGGGTGTCGTCAGGCCGAACAGATCTTTCAACTGGCTGGCCGCGATAATGATGGCGATACCGATGGTAAATCCGTTCACCACGGCTTCCGGCACGAAACTGATCAAATTCCCGGCCCGCATCAGGCCCGCAAGGATCAGGATGATGCCGGCCATGAAGGTCGCCAACACGAGTCCGTCATAGCCATGCACCGCGATCACGCCGAACACGACCACGATGAACGCCCCGGTCGGCCCGCCAATCTGGACGCGGCTACCGCCCAGCGCCGAGATCAGCAGCCCGGCAACAATCGCCGTAACCAGGCCCGTGGCGGGATCGGCCCCGGACGCAATGGCGATCGCCAGGCTGAGCGGGATGGCCACCAATGCCACCGTTACCCCGGCGAACAGGTCCGCCAGGAACAGCTGCCCGGAATAGGTCTGGATCGTTGTCAGTATCTTCGGCTTCATGCGCGCCCGGCCATGCCACCCCGCTCTCACTGGCCCTATGCCTACACCCGCAGCGGCGCTCGCCGAAAGAGTGAAAAATGTCGCGACCGCAAGTTTCACGGGGACGAAGTGCCCGGAAATCAAACTCTTACGAAAGTCCGAAGAAACAATGTTGGGCTTCAAAGAAGTCTGGAACGGAGTCTAAGGGACACTGGGATACGGTCGATACGTGTAACCGGCATGTCTGCCGGTGGGATATTGCGGGCTCAGGGGCCAATCGAATGACCGGATTCATGCTGCCTTCATCGCCATTGGATGGACGTGAAGAAAACTCCCGGCAGTCGATCAACTCTGCATTGAACGCTATTCGCCAGCATTTGGGCATGCCGATTGCCTATGTGTCCGAGTTCGTCAATGGCGAATCCGTCTTCCGCTATGTCGATGCTCCGGGTCTCGAACACCTGATCAAACCGGGCGACAGCCGCGACCTGACCGAAGTCTACTGCCTCCATATCCTGGAAGGCCGCCTGCCGGAACTCATTCCGGATACGTCTCAAAATTCCCTCGCCATGGCCATGCCGATCACGCGGGAAATCCCGATCGGCGCGCATATGAGCATTCCGATCCGGCTGGAGGATGGCACGCCCTATGGCATGTTCTGCTGCCTCGGCCCGGAACCGAACACCAGCCTCAATGAGCGCGACCTCGAAACCATGCGCCTGTTCGCAAACCTTGCCGCCCAACAGATCGACAAGGATTACGCGCAAAGACGAGGTCTTCAGGAAATCCGCGAGCGCATTCTCGACACGCTCGACACCAGCGCCTTTGCCATCGCCTACCAACCCATTGTCGATCTTGGCCAGATGACGCCGAGCGGCTACGAAGCGCTCTGCCGCTTTTCCGCAGAGCCTTACCGGTCGCCGGATGTCTGGTTCGACGAAGCTGCCGCCGTCGGCCTCGCTGTTGAACTCGAACTTGCCTCGATCCGTCAGGCTGTCCAGCGGATCAGCCAGATTGCGCCCGACCAGTATATTTCCGTCAACGCTTCACCGTCGACCGTAATCAGCGACCAGTTCGCCGAGACGTTCCTGAAACTGCCGCTGGACCGCATCCTGCTGGAAATCACCGAACACGCCGTGATCGACGATTATGAGGGCTTCACCAAGGTGCTGCGCCCTCTGCGCCATGCGGGCCTGAGGCTCGCCGTGGATGATGCCGGCGCCGGTCACTCCTCGCTGCGCCACATCGTCCAGCTCAATCCGGATTATGTGAAAGTCGACATGAGCCTGACCCGCAATGTGGACTCAGACCTTGCCCGACGCGCCCTGATCGGCGCGCTCCTGTTCTACACGCGCGAAACCTCCGCCCATATCATTGCCGAGGGCATTGAGACCGAAGCGGAGCTGAACACGCTGAAATTGCTGGGCGTCCGCCGGGGCCAGGGTTACCTGCTCGGACGGCCTTCCCAGGAGATCGCCAAGACGATCGACCTGTACAGCAAGGCGTCCTGACCGCTTTCAAGGCCTGTGCTTTCCGTCAAATCATTCTAGATTGGGGACGTAACCCCGGAGCACGAGCCTCATGAATATTGGTGAAATCATTTCCCTCGTCACCCTGCTGTTTGGTGCCGTCCTCGGCCTGTCGGCCATGTTTTCCCCGGCCTGGGCCAGCAAGATCGTCCGCCTTGTCGAAGATCCGGACCCGCTGCGTCCCGGCGGCTACTCGGAATTTCGCGCCACCTATGGCGGCCTGTTCCTGTTCTCGCACCTGATGACAGCGGTCCTGATCCTCAATCTTGGCAGCGCCGAGCCGGATATCCTGACCACGCTGGTTGTCCTGCCGCTTGCGACTGGCTGGATCGGCGCCGGAATCGGGCGCCTCATGTCGCTGGTCTTTGACCGCACCAAGAACCGGGAGGCCGGCCTGATCCCGGTCTGGATCCCGATGGAAATCATTCTGGGCCTTGCTATTGCGGCCCCCTTCCTTCAATTCCTGCTCTAAAGCCACAGAAAGAAAATCCCATGACGGAGCGTCGAGAGACGGGCCGCCCGCGCCGGAAACCTTCCGGCCCGCGCAAGCAAGCCCCCGCACAGAAATCCCATCGCCCAGCCGAAGAAAAAGACTGGAGCGAAGGCGAACGGATCGCCAAATACCTCGCCCGCGCCGGGGTCGCCTCGCGCCGCGAAGTCGAGCGCATGATCGAAGACGGCAAGATCACGGTTGATGGCGTCAAGCTGACCTCGCCCGCTTTCAAGGTCACTGGCCGCGAAGAAATCCGTGTCGGCCGCAAGACAATCCAGGCCCCGGACGCGACCCGCGTCTGGCGCTATCACAAGCCGGCTGGCCTGATCACCACGACGGTCGATCCGGAAGGCCGGCGCACCGTCTTTGAAGAGCTGCCAAAATCCCTGCCCCGCGTCGTCACTGTCGGCCGGCTCGACCTGAACACCGAAGGCCTCCTGCTGCTAACCAATGATGGGGCTCTGGCCCGCGCGCTGGAACTGCCGAAGAATGAGCTTGAACGCACGTATCGCGTGCGGGCCAAGGGCACGGTTACCGACTACAAGATCGCCGAACTCGCCGAAGGCATCACGGTTGATGGCGTCGATTATAAGCCCATCACCGCCGTGTTCGACCGCGAGACCGGCGCAAACAGCTGGCTGACCGTTACCCTGTCGGAAGGCAAGAAACGCGAAGTCCGCCGCGCGCTGGAAGCGGTGAATCTCATGGTGAACCGGCTGATCCGCGTGCAATACGGACCATTCATGCTGGATGATTTGCGCCCCGGCGCGGTCGAGGAAGTCCCGGCTGACCTGCTGCAACAGGCCATTGGCCATCTGATGACCAATGAACACGCGGCCCGCCCGCCCGAACCCACGCGCCCGACCCGCGCGAGCGGAAAGCCTGCCCCGAAGTCACGCCTTGGCAAGGGCCCGTCATCGGCTAGAGTCAGCCCGAGGAAACGCAAACCAAAAAAATAAAACAAACACGGAGAGGAATATGGCTGAAACTGCCCTTGCCACGCCGCCCGAGACCAAGATGGACCGGGGCCGGACAATGAGCGCCGCAGCAGAGGCCACCAGCAACCTCATCGTGGACCCCGCCATCTATGCCCAGCAGGACCAGCTGGATGCGGCCTTCCGAAAACTGCGCGCCGAAGACCCGGTCGCCTGGTGCGAACCGGAAGGGTACCGTCCCTTCTGGGCGCTCACCAAGCATGCAGACATCATGGAAGTCAGCCGCCAGAACAAGCTGTTCACCAATGGTGAACGGGAGATGCTCTCCTATGAAAACGCTGAAAAAGGCGTCTATGCCCAGATGGGCGGCCCGCATCTCCTGAAGACTCTCGTCCAGCTTGACGACCCGCTACATTTCAAACTGCGCCATCTGACCCAGGAATGGTTCATGCCGCAGAATGTGAAAAAGCGCGAAGACGCCATCCGACAGATCGCGAAGAAATATGTCGACCGGATGGAAGACCTTGGCGGCGAATGCGACTTCCAGCGCGATGTCGCCCTCTATTATCCGCTGCGCGTCATCATGCAGATTCTCGGCGTGCCGGAATCCGACGAACCGATGATGCTGAAGCTGACGCAGGAAATCTTCGGCGCGCAGGACGAAGACCTGATGCGCGACAAGACGCTTGCTGAAAAGCAGGACGTCGAGAAGGGCCTCGCCTCGATCAACGAGACACTGGCCGAATTCTTCATGTATTTCACGGGCATCACGGCTGACCGCCGCGCCAATCCGAAAGACGATGTCTCCACCGTCATCGCCAACGGCATGGTGGACGGCGAACCGATCGGCCAGCTGGAAGCGATGAGCTATTACATCATCGTCGCGGCTGCCGGCCATGACACGACCAGCGCCTCGACCGGCGGCGGCATGCTCGGCATGCTGCAGAACCCCTCCGAACTGAAGAAGATGATGGACGACCCGAAAGCGGTCTCCCGCACCGCCACGGACGAAGCGATCCGCTGGACCACGCCGGTGAAGCAATTCATGCGCACCGCACATGAGGATTATGAATTGCGCGGCCGCAAGATCCTGAAGGGCGAAAGCCTGCTGCTCTGCTACCCCTCCGGCAATCGCGACGAAGACGTGTTCGACGATCCGTACACATTCGACATCTCCCGCAGCCCGAACAAGCTTATCTCGTTCGGTCATGGCGGCCATATGTGCCTCGGCATGCACCTCGCCCGGCTTGAGATGCAGGCCATCTATGAGGAACTCTTCTCGCGCCTGAAATCCATTGAGCTGGCAGGCGACCCGACCTTCATCAAGGCGAACTTTGTTGGCGGGCCGAAATCCATCCCCGTGAGGTACAAATTCTAGGAGCGCTCCATGCCACTACAGAACGTGACCGACACCTATCAGGTCGACACCCCGCCACGGCCGCCCAAGCACACGCCAATCCATGACCTCGCCCCGCCGGTCGACCTGACCGACCCGGCCGTCTTCTCGTCGCGCGGCGGCTACACGCATGAAGCCTTTGCCGAAATGCGCGAGAAAGCCCCGGTCATGTGGCATCCGGAAGAGGTCGGCGCAGGTTTCTGGGCCCTGACCTCCTACGACCTCGTCAAACAGGTCGAACTGGACCCGGCCACCTATTCCTCGCAACGCGGCGGCATCCTGATGACCTATGGCCAGGAAGACACGCCCCGCCACCCGCTGCTCCACTCGTCGAGCCTCAACAGCCTGATCAATCTGGACCGGCCCTATCACACCACGCTCCGCATGGAGCATATGCAATTCTTCCGGCCCGGCTTCGTGGCCGAGTTGAAGAAGCGCGTCGACGTGCAGGTCAATCTGCTCCTCGACGCGATGGAGAAACAGGGCCCGGTGGTCGACATGGTGGAAATGTTCTCCGCTGAACTGCCCCTCTTCACGCTGTGCGAAATTCTCGGCGTGCCTGCAGAAGACCGGCCGAAGCTCGTCCACTGGATGCACTTCCTCGAGAATTCGCAATACCAGGCCCAGCAGGAAGGCCTCGGCAATGTCACGCCGGAACAGATGATGGCCTTCATGTCCGAGATCCAGGCCATGTTCGAGTATGGCCGCCACATGCTCGCCAAGCGTCGCGAGAACCCGCAGAATGATTTGCTCTCCGCCATCGCCAATGTCGAGATCGACGGCAAGCCGCTCAGCCCGGAATTCCTCGATGGCTCGTGGCTGCTGATCGTCTTCGCTGGCAATGACACGACCCGCAACTCCCTCTCCGGCACGATGCGCCTGCTGACGGAATTCGCAGACCAGAAGGCCAAGCTGATGGCGAATGAGGAAGTGTTCCCGAACTTCGTCCATGAATCGATCCGCATGGTCAGCCCGGTCACCTATATGCGCCGGACCGCAACAGCCGAGACCGAACTGGGCGGCCAGCCCATCGCCGAGGGCGACAAGATCGTCATGTATTACGCCGCGGCAAACCGCGACCCGGCGAAATTCCCGGCCCCGAACCAGTACGACATCACCCGCGAGAATGCGAAGGAGCATCTCTCCTTCGGTCACGGCCCACATGTCTGCCTCGGCCAGCGCGTTGCCAACATGCAGCTCGACTCGGCCTACCGGAACATCCTGCGCCGCTTCCCGGACATCAAATGGACCGGCGAGCAAACCCTCGCGCCAAGCAATTTCGTGCATGCCATTTCCAGCCTGATGGTGGATCTCGGCACATGACCGCGCCGCTGGTCACTCGTCAGGACAAGGATGGCCTCGCCACCCTGACCCTCAACCGGCCGGACAAGCTGAACTCGCTCACCGTGGCCATGTTCCGCGAATTGCGCCGCCATGTGCTGGACCTGCAGTCTGACGACTCCATCGGCTGCGTTATCCTGCGCGGTGCCGGAAAATGCTTCTCGGCCGGCCACGACCTCGGCGACATTGCCGAAGGCGAGAAAGTGCCCTCGCCCGGCTGGCATTCCGAAACGCTGCGCCTGATGGAGCGCCTGCCCAAGCCCGTCATCGCGGCGGTGCACGGCCATTGCTATACTGGCGCGCTCGAAGTCGCCCTCGCCGCCGATTTCATCCTTGCCGCCGAAAGCGCCCGCTTCGGCGATACCCATGCCAAATGGGCCCTCACCCCGATCTGGGGCATGAGCCAGCGCCTGCCCCGCCGCGTCGGTGTGGCGACTGCCAAGCGCCTGATGTTCACCGCCGACATGATCCGCGCCGATGAAGCCTTCCGCATCGGCCTGGTCGAACAGATCGTGCCGGACGCCGACTTCGACACAGCCTGCGAGGATCTTGCCCGCCGCATTCTCGCCAATTCGCCCTTCTCCCATGCCGCCAACAAGCGCCTGCTCGAAGCAACCGACGCGCGCGACATGGACAGCGGCCTGCAATGGGAGATACTCAATTGCGAAGGCGTCGGACCTGACATGCAGGACCGAATCGCGGCCTTTACGGGCAAGAGCAAGAAAGCGAAGACATGAGTGATTTCCTGATCCGCCGTGATGATTTGCGCGATACGCGCTGGACCCCTGCCGACCTGCCGGCTTTGGCCGACGGCGCCGCGCGTCTCAAGGTCGACAAGTTTGCCCTGACGGCCAACAATGTCACCTACGCCACCTTTGGCGAGCAGATGCAGTACTGGAGTTTCTTCCCGGCCGCCGATGCCAGCTTTGGCCGCGTGCCGGTCTGGGGCTTTGCCACCGTGGTCGAGTCCAAGGCAGAAAACGTCAAGGCAGGCGATCACCTTTACGGCTACCTGCCCATTTCCGAACACTTCGATGTCGTGCCGGTCAGCGTCGGCGCGCATGGCTTCCTCGATGGCGCAACCCATCGCCAGGGCCTGCCCCCGATCTACAACACCTATATCAACACCGCCGGTGACCCGTCCTATGATGCGGCGCTCGAAGACCAGCAAATGCTGTTCCGTCCGCTCTTCACCACGGGCTGGATGATTGATGACTGCCTGATGGAAACAGGCGATCCGGTGCCGGAAACGGTCGTGATCTCGTCCGCCTCCTCGAAAACCGCGATGGCGCTGGCACATTGCCTGAAAATCCGCGGCGGTGTCGACACGGTCGCGCTAACCTCGCCCGGCAACAAGGACTTCCTCGAAAAGACCGGCCTCTATGGCCGCGTCCGCACCTATGAGGATGTCGACCGCCTGCACGCGCGGGGCCTGACGGCCTTTGTCGATTTCCTCGGCCGCCCGACCCTGACGGCCGATGTTCACAATGCCCTCAAGGACCGGCTCGTGCGCAGCCTCGTCATTGGCGTGACCGATTGGGAAGGCGACCGTTCGCCCATTGCCCTGCCGGATCCGCAACCGGAATTCTTCTTCGTGCCGACCTATGCCGCAGACCGCGCGGCCACACTGGGCGGGGCTGAAATCAATCGCCGGCTCGGCGCGGCGCTGAAAAGCTTCTATGCCGCCTCCACAGACTTTGTGACGCCCCGCCACGCCAAGGGGCCAGAGGCCATCACCAAGGCCTGGACCCAGACGGTCGATGCCCAGGTCAGCCCGTCCGAAGGCCTGATCCTCTCGATCTGACCCTTAGAATGACAAAAGCCCCCGCTGCGGCCAAACAGCGGGGGCAGGTCGCACACCTGGAGCGCTCTAGCGGCGTTCCGAGACCAGGAATTCCATGCGGCGGTTCTTTGCCCAGGCTTCATAGGTTTCCGCCCGGTCCAGCGGACGGGACTCACCATAGCCCTTCGCGATCAGCGCCTCGGCGTCCACGCCGCGCGCGATCATGTAATCCCGCAACGCGTCCGAGCGCTGCTGCGAGATGACTTCATTATACTGGTTCGAGCCGCGCGAATCCGTGTGGCCGCCAATCTCGATGGCATAGGCATCACAGAGCAGCGCCACGCCGGTCAGCGCGTCCAGCAACCGTTCGCTGGTCGGCGAGACAATGGCGAGATTGCTCTGGAACATGATGGTGCGTCCGGCCAGCGTGGTGTTGAAGGCGGTCTGGCACCGGCCCGCACTGGCCTCACCATCGGTCAGGGTGGCCAGCGCTTCACCCACGCCCCGCTCGCCCTCTTCGACGGCAATGCCATCGACGACCAGCGTCACTTCGGACGCAACTTCTTCGTTTTCCTCAAGTGCCGTCTGCCCGACCAGGAAGCCCTGCTCCTTGGCGGCCGGGTCCGGGGCAAGCCCGGTCACCACGGCGACGGGCCCGCTGACATGCAGGCCCATCCACGGAAAGCCCGCATCCGGGAAGGTCCGCTCCAGTTCGGTCACCCAGGCGGCACTGGCAGGGCGCGTGTCAGCCTTCGCGGGAAGGGCCGGAGGCGGCGCGCTGGACACGACAAAGCTCGTCCCGTCCCAGTAATAATCCCCCTCGGCGAGTTGCACGCACTGGACTTGGTCATTCGCCGCCGGCTGGGTCGGCGCATCGGCAGTCTCGCCGCCACAGGCCACCACGCCGAACAGTGCAGCCCCCGCAAGGGAACAGGCAAGAAATCGATCAGGTCTCATACAACTCACTCTGGCAACTCACTCTGGTCTTGCGACGATCCCGCCCCGCATCAATAGGCAATTCGACAAGTCTCCGGCGATTGACGGGGATTGTCAAAACGCTTCGCGGATCAGGCGAAGTCCGGCCCGGTCACTCCGCCTGCTTGTAGACCTCGCCGCCCTTCATCACGAAATCAACATCCTGCAATTCGGTGATGTCCTTCAACGGGTCGCCCATGACCGCAATGATGTCGGCATGCTTGCCCGCCGTGATCGTGCCGATGACGTCCGCCATCTCGACATGTTCGGAGGCGACGACTGTCGCTGCGCGGATGGCCTCTTCCGGAGTGAACCCGGCCTCCACCATCAGCGCAAATTCCTGCGCATTGTCGCCATGCTTGGACACGCCCGTATCCGTGCCGAACGCGACCGTAACCCCGCCCTCATGCGCGCGGCGCAGCATATCCAGCATCAGCGGCCCGACGACCGCCGCCTTCTCGCGGCTCGGCGCCGGCAGCCAGGGCTCATTGACCCAGCCCGTCACCGTCGCCCCGGCCAGCACCGTCGGCACCAGAACGGCGTCATGTTCCTTGAACAGGGCAATCGTTTCATCGTCGGTATAGGTGCCGTGCTCGATGGAATCGATACCGGCCTTCAACGCCGAGACAATGCCGCCCTTGCCATGCGCGTGGCCGGTTACCTTCCGGCCCATCGAATGCGCCGTCTCGATGATCGCGACCAGTTCATCATCCGTGAACTGCTGTTCCAGTCCGGCGCGCGTGTTTGACAGGACACCGCCCGTCGCCGTGATCTTGATGACGTCTGCGCCTTCCTTGATCTGCTGGCGCACGGCCCGGCGGCAATCATCCGCGCCATTGCAGATATTCTTTCCGGTGAACATCGCCATCACATCCGGCGCATAGCCATTGATGTCGCCATGCCCGCCAGTCACGCTGATCGCCTGGCCAGCGGCCCGGATACGCGGCCCCGGCACATTGCCCTTGGCAATCGCATCGCGCAGGCCGAAGATCGCATCATTCGGCGCGCCGACATCCTGCACCGTGGTGAAACCGGTCAGCAGGGTCTTGTAGGCAAAGCCTGCGCCATCGAAGGCGGCATCCACATCCGTGTCCTCGAAGGCCTTGATCCGCTCATTCGGCCCGTTCTCGCCGGTGATGTGAACATGGCTGTCGATCAGGCCCGGCAGGACATAGGCTTCCTTGAGATCAATCAGCTCGGCGCCGCGCGGCGCGCGCTTGTAGCCCGCCTCAATCGAAACAATCTCGCCATCCTCGACCGTAATGGTCTGGCGGGTCAGGTAGCCTTCACCCGGCTCGGCCAGCACATGCCCCGCATGGATCAGCGTCGTCTCAGCCATTGCCGCGCCGCTCATCACGGTCGCCAGCGCCGCGCTCGCGGTCAGTTTGGTCATCATCGAAGTCATCAGGTCAGCCTCCATCAGGGTGTCAGGATCATTTTCATTGCGCCATTCTCGCGCGCGTCAAACATGCGGTACGCCTCTGCTCCCTCCGACAGGGGCATATGGTGAGAAATGGTGCGTTCCGGGGTCAGCTTGCCCGCCTGCACCAGAGGAATCAATTCCGGCCAATGCTGCGGCACCGAACAGGTGCCCGTCCGGAAGGTCAGATTCTTGATAAAGGCGAGCGCCATCGGGAATTTGAAATCCATCGTCTGGTTCACGCCGATGCACGAGACCGTGCCCGCCGCCTTGGCCAGTTTCAGCGACAGATGGATCGCCGGGTCTGCCCCGACGCATTCCACCACGCTGTCACACATCCGGCCCCTGGTCTGCTCCGCGATCACCGCCTTGGCCTCACCCGCGTCCAGCGCAATCGCGCCCATCGCCTCGGCCAGGGCACGCCGCTCCGGCACGAGGTCGATCGCATAGACTTTCGCCGCGCCCATCAGGAATGCGCCCTCTACGGCCATCAGGCCAATCGGGCCGCACCCGACCACGGCGACCGTCGCGCCCGGATGGATGTCCGCGCCCTTCAGGCCGTGCCACGCCGTCGGCAAATTGTCCGTCAGCAGAACGGCCTGGTCATCGCTGATCCCGTCCGGAATGCGCGCCAGCCCGAAATCCGCGACCGGCACCATGGCATATTCGGCCTGTACGCCCTGCAGGCCGGGGCCGAGCCCATAGCAACGCCCGCCATGCGTGTCGCACTCATTCATGTTGCCCGACATGCACGGGACGCACGCACCACAGCCCACAGCGGCCGAGATCATCACCCGGTCGCCTGCGCGGAAACGCGACACGCCGCTGCCCGTCTCGACAATCTCCCCGACCGCCTCATGGCCGACGCAATAGCCAGTCTCCTCGCTGAAACCGTGCCCCTGATAGATATGCAGGTCCGACCCACAGATGCCGCACGCCGTCATCTTAACAATAGCGCTGCGCGTGTCTTCTGGCTTCAGCTCAGGCGCCTCGCCATAGGCAATGTCGCGCGTGCCCTGATACAGCAATCCCTTCATGCGATCCTCCTCAGGCCGGCAGCCGGTCGGCGGGATAATGCGGATAGCTCGCTTTCATCACGCCATGATTCAGCAGCATCTCGGCGACCTGCTTTTCGCCCGCTGCATCGAAGAAGCGCGTGCGGATCCAGTAATTCTCGACCCGGCGGCTTTCCGACAGCGCCACGACTTCCCGGCGCAGCACATAGGTCTCGCCGACCAGCAAGGGCCCCTCAATCATGCGGATTTCCAGATCGGCAAACAGGCCAATCGCCGGCTGCTTGACGCCAAACGCGGAATTCCGGTTGGAGTAATTGCCCAGCACACTGACCATCTCCAGCGGCACGATGGACTTGCCCCATTTGCCTGCCGACCCGTCGGAATAGACATCCATCGGCTCGGTGATGACCTTCAGTTTGTCGGCCAGCGAGAAGGGGTAGAGATTTCCCATATGCTGGTCCGGCCCCATCGTGACCACTTCATCCGCCGCGCCGGTCATGCCGACATGCAGATCCGCGAGGATCACGAGATCGTCCGCCGGGCGCAGCTTCGCCATGCGCGCCTCCAGCAAGGTCTCGCCATGATCCGGCCCGATGGAGGCGCTGGCCTCCAGAACCGGCGTGCCATCTTCCTTGAAGGCCCGGCACACCGTCCGCGTCTCGCCAGCGGCCGGCCGGTCGACTTCGACCCGCACCTTCTCGCCCTCGAACACCATGTTCAGGAAGTGGCTGGAGAAACAGCCCCGCTCGAACCAGGCATCGCCCCAGATCTCCGCCAGGTACGGCACGAATTGCGAGAAATGCGTCGGTCCCTCGATTGGCCCTGCCTTGATGCCCAGCCGTTCGGCTTCGGAATCATCATGCAGGCTCTTGTGTCCGCCATAGGATTGCTCTTGCAACATCTGGGCGGGCGCACGCAGCGGCCCTTTGAGCGTCTCGGTCATTGTCTGGTCTCCCTCGTCAGTCTCAGTCTCTTATATGTCGGCGTCAGTGTCGCGCGATCGTTTCGGATCCAGCCTGACAGAAATCAGTGCCAACGTCAGCAGGATTGCCGACATGACCAGCGCGAGCGTCGCCGTGCCGTGCCAGCCCCAATGCTCATACACCCATGTCGCGCCCCAGCTCGCCAGCCCGCCGCCGACGAACATCAGCACGATATACGCCGTCATCAGGCGGGTGCGCACTTCCGGCGGCTGGTTCAGGAAGGTCATGCGCCCGGTCACATCCACCAGCGGCCCGACCACATTCATCAACATCAGCGGCACCAGCAACAGCCAGAGGCTATGCCCGAACACGCCGAGCAGGCAGACACCGGAAAACTGGATCAGCGCGACAAACGCCCGCAAGCGCCGCGGCCCGATCCGGTCAGCCCATTTTCCGAAGAAAGGCGTGGTGAAAACATTCATCAGCGACAGCGCGGCCAGATAGCCCACCGTATCGGCGCCATAGCCCATTTCCGGGCTGGTCAGATAAAGCCCCAGCCCTAGCCAGACCGCCAGGAAGATGCCGAAGCCCAGCCCCTGAATGGTCCCCGACAACAGGACTTCCGGATGGCGGCGCACGACGGGGAATACCGACACGACCAGCCGCAGATAACTGCGGCCCGACCGCGACTCGTCGCGTTTCTGGCGCTCGTCCATGATCTGCGGCAGGAGCAGCGTCACCCCGCCCATCAGCGCCGCCGCCACATAATAGACCGTCCGCCAGCCATAATGCTCGCCCAGCCAGCCGCCGCCGACCCTCGCGACAAGGATGCCCGCGATCACGCCCGTTGCCAGCATCGCCGTGGTCTGGCCGAGGCGGCGCACCGAGACACGTTTCGAGGCATAAGCGGGCAACAGGTAGGGCGTGATGGTCGAGAAGCCGAGAAAGGTCGAGCCCGCCACGAACAGGCGGAAATCCGTTGCGAGCGCCATTGCGACGAGGCCGAAGAACTGGCCCGCCGCAAACACGGTCGCCAGCCGCCGGTTCGAGAACCGGTCGCCCAATGGCAACAACAGGAAGATGCCGAGCGCCAGCGCAATCTGGTTCAGCGCCGGCACCAGCCCGATCTCGGACGGCGACACGCCGAAATCCTCCGCCACCAACGCGATGATCGGATGGATGTAATAGGCGTTCGCGGTCACCACCGCGCTGGCCAGCGTCAGCAGCCAGATGTCGCGGCGGCCCAGTTGCCTGTACTCAGATCCGCTGCCCGGCGGGCCGGACGGCGCAGAACTCACCCGGGCATCCCTGCGCATCGGGCAAAGTCGGCGGCAAACTTGGCCAGCGGTACAACGCGCGCCGCATTCGACTCCGCATTGGCGCTATTGGCCGTGCCGTCGCGCACGCGGCCGATGATACCTTGCAGAATGCCCGCGAGCCGGAAGCCATTATAGGCGAAGTAGTAATCGAGTTCCGGCAGGCCGTCGCGGCCCGTATGCTTGCAGTACATGTCGACATATTCGTCCATGGTCGGGATGCCCCAGGCCTCCAGATCATCAATCGCCATGATCGAGCCGCGCGAAGTATCTCCCGGCGGCATTACCCAGTTCATCAAATGATAGGAGAAGTCGGCCAGCGGGTCGCCCAGCGTGCAGAGTTCCCAATCCAGCACCGCGATCACTTTCGGTTCGGTCGGGTGCAGCACCATATTGTCGAGGCGATAGTCGCCATGCACGATCGTGGTCTTGTCACCAGCCGGGATGTTCTTCGGCAGCCATTCGATCAGCTGCTCCATCTCCGGAATGTGAATCGTTTCAGACGCCTTGTACTGTTTTGTCCAGCGATGGATCTGGCGGGCCACATAGTCGCCTTCCTTGCCAAAGCCTTCGAGCCCGGCGGCGCGCCAGTCGACATTGTGGAGATCGGCAAAGGTCTTCACCTTCGCCTCATAGATCGCGCGGCGCTCGGCCGGCTCGTAATCAGGCAGCGTGCCATCCCACAGGATACGGCCTTCCACCATGTCCATGATATAGAACATCGTGCCGACGACGCTCTCGTCCGTGCACAGGCCATACGGCCGCGCCACCGGATAGCCGAGCGGGTAGAGCGCGGAAATCACGCGATATTCCCGGTCCACGGCGTGCGCGCTCGGCAACAGCTTGCCCGGTGGCTTGCGACGCATGACATATTTCTTGTTCGGCGTGACCAATTGGTAGGTCGGATTGGACTGGCCGCCCTTGAACTGGCGCACTTCCAGCGGGCCCTGATAGCCCTCGACATTGGCGTCCATCCACGCGGCGAGCTTCGCCTCATCGAATTTGTGCGACTCGACCACAGGCTTGGTGCCTGTGAACAATTCTGCAGCGGATTCTCCCTCGGCCATTTTCTGCCCTCTTTTGTTCAACTTTGCCTGTCATACCATACTCACGGCTTACGCGACGCCAAGGCCTTCCGCGACGTCCGCACCGGCCAGTTCACATGAAAGGTTCGCACCGTGCGAAAAATGGAGACCCTTGCCACAGCCCTCGCTTTGCTCAGTTTAGCCATGCTCACCCTGGCGGCAATTCTGGTCGTCATCCTTGTCCGCGAGATCGCTCTTGTCTTCCAGTATCTGAAGCGTACCCTTCATCCGTCCGACCGCCCGGCTCAAAGCCATCTTGTTCACACGCTCGAAAGCCCGATTGTCCATGTCACGCTTCCTGATCCTGCTCTGCCTCTGTTTCCTGCCCTTCCAGGCCCGCGCGGCCGAGATTGACCCGGACCGCCTGATCCGTCCCGAATTGCTGGGCAAGGCCGTCAAGGCGATGAGCCGTCACGCCGATCTCACCCATTCGCGCCAGCTGGTCGTGGTCGATTACAGCCTTCACTCCGCCAAGGAACGGCTTTTCGTCGTCGATCTCGATACCGGCCTCGTCTCTGCGTACCGGACCACGCATGGCCGGGGCTCGGACAAGGATCATGACGGCTTCCTCGATGCCTTCTCCGATGTGCCAGGCTCCTCGGCGAGCCCGCAAGGCGCCTATCTCACGGCCGAGGAATATTACGGCAAGCATGGCCGCTCGCTGCGTCTCGACGGCCTCGACAAAACCAATGCCAATGCCCGACGCCGCGCCATCGTCATTCACTCCGCCGCCTATGCAGAACCTGCGATGATCGAAAACTATGGCCAACTCGGGCGGTCCAATGGCTGCATCGCCTTCTCGCGCGCCGACCTCGACACCTTCATGACCCTCATCCCGCAAGGCACGCTGATATACGTCGGGCGCTAAGCCTCCCGGAAAACGCTTGTCACCCCCCATTCGCGGCCTAAAGTGCCCGACTGGGGGACGAAAACATGCTGGCAGGCGATACGTCTGATCATCTTGGGACAAATTGTGCGAGGCCGGACGCCTCGTGAAACTTCCATCCGTCATGTCCCGTCTGCGACGCAAGCCAGCGCGTGTTGATACACCGCCCCTACCGCCCGCCTCGACATCCCCGACAGTGCCACCCGACGCGCCGCGCCGCGCCCCGCTGGAGCGGCTCAATCGCTGGCTGACCCTCGCCGCGAATGTCGGCGTCCTGCTGGGCCTTGCCGTCCTGATCGTGGAAGTTCGCCAGAACGCGGCTCTGACGCGCGCGGCGATGGACCAGCAGAAGAATGATTTGCTGGCCCAGATCGAGTTCAACATCGCCAGGCCGGAGATGTCGGCCATCTGGGTCAAGGCGATCCGTACGCCGGAAGCCTTGAGCGACACCGAGATCCGGACCATCGACAGCCTTCTCATCTCCATCATGCTTCAATGGGATCAGATGTTCATGATGCAGGATGCCGGGCTGATTTCGGAGACCCGTGTCCGGCAGCATATCCAGAACACGGCGCCCTTCTATTTCGGCTCCCGTTTCGGCAAGCACTGGTGGGCATTGCAGATAAACGGCTGGGAGGGCACGGCCATGCAACAAGTCGCCGGCCCCATCGTCGAAGCCCTCGATGAGGATTTTCTGGACCGCCATCTCGACAAGCTGAAATTTCTCCCCCCCGAGGAACTGACCACAGAGTCGGAGATGCCGGAATGACCCTCGAACAAGCTGCCCTCATTGCACAGATCATCGGTGTCGTCGTTGTGGCGGCGACGCTCATCTATCTTGCCCTGCAAGTGCATCTGGGCGCCCAGCAGATGCGCTCGGAAAGCCGGCAGGCGCAGCTCACCTATGACCAGACCGGCGTGTACAAATTCGTCGACTTCCCGGAACTGGGCCGCATCTTCTCGCAGACTGAAACGCCAGGCTTCGAGGAGAAGACCAGGCTCTATTTCTGGATCATCGGCCAGATGCGGGCGCGTGAATATGAGTGGCTACAATACCAGAATGGCGCGATCACGCAGGAGTCGTGGGAGACGTATCGGGGCGTCATCTATTTCGTGCTTGGCACGCCGCGCGGGCGGGCCCTGTGGCAGCTCTGCCGGGGCTATTTCAATGCTGGCTTCGCGGACATGGTCGACGGAATGGTGCGGGACGTGCCGCCCATCGAGCTCTGGGACCAGCTGGCCGAGATCGACTAGAACCGGGGTGGGAACTTATGACGCTCGAACAAATCTATTTCCTTGCGGGAATTGTCTCATCACTTGCGGTGATCGCTTCGCTGATCTTCGTCGGCGTGCAGCTGCGACATACGGCGAACCAGCAGCGCATCGCGACCGCAGTCGGCTATTACGACATCTTCCGCGACCACATGAAAATCCTCAGCGAAGCCGGTATGGTGGACCTGTTCCTGCGTGGGCTGGACCACGGCCCGGAAGCTTTCGAGGCTGCAGACAGAACGCGGCTCAACGTGTTCTACACAATGCTCACGCGCGGCTACCAGGTGATGCACTACCAGGCTGAGAAAAAGGTCTTCGAGGAGGGGTTCTGGCTGCACTCGCAGAACCATTTCCGTGACCATCTTGCCTCCGAATATTACCGGTCCTTCTGGCGAGCGCGCCAGCACCACTTCCCGCCGGGTTTCAGGGAGGTCGTGGACGGGCTGATCGAGGACGGGCCGGTGGCACCTCTCCTTGAGGTGTCATCGTGATCCTCCGCCGCCTGACCACCGCGCTACGCAAGCAGGACTGGTTCACCGTGGCAGTCGAAACGCTGATCGTCGTGTTCGGCGTCTTCATCGGTCTGCAGGTCAATAACTGGAACGAGGCGCGCGCATACAGAGGACAGGCGGCTGATTTGATGACCCGGATGGTGTCTGAGGCAACCACAGCACGCAGCGAAATGTCGCGTTATATAGAGGTCCATCAGGGGATCAGCGATGACGCTGCCCGGTTCGCCCTGGCGCTCAGGGACAAAGAGTCCTGCATGGCCATGGGGAACGAACTGACGATCCTGATTATCAGTATCTCGGATTTTCCGCCGCCACGGTTTTCTCTGGCAAACGCTGAGCAAGCGCTGAATACAGGCAGTCTGTCGCTTATCCGGTCGACCAGTATCCGCGCCAATATTCAGACCATGACGGATGAAATGGGTTTCGTCGATCGCCAGTGGCAACGCTATATCCGCGTAAAACAGGATGCCAATCGGGCAGCGCATAGTGTGGCCGGGGTTTCGTTGACTGGCCGCAGTGACATGGAGGTGGTCCCAATGGGTGGCTACGATCCCAGCAGCTATGAATTGCTGACTCCCGAAAAGATTTGCGGAAATACCGAAATTATTGGTCTCGCCGCCAATGTTGCAGTCTTGCAAGCCATCTATGTTGACTATCTGGGTCAGGTTGCGGGGGCGCTTGACGATTATCTTGTCATTCTCGGTGAGGAGACCAGCACGTGATCCTCCGCCGTCTTACAAAACACGTCAAAGACCAGAACTGGTTCGCCGTTGCGCTCGATTTCCTGATCGTTGTCGTCGGTGTGTTCATCGGCCTCCAGGTCAATAACTGGAATGAAGCGCGTTTTGAGCGGATGGATACCCGGAATGTTCTGGAAAGGCTCGAGCGTGATTTCGAACTGCAACTCACGCTCACCAATCGCAGCATTGGCCAGCAAGTCTTGGTGCTCGAAGCAACTAGCCGGCTCATCACGGGCATTCGTACAGGCGACCTCGATGAGCAGACGCTAAACGAGGACGTCGCGCTCGTGGACTCTGTGTCGGCGTTCCCCGGACCTTCGGCCGCCTTCCAGGAACTTGTCTCTACCGGGCGCATGCGCCTGATCGCAAATGGCGACTTGCGAGACGAGCTCTATGAGTTCGACAGCGCGGTCACGTTTGGTCGCGAAGTTTTCAGTGGCTCGTTCACCGCGCCAGTCGATGAGCTGGCACGTGTCCTCGCCAGAGCGAAAATACTGGTTGCATCGGGCACCCCGTCCGAGACCTTTGCGCAAGTGGGAGCTGTTGAAACAGTCGATCACACAGTCCTGCTTGAAGATCCCGAGATCCATATTGCGTTGCAGAACGCATATCTTATCCAGGATAATTATCACCTGATCCTGATCAGGTACCGCAACCAGATCAAAGACATCCTTGAACTCCTGGCGGAAGAGCGGGAGCGGGCCTCATGATCCTGCGCCGCCTCACGACCGCGCTGCGCAAGCAGGACTGGTTCACGGTCGCCATCGAGACCCTGATCGTCGTGCTCGGCGTGTTTCTCGGTCTGCAGGTGAACAATTGGAATGAGGCCCGCGTCGCGCGCGGCAATGAGGGCCTGCTGCTTGAGCGGCTGGAAGAGGATTTCCGCGAAGCCGAAATCACGATTGCCGTGGCCGCGGCGGAGGCCCAGCAGGTTGCCGAAGACACGGGCAGGCTTGTGGAGCTCGTGCGCGCCCATGAAACGCCCCCGGAGATCGACCATCTTTACCAGCTTCTCCTTGCGCCGGCGCTCACCTCCCCCTTGCCGACGGAATCTGCGACATATCTCGAAATGATTTCCACGGGCAGCCTCTCCCAGATCCGGGACGAGCGCCTGAGGCGCGCCCTGACCAGCTACGGACAGAACATCGTCCAGTACGACAACAATTATCAGCGCGCCCTGACGGCGCAGTCATCGACCACCGCCCGCCCCTTGTACATCGACGCCGTGCGCGTGAACACGGAGCCGTCCTCCGCCACCTTCATTGTGGACTATGACTGGGCGGCCCTCCGGCAGGCCGAACCGCAGCTGCAGACAATCCTGGTGTTCCAGTACAATCTGGCCAGCATCACCCAGGCACAGCTTGATGAGGTGCGCACCATCCTTGCCTTGCTTGAAGAACCGGATTGATCCGGCCTCGGGTCCGCGTCGGGCACAACATTACTCAAACTTCACGCATCACGAAGGCGTGAGCCCCTTGGCCCCGCGGGCAGGCTTCCTAAATCAGTGTGGAGAGAGAGGTTCGCGTTCGCTGCGTCGTCCCCCCCTCCCCCAAGAGAGACGCAGCGAACCGCCCGCCATGCCATTTTCAGTTTCCCCCTACTGGTGGCATGGCGGGTCTACTCTCTCATCTCGCCCGTCCGCAGATGCCCGCGATCTGCCCCGGATCGCCCGCATCATCCGATAGCGCACCCATACCCTTGCTTTCGCGGTAGTCTCTAGTAGACCGCCGCCCATGCTTACCATTTCAAACCTCGATTTTCAGGTCGAAGCCCGGCCCCTGTTTGAATCTGCCACGGCGCAGATCTCGTCCGGCTGGAAAGTCGGCCTTGTCGGCCGCAACGGCACGGGCAAGTCCACCCTGCTGCGCCTGATCCGCGAGGATGTGGAAAACCCCCGCAATGACAGCGCCATCCGCCTGAATACCGGGGCCCGGCTCGGCTGGGTCGCGCAGGAGGTCGAGGCCAGCGACGAGACCATTCTCGACGTCGTGCTTGCCGCCGACACAGAGCGCCACGCCCTGATGCAGGAATCCGAGACCGCGACCGACCCGGACCGCATCGGCGAGATCCACGAACGCCTGCTCGACATCGATGCCTGGACGGCTGAAGCGCGCGCCGCCGAAGTGCTGAACGGCCTTGGCTTCACCACCGAAGACCTCGGCCGCGCGACCAGGGAATTCTCTGGCGGCTGGCGTATGCGCGCGGCGATTGCCGGCGTGCTGTTCTCCCAGCCGGATTTCCTGCTGCTCGACGAGCCGACCAACTATCTCGACCTTGAAGGCGCGGCCTGGCTCGAAACCTATATCAGGAAATATCCGTACACCGTCCTGATCGTCAGCCATGACCGCGAGATGCTGAACCGCTGTGTCACGCACACAATGGCGCTGGAGCATCGCAAGCTCTCGATCACACCGGGCGGCTATGATGACTGGCTGAAACTGCGCGCCGCCAAGCTCGCCCAGCTGGAATCCCAGAAAGCCAAGCAGGACAAGGACCGCCAGCACCTGCAAGGCTTCGTCGACCGGTTCCGCGCCAAGGCCTCCAAGGCCCGGCAGGCCCAGTCGCGCATCAAGATGCTGGAAAAGATGCAGGACATCTCCATCCCGGTCGGGGATCGCACGACACCGTTCCACTTTGCCCCGCCCAAGGACAAGCTTGCCCCGCCCATGCTGGAGCTGCGCAATGCCACGCTCGGCTATGGCGAGGATGCGATCATCCTCGACAAGGTAAATCTCCGTCTGGACCCGGACGACCGGATCGCGATTGTCGGCGCCAACGGACAGGGCAAGACCACGCTCGTCAAATCCATCGGCGAGCGCCTGTCCCTGATCGGCGGCGACCGGGTTGTGCCCAAGGCCGTCCGCATCGGCTATTTCTCGCAGGACCAGCTCGACGAACTCTCAGAGGGCGACAGCGTGCTGATGCACGTCCAGCGCATCATGCCGCCCGGCACGCCGCAGGCAAAAGTGCGCGGCGCGGCAGCGGCGATGGGCTTTTCCCATGAGAAGGTCGAAACCAATGTCGAAAAGCTCTCCGGCGGCGAGAAGGTACGCCTCCTGCTCGGCCTGATGTCCTCGGCGGCGCCGCACATCCTGATCCTCGATGAGCCGACCTCCCACCTCGATATCGACAGCCGCGAGGCGCTGATCTATGCGCTGAACGAATTCCCCGGCGCTGTCCTGCTGATTACTCACGATGTCTATCTTGCCGAGGCCACCGCCGACCGGCTCTGGCTGGTCAATAAGGGCCGCGCCGCGCCCTATGATGGCGACCTCGCCGACTATCGCGCCCTCGTCATGAAGGCCGACCGCGACGACACCAAGGGGGCCAAATCCGCCAAACAGGCCAAGCCCGCCGCGCCGAAGGACACCTCTCCCGAAGAGAAGAAACGCCTCAGCGCCCTGAAGAAAACCGCCCGCGACGCCGAAGACCGCCTCGAAAAGGCAAACACCGCCATCGCGAAGATCGACGCCAAGCTCGCCAGCGGCAATCCGGCCCCGGACGAACTTGAAAAACTTCTTAAGGATCGCGCCACCCACGCCGCCAAGGCCGATACCGCCGAAACCGAATGGATGGAAGCCGCCGAAAAACTGGAAGCGGCAGAGAGCTAGGGGCTCTCGCCTTCCAGCAGCGGGCCCGGCGGCGGGATCACACAGGCCGCGACCAACGCACCGAGCGCCAGGATTGCCCGGCCTGCCCAGTTGAAGGCCCTTGATCGGAATGCCCCGGACATAAACTTGCTCATGATCCGGGCTCCAATATTCCTATTTCAGGGCGCGCCAGCCAATGTCCCGGCGGCAGAAGCCTTCCGGCCAGTCGATCGCATCCACGCCCGCATAGGCCCGTGTCACCGCTTCGCGCAGATCGTCGCCACTGGCCGTCACGGCCAGCACGCGTCCGCCATTGGCGAGCAGTGCGCCGCCCTCATCCATGTCCGTACCCGCCTGGAACACGGTCACGCCGGGCAGGTCATTGGCCGTCTTCACCCCGCGAATGACCGAACCCTTGGCATAGCTGCCGGGATATCCTTCCGTGGCCAGAACAATCGTCGCGGTCGGCTCGAACCGGTCCAGTTCCAGCAGCGCCTCGAACGCTTCTTCATTGCCCTCAAGGCCGCCCGTCGCCGCGCCGAGGATCGCCGGCACGATGTCGCCCGCGAGGCCCTTCATCAGCACCTGGCATTCCGGGTCGCCGAAGCGCGCATTGAACTCGACCACTTTCGGCCCGTCCGCCGTCACCATGATGCCGACATAGAGCACGCCCTGATACGGCATGCCGTCCGCCTTCATGCCTTTCAGCATGGGCTGGACGATCTCGGCCTTCACGCGGGCAAGGATCTCATCCGTCACGACCGGCGCCGGCGCATAGGCGCCCATGCCGCCCGTGTTCGGCCCGGTATCGCCATCGCCCGCGCGCTTGTGGTCCTGCGCGGCAGGCAAATAGATCGCGCCCGTGCCATCGGTGATGACGAAGATGCTGGCTTCCTCGCCATGCATGAATTCCTCGATCACCAGCGTCGCCGACGCGTCGCCGAACTTGCCGGACAGCATCTCGTCGATCTCGGCATCGGCCTGGTCCAGCGTCTCGGCGATCACGACGCCCTTGCCGGCGGCGAGGCCATCGGCCTTCAGCACGTAAGGCGCTTCGAGGGTGCGCAGATAGGATTTCGCCAGCACCGGATCGGTGAACTCGCCATAGGCCGCCGTCGGTACGCCATACTGAACCATGCGCGCCTTGGAGAAGGCTTTCGAGCTTTCCAGCTGGGCGGCCTGCTGGCTCGGCCCGAACACGTCGAAGCCGCGCGCCCGCAAGATGTCCGACAAGCCCGCGGCCAGCGGCGCTTCCGGCCCGATCACGATCAGGTCCGGCTCGACCTGCAGGGTCAGCTGCACCAGCTTCTGAATGTCGGTGACGGCCACGTCAAAACAGGGGCCAACATCGTCCATGCCGGGATTGCCCGGCGTCGAATGCACCATGTCCACCAGCGGCGACTGTGCCATTTTCCACGCCAGGGCGTGTTCACGCCCGCCCGATCCGATCAGAAATATGTTCATGACTGCGCTCATTGCGCAGGTTGGCGACCGGAATCAAGCCCTCAAAGGTGTCGCGGAGCGGGGAAGACCACCGCCCTGTCCCCGGTTCACTCCGGCGTGTCTGCTGGAACTATCGCGGCGTTTACAAGCGGTTACAGGTTTGGCGCCCCGGCTTCGGCGCGCGCCAATCCATCTGAGCGCTGGCGCGGTCAGGCTCAGCCTCATGACATCGCCGCTCCCTCCCGCCCTTCAGGGCCTCACCCGTTTTTGGTGGGACGCCGCCGATTATCTGGCCTCGGCGGCCCAGAAACGGCTCGGCCTGTGGCCCGTCGCGGCAAAGCCCTTCCTGCCGCGGGCCGAACTTGAGCGGCTCGCCGGCCTTGTCGGCTTCCTGGAGGCCGTGCTCCGGCGCCTGTTCTGCCTGGCAGCCCTGGAGCTTGGGCCGCTGCCGCCGCAAGCCCCCGCGCCGATCCAGCCGCCCCGCCGGGCAGGCACGCCAGTCCCGGCGGGCGCTCAAAGGGGAGCCAGATCGGCCGCGCCGCGCTTTCGCCTGAGAGAAGGTGCCCGTCAGGCGTCCCGGACGCCCCCGAAACCCAGCTTCCGCACCGGCCCGCGCATCCGCTTCCTCGACGCGGACACGCCGGTCGACCTCAGAGACTATCCCGCAAAGCCAACTGACATTTTACCTGCAGGAAAATTCGTCCGACGGTTGCTGGCGATTAACCATGCCCTCGATCATGCGGCCGAATATATCGACCGGATGCGGCGTCTCATGGTTACAGGAACACGGCCTATCCGGGCCTCTGTTCCGCCTGCCTTCCGCTCGCGCAAACTGAGGCATCTGCAACAGGAAAGCGCCCGCCAACTCCACGCCCTCACAAGCGATTTGCTACCGCCCGACACATCCTGAAACAGCCTGAAAATACAGGCTGTTTGCGCGTCGCCCCAGGGCTGTCGCGCCGCACGTGCTGGTTAAGAGACTCTTTCCGCCCCCGGAGAAATTTTACCCCCCGATTTCACCGAGAAGTTATCCCGTTCTGCGATTGTGCGCCGAGAACCTTTTAAGGCCAGGTGCGGCCGTATCCGGGGTGGGCAAGATGAAATACACAACATTCGCTGAGCAAGTCGTCAATAAATTTCGCCGGCTGAAGCATGACACAGAGGGCAACATCGCGATCATTTTCGCGCTGATGACCATTCCGCTTTTCCTTCTCATGGGGTTCGCGATCGACCTGCAACAGGTCAACACGGCCAAGAACCGCGTCCAGTTCATTCTGGACAGCGCGGTCATCGCCGGCGCCCGCGAAATGCAGGAGGGCAAGTCCGACACCGAGATCAAGAAATATCTCGAGAACTATTTCAAGTCGGCCATGAAAGCCCAGGGCAAGGGCACCGATTGTGCCGACCCGGTTCCGACCATTTCGAGCGGGTCGCAGGACATCTCGGTGAGCGTCCGGTGCGCGCAGCCGACCTCGATCATGCAGCTCACCGGCACGAAGGAACTGAATTTCGGCGTCACGTCCGCTTCGACCTACGGTATCGGCAAGGTCGACATTGCCTTCGTCTTCGACATCTCGGGCTCGATGAGCGGCAGCAAGATCTCCGCGCTCAAGAGCGCCGCCGACACGGCAATCAACGTGCTCGTGCCCGCAGATGATGATGGGACGACCGGAGAAGTTCGCATCGGCATGGCATCCTATTCTTCAATGGTGGATACCAGCGAAGAATACTTCAAGAAAGTGACGGACGAGAATCCGACTCGCACGTATTACTACACCTTCCAAAAAGACGTTAAAGTTGGTGAAGAGACATACTGCAGCCGGTACAAAAGAAACGGCCAATGCAAGAAATGGAAAACGCGTGACGTCTATGAAAAGCAAGACGTCACCGAATCCAAGACGATCACCAATACATGCGTGAAAGAGCGCATCGGTAGCGAGCAGTTCTCTGATGAGAATCCGGGCCCGTATGCATGGGTCGAAGCCTCCCGCGTGTATGGATACGATTCAGGCGGCAACGTCTATTGGAAGGGCGAAGATGGTCGATCTTTCTGGGGCAATTATGCGCCATGTAACCCGATCGGCCCGCTGCCCATGACAAGCAATCGTGATAAATTGTTCGACTATATCGACGATCTCGAAGCGAGTGGCGGTACGGCCGGACACATCGGCATTGCATGGGGCTGGTACCTTATCGCCCCTGAATGGGATGTCATATGGCCTGCCGGTTCGGATCCATATCCCTATGACGAGCCCGATTCGGCCAAGGCCATGATCGTCATGACCGATGGTGACTTCCTGAATTGGTACGACAATTCCGAGGGCAACTCTTTCGATCAGTCGAAGAAAATGTGTGATGCCATCAAGGAAGAAGGCATCAAGGTCTACACAGTGGCTTTCCAGGCGCCGAAACAGGGCCAGTCCATCCTCAATTATTGTGCTTCGGGCGAAGACTTCGCATTTACCCCCGAAAGCTCCGAGGAATTGACCGAAGCCTATACCAAGATCGCCCAGTCCATCTCGGACCTGCGCATCCGGTATTGATCTCTCTCAGGCAGCGGTGCCCAGGCATCGCTGCCAATCTTTTTTGCTCCCCAATTCCTGTTTCGTTTCAGGGAGTTGAATCTCCCTTGCCCGGCCCGCAAGGTGCGTGATCTGGGTTATGGACAAACACCTCTGATCCGCCTTAAATAGGAAGTTGAAAACAGCGCATCGGGCGCTGCACACTCTTTTCGGGAGCCCCGCATGAAACGGGATCGTCTGTCTAGCGCTCCCTCGCCGGTTGCGACCGCTCCTGCCCTCTCGGCAGCGGAGAGCTCTTGGCTTAGTGCCATCATCGCGTCCTCCTCGGATGCCATCATTTCCAAAACCCTGGACGGCATCATCGCCAGCTGGAACCCGGCTGCCGAGCGCGTTTTCGGCTATATGCCGAGCGAAATCGTCGGCAAGTCCATCCGCCTGCTGATCCCCGAAGATCGCCAATCGGAAGAGGACGAAATCCTCGCCTCGATCCAGGCTGGCCGCACCGTGTCGAATTTCGAGACCGTCCGCCTGCACAAGGATGGCACTCCCATCCCTATCGTGGTCACGGTCTCCCCGGTCCATGATACGTCCGGCAAGATCGTCGGCGCCTCCAAGATCGTGCGCGATATCAGCAGCGAATACGAAAACCGCGAACGCCTGAAGGAAAGTGAAGCCCGGTTCGAGGCGCTGGCCGACAACATGTCCCAGCTTGCCTGGATGACCAATCCTGACGGCTACATCTTCTGGTACAACAAGCGCTGGTACGACTATACCGGCACCGATGAAGCGGCAATGCAGGGCTGGGGCTGGCAGACGGTCCACCACCCCGAACATGAAGCCCGCGTCGTCGAGCACTACAAGCACAGCATGAAGACGGGCGACATCTGGGAAGACATCTTCCCGCTGCGCGGCAAGAACGGCAAGTTTCGCTGGTTCCTGTCGAGAGCCCATCCGATCCGCGACGCGGACGGCAACATCCAGATGTGGTTCGGCACGAACACCGACATTACCGACCAGAAGCAGCGCGAAGAGCGCATCCAGCTCCTGCTCGGCGAGGTGAACCATCGCTCCAAGAACATGCTCACCCTGGTCCAGGCGATTGCGCGCCAGACCATGGCCAGCGGCGAGAATTTCATGGACCGGTTCGCCGAGCGGATGCGCTCGCTGGCCTCCAGCCAGGACCTGCTGGTCAGTTCCGGCTGGCGCGGCGCGCGGGTCGAAGACATCATGAATTCCCAGCTCGCCCATCTTGAAGATTTCATCGACACCCGGATCTTCCTCGAAGGCCCGCATGTCCGGCTGACGTCTGCGGCCGCCCAGTCGCTCGGCATGGCCCTCCACGAACTGGCCACCAATGCCGGCAAGTATGGCGCGCTCTCCAATGATACGGGCCAGGTCCACATTCGCTGGAATGTTCGCCAGGAAGAGAGCACCAACCGGTTCGAAATCAGCTGGACCGAAAGCGGCGGCCCGCCGGTCACCGCGCCCGACCGGCGCGGGTTCGGCTCCACGGTCATCGAAAAGATGACCCGCATTGCTTTTGGCTATCCCGTGAAGCTGGAATTCGCCCCCGAAGGCCTGCAATGGTATTTGATCAGCGTGGATGATCGCGTCTTCGAAGCTGATTTCGTGGCCGAAGTGGACGATTCCTCCTTGGACCTGTCCCGGCCGCCGAGTACCCCCAATGTGGCCCAGCCAGCCAATGGGGGTCGCCGGGTCCTCGTTGTCGAGGACGAAGCCATCATCGCCATAGACATGGCCGCAGCGCTGGAAGATGCCGGCTATTGCGTGGTCGGGCCAGTCGGCTCGGTCTATGAGGCGATGAAGCTGCTCGACGAGCACACATGCGATTGCGCCGTGCTGGACATCAATCTGACCGGTGAGACCTCCTCCCCCGTGGCCAACCGGCTGATCGCGCATGGCATTCCGTTTGTCACCGTCTCCGGCAACACACCGGAATCGAGTGGCGAAGAATTCAGTCAGGCGCCCTTCCTGTCGAAACCGATCGTGACCAGCAAGCTGCTCTCGAAGCTTTCGCTGATCCTGTCGGAGCCTGACCGCAAGGTCAGCTGACAGGCATATCGATCGGGGATTTGATAAGGGGGACTTCCGCCCTCACCTGGACGCCATCCGCCGCAAAGGTCCGCGTTGCCTTTATCTTGGGGAACATCTCCAATAATTGGGAGCCGAAACCGAATCGTGTCGGCGGGCGCACATCGGGCACACCCGTTTCGGTCCAGTGGGCATGCAGGGTGCGGCCTTCCATATACCATTCGAAATCGAGATGACCGGTTGGCACGCTGAAGCATCCGAACTTGCGGGCGTTCGCCGCAAGTTCATGGATGATCAGGGCGGCATCCTTGCTCGCCTTGACCGTCAGCAGAATATCGTTCCCGCGCAGCGTGTAGCGATCACTGCCCCGGCCCAGCAGGCCCTCAAGCTCATCGGAAGCAATCTTCCGCAAGCTCAGGCCCCTCCAGTCATTATTGTTGAGGCTTGTATATATGCGGCTCATCGAGACCAGCCGCTCGTTGAAATCGTCGACAAATGTCTCGATATTGTCGGCTGTAGCGCCGGAAATGCGTGAGGTCGCCATGATCACCGAGAACATGTTCCGGACCCAGTGCGCCAATTCATTGTGCATGAACTCGTTCTGGCGTTTCAGCTCGACCTGAGCCGTAATGTCGTCGGCCCGTTGGATGATGTGTGTGACCCTGCCCTGGGCGTCCCGATACGGATCCTGGACAGCCTGCCAGACCCGCATCTCCCGCGAGCCATTAGGCATCACGATTTCATAGGGCACAGCATCCAGGGTGGTCGTCTCTCCCGCCAGCGCGCGACGCATAAGCGCCTCAACCGGCGCGCGCCGCTCGGGAACCTCCGGAAAGATATCGAAGATGAACTGCCCATCGACCTGTTCCCAGGTCGTGTTGGTCACCTCCAGATACGCCTTGTTGGCGTAGACGAAGCGTAATTCGCTGTCATAGACGACCAGCGGCAAGGCCCATCTGTCCGCAACACTGGCGAATGCCAGATTGGGCAGCGTATCCAGCAGCCTGGAAGAATGATTCATGGCGCAAACACTTCTCAATTCACCTGACCGAAAACATCCACAAGGAATGTTAACCCCTCATGACTGCAGCGGCCAAATGTCAGCACACTTGCCCTTCCGCGCCTGCGCCTTATGACTGTCGGAATGCCTTCTGAATCGCCACCTTCCAATGATGCCGCCCTGTCGGTCTCCGACCTTGCCGCCAGCCTGAAGCGGACGGTCGAAACCAATTATGACCATGTCGTCGTACGCGGCGAGCTGGGCCGGGTGACGCTTGCCCGGTCGGGCCATATGTATTGCGACCTCAAGGATGACCGGGCCGTGCTGAACACGGTGATGTGGAAAGGCCAGGTCAGCCGCCTGCCCTTCAAGCCGGAAGAAGGGCTTGAAGTCATCGCCACCGGACGCCTCTCGATCTATGAGGGTCGCTCGAACTACCAGATGATTGCCGCCTCCATGCGCCCGGCCGGCGCAGGCGCGCTGATGGCGCTGCTGGAGGAGCGGAAGAAGAAATTCGCGGCCGAGGGCCTGTTCGCGCCAGAGCACAAGAAAGCCCTGCCCTATTTGCCTCGCACAATCGGCGTCGTGACCAGCCCGACCGGCGCCGTGATCCGCGATATCCTGCACCGCATCCGCGACCGTTTCCCGGTCCGCGTGATCGTGTGGCCGGCCCTCGTGCAAGGTGACAGCGCCGCCGGACAGATCACCGCCGGCATTGAAGGCTTCAACGCCATGACCGGCGAGGATCGCCCGGACGTGCTGATCGTCGCGCGCGGCGGCGGCTCCATCGAAGACCTCTGGCCGTTCAATGAAGAGGCTGTCGTCCGCGCGGCCTTCAACAGCGAGATCCCGCTGATCTCGGCGGTCGGCCACGAGACCGACACGACCCTGATCGACTATGTGTCCGACGCGCGCGCGCCAACGCCGACCGGCGCGGCCGAGATTGCCGTGCCGGTACGGTCCGAACTCCTGCTGATGACCGGCGAGCATGGCGAACGCCTGAAGCGCGCCCTCGCGCGCCGCACCGGCCAGTCCCGCGACAAGCTGGCCGCCGCCCGCCTGCCCCGGCCTGAAACCCTGCTGCAGGCCAAGCGCCAGCGCCTCGACTATGCCAGCGCCAGCCTGCCCAGGGCCGCCCTCGCGCTTGTCCAGACAGCCCGTGTGCGCCTGTCGCGCATGGCGATCAGCCCGGCCAGCCTGAAATCCGATATCCGTGCGTCCAAGCTGCGCCTGCGCGATACCGCCGTGCGCGCCCGCCCGGCCCTGACGCGCCTGATCGAGAGGCGCCGCACCGCGCTCGCCTCACAGGGCAAGCTGCTGGAGACTCTGTCCTACCAGTCCACGCTGAAGCGCGGCTATGCGATTGTTCGCGATACGGACGGAAACCTGATCCGTTCGGCGGAGGCCGCTATCGCCAGCCCGGCCTTCCGGGTCAGCTTTGGCGATGGCGACGTCATGGCCCGGCCGGATGGCACACTCCCGCCGCCTCCCCCTTCAGCCGCGCCGAAGACCCAATCGAAGCCGGCCTCCCAGGCTGGCGAGGCGAAACCGAAGGGCGACCAGGGCTCACTGTTCTGAGCGCAAGGCCGATCAGGCCCTGAAACCGGCCCCGTGATTCTGTCTCCAGCCTGCCCATTTGTTGAGCAAGCCTGCCCGGTGCGGCAAATTGGCGTTTATTCATCGCGAGACCGAATGTCAGATTTAATTCATCCGTACACTTTGGATCGGTAGTTCCAAGCGCACTTTCCAGAACTTTTCATGACAAGTCCGAAGGTTTTTTCCCGCCCTGCGAGAACGCGCTTTCTGCTGTCATCATTGTAGCAAAACTTTGATTTGAGCCCGCTCGTCCCGCTCAGTACCCACCGCGCGACAGCGCACGGGGCGCCTACTCAACGGGTCAAAACATGAAACACGCATACCTCTCCGCGACGGCCGTAGCCGCGCTCAGCCTCTCCGGCCAATTATCCGCTCACGCACAGGATGCCGGTACGGATCAGGCACGCCACCTCGAAGTCGTGACCGTCACGACCCAGAAGCAGCAGCAATCCCTGATCGACGTGCCGATCAATGTATCCGTCGCAGACCAGAATCTGATCGACCTGCTCGCAGCCGATGATTTCGAGGATCTCGGCAATTTCGTGCCGGGCCTGCAGGTTCAGGCCCAGAGCCTCAACGCACCGAGCTACTCACTGCGCGGCGTGGTCTCGGATGGCGGCACCCCGCGCGTCGCCATGTTCCAGAACGGCGTCGCCATCGGCAACGTCCCGTTCGCCACCAACCTCGGCATCTATGACATGGAGCGGGTCGAAGTGGTCAAAGGCCCGCAAGCCACCCTGTTCGGTCAGGGCGCGCTGGTAGGCGGCGTCAACTTCATCCAGAACCGCGCCTCGCTGGACGGCAATTCCGGCAAGGTCAGCCTCGAAGGCGGCGATTACAGCTTCCTGCGCGGCGAAGGCCATTACAATTACGTGCTCAGCGATACGCTGGCCCTGCGCGTGGCCGGTCAGGTCAAGAACATGGACGGCTATGTGCCCAACACCGCCAACTCGCCGGACCTGATGGGTCAGGACACGCTGGCTCTGCGCACGGCCCTGCACTGGGAGCCAACCGGCCAGCTGCGCGCCGACCTGTTCGTCAACTATCAGGATGACGATTCCACCGGCACACAATTCACCTCCGGCTTCTTTGAAGTGAATGGCAAGGTCGATCCGTTCGGCGCCACGGCCATGAACGTCAATGACGACCAGGTGCGCGGCAAGCTCGGCAATGACCGAGAGCTGTTCTACGTCACTGCCAATGTCGAATACGACCTCAATGATGCCTGGTCGCTGACCTCGCTGACCGATTACCGGAATCTGTTCTCCAATGAGGCCTGGGACTCTGATGGCGCGGCCTTCAACCTGCTGCAATTCTATCAGTCCCGTCAGGCCAACACGTTCAGCCAGGAATTGCGCCTGAACTATGATGCCGGCGGGAAGCTGTCGGCCTTCTTCGGCGGCAATTATTTCACCGTGACCGGCAAGGACATCCTGCGCTTCTCGACGGACGAAACCTATGCCCAATCCCTGTTTGCCCCGACCCTGGCTGGCGCGGCTGGCCTGACGGTCGAACAGGTGCAGGGCGCCCTCCAGCTGGCCGGCATACCCGGCGGCGCGAATTTCGGCAGCTTCGACACGCCGCTTCAGTATTCCGCCCTCGCCGCCCTGCTGCAGGGCCAGCTTGTGCCGCTCTATGACGAGCAGCTCGAAGAACAGATCTCGACCGATGAGCGCGACACGTATGATCTGTTCGGTGATGTCACCTATGAACTGACCGACCGGATCGAACTCACCGGCGGCCTGCGCTATACGAAAGAGGATCTCGCGGCGAGTTCGCTTGGGCACGTCCTGAAATCGAACCCCTATCTGGTGGCCCTCGGCGGCCTGAATGGTGTGACCCTCTCGCCATCCCTGCTGCTCAGCGCCGAGACGCTGAACAACAAGGCCTCCGCTTCGGAAGAAACCGACGGGGCCTTCACCTGGCGCCTCAACGCCGCCTATCGCCTGTCCGACACGATCAACACCTGGGTCGCCTATGGCCGCGGCCGTCGCCCGGAAGTCCTGTCGGCCTCCGGTGCCACCTACAGCGTCATCGACGCCGAAACGCTGGACAATGTCGAGGCCGGCTTCTTTGGCCGCTTCTGGGATAACCGGGTCCAGATGACCAGCTCGGTCTATTATGGCGAGTACAAGGACTTCCAGACGACCCGTTTCGATCCGGTCCAGGGCATCTTCATCACCGAGAATTCCGGCAACGCGACCCAGTATGGCCTCGAATTCGATGGCCAGGCGCTGATCACCGACAATATCCGCCTGCTCGGCACCTATGCCTACACGCATTCGGAATATGACGACAAAGACGATAACGGGAACCCGCTGCAGTTCGCTGGCAACAGCTTCCGCATCAGCCCGGAGCACAGCTTCTCGGTGGCCGCTGACATCACGATCCCGGCCGGCCAGCATGGCGATGTCTCCATCGTGCCGAGCTATGTCTGGAAGGATCATCACTATTTCGAGGATGACAATGGCTATGACTATGCCGCCGACGGCAATGGAGGCTTTGTCCGTGTGCGGGAATCCTATCCGGACGGCACCTTCGTCGACGAAGAACAGGATGCCTATGGCATCGCAAACCTGAGGGTCGGCTTCGACAGCGCAGATGATGCCTGGGGCGTCTATGTGCTCGGCGAGAACATCTTCGACGAGGAATACCTGATCGACGTCGGCAATACCGGCGGCGCCTTCGGCCTGCACACGATCATTCGTGGCAAGCCGCAAATGCTGAAAGCCGGTGCCTATATCAAATTCTAGGCCTTCCCCATTGCCGGGGCGGACAGGTGTTTGCCCCGGACTTTTCCAGACAGGACATGCGCCATGAGAAAATATTTGATCCTTGCCGGCCTTTTGCTGGCCGCCTGTAACGAGGCCGCCGACACGGTCGCCACCGCCCCCGTGGCAGAAATCCCGGCCGCTGAAACGGCTGAGGCAGATGCGCCCTCCGGATACAAGACACTGGACGGCCAGAAGCCCATCATCATCGCGCATCGCGGTGCCAGCGGCCTCTATCCCGAGCACACGTTGAAAGCCTACCAGACCGCGATCGATCAGGGGGCTGACTTCATCGAGCCGGATTTGGTGATGACGAAAGACGGCGTGCTCGTCGCCAATCATGACGGCTACCTGTCTGATACGACCAATATCGCCGAGCATGACGAATTTGCCGATCGCAAGGCGGTCCGCAAGATGCCGATGGGCGACATGGATGACTGGTGGTCCGATGATTTCACCCTGGCCGAACTGAAGACACTCAAAGCGATCCAGCGCGTCGAAGGCCGGTCGCATGATCATGATGGCCAGTATGACATCGTCACTTTCGACGAGATCATCGATCTCGTTCTGGAGAATGCCGAGAAAGGCCGGATCGTCGGCCTGCATATTGAAGCCAAATGGCCCTCCAATTTCGCGGCCGCCGGCCTCGACATGGTGGACCCGATCCTCGACACGATTGCCCGCCGCGGCCTGCGCGAAGCCGGCATCCCGGTCTTCATCCAGTGCTTCGAGCCCGGCTTCCTCGAACAGGTCGCCACGAAAAGCGACCTCCCGCTTGTCCAGAACATTGTCGGCCCGCCCTATGCGGCGCTGCTGGGCCTCGACATGAAACTGGAGGACATCCCCACCATGGGCGTTGGCGCACATAAGGCGATGATCCTGACCGAAGACGGCGGCACGACCGATTATGTCGACCGCGCCCACGCGCTTGGAAAAGTGGTTCATGTCTACACCGTCCGCGATGACGATCCGGCCGCAGGCTTCGAGACGTCAGAGCAGGAGCTGAAAGTCCTGATTGAGTCCGGCGTCGACGGGATCTGGACCGACTATCCAGAGACCGCGATCAATGTCCGCGACGAGGCCGAGTAGTCACTGACAAGACAAGCGCGGCAGAAGCCGGGCGGACTCCCTGACGAGGCTGGCGATCCAGAAGGATCGTCAGCTTCCGCCTACGGACAAGTACGTACTTGCCAGTCTTCGCAAGATTCGGTATTCCGCCCGCATGCACAAGACCGCGCGCCTCTTCCAACAACAGATTCAGCTTTCCAGGCTGGCGCGTGCTTGTGCCTGGCGAATGCCCTGCTGACGACCCATCGTTGCAGAGTGATCGACCGACAAGCCCCGCCACCCGGCGGGGCTTTCGTTTGTGTCCCGCCAGACCTTGGAGGAACAGGACCATGAGTTTTGAAACCGATGCCGATATCAAGGCGCTGACCGAGGCGTTTCGCGCCTGCTCGCTGCCCAAGGAAAGATGGACCCACGCCGCTCATTGGGCCGGCGCGCTCTGCCTGCTGTCCGAGGATGAACCCGCCGCTTTCCGTGACATGCCCGGAATGATCCGCGCCTTCAATGAATCTGTCGGCGGCCAGAACACCGACACCGAAGGCTATCATGAGACGATCACGATCGCCTCGCTGCGCGTCGCGGCCCACGCCCTGACGACCGCGCCCGACGGCATGCCCCTGCATGAAATCCTGACGCGTCTTCTGGCCGGTCCCTATGGGAAGCCAGACTGGCTGCTGGAATACTGGCAGAAGGAGACGCTGTTCAACAAAAAGGCCCGGCGCGAATGGATCGCGCCGGACCTAAAGGATTTGCCATTCCCGGAGGCACCCGCATAGCGCGGGGGCCGTCAGGGGCATTTATTTGATGTCTTCTTCCAGCACCGTCATCTGGAACTGGTAGGAGGTCTCGCCCTCGTCCACATCCTTGTAGACGACCGCCAGGAATTCGGCGCCGAGATAGCATTCGACGGAATCATCGGTCTTGTCGCGGGCGACCAGGCGCAGGCCCGGATGCAGTTTTTCCTTGAGGTAGGCTTCAAGGCGCAGCGTTTCTTCGCGCTCCATAATCGGGCTCCTTTGGGTTCTTGTTCGCGGCGCAACCTAGAGGTTTTCGATGCGGTTGCAACCGCCCAGCCTGTAAATCAGCTGCGCTCTGCCTCCAGCGCGCAATGCGCGGAGAGGTCCTCCAGCACGGTCTCGAACCGGCCGGGTAGCAGGCGCTGCAACTCCGGCTTGTCGATCTGGTCGCACGCCATCAGGGACAGGACCATAGCCGTCTCATCCTGGATGGTTTCCATGTTCTCCAGCGCTTCGCGGCTCGCCCCCGCCTGGCGCAGGGCGGCCTCATTCTCACGCGCGGCGATGTGGCGAACCGTGAGGTTCCAGGCCAGCGGCAGGATGTCGTCGATGCGCTTGGTATGATCCAGGGCGGCCGGCCAGTCCTCGTCGAGAATGTGGATGAAGCCGATATTCTCTTCCGTATAGGCGACGCCCACCTGCGTGGCACCGCGTGCGGCCCGGATGCGCGCAGCGGTGCGCAGTTCGGACAGCGCCTCCTGCAGGGCCTCTTCGGGCAAGCGCCCTTCCGGTAATTGGCGCTGGGCGGCGAGCGCGACCAGGGTCGTGCCGACGCCGTGATGCGCCATCTGCTCTTGTTCCAGTGTGATCTCTTCCGGATCGGCCACAATCAGATGCGCTGCCTCGCTGAAGGCCCGATAGGCCAGCAGGGCATCCCCGCGCTTGCGCAGGCACTGGCCCTTCCAGATCAGCAGCATGGGTTCGTGCAGATCGCGGGCGCTCGCCTGGTTCACATAATCGACCACGGTCGAGCAGCCCTTGTTCCAGACCAGCGAGGCTTCATCGGCGGCGCGATATTCCAGCATCGCAAGCCCCGCCGCCCCCATGGCCTGGTCGGGAAGGTCTTCGGCCTCCATCAATTTCTGGAACGCGGCGCGGACCTCGGTCGACTCGACCTCGCCGCCCCAATCATTCAATGCGGCCAGCAACAGCTCATGCTCCTCGTCGCTCAGCAGGCGGACGTCTCCATCATCAGCGCGCAACACCATGCTGACCACTTGCGAGGTGACGTCATTCATCGTCTTGCCCAGCACATGGCTGCGCGCAATGTTGATCGCCCGGTCCTTGTAGGCGGCGATCTGACGGGCAGAGCCAGCCTGTTGCAGCTCGCGGGACAGCTCGGCCTGGCGGCGCGCGGATTCATTCTCCTCGCGAATGGCGACCAGTTGCGCCTGTGTCGATTCCCGCTGGCGGCTGGCTTCGCCCGCCACGATGCGGAGGTTTATCTCATTGAGGCGCGCCTGATAGGCATATTCGGATTTCAGCCCCTGCAGCGCCACATAGAAATAGATCACGCTGCCGACCGCGATCACCGCCGCCGTCACCAGCAACACGGCCAGCGCCCCGATCAGAAAACGGAACGCCTTCTGCTCGCCCTGAAGCTCACGCAGCAGGTCAAGTGACGTAACGGGACTGGTGCCGGGATCTGCCTGCGGGTTCATGCCGAGCTCCTGTGTGCGAGGATGGGCGAGCTGGCCCCGTCCCAGACGGTTGATCCGAAGACGGGTTCGAGCAACAGGCGCAGGCCCGTATCCTCGTCATCTTCCCGGATGAAAGCCTCGGCGATGAGCAGCTTGATCCGCAACTGCCGCTTGCGCCACATGCGCAGCGCGGCACCGATGGCGGTGGCCACGAAAAAGTTCGACGCGCCGATGATGCGTTCCGGATTGCTGGCAAACACATCCTCGCCCAGCGGCAAGGGATAATGCCCAAGCAGTGTGGAAAGGAAGACGCTGAACGAGACCAGCGCCATGAAGATCGCCCCCAGCAACAGATACCGATTGAGCCGCGCCTCGGACTTCAATTCGGCCCGGTGGTGGCTGATCAGGGGGCTGATCGTCTTCATCTGCTACTCTCTGTCCCTCGCCACACGGAAGCCGATCCCGTCATCGCGTCCGGTATCCGGGAACCCGCCCCGTATGGCCGAGCGCACATAGGAAGGCACCTTCTCCCAGCTGCCGCCCCGCACCGCGCGGGTCCGGCAATTGCGTTCATCATAGACCGTCGCTGCGCCGAACCGGCCGAGATAGGAGCGTACACTGCAATCGGCGACCCACTCGGCGACATTACCATGCATCTCGTGCAGGCCGAAGGTGTTTGCCGGGTAATAGCCCGCCGGCATGGGGCGGCGCGGCCAGCTGCCCCTTGGACTGTCATTATAGGAGCGTGTTGCATTGAAATTGGCCTGCGTATCGGTGAGCGTCTCGCCGGTATTGAACGGGGTCGTCGTTCCAGCTCGCGCGGCATACTCCCATTCGGCCTCGCTCAACAGGCGATAAGGCTCGCCCTCCACGAGAGTGTTCAGCCAGTCAATATACGCCTTGGCTTCGACCCAGGTGATGTTGATCACCGGCAAGGCGGGTTGTTGCCATTGATCGCTGCGGGTCTCGGTGCTCGCTTCATTGCCCGTGCAGCCTCCGGCCGCGATGCAGGTATTGATCTGGCCCCACGTAATTTCCGTGGCTGAGGCGGCAAACGACTCAATCGTGGCGCGCCATTGCGGGCCTTCATTGTCCTTGCGTTCGTTTTCGGTCTCGGGCGAGCCCATCATGAACTCGCCGCCAGGAAGGGCGACCATATCCGGGCAATTGGTGCAGTCCCTGAATTTGCGCTCGGAGACATCCCCGCCCGCTTCGGCCGCCATGAAGGCCGCATTGCGCAGGAGGGTCGACACTTCGGTGAAGGCCGGAGGGGGTGTTTCCCCGCCGGAAGATGTTGCAGACGTCTCGCCCGTGCTGCGGGACACGGAATTGCGCGCGCCATAAGGCGGCGATTGGGGACTGGTGCTGACCGGGACAGGCTGGGGCGCCGCGCCGCCATTGCAGCCGGCAAAGCAGAAATCGGCGCCGGTCAGACCGGAATTGTAGAACGGTGTCTGCAGGCCATTGGTCGACTGGTTGACCCGGTCGGCCACGCGCTTGAAGACCTGTTCCGCGATGAGGTTCTGCTGCCCGATGGTCTCGGCCAGTGCCAACGCGAACGTCGAATTGCCGCCTTCGCCATCATAAGCGACATAGCCTGGCGCCGTGGAATAGGAGATGAGGAGGCCGCGCGCGGGTTTGACCTCCGCCAGTCCGCCCGCTGCACTGCGCGTCGCACTGGGCAGCGGATTGTCCCGGCAGGCATCGAGAATGACAAAATTCACGGCATTGCCAGCATGCTCGACGTAACGCAGCGCATCCCCCAGCCGCGGCGCCTGACGCCAGATATCCTGTTCGGACCGGGCATTGGCATCTACCGGCACGAGATAGTTCAGCCCCTGCGACTGGACCCCATGCCCGGCATAATAGATCAGGCCGATCGTAGCCGGGCCGCCGGCCTTCAGCCGCGCGCCGTGGCTGGCAAAGGCCCGCTCCATCTCGTCTTCTGTGCCATTCAGGACCAGATCGACGGAAAAGCCGACCTTGCCGAGCGTGTCGGCCATGAGCCGGGCATCGCGGGCCGGATTGGCGAGTTGCCATCCGCTCTGCTGGTAGCTGGAATTGCCAATGATGAGGGCGTAACGCGGAGGATCGCCGCTGTCAGCCAGGGCCAGAGGCCCCAGCATGAGGCACAGGAATAGTGTCAGTACGGTCCGAAGCATGCGGGCGTCCCCTTCCGCTGGTCGCTACATCGTCCCCCGAGCGCGCCGCATTAACTAACCCCAATTCCCCTCAGGAGAAAAGGGGCGGATGGCCGTATGCGCCGGAAAGCCGTGTCAGGCCGTGCCGGGACGCTGGGCCACGTCCGGCTGGGCCGCCAGCAGTTTCGCCTGCCCGACCCAGTCATCACGCTGGATCCGGCCCTTGAAATGTTCGAGCTTGTCATCGACCCATCTGATCTCGTCCGGGCCCCATTCGGCGATCTGCCAGAAATAGAACACCCCGATTTCATTGAGCAATTCGGCCAGCATCGGGCCAATGCCATTGACGCGCTCCAGATCATCTTCCCGTCCGAAGGCGGCCTCGACCAGGAGGTTTGCTTTGTCATCCGGGCGGCGCGCGCCCGCAATCGGGTCCACGCCGCGGCGGATTTCGACCGTGCGCACGGTTTCTGTTGCCGCTGGCGGTGGCGGAGGCGGCGGTGGAGGCGGAGGGGCCGCCGGCGCGGGTTCCGTTCTCTGCGTGAATTGCGCCGCCGACAGCGGGACGCGCTGGCTGTAGTCGATGTCGGTGCGTGTATAGGCGGTTTCCTGCAGCGTGCGCACCATATGGTGCATCGCCGCCATGCCGTATTCGATGGAGGTCAGCCGGTCCTCCACAGCGCCCATGTTCAGGCGCGCTTCCATCTTGCGCAGAGAATTGGTGACGCTGGACAGGTCCGGGTCCTGAAGCGTCAGGACCGATTCCTGCAGCGCGGCGAGGCGCCGTTCCAGAGGCGCCACATCCGGCAGGGATTGCATGTCGATCCGCAGCGCCGCCATGGACGATTCAATATTGGCGAAGCGCGCCTGCAGCGGCGACAGGTCCAGAGGCGTCCGGTCCATCGTGGAGACATGGGCCTCCAGCGCCGCGAGCTTGGAATGCAGCGCCGCCGTGCCGCCTTCGAGATCCGCCAGCTTGTTGTGGGTGAGGCGCACATGGTCCGGCGTGTTCTTCAGGTCGCGTTCCATCTGGCGGAGCGTTTCAGTCACCGGACCAAGATCGATTTCGGTCTGGGAGAGATTGCCGATAGCGGTTTCGAGCTTGGCCAGTCGCTCGCGAAGACTGTCGACATCCGGCATGCGCAGCGAGGCCAGCGAGGATGACAGGGTCTGCAGGCGGATGGTCATGCTCTCATTGTCCGCCTTGCGCTGGGCGTCCAGTCCTTCGGCAAATTCGGCAAGCCGGGCTTCCATCTGGCCAAAATCGCTGCGGATCGGCTCAAGGTCTGTCATCGGCACGTCGATGTTTTCGAGCGCCAGTTCGAGGCGCGCCAGGCCGCTATGAATCGGGCCGAGATCGACTTCCGGAATGTCCGGAAAGGCCGGCAGCTCCGGCATCGGGGGCGGCTCGCTGTTGACCAGCACGTTGACGTTGTCCTCGATGCGGGACAGGCGCGCTTCGAGACTGTCGAGGTCGGTATTCTTCAACTGGCCCACGGCCATGTCGAGATCCGCCAGCCGCGAGATGACCGGGTCGAAGGTCGAGCCACTGTCGGCAAGCCGGGATTCGATGGCTTGCAGGCGCGCATTGATCGGGGACACGTCCGGGATGGGCAGGCTGGTCAGCCGCTCTCCCATGCTGCTGAAATTGGCATACAGCTCATCCCGCGTGACGGGCGTCGGCAGGGTGGAAAGGCGCTCCTCAATCGCGGCGAAATGCGCCGCAAGGTCTTCGCGGGTTACGCCAGGCCGGGCATCGGCCAGCGCACTGCGGTCCATCAGGTCTTCATATGTCTCGGTGACATCCTCATACCGGTTGCGCATCCACCAATAGGCCAGCATCGCGCCCGCCAGCGCGGCGAACAGCATGAGCAGCAAGATCTGGATGAGAAGAAACCACATGATGTTTACTTTCGACGTATCAGGAGGAAATCATTCGGAGACACGGATCACCCGTATCTCTATTCGGCGGTTCTGGGCGCGGCCGTAGGCCGTATTGTTCGGGGCAATCGGGCTGGCATCGCCAAAGCCGGTGGCAACCAGCCGGTTCGGGGGCACGCCCCGGGCGATCAGCGCATTGCGCACGGCTTCGGCGCGCGCCTGGCTCAGCTGCCGGTTCGTCTCCGGCAGGCCGGTGCTGTCAGTGTAGCCGGCAATCCGCAGCGCGCCCGGACAGGCCCGGACCGCCTCGGCCACATCATCCAGCAGACTGGCGCTTCCGGCCCCGATCACGGCGCTGGAGGACTGGAATTCGATCCGCGTATCGCCGAGCAGGTCCGCCAGGGACGACTCGCACGAATCCACCGCCTCGCGGGAAATGATGTCGACGGCGCCCACTTCGCCCAATGGCACGGGGGCCAGCGCCAGGTCGCGCACGGTCGCTGCCTCAGCCGCAGGCAATTCACAGCTCAGCGAGAAACGATTGGTGTTGAACCCCGCTACGCCCCGATCACAGCGCGAGACGGTGTCCACGCCGCGCAAGGCAACTTCCAGGAAGCCGTCCGGCGACGGGTCGTTGGTGATCGACAGGCTGTCCTGCACAGAAACGATGCGGGGCGGGTCAATCTCTGTGCGGGCAGCAGCAACAATTTGTTCACGGACTGTATTGTTAGGCATATCGCCATCCAGCGTCAGGACGCCATTGGCGACCCGGAACGACCAGTTGATGCTGCTGGCGTCGGGGGAATCCCCGAGGGCGCTCCAGTCAAAGCCGTCACGGACCCGTGTCACGGGCCTGGCCTTGCCGAACAGGGTCGAAGCCCGCGCTTCGCGCACTGCTGACAGCGCGCCTTCGGCGGCCTGGCGGCTCGGCGGGCGCCCCTCAAGCGTCACCCATTGACCGGATACGCGGGGCCGGGCCCATGCGGCATCAATATCGGCCAATGCCTGCGCGGCGGCCCGTTCGGTCGAAAGCTGGATGACGCCGAAGGCAAATGGCCAGAGCGCAAACAACAGGAGCAGGCCAAGCGCAATGATCGGCGCACCAGCATAGGGCACAAAAGGCAGGCGGTCGCTTTGAGCGCGCCGCACCTTGCGCGTGCGCAGAAGCCGGCCTTCGGTGCTGGTGCTGTCACTCAAACTGCCGCCCTCGTTTCATATGTCGTAAACGCCCCACCCGTTACCGGGCATTGCGTCAAACATTATCTGAAACAAAGGCCTCCAACAACATTCCGATCCCGAAATGAAACGCCGGTGGAGACAATAAAGCTGTCAAAACTTGCTACAATTCAGCCGTGACGGGAGTTGTATTCACCGGGAACGCCTGTCAGGCGAAACTTGGAATTACTTGCCCATCTCGTCGGGAATCGTCTGGTCCATGGTCTGGGCCGGGTGACAGCAGGACGGACCGCTGACAATCCGGGCCGGAACGCCCGCAACGGTGCATTTGGCGGGCACATCCTTGAGCACGACACTGCCAGCCGCAACCTTGGCTTCGTCGCCGATATGGATGTTGCCCAGGACCTTGGCGCCGACAGACAGGAGCACGCCCCGGCCAATCTTTGGATGGCGGTCGCCGACTTCCTTGCCGGTACCGCCCAGCGTGACGCCGTGCAGCAGCGAGCAATCATCGCCGACAATGGCCGTCTCACCAATCGTGATGCCGGAGGCATGGTCCAGCATGACCCCCGTACCGATACGGGCAGCGGGGTGAATGTCCACGCCGAACAGTTCCGACGCGCGGCTCTGGAAATGGAAGGCCAGCGTTTCACGGCCTTCGCGCCACAGAAAATTGGCGACGCGATAAGTCTGGAGCGCGAGGAATCCCTTGAAGTAAAGAAAGGGCTGCAACATGCCGCGGCAAGCCGGGTCGCGCTCGAGCACAGCCTGCATGTCGGCTTCGGCAGAAGCCACCAGCGAGCGATGCGAGTCATAGGTATCACTCAGGATCTGGCGAACCTGCTGGGTGCTCATCACGGGATTGCCAAGCTTTTCCGCGAGATGGAAGGACAGCGCTTGGCACAGGGTCGAATGCGCCAGAATGGCAGAATTCAGATAGCTGGACAGCGTCGGCTCGTCCGCAGCAGCGGCGCGCGCTTCAAAGCGCAAGCGGTTCCAGGCGGGCGCCGGGGCGCCGATATCCGGGTTCTCTGGCATGTTTCTTCCTTCCAGTCCCTGACTAAACGACATGGGCGATTTTTGCCCAAGTGCAAGTCCTTGTGCGCCAATTACTCGGCAGGCATTTCGGAGCGGTTAAATACATGGCGCAGGGCCGTGCGAACAGGTTTTGCCGTTGTGATGCGGAAAACAGCGGGCGTGAAATAGAGCGCCAACAGGGCTGAACCGCCCACACCGCCCGAAATCCCGGCTGCCAAGGGCATCCAGAAGGAGTCGCCGCTCAGGAGGATCGGGACGAAACCGCCCATCGTCGTCAGCGTCGTGGCCACGATGTGACGGGTCGCATCGACGACGACTTCGCGCTGCGCAATCACATCATCGGCCATGGCCGCAGGACTGGCCCTCAACAGGGAAAGCACCACAATGGAGCCGTTGATCGCGATGCCGAACAGGCCGAGCCCGCCAATAATGGCGTTGAACCCGAACGGCAGGTTGAACAGCCAGACGCCGAAGAACGCAAACCCGAGCGACAAAAAGCCTGTGGCGAGCACGAGCAACATCATGCGGAACGAATTGAAGACCAGCATGATCGCACCGGCCATGACCATGACCAGCGGCACGCCGACGGCGGCAAGATTGCCGACGGCATCGCTGGAATTTTCCGCCTCCCCACCAATCAGCACTTCATACCCGGCAGGGACATGGAACCCGGTTTCCGCAAAGCGGGCCTGATAGTCTTCCAGCACGGGCGCTGGCAGCGTGTAGGGATCAAGGAAGGCGAGGATCTGGTTCATGCGCTGGCCGTTACGGCGCGTGATGACCGCCGTCTCAGGCACCAGTGTGACATCGCCCAGCGCAGAAATCGGCGTGCCGGAGCCAGACCCGACGGTAGCCGAGCGCAAATCTGTCATGCCCGACCGGCGTGACATGGGCGCGATGACTTTCACTGGCAGTTCTTCGGTTCCTTCAAGGACGGAACCGGCGCGCACGCCTTCCAGCTCAGCGCTGAGGTCTGCCGCAATGTCGGTCAGGCGCTCGCCCGCCATGGCAGAGGCGGCCTCATCGGCCTGGAGCCGCATGGTCGGCGCGCCCAGTTCGAGGGAGGCCACGGTATAGGTGACACCCGGTGTTTGTCCGAGCACGGCGCGTGTCTGGTCGCCGATCATGTCGAGCGTGTCGAAATCATTGCCCATGATGCGGAACTCGATCGGCGCATCGGCGGGCGGGCCCTGTTCAAAGGGCAGCGCCAGGAAGCGCGCGCTCGGAAACTCGTCGCGGACCCTGCGCTGAACTTCGCCCACAATCTCATGCGTGCGTTCGTTCGAATCCAGCTGAACCCACCCGGACGCAAAGCCTTCGACGCCTTCGGTATTGTTCAGAATGTTGTAATAGACACGCGGGGATGGCTGGCCGAGCACCCAGGTGACATCCTCGACGCCCTCAATCCCATTGATCAACTCGGTGGCGCGATGGACGATGTCCACCGTGTCATTGATGTCGGCTTCAGGGGAGAGTTGCAGCGACACCTGGAACTGGTCACGCTCCGTCTGCGGAAAGAATTGCGACGGCAATTGCCCGACCAGCCAGAACCCGAATATGGCCGGAGCCACACCGGCCGCGATACCCAGAAAGGGGTAGCGCAGCACAGCTTCGATCGAGGCGCGGTAGCCATCGGAGATGAAATCATTGGTCACGCCGTCGCGCCACCAGCGGCGCGGACGTTTCGGCTGGCCGGTTTCCCAGCCCCGCTTGCGGTCAAACCAACCCGCCATGGCCGGGATCACCGTGATCGAGACGACGAAGGAAGCCGAAATCGAGAAGACAACCGACAGGCCGATCATGCCGACAAATTCGCCAGCCCCGCCGGGCAACATGGCGATGGGCGCAAAGGCCAGCGCCGTGGTCAGCGTCGAGGCCGCCAGCGGCGCGGCCAGATGGTTGAGGCTCAGGCGGATGGCTTCGAAACGGGTCTGGCCCTTGGCGCGCAACTGGTCGAATTCATCGACCACCACGATGGCATTATCGATCAGCAAGCCAAGCGAGATAACGAGGCCGGTCACCGACATCTGGTGCAGCGGATGGCCGAACACGCTGAACAGGATCAGCACGAGGCTGACCGTCAGCGGAATGGCCATGCCCACCACGATGGCCGAGCGCCAGCCCATGGTTACGAACAGGACGACAATGACAATAAAGGCCGAGAAGAGCAGGTTTTTCGCAAGCCCGTTCAGCCGGTCATTTGTGTAGAGGCTCTGGTCAAAGACGGCCTCGACCTTCAGGCCGGGCGGCGCTGAGGTCGCGAAATTGTCAGAAATGGTACGGGCACTTTCGGCCCATTTGTCCACGCGCTGTCCCGGCGAGATGTACACGCCGACCAGCACGGTGCGGAGATTGTTCTCGTAGGCCTGCTGCGTTGACGGATCGGCAAAGCCCTTCTCCACCCGCGCCACATCCGCCACACGGATGGCTGACCCGTCTGGGCGCTGGAGAAGCGGAACCTGACGCACGCGGGAGATACCATCGAATTCTCCGCCGACTTCGAAACCGATCGTGCCACCTTCACCGCGTAGCCGGCCTGCGGGGGTCTTGCTGTCCGCGGAAGCGATCAGCGCGGCGGCCTGCCGGAAGGACAGACCGGCGGCAGAAAGCGCCTGCGGATCCACGACCACGCGCACTTCCTCGACCGGCATGCCATAGGTTTGGGTTTCTTCCGTGCCCGGCAAGCGCTGGAACTGGTCTTCAAGATCAAGCGCGAGACGTCGCATCACGGTCAGGGGCACATCGCCCTCGCCGGTCCAGGTCAGGCCGACCACCAGTGTCGCTGCGCCTACATAGAGGCGTTCGACCTCCGGCGCCCCGACGCCGGTCGGAAATTGCGCGCGGGCTTCGTCGACCTGCCCCCGGATCAGCGTCCAGGTATCGTCGACTTCGGCTTCAGAAAGGTCTTCCCGTATCTCGACCCGCACCTGCGAGAAGCCCGCCCGGCTGGTCGAGCTGACTTCCTCGACCTCGGGAAGCTCCATCAGGGCCGCTTCGACAGGCTCGGTAATCAACGCTTCGACGCGCTCGGCGTCTGCGCCGGGAAATGGTGTCAGGACATAGCCATACCGTTCGATCAGGGTCGGGTCTTCCTGACGGCCGAGAGTGAGCATGGCGCCCAATCCGCCGATCAGGACAACGAGGACCGCCAGAATGGCAAGGCGCGGCAGCTTGAAGAAGAGTGTCGACATGGGATCTAGCCACCATTCACGGTGGAGGCGCGGTGGGCATCCCGCGGCTCAACCGGCAGGCCGGGCACGATACGCTGCAGCCCATCGGTAATGACGCGCTCCCCGGCCGTGACGGCGCCGCGGACAAAGGCGCGGTCGCCGTCCGTATGCACCATTTCGACCGGACGGGAGGCAACCTGCCAGCCGCTGTCCGTCGGCTCGGCCACATAAATGGTCCACAGGCCGCGCGAGGCCGTCGAGAGCGCCTTGACCGGCACCCAGAAGCCCGGCTCGTCAATATCCCGCTCCATGGTCAGACGCACCACGGCGCCGGAGGCGACGATTTCGGCATCATTGATTTCAAACACGGCAGCGACGGTCCGCTGAGCCGGATCAATCACGCCGGTCACGCTGCGCAGCACGGCCTCAACCGCGCCTGTATCCGCCTGCAAGGTATAGGCATCTCCAGGTACAAGGCGCGCCGCGCTGTTGGCGGGCAGGCCGATGCGCGCTTCGAGATGCGCCGCTTCGACCAGATCCAGGATCGCCTGCCCTGCACCCGCAATCGCGCCCTCATCCGACATACGCGCCGTTACCACACCATCGAACGGCGCCGTGATGCGGGACAGGTCAATCTGGACACGGAAAATATCGGCTTGCGCCTTGGCCGCTTCGACACGAGCAAGGGCCGTATTGGCCTGCGCCTCAGCTTCGTCGACCGCCTGCTGGGACACATGGCCCTGCAGTTTCAGCGTGCGGCGGCGCTCTACCGTGCTGAGGGCAAGTGCGTGCGCCGCGCGGGCTTCATCGACCACAGCGCTCGCCGAGGCCAGTTGCGCGCGCAGGCCGCGCGTGTCGAGGCTGGCGAGGATGCTACCCCGCTTGACGCGGTCGCCAACATCCACAGCGATGGTCTCGATCCGGCCTCCGCTGGAAAAACCGAGCGCAGAGTTGCGACGGGCTTCGGCAAGGCCGGAATAGGTTTCGTTCAGCGTGAACGCAGTGACCAGTTCGACCGGCGCAACCTGGACCGCCATCGGGACAGGCGCAGTCTTGGCAACCTTGGGGCCTTCCTTGCTGCGCAGCTGCGCCGCCGCAAGCACAAGGCCGACACATACGACCAGCAGGATGATGAGGAAGAACAGCCCCTTGAGGGCCGTCGGTCGCTTGTCACGCGTGGTATCTCCGGCGGCGGGATGAATTTCGGTCATGAGTTTTGTCCTGGGAGTCTGCCATTTCCGGATCCGTCAGTGGGCTTGAGCAGCCCCCGTATCTGGAGGTCGGCATGAAATTCAATGAAGTCCTTGGCGGTCATCGGCTGTTCTTCCGGAACCAGCTGATGGAAATGGGGCATGTGGATCAGTAATTGCGCGAGGCCGTGAGACCCGGCCCACAGCGATTTGGCCGCCATGACAGGATCAAGGGAGGGATCGAAAATATCCAGCTCCTGCCCTTCGGTGACCATGCTGATCAGCACGCCAAAGGCCTGTCCCTTCGAAGTGGTCACGAACCCATCCCATGACAGGGGGCCACCCCCATTCTCGGGAAGCGCATGCTTGATGCTCGAAAATGCCGCGGCATAATGGAAAGGCCGGGTGACCGCAGTATCGACATAAGTCGCCACGCAGGCTTTGGCGCGCTGCAGGAAAGGCCGGTCCGCACTGGAACTGCCATCAATCTTTGCAAGAAGGCGCTCAAAAAACGCCTCCTTCAACTCATCGATCAATTCATCCTTGGAGCCGAAATATTTGTAGATTGCCGAGGGCGAGTAATCGATCTCGTCAGCCAGTCGGCGAATGGAGAGGCCGCTCTCACCTTCCTTGGCGAAGACACGCTCAGCTGCGGAAATAATGGATTCCCGCACGCGCAAGCGGCGGCGGTCGGCCGGCGTCTCCTCGGAAGGGGAATCTGTCTGCATTTGACCCACTGCCCACGCAAAGTGTTCAGAAAGTGAACACTGTTCACTCTTGTACGTCTTTCCACCCGAGACCTCAAGCCTGCATTTGTTAACACGCGTCTTTAAGAATGAGTCGCAACTACCTATGTTGCCGCAATGACAAAGCGATTCCCCCCCGCCCCCGCCATTGCCAAGCCGATGCTCGCAACCCGTCCCAGCGCGGAGGCCCGCCAATTGCTGGCCCTGCGCCGATCTGCGGGAAAGCATTTCATCGGGGAGCCTGGCCCCACGCCGGAGGCCGTCGATGAATTGCTCGAGATCGCCGCCAGGGTACCGGACCACCGCCGCATGACGCCGTGGCGTTTCATTGTGTTCGAGGGCGATACCCGCGCCGAATTCGGCCAGGAACTGGCGCGAATTCTGGGCGAGATCAAATCGGATGCGGAATCGAAGGATCTGCTCGAAGCGGCTGGCCTGTTCCTGCGGGCGCCCGTTGTCGTGGCCGTGATTTCCTCACCGAAGGATGATGGCCGCACGCCGGTCTGGGAACAGGAACTTTCCGCCGGAGCGGTCTGCTATAATCTATTGCTGGCAGCAAATGCCAGCGGCTGGGCCGGCGCCTGGCTCAGCGAGTGGCCAGCCTTTGACGCGAAAGTGGCGGAAGCCCTGGGCCTGTCGGCCACCGAGCGGGTCGCCGGTTTCATGTATCTGGGAACCTCAAAGATCGACCCACCCGAACGCGGCCGCGCCGACATGTCTGCAATCATCACGCGCTGGTCGCGCTAGCCCCGTCCACGATAGGGGGCAACGCCCGTATCGGGCACGTAAAGACCGGTCGGGATTTCCCCGGACTGCCAGAACACGTCAATCGGAATGCCGCCGCGTGGATACCAATAGCCGGAAATGCGCAGCCAGGTCGCCTCGGTGAAGTCGAAGACCTTCTTGCCGATGGAGACGGTGCAATCCTCATGGAAAGCACCATGATTGCGGAAGCTGGTGAGGTAGAGCTTCAGGCTCTTGGATTCCACCAGCCATTCACCGGGCGCATAGTCGATCACGAGATGGGCGAAGTCCGGCTGGCCCGTCACCGGGCAGAGCGAGGTGAATTCAGGCGCCACGAACCGGGTCAGATAGAGCGTGCCGGCATGCGGATTGGGCACGCGCTCCAGCTGCGCCTCTTCCGGGCTTTGCGGTTGGTTTGTGTTCTGGCCGAGTTGGTCCAGGCCCTGATAGATCGGATTGTCAGCCATATTAAAGGATCGCCGGTACGGGGATGAGATTGAAGGTGAGCCCCATATAGAGCGCATAGCCGAAAAGGAGAACCGCCCCTTCCCAGCGCGCGATCAGGCGACCGGTGATCGCGAACAGGACCATCAGCCCGACCGACAGGATCAGTGCGGCCATGTCGCCCATGCTGATAAGGCTGTTGCCCGCTGCGGATGTGACCGCATCCGTGGTTACATCGCCGCTCGGCCCGCTGCGGACGCTGAACGGATGGACCAGCGCCGTAACGCCCAGAATGCCGAGAATGTTGAAGATGTTGGAGCCGATGATATTGCCGAGCGCGACATCCGCCTTGCCGCGAAAGGCTGCGATCGCCGACGTGGCGAGTTCGGGCAGGCTGGTGCCCACGGCCACGATGGACAGGCCGATGACGGTTTCACTGATGCCAAAATCCCGCGCAATGACGACCGCGCCGTCGACGAGAAGTTTCGCCCCGATCACGACGCCGGCCAGTCCCGCCAACGCGATCAAACCGCCAAGGACAACGCCGTAATGAGCCTCCACCGTTTCGCCCTCGCCCGCATGCATCTCGGCGGCTTCATCGCCGGACGCCTGATCGGCGAACAGCGAGAACGCAATATAGGCCAGCAGACCAGCCACCAGCACAATTCCTGCAGGGCGAGAGAAGAGATCAAACCAGATAAGGACGCACAGAAGGAGGGTGACGAGGACCATGACCGACGTATCCCGCATCAGGGCGCGGGGATTGGTGATGATGGGATGGATCAGCGCGGCAATGCCGAGCACGAGCAGGATATTGGCAATGTTGGAGCCGACCACATTGCCAACCGCAATACCAACGGCGCCCTCATTGATGGCCCGCAGGCTGGTCACGAGTTCGGGCACCGAGGTCCCGAAACCGACCAGGGTCAGGCCGATCACCAGTTCGGAAATGTTGAGCTTGCGCGCAATGCTCACAGACCCCCGTACCAGCCCCTCGCCTCCAATGAACAGGAGGACGAGACCGCCCAGAACCATCAGATATGTCATGAAAATCCCCGTGGGAAAGAATGGAGTTGCCAATATGGGGAACCGCCATAAGTCGCGCAATCTGGCCCATGATGAGTATTTTTGCGGGGTCTGATTTCGTCGCGAATGGACAAAAAAACAGCTATCGGGTTGGAAGCGACAAATTTCAGCAAACTTGTTCACCGTACACTCAGCTCAATAGCGCACATATCTCAATGAACACGCAAGGATCGAAGGAAAGATGGTAAACCGGGCAGAACGCCCATCGGACAGAATTGCCCTGCCCCGAGGCAGGATGGCTGTCTGCTGCCTTGCGCTCAGCCTGATGCCCGCCTGCGCCTATCTGCGCGGCAATGGCGACAGTGAGACGGCAATTTCCGGAAACACCACTATTCCGGTCACCATCGACGGCCTGCCGAAGAATCTGGAAGACGACGCGCGCGATGCGGTCGCGATCCGCGCCGGTGAGCCGACCAGCCTGCTGGATGTGCGCCGCCGCGCAACACAGGCCGCCAGCGCGCTGGAAGAATATCTCGCCTCCGAAGGTTATTTCATGGCCATCGTCAGCCCCGACCTGGTCGAGGACATGGACACCCGCCCGCGCCTGGATGTGGATATCGGTGAACGGTTCACGATTGCATCCGTGACCTTGGCAGGCACCGATGACCTTCCGGTAGACGTGACCAACCAGCTTGGCATCACCACGGACGAACTGGGCATTGGCACCTGGGCGGTGACCGACGACATCGAGTCCCTGGAACGACAACTGGTCAACCAATTGCGGAATTCAGGCTACGCCTTCGCCGAAAGCAAGGGCATCGACGCGCTTGCCTCACGGGCGGACAAGACGCTGGAACTGACCTACCAGCTGGTGCCGGGTCCGCGCGTCAGGCTCGGCGAACTTGTCATTCCGGACGATCTGAAAACCGAAGACCGCGCGATCCAGATCCTGCGCAACTGGAACCCTGGTGATTACTACACACCGGAAAAGATGGAGACGTTGCGCGCGCGTGTGCGCGGGACAGATCTGTTTGACGGCATCGGGGTGAATGTCCAGAAGACTCCGGATGCGGACGGACTTCACAAGGTCGACCTCCAGCTCTCGGAAGGTAAGCGTCGTTCGATCGGTGCCGGTGTCAGCGTCTCGACGTCTGACGGCGTCGGCACTACCGCCAGCTGGGAACGCCGCAATCTGACCGGCATTGGCGACACAATCGGCGTGGAAGCCCAGATCGCCACACGCGCCAGCGGCCTGACGCTCAGTTATGAGCGGCCGAACATTGGCCGCTATGGCCGGGACTTCATGGCCGAGACCGGGGTACGCGCCGAGGAAACCGACGCCTACGACCTACAGGGCGCCAGCGTATCGGCCAGCCTGTCCCAGCCATTCAACGACCATTTCATGGTCTCGGCCGGTGCGAAGGTCGATGCCACGCGGTCGACGGATTATGAATTACGCGCGCAAGGGGTCGATGACTATCGCGAGCAGGTGACTCTCTCCTTCCCGCTCGGCGCGACTTATGACACGGTCCTGAAGCCACTTGATCCGCAGGCGGGCAACCGGGTGTCTCTCGGCGTGGAGCCAGGCATTTCCTTTGGCGGCGGCGAGGCGTCCTATACGCGGATCACCAGCTCGGCCTCGACGTACCGTAAAATCTCCGACCGGCTGGTCGCCGCCGTCCGGGCTGAGGCCGGGACCTTCCTGGGCGAGGACGGCGTGCCGGTGGACCGGAAATTCTTTGCCGGCGGCGGCGGATCCGTGCGCGGCTTTGAGTACCAATCCCTGTCCCCGACAGATGCGGACGGAAACATCATTGGCGGCGACGCCATGTTTGCGGCCACGGCGGAACTGCGCTGGCGCAAGTCGGAGCGCTGGGGCTATGTCGCCTTTGTCGATTCCGGATATGCGGCTGGCTCGATTGATGAAGCTTTTAGTGAAATGCGGACGTCCTTTGGCCTCGGTGTACGCTTCTATCCGGGCTTCGGACCGGTCCGGTTCGACATCGCCACACCGCTTGACCGGCGGGAGGGTGAAGACCCGGTTCAGGTCTATGTCTCCATCGGGCAGGCCTTCTGATGGCAGCCCTGACCTCTCTCCTCGACATGGTCAGACGGCGACGGTGGCTGATGGCCATCCTGTCAGCCCTGGCCCTGCTGGCCGTGATGCTCGTTTCGGCGCGCCTCTGGATCGCCTCGAGCGGCGGGCGCGCTTTCGTGGAATCCCAGATTAATGGCCGGAAGGCCGGATCGCTGGGCACGCTGCAGATTGAAGGCCTTACCGGCGACCCGCTCGACCGTCTCGGTGCGGATCGAATCACACTGACCGATTCCGAAGGTGTCTGGCTATCAGTCGAGGATGTCGACCTCGCCTGGTCGCCCGCGCGGCTGATGTCGCGAACGATCAAGCTGGACCTGGTAAGCGCCGGCAAGGTCGATGTCCTCCGCCGACCCATGACGGAGCAGGATGAAAGTCCGGACTCCGGATCATCGGGCAAATGGGCGGTCTCCCTGGACGAATTGAAGATTACGGAATTGCTGTTGCAGGAGGGCGTGGCGGGCCCACGCGCAGCATTTGAAATCTATGGACGCTTCCGCCTGCCGAAAGCCCGGACGTTCGATTTGGCGGTCACCGCGCTCCCGCTGGAAGGCGTGGGCGACCGGGTAGACGCAACGCTGAAGCGTACCGCGGCCGGCGCGTACAGCCTGGATGCTGAAGTGGAGGCCCCTGCGGGTGGCACGCTGGCGACGCTGGCCAAACTGGCCGACGGTGAGAGCGCCTCCCTGACGGCGCGCGCCAGCGGCACACTGGACAATGGCGACGGTTTTGCCGAACTGAAAATCTCCGGCGCATCGGTCGCGGAACTGACCGGCAAGATCACGGCAGGCGACCTGCTGGCCAGCGCGAATGTCAACGCGACGCGCCTGCCGCTGTCGGACCAGATCAGGACGCTGGTCGGCCCCGCCGCGAGCCTGACGCTCGACGGCGATATCCGGAAAGCAAAAATCCCGTTCAACATGTCCGGTACGCTGGCCTCGGGCACCTTCTCCGCTAACGGGATATATCGCCGTCGCGCGCAGGATTTCGACGGCCCCGTCAATCTCGACGTCAACTTCTCGGGACTTGAGGAGCTGGCCAGCCTTGACGCAGACCTCGCCTTTACCGGCACGCTTACTGATCCGATGGACAAACCTGCGCTGACCGGCACGGCAAAACTGACTGCTGACAGCGCCGCCGACCTGCCTTTTGAAACGCTTGAGGGGCCCGTGAAAATCGTGTCCGACAGCAGGCGTATCCGTTTCGAGGGCACGCTTGCCGGAACGGGCGTCTTGTCCTCCAACGCAACGGCGCAACGGATTGCCGGCAAGGCCCCGAAATTTGAGCTGGCCGGCGACTACAATCGCGATACCGGCATTGTCACACTCGCCCCCTCCACGGCGCAGCTGGCCACCGGACGGGTCACAGCCAGCGGCACCATTGGTACCCGCGAGAAGTCGCTGGACCTGCAGGCGCGGCTGCAACAGGTGTCCGGCCTGCTCGCCTCTGCCCCGCGCCTGTCCGCGACCGGATCTGTCGGCGTAAGCGGCAACTTCAAATCTCCCCTGATTGTTGCGGACCTGAAGGCGCAGGGCATCAGTGACTTCAATTCAACGGTCGGCCAGGCATTGGGCGAGTCTGCCCGCGTGCGCGCGAGCGTTCAGAGAACAGACAAGGCGTACCGGGTTCGGTCGGCCAGGATCGATGGCGACAGACTGGATCTCACGCTGTCCGGAAAATATGCGGCCAATGGCGCCACAACACTGACCGGCCAGTTCGAACAGAGCGAGGCCCTCGAGGTCTCGGGCACACGTATCAATCTGAATGCGGGCACGCTCAACCTGTCCGGCCCGAAGGGCATTCAATCCATCAAACTGGCCTCGACGGGCGGCGCTCTCAGCCGCAATTCCATCGATGTCAAAGACCTGGAAACGGCGGTCGATCTGAGCCGAACAGGCACCGGCTGGGCCGGCCCTGTCGCCCTGTCCGGCGATACAGGCGACCAGCCCGTCAAAATCACGTCGATGGCGTCCTGGGCCGACGGGGTCTTCGCCTTGCGGGACATCCGGTCCGATTATGAGACCGCCCAGCTGTCCGGGTCCCTGATCTATGGCGGCGAGCGCGGACTGGATCTCAAACTCAATGTCGCGGGCGAACGCTTCAATCTTGGGGCACGGCATGTCGGCGCGTTCGATGTGAAGCTGAGTGTGGACCGAGCCCCGGACGCAGACATGTCCATCACGGCCTCAGGTCAGGTACAGAATGTCTGGCTGTCCCCCTCGCTCCGTTTTGACTCGATCAATGGCCAGATCCGGAATGCGCCGGAAGGCTACAATTTCGCGGTACAGGTAAAACGCGAACATGAGACCCGACCGACCGCCCTCGATATACTGGGAGCAGCCGACTTTGCAGCAGAATATCCGAGCGGTCAGATCGAACTGGATGGCATTCTGCTGGGAGAACAGGTCCGCTCGGTCCAACCGATTAGCTGGCGGCTGGGTGAAACGCCCTCCATCGAAGCGAACCTCGCAATCTTTGGTGGCTCCATTGAGGCACGGATTGCCGAGCGGACCCGCACGCCTCGCATGAGTTTCACTGTCGAGAATGTCGACCTCGCGCCTGTCCTCGCATCCGCCGGAATCGCGACACGCCGGGTCATGGTGAATGGCGACGGCGACTTCCTGCTCTTCGGCGCCAACCCGGAAGGTCGTTTCGACATGAATGTCGAAGGGCCATTGCCGGGGCTGGAGCGGTCGCTGGCCGTCGACCTCGTTGGCCATTTGCGCAATGGGGCACTGGTGATTGACGGCGCAGGCGATTATGGCGAACTGCGGCTGGCAGGCTCGGCCACACTTCCCGTCGCGGCTGAGCCTGAGGGCATCGCTCATTTGGACATGGACCGGCCGGTGCAGGGCACTGCAAATCTGAAGGGCGACCTGTCCGACCTGCGCTCCCTCGCGCTCGCCTATGGCCACGATGTTGGCGGCGTAATTGACGCATCCGCCGAACTTTCGGGAACGCTGAAAGCCCCGACTGTCCGCGCTGAGGCGGACCTGACAGATGGCATTTATGAATTCGGCGCGACCAGTCTGAGGCTCGTGAATTTAAACCTGGATGCCGCCTACTCCGATGCAGCCCTCCGCCTGACCGGGACCGGTGATGGCGCAGATGGCGGTACCGCCAGCGTATCGGGCACCCTCTCGCCCGATGAGACCGATTTGACCACGGAGTTCGCAGGCCTGCTGCTGTACGACCGGGACGGCGACACGCTGCGCGCAGATGGCAAGGTCAACCTGACTGGTAACACGGACCAGCGAACTGTCTCCGGGACCGTGGACATCCAATCGGCCCGGTTCAATCTCGACAACCTTCCCTCCTCCAAGGCGCAGGCCATTGATGTGCGTTGGAAAGAGGACGGCGAAGATGGCGCCGGACAAAGCGCGCTGAGACGGTCTTTGTCCCTCGACCTGGACATCAATGCCGATCGGCGCGTGTTCATCGATGGGCGCGGCCTCGAAAGCGAGTGGGGCGCAGACCTGAAACTGACCGGGACCGCAGCAGATCCCCTCCTCAATGGCCAGGCCACCATGCGTCGCGGCACGCTCGCGCTCGCAGGCCGACCCTTCGTATTCGACAAAGGGGCGGTCTATTTCGACGGTCCCCTGCGCCGGGCCCGCCTGGATGTCGAGGCGGAGCGGAGCGTCAATGGATTTGAGGCGACCGTGGCACTCACGGGGTCCCCCACCAGCCCGAGCATTGCCCTGACCAGCTCTCCTGACTTGCCAGAGGATGAAATCCTCTCGCGCCTCCTGTTCGGACGATCGTCGGTCGACCTGTCAGCCCTCGAGGCAGCCCAATTGGCCAATTCCATCGCGCGACTCAGCGGCAACAGTTCGGGATTCGATCCGACCTCCGAGCTTCAGGCGGCGCTGGGAATCGACCGTTTGTCCTTCGGCACCAATGAGGAAGGCTCCGCCCAAGTAGGCGTAGGACAATACATCGCAGACGATGTATATCTGGAGTTAAACTCGGCAGGGGCTGCAGGCAGTTCCGTTGAAGTTGAGTGGGAGCCAAGACCACAGGTCTCCGTTACTTCAGAAACTACTACAGACGGCGAGGCCAAGCTCTCGATTAAGTGGAAAAAGGATTATTAAAAATTGCAGAGGTTTAATCCACTTCCGGTGGGATCGGCCCGTTCCTAACATGGGTCATGCCACGTCAGAAAGCACTGCTTTTTATGGCTTTTTCACCGTCACAAAACAGTCCAATATTGGAACAGTAATGAGATTGAAATGCAAATTTAGGTCTGCATTCCGTTTTCTTGGGTAGTGTTGGTCTTGCCATAACACCCTTTGCGGGAAATCTAATTACCTCTGATGGATATATGGAGCGAGCAGGTCATGAAGCAATCTACTTCCAGAGCCCCTACGGCAGTCGATCAGATGGTTGGCGAAAAAATTCGAAAACTTCGCCTGGACCGCAACCTGACCCTCGCTGAACTCGGCTCTGAGCTCGGCATCAGCCACCAACAGCTGCAGAAGTACGAAACCGGCACGAACCGCCTGAGCGCCGGGATGCTCGCCAATGTCGCGGAAGTTCTTCGCGTTTCGATCGCCAGTCTTTTCGAAGACGAGAATGCCGAAGACGGCAAGGACACTGATCCCTCGGCCAAGGTTCGCGCCGAATGCCATTCCTGGATCGACCGCACGCCGTCCAAGGATCGCCTCAGCCTGATGGCGAAAGTCCTGCGGGCAATGTCGAGCGATTAAGCTCAGCCCCTTTTTACTGACTGGCCGTCCGCGGCAACGGGGCCATCTCATCCGTATCGCTCACAAGTTCCAGGCGTTGCTTGGGATGGTAGAACTCGTCCGTAAACCAGGGCGAAACCTGCTTGTCGAACTGGGCCTTGATCCATTCGATCATCAAATTGCCGAGCGGTGACCGGCGCGTCTGCTCTGTATACGCCATCCAGAACTGGATCGGCGCGACTTCAGACATGTCCAGAGCCACCAGATCCGGAAAGACATCCTGCAGATAGGTCGGCAGCAAGGCGATGCCCCCACCCTGACGGCACAGCGCGATCATGGCACTCGCCGAATTGGTGACAAAGGCGAAGTCGATCATCTTCTTCAGTTCGGCCGCTTTGGGCGCCCATCGCTCAACCTGCTGAACATAGGATTCATGCAGGATGCACCGATATTGATGATACTCGAACAGACTGGACGGCAGGGTCTCCTGCGCGTCCAGATAATCCTGCGACGCGAAACCGATATAGTGAAGCGTGCCAAGCTTGTGCGATATGATTTCCGGGTCGCGCGGTTCGGTGAACTGGATCGCGATGTCGGCCTCTTCATTCAGCAGGTCCGGCTCTTCTTCCTGCACATGCATGCGGATCTGAGCCTTTGGATGCGCTTTTTGAAACTCTGCCAGGCGCGGCGCGATCCAGTAGGGTCCGGCTCCGTCGCCCGTCCCAATCGTGATTCGCCCTTCCGGCCCATCGCTCTTGCCAATCGCCTTGCTGAAGGCCGCATTGGCCGATTCTTCCATCTGCCGCGCATACCGCAGGACCGTCTTGCCGGCCTCCGTCAGCTCCATCCCCCGCGTCGAGCGGCTGAACAGCTTGCTGCTCAGGAACTGTTCCAGCTCGTCAATCTTGCGGCTGACCGTGGGGGGAGACTCTTTCAGTCTCGCAGCGGCCCCCGTCATGCTGCCCAACTCGGCCACCACTTTGAATACGCGCAGTTTGTCCCAGTCGATCCGTTGGTTTGACATGTTGGTTTCCAGAATCGCGGAAGTTGCAGGACGGTTAGACATGGCCGCCAACCAAACAACTTGCTTGGGTAGAGAAGAATTTCAGCGAATATTGGGATAAATACTATCCAGCGGACAGCCATTTACAATGGGGCGGCATCATTTGGCCGCGATTGTGGCCTTATCCGAATAAAATGGCGTCACTCACACTCCGAAATCGGCGAACGGATTGGGATATCTTGCGACTCGCGCGAATGGACCGCTGCTTCAGACCTGCTTGTCCCTCATCCGGCCCCTCATCAAAACAGCCCTGGCAACCAGAGTGTAAGTTCGGGGATGAAGGTGATCATCAGCATGACAACGATCAGCGCTGAATAGAACGGCCATATTGTGCGCACGACATCTTCCGGCCTCGCCTTGCCGACCGCGCACCCCACGAAAAGAACTGACCCGACTGGCGGGCTGACCAGACCGATGCCCAGATTGAGCAGCATGACGATGCCGAACTGAACGGGGTCGACACCGGCATCCATTGCCACGGGCAGAAGGATCGGTGTCGTGATGATGATCAGGGGCGCCATATCCATGAAAGCGCCGAGGACGAGGAGCATCAGCAGGATCAACAACAAGACGACAACCGGGCTGTCCGAAAACGATGTCAGAGCAGCGGCAAGGGCCGAAGGGCCTTCGAGCAGTGCAAACAGCCAACCGAACATGCCTGCGGCCCCAATGATCAGCATCACCATCGCAGTGGTCTTCACCGCACCAGAGGCTGCCTCCATGAATGTCCTGAAACCGAGTGTACGGTAAACGAAGATGCCAACGAGGATCGTATAGATTACGGCAACTGCCGAGCTTTCCGTTGGCGTGAACACCCCCAAGAGGATACCGAACACGATGATCAGCGCCGTCATGAGCCCCGGCAGCGCCCCGATAAAAGCACGAAGAAACGCTCTCCACCCCGGAAACTCACCCTTAGGATAATTCCGCTTCACGGCGACCCGCCAAGCGACAAACATCAACGCAAAACCCGCAAGCAGGCCCGGGATAATGCCCGCCAGGAAGAGGTCGCCAACACTGACGCTGACAGGCGAAGCTGCAGCATAGATAATCATGTTGTGCGATGGGGGTATCAGTATCCCGAGGATCGCAGCAGTAATGGTGACGTTCACGGCATAGTCGGCATCATAGCCCTTCTCACGCATCATGGGCATCAGTGTGGACCCCATCGCGGATACCGATGCGATCGCAGACCCGGAAACCGCGCCGAACATCATGCTGGCACCCACATCAACTTGTCCGAGTCCCCCTCTCGCCCGGCCAAAAGCTCCCTCAGCAACTTTCACTAATCGATCGGCTATGCCTGTGCGCGCCATCAGGTCGCCTGCAAATACGAAGAACGGGATTGCCATCAGCACGAAAACATTCATGCCCGCCGCCATGCGCTGAAGGGCGACGATGGTCGTGATATCCATCAACAGGAATGTCGCCAGGGAAGACGCTCCGAGGGCAAAGGCCACCGGAACACCCATGGCCAGCAGGACAGCCAGCAGAATGAGGAGGAAGGCTAACTCCATAGCGGTTCGACCTCCTTGCCTCGCAGCTCAGCCAAGACATGCTCAAACGAAAACAAAACAATCAGGATGCCACACCCAGCTATGGGCAAATAGGCAAGGCCGCGAGGTAATCCGAGCGTCGGTATGCGGTGGTGCCACGTCGCAGCAACAAGCTCTGCTCCGCCCCACGCCATGAACATGCCAAAAACGAGAACGATCAAATGACAGACTATCTTCAGCCACTTGCGCGGGCTGCCTTTCAGGCTGTCCTGCACGAGCGAAAGCCGGATGTGGAATCCTTCCCTGACGCCGGCAGCGGCCGCAAACAGGATGAACCAGAGCATCAGCAGAAGCGAGGCCTGCTCCGTCCAGCTGGGAGCGGCGTTAAGCACGTAACGCGCGAACACCTGCCAGCCGATAATGAGGGTCATGCCGACCAATCCCAGAGCTGACGCGTATAGCGCCGCCCGGCTGAGGAACCGGGAAATAGTATCTATCATCCCGCAACCTCCACCGCCTGAATGCTATCAGCGAGTTCTTTCAGCTCCGGCGTGTTCAGGTATTTTTCCCAAACTGGCCGTACTTTTTCCTGAAATGGAAGGATATCCGGCTCGTTAACCTCTACGCCCGACGCAAGCACAATCTCACGAGAGTGCGCCGCGCGCGCATCCCAAAGATCGCGCATATACGGTACGCTGTCTTTTGCGCAGACCCGGATAAGTTCCTGATCTTCCGTTGAAAGCTTGCGCCAGCGCTTGGCAGACATGACCAGCACTTCCGGTGCCATCACGTGCCGGGTCAGGCTATAATACTTTGCGGCCTCAAAGTGACGCGAGCTTTCAAAAGATGGCCAATTATTCTCGGCGCCATCGACAACGCCCTGCAACAAGGCCTGATAGACTTCGCTGTACGGCATGGGGGTCGCATCGCCGCCAAGGGCTTCAACCATCGAAACGTAAAGATCCGAATTTTGCACGCGGATCTTCAGGTTCTTCAAGTCATCCGGCGTATTGATTGCGCGACTTGTCGTGTAAAAACTGCGGGCACCGCTGTCATAGAAGCACAATCCGATCAGCCCGTGTGGCTCGAGCGCTTTCAGAATGGCTTCCCCCGGTGCGCCGTCCATCGCTGCGCGCATATGTTCTGTCGAGCGGAACATGAAGGGGAGCGAAGCGACCAGCGTCTGGCGTGCAATAGAGTTCAAAGGCGCAATATTGACTCTGTTCAGGTCCAGCCCTCCGAAGATCGTAATCTCCAGCGTGTCTTTCTCCTCTCCCAGCTGTGCGCCAGAATAGACTTTTGTTCTCAAACGTTGGCCGGAACGCTCTTCCAGCAAGCCCATCATGTAGATGACTGCCTCAACTGTCGGGTATCCAAGAGGCTGGGCATCAGCACACCTCAACACGCGCTCTCCGGCTCTGCTGCAGCCCCCCGCAAATGCCAGCCCCGCCGTGGCCGTTGCAATCGCCTGTCGGCGTGTCGGGTTGTACGTCAGCGGCAGGCGCGTCACAGCGAAGACCTTCCAGCGACCATAATTTCCGGCATTTCACGCAAAATGTGTGCACCCACAGGCGACGACATGAACACTTCCCTTCTTATGGGGGCTTGATCGTTATTCCGGGTCGCCGCATGTTCGGCGCCGATGTTAGCGCTCCCTCAATTCCTTCTTAGGACAGAAATGGATACAGATACAAGGCAATGAACAAAACGCATTTCAAGCTAAATCCAGACAGGTTATTTCCGGTAGATCCGAAAGCCCGCGCTTTCGCGCGCGAACTCTACACAACCGTCAAGGACCTGCCGATTATAAGCCCGCACGGTCATACAGACCCGGCATGGTTTGCCGAGAACACGCCGTTCGGCAATGCAACTGAACTGCTACTTGTGCCTGACCACTATGTTTTGCGGATGCTCTACAGTCAGGGTATCGCCATGGAAGACTTGGGTGTCGCACCCGTGGGCGAGAGGTCCGACGCTGACCCGCGCAAGGCCTGGCGCCTGTTCGCCCAGAACTATTTCCTGTTCAAGGGAACGCCATCGCAGATGTGGCTCGACCACGTCTTTACTGAAGTCTTTGGCCTGACCGAGCGCCTCGATGCGCGCACGGCTGACGCCCATTACGATCACATCACAGCAGCGCTACAGACACCAGAATTCCGCCCACGTGCCATCCTCGAACGCTTCAATGTTGGCTTCCTTGCCACAACGGAAGGTGCGCTTGACCCGTTGCATCACCATGACAAGATCATGGCTGATGGCTGGGGCGACCGAGTGGTAACAACATTCCGCCCTGATGATGTGCTTGATGCCTCACGTCCCGATTTCAAAAGCAATGTCGAAAAACTGGGCAGCATTACAAACGAAGACACTACGCGGTGGGATGGCTACCTGAACGCTTTGCGCAACCGCCGCGCCTTCTTCAAGGCCCATGGCGCGACAGCAACTGACCACGGGCACCCTACGGCCAACACTGCCGACCTGGACAAGAGCGCCGCTGCCTCCCTGTTTGAAAAATGCCTTACCAGAGCAGCCAGCGCAGACGAACATGAACTGTTCCGGGCCCAGATGCTGACGGAAATGGCGGGCATGAGCCTGGATGATGGGCTGGTCATGCAGCTGCACCCTGGTGTTTCCCGTAGCCACAATCCGAAACTCCATGAACGCTTTGGCCCGGACAAAGGCGCAGACATTCCTGTTGCGGCCAATTTTGTCGATGGACTGAAGCCCCTGCTGAACAAGTATGGCAACGCGGCTGAATTAACCCTCATCCTGTTCACTCTGGATGAAACCACATATTCCCGGGAATTGGCGCCCCTCGCCGGCCATTATCCTTGCCTGCGCCTTGGACCACCCTGGTGGTTCAACGATAGCCCGGAAGGCATGATGCGCTTCCGCCGGCAGGTCACCGAGACAGCAGGATTCTATAACACTGTGGGCTTCAACGATGATACGCGCGCATTGCTGTCCATTCCGGCGCGGCATGATGTTGCCAGGCGCATGGACTGCCGATTTCTCGCCGAGTTGGTAGCCGAAGGGCGACTGGAAGATGATGAGGCATTTGACCTGATTGTCGATCTGACGACCACGCTTGTTACCAACGCCTACCGCCTCAATGACCGCCAGCCTGTCAGTTCGCAGGCCGCCGAGTAATTTCGCATATTCGCCAGATGAGAGCACAGATATGAAGATTACCAATGCACGCGTGATCATAACCTGCCCGGGGCGAAACTTCGTCACGCTCAAAATTGAAACAGATGAAGGTCTGTATGGCATTGGTGATGCCACCCTGAATGGGCGAGAGAAGTCTGTTGCCGCCTATCTTGAGGATCATGTGATCCCTGTGCTGATTGGCCGGGAAGCCAGCCGTATAGAGGATATCTGGCAATACCTCTATCGGGGCGCATACTGGCGCCGTGGCCCCGTTACCATGTCAGCCATTGCCGCAGTCGATACTGCCCTCTGGGACATCAAGGGCAAAGCAGCTGGCATGCCGGTCTATCAGTTGCTGGGCGGCGCATCGCGTGACGGAGTGATGGTGTACGGACACGCGAATGGCAACGATATTGACCACACAGTTGATGAAGTCGGCCGATACATGGAAATGGGATACAAGGCTGTACGCGCGCAATGCGGCATACCAGGCGTCAAAGGCACGTATGGCGTCGCCAAGGGCACAATGTATTATGAGCCCGCAGATTCCGCCCTACCCGAAGAGACGGTGTGGAACACGACGGCTTATTTGAATCATGTCCCAAAGCTTTTTGAAAAATTGCGCGAAGTTCATGGCCAGGATATTGAGCTTCTGCACGACGTCCACCACCGGCTGACGCCGATAGAAGCAGCGCGACTCGGTCAATCGCTTGAGCCCTACCGCCTGTTCTGGATGGAAGACGCGACGCCCGCCGAAAACCAGGAATCCTTCCGCCTGATCCGCCAGCATACGGTGACACCGCTGGCTGTAGGCGAAGTGTTCAACACGATCCATGATTGCCGCGAGCTAATACAGAATCAGCTGATCGACTATATCCGCACAACTGTCGTGCATGCTGGCGGCATCACGCATCTGCGCAGGATTGCCGACCTTGCCGCGCTATACCAAGTCCGTACCGGCAGTCACGGAGCGACAGATCTGTCGCCCGTTTGCATGGGCGCCGCGCTGAATTTTGATATCTGGGTTCCGAATTTCGGCATTCAGGAATACATGCGCCATACGCCGGAGACCGACGACGTCTTTCCGCATGCCTACACTTTCGAGAACGGTTACATGCACCCAGGCGATCGCCCCGGCATCGGTGTCGACATCGACGAGGACCTGGCAGCGAAATATCCATACAATCCAAAACAATTGCCTGTCGCCCGCCTGACGGACGGCACCTTATGGAACTGGTAAGCATGAACGAGGCGCCACGGATAGCAATCATCGGAGAGGCCATGCTGGAGCTTTCCCAAGACCCGGCGGGCAATGCCAAACTGGCATATGGTGGTGACACCCTGAATACCGCCACGTATATGGCGAGATTAGGGGCATCGGTCGATTACCTCACGGCTCTGGGAGTCGATCCTTATTCGGAGCGTATGCTTAGCGCCTGGAGCAATGAGGGGCTGGATACCCGCTCGGTCCTGCGCCACCCCTCTCGCCTGCCAGGCCTGTACGCGATAGAAACATCACCCCAGGGCGAGCGAAGCTTCTACTACTGGCGTAGTGAATCCGCCGCGCGCGAGTTCTTTGCCCTCGACGGCTGTGCCGACATTCTGGACAAGGCCGCGAATGCCGATTGGCTGTATCTCTCAGGTATTACCCTGTCGATTTTCGATGAAGACGGGCGTAGAAAACTCTGCCAGCTCGCTTCGGAAATCCGCACCTCTGGCGGGCAGGTCGCATTTGATCCAAACTACCGACCAGCAGGATGGACATCTGCCGCAGCGGCAAGGAAGACGATGGAAGCATTCTGCAGACATGCCAGCATCGTCCTTCCAACAATTGATGATGAGCATGCGCTATTTGGCACCCAGGTTGAAGCTGAGCACTGTGCTCGGTGGCATGATCTCGGAGTTGATACAGTGATCATGAAGCGTGGACCAGATGGTGCCACGATCCACATACGCGGCACGCGTCCAGAACATGTCGCGGTCCCTGCGCCCCTGGAAGCAACGGACACAACAGGCGCCGGTGACAGCTTCAATGCCGCATGCCTCGTCGGGCTCATGAGAGGAAAGCCCGTTCCTCAGGCCGCTGCAGACGGTCATCGCCTCGCTGGCATTGTGGTGCAGCACAGGGGTGCAATCATTCCAAAAGAAGCAATGATGCCCCCCCTTTCAGAATAGGCGTCCCCAAGCATTCACAGTCAGAATGACCACGCCTGCGCGCATCGCACCGAGCAATAAGCCCTACCGGGCCATATGGGCATTCAAGGGGGGACACATTTCCACCCATCGAGATGCCAGGACGGGGAAAGCCGAAAAACCCGGCTAAAGCCTAAGTTTCACACACGTCCCTGACGAACTCAGCAAGAGCATGCTGCACCCCTTCCCGAGAAATGGATGTGACCCAATGCGTCACCTCATTCACGAAGTCAGGATTCTGCGGCAGATCGGTCGCAAAGACTTCAGAAAAACCCAAGAGCTTAGCGGTCAGCGCTACCGGATCGTGGCCATGTTCACGGGCTACAGCGGCCAATCGCTCAGCCAAAGGATCTTGCACAATATAGTCATTCCCTTGCTCGCTCCTACCGGAAATATAGCGCATCCATGCCGCTATACCAAAACAGCAGGCGCTGATCGATCCGCCATTGGTCAATTGTGCACGGACGGTTCCCAGGAATCTCTGAGGTATTTTTTGACTGCCATCCATCGCAATCTGATAGGTCCGGTGGCGCAATGAAGGATTGTCGAATCTACGCTGCAGATCGAGCCGGTAGGTGTCCAAATCGAAACCCTCAGTCGGGCTTAGCGATTTGGCTGCCTCCATCCTCATCAGATAGTCGACAACTTTTCGAATTTTCTCATCCCTCATCGCCACGTGAACATACTCGTAGCCTGAGAGATAACCTATATATGCAAGCGCGGAGTGTGCGCCGTTCAGCATCCGCAACTTGGCGTCCTCAAAGGGCGCGACGTCTTCCACCAACGTCGCACCGGCCGTCTCCCAAGGCGGGCGGCCAGCAGCGAAGCAGTCTTCGATTACCCATTGGCTGAAGGGCTCCGTCTGGAGAACGGCAGCGTCTTCAATGCCATACTCTTCAGAGAATGCCTGAACCTGTTCCACCTCGACCGCCGGCACAATCCGGTCGACCATGGTGCTGGGAAAAGCGACATTCTCCCCGATCCATTCCGCAAGATCCGGATCAATTTGCCGCGTAAATTCTAGCACGAGGCCTTCCACGACTTTGCCATTTGACGAAAGGTTGTCGCAACAAAGAATGGTCACCGGACCGCTTCCGCTATTCCGCCGGCGCGCTAATGCTGCCACCAGATAACCAATGGCTGATTTCGGTGCCCCCAAATTGACGAAATCGTGCTGAATATCAGGATGCGCCGAATTGAGAGACCCAGTCGCCGGATCCAGGCAGTAGCCTTTTTCGGTTACCGTCAGTGAAATGATTTTTGTTGATGCAGCAGACATCGCCTCCAGCACTCGTTGAGGGTCGTTCGGCGCCCACAAGACGCCCGCCACACTGCTGATGAGCTTCGCATGGTCGCCGTTCGCACCCCGCACGATAACTGTGTACAATCCATCTTGTGCTTCGAGTTGGTCCCGGACCTTCGGGCTGCGAAGAGAAACCCCCAAAATCCGCCAGTCGCCGCCTGTATCGGCCATCACCTCATCCGTATAGACCGCCATATGACAGCGGTGAAAGGCCCCGATGCCCATATGAACAATCCCCACGCCATGCGCCGTTGGGTTATAACCCGGCTCGGCAATTCCCTCAGGCAACTGGCCTATGGCAGCACGGCTCAATCGCATAAATTATAACTTTCCTTGACCAACCGATAGGTGAGATCATGAGCCAGTTCGGCACCGGCCTCCTCGGTCATGCGCCCCTCGGCGATCAATGTCCCTAGGAACCTGCAGTCCATCCGACGTGCCACATCATGCCGCGCAGGAATAGACAGAAACGCTCGTGTATCGTCATTGAAGCCGACCGTATTGTAAAATCCCGCCGTTTCCGTGACCCGCTCTCGATACCGGATCATTCCTTCCGGGCTGTCAAAGAACCACCATGGCGGCCCCAGTTTCAGACAGGGGAAATGCCCAGCGAGGGGCGCCAATTCCCTTGAATATGTATCCTCATCGAGGGTGAACGCGATCATTGAGAGCGCAGGTTCATTTCCGTAACGATCAAGAAGCGGTTTCAGGCCATCCACAAAATTCGTTTGGCTCGGAATGTCCGCTCCCTTGTCAGATCCGAAGCGCGCGAACACGTCTTGATTATAGTTCCGGCGCGCGCCCGCATGGATCTGAAGGATCATCCCGTCATCAATGCTCATTTTCGCCATTTCAGTAATCATTTGAGCACGGAACAGCTCCGCTTTCTCCGCCCCGACATTCCCTTCGAGGCATTCATGGAAAAGGGCTTCGGCTGCAGCTGCCGAAAGATCGGCCGTAGCTGCGGTGGGATGACCATGATCGGTCGCAGTGGCTCCGCAGGCGCGGAAATCAGCTCGCCTCTGCCTCAACGCGCCGAGATAGCCCGACCAGGAGTGCGTATCCTCACCCGTCAACATTGCAAGCGTTTCGATGTTTTCGAGGAAGTCTTTCCGCTCGGGGTCAACGACATCATCGGGCCGAAATGTTGTAATCACGCGTTTTGCCCATGCTGATCCTGAAAGCGACTTGTGATACGTAAGCGGATCTGTTGCCCCTTCGGTTGTCGCAATGACCTCAATGTTGAACCGGTCCATTAAACTCCGCGGCCGATAGGCGTCTGTCTGCAGGGTCTCAGTGATGTAATCGAAATAGTGATCCGCCGTCTCCGGACCGAAGGGCTTGTCGATACCGAACACTTCATGGAAAACATGCGCCAGCCAGAGCGATGACGGCGTGCCGCGAAACAGGTAGAAATGCTCGGCGAAGAGGCGCCAAATCTTGCGTTTGTCAGTTTCCACTGGGCCACCGTCCACACGCGGCACGCCCATATCCTCCATCTGGATGCCCTGACTATAGAGCATACGGAAAATGTAATGGTCCGGCATCAAGAACAGCTCAGCCGCATCTGGAAAATAGTTGTTCTCCGCATACCATTGGGGGTCGGTATGCCCATGCGGGCTGATGATAGGTAGATCTTTAATATCCTGATAGAGATGCTGTGCGATAGTGCGCGCGCGTCCATCAGCCGGGAACAACCTGTTCGGATCAAGCAAGTGACTGACCATATTCCAATACCTATAATGTTTAGCCACACTTCGTATGGCGATTTCGCGTTAGCCGTTTCGCTTGCCTGAAGCAAGCTGTCCAAATGCGACGTCCGGGGCATATTTCAACATACACTTCGCAACGCTCGACATTTTGTCTCCATCCAATGCACATCCGCATTGGAATCGCCCCAACGCAGGTTCTTATCTGTATACTGATGGGTCAATTCTGCGCCACGCGTGGCTCGGGATCACCCATCATTTTAGCCGCCCAGCCTCGGAAGCAGCCCTCACCCCGCCTCACCTGCAAGAGCCATACTTCTTCTCGACTCCCCAGATGCTGCCGAAAGCCTATATCATGGCTGCCACCGGTGGCAAATTCAAAACTCACTCACTTTCGGAGTGAGCAGCCACCTCAGGAAATCGGCGCTGTCGAATCTCGCAAAACAAGTTCCGGGTTGAGCACACAATCATCGCTGGCGGCATCATGATGCCCGTCAATTGTCGCGATCAGTTTTTGGGCGGCTAACGTGGCCATAAGCTGAACTGGCCGCCGAATTGTTGTTAACGACGGAATGATTTGGGCAGCCAACTCATGATCGTCAAACCCCGCGACTGATAAGTCTGCAGGAACGGTCAGGCCCAACTCTCTTGCGGCATTGACCACGCCGATCGCCATTTGGTCGTTACTCGCAAAAATTGCCGTCGGTCTCTGAGGTGCGCTCAACAATTCCCGACCGGCTTTGACGCCCGATTCAAAGGTGTACGCCCCCCGAATCAGCAAATCCGGGTCCACCTCAAGATCATGAGACCGCAAAGCGTCGAGATATCCTTCGCGACGCTCCCACGTGGACTTCAAACCCTTCGGACCGCTGATATAGCCAATTCTGCTATGGCCGGAGTTGATGAGATACTCCGTCATCTGCTTCGCCCCACTACGTTCGTCGGAAATGACAAGGCGATGCGGCTCATCAATCTGGGCGGCTGCCAAGCGTACGCAAGGAACGCCGTTCGCCTCCAGCTCTTCCGCAATGGCGTCCATCTCGGAAATGGGCGGCGGTAGAATAACTCCGTCAATTTGGGCTCGGGACACGAAATTTATCACCTGATCAACCAGGTTCGGATCCGTCCTGTCGCTAGGACGAATGACTAGCTCATACCCCTTTTCAATGCAGACGCTGGAAATGCCGCGAATGACAGATTCCATGAAGAAGGGGTCAGGATTGTCGTAGACCAAACCGATCAGATAGGAGCGGCTAGCAGCAAGCCCGCGAGCTTGCGGGTTAGGCTGGTATCCAAGCTCACTTATGATCCGCTGGACTTTCTCCCGCGAAGATTCCGCGACTACCGGCGACTCGTTCAGCACTCGCGACACCGTACGTTTCGATACGCCAGCAAGTCGCGCCACATCATTTATGGTAACTTTTTCCCGCATTTCACCTTCTATTTCATATATGTAAGATAGACGGTTTCTCGCCGAGATATCGCCTCATAATAGGCTTCGGTATAGGCTTTGATGGGTCTGCTACCAAGCACTTTAGCTTGGGTCGTGGTGCAATCAAAACCCCAATACTGCTGCACATGCGCGCTGATTTCTGCAACTGCACGAACAATTTGCGCACTCAACGCGAGCTTGCCTCTTCTGAACGCAACCCTGAGCAATAATCCGCCAGGACCAAGAACATCCGACTCGCCTGATTTTCATGGCACGTATTGAGTCGCAGACAAACATAATGGCAAGTTGCGCCTCGCCACAGGTTCATATTGCGCGAATGGTCGGGCGTCCTTGTCACGCACGCTACAGACCAAAATTGTCGCCTGCGCCAAGGCGGGCGACATCGTCTGCCTGATGCCGATCAATTCAATCTTGCCACCACAACGCACATGGCTAGCGTCAGTCTCCCAGGATTTTTTCTCTTCTGCGGACTATTGGTCAGCGCTTTAGCTGAAGCCAGGACCCCTGAAAATAATGACCGAATATTGCCTTTTTATCGAAGCTAATTTTTGCATTTACATTTTACGCCACCGGTGGCACAAATACCGCAAAAGAACACCAAGTGCACCAATGCACTGGCTAGAATCAATACCGGGAGGAAACCAATGAAGACTCGATTTTCACCACTATTACGCTCTGTGTCGACCCTCGCTTTGGCGTGCGTCGTCCTCGCCCCAATGCAATCATTCGCCCAGGAAGACGCGACCGCTGAGGAAGAGAGCACACTGGATGCTGTCATCGTCACGGGTTCACGCCTGGCCAATCGTGGCTTCGAAGCACCGACGCCGGTCAATGTCATTGGAAGGGAAGAGTACACACTTTCGGGCACAGAAAGCCCGGAGAACCTCCTTCTCTATACGCCGCAATTCGGCGGCAACCAGCTTGAAGGTCCGACAGCGAACACGGCCCAAGCCGGCCAGCCACTGGGCACGTCAACATTGAACCTTCGGAACTTCGGCGCGACGCGTAACCTCGTGCTCGTCAACGGCCGCCGCTTCACAATTTCGGGTCCGGCGCTGACAACAGACATTAACACCATCCCAGCCGCGCTAATTGAGCAGACTGAAGTTGTTACCGGTGGTTCGTCGGCGGTTTATGGCTCGGATGCGATCACTGGTGTCGTCAACTTCATCATGCGTGATGATTTCGAAGGTGTGGAACTGAATGCTCAAGTGAGCGCCGATCAGCACACATCGTCTCCGACTTACACGTACGATCTGACGTTCGGCGGTAACCTGGACAATGGCCGCGGGAATGTGGTCGCATCCCTCGGGTATCAAGACCGGACCGCCATTGGGATCAAAGAGCGTGGCGGCTGGGCATATCCTTCCCGGGACTCAGGTTGCGTCACCGCCGATTCGTATAGCGAGACACAGCGGGGCGTGCCACTTTCCGTTCCCTCCGGCCTCTCCTGTGTGGAGGCTGGGGGCCGTATGGGGTGGATTCAGGGTGGATCCAGCGCTGTCCCGAATGGCCGCATCGGGAATTTGCCAACGTTTGGGTCCGGTGATGCTGAATGGGATGCCGCGCTCGTCGCGGCCGGCCTTCAGGACATGACATCGCTCGGCGCCATTTTTGATGATGCGGGAATGAGCGTGCGTCCGTTCAGCGATCCGGCTGACCGGTTCGACTTCGGCGACACCTCCTACTTGGTCACTCCGCAAAAGCGCTGGATGGGCAACGTTTTCGGTCACTACGACATCAACGACAAAATGACCGGCTATATGGAGCTGCACTACTCCAACAATGTCTCGGAAATGCAGATTGCTCCCACGAATATTACGGGAAACCTGCTGGTCGATGTCGACAATCCGTACGTTTCGGAGGATGTGCGCAACCTCTTCAGACTGCTGGATGAAAGGGAAACTGGCACGACGACAGTGACGCAAGGCCTGGCAACAATGACAACCACGCCAAACGACGGCATCGCGGTCATCAACTACAATCGACGGTTTAGCGATCTGCCACCGCGTAACGCACAAGGAGATCACTCGACGTTTAGGACGGCGGTGGGTGTTCGCGGTGACCTCGGGGACTTTTCGGACTCGATGTTCCGGGAAATGTCCTACGATGTTTATTATACTTACGCCCGGACTTCAGAGAGCCAGCTTCAGATCGGCTCGGTTTCCAAAAGCGCCGTGCTTCAAAACCTGCTTTCAGTAAATGGAGCAGATCCTGTTCTAAATCTCTTTGGACAGAACATCTCCGAAGCGGGTGCCGACGCGATCCTGATTTCCTCGAACTCAAAGATCGTGGCTGAGCAGGAAGGCATGGCAGCGGCCATTACCGGCGTAGCTTTTGACATGCCCGCCGGCCCGGTCGATTTTGCCCTCGGCACCGAATGGCGCAGCTCAGAATCCTCATATGTGCCCGACCGCTTCCTGAGCTCCGGCGATGTATCGGGGTGGAACTCCGCCAATGCAACTTCGGGTTCAAGCTCAGTGGCAGAAGTTTTCGGCGAAATTCGCGCACCTATCGTTGCCGATGCACCAGGCTTCGAACGTTTGAGCGTGAATGGCGCTTTCCGCTACTCGGACTATGATCTGGAAGGCGTCGGCGGCGTCTGGACCTATTCGACCGGCGCGGAATGGGCACCGACTACAGACCTGACACTCCGGGGTCAGTTCCAGCATGCGATCCGCGCACCAAATGTCGGTGAGTTGTTTGGAGGGCGCGGTTCGGACGGTCCGATCGCACAAGACCCTTGCTCCTCCATGCAGCCAGTCGATCAGCAAACAGCAGCCGTACGCGACATTTGTATTGCGACCGGCGTCCCTGCTGGCTCGGTGTTTGACGTAACCGTACAGCCGTCGCCATTTGTACAACAGATCCGTGGCGGCAATCCGGATCTCGATACCGAGAAGTCAGATACCACGACCTTGGGTCTCGTGTATCAGCCGAGCTGGATCGATGGCCTCGGCATAAGTGTCGACTACTTCTCGATCGAGCTGGAAGACGCGATCGCCACGCTTGGTGGCGGTGGGGTCCAGAACGTTCTCGACCTCTGCTACAATGTTCTTCAGGACGCTAGCAGCGTCTACTGTCAGGCCATCAACCGTGACCCGACAACTGGCGAAATCTCCGGGCCCGATTACGTTCTGACAACTTATGCCAATATTGGGGGCCTGAAGACGTCGGGCGTCGATTTCGAAGCCCAATACTCCTTCCAGACGGATTGGGGGCTGTTCGGCCCCAGTGACTGGCGGTTCGGAACCAACTGGACCTACACAGATGAATTTACCATCACGCCGATCCAGGAACTCCCGGACATCACCAATGAGTGTGTCGGCGCTTGGGGCGGCACGTGCGGTCAGCCTATTCCGGAACTCAAAGGCGTCACACGCCTTACCTGGAACACCGGTCCGGCAACGATGTCGCTGGCGGCTCGCTATATCGGCGAAGTCACGACCGACAGGATCATTGTCCCCCAACGCAAAGGCGAGAGCCATCCTGACTATGCGGATATCAGCAACCCAACGATCGACAGGACGGTTTATTTTGACCTTTCAGGAAGCTACCAGCTGTTGGAGGGCACCCGCCTGACTGCCGGCGTACGTAACCTCATGGACGAGGATCCAGAGATCGGCGCTCCGGTCCAGACGTATGATCCGCTGGGGCGTTCCTTCTTCCTAAGTGTTAACACCAAGTTCTAGGAGCCTCCCCCTGGTCCTAGTGCGAAAGGGTGCGGCCGGAAACGGCCGCACCTTATTTGCAAAACTGATGAGTGGGTGTGCGAATTTAAAAATTCCACCCCACTGATCGCACCTACAGAGACAAAAGAAATCCCGATCCACGCTAGGAAATAATTTCCCAAATATTACGTATACTCAGGAGGAAGCATGACCCACCTCTCACGCCGTCAAACCCTCGCTCTCATGGGAGGCGCCGCCATCTCCCCCGCAATGGGCGGATGCGCGCAGATGTCTCCTAAAACCCGCGCTGTTGAAACTGCCCCGGCACCTTCCCTGGGCGCACTGGCAGCGGAAAAGGGGCTGCGCTTTGGGTCGGAGATCAATTCCACACAGCTGGGTGATCAGGCCTATATCGATATCTTCACCCGCGAATGCTCCGTCATGGTGCCCGGCAATGAACTCAAGATGTACACCATCGAAGATGAGCCGGGCGTGTGGAACTTCGAGCCGGGTGACACTCTCGCCGCCTTCTCGCAAAGAAATGGCATTGGCATGCGCGGCCACACCCTTTTATGGAACTATCCCCGCTGGCTGCCTGATTGGGTCAACGCCCATGACTTCAGGACTGCCGAGGACGCTGCGCAATTCCTGACCGATTATATTGAACGGGTCGCGTCACATTATGCCCCGCACATCTATTCCTGGGACGTCATAAATGAGAGTTTCAATGACGAAACTGGGGAATTGAGAGAATCGGTCTTTAGCAACGCCATGGGCTGGGACGTCATCGACCATTGCTTCCATGTCGCCAAGGCCAATGCTCCAAATGCGAAGCTCATCTACAATGACTATATGTCCTGGGACGACAAGAGTGCCAATCACCGCGCTGGGGTCCTGAAACTGCTTGAGCGCCTGCTGAAAAACGATGTACCCATCGACGGGCTCGGCGTGCAGGCCCATATTATGCTGGACCCGGAAATACCATTTACGAGTCAAAAGCAAATCGCCTGGAGCAATTACCTTAAGGAGATTTCAGACATGGGACTGGACCTCCTGTTCACCGAGTTCGATGTCAATGACAGGCTGTATGACGCCGACGACGCGACAAGGGATGCGGAGATCGCCGCATATGGAAAGGATTATATGGATATCGCCTTCGCCAACAGGAGCACGACCGATTTTCTGCTCTGGGGAATGGCAGACCAGTATAGCTGGCTGCAGAATTTCCGGAAGGAAGGACAGCCACCGGCCCGCGCCCTGCCCTATGACGTGAATTATAGTCCTAAGCCATTGCGTGAAGCAATTGCAGCTTCCCTCAAAGGGGCCCCCGCACGATAGAGCTGGGGTTCGAGTAACAGAAAAGAATATATGGCATACACCTCCCCTTCGCTCATTGTCATTCACCCTGATGATACCGTGGCCGTAGCGATCGAGGAGATTGCCGCGGGTGAATGCGTTACCGCTGGCGATCTCAATCTTACGACATGCTCGACCATCCCGAAGGGGCACAAAGTGGCACTGAGGGACCACCAAACGGACGACAGCGTAATAAAGTATGGCCACCCGATCGGTCGGATTACCGAGCCGGTGGAAACCGGCGGTCATGTGCACAGCCACAATATGGCGACCGCTCTCGGCTCAGGTGAAAACTACCAGTATAACCCGACAGTGAAAGAACCTCCCCGCGCCGTACCAGCCGAAACGTTTCAGGGGTACGCTCGCCCTTGGGGCGAGACGGGAACGCGGAATGAAATATGGGTACTGAACACCGTCGGCTGCGTGAACCGAGCAGCGATGAGCGTTGCAAAGGCGGGCAACGAGATCATCGCCGAACGAGGCCTAGACAATGTCGATGGCGTGCATGCGTTCTCCCACCCCTTCGGATGCTCGCAACTTGGCGAGGATCTGGACCAGACGAGGGATATCCTGCGCGCCTTGGCTATGCACCCGAATGCGGGCGGTGTGGTCATCATGGGGCTTGGTTGCGAGAACAACAGGCTGGACCAGCTACTTGAAGGTATTCCGCCGGCGCGCCGGGCACGAATTGTCTCCTTCAACGCACAGGAGGTTTCCGACGAGGAGGAGAGCGGACGCGAAGCCATTGAGACCCTTCTTGAGGTCATGAAGGACGATCGACGAACTCCTCGTCCCGCCTCGGCGCTGAGGCTGGGCATGAAATGCGGAGGATCGGACGCCTTCAGCGGCGTCAGTGCCAACCCGGTCGTCGGTCGCATGACGGACTATCTCACTGATCGCGGCGGCATGGTCTTTCTGACCGAAGTCCCGGAAATGTTCGGCGCTGAGCAGCAATTGATGAATCGCGCTGTAAATCAGGATGTGTACGGCCGCATCGTCAGCATGATCGAAGAGTTCAAGAATTACTTTATCAGCCACGACCAGCCGATCTACGAGAACCCTTCTCCCGGCAACAAGGATGGCGGCCTGACTACGCTTGAGGAGAAGTCCCTTGGTGCTGTGCAGAAAGGCGGCAAGGCCGAGGTCACCGATGTGCTCGGCTATGCGGAAAAGGGAGCCCGCAGCGGCCTTAACCTCATCAATGCCCCGGGTAATGACGCGGTTTCGTCAACGGCCTTGACCGCCGCCGGCGCGACAGTCCTATTGTTCACCACCGGGCGAGGCACCCCCCTTGGCTTTCCTGTCCCTACACTGAAGATCGCCTCCAACAGTGGACTTGCAGCGCGCAAGCCGGGATGGATTGATTTCAACGCTGGAGCACTGGTTGATGGAGAAAGAGAGATGGAAGCCCTTGCGGCGGATCTCTGGGCAACGATCCTGCGCGTCGCCTCCGGCGAGTTGACGCGTAATGAAGAGAACGACTATCGGGAGATCGCAATATGGAAAAGGGGCGTCACGCTTTAGGCCGACGCCCCCACTATCTTTCCAGAGTGACGCGCCCTAGTCGACCGCCTTCAGCTTCTCCAACTCGGCGCGGCTGATCTTCAACACGGTGCCGTGACGCGTGCCTTCCGGGAAGGTCAGTTGGTCACTGATATTCTCCCAATGGATCAGGTCATCGGACCGTGCACCCATCATACGATGCTCCATATACGCATCGTAATAGACGTAGAACTCATCGCCTATTTTTGTGGCGGTAGGTCCCTCCACCCACACGCCCTCCGGCGAGAAAGGCGGGGATGCCGGCCCCCACGGGCCTTCCGGATTGGCGGCAATGGAGATGCGGATGTTCTTTTCTGGCTCGGGACGTTTTGTCTCGTCCTTGAGGAACATGATGTACCGCTCCCCGTCTTTCAGGATTGACCCATCGATCGAAACGAAGCCGCCATCATAAAAAAGCGCCGTGTCCGTATAGGTTTTGAAATCCTTGGTCTTAACGTAATAAACGCGGTGATTGATGCCCTTGTTTATGGTCGAACGGATATCGCCGCGGTCAGCCGTTTCGGGAAATTTTCCGGGGACAGCGGAAGACCAGAAGATAATATACTCTCCGGTGTCTTCATTATAAAATATTTCCGGTGCCCAGCTGTTCATGACTTCTGGCTCATGCGCCATGACCGGCAGCATTTTCTGCTCGGTCCAGTGAATGAGGTCATCGGAGTGCGCAATACCGATATTGTTCTCCCACCAGCCGGTTGTCCAAACCATATGATAACGACCGTCCGGCCCCTGGATGATGCAGGGATCGCGCATCAGCTTGTTACCCACCTTCGGCGTGAGGAAGGATTTGTTGTCCCTAAGACCCTTCCAAGTCAGCCCGTCCTCACTATAGGCAAAATGCAAGCCGGTTTCCCCATCATTTCTGAAGGAGGAGAACAGCAGCACCTGGTCTTCCGGCAATGTCTGGGCACAAGCGCTTCCTGAGATGGTGGCCACCACTGCCATGGACAATAACAGTTTCCTCAATGTCTCTCTCCTCTTTGATATCTCCTGCCTTTAGGGCAGCGGTTTTATGTCTTCATATCGCACGACCCACGACCCATCCTCGGGGAAGCCAGGCGTCTCGGTCTCGGCCCCGTCCCAGCCTGCAGCCATCAGCGCAACTGCGGCCAGCAGGGCGCCATTCGACGGGAAATACGTGTCGGCATTCTTGCTGTAACCATCAGCCCCGAGATGGTATCGCGGCGTCATGCCGGTAAGGCCGTATTGATTGTTGGCCGCATCCATCATCAGGTAGTGAAGGGCCTTTTCGGGCTCGCCGAGCCGTGTCGCGGTCATTGCCATCATCGGGAAATCCCACCCCCAAGTCTGACGGAAATCCCAATACTCATCCGTGGCCATCATGGTGCGACGCATCACCTCCGGATCAATCCGGTTGTCGGGGATCAGCCCTGTCGCCATCAGGAATGAAGGGTGATCGCGATTGAAGCATGTAGAATCGGGCGCTGCACCGGCTGCATCCAGCCCGCCTGTTGTTCCCAGCCCGCCCGCACATTCGGCGCGGGCGATACTCTGCCAGAAATCCGGAGCGTTTCCGACCGGAAGATAGAGCCCCTCATGGGACGGCAACGGCGAGAGGCCATCAAGCACCTCATCCCATTGAACCTTGCGTCCGAGACCGAGGCGTTCGCGCCAGACCTGCGCCGTTTCCAGCCCCCAGGCATAATAAGCAACTTCGAAAGCCGGGTTCACCGTGGTGCCAGCATCCCAGACTTCTTGCACCGGAACAATCGGCGGACCAATGACATAGGTACCGGCCTCTTCATCCTGCACAGGGAAGGTCGCCAGGAGATCCCCGGTCTCGAATACAACATCCTTGTAGCGCTCCAATGTCTCTTGGCTCGGATCATTGCGCCAGGCTAGCTCGGCCAGATAAATGGGATGGGGCTGTTGCCACATGATGAACGGGTTGATCGTGCTGGGACTTTCGACTGCATCGTCGCCCGTCATCTTTGGCCACCAAGCCCCTTCCCTCTCATAGTGTGCAGCCCGCTGCTTGGCCTTATCGAGTGTACGATTGTACCAATCAAGACTGTTGTGAACCTGATCGCCCCGGTTCCAGAGCAGGAAATGGGCGACATGCCAGCTGTGCATTTCATGGTGGAACTTGCCATTCCAGCTATTGGAGTAAAGGCCTTCCTCCTGCGGAATAAAATCGCCGCCGGTATTGACGGCCGTGAGATACTGCGAGAGCACCACACGCCGCTCCAACTCGGCCGCCAGCGGATTGCTGCTTCCAGAAAAATCTATCACGCCGCCATTTCGCCAATAATCCTGCCAGCCATTTATGACGTCCGCCACGGCCGTATCGTAGTCGAGCGCCGACGCGAGACGGCTTTCATCTGGTCCATATTCCAGCATGAACCGCAATGTATCGGTATGGTCGCCCGCCTTGATGCTGAAATGGTGCGGCCGCGTCTCACGAACGCTCACTGCCTCCCCAAGCCTAGCCCGAGCGGTATAATTCGTATCATCCAGCTTACGGCGGAAAACGGCGGTACGCTCATCGACCATTTGAAACTCGGTGCTGTGCTTTTCCGGAGCACCTGAGTCGGTGGGGTCAGGGTTCAGCGCATCGCTGACATAAGGAAACGCAAGTTCCAGACCCAGCCTCCCCGAAGCCACCAGCGGCGACCTCACCTCGACGATAACTACGTCCCGAGTGGGATGAATGCTAGTTGTAACGTCCACCCGCTCGCCCTCTAGAACGAACTGGCTGTGCGCCTTTCCAGTCCACAGATCGAGCGTCTGGTGCGTCTCCTTGACAGAAGCGAAATCGAGAGGGGCCGCTTCCCCCTCTTCTGTTGTCTCAAAAGAGAGACGTCCCAGGGAAAAGCGATGCGGGTTGCGCCGCAGATAAGAAATGGCAGCATTTTCCTCTACTTGGGCCCAGTCGGTTATATAGGGGTACAGATACGTCTTTTCGTGCGCCTTTATCGGGCGGTACGTATCTTCAATGGTCAGGTTTTCAGGATTGGGAAAGCTGTGCCACGCCCACTGAGCTTGTGTCAGAAGTGGCGAAAACTCAGAATACTGTTCGCGGAATGTCTGAAGCCCGGTGATGTCGAGCGCCATCGCCAGATTCCCATTGCCCACCATGACTGGCGCGTCCGGGTCAATAAGGTCGAGCTTCACATTGTGGCGGGTAACCAACGCCTTTCTATCAATGGCTCCAGTCGTTATCTGGGGATTATGCCTGGGCGCTTCTTCAGTCAGTTGTGGGACGATGGTGTTTGTCTCGGCACAGGCCGACAACATTGTTACCAGAAGGAAAAGTGCCGCTCCAACTCTGAGACCGATCTCCCACTTTCGTATCGCAATAGTGTCCCTTACCAAGTCGTCTCTCCCAAAGCCTTATTATGCTGGCACGATTAATCGTTTCAGCCACTTTATCGCTGATGAAACAGATAGCAACGTAAATCCCACATTACGGCACATCGTATCACTTTATAAAGTGAGCCGGGATGATTTTGATAATGCATGGGGGCTGATGCCCAGCCAGAAAAGACATCAAAGCCAGGCGAGACGTCGTCTCAGTGCGGCGGGAGCTAGACTCCCGGATCCTGCCACCCAAGCTCGCGACTGATTGCCCGAGTCGCTTCCTGGACGATTGGCACCAATGCCCGCATCCGGTCGTCACTCATATATTGGGCGGCGCTGGAAACACTGATCGCAGCAACGATCCTGTTTTCCACGTCCCGGATTGGTGCAGCAACGCATCTGACGCGATCCTCGTTTTCCTCAAGATCAAGCGCGTAGTCGTCCTTTTGATATACCTTCATCCGATCCATCCAGGCTGACAGCGATTCTCTCGGCTTCGAGACAGCCATTCCATAGAGTTTTTTCCAGTACTCTTCGCTTTCTTCAAGAATAAGCGCTTTCCCGAGCCCTGTGGTCGCAATGGGCTGCCGCTCACCGACATGGGAGCTGATCAGTATACGTCGTTTACCAGGCACCTTTTCCAGATAAAGGACCTCATCACCCTCAATAACGCCGAGATGAACAATGTCATCGGTTTGCTTTGCAAGATCTTCCAGGATTGGGCGAGCCACTCGCGCGAGTTGAATCTGTATCCTGGCACAATGACCAAGGGCCAGAATAAGCGGCCCGAGGCTATAGCCGCTGCGTGGAGTGAACGACAAATACTGCCGCTCCACCAGCGCCGCTGCCAAACGGTGGGCCGTGCTGCGCGTAAGGCCAAGATTTTCAGAAAGTTCAAGCAAGGACACGGGCCCGTCGCGCACCATCTCCAGAACATCAAGGCCGCGCATCAATGTCTGCGCGCCGCCTGGTGATTTTTCTTTGGCCCCTTGGGGCGCATTCTTTGTTTTTTTCTTCCGCTCAGTCATTCAACAGCGCCCGTTTGTTGCACCGGGACTATGTCTGTTACTGTCACCCAGCTAATCCCGCATTGTGGGATATAGCCCCCTTTGGCGCCCACCGGAAGACTCGAAGCGCCCCCTACTGCAAGTTTACATACATACCGCCGTCGACGAGCAGGGCCGCCCCAGTGACATAGCGAGCCATATCGGAGGCCAAGAACATCGCCGGCCCGACCAGATCCTCTGGCTCGCCCAACCGGCCAAGCGGCGTGCGGGATTCCATGTATTCTCTCTTGCGCGGATCGGACAAGTCTTCACGATTGATGTCCGTCTCGATGGTCCCCGGCAACAAGGCGTTGCACCGGATGCCATGTTTGCCAAGAGCGATGGCTGCCGATTGCATCAGCGAGAGCACGCCGGCCTTTGTCGGTGTGTAGTGAGTCTGAAACTCCCCCCCGACCAGAGCCGATATTGAGCTCATGGCGATAATAGAGCCCCCCCTTTTTTGAGAGACCATCTGCCGGGCGGCCGCCTGCACCATGTAATAGGCGCCCAGTAAGTTGACCTGCACCGTTCGATCGACTGTTTCGTGGGGCATGTCGAGAAAGGCATGAAAAGGACAGATGCCGGCATTGCTGACAAATACATCAACCCCACCCAATGCATCCGTCGCCTCAGCAATGAAGCGAACAGCCGTATCGGGAAAGGCCACATCGCCCTTAACCGCTAAGGCTTTTCTCCCGGTTTGTTTTATCTGGTCCAAGGTTTCTTGCGCCTTGCTGTCATCGCCCACAAAATTGATCGCGACATCAGCTCCCTGACGAGCTGCCCCAATGGCAATCGCCTGGCCGATACCTGCCGACCCGCCGGTCACAAGGACGGTTTTTCCTTCCAGTAGCATATGCGTTCCCTCCATGCATGCCTCTCCGAAGCCAAGGATGTTGACCCTCTAAATCTTATAATCTAAGAACTCATCTCATATTATAAGCACTCATCTCGGGCAACGGTGGAGCGGAATAGTATCATGGCGCCTGCAAAGATAGTCGATATCCGGGCGTTCGTCCTGAGGGGCGGCGGTGCCGATTATCACGACCAATCGGACGGGCACTGGATCGATGACAATATCGCCACCCCAATGTCCAAATACCCGGATTACAGGAAAAGCCGCCGCAGTTTTGGGATCAACGTCCTCGGCACGCTGGTCGTGGAAGTTGAGTCCGACGACGGAACTATCGGCTTTGCCGTCACCACCGGTGGCGAGCCCGCAGCATACATTGTAGAGAAGCATCTGTCCCGCTTCGTGATCGGCCAAAACCCGGCCAATATCGAATTGATCTGGGACCAGATGTATTTTTCCACTCAGTATTATGGTCGCAAAGGACTGGTCATAAACGCCATCTCTGGTGTCGATCTGGCCCTGTGGGACCTCCTCGGCAGGCTGCGGCAGGAGCCGGTCCACGCGATGATTGGCGGCGCCGTGCGCGATGAAATCCAGTTCTATGCCACGGGATCCCGGCCGGACTTGGCCAAGCAGATGGGATTCATCGGGGGCAAGATGCCGCTTCGCCACGCCCCGCTCGAAGGTGACGAAGGCATGAGACAGGCGGTCGACAACATCGGGGAAATGCGCGGGCGCGTAGGCGCGGATTTCTGGCTCATGCTCGACTGCTGGATGGCGCTCGATCTCGACTATGCAACGCGCCTTGCGCACTCCGCGGCGGAGTATGGCCTCAAATGGATCGAAGAAGCGCTCAGCCCCGACGATTACTGGGGCTATCAGGACCTTAAAAAGGCCGTCCCCGCAGGTATGCTCGTCACTACCGGCGAGCATGAGGCGACCCGCTGGGGCTTTCGCATGCTGCTCGAAATGGATTGTTGCGACATCATTCAGCCGGATGTGGGCTGGTGTGGCGGCTTGACCGAGTTGCTGAAAATATCAGCCTTGGCGGACTCGCATGGCAAGCTGGTCATCCCGCACGGCTCTTCTGTTTACAGTTATCATTTTGTCATTTCGCGACACAATAGTCCGTTTGCAGAGTTCCTGATGATGGCTCCCGGAGCCGACAAGGTCGTGCCCATGTTCTCGCCCCAGTTGCAGGGCGAACCCGTGCCGGAGAAAGGCAGGCTTTCGGTTTCAGCGCTCGAGAAACCGGGCTTCGGCGTCGAGCTTGATCGCAGCCTAAATCTGTTCCGTCCCTATAATCCCTAAAGAAAGATCCGCCATGAAGCTTTGCAGATATGGTCCTCCGGGTAAGGAAAAGCCCGGCCTCGTTGATGAGAACGGCCGCATTCGCGACCTCTCCGGCCATGTTGACGACATCACCCCCAACGCCCTCTCCCCGCGCATGCTGGCCAACTTGTCGAAAGTGGGGGCGGAATCATTGCCCCTCGTCGATAAGGATGTGCGCTATGGCGTACCGGTCAACGGCATTCCAAAGATCGTCGCTGTCGGCTTGAATTATGCCGACCATGCGCGCGAATCCGGCCTTCCCATTCCGACGGAGCCGATCACCTTCATGAAGGCCGTATCGAGCCTTACCGGCCCGAACGACAATATCATACTGCCGCCCAACTCCACGCATACGGATTGGGAGGTGGAACTGGGCGTGATCATTGGCCATCGCGCTTCTCATATTTCTGAAGAAGAAGTTCCCTCCCACATTGCCGGCTACGTACTCGCCAACGACGTTTCCGAACGTTTCGACCAGAAGGAGCGCGGCTCGCAATGGAGCAAGGGCAAGGGACACGACACCTTCTGTCCGGTCGGCCCCTGGCTTGTGACCACGGACGAGATACCTGACCCGCAAGACCTGAACATGTTTCTCGACATCAATGGCGAACGCAAACAGACGGGCAATACGAAGACCATGATCTTCACTGTCGCGCAGGCGATTTCCTATATCAGCCGTTACGTGACGCTGAAGCCGGGCGATCTCGTCATTACCGGAACGCCGCCAGGCGTCGGGGAAGGTCAGAAACCGAAGCCGCAATTCCTACGCGAAGGCGATGTCATGGAGCTTGGCATAGATCGTCTAGGTGCACAGCGGCAGAACGTCGTCGCGTGGGCCCGCGACAATAGGCAGGGAGATTCCGCGTGATTTATAAAAACAGATTTGCCGGCAAAACCGCCGTCATCACCGGCGGCGCCTCAGGCCTTGGGCTCGCCAGCGGCCAGCGCATCGCCGAAGAAGGTGGTAATGTCTTCCTCTGGGACATGGATGGCGAAGGCCTTGAGAAAGCGCAGGAGAAGATTCCCTCTGCCCATATCAAACAGATCGACATTACCGATCCCGAGGCGGCCGAAAACGCCGCCGCGCAGGCGGCGGAAAAAACCGGCGTCATTGATATTCTCATCAACAGTGCAGGAATTACCGGCGCAACCGGCCCGGTACAGGAGTTTCCGATTGAGAGCTGGCGAAAGGTCATGCAGATCAATCTGGATGGCACGTTTTACTGCTGCCGCGCCATTATTCCTCATATGCTGAAAAACGGGTACGGACGGATTATCAACATCGCCTCTGTTGCGGGCAAGGAAGGCAATCCGAACGCTTCAGCCTATTCCGCTTCAAAAGCTGGCGTCATCGGCCTGACGAAAAGCCTGGGGAAAGAATTAGCGCAGACCGGCATCACTGCGAACTGCATAACCCCAGCGACGTTCGAAAGCCCTATTCTCGATCAACTACCGCAAAGCCAAGTAGATTACATGCGCTCAAAAATACCGATGGGCCGCCTCGGCACGGCGGAGGAAAACGCCAACATCGTCTGTTTCATCGCTAGCGAAGAGTGCTCTTTCACCACCGCTGCGACCTTCGACACGTCAGGTGGTCGAACGACATACTAGCGACAAGCGGCTTTTGCGGCCAGAAAGAAGCCGTCAGCCTGGGGAGGAAACTGTCATGCATGATGTGCCCTTCGTCGATGCCCATGTCCACTTCTGGGATCTCGACACGATTCAGCATCCCTGGTTGATGCCTCCATTTTCCTCGGACGGCCTCATGGGGTCTGTCGAGGCGATCGCCTCAAATTACGGACCTCAAGAATATAACCGTGATGCAGCAGCTTGGACCATCGCAGGCACCGTGCATGTGGATGCCGGCGCAGCCGCCGATCAGGCTATTGAAGAAACCCGCTGGCTCGATAGCTTGCGCGGCGCATATGGTGCCCCAACAGCCATCATAGCTTTTGCTGAACTGAACGATCCGGGACTAGACAGCACTTTGTCGGCGCACAGCGAATTTGACGCGGTTCGCGGTATCCGACAAATCGTCAACTACCATAACGATCCATACAGAAGTTACACGCCTGCCGACATCACTCTCAGCGATGAATGGCAAGCGGGTTTCCGGAAACTTGCCAAGTTTGGGCTCTGCTTTGACTTGCAGGCCTACCCTTCACAGTTTCCCAATCTTGCCCCCCTGATAGCCGCCAACGACGACATACCGGTCATGATCAACCATGCCGGAATGCCCTTCCATGATGAAAAGGAAGAGTGGCGTATGGGGATGAGTCTACTGGCCGATCTTCCACATTGCTCGGTAAAGATATCTGGCTTCGGCATCACCAATCATGATTGGAGCGAAGACTCGATACGCCCTTATGTGTTGGAAACAATCGATCTCTTCGGTCCAGACCGGGTGATGTTCGCAAGCGATTTTCCTACAGACAAACTTTATGCCGATTTCGACCGGTGTCTGACCGCCTATGCGAGCATCATTTCCGACTTCAGCGATGACGAAAAACACGGCATGTGGGGGCTAAATGCAAACCGCCTCTATCGCCTGGGACTTTCCATATGATGTACCCGAGAGAGCAGGACTGACGCGCATGAAAACTGCCTCGACACATGGCTTTCGCCAAAAAGCGCATGCCAAACTTTCGCGCTTTCTTTGCAACCATGTCCATGGCGGCTCGCCATCCAACGCCGCTCTTCATGGCAGCGACGCAGCCGGCGAGCGTGACGAACACACATCAAATCGGCCAGTCAATTTTGGCGCGGACAGATATAAATACACAGAAGGGGTAACACACCATGGGCGGTAATCCACTTTTAGGCGTCTTCTTTCACTGGCTCGGCGGCCTGTCATCGGCCAGCTTTTATGTCCCTTACAAGAAGGTCCGGCTCTGGTCGTGGGAAATTTTTTGGCTCACGGGTGGGATATTCTCCTGGATCTTTGCGCCCTGGATTGCCGCCTTCATCGGTACGGAAGATGTCTTGAGTGTCCTGTCGGGCGCTCCTACCTCCACACTCCAATGGTGTTATTTTTTTGGAGCACTCTGGGGCTTTGGGGGACTAACCTTTGGCCTTACCATGCGGTATCTCGGCGTCTCACTTGGCATGGCGGTCGCCCTTGGTCTAACCACAGCATTTGGCACGCTTGTGCCTCCAATCTTCGCCGGTGAGTTCGTTGATACGCTACTGGCAGAAACGGGGGGGCAGATTGTTTTCCTCGGCATTCTCCTCACCCTGGTTGGGATTGTCGTCGTGGCCATGGCTGGCCATGCCAAAGAGAAAGAAGTGCCGCAGGAAGAACGGGTGAAGACCATCGCCGAGTTCGATTACCGCAAGGGTATAATGGTCGCGATTTTTTCGGGCATCATGTCGAGTTGTTTCGCCTATGGTCTTGCCGCTGGCGAACCCATCCGCCAGGCGTCACTGGCCGCAGGAACCGGCACCTTATGGCAGGGGCTGCCCGTATTGTGTGTTGTGCTCGCGGGTGGGTTCACAACGAATTTCATCTGGTGCACAGTCATGATTGTCCGCAACAAGTCTGCGGGCCAGTGGATCGGCCGGCAGAATGCCAGTACTATTGCACCACCCTCCGTATCGGCACTGGGGGAGAATAGCGTCCCTCCGGCCCAGTCAAAGCCACCCTTGCTGTTAAACTATGGCCTGTGCGCCATTGCCGGCACGCTGTGGTACCTGCAGTTTTTTTTCTACACGATGGGTGAAAGCCAGATGGGCCGTTTCGGCTTCTCGTCCTGGACCTTGCATATGGCGAGCATCATCATCTTCTCGACCCTGTGGGGATTTTCCCTCGGCGAATGGCGTGCCTCCAGCAGCAAAACGAAACGGCTAGTATGGCTCGGCATCGCCTTGCTTGTCGGCTCCACCGGCATCATCGGTTACGGCAACTATCTCAGCTAAGTGCCAAATACATCGCATGCAGAATAAGATAAAAAGGGAGAATATCCATGCTCGACAGACGGTCACTGATCTTAGCTAGCGGCGCCGGATTGGCCGCCGCCGCAGGCTGCGCCACGACACCGCAACCCAAGGCACAGGCACAAGACTTTGGCGCCACCTCAGTTGAAGGCATTCTCAACGTCCGCCACTTCGGCGCCACAGGCGATGGGACGACCATCGACACGCCAGCCATCAACCGGGCCATTGATGACGCTGCAGCCCGCGGAGGCGGGACGGTCTATTTCCCTCCAGGGAAGTATGCGTGTTTTACCATCCGTCTTAAGAGCAAAGTTTCCCTTTACCTTGAGCAGGGCGCTATTATTTATGCGGCCCCCGCCCCGCCGGAAGGCACCTCGGGCGGTTACGATCATCCCGAACCGATCGACCCCTCCTATGCAAACTATCAGGATTTCGGGCACGGCCATTGGCGAAACAGCCTGATTTGGGGCGAGGGTCTGAGCGATATCACAATCGCCGGCGACGGCCTCATTGATGGCACCAACCTCGCCCGCGGCGACGGCAGCTACAACTACATGGACGATCCGCATTATAATGGGACGGGCAACAAAGCGATCGCACTAAAATGGTGTCGCAACGTGCTCCTGCGAGATTTCCGCGTCTACCGCGGCGGTTGGTTCGCGCTGCTCGCCACCGGTGTTGACAACATGACTATCGACAATCTGATAGTCGACACGACCCGCGACGGTTTCGACATTGATTGCTGCCGCAATGTACGCGTCACCAACTGCCATGTTAACTCACCCTGGGATGATGGGATCTGCCTGAAGTCGAGCTATGCGCTGGGTGAGGTGCGCGCGACTGAGAATGTCATGATCGCTAACTGCTATGTCACAGGCAATTACGAAATCGGCTCACTGATCGACGCTACCTGGAAGAAGATGCCCCCCTCCTTCGCGTCACAGGTTCACGGACGGATAAAATTCGGCACGGAGTCCAATGGTGGCTACAAAAACATCACTATTACCAACTGCACATTCGAGGACAGTCAGGGCTTTGCCCTGGAAACGGTGGACGGCGGAGATCTTGAAGACGTAACGATCTCCAACTGCACCATGCGTGGCAACTATTCTTCCCCCATCTTCCTGCGCCTGGGACGGCGTATGCGGGGACCGAAAGGTGCCGCGATCGCGAAATTTCGCCGCATTCTGATTAGTAACATCGTCAGTTCGTCCTCAGCCCCCCTGTTGCCGTCCATCATCGCAGGCATTCCCGGCCATCCCGTGGAAGACGTGAAGATCGCTGACTGCTACTTCCATCAAGAAGGCGGCGCCCCGGAAAATCTTGTGAATCGCGTCCCGCCGCTGGAGGAACTCGGCTACCCCGAACCCAATATGTTTGGCGACCTCCCGGCAACCGGTTTCTATATCCGCGATGCGAAGAACGTCGAGATGAGCAATATTGAAGTTGCCGTCGAGAAGGCCGATCCACGTGCAGCCTTCTGGTTGCAGGATGTGGAGGGAGCTGATTTCTTCCGTCTCCGCGTACCGGGTGGCGCCCCTTCCTTCCATCTGAGCAATGTTAGCAAGTTCCGCAATTTCGGCAGCCTGTCGGCTCCCGAAAAGCAAATGGAATCGGTTCAGTCGACGACGATTTTCTAGGTATGGCAAGACGACGACTCGCCACGCCGCAATTGCCAGGTCATCGAAATCCGCAACAGGACAAACGAGAGGGTCCGTTACCCCGGCATCGTTCGGTTCTTGGCATTGCAAGCCTTCTGTTTCTCCTTCCCGTTTGCGTTGCGTGCACTTCGACTGGAAGCGTCCCTCGTAACCATCCCTCCAAAGCGCATCTCGTGGGAACCATGCGTGACGGTCATCACATCGATCTTATCCAGCCCGAAACGTTTTATATATCGGACAGGGTGGACTTTCTCCAGGTTGAATCGTCGCTCACCGATGGTGTGAGATTCGCCATAGCGGTCTATAAACCAGAGGCGCCCGGACCTATCCTGCTGATGTCCCACGGCTGGCATGAAAGCGTGACCCGACCAGAGGCCGACACGCCCAATCCCTACCCCGGTTTTCTGACCGTTCAGGTGGACATGCGTGGGCGTGCCTACTCCTCTGGCGAACCTGATGCAAATGGCTACGAACTCTACGACTTTCTCGATGCCCTCAATTACGCTCAGGAGCATTATTCCGATTTCATCAGTGATCCCGACCGGGTTCATTTCATTGGAGGCAGCGGCGGCGGCGGCAATGCACTTGCACTCGCGGCCCGCTTCCCGGACCTGTTTGCGAGTGTAGTCGCTATGTACGGGATGAGTGACTATGCCGCTTGGTATCAGGGCGACGAGGTCGGTGAATTCCGCGACGAAATGGATATCTGGATCGGCACCCCGCCCAGCGTGAACGCAGAAGCTTATGCTGTCCGGAGCGGTATTACCGCCCTGCCCAATCTGCTCTCTCCGCTGTATCTCGTACACGGGGAGACAGATTTCCGCGTTCCCTCCTCCCATTCGCGCAATTATGCTGAAGCTGCCAGCCTGTTGCACAAGCCCGTAAGATACTGGGAAATTAAAGGTGTTGGGGACAGCGCTCACCTCGGCAATATCACACAGGAACAGCAGGGCAGGCTGGACGCATTCATCAGTACAGCGCTGCAATCACATTTACAGGCACCGACCTTACCGAACAGGGGGATACTTGTTGTGCCGGGCTATGTCCGGACAAGACATTTCGAAGTGAAGCTCGACTCTATAGATCAGGTCGGCCTCGTTGCGTATGATCTGGAGACAGGCGAGGCGAAATTGATCAAGGGCACCGGCACGGTCAGTTTTTATTGATTCCTCTGAACGTTATCGGCGAATGGGCTCAGCACCAGAAACAGAATGCATGCAGACCAATTTGGCGATCATCCTGCCGAGCGTCTCGGACGCCGGGGGAGAACGCGGATGAGCTTCTTTTCACATCTTCAATACAGACTGCCCATTGACCCGAACATTTCGGATCGATAGCCCCTCCGTATACGATATTATACTTTCCTCATGAACCCCATTGAAGGAACAATCCCGCAGCGTGATATTACGTATCGGCGCACCGGGAAGACCTTGGACATCCAGCACACGCCCTGCCTTTTCTACGCGCAGGCGCTCTATTGTGAGATTGCGGAGCACCGGTATATAGGGCCCGTTTCCACCCTCCTCATAATTGAAATCACAGGTGATCGCCGCACGACCGACCTGCCCCACCTCAATATCGCGAAAATAGATATCTTCGACTACGCCGCCGCGCATTGCATTGTTCTTGAACCGAAGCGCGTACCATAAATCAGGACTACTCATATAGCAGTTTTCGGCAAATACATGATGCACGCCGCCTGATATCTCGCTGCCAATGACAACCCCGCCATGACCCGCCTTCATCGTGCAGTTTCGGATCAGGATATTTTTGGCAGGCGTCGCTATCCGCCGGCCATCAGCGTTTCGACCGGACTTGATGGCGATGCAATCGTCGCCTGTGTCAAACGCGCACCCCTCAATCAGCATGCCGTCCACCGATTCGGGATTGCAGCCATCATTGTTGGGCCCATGGCCAAAGACAGAAACATTCCGGACAATGACGTTCCTGCTCATTACCGGATGGATATTCCAGCAGGGTGAATTGTGAACACGCACTCCCTCGACCAATACATTGTCGCAATCGTAGAATTCGATAAAGCTCGGTCGCAGATAGTGACCTTGGCCAAATATTCGCTCTTTGACAGGAACGCCTTCCTCCGCCATGCGGAACAGGGCTTGTCGGTCCGCAGACTGACTGCCCATTCCCGTTTCCCAACCAAACCGTTCCGCGCCGCACCAGGGCCACCAATGGTCACTGCTGGCTTGCCCATCCAGCAGGCCAGCACCGGTAACCGCCACATTCTTAGCCCCACGCGCGTAGATTAGCGGTGAGTAATTCCACACCTCTACCCCTTCATAACGGGTATAGGCGAGCGGATAGTCTGCAGGATCTGTACTGAAGAGGATCATCGCCCCTTCCTCTACATGCAGATTGATATTTGATGCCAGATGGATTGGTCCGGTCAGATAGCGGCCCGCGGGCACCACAACCTGGCCACCGCCGGCATTTGCGCAGAACTTGATTGTCTTTGCGAAGGCTTCCGTGTTCTTGGTCGCTCCATCACCCACAGCCCCATAATCAGTAATTGCCATCCGACGCGCAGGAAAACGAGGAGAGGTGAGGGACCGACTGATCTCATGGGCTCGTCGCCACGGCCCCGCAGCCCCGGTTAGTGGTAATGACGCGCAGGCCCCGAGCCCCAAAGCCGCGCCAGTCATCAAGATGCTGCGTCGCGAAACTTCGTACTCGCTCATGTCATATCTCTTGGTCCCGGCATGGTAGGCCGACAACATCCTTGGCTGCGAGGTAGACTAGGCGAGAGGCAGGATGCCAACATCAAACCAAGCTCTTGGAATGTGGCTGGCCCATCAGTTTCATTTAGACTCACACCCGATTTTTCCCCACACGTCGCCTATCATTAAATCCCACATTGTGGCACTCACAGTATTATATTGGAAAATGCGAGCACTCTCAATATTTGTAAAGACCCATAGCCCCCCGACCTCTAATTAAAAAATCAAGAAAGAAAAAATGTTCGAACCCCCACTCTAATCGTTTCAAAGCACTAGAGATCTCTCGCAACTGAAACCAACCAGAAACAGATAGGAAATTCCGGCAGTTGCGCGCCAGTCAGCTATGAAGAATTGCAACAATTCCGTCTGAAAGAGGGAAAGGGCGGCAAGAATGCTGCCCTGACCCAAGAGCAGATTCCGACCTTCAGGGAGGCGATGGAAAGCGCCAGGGGTGAAGTGCTGGTGAATCTCGACGCTAAGGCAGATGTCTATGAGGATGCGTTTGACGTTTTGAAAACGACCGGAACAATTGACCAGATCGTGATGAAGAAGTGGATGGCCCCCGAGGATAGTCCGATTGGCGCGGTTGCGCCGTTCAATCAGGTCATGGCGATGCCGGTCTTGTCTGAGGAAACTGCCCCGGATCTCGACAGCTTTGCAAAGCAGTTCTCGGCGCCCCCCCTCGCCATTGAATTCATCGTCTCGTCGCTGGATTCCGCCCGGCACGCCGGGCTGAAAGCGCAGGAGAGCCAATCAAGGACGTGGATCAACACGCTCGCCGACTGGCTGTCAGCCGGACTGACCGACGTTCAGGCGATGACAGACCGGATTCCGTCTGGGGCTCTACATAGACCTCGGATTCACCATGATTCAAACTGATGAACCCGAATTGCTGATCCGCTACGTTAGCGCGAGACAGGAGTGAAAGAGCGCTATCAGACGAATGCGGACCAGTTCCTCATCTATGGACTAGTTGACGGGGTAACGCATCGAGCCGACCCTTATAGTAATTACCACTATAGCTTGCATGTATGGCGGCCCGGGGGTCCGCATAAGCAGTAAGAAATTGTACAGCTTTCCGCAGGCAAATGAACGGCAAAGCGTCGCATCAGCTGACGGATTGCAACCGCCAAAGAGAGCGCGTCATGAAATCATACCCCAGGCGTCTGACGTCTTATGCCCCCCAGTCCTTGCGCAGCAAGATTATTCTGCTTGCTTGCGGCGTGTCCCTGGTGACGTCACTTGCGCTGGGCGTCCTCCTTGTTTTACGAACCACCTCCCTCTCGCATGACATGGCCGTGGAAAATGTGGCTCATGAAACCCAGTTGGTTGCTCTGGAATTCAAGCGCGCCTATGACGAGATGATCAATGATGCCTTTGTTGTCTCACGCACGCCCCCCATCCAGGGCATGCTGCGAAGTGCGGCCAACAACCAGATCGATCCGCTGGACAGGTCGACGACGGATCAGTGGCGCCAGCGCCTGGAAGACATCTTTGTATCAATGATGCGTGAACGGACCACCTACACGCAAATGCGATATATAGGTCTCGACAACAAAGGCAGAGAGCTCGTACGCGTCAACCGGTCCTCCAATGGGTGGGAGCGGGTCGCGGAGTCACGCCTGCAAGCCAAGTCGGAGGAAGACTATTTCCAGAAAGCGCTGACCCTCTCGCGGGGTGAGGCCTATTTCTCGAATGTTACCTACAATCGCGAATTTGGAACGCTTGACAGCGATCTCGTCCCCACCCTGCGCGCCATAGTGCCGATCTTTGATTCCAAGGGCAAAATATTCGGCATGGTAGTGATCAACGCCGATTACAGCGCCATGCTCCGAGAACGGTTTGACGTCATACAATTGAAACGCAATATCATCGTTTCCAATGAAGCCGGCGATTATATGGAGCAGCATGCGGACGGATCGGTCGCAGCATTTCAGTATAATACGGAAGGGTCGAGCGATCGCGCACAATTGCTCGCAGCGCTTCGCCCAAAGCGCGAAGATCATGATTCGGCATGGCTGCAGAACACAGAAAATGATCTGATCTATTCGGCAAGACTACCGATAAGCCAGCGCCTGGATGATTCTCACCTGATCATATCTATCCGTGTCCCACATAGCGAGTTGATGACGGGCGTAATGCGCATCCGGAACGAAGGGGCCTTGCTTGCCTTGTTGCTGATCGGAGTGTCACTCGGCGGGGCTGCCTGGGCATCAACACGGCTGACCGCACCCTTGCTGGCGATGACCACATCCATCCGGCAAGCGAGATTGTCTGGCGGCGTACCCGCGCTGGCGATCGAGCGCGCTGACGAAATCGGAGAGCTGGCGGGAGCATTTCAGGGATTGGCGCAAGACCTGAAAGGGGCCGAAGCGCGGGTTCGGGCCATTTTTGACAATGTGCTTGATGGCATATTTTCAACCGACGAACAGGGAATGATCCAGGATTTCAGTCCGTCTTCCGAGCGAATATTCGGCGCCTCTCATGAGGACATCACCGGACGGAACATTGGGTTGCTGATGCCGGAATCGATTCTTACCGACTATGAACCGTTTTTGAGTTCGGATCATAAACCCTCCCCTGGCATTGTGGTCGGGGTCACCCGTGAATCGGAAGGCCGCCGCCTGGATGGCTCCACCTTCCCCATGGAGATCTCGCTGAGCAAGGTCGATGCCGGAGGTCAGGTCATGTTCATCGGAATCGTCCGGGATATTACAGAGCGCAAACAGATGGAGACTCTCAAGAGTGAGTTCGTCTCTACCGTGAACCATGAGCTGCGAACTCCCCTGACCTCGATCCAGGCCTCGCTTGGCATTTTGCAAAAACTGCTACGCGGAAAAGTCGGACCCAAGGAAGAGCGCCTGCTGGACATTTCCCTACTGAGCACTGAGAGACTGGGGCGCCTGGTCAATGACATTCTGGATGTCGAGAAAATCGCTGCAGGGAAAATGGAGTTCTATCCCGAGGTCTGTGACATGAAGGGGTTGGTGACGGACATTGTGGAGCGTCACCAGAGTCTGGCGGAGAAATATGGTGTCACCTTCCAGCTGAAGGCAGATATTCCGGTAACCTACAGTCTGGTGGATCCCTCCCGTTTCAATCAGGCACTCGTCAATCTTCTCTCCAACGCAGCCAAATTTTCGCCGGACGGTGAAGCCGTCATCATTGAGATCATGGAACAGGCAAATGACCGGATCCAGATATCGGTGTCTGACAAGGGGCCCGGCATTCCGGCCTCGTTTCGGGACAAGATATTCCAGAGGTTTGCCCAAGCTGACGGGTCAGCCACCCGTATGGCCGGTGGGTCCGGCCTGGGCCTGAACATAACTAAATCAATTGTGGAATCCCTAGGCGGAGAAATTACTTATGATAGCGTGGAGGGCCACGGTGCCACTTTCAGGTTGAACTTTCCTACGTGCACACCTTCGACGAAATAAGGAGACGGCAGATGGCAAAGGGCCTGAACAAGATATTATTTGTTGAAGACGATCCGATGGTCGCAGAACTGGCGGTCATGGCACTAGAGGAGTTTGGCGGATTGGAGCTGAATCACTGCATAAGCGGCGCAGACGCCGTGGCGCAATTTCATGATTTTGCTCCCGATATGTTGCTGCTTGACGTCATGATGCCGGAAATGGATGGCCCCGAAACACTTCGTCGTATCCGCGCGCTTCCCAATGGTGCAGCGGTTCCAGCCGTCTTCATGACAGCGAAATCCCAAGCCCATGAGCAGGAAGCCTATCTTCAGCTTGGCGCCATCGGGGTTATTCCCAAGCCCTTCGATCCCCTGACCTTGTCAGATAAGCTGGTTGAATATTGGCAACAGGATTCCTCGGCAGACTAGGAAGAGTTACCGGACGCTCATTAATTGCTGAGGACTAGGGCAAGGTACGTATCGTGAAGCAACTGCGAGATTGCCCATCCCAGCCAGGTCCCGATATTTTTACTCAGATTCAGAAGGCGCAGGCCCCTGCAAGGATCAAATGAACTCGACGTCCAGATGCGTCCGGGTTCTCGACACCACTTTGCAGGAAACTGTGAGCTTATCGGACCGAATAAGCAGGTGAAACGCATCTGGGACATTCATGGTTGTCACAAGGTCCAGGCCTGCTCCCGTCTGTCCCAGCGAACGAACCGTACAATCGATCGAGGCATGCGTACCTGAAAAGGCGATCTGACCGGCCTTAAGCACCCTCCGCCTGACGACCCTGTCCACGCGGTCGCCTGCGCCCCAGACCATGCAGCGATTTCGGCCAGTTTGCTTTGCCTGATACATCGCCGTATCCGCGCGGGCCAGCAAAGTGGACAGGTCGTAGGTTCGGTCTGACTGGGTGGCCACGCCAAAACTCGAGGTGACGGCCACCGTCGAATCCTTGAAGTTGAAACGCATCGCGCCGATGGCCGTGCGGAGTTTCTCGGCCACCATGACCGCGTTTTTTTCATCCGTTTCTGGAAGCAGGATGGCAAATTCCTCTCCTCCGAGACGACCGAAGACGTCGCTTTGGCGAAGATATGTGCGACACGTTTCCGCGAGCGCCTTCAAGACCTTGTCACCCGCATGGTGACCATAGGAATCATTGATGGATTTAAAGTGATCGACGTCGAAATACACCAAGGTGAGCGGGTGCCGGTGCCGGGTACAGAGTTGGGTCAGCCGCTCGGCCTCATTCTCGAAAGCCCGGCGCGTGAGCAAACCGGTTAGTCCGTCACTCAGGGCCAGCCGTCTCAATTCATAGAAATCCGTTACCACCCGCGCCACATCTTCCAGCGCTTGCAGCTGACTGGGGGGCAAGTCTCGCTCGGAGGAATCGAGCGCCGATATCGTTCCGATGATCTCATCGTTCACCGAATGAATTGGCACGCCCGCGTAGAATTTGACGTCACTGTAAATCTCATCGGGATCAAGACCTGTCGACGCTTTCAGCCATCTCTGCTCCCCGTCGGTGACCATGATCGTGGTGGATTCAACACCCAACATATTACGAAGCAGCGAAACGATGTTCTCGAAGAATTCATCAGCCGGCGCGTAGAGCGTTTGACGCTCCGAGTGGGAGGGAGGCAAAGGCTCCATAACTTTAGAAAACCACACTGGGTTGAGTTAACAAGAACACGCTTGCCGAACCGGATTGAGTAATCATTACCATTCAGCCCACGCAATGTGCTGACCACCCTGCGATCTCAGTCACACCGCACGATACCTGTATAAGTACGGACTACGCGGCAAAACGGTTCCATATACGACTGCAAATAAGGCGTTCCTCACAAGACCAAGACTTCCAAATCGCTGCGCCAAACCGACGCCGCCAGCGTGGTTGTGGGCGCTACACCAAAAGATGCCGGCCCATTTCTGACATGCGCACAATTGATCGCGGCAAAATGCCTGAGCTTTAAGGATGGTTTAAGTTGATGCGTCGATTTGGGTCATTCCGTAAACCATATATCAGCCAAAGTTCGGCATGATTGAGCTTAAGGCGAAGTAGGATAAGTACCATGGCAATAGATAGAATTCTTGTCGTTGACGATGACCGCATGTTGAGGACTCTTCTCGTGCACAAACTCTCGCGTCTGGGCTGCCGGATCGATCAGGCCGAGAATGGCCGCGGTGCACTCGAGCGCGTTAAAAGTGACCCGCCGGGCTTGATTATCCTCGATGCCATGATGCCCGTCATGGATGGTCACGAAACGCTACGCCAGCTGAAATCCGATCCTGAAACAGCTCACATTCCGGTCTTCATGCTCACCGCACGTCGGGGCGAAACTGACATGGAAGACGCGCTTCAGCTCGGCGCTGCAGACTATGTGTCAAAGCCGTTCAACCCGGATGACCTCGTCGTACGGATCGCGCGTTTCGTACTTGCGCAGTTTGACGAAAAGCCTCAGGCGCAGAATATCGGCTGATTAACCGCCTGGTCCATATTCAAATTTCCCTTTCATGTCGCACGGTCAATAGTACGACACTGGCACCTGTATGCGGACCGGGGTATCAGACACGCTTTCAACGCTTGCGCCTCAGATGCTCAAACAGCCCCGAAAATCCGGCAGGTGGTATTGCGCCGCCACATGATTTCCTTTGAATCCCTCACATCTACAAATCCTTGTGTACCTGACGCATAGATCCACAATGCGGTCTCAAGTTCTCACAAGGCCGCTCCTGGGTATTCCCTGCTTTTTCGGGTCTGGCGCCCGGCAGTTCATGAATGGCGTCCAGGCCGACAGTCTGCTCATGCCAGAACCACTCGTTGTATGACGTGGATCCATATGTCTTCCTTGCGCTATAGCAGACGCCTGCATCATCGGATGGCAAGCGATGCGTCAGGAACCAAATCTCATGGTTGAGAGTTGAAACCTATAGCATCCGCAATCGAGATAAGATGGAGGTTCGTGATGTCCGACCCGCAAGACCATTTCGAGCCTTACTTTGAAGAATTGCAGGATCACTGGTCGGGGAATGACCAAATTACACACGTAGTTTACGAGATGGCGGGCCGTGTCAGTAAGGTAAAAGTGAAGGCACATTTGCAGGCGTCGCTGGCAAGCATTCGCAAGCACAAGGTCTCCGCCAGAACACTGGATAAATCAGAGGCTGCCGACAAGCGCGCCGAAATCACCAGGGACATATATGCTTGTGATCACATGTCTGCGCTCGCCGAGCACAGCCGCAACCTGGATGCGCTTGAGAGGACTTCGTGAATTCGTCCTCGTTCGGCCCGATCGCCATTGGCATTCCTGTCCGAAATGAAGCCCGGCGGCTCACTCGCCTGCTGGACGCCCTCGCGGAGCAGACACTCGGACCCAATGCCTTTACCGCGTGCTTCCTGCTTGATGGGTGTACGGATGAAAGCCTCACAATTCTATCGGACCGCGCAGGGGGCTTACCTTTCCAAATGCATGTGGAAACCCTTCCCCGCAGTGCGCCCAATGCGGGTCGCGCGCGTTCTGCGGCGATGCGGCTTTGCCTGTCACGGCTGGGTCAGGCTGAGGAGGCACTCTTGCTCACAACAGACGCGGATTCTGTACCCGCACATGATTGGGTGGAAATGAATTGCCGGTCCCTGCAGACTGTCGATCTTGTAGCTGGCCATATAATTCGCAAGGGACGACGCGCCGGGACTTGGCGCACACGTCTGGAAGATTATCAATTTGAGCTACACCGTTTCCGGCGCACGCTCGACCCCATCAACCATGATCCTGCTCCAAGCCATCCCTCTCTCGGCGGCGCCAGTCTCGCATTTCGCGCTTCAGTCTATCGGGAGCTCGGCGGTTTTCTCGATCTTGCGCACGGCGAAGACACAGCGCTCGCCGAAACAGCAAGGCGACAGAATTATCTGGTGAGGCAAGATGGGCGCGTTAGGGTCCTGACGTCAGGCCGCACGATAGGACGCGCGCCAGACGGGCTTGCCCATGAACTCAGGTCGCAACTCCCACATAAAGCGCCGCCCAATGTACCAAATCCTGTCCGATTGGCGCAGCACTACCGAAAACAGGCCGCCTTGCGCTACGCCTTTGAAGCAAATTGTATGAGTCCCGTGGCGCAACAGTTTAATTTGTGTCCGGATCATCTAAACCAAGCCGCAACAATCGTCAGGACCAGCGATGCCTTTGTCGAAACGATAGCGCCCCTCAATGCCGCAGACCAGAACGATGTTATCCCCCTGCCGCAGGCCGAACGCGTCCTGAGTGCACTTTGGGCCAAGGATGCAGATCGGGCTGTCGCTTGATGACTCGGTCATTGTCTGCATCTGCCCTGAACGCACCTCATACACCCTTCCCGGCCCTCGGTGAGAATTTCCGCCTATGGCTGCAGGGCATCGATTGGACCCAAAGCGAGAAGGGAGACAATCTTGCCCTGCTTCGTATCCTCTACGCCGCTGGCCGGCAAAGCCTGCCCTTTGCACGGCTTCTGGAAGGACATGTCGACGCCATACAAATTCTGTATCGCACGCTCGGCCAGGCAGATCGGAGTCACGTCGATGCCTTGTTGGAACCAGGGGCGAGCCTTGGTGTCTGGAACGCGGATTTACCTGGGGCGCCCCTGTCCCTCACCAACGGGACCTTGTCGGGGGGCAAGGCGTTCGCCAGTGGTGCAGGCATCCTGTCCCATGCACTCGTCACGCTGGATGCCGGCGACAAGGATCGTGTGCAACTTCTTTTGCTCGATCTCACCAAAGTTCCTCCAGAGATCGACACGACTTGGTGGAGCGTCATCGGCATGCAGGCCTCAGAGACACATATTGTGCGATGGAACGGAGCCATCAGCCAACCAGACTGGAAGGTTGGCGAACCTGGCGATTACGAAAAAGAGCCTTGGTTCAGTGGTGGAGCGTTACGCTTCGTGACCGTGCAGGCGGGTGCCATTGCTGCACTTTTTGACGGCGTAAGAGATCATCTCATCAAGACCGGGCGTGATCAGGATGTCCATCAGACAGACCGGCTGGCTGAACTCTATGCATGCGCGGATATTTCTGCTGCAGTGGTGCGTGATACTGCAACGTCCTCAGATGATACCGTGGAGGCCCGTCTGGCAGCAGTCGCCCATGCCCGTACTGTCGTATGCGATCAGGCCCAGCACGCCATACTGCTTGCCCAGCAATGTGTCGGCGTCAAATCAATGTTCCGGGACCACCCATTATCGGACATTATTTGCAATCTCATGGTCTATCTGCGCCAACCGGCACCCGACGCTCAGAAACAGAAGGTTGGGCGTGCCGCAGCAGCGGGGGTTATACAGCCTCAGCTATGAATCCCCTGCCGCTCAAGAACATACGACGGGCGCTGGTCGTGGCACCGCATCCGGATGATGAGACGATTGGTGCATTCGGCCTGATGCGCCATCTCGTCCGGCATGGGACCAATGTCCGGATTACGGTCGTGACCAATGGGGCGGCCTCCCACAATAGCAAGACCTGGCCTGCTGCAAGACTGATAGCCCGCCGGAGACACGAAACCCGGCATGCATTGGCCCGCATCGGTATCCCTCAAACGGCCATCACCTTTCTCGATTTTCCCGACAGTGGTCTGCAAGATATGTCTCCAACCGGGTTCCGCCGCCTCAAACAGAAACTTGCTCAGGGGCAGGAGCCGGATTTGGTGGTACGGCCCTCTATCCTTGATTTCCACGCAGATCACAGGATCGTCGCCCGGGCCTGTCAGGACACATGGCCGCGCCGGGTGCATCAGCTCACCTACCTGGTCTGGCCGGACGCATCGCAGCCTGACAATCCTCCCCGATACAGATTGCCCTTGAAGGACAGCCGATTGATGAAAGCTGCCGCTATTGCAACCTATCGCAGCCAGACAGGGCTGATCGAGGATGATCCGGAAGGATTTTGCATGGATCGCACGCTTATTCAGAGTCTGGCCGGCCCGAACGAATATTTCGGCATACGATGAAACGCGGGGCGATCTCGTTGGATGATTTTGAACGGAAGTTTGCCGAGAACCCCGATCCGTGGCGAACCTGGAACTCCCGATATGAGCGGGTTAAGCGGGCCGCTCTGGGACGAGCGGTGGGCACTGGCAAGTATGGGCGCGTCCTCGAACTTGCAGCCGGCAATGGATCGAACACACCCATGCTGGCGGACCATTCGCTCAGACTGACCTCAACCGAGGGCACCTCCACCGGCGTCCAACTGGTCCGAAAGGCCGCGGGGATGCTTCCACGTGTGAAGGTTTGCCAATTGGCCCTCGCCGACAGATTTCCCGACACGAGCTATGACCTGATCGTCATCTCTGAAGTTCTCTATTATCTGTCGGATCAGGATCTGGATGGTCTGGCACTGGAAACTGCGAGACGGCTTCGCCCAAACGGAGCGCTTGTCCTGGCTCACCATTGCGAGACCTTTTCTGACGCGGCTCGCTCCGGTCTCAATATTCATCAGGAGTTTTTACGCAGGATAAATGCGAGATTCACAGTAGAATACCATTATCGTTCCCGCCGTTACGTCCTGCTGCGCGTGCGCCGAATGTCTTGAATGGATGAGATTGCGCGTCAGATGGGGAATAATTCTTTGAAACGGGAACTTACCGGAGAATACGGCGGTTGAGTCCCTTTCCTCGCTTGTTCAAAGAGAGTTTGGGAATGCGATTTCTGCGCGGTTTCACCCACAAATATCTGCTTGCTGTGGTTATGATCGGTGTGGCCGCGTGTGGGCTGCCAGTAGACCCCCGCCATACCACGGACACGGTTAGGGGTGGGACGCTTCGTGCCGGGCTGGTCGGCGATCAGGCTCAGATGGAATTTGATACAGCCCAGCTCAAGTCGCTGGCTCAAACCAGACAGGCAGAGCTTCATGTTGTGAAGGGGACTACGGATGAACTGATTGAGCTTCTTTCCAAAGGTGAACTGGATGTGGTCGCCTCTCTCCCAAAAAAGACGCCCTATCGCAAGCAGGTGGGACTCACGCAGACCTTTGCCCATCCTGGTTGGCCGAAGCCGCGAGTCTGGGCCGTTCGCTCCGGCGAAAATGAATGGCTGATTGTACTCAACGATCATTTGGGAGACTCAAAATGATCGCCGCGCCGCATCCACCCGAACAGATAGAAAATGATCTGGTGCGGGCGGAAAGACTTGAATGGCAAACCATATTCTGGGTCATGGTAAGTGTTGGCGCCATGTCTGCCGCGATGGGTGGTTCTCAAGCGTTCAAAACGGCCTGGATTGAAGATGTATTAAGTTTGCTTGCGCCTATCTTCTTCCTGCTCTCCCGACATGTGGAGAAAAAGGGTGAGACGTCTGTCTTTCCCTACGGATTTCAGCGCGCGGGAACCCTGGCCTTCTTTCTGTCCGCGTCTGCCCTGTGTGCGATTGGCGCGTTCCTCCTCTATGAGGGCCTGCAGTCTCTTGTGACAATGAAACATCCCACCATTGGATCGAAGACCATTTTTGGTCATCAGGTCTGGATGGGATGGATCATGATTGGGGTCCTGTTTTTCAGCATTATTCCACCCGTCATTCTGGGTCGGGCCAAGCGAAAGATTGCCAAGCGTCTTCATGATGAAGTCCTGTTCGTCGATGCCGACACGAACGCGGCTGACTGGCAAACCGGTGTAGCCAGCATCGCCGGTATAATTGGAATTGCCTGCGGCTGGTGGTGGGCGGACGCGCTGATGGCCTCGGTGATTTCGCTAAGCATATTAAAGGATGGCTGGACCGCGTTGAAGGGATCGACGATCCACCTGTTGGACGGTTTGCCTCGTGCCGTCGATTCCGGACAGCCTGATCCGGCAGTACAAGAATTGATTTCCCGTTTGGAGGACGAATACCCCGATTACCGTGCCCAGGTACGCGCGACCGGGCGATATCTTCGGGCCCGCCTTGAGCCACGAGACTCGCCGCATCTCGACCGGGAAACGGCCAAAAGGCTTATGTCGGAAAAGTCGTGGCGGTTAATTGAATTGGCGCGCGGCATGAGGTCCGAAACGGACAAATGACCCGTTCGCCATAACCATCATACTTGTCGATCCGGGCAAGGAATCACGCCCCACTTAAGACGTCCAAGGTACGGGCGGACAGGGATTGCCGCACATCCGAGTAGGCGACCCAGGGATCCTGTTTCAATGCCCCCAGCCGACGCAGGATATTCGAAAGCGTATACTGATTGGCGCGTTCGATACGTCCCAGCTCAGCCCAGGCAATAGGGGTCGCAATTGGCGCGCCGGGTCGCGCACGAAGCGAATAGGGGCAGATTGCCGTTGCTCCTCGCTCATTGCGAAGCCAGTCGATATAGATTTTCCCTTTGCGTTTGGCTTTCGAAGCGACCGAAACATAGCGGTCCGGTGCCGCGCCGGCCAGATGTTCAGCAAGCCCTTTCGCCGCAGTTTTGATGTCAGGCCAGTCTCTACGCCGTTCAAGCGGAGCGATGACATGTATACCCTTGCCACCCGTGAGAAGAGGAAAAGATTTCAGGCCAGCACTCGCCAGGACATCCCGGACCTCTACCGCCGCTGTCTTCACCTCATTGAACTCAACGGTCTCATCAGGATCAAGATCAAGAACGAGGCGATCAGGACGCTCCAGCCGGTCGGTCCTGGCGCCCCAGACATGTAATTCCAGTGCGCCCATTTGCGCCGCCGACACCAGCGCGACCGATGAATTGAGGATCAGGTATTCGGCCCATTCGCCATCGCGCTCACGAATCCTGGTCTTCCCGATCGCATCCGGTAGAGAGCCGGTGTGATGTTTCTGGAAGAAGCAAGCATCGCCGGCCCCCGCCGGACAGCGGACCAGGCTGACCGGATGATCCTTTAGAAAGGGGAGCATTCGGTTGGCAATGGCAGACATATACTCGGCAATCTCGGCTTTGGTTGCACCTTGCTGCTCGAAAACGATCCGGTCTGGATGCGTGATCCGGACCCCTTCGATCTGGACATCCTCCCTCCTTTGCGCGTCTGGGCGATGTTCCGGTTCAGGCTTTTTCACCTCGGTAGCCTCCTTGTCCTCTCGCAGGCCAAGAAAGCTAGGATGCCGCAGCAACCTGTCCTCAGTCCTGTCCGTATAGGCTATCTCACATACGAGTTCCGGCGCCACCCAAACCGCATCCCGTTTCACCTCCGCCGGCACATCCACAAAGGGTGGGGTTTTCCGGACCCGCTCCGACAAGCTCGCCGACAGCCGCTCCAAGCTCGTTTCGGTAAAACCTGTTCCTACGCGCCCTCGATAAACGAGTCTTTCGCCAACATACTCTCCCAGCAGGAGTGATGCGAAAGGTCGTCCGCGTTTACGAGACGTCCGGTAGCCGCCGATGACAAATTCGTCGCGCCCGACGCATTTGGACTTCACCCAGCTTTTCCCGCGACCGGACCGATACCGGGATCTCCGCTTCTTCGAAATGATCCCTTCCAGCCCCATGCGACATGCCTTGCTGATGACTTCGTCGCCGCGTCCGTCGACATGGTCCGAATAGCGAATGATGTCATGATTATCTGGCAGAAAGGATCGCAGATGCGTTTTGCGTTCTTCGAGGGGAAGCGCTCGGAAATCCTTTCCATTCAGCCACAAGACATCGAAGGCAAAATAGACAAGGTGTGCGGCCTGATCCCCGGATGTTGCGGCCTGTAAGGCACCAAACCGGCTATGACCGTGTGCGTCCAATGCAACAAGTTCACCATCGAGAGCAGCAGAGTCAGCAGCGATATCCCGCAGCGCCCGGCTGATGGTGGGATAGCGGGCGGTCCAGTCATGCCCGTTGCGGGTCATCAATCTGACCTGATCGCCGCAGGTCAGGGCCTGAATGCGATATCCGTCAAATTTCAGCTCATGGATCCAGTCTTTTCCGGACGGGGGCGCTTCGCGCAAACTGGCAAGCTGGGGTGGTGTAAAGTCCGGTAGCGATGTTTCCGGTAGTTTGGGCCGGGAGGATTCAGGTTGTGCCCCCTTCACCCCCTGTTCGATATCTTCAAATGTGCGATCCGAGATCACACTTGTCGTCCAGGTTTTTCTGGGATCCTGCTCTGTGTCAGCTGCCTCGTCACGCTCCTTGACCAGCAACCAGTTCTCGCGCCCTTTCCGGCTTTTTGATTTCATCAGGATAAGCGCCCACCCCCCCGAGAGCCTGCGACCCTCGATGTCGAATTTCAACACGCCCTCTTGTAATCCCTTGTGCGGGTCCCCCCGCGGCCTCCATATGCCCTGGTCCCAGAGCATGACCGTGCCAGCTCCGTATCCTGACGGAATAACTCCTTCAAAATCTCCATATGCGAGAGGATGATCCTCGGTCCGGACCGCCAACCGTTTGTCAGATGGATCGAGGCTTGGGCCTTTGGTGACGGCCCAGCTCTTCAACACTCCCTCAAGCTCGAGTCGGAAATCATAGTGGAGGCGGCTGGCGGCGTGTTTCTGGATCAGATAGGAAAGCGCCCCTTTCTTTCCCGAAGGAACGCCGGTTTTTTCTCCGTCGGGTTCCGGCGTTTGGGAAAAGTCCCGTTTTTCACGATAGGGGCGTAGAAGGTCGGCCATAGGTCATGCGGCCTCGTCCGGTTTGGATTTTGACTTGCGCTTCGATTTCGAAGCTTTTCTTTTCTTCGAACCGCCCTTTTCCACGCTTTTCTTGAGCGCCTCCATCAGATCAACAATGTTCCCACGGCCCGCTCCCGACCCTGTTCCCTCGGACTCATCCCGGCTTACTGCGCCTGCCTCCCGCTTTTCGTCGATAAGGTCTCGAAGAGCCTCTGTGTATTGGGATTGGAACACCTCTGCCTCAAAGGGCGCAGCCTTCCGTTCAATGAGTTCTTCCGCGAGATCGAGCATTTCCTGTTCGGGCTCCAAATCGGGTATATCGTCAAACACGGAGTCACTGGAGCGTATTTCCTCTGCGAACCGAAGCGTTTCCAGAAGCAGGCCCTTTCCGCATGGACGGATGGCAACCACATAATCCCGTCCCCGCACCGCCATCTGGCCAAGTCCCACCATTTTTGATTGGCGCAGCGCTTCTCGGATAACCGTGAATCCTTCGGCGGCCACCTCATCCTCGGCCGGCACGACATAATAGGGTTTTTCGAAATAACGCGGATCGATTTCGCAAGCATTGACAAACTGGACGAGATCAATCGTCCGTCGGCTTTCGAGCTTGATTTCGTCCAGATCCTCTGGCTCCAGCAGGACATATTCATCTTTCGCCAATTCGAATCCCTTGACGATATCATCTGTATCCACCGGACCGATGCCATCAGCAATTTTCTGGTAATGAATCCGCTGTCCGCTGGGTTTGTGAATCTGTCTCAGGGATATCCGGCCCGAGGAGGAGGTGGCCGTATAGAGTTCTATTCCGATATTTACGAGGGAAAGGCGCAAATGCCCTTTCCAGTATGCGCGCATGGCCATGATGTCAGTCTCCTGATCCTATCAATGCCGATCCGTTCGATCCGGTTCCGTAACAAGCAGTCTGACGCGATAGATCAGTTCCCGACTTCCTCCGGCAGAGCCCAGGCAATGATCTGATCTCCCACAGGGGTTTCCATGAAATGGTGCCCGCCGGTCATCAGGACGAGATATTGACGCCCTCCTACCTGATAGGTGATCGGGGTCGCCTGTCCGCCTGCGGGCAGCGTATCCTGCCAGACGGTCTTCCCGGACCGCAAATCGATCGCGCGGATGAGATCATCGGTCGCCGCAGCCACGAACACCAGATCCCCCGCCGTCACAAGCGGTCCGCCATTATTGGGCGTGCCGATGGTCAGAGGAATGCCGGTGGGCAGGCCGAAGGGACCATTCTTTCTAGCCGTTCCCAGGGGCCTGTCCCAGACGGTCTCGCCACTCTCCAGATCAATGGCACGGATACCGCCATAGGGGGGTTCCTTGCAGAGCAAACCCGTGACGGGCATGCGCCAGCCCGCATTGACATCAATCGCATAGGGCGCGCCGGCCTGCGGATCGCCCGCGCCTTCGGCGCCGTGCCCCATACTCCCGCCGCGGGCTTCCTCGCGAGGCGCCCATCCCTTCCGGTCGGCCTCTTCCCGCGGCACCAGACGATTGTAATTCGGCATGTCATTATAATTGGCAATGATCAGGCGTCGCTCAGGATCAATGGCAACGCTGCCCCAGTCGGACCCGCCATTATAACCGGGATACTGGATCCAGCGCCGATCAACCGTCGGCGGCGTGTAGATGCCGTCATAGGCGGCCTTCCTGTACTGGATGCGGCAGAACATCTGATCAATCAGGGTCATGCCCCACATGTCCTTTTCTTCGAGAGGGGGCTTGGCCAGCGTGTGATAGCGGGAAAAAGGCTGGGTCTCGCTTCGTTCGCCGGGCTCCACGCCGCCCTGGGGCACCGCTCTTTCTTCGAAATCGACCAGCGGATCCCCCGTGGCACGGTCCAGAATGTAGAGGTCGCCTTGCTTGCTGGGGATCAGGATCGCCGGAATTACGCCCTCAGAGCCGTCAAAATCGAACAGGGATGGCTGGGATCCAAGGTCATAATCCCACACGTCCTTGTGGACAGTCTGGAAGTGCCAGGCTGGCCGTCCTGTCCGGACGTCCAACGCCACCAGTGAGGTAGCATACGCGTTTTCCGGCTCGGTTCGGCTGCCACTCCAATAGTCGACGGCAGAATTGCCCATGGGGATATAAGCCAGACCCAATTCATCATCGCCAGCCGCAACAGCCCAGGAGTTCGGCGTCCCCCGCGTGAAGTGATCTCCCTCAGGCGGAGCAACGGAAATATCCGGGCGAGTCATATCCCAGGACCAGAGCCACTCCCCCGTCATGACATCAAATCCCTTGATGACCCCGGACGGCGCTTCAAGTTTCTGCCCGTCCAGCACTTGGTGATTTGTGACAATAACGCCTGAGACGACGCTGGGCGGGGATGTGATCGAGACCATGCCCGGGACAATGTCTCCCATGCCTGTCTTGATATCCACCTCCCCATTCTCTCCGAAATCTGTACAGGGCTCGCCCGTCTCAGCGTCAACAGCGATGATCCGGCCATCCAGAGTGCCCTCTATAACCCGTGCATGGCACGCAGCCTCGGCATCAAGATCACTCTCATAATAAACAACCCCTCGGCAGGCCGCCGTATAGGGTATCCAATTCTTGTCCACGTTGGGATCGTAGCGCCAGACTTCTTCGCCTGTCGCGGCATTGAGCGCGATCATCTGGTTTGTGGCGGAGCACAGATACAGGCGGTTCCCAATTTTGAGGGGCGTGGTTTCTGCCCCATAGGAGTTGTTTTCGGTGTCTTCAGGCAAATCCCCTGTATGGCTGAGCCAGACCCGGTCCAGCTTTGCCACATTGGATCGGTTGATCTGCTTCAATCCTGAATAACGTTGCGCCTGACTGTTCCCGTAACTCACCCAGTCCGCACCTCCAGATGCGTCCACGGCCGGACGATCTTCTGTCAGACGCTCGGGGCCACCCGGTGTCTCATATAATATGATGCCCAGCGCGGCGAACCCGACACTCAATCCCGTTGCCAGAACGCCGTATTTTCCCCAGCTCCAGCGAGCCCTGTCCAGCATTGGCAACATGGCAAGCACGGCAAGCAGCAGGACAAACGGACTGACAAATCGGGGGACCCAGGCCCAGAAATCACCTCCGGCCTCGAGGATGCCCCAGAATAGCGTGAGCACGAATACCCCCAGATATGTCCAGATACCCGCTAGCTGTTGGCGAAAGAGCAGCACGCCCGACACGAGAAGGCCAAGACCGGAGAGGGCGTAATAGGCGCTTCCCCCCAAGGTGACCAGGCGCGCGCCCCCGATCAAGAGCACAAGACCGACCACACCGATGAGGAGACCCAATCCCTTGATGAGCATTTGGCGGTTCGAATTTGGCGACATGAGGCGCCTCCCCTCTGCGTGTGTCAGGTCATGGGAAACGCGCAACCCTTTCCTTTGTTCCGGAATTTATAATCTGTATACAAACTTATTTCTTTGTGAGGGGGCATGAATTTTCTTCCCTGGGCCCGGAACCAATCGATGATCAACCGGTTAGGAGAGCAAAGAGACTAGGCAGTCGCGCGCGATGAACACAGTAAACAAAACTCGCTCGACGGAGGTGTTACTTCCTGACTCAAGACCGGATGTCATGCATTCCGGCCTATTGGGCGTGGGGAAAGCGGCCTTGATCATGGGCCTCGCGGGAATGGCTTTGACGATTCAGGCCGGTAGCCTGACGAGCCACATGGCGGCGCATATTTTCGCCATGAGCGTGTTGGCGCCGCTGGTCGCTTGGCTTTTCATCCAGCAATGGCCGCGTCTGGCCAAACAGGCGTCCCCACGACTCATTTTGGCTAGCGTTCTGCAACTGGCCCTTCTGGCCTTGTGGCACAGCCCTCTCGTGATGATGGGCTCCATGCAGGCCAGCCTGCTCACACAGCTAGGCATGCTTGGGCTTCTGTCCCTCGCGGCATCATGGTTCTGGGTTTGTGTTCTGGTGGCTATTGCAAACAACCGGATCTGGGTCGTCGCACCGCTACTCCTGACCGGCAAGCTTGTCTGCCTGTTCGCCATTCTCCTCGTTTTCGCGCCGCGGGCGCTCTATCCGGGAATGGGGCATACACTCCAACTTGAGGATCAGCAGGCGGCCGGCCTTCTAATGCTGACGGCCTGTCCGCTGACATATGTCGGAGCCAGCATCTATCTTGTTGCCAGATGGTTTTCTGACCTGTCGAAACCGGAGGTCAGGCCGGACATCGTGGCATGAGCATTGACATTACTCTGACCTGGCGACGACTCTTTGGGGCGATTGGCGTCGCCGCATTGCTGGGCTTGGGGGTGGCCTTGTTGGTCGCCTGGTCCGGACTCTACAATGTCGCCGCGAGCCGGGGCCATCCTGCCTGGCTGAACTGGTTTCTCGAACTCGGGATGCGAAATTCCGTAGAGGCCAATGCGCCTCGCCTCCCGTCTCCCGATCTTACCGAACCAGGATTGATCGCCCTTGGGGCTGCCCATTTCCAAACTGGCTGCGCCCCCTGCCATGGCGGGCCGGACCAGGCTGTCAATCCGATCTATCAAGGCATGCTTCCCGAGCCTCCCAAGCTGGGGGACGCGGTCGGCCATTGGAGTGACAGCGAACTTCACTGGATTATCAAGCATGGGCTGCAATATGCCGGAATGCCTGGCTGGGCGGCCCCGCACCGGGATGATGAGATCTGGGCGCTTGTGGCATTCCTCCGCGCTCTGCCCGACTTGACGGAGTCCGAATTCCGGCATCTTGCCGCCGGCAATGGATCTGTCACGCCCGTCACTGTGAAGCAACTCGTCTCAGGAAGCGCCACAAGTCTCGCGATGACGACCTGCACGAAATGTCACGAGACTGATCTTGCGCCACCGGTCAGCGACAAAATCCCCCGACTGGCTGGCCAGCCCCGCCCTTTTCTGCTTCGGGCACTGCAGGAGTATCGCGCTGATGCGCGTCAGAGCGGTATTATGGAGCCAATCGCAGCGGAAATACCGGAAGCCCTGCTCGCCGACGTCGCAGCTTATTATGCAGACTTGGAACCGCGCCCACATCCCCCCCCTGCCTTTAAGGGAAACCCCAAAAGAGGGCGAGAGATCGCCTTGTACGGAGATCCGGACAATCGCGTTGCGGCATGCCAAGCCTGCCATAGCAGCGCGGCCAAGCCGGATTATCCTCGTCTGGCAGGGCAGTCCGCCAGCTATATGACCGCCCGTCTGCAGCATTGGAAAATTGGCCATGAGAGCAAAACACCGTTGGACGCGCTCATGGCAAACGCCATGGGCAAGCTGTCCGATGAGCAAATTGACGATGTCGTGGCATGGTATGCGAGCCGTCCCATAGAGGGAGAGCCGCCATGAGCGCGGGGCGCGGACTTGCAGGACTGGGCATGGCCCTGTTCCTCATAGCCTGCCAGGGACAGCAATCTGCGCTGTCGGGCGGGGGAGCGGAATCCGACAGGACACTGGCCCTCACTGTGCTGCTTGGCGTTGGAGGCGCCATCATCTTCCTGCTGGTGGCGGGTGCGCTCCTGGTCGCCCTGCGCGGGCCGCGCCGTTGGCGCTCTTTCCTCTCCGCGCATACTCTGGTCGTTCACGGAGGGATAACCTTCCCGGCCGTGGTTTTGTCCCTGCTGATGATCTACAGCTTCGCGGTGCTCCGCGCAGGCCCCGTTCCGGAGAGCGGTCCGGACAAACCGTCTCATGTGATCCGGGTGGAGGGATTGCAATGGTGGTGGCGTGTTACCTATCTGCAGCCTGATGGATCAGAGATTGAAACCGCCAATGAAATCCGGATTCCGGTCGGTGAACCCGTTCGTCTTGAGCTGATTTCGGCGGACGTGATTCACAGCCTGTGGATCCCTGCCTATGCTGGCAAGCTCGACATGATTCCCGGACACACGAACACGTTGACCCTGCTGGCCTCAGAGCCTGGCACGGTGCGGGGCCAGTGCGCAGAATATTGTGGCGGAGCACACGCCCTGATGGCGCTGTCTGTCACGGCGATGCTGCCGCCCTCCTATGAGCGCTGGCTCGCTGGCCAGGCAGAACCGTCACAACCAGGGGAGACGACCGGACACCGCGCCTTCCTGTCCGCGGGCTGTGGCGGATGCCATACGATTCGCGGCAGTCCTGCCCGCGGCCGTGTGGGGCCTGATCTCACGCATCTCGCCTCCCGGCCAAGCCTGGGGGCCGGAACGCTTGAAAATGATGCGGCAGGCCTGGCGCGCTGGCTGGACGACCACCACCAAGTGAAGCCGGACAATCTCATGCCGGACTATGATTTCCTGACTGCCTCCGAGCAGGCGGAGATCGTGACCTATCTGTCGGAGCTGGAATAATGATGAAGTTCAATGTCCGCAGGTCGGGCACGTTTAAGCGGCCGGCGCCGCAGCGACCAAGTCCGATCCACATGCGGGCAGCTTTGATCCTGCCCCGGTGCGGAGGCACAGCATGACCGATAAGGACCGACAAACGATCAGTCCCGTCCCCAGACCGGCTGGAGAAGAGGAAGACTTGCTGCGCATCTGGGCGACGCCCAAGGGATGGCGTCTACCCACGGCTGTGAACAATACCGTCATCGGCCTGCTCTATCTCGGTGCAGCGTTCCTGTTTTTTGTCCTTGCCGGAATCCTCGCACTGATCATGCGAACACAACTGGCCGTGCCGGGCAATGATTTCGTGAACCAGGATTTGTACAATCAGTTGTTCACAATGCACGGCACGACGATGATGTTTCTGTTCGCCGTACCGGCGATGGAAGCCTTGGGCGTCCTGCTCCTGCCCCAGATGCTGGCCGCGCGCGATCTGCCCTTTCCGCGCCTCTCGGCCTTTGCCGTCTGGGCGTATATTGTGGGCGGGTCAGTCTTCTTTCTGACCATCTTCTTCGATCTGGCCCCTCAGGGAGGCTGGTTCATGTACCCGCCCCTGACGCTGACCGAATTCCAGCCCGGCGACAATGCGGATTTCTGGTTGCTGGGCATCGGCTTTATCGAGATTTCGGCAATCGCCGGGGCGATCGAGATCATCGTCGGCGTCTTCCGGACCCGCCCCCCCGGCATGTCCCTGGACAAGCTTCCGATCTTCGGCTGGGCCATGCTGATCTTTGCCGGCATGATCATGGTCGCCTTTCCCGCCGTCATTTTGGCAACCATGCTGCTGGAGATCGAGCGGGCGTTTGACTGGCCCTTCTTCACGGCGGAGCTCGGAGGCGACCCCCTGCTCTGGCAGCACCTCTTCTGGTTCTTCGGCCATCCGGAAGTCTATATCATCTTCCTGCCTGCGGCCGGACTCGTTTCGATGATCGTGCCGACGATCGCGCGCAAGCCGCTGGTCGGGTATAATCTGATTGTCGTGGCCATTGCTGCGACAGGGTTCTTCAGCTTCGGCCTGTGGGTCCACCACATGTTCACGACGGGAATTCCGGCCTTGTCCCTCGCCTTCTTTTCAGCGGCGAGCATGGCCGTCGCCATTCCGTCGGGAATCCAGTTTTTCTCCTGGATCGCCACATTTGCCGCCTCGAACCGAAAAATACAATTTACAACTCCCTCCCTCTTTGTTCTCGGCATGCTGGCCATTTTCCTGATTGGGGGCCTAACAGGGGTCATGGTGGCCATGGTCCCGTTCAATTGGCAGGCCCATGACACGTATTTCATCGTGGCCCACATGCATTATGTCCTGGTCGGTGGGATGGTGTTTCCGCTCTTTGCAGGCTTCTATTACTGGGTGCCAATCCTTGCGAAACGCCAATTGTCGGAACGGCTCGGCAGATGGGCCTTCTGGCTCATGTTCATCGGGTTCAATGTTGCCTTCCTGCCCATGCATTTCACTGGCCTGCTCGGAATGCCGCGGCGTGTGTGGACCTATTCCGAGGCCATGGGATGGGGGCCTCTGAATCTGGTCTCGACCCTTGGCGCGTTCACAATCGCAGCCGGCGTTCTTGTCTTCATCGTCGATCTGGCGCGCAATTTCCGCGTCGGCGAAGGGGGCAAGGACAATCCCTTCGGCGCCGGCACGCTGGAATTCCTCCCCCAGGATGTCTATTCGACCCGCTCGATCCCACATGTCTCAAGCCGCTACCCGCTCTGGGATGATCCGGATCTTCCGCGCGCCGTGGCAGCGGGGGAGCATTATCTGCCGAACGCGCCGACCGGCGGTCGCGAAACTCTCATTACGTCGCCCATTCATGCCCGTCCGCAATATGTGATCCAGATGCCGGGTCCCAGCTGGTCGCACGTTCTGGCAGCCGTGTTCACCGCTGCCTTCTTTCTTCTGCTCACGGTCAAACTGGTTACGCCTGCGCTGATCTGTGGCGCGCTCGCCATCCTGTCCTGTCTTGTCTGGGTCTGGGGCATCGACAAGGGACCGGACAAAGGTCCCATAGACATCGGCGGCGGCCTGCACTTGCCGGTCTATGTGACGGGACCGATGGCACATGGCTGGTGGGCCATGATCGTTCTGATGATCGTCGCCGGATCACTGTTCTTCGCCTACCTGTTTTCCTACCTCTATCTCTGGACGGTCTCGCCTGACGCCTGGCACGCTGGACGCCCATACCTGCCCGGTGCCCTCAGGCCATTTCTCTCTGCGCTGCTTCTTATCAGTTCGGCGGGTATGATATGGGGCGCCCGGCACCGTCTGAAGATACCGGGTCACCGCTCGCTAGTGTCGGCAGGGTTCATCCTGCTCGCAGCGCTCTTCGCCGGCACCGGACTCGGACTGGAATTCCAGGGCCACTGGGGCCAGGGCCTTCGGCCGCAAAGCTCAAGCTATGCAGCCATGGTCTATCTCGGCATCATTCTCTCAGCGCAGATCATGTTGGCCATCCTCATCATGTGCTTCTACTGCATCGCGAGGATCCTGGCTGGCAAGCTTGATCGCATACGCGTGGCGAGTCTCGAAAACACATCACTGCTTCTCTATTATCTTGTGGGTCAGGCCTTGCTGGGTCTGCTGCTGATCCATGGGTTTCCCCGCATCATGGGGCCCTTGGCATGACCCCGCCACGCTCACCTGTCAAATTCTTGCTCTACGGCGCGCTGAGCCTCTCCGGCATTCTGGCATGGGCCGGGCATTTCGGCCTGGCCTATGGCGTTCAGCATTTGGTCTGTCAGTCCGCGCTGATCCCGGCCAACCTATGGCATGTCATCCTCGCTGCGGCGACAGGGCTTTTCATCGCCTGCATCGGGCTTGTTTTCTGGAATATCCGGTCAAGGAATGTCTTCCGCGACCCTGATGGCGACGTGTCCCAATTCTATACCTATGTCACCCTCACCCTGCTTGCCGTGTCCCTGTTCGGAATCCTGCTGACGGCCATTGCAGGGTTCATGATTCCTGTGTGCGGCAGCTTGAGATGAATGATCCGCACACATTTCTGAAAATTCTTGGCTATGCAGCCCTCCCCGCTGCCGGCAATCTCCTGGGAATTCTCCTGGCGAGGCTGATCGCCCTGCCGCGGTGGGTTATCGGAGTCTTGCTCCACAGTTCAGCAGGTGTGGCCATGGGGTTGATCGCGCTCGAACTCATGCCGCGGATACAGGAAACCACACCGCTCGTAGAACTTGTCCTTGCGATCTTTGCCGGCGCCGCCTTGTCGCTGCTGCTCTTCTACGCCGCGCGCCACCTGGCGAGCCGCACAGGCGGGCGGGCCGGAACATGGATGGTGTTTGCCGCACTTGGCGCCGACCTGACAACGGACGGCCTTATGACCGGGGCAGGTTCTGCCGCATCCCTGAAACTTGGCGCCCTCCTCGCAAGTGCGCAGCTCGTGGCCAATATTCCAGGCGGATTTGCGGCCGGATCGAACTTGCGACGCACGAATCTGGGAGTCCGGAGTCTATGGGCAGCAGGGGGCGCCGTAAGCCTTTGCGCATTTGTGAGCGCAGGTCTCGGTTATCTCATATTGCGCGATGCAGATGACCAGATGCGCGGCGCGAGCCTGGCAATTGTCACAGGTCTCCTGCTGGTGGCGACGCTGGAAGACCTCGTGCCGGAAGGAGATGCTCCCAAACCTCCCCGATGGGGCTCGACTCTTGCCATTGCCGTCGGGTTCTGCGCGCTGGCCGGTGTGACCGCACTGTCCGGCCAGTAGGGGCCACCGGACCTCAATGCAACCGCATGCCCGGATACAGAATCGTCAGTAGGCCCTCATGAATTTCGGCCCGAGCGACAAAATTTTCTTGTTGCAATTCCCGCAGAGACAAAATGATTGATTCTCCGGTCTGCAGCTGTAGAGCCAGCTTGCGACCCATCATCAAAGTCCGGGGGGCCGGGGAGTCAAAATGCAGGTCTCCCGCCAGTCTGAGCGTGCCATGGGTTGAGTACATCTGTATCGAATATTCGGTTGGGAGTTTACACTCCCCGTCCGCTTCAAGTATCCCGCTTCCAAAAAGGTTGGTCATTAAGTGCATGTCATCCACATTTAAGCCGTCTTTCAACGTCACTTTCCAACCATATCATAAATCGGTCGGGCATGTACATCGCACCTGTCCGGCAGCGATCATGCTGACATAGTCTGTAGACACCAAGTGGCCAACATTATCCCATCTTATCGGGGCAGAGACCTGACTCCCTCTCCACACGCCTTGGTCCCTCAACATGTAGACGACGTTCCCACTCCCGGTGCAGGGTCAAACTCAACAGGGGGCAGGACGGCCATGCATCATAAAATCGTGAAGATCAGAACCAACACGGCAATGGCCAGCACAACAGATATCACGCCCCAGAAAGATTGCGGCTTGTCGAGCGCGTCATCCTCCTCTCCTGATGGGCTAGGCTTCGCCGACATTGCCCGCCGCTTTGGCGTTGGCCGTGTTCCAGCAGCTTCATCATCCGTACCCAGCGGCGCTGCCGCGAGGTCGGGGTGGTCGGTTTTGTCCCCCATGCCACCGGAATCGATTCGGCTTCTGAGTTGATCCGCTGTCGGCGCCTTCTCAGTCTTGTTCGCGGTCATGTTCTGTCTCCTGTCTTGTCTACAAGCAACGCAGACATTCCCGCTTGGTTCAACGGGGCCTTTGCCGGTCGTTGAATAGACGAAATCCTGCCCGCCGCCTGGCCGAGACCAGCAGGTGCGAGCAGACCCACGCCGCCAAGCGATGCCCTCTGACCCCACTCACCCCCCTGCGCCCTGACCGGTGAACATCGCAACCGTGTCCGGCTCTCTGCAGCATACCCGCAAACATCCAGGCATCTGGACGTCGTTGCGGTCTCTTCTGGGGTAGTTGGACCAGCGCAAGAAAAGTTTAGCGCCTCACACGAAAAATCTACGCGCAATCGTCCCATCCGGAGCAACCGACTGAAAAGCATGGAGACGTTTTTGCGCGAATATGCCCCTTCGTGCGGCCCGGCATATTGCTAGGGTTATTTTCCCGGCCCTAAACGCATACGCAGACGTCACTTTCCAAAGATTATGACCTTAAAAACGACTCAACTCGGTCACAGGGCAGCAGATTACTCGACGACTGATAATCTGATCCTGCACACCTGACGAAGGCAACAGAAGCCATCGACCTCTTCTTGTGTCGAGGTGCGCGCCACTTCGATCTCGGATTTCCGGCTAGATAAGGCCCAAGTCACTGTTTTTGCTGGTGCCGGCTGAGGGACTCGAACCCCCGACCCTCTGATTACAAATCAGATGCTCTACCAGCTGAGCTAAGCCGGCCACGCTGGAATGGCTGTCCCTACTTCGATCAGCGCGGCGGCGCAAGCGGACGTTCCAGTCAATTTTGGTTAACTGAGGCGGCGGCCCGATTTCTTTCAAATTCCCCAACTCTGCCCCATTCGCCCCGCGAGCCGCACATTTCCGCCTCAAACTGGGTCTATCCAATCCTTAACGAGACCACACACCAAGATGTGGCGTTGATGGGTGTCAGGTGACACGAGACCTGAAGGAAGACGGATATGAAACGCGCGCAGATACTTGCCGGATTCAGCATTGCCGCCATTGCGCTGGCATTTCCCGCGATGTCGGACGCGCCGAAGGCCCCACCCTTGGAGCCGGTGCATGTTCCTTTCGAGAAAACCTGCCAGGACACACAGATCACCGTCTATTTTTCCAAGCAGGAATCGGTTCTCTCCTCCTATGCTGCCCGCTCGCTCAATACGGCCGGCGATCAACTCGCTGGATGCGCGGTGTCGAACATACAGGCCCGCGTGATTTCTGCGGACGCGTCTGACGACACAGCCGCCACCAGCCTGTCGGAAGCCCGCGCCGCGGTCGTGCTTGAGGCCCTGAATGCCCGCGGGATTCGCGCCCGCGACGTCCGCACCAATTTTGTCCCGGCGGCTGAAGCCACCCCGACCGAAGCCCTCACCTTCCCGATGGCGCGCCGGGTCGACCTCACCGTCAAAGCCACCACTGGCTACGGCCTCTAGGCCAACAGGTTTCCTCCCGGAAATTCCAGGATTCCTCACCGCGTCCTGGAACCCCTCGCCCCGAACGCCCTTGCAGCGTGTTCGGGGCGTTCTTTATGAGCGGCGCCCTGTTATTTCAGGCGTTACAATTCTTTCCTTTCCGGCGCGCATCGCTAAAAGGTGCTGGGCACCCGGACACCCGGCCGGGTCTGCTTGCAACGCTATTTGGGAAAGATCGCATCTCCATGACGCAAACCCGGCGCATTCTCGTTACGTCCGCCCTGCCCTATATCAACGGCATCAAGCACCTCGGCAATCTGGCTGGCTCCATGCTGCCGGCCGATGTGTATGCCCGTGTGATGCGGCTGATGGGCCATGACGTGACCTATATCTGCGCCACGGACGAGCATGGCACGCCAGCAGAACTGGCCGCCCAGGCCGCTGATATGAGTGTGCAGGCCTATTGCGACGAACAATACGAGATCCAGCGTGCTGCCGGCGAAGGCTTCAACCTGTCCTATGACTGGTTTGGCCGCTCCTCGCGTCCGGCCAACAGCGCCCTGACCCAGCATTTCGCGCAAGTTCTCGAACAGAACGGCCTGATCGAAGAGCGTACGTCCAAACAGGTCTATTCTGTCGATGATGGCCGCTTCCTGCCCGACCGCTATGTCGAGGGCACGTGCCCGACCTGTGGCTTCGAAAAGGCGCGCGGAGACCAATGTGACAATTGCGGACGGCTCCTGGACCCGATCGACCTGATTGACCCGTATTCCTCGGTCTCCGGCAGCAAGAATATCGAAATCCGCGACACCAATCATCTCTACCTGCTGCAGACGCAGATGCAGGGCAAGATTCGCGACTGGGTGAACAGCAAGGGCGCCCAATGGCCTGGCCTGGCCGTCTCCATCGCCAACAAATGGCTGGATGAGGGCCTGATCGCCCGCGCCATTACGCGCGATCTGAGTTGGGGTGTGCCGGTGCTGGACACGGATGGCAATCCGCGGCCAGGCTATGAAGACAAGGTCTTCTATGTCTGGTTCGACGCACCCATCGAATATATCGCAGCCACACAGGAATGGGCCGAAGCGACCGGGAATGACTGGGAGGCGCTCTGGCGCACCGACAAGGGCGCCGATGACACTGAGTATGTCCAGTTCATGGGCAAGGACAATGTCGCCTTCCACACGGTCAGCTTCCCCGTGACGCTGCTCGGCTCCGGGGAGCCCTGGAAGACGGTCGACAAGCTCAAGGCCTTCAACTGGGTCACCTGGTATGGCGGCAAGTTCTCGACCTCGAACAAGCGCGGCGTCTTCATGGACCAGGCCTTGGAATTGCTGCCAGCCGATTACTGGCGCTGGTATCTGATCGCCAATGCCCCAGAGGGCTCGGATGCCGCCTTCACATGGGAAGGTTTCCAGTCTGCGATAAATTCAGACCTTGCCAATGTGCTGGGCAATTTCGTGAACCGGATCACCAAATACACCGTGTCGAAGTTCGACGGCAAGGTTCCGGAAACGGGCGAGGCCGGCGACGCCGAAGCATGGATGACAGCAGAACTGCAGGAGCGCCTGCCGCGTCTCATCGAACATTATGAGGCGATGGAGTTCCGCAAGGCCGCCGCCGAGACCCGCGCGATCTGGGCAGCTGGCAATGAATATCTCACCAAGGCCGAGCCCTGGGTGAAATACAAGTCAGATGTGGATGCCGCCGCTGTGGGCGTGCGCACCGGCCTGAACCTCGCGGCCCTGTTCGGCATTCTGGCGCTGCCGATCATTCCCGACGCGGGCAAGAAAATCCTCGATGCGCTCGGCATTCCCGAGGAACATCGGAGCTTCCAGTTGCGCGACATTCCGGGTCTGCTGAACAGCCTGCCGCCGGGCATGGAGATTTCTCCGCCCGACGTTCTGTTCCAGAAGATCGAAGACAGCCAGGTCGAAGAATGGACCGAGCGCTTTGGCGGCAGTGATCAGGCCTGATTCTGGAAGATCACGCTCAGATTGTTGGCAGGCATTTCGACAATGTTCGCCACACTCAGGCCCACCTCTTCTGCCAAGGGGATGATCTGACGGTCGAGGTCGCGCACACCCCATGAGGAGTCGCGTGACTGGAGGCTTTCCGTGAAGGCGGCATTGGACGGGGCGATCTCGCCATTGCGCGCGAAAGGGCCGTACAGAAACAGCTTGCCACCCGGCTTCAGGAGCCGTCCCGCGCCCGCAATCAGGCCGAGGGCCGCTTCAAAAGGTGCGATATGGATCATATTGATCGAGACGATGGCATCCCAATGGCCGGCGCGTTCGACGTCGCCCCACTGCCCCTTCGAGGCATCCACGACGACAGGTCCGTCCAGCCGGTCATGTGCGCCTTCAGCCTTCCATGCCGACTGACTGCGTCGGCTTTCGGCATCAATGTCCGAATAGGTCCAATGGAGCCCGCTGAGCGCTTCAGTCAGGTAGGCGCCATGCTCGCCGGTGCCCGACGCAATCTCCAGCACATGACCTGCTTCACAGACATGTTCGCGGAAGACGTTCAGGATCGGATCACGATTGCGCGCGACCGATGGCGAATAGCGCCGACCATCTGTCTGAGTGTCGCGCGGCTCCAGAGCCACCGGCTTGCCGCTTTTGGACTTTGGATAAGTCCCCTCGGGATCGCTCGTCATTATGCCTGCTCGAACGGATACATTTCTGTGGTCACAACTGATTGCCCCATCGCGCTGTAGCGCGGGCCGACCGCCTTTTCGGGCAGGAAAAACGTATCCAGCCTCGCGACGATGTCGTCCGACAACTGAATGCTGCCCGCCTGCCAGTTCTCTTCCAGATGCGACAGACTGGTCGTGCCCGGGATCGGCAGAATGTTGTCACCCTTGGCCAGCGTCCAGGCGAGCGCGAGTTGAGCCACCGAACAGTCCGCTTCCTTGGCACATGCCCGTGCCTCATCCAGCAAGGGCAGATTTCCGGCATAGTTCTCAGGCGCAAAGCGCGGGAAAATCGACCCGCGCAAATCCGATTCATGAAAATGAGCGGGATCGACGGGTGGATCAGCCAGGAAGCCGCGCCCGACTGGCGAGAAGGCCACGAGCGCCACACCAAGCTCTTCGCAGGCTGCCTTGATCGCGATTTCCGGATTGCGCACCCATAGCGAGTATTCGCTCTGCATCGCCGCAATCGGATGGACGGCATGCGCACGGCGCAAATCGGCTGCACCCATTTCGGACAGGCCGATCATGCGGATCTTGCCCTCTTTCACCAGATCCGCCAGCGCGCCGACGGAGTCCTCAATCGGCACGTTCGGATCAGGCCGGTGCATGTAGTAGAGATCAATCACTTCGGTCTGCAGGCGTTTCAGGCTGGCCTCACAGGCCGCCTTGATCGACTCCGGGCGTGCATCCAGCGTGCGCTGACCATCCTTGAAGCCAAGCACGCATTTGCTGGCGAGGAAGTAGCTGTCCCGCCGGTCCTTCAGGGCCTGCCCGATCAGTTCCTCGCTCCGGCCAAACCCGTAGAGCGTTGCCGTGTCGAGGAAATCATAGCCAAGGTCCAGCGCGCGTACGAGCAGGGCCTTCGCGTCCGCCTCGTCCATGGGCGGTCCATAGGCATGCGTGATATTCATGCAGCCGAGTCCGACCGGATAGACCTTACGGTCCCCAATGAGTCGTTTTGCAGTCATCGTGTGGATCCTATGACTTGAATTGTTCCCGCAAGACGGGCTTCAGGATCTTGCCATTCGCATTGCGCGGGAGTGGCTCGGTCATGAAGTGAACTTTTACTGGCACCTTGAACGCCGCCAAATGACTTGCAGCATGCGCTCTCAATTCGTCCTCAGTAACGTGCATGCCGGGTTTCAGTTGCACAACCGCGCCAACTTCCTCACCGAGAATCTTGTGGGGAATGCCTACCACGGCAGCGTCCATCACCGCCGGATGCTCATAGAGGGCATTCTCGACTTCGATACAGTAAACGTTCTCACCGCCGCGGATCAGCATGTCCTTGGCCCGGTCGACAAGATAGAGGAAGCCCTCTTCATCAATGCGCGCGAGGTCGCCGGTGACCACCCAGCCATCGCGGAAGGTCTCCGCCGTTGCCTCTGGCCGGTTCCAGTAGAGCTTGCAGTTCATCGGCCCCTTGCACCAGAGTTCGCCCACTTCGCCCTGTGGCAGGGTGTTGCCCTCCGGATCGCAGACTTTCAGCTCAACGGCCTTTGGCGGTGCCCCTGCACTACCCGGTCGGTTCACATAGTCTTCGCCAATGTTCAGCGTGGCCGTGGCGCAGGTTTCCGTCATGCCCCAGCCATTGCCGGGAGCTGCATCGGGGAAGCGTTTCTTGATGGTCGAGACGAGTTCCGGCGCGGAGGGCGCACCGCCATAGGAAATCGCTGCGATCGAGGACAGATCATATTTGTCCCTGTCCGGATGTTCCAGCAACTGCCACGCAATCGCCGGGACACCACCGACAGCCGTGACCTTCTCCTCTTCAATGATCGGCAGGGCCTTGCCTGCATCCCATTTGTACATGGAGACGATTTTATCGCCGCGCAGCAGGGACGGGATCATGATCGCGAACGCGCCCGTTGCATGGAAGAACGGGATGGCGAGCAGGGTGGCTCGCTGCTCGTTCGGGTCCGGTTCGGGAAGCGGTTCGCCCTTGCGCAGGAACATGCGTGCCTGACAGGTCATGGAATTGAACATGTTGGAGACGACCGCCCGATGAGTCGCCAGCGCACCCTTCGGCTTGCCCGTCGTGCCCGACGTATACATGATCGTCGCGTCGTCTTCCGCGTTGATGTCTATCGCGGGCCATGAAACCTCGGGCAAGTTCGCCCAATCGTTCGCGCCGCCGATATATTGCTCCATCTGCGCCACGCGGGGGTCCCCGTACTCTCCTTCCGGATCGCGCGCGATGACCACATTTTTCAGCTCCGGCAAATTCTCCCACTCGGCTCTGATCCGCTCGAATATCTGCGGATCCACAAAGGCCAGTTTCACGCCGGCAAAGGAGAGGCCGTATTCCAGCTCCTCGCTGGTCCACCAGGAATTCATCGGCGTGGCGATGGCCCCGATCATCGAGGCGGCAAAGAAGGCAACCGGCCATTGCGGATAGTTCCGCATGATGATCCCAACCCGGTCACCCTTCTCGATCCCATACGTCTCGCGCATTACGCCAGCGAGTTTGATCACCGCTCGGGCAAGGGCGTCGAACGTGACGCGCTCGTCTTCATAGACAATGAAATCCCGGTCGCCGAACTGGACGCTGGCGAGTTGGAGGACAAGGGGAATGGTCGGCGGGGCGTTCTTGTAGATCTTCATCTCGACGCCATTGATCACGGCATCGGTGATCTCGAGCGGAGAGCCTTCCGCAGCCAGGAGCTCGTTCGCCTGAGCGATGGACATGGCGGGCCAGTTCGGCAAGGTGTCTGCAGGCATGGGTTTCCTCTGATTGTGTGTTTCATCCACACAATCACGCCCACCCCAAGTATTGAAGGAAAAATTGACCGTTCAGCGGACAATTCTTTGCGGACAGGGCAAAATCATGTCCCTGAACGCAATGCGCCGCCAGCGCGACGTCTTCCGGTTGGAAGAGCTACGCGCTGACGGCGAAAAACATCGTCAGGTCGTCAGTGACTATTTGCCGAAGTCGCAGAAGCGCAGGGCGTGGTCCGTGCCGTCCGGCTCGACCGCGTCATAGGTGCGCCCGGTCAACTCATCCCCCTCACAGAGATAGCCGATCTGGTACATCGCGATCAGGGTCTCATTGTCTGGCGTCAGGTCGCTGGCGATCATCAGATCAATGGCGTCTTCATGACGGCCAAGCTGCATCAGGATATCGAATTTCTGCTGGCGGGTCGTTTCCGGCTGGTTCAGCACCGTCATCAGCGAGTCCGCCTTGCCGCGTGCTGTTTCCAACGCCAGAACGGCCTCCGCGTGACCTGTGGTGTCGTCGAGCGTGTTCACGACTTCCTCGAAATCCTCAATCGCGCCCATCACGTCATAACCGGACTGGCTGACGCGAAGCTCACCGCGGCGCAGAAGCGTTTCGGCCAGCTGCTCCCGTGTCAGGTCCGGATCGCCCGACAATTGGGTAAGCCGATCAATGGCCGTCTGCGTGTTGCCAGCCTCCTCGAGACCTTCAACCGTGGTCATGGCCAGCGCGTAGCTGGACATGGTTTCGGTCATCGGCGCAGGGGCAGCAGCATTTGTCCCCACTGTGTCGGGGGCGGACGTACAGGCCGCCAGCGCAAGGGCGGAAGCGGCAGTGATAAGACCGGAACGAATCATGAGGCATCTCCAGAAGGGAACAGAATGACAGTGCCTAGTCCTAGTCGCACAAGGCGCGCGCTGACAGGGCGTTAATGTGGATTTTATGTGACCTTTCAACTGGTCAGGTCTTCACACCATTCCAGTCCGGCAAGGTCATCCCGCGTCTCGCCATATTCGTGCAGCCGGGCATCCGAGTCTTTCGTCCTGCAGATATAGCCCGCGTCCGTCAGCGTCTCGACCTGCTCCGGCGTGGGGGCCAGGCCGGATTTACGATACCGCGTGACGGCCTCATCATGATCTCCCAAGGTCCAGACCCCATCGAACCATTGTGCCAGTGTCAGGAAGCGATTCATCGATGCTTCGATCTGGTCGACATCCGTGCGGACATAGCCAAGCTCGGTCTTCGCATTTGCGGCCAGCGCATGATCTGGCGCCATCTTCAGCAATTTCTCGAAATCCTCGATTGCGCCGCGCCGGTCATTGGCGGACTGACGGCGCAGGCTGCCGCGATGGTACAGCGCCTGCACCTTCTGCTCGGTCGTCAGGGAATTGCGCGCCAGCAATTCGCTCAGCATCCTGTCGGCATCATAGGGGTTTGAATCGGCCAATGCCTGCGCGATGACGGTTTCCGGCGGTGGGCCGGAATCGGTCGCTTCAGGGGCCGTGGCGCAGGCTGCCAGCAGCAAGGCTGCGGTGATCGAAGTGTAAAAGGGTAAGCGTCTCATGCGCGGCACCTAAGACCGGTTCGCCGCGTGCCGCAAATTGCTTTTCAGATAGATATCAGGCGCTGGCGAGCCGGTTGATTTCGGCAATGTCGCCCCGACCCAGCGCCTCGATCGCCTTGGCGGCGATGTGGCGGGCATTCAGGCCGGCTGTCTCGTACATCTGATACGGGCTGTCCTGGTCCTGGAAGATGTCCGGCAGGGTCATCGGGCGGATTTTCAAGCCGGTGTCGAGCGCGCCAGCACGGGCCAGATGCTCCAGCACGAAGCTGCCAAAGCCGCCCATTGCGCCTTCTTCCACAGTGATCAGCACTTCATGGTCCCGTGCGAGGCGTTCAACCAGGTCCGCATCCAGCGGCTTGGCAAAGCGCGCATCCGCCACCGTGGCCGACAGACCCTGCGCAGCCAGCATTTCGGCGGCCTTCTCAGCCTCACCGAGGCGCGTGCCATAGGACAGGATAGCGATCGTCGTGCCTTCGCGCACGATACGGCCCTTGCCGATTTCGAGCGGCTCGGGATTTTCCGGAACGGCAACGCCCGTGCCCTCACCGCGCGGATAGCGGAAAGCAGACGGGCCGTCATCGATCTGGGCAGAGGTCACTACCATGCGGGCGAGTTCTGCCTCATCGGCAGCGGCCATGCAGACCATGCCCGGCAGGGCGCCGAGATACCCGATATCAAAGCTGCCGGCATGCGTCGCGCCATCGGCGCCAACCAGGCCGGCACGGTCAATGGCGAAGCGGACCGGCAGTTTCTGGATCGCCACATCATGGACGACCTGATCGTAGCCGCGCTGAAGGAAGGTCGAGTAGATCGCGGCGAACGGCTTCATGCCGTCTGCGGCGAGGCCCGCCGCAAAGGTCACGGCATGCTGTTCGGCGATGCCGACATCGAAATGGCGGTCCGGGAATTTCTTGGCGAAAATATCGGTTGAAGTACCGGACGGCATGGCGGCCGTGATCGCGCAGATCTTGTCGTCGGTTTCGCCGAGTTTCGCCAGGGTCTGGCCGAAGACTTTCTGGTAATTCGGTGCCTTTGGCTTGGGCTTGGATTGCTCGCCGGTGATGACGGAGAATTTCGACACGCCATGATACTTGTCGGCAGAGTTTTCGGCAGGCGCATAGCCCTTGCCTTTCTGCGTGACGACATGGATCAGGATAGGGCCATCCTTCATCGCCTTCACATTCTCCAACACCGGCAGGAGCGTATCGAGATCGTGGCCGTCGATCGGGCCGACATAGTAGAAGCCGAGTTCCTCGAACAGCGTGCCACCCATGGCGAAGCCGCGCAGATATTCCTCGGCGCGCCGGGCGGGGCTTTCCAGCCCCATCGGCGTGATCACTTTCTTGGCAATCCGGCGCAGGCCGCGATAGGGGCGCGAGGAAACCAGTTTCGACAGGTAATTGCTCATCGCGCCGACGGGCGGAGCAATCGACATGTCATTGTCGTTCAGGATCACGATCAGGCGCGACTTGTCGGCGCCGGCATTGTTCATCGCCTCATAGGCCATGCCCGCAGACATCGAGCCGTCACCGATCACGCACACCACATGATTGTCGCCGTTCTGCAGGTCACGCGCCTTGGCAAAGCCGTGTCCGGCCGAAATCGAGGTGGAGGCATGTGCTGCGCCAAACGGATCGTATTCGCTCTCGGCGCGCTTGGTGAAGCCCGACAGGCCGCCGGGCTGGCGCAGTGTGCGCATCTGGTCGCGCCGTCCTGTCAGGATTTTGTGGGGATAACATTGGTGGCCGACATCGAAGATCAGCTTGTCGGCCGGCATGTCGAAAACGGAATGGATGGCCAGTGTCAACTCGACCACGCCGAGGCCGGACCCCAAATGTCCGCCGGTCACCGAAACAACGTCGATGACTTCCTCGCGCACTTCATCCGCGATCTGCTTCAGCTCCGCCCGCGACCGACCTTTCAGGTCAGCAGGAGAATTGATGGCGTCCAGCAGACGATTGGGGCGGGCATCGGTCATTCCAGTTTTAGCTCGATCTCGTAATTATTATTCTGACCAGGTCTTAATGCGTTCTATCGAGCACAAAATCGACTGATTGCAGCAGTATATGGGCCTTTTCGCGAAAAATTGCGAGGTGTTCCTTCGCCTGTGCAGCCAGAATGTGCACCCGCTGGCGTGCGCCATCTATGCCAAGAATGGTCACGAAATTGGCTTTTCCTGCTGCTTCATCGGTCCGCAGCCGCTTGCCGACAGTGTCTTCATGGCCGGTGGCATCCAGCAGATCGTCGGCGATCTGGTAGGCGAGTCCCAAGTCGTTCGAAAAGCCTGCCAAGGCGTTGCGTTCGGCTTCCCGGGCCCGCCCGACAATGGCCGCGGCCTCCGTCGCATAGGAAATCAGCGCGCCAGTCTTCAGGCGCTGCATGCGGGTGATCGTGTTGAGGTCGCGGGGGCTGTCGGATTCCAGCATGTCGATCATCTGGCCGCCCACCATGCCGCGCGCACCGGAGGCATCGGCCAGCCGCTCGATCAGCATGGTCCGCACGGAGGCATCATCATGTGTCTCGGTTGAAGCAAGGATCTTGAAGGCGAGCGTCAGCAACGCATCCCCCGCCAGCACGGCCGTTGCCTCGTCGAACGCCTTGTGGACAGTCGGCTGCCCGCGCCGGAAATCATCATCATCCATGCAGGGCAGATCGTCGTGTACGAGCGAGTAGCAGTGTACGCATTCCAGTGCGGCGGCTGCCCGCAGCAGGGTCTTTTCCGGCGCATCGAACATGGCGCCGGTTTCGAGCAGGAAGAAAGGCCGCATCCGCTTGCCATTGGCGAGGGCTGCATGGCGCATCGCGCGCATCAGGTTTGCTTCGGGCCCGCCCGCTGGCGGGATCAGCTGATCCAGCGCCACAGTGACCCGGTCGGCGACCTCTTTCAGGCGCTGTTCGAACTCTTGGGCTTCGCCCATATCGAAGCCCCCTTAGTCGAAATTGGCGGATTCCGTGGTTGGCCCATTGGCCCCCTGGACGATCTGTTCGACCTTGAGTTCAGCGGATTTGAGCCGCGACTCGCAATGCGCCTTCAGCGCTGCGCCGCGTTCATAGATTGCGATGGATTTCTCCAGTTCGACTTCGCCCGCTTCCAATTGGCGAACGATGATCTCGAGTTCGGCAAGCGCCTCCTCGAAGGTCAGTTTATCAACTGGTTTCTCTTTCGCATCAGCCATTTTTCGGCCTCGTCTCTTCTTGAAATTCCCGTGACACTAGAGCGGCGACCTGAGGTCCACAACCACTTCCAGACCAGATTTAGCGGTATTCGTAGATGCGGTAGCTCCAATAAGCGTCGCCGCCATCATACGAACACTTCCAGCCCAGCTTTTTCATTTCCGGACGCAGCATCCGGTTGAACCAGCCATGGGCGGCCAGATAGACCTTGCCTTCGGTGGAAGCCGCGTCGAGTTTTGCCGCCGCAGACGCCGCGCGCTGACGGGCCTGTTTCACGCTTTCGCCATCCAGTGCATGCCCGTTCAGCCATGCGGCCCGGGCGAGGATGTTCCAGGTCTTCGGCAGGTAGCGGACACCGGGCAGGAGTGGTGGTGGCAAGGGTGCCTCATTGAACACCGGATCGAACAGGGCCTGCATGTGCGGCGCGGCGCGGGCGGCAGTCTGCTGTGCCCTGAGACGCGCGGAGGCGAAGACGATTTCGGCATCGACCACGGCTTCAACCAGACCTTCGGGGGGCGATTGGTCATCGGCCAGAGGGCCGATCTCATAGCGCTCCCACCAGTCGCGATACTGCTTCCAGTTCAGGCGTGGGCCAGCCGTCCGGTCGAGGGCCGGTCGACCGTGACGCGAAATGATGATGGGACCGCGCTGCCGGCCTGTCGATGTCTTGTCTGGCATCGCCATACACACTGTACTCGTTCTTGCGGGCCCGGTGACCACTGTTCCAAAATTGCCCTAACGGGGTTGCCCCCCTGCGGCAAGGCGCGTTTGTACACTTGCCGGATGGTCAAGCTGTGAAAAACCGGTAGCTCAGAGCCCCTTCCACACACGCTTGCGGCAGGGTTCCTCGTCCTGCAGCTTGCACTTGTGAAACGTGACGAGAACGGTTTCCGCGCGGCCGATCAGGTGATCCATCGGGACGAAGCCGATCGAGGCCACGTCTGCCGGGACACGCGGCTGGCAGCCTGCGCGGTCGATCACGCCATCAATGGCCGGGCAATGCCCGCTCGGGAAGCGGCCATCCAAGGAATTGTCCCGGTTGTCCCCCATCATGAAGACATGGCCCTCCGGCACGATGAACAGGTCTGTATTGTCGCCCCGTCCGCCCTTTTCCTGGCGATGCGTGACCCAGCTCTTGTCGCCAATTGTCTCCTGCCATTCATGGGCAATGTCGATGGCCACGGCATTGTGCGGCACATAGCGGATCGTGCGCATATACTCGCTCTCGACAGGCTCGCCATTGAGATAGACCTGTTCGCCGATCAGCTGGATCTGGTCCCCCGGCAAGCCGATCAGGCGCTTGATCATGACCCGGCCAGTGTGCGGGTGTTCGAAAACGACAACATCGCCGCGCGTGGGCGTTCTGGCGAAGATCCGGCCCTCGGGCAGCGGGATGAACCGGCCCATGGAGAAAGGCAGGGAATAGCGGTCATAGCCATAGGCGAATTTCGCCACGGCGACACGGTCGGACACTTGTAGCGTCGGGACCATGCTCTCGGAGGGAATCACGCGCTGCTCATAGGCGAGGCCGGAGAAAAGCAGGAAGACGGGCACGAAGACGGCCAGCGTGGCGCCCCATTCGCGAAGTTCCTGTTTGAGCTTGGCCCCCAGGCCCGGCTTTTCGGCGACTTCTTCGTGCGCCGCGCTGTTGCCATATGATGCCATCGGAACCTCATCGATCGTCTTTGTGACGTTCGACCTGTTTAGACGAAAGAATACAGGATTGCGAAGGTGAAAACGCGCCCGCTGCTGCAAAAGCCGCGAACGCTGTCTCTAGTTAAGGCTGTAGAGGTCTATTCCGGTTTCATTTCGTGTCACTGACACGTCACCCCGATAGATGAGGTAATTGAGGTGGGCCAGCGCCTCGCCCGTCGCCATGCCGACCTCATCGTCCGCAATCGCCCGGCCGAACAGCGCCGTGAAGGAATCCACGGCCTTCATGGGGCAACGTCCCAGGCGCTGCAACAATCGCGCGAGGGCCACATGGTGACCGTCGATCAAATGCTGCAGGCGCTTGTGCGCGCCGGTGAAGGGCTCGTTGTGCGCGGGCAGGACGAGCACGTCTTCCGGCAGGCGCTGTTTCAGCTTTTCACAGCTTTCAAGCCAGTCGAGCAGCGGATTGGCCGCCGGCTCGGTCGGGTGGACCGACACATTGGATGAGATTCGCGGCAACAGCTGGTCGCCTGAAATCAGGATGTTGAGCGCCGGGCAGAAAAGACAGGCATGTTCCGGCGAGTGGCCGCTGCCGGTAATGACTTCCCAGGCTTGGCCACCCATTTCGAACGTGTCGCCATCGACCAGCCGCCGGAAGGAATCGGGCAAGGGCATCACGGCCTTTCCGAAGCCACCGAACTTTTCCTTGTACTGGTCCAGCTGGGCCTTGTTCCAGCCAGCGCGCAAATAGAAGTCGAGCCCGGCTTTCGGCGCGCTGCGCCCGGTATCGGACACGAGCATACGGCACGTCGTGTATTCCAGCCGCGTCATCCACAATTCCGCGCCCCATTTGTGACAAAGCCAGCCAGCCGTGCCGATATGATCGGGGTGCATGTGGGTAACGATCACCCGCTTGAGGGGTTTCTTTTCGCTGATCCGGTCGGCCAGCAATTTCCGCCAGACAGCGCGTGTCTCATCATACGGAATCCCGGTATCGACAATCGTCCAGCTGTCGCCATCGTCGATCAGCCAGACATTGATGAACTTAAGGGAGAAGTGCAGCGGCATGGCCAGCCAGAACAGGCCCGGTGCAATTTCCTTGATTTCGCCGGGAGCGGGTGCCGATTGTCCATGCGGATAATCTAGGCGCGGCCGTTTCGGCTTGCTGATTTCTGTACCATCCATGTCAGGAGGATACGCAGCTTCTTGCGTCCGTCGAGCCGTACCGCAAGGTCATGCCACAGCGAGACGTGTGCGAATATCCTCAACCAGAGCGATGGGAGTTGCCGTGCCATCCACCCGGATGACGCCTTCCGGCGGGACCAGCGCAGCCAACTGGCTCTCGAGCAGCGAGACCGGCATGAAATGGTCGGCGCGTGAAGAAATCCGCCGCGCAAGCTCGTCTTTTGGCACGTCCAGCAGAACAAACAGGCAATGTCGGCCGCTTTGTTCACGCAGGCCCGCCTGGACAAAGGGCGTGAGCGCCGAACAGGCCAGGACCACCCGGTCCTCTGGCATGGCGGTCATGGTCTCGCCCATGCTGCGCACCCAGTCAGCGCGGTCTGCATCGGTCAGGGGCGTGCCGGAGGCCATCTTCTCCTTGTTGGCGGCGGAATGGTGAACGTCCGCTTCCACAAAAGGCCAGCCTTCGGCCTTGGAGAGGGCCTCGGCGATGGAGGATTTCCCACTGCCCGCGACGCCCATGATGATGACGAGATCCCTCATTTGATGGGCGTGCGCTTGCGGGGTTTCAGCTTGGTGCGCTTGAATTTCTCGCCCTTCAGCGGGGACACGGTTTTCTCTCCGGATGCCGCATCGGGTTTCCCTCCAGCCCGCGAATCCTGACGATCAGGCCGACGGGGCGGCTTGCCAGACCGGTCGGGGCGGTCGGACCGTGCCGGACGGTCGGGGCGGTCGCTTCGCTCCGGCCGCGCGGGACGATCCGGTCTGTCTGGTCTTGGCTTGCGGGGGCGCGGCGCGTCGCCCTTCAACAGGGCCTCGCGCTCGCGTCCGCTGATCGGGCGCCATTTGCCTTCCGGCAGGCCTGCCAGTTCCAGCGGCCCAACGCGCACGCGCATCAGATCGACCACACGCAGATCGACCAGCTGGCACATCCGCCGGATCTGGCGGTTGCGCCCCTCATTGAGGACGAATTTCAGCTCCTGCTGCTTCACCTGCTCAACGATGGCAGGCTTCAGTTGGCGGCCGTCGAGTTCGAGACCGTGGCGCAATTTGTCGAGACGTTCCGGCGTGACATCGCCCTTCACCTTGACGAGGTATTCCTTGTCGAGCTGGCTTTCCGGGCCGATCACCGCCTTCGCCAGCACACCGTCTTCCGACAGGATAAGCAGGCCCCGGGAATCCTTGTCGAGCCGACCGAGCGGCGCGAGCTTGTTGTAGCGGCCCGGAATGGCGTGGCTCTTTCCGGACAGGCTCTCCGCCGTAATCAGGCGAACAGCGGGGATTTCATCATCCTCAGGTGTACCCGAAACAATACCAATCGGCTTGTGGAACAGGATGGAAAGCTGGTTGTCGAGACGGCGCGAGGCCTTCTGCGCGAGATCCAGCGTCTGGCCTGTCTCGATCTTCTGGCCCGAGATGGCCTTTTCGCCGTCAACCTTGACCAGGCCCTGCTCGATCAGGGAATCCGCTTCGCGGCGCGAGCACACGCCTTCCAGCGCCAGCCATTTGTTGATCCGCAAGGGCTCGTCGCCGGAATAGGTTTTGGTCCAAGCCATGGCGTGTCGCGCCTCCTGATGTGCTGCGGCCCGTCATATCGGCGCGGGCCGCCCCCCGCAACATTCAGTCGACATTGGGGGCCCCGCCTGATCGCCGTGCTTCGCCGGTGGCAGGACCCGGCCCAGGTCAGGACGAATGGCCCAAAGCGACAGCATCGGCTCCGGCAGGCTCAAAAAACGGGGTCGTCGGATCGGTGACGGCTCGCCAGATTGCCTCCGCCACATCAATCGACTTTGTAAGGTCCGACGTATCCTCCTCCCAGCCTTCCATCGTGCTCTGAGCCAGCTCCTGATAGACTTCAGGGAAGCCGTTCATGCGCCCCATCGCATTCTCACCAAAGCGAGTTTCCGGCGCGCGACCCGGCAAAACCACATTGACGCGCACATTGAACGGCCGGAGTTCGATTGCGACGGACTCGCTGAAGGCGTTCACAGCCGCCTTGCTGGCTGTATATACCGACAGCAAGGGCAACGGCATCCACGTCACCGTGGAGGTCACATTCACGATCACGCCCGCCTTCCGTTCGCGAAACTGCGGCAACACCGCCTGCATCATTGTCATGGTTCCGAACGTATTCGTTTCAAAGATGTCGCGAATGGTTTCTATCGGACTGCCTTCGAGCGCGTTCAGCCAGCCGATTCCTGCATTGTTGACCAGTACATCGATCGGGCCTGCCACCTTGACGGCTTGCGCAATGCTTTGCGGATCAGTCACATCGAGCGGCAGGACGCGCAACCTGTCATCCGTCGGAAGAATATCTTCACGAGGCGTTCGCATGGTGGCAATGACGTTCCAACCACGCTCATGGAAGTAACGGGCCGTTTCAAGGCCAAATCCGGACGAGCAGCCGGTAATGAGGATGGTATTCATGGGAACTCCTGTTTGGTGAGCGAATGACCGAATTGAAGATATAGCCAGCCGCGTCGGACGAGCTATAATCAGAAGTCGGTATCTCGTTCGCAGGAGTCCGGAATTGACCGATCCTCTGGCTGAAATTGTCTCCCTGCTCCAACCGACTGCCCCCTATTCGAAAATGATCGAAGCGGCGGGGCGGTGGCGCGTCCGCCGCACGGAGTATGGGCGTCCTTTCTATTGCGTCGTCCTCAGCGGCTCGTGCTGGCTTGAAGCCAGGGACCACGCCCCCATCATGCTTGAGGCGGGCGACTTTGTGCTCATTCCATCGGTGCATGAATTCGCAATGATGAGCGCTGATCCGCCACCCGCTCACCAGCCATATTCACAACCGGTGCGGCTTGGGGAAGCGCATGTCCGGCTCGGCGCCCAGAGCGGGCGGGCTGATGTGCGACTTCTTTTGGGGTATTGCGTCCTCGCCTCACCTGACGCCGGTCTCCTATTGTCGCTCCTGCCACGCCGTGTTCATCTACGCGCAGATGACCGGCTCGCCAGCCTGGTCTGGCTTGTCGGAGACGAAGCGCGCAAGACCCGGCCCGCCCGCGACGTCATCCTGTCCCACCTGCTGGAAGTCATGTTCATCGAGGCCCTCCGTTCAACGACGGTCCAGACGGAGTCACCCAGCTTCCTGCGGGGACTAGCTGACGAGCGCCTCGCAGCGGCCATTCGCCGAATACATGAAGATCCCGCCCGGTCGTGGACGATCGCGGAATTGGCAAAAGAGGCCGCGCTGTCACGCTCCATTTTCTTCGACCGGTTCAATCGGGCTGTCGGCATCTCCCCCATGGGATATCTGCTCTCCTGGCGTATGGCACTGGCAAAAAAGATGCTGCGCGAGAACGATGGCACCATCGCCGAAATTGCCCGGCGTGTCGGATACGGATCAGCCAGCGCGTTCAGCGTGGCATTTACCCGCCATGTGGGCCTGCCACCTTCACAATTCTCCGAACAGGAAGTTCCTGCCTGAACAAGGCCACACGCCGAAGCGTACGCTCAGATCAGCATGCTCCGCTCGACATTCCGGGCCATTTCCGGCATAGGCGTGCGCCCCGCACGGAGATGATTGAAGAATGACGGAACGCCGCGCCGCCGCGCCCATGCTCGCCTTTGGCCTGCTTGTCCTCGGGACCATTCTCGGTCTTGCCGGAACAGATTTGGTCCTGCCTGCGGTTCCTTCCTTGCCGGAAACGCTTGGGGGCTCTCAGGCAATGGCGCAGATGGTGCTTGCGGCGTTTGTGACCGGCGGGTGCATAGGGCTTCTCATGTTCGGGGAACTCGGCGCACGGATCGACCAGCGCAATTTGTTGGTTCTGTCCCTCGCGGCCTATGCACTGATGTCGCTGGCTTGCATGGCCGCGCCGTCCCTGCCAGCGCTGGTGGGCCTGCGGTTCGCGCAAGGCCTGACCGGTTCTGCCGCAGCCGTGTTCGCACCGGGCATGATCCGGGCGATGTTCTCCGAGGAGAAAGCCGTCGGCGCGCTGGGCTTCATGGCCAGCATCGAATCCCTGATCCCTGCCCTCGCCCCCGTTCTCGGCGTCTGGCTATTGGTGGCATTTGGCTGGAAAAGCTCGTTCCTCGTTCTCGGCGTGCTGAGCCTTGGCGTCGCGGCACTGGTCATCCTGCTGCGCCACCGGATGCCTGCGCCACCCTCGACGCGCGCGCCGGGCAGCTATCTGCGCCACCTCATCAATCCGACCTTCCTGCGCTATGCGCTGAGCCAGGCCTTCACGCTGGGCGGGCTGCTGATCTTCGTGTTCGGGGCCCCAGCCATGATCACCAAGGGTCTGGGCGGCGATCTTGGCGACTTCATCATCATGCAGGTGACCGGGATCGCCTTCTTCATTGCCGGGTCGAATTTCGCCGGCAAGCTGGCCGCCCGGTTGGGGCCGGAAGTCATGATCCTGTTTGGCTCTATCCTGTCCGCTGCGGGCCTGCTCGGCATTCTTGGATACGCATTGGCGGGCGGGACCGACCCGCTCGCCCTCGCCGCGCTCTTCGTGCCGGTCAACCTTGGCCTCGGGTTTCGCGGCCCGCCCGGCTTCTATCGCGCCGTGGTCGCCGCACGGGGGGACGATGCGCGCGGGTCGGCGCTCGTGCTCGTGGCCATCCTGACCACGACCGCCGTAGGCACAGCCGTGGCGGCTCCGTTCGTGACACTGGGCATGGTCCCGCTCGCCGCGATTGCAGCGGCCGTCTCCTGCGCCTCCGTCCTCAGCCTGGTCGCCTTGCCGAAGCTCAGCGCCTGAGCAGACTTCAGGCGATGCCAAACAGGGCTTCGCTATTGTCGAGGAAGGGCGAGCCGCCTGCGGTGATGCCGGACACACGGCCCGGCGCAGTGGCCAGAACCGTCTCCGCAAAGAAACCAGCCAGCGCCAGCTGGCGGGCCCGGAAGCCCCCTTCCTCGCCGCGCGCAGCGACTGCCGCCCGTGTCAGGAAATGTCCGCCGATCACGTCACCGGCCAGAGCGAGATAGGCCGTGGCACCAGCGAGCGCCTTGTCCTGGTTACGCTCCTTCATGGCGGTCAACATCCAGTCGCTGGCCTCGCGCAGGGCTTCAGCGCCAGCGCGCAGGCGATCCGCAATCTGGACGAGTTGTGGATCATTGGTGGCCCGCGCATTCGCGGCCGTCGCCTCCACCTCGCCAAGCATGACGCGCATCGACTCGCCATTCGTGCCGGTCAGTTTCCGTCCGACAAGGTCGATGGCCTGAATACCGTTCGTGCCCTCATAGATCGGCGCAATGCGGGAGTCGCGATAGAGCTGGCCTGCCAGCGTCTCGCCCATGAAGCCCATCCCACCATGAATCTGCACGCCCAGGCTCGCCACATCGACGCCCATATCCGTGCACCACGCCTTGGCAATCGGCGTCAACAGATCTTCGCGCATCTTGGCAGACGCGCGCGTCTCTGCGTCCGGCGCAGCTTCTGCGAGGTCGGCCGCGACCCCGCAAGCGTAACAGATTGACCGCGCCGCCGCGACGCGGGCTCGCATGGTCGTCAGGGTACGGCGCACATCCGCATGATGCAGGATCGGGGCGGGACCATCGACGCCTTCCGCCTTGCCCTGCTTGCGCTCCTGCGCGTAGTCGAGCGCGGCCTGGTAGGCCGCCTCGCCCACGGCCACGCCTTCAAGCCCGACATTCAGGCGCGCGGAGTTCATCATGGTGAACATGCAGGCGAGGCCCTTGTTCTCCTGCCCGATCAGCCAACCCGTGGCGCCATCATATTCCATCACGCAGGTCGGCGAGGCATGGATGCCCATCTTCTTTTCGAGGCCGATGCATTTGACGGCATTGCGCTCACCTAGGCGGCCGTCGGCATTTACGATCAGCTTCGGCACGAGGAAGAGGGAAATACCGCGCGACCCTGCTGGCGCATCCGGGAGGCGCGCCAGGACGAGATGAATGATATTCTCGGCGATGTCGTGATCGCCCCATGTGATGAAGATCTTCTGCCCACTGATCGCGTAGCTGCCGTCTTCTTTTGGCACCGCCCTGGTCTTCAGCGCACCCACATCCGAGCCGGCCTGAGGCTCGGTCAGATTCATTGTGCCGGTCCATGTGCCGGAAACGAGATTGGGCAGGTAGGTCTGCTTCTGGTCGTCCGTGCCGTGGGCCAGCAGCGCTTCCACTGCCCCAAAGCTGAGCATCGGGCAGAGACCGAATGACATGTTCGCGGCATGGAACATCTCCATCACCGCCAGAGCGAGCGCCTTGGGCAGGCCCTGGCCGCCCCATTCCTCTGGTGCCGACAAGCCCATCCAGCCCCCCTCGCGGAACTGGGCATAGGCCTCGGCAAAGCCCGGCGCGGCCTTCACGCCGTCTTCGGTGAGCTGGGCGCCATGCGCATCGCCAGATGTGTTGAGCGGGGCCAGCACATCCCGCGCAAGCTTGTTGGCTTCTTCCAGGATTGGCGCAATCAGGTCCGGATCGTAATTGCCGAAGGGCTCCAGCCCCTCCAGCCGGGACAGGCCCGCAACTGACTGGAGCGCGAACGCCATATCGTTGAGCGGCGCGTCATAGGCCATGTATTTCTCCTAGAATCCGAATAGGTTATATCTCGACAAGCATTTAGTGTGGGGATGGTGCCACGCCAACTGCGCCCTATAATCACTGTGACCGTTCTAGCAGATGTCCAGGAGACCAGACCATGCGCAAATCCCTTCTATCCGTTTCCATCCTCGCCCTCGCCGCCTGCGGCGCCGCCGAGACCACCGCCCCGGCTGCTGAAGCCGAAACGCCAGCGACCGAGACTGCTGAAACCGCAACAGCGCCAGCAGAAGACGCCGCTCCGGCCCCGGAAATGGGCCCGGCTGGCACATATGTCCTCGACCCGACACATGCGTCGCTGGTCTGGACCGTGAATCATTTCGGCCTGTCCAATTACACGGCCCGCTTCACCAAGCTGGACGCCACGCTGGAATTCAATCCGGACGATGCCTCGGCCACGTCCCTGACCGTGACGGTCGACCCGGCCTCAGTCGAAACCGACTATCCGGCTGACTTCAAGGCCACCCACGCCGATTCCCCGTACGATACGTTTGACGACGAAATCGCGCAGGACCCGACCTATTTCAATGCCGGCGAGTATCCTGAAATCACCTTCACCTCGACAGAAATCACCGAGACCGGACCGAGCACCGGCACTGTCACGGGCGATCTGACTTTCCTGGGCGTGACCAAGCCTGTCACGCTGGACGTGACCTATAATGGCACCGCGACCTTCCCATGGGCCCCGGACCAACCGAAGATCGGCTTCTCGGCCACGGGGTCTTTCAATCGTTCCGAATTCGGCCTGTCGAAAATGGTGCCAAATCTCGGCGACGAGATTGACCTCACGATCGAAGCGGAATTCGTTAAAGCCGCCGAATAATACAGGAAGATCGACCCTCATGAAGGCTGAAACGTCTCGGTACACGATCGTCGCCATCACGCTTCACTGGGTGATGGCGGGCCTTCTTCTCTTCATGATCTGGCTCGGCTGGAACATGGACGAGAACGAAGTACGGTTCCAGCTTCACAAATCGATCGGGATCCTGATCCTGTTCCTGACATTGGTTCGGGTGATCTGGCGGGCCATGAACCCGCCACCGCCCCTGCCTGACGACATGCCGGCTTATGAAAAGCTCGCCTCGCATCTCGTGCATCTGACCTTCTACGGCCTGATGGTCATCCTGCCACTGGCAGGGTGGCTGCTGGTCTCGACCTCGAAATTCAAGGTGCCGACCGTCCTGTTCGGGTCAGTCAGCTGGCCACACCTGCCCGCGCCGGATTTCCTGCGCTCGGACATCGGGCATGTCATCCTCGAGAACATTCATTCCAAGGGCGCATGGGTGCTGATCGTCCTGCTTGGCCTGCATGTGGCTGGGGCGGTGAAGCATGAATTCGCCGCCGAAGACGGCGTCCTGAAGAAGATGCTGCCCGGCCTGTTCGGCAAGTCCGCAGCGCCCAAATCCTCGCGCGGTTATGTGCGCGCTTTCGGCACCGCCATCATCGCATTCGCCTTGATCGCACTGATCCCGATCGCCGGCTCCGGCCCGGCCAGCAGCGCCGCCCCGCAAGAGGGCGAGCCAGTCGTCCCGGCTGACGAGACGATCAAAGCGAACTGGGACGTGAACTATGACGCGTCCGAAATCCGCTTCACCGGCATCTATGACAAGGCCGACTTTACCGGAACGTTCGAGGACTGGTCGGCGGACGTGGAATTCCATCCAGATGATCTCGCAAGCTCGCATGTCCTCGTGACCGTCCGCACGGCGACGGCTGATGCGGGCAAGAAGCTCTATAATGACAGCCTCAAGGGCCAGGAATGGTTTGACACGAATACGTTCCAGGAGGCCCGCATCCGGCTCATCAATTTCCGCGAGACGGAGACCGGCTATCAGGCCGACGCCCGGATTTCGCTCAAAACCGAACTGGTCACGGTGCCGCTCGACTTTACGCTGGACATCGACGGCGACACGGCCACGCTGAACGGCACGGCGATCATGAACCGCAAGGCGTTTGATCTCGGCCAGGATTCCGACCCGGCAGGAAATTGGGTCGGCGAGGATGTCACCATTACGGTCACCGGAACTGCGACGCGCAAATAGTGCGCTGACGGCTTCCGGGGTTGGCGCGCCAGTGCTAAGCCCGCCGCATGACTGCGATTGCGCCCATCAACCCCGGCACGCTCCAGCTCGCTGCCAGCTTCCTGCGCAAGGGCGGGCTTGTCGCCATGCCGACCGAGACTGTCTATGGCCTTGCCTGTGACGCATCGAACCCGGATGCCGTGGCGCGGCTCTACGCTGCCAAGGGCCGCCCGCGATTCAATCCGCTGATTGCGCATGTGGCTTCCTTGGAGATGGCGCAGACCGAAGCGGTGTTCTCAGAGGCTGCGCTCGCGCTCACCCGAAATTTCTGGCCCGGCCCGCTGACGCTGGTCCTGCCCGTCGCACCAAGCGGCACGGTCTGTGACCTTGCGCGCTCCGGCCTCGATACGATTGCGATCCGCATGCCGGCCCATCCAGGCGCGCGTAGCCTGATCGCGGGCTTCGGACGCCCGGTCGTCGCGCCATCCGCCAACCGGTCCGGCCATATCAGCCCGACCCGAGCAGACCATGTGAAAGCCGACCTCGATGGCAAGGTCGACCTGATCCTTGATGGCGGCCCGTGCACGCAAGGGATCGAATCGACGATTGTCTCCTTTGTCGGGCACCGCCCCGTCCTGTTGCGGGCCGGAGCCGTCGAAACTTCCGCCCTTGAAGCATTTCTGGGCGGGCCACTGACCCGCGTGGGGGAGGAGGACGGCATCACCGCGCCCGGCCAGCTGAAAAGCCATTACGCGCCCAATGCCCGCCTGCGTCTGAACGCTGACGCTCCCGAAGTCGAAGAGGCGTGGTTGGGGTTCGGGCCGGATACATTCGGGGGAACAAATTTGTCGCCGAGTGGTAATCTGGCAGAAGCGGCGACCAACCTGTTCGCGATGCTACGGAAGCTGGATACAGATGCCGACCGGATAGCCGTCGCACGCATTCCAGACCAAGGTCTCGGCGAAGCGATCAATGACCGCCTCGCCCGCGCCGCCCACAGGGAGTGACCTCATGCATCCGAACCGCATCTTTCACGAACACAATCCCGATCATCTGATCGAAACAGCCCGTGCGCATTCCTTCGCAATTGTAATTGGCACACGGAATGGCCAGTCACATGTCGCCCACGCGCCGATCATGCTGGAACGACATGGCGAGAGCGTGATCATTCGTTTCCATCTTGCCAATGCCAATCCCGCCATGCAGGCCATCGAGGAGACCAAGCGAGCGCTGGTCGTCTTCACCGGGCCTCATGCCTATATCTCAGCGACATGGTATGAACAGGACGATCAGGTCGGAACCTGGAACTATATTTCGGTCGAAGCCGAAGGCCCCGTCATCGCGCTGGATCATGCCGGGACTGCTGCGCAACTGGACGATTTGTGCGGCCAACTCGAAGCCGGTCTGGCCCCAAAGCCCGCCTGGACACGCGACCAGATCGACGACCAGAAGTTTGATCGGATGCTGACTGCCATTACTGGATTCGAGATGACGGCGACACGCTTCGAAGGCATCCGCAAGCTGAACCAGAACAAGCCGGTCGAGGCGCGTCGGCGCGTCATTGCCGCACTGGAAGAGCAACCCGGCGGCCTCGCAATCGCACGCGAAATGGCTAAATTGGAACCATGACAGAGCTCAGCCCGGACTTCCTGACCGCCGCCAAGGATCTGCTCGGCCCGAAAGGGTGGAGCATGGAGGCCGAAGATCTCGACAAGGTCTCGTCGCCCTGGCGCGGCACCTACAAGGGCGAGACGCCTTTCCTCGCCAAGCCCGCAACGACGGAAGAGACCGCTGCGCTTGTGCGCCTCTGCAATGAGCATAACGTTGCAATCACGCCGCAAGGCGGCAATACTGGCCTCGTCGATGCGGGCACGCCGCATGGTGAAATCTGCGTCTCAATGCAGCGGATGACCGCCATCCGCGCGCTCGATGCCTTCAATAATTCGCTCGTGATCGAGGCAGGCGCGCCGCTTGTTACGGCCCAGCAGGCCGCCGATGAGGCCCAGCGCCTGTTCCCGCTGTCGCTCGGCTCGGAAGGGACGGCCACGATCGGCGGCCTGATCTCGACCAATGCCGGCGGGGTCGCGGTGCTGCGCTATGGCATGATGCGCGACCTGATCCTCGGCCTCGAAGTCGTGCTGCCGAATGGCGAGATCTGGAACGGCCTGTCGGGCCTGCGCAAGAACAATACCGGCTATGATCTGAAGCACCTCTTCGCCGGAGCAGAGGGCACGCTGGGCATCATCACGGCGGCAACGTTGAAGCTCTTCCCGAAAGTCCAGCGCGCCAGCGCCTGGGTGACGTGCGCGACGGCAGATGATGTGGTGAAACTGCTCGCCCTCGTTCGCGATCATGCGGGCGATACGGTGACGAGCTTCGAGATCATTCCCGCCAATGCGGTCGCGATGGTGCAGGCCGATGCGCCCGACACACGTGATCCGCTGCCTTCTGACCTGCCCTGGCGGGTACTGATGGAAGTCTCCATGTCGCGCGCCGAACATGCCCGCGAGGTGCTGGAAGACGCGCTCGCCGCCGCCTATGAAAGCGGGCTCGTACAGGACGCCGTGATCGCCGAAAGCGTCGCGCAGTCCGACAGTTTCTGGCACATCCGCGAGACCATCCCGCTTTCAAAGCGCGCCTATGGCACCGCCCTGAACCAGGACATTTCGGTTCCCGTCAGCCGCATTCCGGAATTCATTGACGCGTGCAATGCTGCCGTTCTGGACCAGGTGCCGACGGCGGAATTCGTGATCTTCGGCCATGTCGGCGATGGCAACCTCCATTACTCCGTCTGCGAACCGGCGAACGCCGAGCACCCCGTGCTGCGCGGTCAGGATCAGGCGGTCTTCCGCATCATCTATGACCAGGTCATGAGCTTTGACGGGTCCATCAGCGCCGAGCATGGGGTCGGTCGGCTGAAACGTGATGAGCTGGAACGCATCCGCCCGAAAGCCGCCACCGAAACCATGCGCGCCATCAAACGCGCCCTTGATCCCAACAGGATCATGAACCCCGGCCGCGTCATCAATTCCTGACCCGGTAACGTCTTGCCTTCCCGCTGGATCGCTGTAGCGTTTGCGTACAAAGGGGAGACACATCACATGCGGAACTATTTTATCGCCCTCGGCCTGCTCGCGCCGCTCATGGCTTGCGAACCCACGCCCCCAATCGTTGGCGGGCCGTGCAGCTATGAAACCTCAATCATCACGGCGACAGTGACAGAGGTCGATGAGGATGGCGCCCTGTTCGAGGGGCCAGACGGCGAGCTCTGGGTTCCGGTCTCCTATCTCGGCACTCTTCCGGAAGTTGGCGACACGCTGACCCTGAAGCGCGACCGCATCACCGAAGGCACCTGCACGCCCGAAATGTACGAAGTCGTCGACACCGATATCAGCGACGAAGACTAGCGCACGCTAAGGCGAGAGGAGACGCGCCCATGAAACCGCCCTCCAGTGTCGACGCCCTTTCGGAGTTCGGACGCGCGCGCCTGTCGAACTCCTTCTTCATGCGCGATTTCCTGTATTCGGATATCGCCGCGCTTCACGGCTTCTCGAACGTGCCCGATGATCCGGACCTTGCCATTGCCGCTGGCACAAAGCTCTGCACCGAATTGCTTGAGCCCTTGCAGGACGTGTTCGGGCGCATCGCCATCCGGTCCGCCTATCGCTCTGCCGAAGTGAACGGCTTTGGCAACCTGATGCAACGGGAGAGGAAGAAGGGCTATAATTGCGCCTCGAACGAGAGCAATTATGGCCATCATATCTGGGACCGACGGGACGCGGACGGCAATATGGGCGCGACGGCCTGCATTGTTATCCCGGCTTTTTACGATACGTTCCACGCAGAAGGGGACTGGCAGAAACTGGCCTGGTGGGTCCATGATCATCTGCCCTATTCGACGCTCTACTTCTTCCCGAAGCTCTGGGCCGTGAACATTCAGTGGCGGGAAAATCCTGTGCGCCAGATCGACAGCTATACCGCGCCGCGCGGGCGACTGACCGATCCCGGCAAACCGAATTTCGATGAATCGCATGAAGCGGAGTGGGCGCCCTTGCGAGACGTTTTCCCGAAGGCCTGACGGATCAGCTGGAAAGCGCTGCGGCGATCTCCGCATGCGACGCAAATACTTCATGCGCACCCGCCGCCCTGAGCCGGGCGCCAAGCCCCGCATCGGAATGCCCCCCACCCGTGAAGCCCCACGCCGTCATGCCGGCGGCGCGCGCGGCCTTCACGCCATTCACGCTGTCCTCAATGACAAGGCAGGCTTCCGGCCTGACCCCGACCTGCTCGGCAGCGTGCAGGAACAGGTCCGGCGCCGGCTTGCCATGTGTCACGAGATCGGACGAATAGATGTGCGGCGCGAACGTGTCGTGCAGGCCGGTCAGGTGGAGCTTGCGGACAAGTTTTGGCGCTTCCGAAGACGAGGCCACAGCCTGCGCGCCAGAGAATGCTGTCGAAACTTCCAGCACACCTTCAATCGCGCGCAAATCCGTTTCGAAGCGCTGCCAGATGCGCGCCTGCAACTGGTCGGCAAAGTCCTGCGGCAAGGGGAGACCATGCTCGATGGCATCTTCGGCAAGCGCCGCATGGAAGTCCCGATTGTGCAGGCCGACAAACCGCGACACGAAAATCTCGAACGGATAGTCGAGCCCCCAGTGGGCCAGCATTTCCCGTTCGGTCGCGATGGAGATGGTCTCGGAGTCCACCAGCACGCCGTCGCAATCAAAGATCAGGGCGTCCATCCGGCTTAGCCGCGCCGCCCGAACAGGCGTTCGATGTCGGCGAGTTTCAGCTCCACATAGGTCGGCCGGCCATGATTGCACTGGCCGGAATGAGGCGTCGCTTCCATCTGGCGGAGCAGCGCGTTCATCTCTTCGCCATTCAGACGTCGCCCGGCCCGCACCGAGCCGCGGCACGCCATGTTCCCCATGACTTCTTCGAACCGTTCCTTGAGCGCGAGGCCCGCATCATATTCAGCAAAATCGTCCGCAAGGTCGCGCACCAGGCCCATCGCATCCATTTCGCCGAACAGGGCCGGCGTTGCCCGCACACAGATGGCCCCAGCCCCGAAGGGCTCGATCTCCAGCCCGAGTTCGGCAAGTTCATCTGCCCGCTCCAGAACGCGTGTGGCCTCGTCTTCCGACAATTCCACAACGTCCGGGATCAGCAGAGCCTGACGCTTCACACCGCCTGCCGCCATCTGGCGTTTCATGTCCTCATAGACGAGCCGCTCATGCGCGGCATGCTGGTCCACGATGACGATGCCGTCGGCTGTCTGCGCGACAACATAGGTCTCGTGCAATTGCGCCCGTGCGACACCGAGCGGAAAATCAGTCGGCATGCCTTGCGCAGGCGGCGCCTCCGGCTCGACGCGTGCCGACGGCGCGCCGTCATGGCGATAGTCCGGTGCAGGCGCCTCATGCAGCCCCGCCATCACATCGCCCGACGGTGGCAAGGGCTGGTCGAAGTCTATGCCGGAGGGTTGCCGGTAATAGGAGGAGGGGGAAGCCTGCCTCTCTGGCGCAGGGGGCAATGACCAGAGATTGGCCGAGGTCACTTCCTCGATCCGGACCTTTCCGAGCGCAGAATTCGCAACTGTAGTGGAGGCGCGGTGCCCGGCGGCCGCAAGCGCATGCCGCAGCGCGCCAATCATCAGCCCTCTTACATTCCCGGCATCGCGGAAGCGCACTTCGGTCTTGGCCGGATGCACGTTCACATCGACATATTCCGGATCAAGGTCGACAAACAGCGCAGCCAGCGGGTGGCGGTCGCGTGCGAGGAAATCCTGATAGGCGGCGCGGATCACGCCGTTCAGCATACGGTCCTTCACGGGCCGGCCATTGACGAACAGGAATTGCATCTGGGCATTGCCGCGATTGAGCGTCGGCAGGCCAGCAAACCCGGCAAGCCGCACGCCTTCGCGCTCGGCGTCAATCTCCAGCGCGTTCTCACGGAAATCCCGCCCCATGATCGCGCCCAGCCGCGCAAGCTGGCCGGAGGCGCCTTCGGCCTCTGCCGCATAGCGCAAGGAGTTACGGCCATTATTCTCCAGCGAGAAAGCCACATGCGGATTGGCCATGGCGAGGCGTTTGACCGTGTCGGTCACTGCCATGCTTTCGGCGCGCTCGCCCTTCATGAATTTCAGCCGGGCGGGGGTGGCATAGAAGAGGTCGCGTACTTCGATCCGCGTGCCCGTCTCGCCGCGCCCGGTAAAGGCTGCGGGGCGGGGGCCTTCCATCCGGCCCGCCTCGACAAACACTTCCGCCGCGTCCTCGCCCGCCGCGCGGGATGAGATGCTGCAGCGGCTGACCGAGGCAATCGAGGGCAACGCTTCGCCGCGGAAGCCCATCGTATGAATGTTCAGGAGGTCCACACGGCCGCCGGCATCCGGCACGAGTTTCGAGGTGGCATGGCGTTCCAGCGCAACGAGCAGATCATCGGCAGACATGCCGCAGCCATCATCCTCGATGATGATCCGTTTCAGGCCACCAGCCTCAATGGAAATGGTCACGCGGCGCGCCCCGGCGTCCAGCGCGTTCTCGACCAATTCCTTCACGGCGGCAGCCGGGCGCTCGACCACCTCGCCCGCCGCGATCCGGTTCACGACATCAGGCGGCAGTTTGCGAATTTCGGGACGGGATTGGACGGAATCAGCCATTCGGTCACAATAACGCGCCCTACCCGCTTTGTCCCCGCCTGCCCGCACGTTTCAACAGGCCAAGGCACGGACGCAGCGCCCCCACACGAGCGCGGCGTCCTGTTGACGCAGGCCGGTTGCCTTCCGTCCGGTTACCCCACACAGTGCGCCCAAGACATTCCGGAGCCTTGTAATTCCATGAAGATGACTTCTTCCCTCACTATCGCCGCTGTCCTGGTACTTGCCGCCTGTGGCAAGTCCGAAGCGCCCGCCCCCGAAACCCCGCCCGCTGCATCGCCTGCGGCAGAAGCCCCGGCTGATACTGCGGCAACGCCTGCAGCGGTGCCGAGTGAGGCTGTCGAAGCCGCTGCTGACGCGGTATCGCCCTTCGCGGCTCTGCCGGCTCCCTACAATACGGCCGACTATGCGCGCGGCCGTCGCACCTGGAAACTCTGCCAGTCCTGCCACATCACGGCTGAAGGCGGCGGCAATCTGGTTGGTCCGAACCTGCACGGCCTGTTTGGCCGCGAGGCCGGCACGCTGGAGGGCTTTGCCTATTCGCCCGCGCTGCAGGAAGCCGACTTCATCTGGACGCCAGACAAGGTCGATCACTGGCTGGAAAATCCGCGCACCTTCCTGCCAGGCAACCGCATGACGTTTGCGGGCGTCCGCAAGCCGGACGACCGAATTGCCGTGATTGCGTACCTGATGAGCGAAACGGGTTATGAGGCCGAAGACGGTCCGGCAGAATAGGCCCGCGCCCTAGCGCCGGAGAATGAGCGCGAGCAGCACGGCATGCTCGTCGAACTCTCCGGCGAATTCCTCGCGGTAGCCGATGGCCAGATCTGCCCAGTCGAAATGATAGCCCAGCTTGGTCTCGTACTTGTTTGAGTCCGATGTCTCATTGCCGCGCTCGATCCAGAGCTGCTGGCTGATGAAAAAATCCTGCCAGATATCGACGCCATAGCCGAACTCCGCGCGCTGGCGAACGCAGCCATCCTCATGGCGGATCGCTACCGCGTCCGCGAAAACATAGAAATTGCGCCCGCCCCGCAGACCCGACAGGCCGCCACTGAGGCGCGCTTCGGCGCCCCAGCCATTACAGCCGAATACGCCGGCCAGCGAGCTGCCATGCACCAGCCCGCCTTCAATCCCCATGGCCCAGCCCTTGTGGGAGACGAGTTGTCGCCGCAGCGTAGCGCGCCAGAATTCCTTGTTGAACTGGCTGCCGACCTCATAGGCCACGGCTTCAGACTTTGCGGTGACGGTCCAGTCCGGCGCGACGCCATACTCTCCATAGAGTTCGACCCGGTTGCCGCGGACGCCTTCCAGTGCTTCCTCGGTGATCTTGGCCTCTGCATACCAGCCCCCGGACGTCTGCGCCCAGGGCCCCGCCGAGGCCGGACCGGCCACAGCCAGTCCCAATGCAAAGATCCCCAATCCCCTCATCGACGGAAAACCTAGAGAAGAAATCTGGGGTTGAAAACAAATTTCTCTCCCGCGTGCAGGCCAACCCACCCGGTGCGCCATATGAAAAAGCCCCCGCCAGAGTGGACGGGGGCTTTTGCCATATCGAAGATATGCGGCGCGCTTAGAGGCGGAACCGGATCTGGTCGGACCAGAAGCGCTCCAGGCGCGAAATGGTCTTGTTCAGTTGCGACAGGTCATCCGGACGCACGCTGGCAGTTGGCTCAAGAGCGCCGGCCTGTTTCTCGAAGAGGGCCTCGACCCGCTTGCGCACCTTCAGCCCACGCTCGGTCAGGCTGAGCGTCACGGTACGCTTGTCATCCTCGGAACGCGTCTGGATCAGATAGCCGCCTTCCTGGAGCTTCTTGACGTTGTAGGAGAGGCTGGTGCCAGCAAAGGCGCCACGGGCCCGCAGAACAGATGCCGGGGCTTCGCCTTCGCCAATCTCGTAAAGAAGGAGCGCCTGGACGCCTGTCAGCGACCGCTCGCCACCGCGCTCCAGATCGTCCTTCACAACATCATGAAGACGACGGTGCGCCTGCTCAAGCAAAGACAAAGACTTCAGGAAAGACTCGCCCAACGAATTGTTCGCAGTTTCCTGCGTTTCTGCAATCATCATATTCACCACCACTCAACTATTCACTCAACTTTTGTTGTAGTTTGAGTAGAAATACACGAGCATTCCTAATGAATTGATAAGCATGCCCTTTTCACAAGAGTAGAAGGTTAATATTCGCGCGAATACATTAACCGTTACTATTCCGCAATGAGTTGGAGGCCTGTATTGGCTGCAAGCCTGCCAGTGCAACGGGTTCAGGAGATGCGAGGGCACTTGCTTCAGGCACGCGCAAGGCCGGGCCCGCCCAAGAGCGGCCAAAAAACAGTTTTCAAAGTGTAAACACGCTAGCGACCGAGACTTTTTCAGAAGTATTCAGATGCTCGCAGAAGATATCCGCAGGTCGTTGAGGGGTCGGATACTTCAGTCCTTTAAACTCAACTCGTCACCCCCCAATGGATCGAAATACTTGGCGACGTCAGCATCGCTGACACCTTCCAAAGTGGCAGGGTTCCATTTGGGATCATTGTCTTTGTCTATGATGACGGCGCGCACACCTTCAAGGAAGTCATGGCTCTGCACCTTGCGCCAGCCGATGCGGTATTCCATCCGCATATTGTCCTCAAAACTGTCGAGCTTCCCGCCTTCACGTACCTGGCGCAAAGCCACCTTCACCGTCTCCGGAGACTTGGTGCGGATCGTGGCGGCCTGTTCTGCCGCCCACTCATCGCCCGAGGCCTCCAGCGCGGCCACGATCTCTTCGGCTGTGTCTTTCGCAAAGCAGGCATCAATGATGTCGCGATGCACCTCGAAACTGCCCGCTGGCACAGGGTGGGTCATGCCGCGCAATATCTCGTTCAGCATCTCGGCCGCACCGACCGAAAAATCCGCGCTCTCCACCTGCTTCTTCAAATTCGGCACGAGTTCCGAAGGCAGGAAATGTGTCGCCACCCTGGCCGCCGCCACGTCCACGCCCTTGAGGCGCGCGCCGGTCAGCGCCAGCCAGGTGCCGAGATAGCCGGACAGGCGCGGCAGGAACCAGCCGCCCCCGACATCCGGGAACAAGCCAATACCCGTCTCCGGCATGGCGAACAGGGTCCGCTCGGTGGCGATACGGTGGGAGCCATGCACCGACAGGCCCACGCCGCCCCCCATGGTGACCCCGTCCATGATCGCCAGCACCGGCTTGGGAAAAGTCTTCAGCGCGGCATTCATGCGATATTCGACATTGAAGAAGGCCCGCGCTTCCTGCGCATCGCCCGCGCCGCTTTCGGCCAGCATGCGAATATCGCCCCCCGCGCAAAAGCCGCGCGTCTCTTCTTCATGGTCGATCATGACGAGGTGGACCGTCGGATCGCCTGCCCAGCGCTCCAGCGCCGCCAGGATGGTCTCGCACATCGGTGCATTCAGCGCATGCAGCGCCTTTGGCCGGGTCAGCGTGATGCGTCCCACGCCCCGGTGGACCTGGACCGATACCTCATTTGACATGTTCTATCCCTTTGTCTCCAGCGTCATGCGCCGGTCGTTTTCTGTTTCACATACCTACAGGGGGCGCGGCGCCGATCAAGCCCGGCGCGCGGTCGGGAAGTGACGCCCGAATCTGGACCCTTGGCCTGCGAGGCGACGAAGCCCCCTCACCGCCCCTCTAGCGCGGTAACAGAGCCGTGTCGCAATGCCAGCAGGCTTCGGCGCTGTTGGCGCCGATCGGGCTGCCCGGCGGGATCTCCACGTCTGGCGCCGATGGCACAAGCGGCGGGGATGGCCGATCGAGATGAGCGGTGATCCGGCGCGACAGCTCATCCCGCACGGCCACATCAACCGGGTCGGCGCGCCGCGAGCGGGACACGATCCGGCGCGACAGGGCGCTGAGATAGGCATTGGTCTGCGTCACCGTCTCCGGCGTGGCGTCTGCATTGGCGGCAAGATCAATCAGGGTCGACACGTAGCGCATCTGTTCCCGGCGCAGGATGCCGGCCTGACGCGGCGTCTCCGCCTCGCCGAACAGGGCGTCTTCCACCTCACGCAGGACATCACCATAGCTGAGCGCATTCCGATTACGGCGCTCGGTCTCGATCAGGCGTGCGACGCGCTGCGGGTGCAGCAAGGCAGCTAGGGTCTGCGAGGCGGCGGTATCGGCGGCGGTGAGCAGGTCGAACATGGCTCCGGTCTCACCAGCAAAATATTCGGCACCTGCCCCGGCCCCTCGGAACGTGACCAGAGGCGGCGTCAACAGGTCGAGCGTCCGGTCCGGCAGATCGAGCGCCGCCGGGTCCAACGTTGCCACGAGAGCGCTGAGCGCGCCGCGCTGCTGATCGGCCGGCACAGGCGAACCACCAACATTCGTGTCGCCCGCTTCGGCATAATGGAAGTCATAGCCGCCAATCATCTTGGCCGCCGCGTTCACCTGATAGCGATGATAGAGATAGACCGGCACGATCACCGCCCGCAGGCGCGAAGTCGGCTCGCCAGTCTGCAGGGCGTCGAGGCCAAAGCGATCAAGCGCCACCTTCCGCACCCGCATCACATCCAGCAAGGCCGCGACCGGATCGGCGCCATTGTCCCAAACGCTGGAATAAGGATGCGCCGTGCCAACGCCCCGCCCCTGCGGATCGTCCACGTAGCGGAGCCCGCTGGCCCAGGCCGATTCCAGCAATTCATCCCCTGCCGCATCTTCATCTGTGCCGTCTGGATATTGCCGATAGAGCCACATGGCGGAGACCTTGTCCCACGCGCCGATGCCGGTGTCATAGGCAGCGGAGAAATCGAGATTGCCATCCTGCCCGACCCAGACGAGCGGGGCGGGATAATCCATCACAGAAGCCCGGTCATTCGAGGAGGCCGCGAAATTGTGGGCAAAGCCCAGCGTGTGGCCAACTTCATGTGCTGCCAATTGGCGAATGCGCGACAAGGCAATCTCGACCGGGTCATCCGCCGCGCCTGTGCCGGTCTTCGACGCGCCCGCCAGCCCCTCGAAGATCATCCGGTCCTGACGCACGCGCTGACTGCCGAGAATGACATTGGCTTTCAGCATTTCGCCCGTACGCGGATCGGTCAGCCCGCCGCCATAGGACCAGCCCCGCGTCTGGCGGTGCACCCATTGGATCACATTGTAGCGCACATCCAGCGGATGCGCGCCGTCGGGCAGGACTTCGACGCGATAGGAGTCCGGGAAGCCTGCGGCAGCAAAGGCGTCGGCCCACCAGGACGCGCCTTCGATCAGGGCGTCCCGAATTTCCGCCGGTGCGCCGGAATCCACATAGAAGACAATGGGCTTTTTCGCCGGGCTGCTCGCCGCGGATGGGTCCTGTTTCTCAAGCCGGAAGCGACGCGCGAAGGCCTGCCCCACCTGCCCGCTCAGCGGCGCCGAGAAATCATAGAAGCCGACATCAATCGCCCCGCTGCGGGGATCGAATTTGCGCGGCGTGTAGCCATCATCCGGCAAGCGCACGAGCGAGATATGCTGCACCAGCGTCACCGAGCGCGCATCCGCCGCCGTCGCAGACACTTCCGATTTCGGCTCATCGCTCGTCAGCGTCAGGAAGGCATCGAACTCGACATTGTCAGGAAAGGCGAGCGCGGCCGCCACGTCCGGCATCGAGAGGCCATCTGAGAGCTGGTAGACGCCGCCTTTCGGATGTTCCTTCAGCGCTGCCCGCACGCCCAGCGCATCGCGCGTCAGATAGCTCGACATATCCACGAGCACTTCGCCGTCTGGCCCCGTGCCGAGGATTTCGCCGGACCAGATAAAGCTGCGGGCAAAAGAATCCCGCACGGCTTTGCGCTCCAGCGGATTGTCGGCGCTGGCGCGATAGGTCCAGTTCTCGATTTCCGCGACCATCTTGTCGCCCACCTTGCGGAAGGCAACAATCTCGCCGCCATTGGCGAGGCCGCGATCAAGGCCGATCGGATTGGAGCCTAGGCCCGCCGTCAGTCCTGTCGCCTGGATGGCACGCAGCGAGACGCTCTCCTCATCCGGTTTCGGGAAGGCCGCGAGGATACGCCCACCCTCGGCATCGAGATAGAGATCGACAAAGCCGTCCTTGTGGGTGAGCGCCCCGGTCTCCTCGGCCCAATCCCCAGACTGCGCCCAAGCCAGTGGCAGGACAAACGCCGCCACCAACGTCAAAACCAGACTCTTCATTCCCCGCACAGGCACACCTCTTCCGATCAGCTGAAACACAGCCGCACGGTGCCGCAGATCGGAGTGCGGTTCAAATGGTTTCCGGGGGCAAATGCTTCATGCCCGCAGGCATGGCGCATTATCCGTCACAGGTCTGCGTGCTGCGCATGATGCCGACCTCTTTGACCTTGCCGCCTTTGTTGTCCACTTCGAAATAGATGTCGCTGTAATCGTACACCGTGACATCGTTTTCCGTGACAACGCATTTCGGCTTTCCATAGGCGCCGCGCGCGAGGATCTGCTCGGCGCCACTGCCCACGCCGATTTCGGTGCGATAGCGCGGGTCGCGCGCAATGATCCAGTAGACCGCATCATCGGCCGCCACGACGAGGCCATCATAGGAATATGTGGTGGCCCGCGTACCGGGGATCGGGGTGGTCATCTGGGGTGCGCCCTTCGCCGCGAACAATTCGAACAAGGTCATGCCGAGTTCGACATCGCCGACCCTGTCGCCCCGCACGATGAGATTGTCATTCAGGTCGGGCGGGCTACTGGCGCAGGCTCCCATGACAATGAGCGCAAAACCTATCGACAGCTTACGGACCATTTTCATCACGGGCCCTCCTATTCACCAGAACTCTACAAGAGCCCTAGATCACAGCATACGAGACCATATGTCGAGGCGCGGACAGTAAAAAACTGTCCCTGTACGCTCAAAACAGGCATAATTATCCGTAATGTTCGGAAATCAGGCAGATTTTCCAAGGCCAGCTCTGCGCCCCCGGAGCCGCCTAATCCTTCAGCATGTCCCGCGAGATGATCACGCGCATGATCTCGTTCGTACCTTCGAGGATCTGGTGCACACGCAAATCCCGCACGATCCGCTCCACGCCATAATCGGCCAGATAGCCATATCCGCCATGGATCTGCAGCGCGTCATTGGCCACCTTGAACGCCGTGTCCGTGACGAAGCGCTTCGCCATCGCGCACCAGCGCGTCGCATCCGGCGTTTTCCCGTCCAGCCGACCAGCAGCTTCATACAGCATCACCCGCGCGGCCTGCAGCTCGGTCTCCATGTCGGCCAGCTTGAACGCCGTATTCTGGAAAGTGGCAATCGCCTTGCCGAACTGTTCGCGCTCTTTCGCGTAGGCCACCGCCTTGTCGAGCGCGAGTTGCGCGCCGCCAAGAGCACACGCCGCAATGTTCAGGCGCCCGCCATCCAGCCCCGCCATCGCAAAGCGGAAGCCGTGGCCCTCCTCGCCGATCCGGTTTGCCGCCGGCACACGCACGCCGTCCAGGATGACCTGCCGCGTCGGCTGGCTTTTCCAGCCCATCTTGCGTTCATTCGCACCAAAGCTGAGGCCCGGCGTATCCTTTTCGATGATGAAGGCGGAGACGCCCTTGGCGCCGTCATCGGAGGTGCGTGCCATCAGGACATAGACGTCAGACGTGCCCGCGCCGGAGATGAACTGTTTCGTGCCGGTGATGACATAGTCGTCGCCATCCTTCACCGCCCGCGTCTTCAGGCTGGCCGCATCCGACCCCGCGCCCGGCTCCGTCAGGCAGTAGGAAGCAATCAGATCCATAGAGGTCAGGCGCGGCAGCCAGGCCTGGCGCTGGTCGTCCGCCCCGAACGTGTCGATCATCCAGCTCGCCATGTTGTGGATGGAAATAAACGCCGCCGTGGAGACGTCGCCATAGGAGAGTTGTTCGAAGATCAGCGCCGCATCGGTCCGGGTCAGCGCGCTGCCGCCGACATCCTCACGGACATAAATGCCTGCAAAGCCAAGCTCGGCGGCCTGCTTGATCACATCGACGGGGAAATGGCTGTCGCGGTCCCATTCTTCCGAATGTGGCAGCAATTGCGCCTCGGCAAACTTGCGGGCCATATCCCGGATCATCAATTGTTCTTCGGAAAACAAAGCACTCATTGTTAATTTCCCGTTTTTTCGCGTAAGAGGTTGTGATGGGAATCGATTGGGCAGCGCGCAATGTCAATGCAACAAGCCACCTCACCTTACGGAATTGAGGGTGCAGACGCGTCTGAAGTCGGCCTGCTGGCCGAGGTGGATCGCGCCGCCAGCGCGCTGTTTGTTCCTACCGGCCTCCTGTCTGACGAAGCCCTGAAAGATCATGTCCCGGTCGACATCCTGGCCAGCGCCGCCGAGAATGGCGACCTGTTCACGGCCCGGTTGGATTCTGGCACAGCCGTTGGCTTTGCGCTGGTCTCCCTGCGCGGCGGCACGCTCTATCTGGACCAGATCAGCGTTCATCCGGACCACGGCCAGCGCGGCATCGGCGCAGACCTGCTGATCCGGGTCATTGACGAGGCCAAGCGCCGGAAGCTGCGGCGCGTGACCCTCTCCACATTCCGGGATCTGCCGTGGAATGGGCCTTTCTACGCCAAGCATGGCTTCCGCGAGATCAAGCGCGGTGACATGGCCGACTGGATGCTGGCGCTTGAGCGCATCCAGGCCGAGGAACTGGACGTTTCGAAGCGCTGCTTCATGGTGCGTAAAATTGGCTGGTTGTAGCCATCCCGGTTTTGGACCAATGAGGCTCACATGACCCAATTCCCCCAAGCCTTCCCCGCCATCCGCATGCGCCGCCTGCGCCAGGCCCCCTGGGTCCGCTCGCTTGTCGGCGAGAACGTGCTCACACCGGCTGATTTGATCTGGGCCGTCTTCGTCCATGATGGCGACGACCGCATGCCCGTCGGCAGCCTGCCCGGCATCGACCGGCTGAGCGTCAAGGATGCCGCCAAGGCCGCCGTGCGAGCCCGGGAACTTGGCATCCCGGCCATCGCGCTGTTTCCCTACATTGGCGCAGACGGAAAGGACGAGACGGGCTCCGGCGCGCTCGACCCGGACGGGCTCGTGCCACGCGCCCTGAAGGCAATGAAGAATGCCGCGCCAGAGGTGGGCCTCATCACCGATGTCGCCCTCGACGCCTATACGACCCACGGCCATGACGGCCTGCTGGATGAAGACGGCACTATTCCGAATGATGCGACCACGGAGAAACTGGTCCAACAGGCGCTCGTCCATGTCGGTGCAGGCGCCGATGTCGTCGCCCCGTCAGACATGATGGATGGCCGGATCGGCGCAATCCGCTCCGCCTTCGAGGACGAGGGCTTCACCAACCAGATGATCCTCGCCTATGCCGCCAAATATGCCAGCGGCTTTTACGGCCCCTATCGCGATGCCATCGGCTCGGCCGCCGCGCTCAAGGGCGACAAGAAAACCTACCAGCAGGACCCGGCCAATTCAGACGAAGCCCTGCGTGAGGTCGCGCTCGACCTGGCCGAAGGCGCAGACATGGTGATGGTCAAGCCCGGCCTTCCGTATCTGGACATTGTCCAGCGCGTCAGCTCCACGTTTGGCGTGCCGACCATCGCCTACCAGGTCTCCGGCGAATACGCCCAGATCAAGGCCGCCGCCCAGAATGGCTGGATCGACGGCGACCGCGTGATGATGGAAAGCCTGATGTGCTTCAAACGCGCCGGCGCAAGCGGCATCATCACCTATTTCGCGGAAGAGGCAGCGGAGAAGCTGGGCTGAATATATCTACTTCCAGAATACAGTATGCCACAGGGTCCAGCCCGTCAGGACGCGGCCCCCTCGAACAGCGCACTGATGTTCTTGATCTCGCGCTGCATATGCTGCCGGAACAGCATGACGCGTTTCGTGCTTCGCAGATCCCGGTGATAGAGCAACCATAATCCAAGCTCGTGCTGTTTTTCAGGTTCCCGAAACCTGACCAGGGAGGGCTCGCTGTCTCCCATGAAGCAAGGCAGGTACCCAACCCCCAGCCCCTCTCTCAAGGCTGCGGCCGTTAGCGACGTGTCATCGACGCAGAAGGAATGATCGAGTTCCGGCCTCGCCTGTTCCGTCCAGCTCCTGTGATATTCGCAGCAATCGACGCCCAGCCATTTCTCTGGCACGCGCCCGGCCGCGAGCGCCGCGCAATAGTCGGTTGAGCCGTACACCGCAGAAGCGACCGTCGCCAGCCGCGTCCCGATCAATGTCTCGCCGGGATTGTTCGTCTGCCTCAGCGCCACATCGGCGTCCCGTTCCGCCAGCCGTACGGAATCATTGGTCACCTCGACCCGCAGGTCGATGTTCGGATAAGCAGCACTGAACCCGGCGAATAGCGGCATCAGCACTGACGAGGCCATATTGGCGATTGCCGTGACACGGAGCTCTCCCGAAGCCTCCTCGCTCTGCCCGGCGCTCGCCGCTTCGAAGGACAGGAATTCCCGTTCAATCCTTGTGGCGGACTCCTTCAAGGCCTCGCCTGCCCCGGTCAGCACATAGCCCGTCGCCTTGCGCTCGACCAAGGGCGTGGCAAGGTCCTTTTCCAGCGCATGGATGCGCCGCGAGACGGTCGAATGCTGCACGCCCAGCCGTTTGGCAGCGCCGCTGAAAGAGCCTTCGCGGGCCAGGGCGAGAAACATCCGCGCATCGTCCCATTGCATCCCGCCTGTCCTCCCGCGTGCATTTTTGCAAACCCGCTGTCGATTTTTCCCGGATTTCCACGACCGTGCGCGAATGCAACCCAATTGGCAACCAGACACGCAAACCCGGCCGGGTCCGAACAATCCGTGGCCCGCATTGAAAACAGAGTGAAACACAGGAGTCTCAAGCATGACCGTATCCCTTTACGACCGCCTCGGCGGCTATGACGCCATCGCGCTATTTGCCGGCGAACTTATCGGCCAGGCACAGGCCGACAGCCTGCTCGGGCGCTTCTGGGCCAATCGCGGGACAGACAGGAACGCCCGGGATCTGCAGATGCTGGTCGACTATCTCGTCCGGGAGACCGGCGGCCAGATGTACTATACCGGACGAGGCATGGCGCTGGCCCATGCGGGTATGGACATCACCAACGCGGACTGGACCCGGTTTCTGGAAATTGTCGTCAGTGTCGCCGGAGAACTCGGCGTAGGAGCAACCGAAGGCGGAGAGGTCATGGCATTTCTGGATACCCACAAGCATGACATTGTCACCCAGGCATGATTGGCACACTGTCGGGTCAGAGCGTCCAGAGGGAAAGACACAGAATGACCGAGAAATCCGATCCCGTCGAAGGCGGCTGCACATGCGGCCATGTCCGCTACACGGTCTTGTCCAAGCCCATGATCGTGCATTGTTGCCATTGCCGCTGGTGCCAGCGGCAAACGGGTTCGGCCTTCGCGCTGAACGCATTGATCGAAGCCGACCGCGTGCAAGTTCTGACAGGGGAGATCGAGGCACTCATCGTCGCATCCCCGAGCGGCAAAGGCCAGATCATCGCGCGCTGCCCGAAATGCCGCGTCGCGGTCTGGAGCCATTACCACATGTCCGGCTTGAGAGAGCGCATCCACTTCATCCGCGTCGGCACGCTCGACACTCCTGACCTGATGCCGCCCGATGTCCACATCTATACGTGCTCCAAACAGCCCTGGGTGCGCCTTCCGGAAGACGCGAAAATCGCTGACCGATTTTACCAATATGAGGACATCTGGTCCCCGGATGACCTCACCCGCAGGACAGCCCTGTTCAACGCCGCAGGCATTGCGAACCCGTGAATCCGGAATAAAGGCCCCTGACGATCAGCGGTCAGACGACAGCCGCTCCAGGTTCGCCATCAGCATCTGTAGCGTCAGTTCCCGCGCGCGTTCCGGGGGTTTGCCGATCAGGCGGCCGAGGGTCGGGCCGAACAGGCCGACGCCGACGGCCAGCGTGACGCTCAGCAGGATGATGTCCTCGGCCACATCCGCCGGCACGCCGGCATTGCCCATCTTCTTCTGCGCGACTTCCTGAACCACTTCGCGCACCACGGTCAGCCGGCTCGTCTCGTCGGTCAGTTCCAGCCAGGCGGCCAGCCGCGCGGCGCCGCGGGTCTCGAACGCGTCGAACAGTGTCTTCAGCCCGGCCGTCCGCACTTCCAGGGGCGCATCGGCCGGAATCTCGACCGACAGGATATTCTCGACCAGGTCCGCGATCATCCGCTCCATGAGCGCCTGCTGGACCGCGTCGATGGAGCCGAAATGGTGCAGGACGGTCGCATTCGCCACGCCCGCCCGCTTGGCGACATCGGCCAGCCGCAGCGATTGCGGGCCCTGTTCTACCAGCAGGTCTTCCGCCGCTGACAGGATGTTGGCGCGCGACTCTTCCGGCGTGCGACGGATTCGGGGCGAATTCTTGTTTTCCGTTATTGACATTTTTGTCAGTAACCCCAATTGTGGCTTCAAGACGATTGCTAATTCTGTTCCTGAAGGCACTAAACATAATGACAAGCAAACGCACACCCGACGGCATCACAATTCTGCCGCGCGACCTCCATTTCGACATGGCCGCCGCAGATAAAGGCCCCTGGCTTGATGGGGACCCCGTCGCCACCGCCATTTTCAACGCCATGTCGCTCACTTTCCCGGAGGGCGAGCGCATGTTCATGGATGCCGTGAAGGCTTATCGCAGCGAAGTGTCCGGCAAGCTCGCCGCAGACGTGAAGGATTTCATCACGCAGGAAGCCATCCATTCGCGCGAACATCACCTGCTCAACAACAAGATCGACCGCGAGAAATACCCAGTCGCGGAGATCGAAGCCGCGATCATGGAGAAGATCACTTTTGGCCGGTCCGGCGGACCGTTCCGTATGCTGCTGGCCACGATCTGCCTTGAGCATTTCACCGCGATGATGGCCGATCTCATGTTCGGTTTCGAGGTGGACGGTGTCCCGATCTTCAGCAAGACCGATCCGGCGCTGGAACACCTCTGGCGCTGGCACGCGATGGAAGAGACCGAACACAAGGCCGTCGCCTATGACGTCTTCCTGGAGGCCACGAAAGGCTGGCCCGCCATCAAGCGCTATTTCCGGCGCAGCCTGTCCATGCTGCTGATCACGAAACACTTCACCGCCAATATTGCGACCTATGCCGCCATGTTGCTGGAGGCCGATGGCTATAGCCGCAAGGATGCCGACCGCGCCGTGAAGGAATTCCTCTGGAAGAAGCCGTCCCTGTTCGGCAAGGGCTGGAAGACCTGGCTGTCCTGGTTCAAGCCCGGCTTCCACCCGTGGGACCATGACAATCGCCATGCGATGGATGACTGGAAAGCCGAATTCACGCCGGTTGCCGCCGAATAGGCTGGCCCACTTTTGACCTAAGAAGAGGGCGTCCTGGCAGGGACGCCCTCTTTTGCTTCCAAGGCCTCACTCTGCCTCGACGACCCGGTATAGCGCCTTCAATTCGGCCGACGGGGCAAAGCCGGGCTCGGCCGCCAGCGCCTTATCCAGATAATCATAGGCCGCTGCATACTGGCCGAGATCATGATGCGCGAGCGCGAGATTGTGGTAGAGGCGCGATTGCAATTCCGGCGCAGAGATATCCGCCGAGGACAGCACCTGCACAGCCTTTTCCGGTTGCCCGGCATCGACATAGACCCCGCCGCAGCTGATGATCGTGCCCGGAACGGCCTGTCCGGACGCCAGCGCCGCTTCGCAATCGGACACCGCCTCTGCGAGTTTCCCGGCTCGCCGGTACAGGATCGCGCGATTGGTCAGCACAGCCATGCGAACCCCTTGATCCGTCTCGGGATCTTCCAGCGCTTCGCTGCAGGCCTGAAGGCCGTCGCGGGATGCCTGCCCTGTGCGCTCCGCCGCCTCTGCACAGGCTTCAGCCGGGGGCGGCGTAAAGTACAGTTTACGGATATACGTGCCGGCTGGGTCTGCAGCCGCTGGCGTACTCGCAAGGACCAGCGCAGCAGCCAGCCCCGCAAGCCCTCTGTTCAGGATGTTTGACCATTTCATTGTGACGCGCTCCTCAAGTGGCGTTTCAATGCCTCATAGGTAGGGGATTGCGCTGCCCGGCAGAATTGGCAATAATGCCATTATATGGTCGATTTTCGCCAATCTGGGAGCCACCCCATGACGGACCGGAATACCCCCGCGCGCCACCTTATTGTCGCTCTCGCCTATGAAGGCCTCTGGCCACTTGAATTCGGCATCGCGGCTGAAATCTTCGGCTGGCCCCGGCCGGAACTGGAGGACCGCTGGTATGATTTCCGCGTGGCCTGTCCGGCGCAATCGGCTCAGGCTGTTGGCGGATTTTCGATCTCGTCACCGTATGGACTCGACAGTCTGAGCGAGGCGGACACGATCATCATTCCCGGCTGGCAGAACATTATTGAGCCCCCACCGGAGGAGATGCTGGAGGCCATCCGGGCAGCCCACGCACGCGGCGCACGATTGCTCTCCTACTGCACGGGCGCGTTCGTCTTCGCCCATGCCGGCCTGCTGGATGGCCAACAGGCCACCACGCATTGGCGCTACCTTCCCTTGCTGAAAGAGCTGTTTCCCAAAATCGAGATCATCGATGACGTGCTCTATGTGGACAATGGCAACATCGTCACCGCCGCCGGCAGCAGCTCGGCCATCGATGCCAGCCTTCATGTCATCCGCAAGGATCATGGCTCCGGCGTGGCCAACAAGATTGCGCGCAGCCTCGTCACCCCGCCGCATCGCGATGGCGGCCAGTCCCAATATGTCGAGGCGCCAGTGCAGGAACGGCCCGGCAAATCCGTCGCCGCCGTGCTGGACTGGGCCCGCGAAATGCTGGACCAGCCGCTGACCATTGCGTGCTTTGCCCGCCAGGCTGGCATGAGCGAGCGGACCTTCCTGCGCCGATTCCGGGAAGGCACTGGCACCACGCCCCTGAAATGGCTGCGCCGCGAGCGGGTCTTCCGGGCGATGCAGCTGCTGGAATCAACCCCGCTCGACATCACCGATGTCGCCCTGCAAAGCGGGTTTGCCTCGACTGAGACCTTCCGCACCGCCTTCCGCCAGATCGCCTGCACCTCGCCGCACGCCTATCGCAAACGGTTCGAGGCGATCGACGCCTGAGCGCGGGGCTTGCCCTGACGCGTGAGGCTTGGAAGGAAGGGGCATGACCAAGCTCCTGATCGTCTATCATTCCCGCACCGGCGGCACCCGCCAGATGGCTGAAGCCGCAACGAAGGCGGCGGGCAAGGAAACTGAAGCCGTTCTGAAACGCGCCGAAGACACAGGCCCGGAAGACCTGCTCGCCGCGACGGGCTATCTGTTCGCCGCACCGGAAAACCTCGCTGCGCTATCGGGCGCAATGAAGGAATTCTTCGACCGCTGCTACTATCCGGTCCTCGGCAAGATCGAGGGTCGGCCCTACAGCCTGATGATCTGCGCCGGGTCGGATGGCGAGAATGCGGCGCGCCAGGCGGCCCGCATTGCCACAGGCTGGCGCCTCAAACAGGTGCAGCCGCCGCTCATCATCTGCACACACGCTCAAACGGAAGCAGAGATCCTCGCAGAAAAGACGATCCCGGAAAGCGACCTCGCCAAATGCCGCGAACTTGGCGCCGCCCTCGGCGCGGGCATCGAGATGGGGGTATTCTGACTCCCTCTCTCCCAGTCCGTGTCCGCGCTCTCCCCCCTGCCAGCCGCACAACCCGTTGAAATCACTGGCATTCAAAAAACCTTATCCCACCCCCTCCGTGCCCGGCTTATAATGCCGGTCATGACAGATCCACGTCACGCCCGTTACTATGCTTTTGTCTGGCCGCTCTTCTGGCCCTGGCTCTGGCTGAATCTGCGCCGGCTTGAAGCCTGGCAGCGGGAAACCGGGCGCACCGTTTTGCTACGCATCGACCGCTTCGGAAATCTCTCCATCGACGCGATGGCGGATGCACCGGCTCCGCACCGCTACCGCTACACGGCGCCAGCGGTCCCGGCCTGGGAGTGCCCATCGCGCTGGAGCGACCTGCCAGCCACGATCCCCACCGGCCTTCAGACGCTTGCAAAATGTTCTGCGGCGCCAGCTCCACAGGCGAAAGCCGCGACCGTCTCAGGATCCGCACCTGTCGCTCCCGATACATCCTGATACGGATGGCCCATCCGAATTCAGACCCATCCACCCGGAAGGCCGCTGCCTCGCCGGCCCTTCCTGCTGCCCGAAACGAAAAACGGCGGACACCCATCGGGGTATCCGCCGTTTCCAACTTGAGATCTGCCAGAGGCTAGGCGGCTTCGCCGATCTTCACCAGTTCGATGTTGAAGGTCAGGTCTTCGCCTGCCAGCGGGTGGTTGGCGTCCAGCGTGACCGAACTCTCTTCAACAGCAGCCACGGTCACCGGCACAACTTGCCCGTCCTGTGTCTGCATCTGCAGGCGCGTGCCGACTTCCAGCGGAATTTCTGCAGGAATGTCGTTGCGCGGCACATCCTGGCGCATGGCCGGGTTCATCTGGCCGTAAGCATCGTCGCAGGCGACATTGACGGTCTTCTTGTCGCCAACGGTCATGCCCGGAATGGCAGAGTCGAGGCCTGGAATGATCTGGCCGGATCCAACTTGGAAGGACAGCGGCTCGCGGCCTTCGGAACTGTCGAATGTGGTGCCGTCATTCAGGGTGCCGGTGTAATGGATGTGTACGGTATCGCCCGTTTTCACTTGCGTCATGGTCTCTCTCCAATCGTCGCGGGTGGAATTTCAGAGGCCGCATCGCGCGCACGGGTACTCTGTCGAATTAGGGCCATACCTAGGGTTTCTCAGGCAGATGTAAACCCGCCCAACGGGACTCCGCTCAGGTGAAGCGCCTTACGGCGTGCGAAAACGGCCTAATCGGGCCAAGTCTCGTAATTGGCTGTCACGTAGGTAACGCCGTCTTCGACAATCTCGCGCAGCACATCCATGTCGATATCGGCGAGCTTGTTGATGTAGAGACAACTCTTGCCGATCTTGTGCTTGCCGAGCCGGGCGAGCTTGTCGCTCAGGTCGCGATAGCCCGGCATGATGTACAGGACGAGATTGGCCTTGCGCGGTGAAAAGCCGGTTATCAGCATGTCGCCTTCGCGGCCACTGTCATATTTGTAGTGGTAGCGGCCATATCCGATCAGGCTCGCCCCCCACATTTCCGGTTGGTAGCCGGTGACCTCCTCGAACCAGCCGAGCAGCACGTCGCCATCCGCGCGGCGCCGGTCATGCTCCACTTGGGCGATGAAGTCGGCCGGCGACACCTTGGTCGGCGTGGTCTTGCTGTCCGATGTCGCCATGCGCGTCTCCCGTGCCGGGAGCCTAGCCGACCGACACTTCTGCGCCAAGGTCCAGCCAGAGGATCAGCGCCGTGGCGGCCGCCAGCAACAGGACGGACAGCACGGCATTGATCCAGACCGCCCGGTCGGCATTCTTCTGGTCGATCCAGGCGCGTGGCCTTATCTTCCGTAGCCGGAACACGATCAGGGCCGCCAGAACCAGGGCCACCACGTTGAGCGACAAGAGCAGGCCGGCGCGCATGGCAAGCGTCCAGTACCCCGCCCCCACGAACAGGCCGAGCGCCGCCCCTGGCGGCAGCAATGCTGCAGCGACCATCACGCCGACCAGCGCCGAGGCCTGCGCCCGCGTCAGCGACAAGGCCGCCGCGCCGCCAGCGGCCATGGCCAGGGCCAGCCCGTCCAGACGCACTTCAGCGCGCGACATCAATTCGCGGCTTTCCAGATCGATGTGCAGGAAGAAGGACAGGACCCACGCGCTGACCAGCGCAATCCCGATCCCGGACGCCAGCGTCACCGAGGCCCGCTTCAGCAGTTTGAAATCACCCAGCGCAGCGCCCATCGAGAAGCCGAGCACCGGCCCCAGCAGCGGCGCAATCACCATCGCCCCGATAACTGCGGCAATCCCGTCCGAATTCAGGCCGATCGCCGCCACGATGGTCGACAGCACGACCATGATGATGAAATCACGGTCGAGCCGCGCGCCGGTCGAGACGTCGGAATAGATTTCCTCGCGCGTGGCCTGGGCCTGTTTCTCGGCCTTCTGGTCAGTCGCTTCTTCGATGTTCGGTGCAGTCGCCTCAACCGGCAGCACGGTGATGCGATAATCATTGCAGGTTTCCAGCGCCGTCTGGATATTGTCCATCAGGGCCTGGCCGCTGCCTTCGCGCATGAAGACCGAGATCAGCTTGCGGTCCTGCCGCTCTGTATCCTGAACATAATAGTCGATGGGGTCAGCCGCCTTGACGGCCCGGATGACAAGATCAAACCGCGCGTCACTCGGCAGGTGAACTTCCAGCAGGCGCATCCCGGTCTAGTCCCGCTTCAGCCGGGCGATCAGGCTGGACGTATCCCAGCGCTTGCCGCCCATGGCCTGCACGTCGGCATAATACTGGTCCACCGTCGCCGTCAGCGGCAGGCTGGCGCCATTCTCACGCGCGGCCTCCAGCGTGATGCGGAGATCCTTGCGCATCCAGTCGACGGCAAAGCCATGATCGAACTTGCCTTCGACCATCGTCTTCCAGCGATTTTCCATCTGCCAGCTCTGGGCCGCGCCGCCACTGATCGCCGCGATCACCTTCTCGGCGTCGAGCCCGGCCTTCTCGGCAAAATGCAGGCCTTCCGACAGGCCCTGAACGATGCCGGCGATACAGATCTGGTTGACCGATTTGGCCAGCTGCCCCGCGCCACTCTCGCCGATCAGGGTCATGTTCTTGCCATAGGCCGCCATGACGGGCTCAGCCGATTTGAACGCCTTCTCCTCGCCGCCGCACATGATGGTCAGCTTGCCATTGACCGCGCCGGCCTCGCCGCCGCTGATCGGGGCATCCAGAAAGCGCGCGCCCTTCACCCGGCAGCGCTCATCCAGCTCCTGCGCCAGTCCAGCCGAGGCCGTCGTGTGATCGACCACGATCATGCCCGCGCCGAGGCTCGGCTCCAGCTGCTCGAACACTTCGCGCACATCCGGGTCGTCGCCGAGGCACAGAAACACATATTCGGCGCCGAAGGCCGCTGCCGCCGGGTCCTTCGCGACCTCGCCCTTGTGCTGGGCGGTCCATTCCCGGCTCTTGGCCTCCGTCCGGTTCCAGACGGTGACCTGATGGCCCTTCGCCGCCAGATGTCCCGCCATGTGGAAGCCCATCACCCCCAGGCCAAGAAACGCCGTTTTCACCATATTGTATCGCTCCTGAGTTGAAAGCATTTGCCATTACGTCGGTAGACGTTCGGACTGTGTATCGACATTACTAGATGGCCGAAGGGGGAAGACAAGGATGTTGAAGCTAATTGGACAAGGACCGGAGTCGGTCTGCAGAGCTGCCTCAAACTTGGGCATTCATTGCGATCAGCCAATTCTAGTTGTCAATGTTTGGAATCTCATCCTGAGCATCCTCCTCGGGATAATTGCCTTTCTGATCGTCCGCTTCGTATTGAGCTACAAGGGGCTCGAAAACCACAATAAAGTATTTGAGATGGAAGTACCGGCCGGGGCTTTGTCGGACAAACGGCGGATGCGCCTGAATCCGTACACTATGGCAAAGCTGGTGGGAGAAAAGGGATACGACCAGCTGGGATATCGTGAGGCAGGAACGAAGCTGAATGAAGCCCACGGTGAAAGCTATTTCGTTGTTCAGTTCCAAGAAGGTGGCAACAATATTTGCCGGACTGAAGTGCGATTGAAGGCGGCATGGTTCCACCAAGATCCCAATGAAGTCCGTGTCGATGCGGAGACACTCACCAAATTGAAAATCGGGTCGGCGAGCAAAAGCGATGACGGAACCAGCGACCGCGTCGGAGTGGACGGCCAATTCGATATTTTTGCACGGGAAGTCCGATGGTGGGATGTGCGCCACTGGCTTTTCCACCCGAACCGGGAAATCCGATATGCGCTCTATGTGGCGCTCTTCGCGGCAACGCTCGAGTATTCTTCTCCCATTCTCGAATTGGTGGCCCAGATGCTGAAGGTGCCCAGCACTTAGGCCTGTCCCCAGTTCAGTAAAATTTCACGCAAATCCAAACGTTTGGCCTCAACGCACATAAACCAAGCCTTGGTATAAGCACGGTTCCTGTCAGAATGAAGGAACACGTAGCGCATGGCGATTGCCACCACCAATTTGCAACGCTTTCCGGGCAGAAGGCCTGGCGCGCCCCGTCGCAAGATGGGGACATGGAAGATGGCCTATGCCGATTTCCTGACCGCGCTGATGGCCTTTTTCCTGATGTTGTGGCTGGTCAGTGGCGTGTCCCCGGAATCCCGCACGGTGATTGCCGACTATTTCACAGGCGACAACAGCTCTACCGCCACGTCTGGTCCGCTGGTCGAAATCCGCCAGACAGAGACCTTCCGCCTATACGAGACGCTGCGTACAGATGAAGCGCTCAGCGCGGCAGGCGACAATCTTCAACTGGTGCAGGAAGCCGATGGCATCCGCATCAACCTGATCGACACAGAGGACCGCCCTCTGTTTGCCCTCGATAGCGGCGCATTGACCGATGCCGGCGCGGATCTGACCCGTCAATTGGGCCTTGCCATGTCAGGCCTGGCCGAACCCCTGACCATCGAAGGACACACCGATGCCTTCGCCACGCATGATTCGAAACGCACCAATTGGGACATCTCATCAGAGCGCGCAAACGCTGCTCGTCGCATCCTGGTCGCAGCTGGCGTTTCCCCTGCTCGTGTACGCGCTGTAACAGGATTGGCCGACACCCAGCCCCTCAATCCGGGCGAGCCCCACTTGTCAGCCAATCGCCGGATAAGCATATTGCTTCATTCTGACGGCTAGTCCTTTTTTTGGCGTGCCGGGGCGTGCTGATGAACCGGAGCCATAATGCTATCTGAATTCGTCCAAACCTGGCCGATGTGGGCGAGCCTCGCCATCGTTTGCGCGGCGATCACATTCTACATGCTCGACCGCTGGTCGATGGAGTTCGTGTCGGTTTGCGTCATTGCAGGCCTGTTGCTGGTCTTCATCATCCCCGGTGCGCGAGACGTCGATGGCAATGCGATCAGCGCGGCTGACCTGCTGTCCGGCTTCGGCAACCCCGCGCTCATCACCATCATGGCGCTGCTCGTGGTGGGACAGGGCCTGTTCCAGACGGGCGCGCTTGAAGGACCGACCAAGGCCCTGCTGGCCGGATATGACAAGCGGCCAGTCACCACGCTGCTGCTCGCCTTCCTCGGCGTCTTCGTGACCAGCGCCTTCGTCAACAATACGCCCATCGTGATCATGTTCCTGCCGGTGATGACCGCCATCGCCATGCGCATGAACGCGCCGCAATCCCGCCTGATGATGCCGCTGAGCTTTGCGTCCATCTTTGCCGGCATGACGACGCTGATCGGGACATCGACCAACCTCCTCGCGGCCGAATCCTATAACCGGATCACCGGCGAGCAGCTCGGCTTCTTCGACCAGACCCCGATGGGCCTGATCCTCGCCGCGGCCGGCCTGCTTTATATCCTGATCTTTTCCCGCTTCCTGCTGCCGCACCGGCGCGGCCTTTCCGATGACATTGTCCAGCCCTCCGGCAAGCAATTCGTCGCCCAGATCGAAGTGACCCACGGCCACTTCCTGCTCGGCAAGAAGCCGGTCGCCGGCATGTTTGCCGACCTGCCCGACATGACGGTGCGGATGATCCAGCGGGGCGAACGGGCCTTCCTGCCGCCCTATGAGGATATCAGCCTGCAGGCCGGAGACCTCGTCATCATCGCCGCAACCCGCGCCGCACTCCAGAACGTGCTGGCACGACAGCCGGACTTCCTGCAGCAGGTCTGGCAGGCCTCCGGCGCAGACCTTGAAGATTCCTCGCGTCCCGGCACGCTGGCCCTGACCGAAGCCGTGATCGCGCCCGGCTCGCGCATGGTCGGCCGGACCGTCGAAATGCTCGGCTTCCGCCGCCTGACCCGCGCGGTGACGCTCGGCATCCAGCGCCGCAGCCGCATGATCCGCACCAAGCTCGGCGAAATCCGGCTGGAATCCGGTGACACGCTTCTGCTCTGCGGTCCGGTCGAAGCCTTTCGGGAACTGCGCTCCAGCCGCGACCTGATCCTGCTGGAATGGTCCCAGACCGAAATCCCGCTGACCACAAAGGCCCTGGCCGCCCGCGTGATCGCCATTTCCATGGTCATCCTTGCCGCAACGGGCCTGCTGTCCATCCTGCACGCCTCGGTTCTGGCCGCCGTCGCCATGCTGATCGCCGGATGCCTGAACACGCGGCAGGCCAGCCGGTCGCTGGATTTGCGCATCTTCCTCGTCATCGGTGCCGCGCTGGCCATGGGCATGGCGCTGGAAAAGACCGGCGCAGCCGCCCAGATCGCCCATGCCGTGGTCAATCTCGCCTCGCCCTATGGCACGCTGGCCGTTCTCTCGGCGATCTTCCTGGCGGTCGCCTTGCTGACCAACCTTCTTTCCAATGCGGCCACGGCCATCCTGTTCTCGCCGATTGCCCTGTCTGCCGCAGCGGAGCTGAAAGTCGAGGACCCGCTGCCCTTCCTTCTGGCCGTGATCTATGGCGCCAATTGCTGCTTCGCGACGCCGATTGCCTACCAGACCAACATGCTGGTCATGGGCCCCGGACACTACAAATTCGGGGATTTCATGAAGTTCGGGGGGCCGCTCGTCATAATACTTTGGATCGTATTTACGATATTCGCCCCTTGGCGGTTCGATTTGTAAGTGTATCGTCGCAGATATGAAGTTCACCGACTCCCAGATCCTGCCCCCCGGGCTTGAGCGTTCGCTACGGTTCTACGTAACGAATCCGAGCCCATGCCCGTACCTGCCGGGCAAGAAGGAGCGGAAAGCGTTTACCAATCTGGCTATCGGGGAAGCGGATCTCGTCCACAATTCCTTGAGCCAGGCCGGGTTCCGGCGCAGCCAGACGATCGCGTATCGCCCGGCCTGCCCGCGCTGCAATGCCTGCCGCAGCGTGCGCGTGCCGACGCGGGATTTCGAACTGTCGCGCAATGACCGGCGCACCCTGAACCGCAATGCGTCACTGATGCGCCGCCCGGTCGAGGCCCAGCCGAGCCGTGAACAGTACCGGCTGCTCAAATCCTATGTGAAGACCCGCCATGACGGCGCGGGCATGTCCGACATGTCCTACCGGGACTACAGCGCCATGGTCGGCGGCAGCCCGGTGCAGAGCCTGATCTTCGAATATCGCGACGGACCGGACGAGGATTCGCCCCTGGTCGCCGCCTCGATCACGGATGTGCTGCGCGATGGCTTCTCGATGGTCTACACCTTCTTTGATCCTGAGCTCACTTCGCGCGGGCTGGGACATTACCTGATCCTCGATCACATCCTGCACGCGCAGGATCTGGGCCTGCCGCACGTGTATCTTGGCTATTGGGTAAAGGGCAGCCAGAAGATGGACTACAAGCGGCGCTACAAGCCGCTGGAAGTGCTCGATGGCGACGTGTGGCGTCCGCTGAGTGACGACGAATGACACGATTTAGCCTGTAACCCGGCCGGGAGTTCGGGGAGGCACGGGGAGAACAGATGATCCATAGACGAAACCTGCTGGGAGCAGGCGCGCTCGGCCTTGCCGGGGCCGCAGCCGCCTTTGCCAATCCCGAAAAGGCGGCAGACCTTGCCGCGCCTTCCATTGCGCGCAATCGCCGCCGCTTCAACATGGTCACCACCTGGCCCAAGGGCCTGCCGGGTCTTGGCGAAGCGGCCGAACGCGTTGCGCAACGTATCCAGCAGATGTCTGACGGCCTGATGGAAGTGAAGGTCTATGCGGCTGGTGAACTTGTCCCGCCCTTCGAATGCTTCGATGCCGTCTCGAATGGCTCGGCCGACATGTATCATGGCGCCGAATATTACTGGACGGCCAAGTCCAGCGCCTATCCCTTCTTCACCGCCGTGCCCTTCGGCATGACCGCGCAGGAGATCATGGGCTGGATCGATTTCGGCGGTGGCCAGAAATTGTGGGACGAATTGTCGGCCCAGTTCGGTATCAAATCCATTCAGGCCGCCAATACCGGCCACCAGATGGGCGGCTGGTTCCGCAAGGAAATCAACACGCTGGACGATCTTGTCGGCCTCAAGATGCGCATTCCGGGCCAGGGCGGCGATGTGCTGCGCGCGCTCGGCGGGTCGTCGGTCGCCTTGCCCGGCGGTGAGATCTACCAATCCCTCCAGACCGGCGCGATCGACGCCACCGAGTGGGTCGGTCCGTGGAATGACTATTATCTCGGCTTCTACCGGGAAGCGCCCTATTACTATGGGCCGGGGTTCCACGAGCCGGGTGCCAGTCTTGCCGTCGGCATGAACCTCCGCGTCTGGGAGGGGCTCACCCCCGGCGAGCAAGCCATCATCAAGGCCGCGTGCGAGAGTGTGAACCACAGCTCGCTCGGCGAATTCACCTATCAGAACGCCATCCACCTGGACCTGCTCAAACGCGAGCATGGCGTCCAGATGCGCAGCTACCCGGACGAGGTCGTCAGCCGCATGGCAGAGGCGGCCTGGGATGTCCGCGCGGCCTCCGGCAGGGATGGCATCGAAAAGCGCATCTATGAGAGCTTCGAGGCGTCCCTGAAACTGATGCGCGGCTGGGCCGACGTGTCCGAAGGGCCGTATTACGCCGCCCGCAATTCGAACAAATAGGCCGGGGGCGGGCTGGATATGTCACCGGAAATCTTCCTCGCCCTTGGCGGATGGCTGAAATGGCTGGGCCTGGGCCTGTCGCCGCTGCTCGTACTGCCGCTGGTCATCACGATCTGGCCCGAACCGGTCGAGCGGATTGCCACATGGCTGATCGCGCGCATCGACGCCCTTTCCAGCTGGGCCCTGGGCGGGGCCATTGCCAGCGCCATCATCCTGGTCGGCGCGCAATTGCTGGTCGTGCTGCTACGCTACGCCTTTGGCCTCTCCTTCACCTGGCTGAACGAGATCGTGATCTATGCCTTCGCGGCCATGTTCATGCTCGGCTCGGCCTCGGCGCTGCGCGATGATGCGCATGTCCGGGTCGACATCCTGCGGCCCCGCTTCGGTGCGCGCGGGCGCAACTGGGTTGAACTTGCCGGCATCTATCTCTTCCTGTTCCCGATCTGCATCCGCTTGCTGGCGATGACCGAACAGGGGCTTGCGCGCAGTTGGGCGCTGTTCGAGGGCTCGCGCGAATCCGATGGCCTGCCCCTGCTCTTCCTGTTCAAGACGCTGTTGCCAGCCTTTGCCGTGTTGATGCTGGCGCAGGGCTTGTCGGAAGCGCTGAAGGCCGCCCTGCGCCTGAACGGCAAGCTGGACGAGATGCCCGAAGAAGAGCCGCATGGGGGCGTGCATGGAGCTTGAGGTCATCCTTGCCATATCCATGTTCGTCTGCGCCGTGCTGGCGCTGCTGGCGGGCTATCAGGTCGCCCTGACGCTGGGCGGCGGCGCATTGCTGTTCGCGCTGGTCGGAATCGGCATCGGCGTGTTCGACGAGGCCTTCCTCAGGAACCTGCCCAGCCGCATCCTTGGCGGCTCCATCATGCAGAACCAGACGCTGATCGCGGTGCCACTGTTCGTGCTGATGGGTGTCATCCTGGAGCGCTCGCGCGTCGCCGAAGATCTGCTCCACATCGCCAGCCGCCTGCTCGGCAAGGTACGCGGCGGGCTCGGCTATGCCGTCGTGCTGGTGGGCGCGCTTCTGGCCGCCTCGACCGGCATTGTCGGCGCGACGGTCATCACCATGACGCTGATCGCGCTGCCCACCATGATCCGGCAAGGCTACGACCCGCGCCTTGCCACCGGCACGATTGCCGCCTCGGGCACGCTGGGCCAGATCATCCCGCCCTCCATTGTCCTGATCCTGCTCGCGGATGCGATCTCGAACGCTGCCAGCCAGGCGAGCCAGGCGACCGGGTCTGCAGGCTCATTCGTCGTGTCGGTCGGAGACCTGTTCGCAGGCGCGCTGATCCCCGGCTTCCTGCTGGTGGGCCTGTATCTCGGCTGGATCGCGCTGACGGCTATCCGCCACCCGGAACGCTGCCCACCCGTACAGGATGATGGCAGTCCGCCGCTGACAATCAAGGAAGTCGCCTTCGGCCTTGGGGCGCCGCTCCTGCTGATCGTGGCGGTGCTCGGTGCAATCCTTGGCGGGGTAGCCCCGCCAACCGAAGCGGCCGCCATTGGCGTCGCCGGCGCGGTCCTGCTAGCGGGCCTGCGCCTTGCCGATGACGATCATGAGCGCCGCGTCACATGGCTGCTCATGGCAGGCCTCGGCAGCGTCATCGCCATCATCCTGCTCCGGAACCTGTTCGACCTGCGCACTGGCGTCGCCACGATTGGCCGCGCAAACGAGATCGGCATCCTCCTGACGATCCTCGCCTCGGTCGTCTTCTTTGCCGGGGTCGCCACCGGGCTTGTCGTGTTGCGCCGGATGCGCCAGCTGATGCCGGCCCTGAAGAGTGCGACGCAGATCACCAGCATGGTGTTCCTCATCCTGATCGGCGCGTCGCTGTTCAGCCTCGTCTTTCGCGGCTATGGCGGCGATGACATCGTGGCGGACATTCTGCACTCGATGCCGGGCGGCAAATGGGGCGCGCTGATCATGACCATGATCGTCATGTTCGTCCTCGGCTTCTTCCTCGACTTCATCGAGATCGTCTTCGTGGTCGTGCCGCTGGTGGCCCCGCCGCTGATCATCCTCGGCTTTGACCCGGTCTGGCTGGCCATTCTGATGGCTCTCAACCTGCAGACCAGCTTCCTGACCCCGCCCTTCGGCTTTGCGCTGTTCTACCTGCGCGGCGCAGCCCCGGCGAGCATCAAGACGCTGCAAATCTGGCAAGGCGCAGTCCCGTTTATCGTGCTGCAGCTCTTGCTGATCGGGCTGGTTGCGGCAATTCCTGCCTTGGCAACCTGGCTGCCGGCAGTTACCGCCCGTTAGCATGGGACAAGACATCGATCCGTTTCGCGCGATTTCGGTCAGCAAGCGCGCGCATGATTTGAAGGCCGAAGGCCGCCGCATCCTGCATATGGAGTTCGGCCAGCCCTCAACGCCCGCGCCGAAGGGTGCCATCGCCCGCGCGCATGACGTGCTGGACACCGACCCGATGGGCTATTGGGAAAGCCGTCCGCTCAAGGAGCGCATCTGCCGGCACTACAAGGACGAGTATGGCGTGGACCTGACGCCGGGCCGTGTGACCCTGACCTGCGGCGCCTCGCCTGCTCTCGTACTGGCACTCTCCACGGCGTTCAGCCCCGGCGACCGGATCGCCCTCGCCCGGCCCGGTTATGTGGCCTATCGCAACACGTTGCGCGCGCTCAATCTGGACCCCGTGGAAATCGCCTGTGGCGCAGACGTGCGCTACCAGCTGACGGCCGCCGCACTGGACGCCATCGACCCGGCCCCGGCGGGCGTCATCATCGCAAGTCCCGCCAATCCGACCGGCACGATCATCCCCGAGGATGACCTCGCGGCGATCGCCGCCGTGGCCAGGGCGAAAAATATCCGCATCATTTCGGACGAGATCTATCACGGCCTCAGCTATGGGCCGGACATCCGGTCCATGCTGGAATTCGATCCGGATGCATACATCGTGAACTCGTTCTCGAAATATTTCTCCATGCCGGCCTGGCGGCTTGGCTGGCTGATCTCCCCGAAGGAGGGCGCCGCGCGGACCAGCGCCTATGTTGGAAACCTGTTCCTGACGCCGCCATCCCTGTCCCAGCATGCCGGCCTCGTGGCGATGGACAGCGCGGAGGAATTGGACGGCCATGTCGAGGTCTATCGCCGTAATCGCGAACTCATGCTGGAAGCCCTGCCACGTCTCGGGCTTGAAAAGATCGCGCCGCCAGATGGGGCATTCTACATCTATGCCGACATCTCGAAGTACACCGATGACAGCCTGGCCTTCTGCCTGAAGCTGCTCGAAGACACCGGCATCGCCACCGCGCCGGGCGTCGATTTCGACCCGGTCGAAGGCCATCGCTTCATGCGGTTCTCGTTTGCGCTGTCAACGCCCCAGATCGAAGAGGCGCTCAGCCTGCTGGAACCCTGGTTCGCGGCTCAGCCGCAATCATAGTCGGCCACTGCGCCGCCATCTGCGCTGCGCTCCAGGGATACGAAATTGCAGCCCTCCGGTGCAGCAGCCCTGGCGGCCTCGACCAGCGCGTCTTCGGTCGGGGCTTCAGCCACACCGAACGTGCCATCGGTCTTGACGGAGAATTTCAACTTGAAGCCCTGCCCCTCGGCCGGTGAGGCGAAGAAGCTGTAGCCACCGCCCGCAACCGTGCGGTCTGGCAGGCCACTCCAGGTGGACGCGCTCCACCCGGCAGAATTTGCGGCGCAAGCCCCAAGGACAAGCGCCGCACTGATCGTAAGATATTTCATGGTCCCACCTCCTGATCCGGAGGCGGCAGTGTAGCCTAGAATTTGACTTCTGGAACCGTGGACAGGGCCTCGCGGCCTTCGACGCCGACATCGAAGAATTCGCGGCCTTCAAAATTGAACATGCCGGCCACGATGGAGCCGGGGAATTGCTCGCGGGAGGTGTTGTAGTCCTGAACCGCGGAATTGTAGAAACGGCGCGCCGCGGCCAGCTTGTCTTCGATGGACGACAGCTCCGACTGAAGCTGCAGGAAGTTCGTATTCGCCTTGAGGTCCGGGTAGGCTTCGGCCAGCGCGAACAGCTTGCCGAGCGAGGCGGTCAACATGCCTTCGGCCTGAGACATTTCACCGGGCGTGCTGGCGGCCTGCGCGGCATTGCGCGCCGTGATGACCGCATTCAGCGTTTCCTTCTCGTGAGAGGCATAGCCTTTCACGGTCTCGACGAGGTTCGGGATCAGATTCTGGCGCTGTTTCAGCTGGACATCCACGTCGGCAAAGGCCTGGTTGACCCGCTGGCGCTTCATCACAAGGCCGTTGTAGATCAGGATGACAAAGCCGACGATCGCGACAATTGCGGCCAGAATGACTAGAATGGGGCTCATCGGGCGTCCCTCCATAAGAACCAGATGTAAAAGAGGTATCCGCGCCCGGCGCCAAGCGCAAGGGACCGCCCCCTCGCCCGCACCTGCCAGACTTGACCTGCCCAAGGATATATCGCCTCCTTCATCGACACTCCGGAGAAACGAGATGGCCTCACCCTTTCCACTCGGCGAACATCATTATAGCCACCGTATTGGCTGGCTGCGCGCAACGGTGCTTGGCGCAAATGACGGCATTCTCTCAACTGCCAGCCTAGTGATCGGGGTCGCCTCTGCCGAAGCGTCTATGGGCGCAGTTCTGACCGCTGGCCTGGCCGGGCTGGTCGCCGGGGCCATGTCGATGGCAGCAGGAGAATATGTTTCCGTGTCGTCGCAGGCAGACACCGAAAAGGCCGATCTCGACATCGAACGCGCCGCCCTGCGCGACCATCCCGAAGCCGAGCTGATCGAGTTGGCCCACATCTACATCAATCGCGGGGTCGAAAAGGACACCGCCTATGAGGTGGCCCGCCAGTTGATGGAAAAGGATCCGCTGGAGGCCCATGCGCGTGACGAACTCGGCATCAATGAGATCGTGACCGCCCGCCCCGTCCAAGCGGCGATCAGTTCAGCGGTCAGCTTTTCGGCAGGCGCCGTATTGCCCCTGCTAGCGGCCTTGTTCGCGCCGATGCACCTCATCACACCAGTAGTCGCAATCGTCTCCCTGCTCGCCCTCGTCCTGCTGGGCATGGCCTCAGCCAAGGCAGGCGGCGCGGCCAAGACGAAGGCGATAGTGAGGATCGTCTTCTGGGGCGCAGCAGCGATGCTGGTGACGGGCCTGATCGGCGCTGCCTTCGGCACGGTCGTATAGGTAATTCCACGCACCTATCCCAAGGCACCGCTTTACAAATCCATTCAATTCATTAGCTGCTAGAAAGGGGAGAGTGCACACAGCCATGCATAGAAGATGCTCATGACGGATTCAGGCCAACTTGCAAGAATGATCTCGGACGCGCGCCGCGTGATGGTTTTCACCGGCGCAGGCATCTCGACCGAAAGCGGTATCCCCGATTTCCGCAGTCCCGGCGGTGTGTGGAGCAAGATGTCTCCCATCTATTTCCAGGACTTCGTGGCCTCCCGCGACGCCCGGCGGGAATCCTGGCGGCGTGTCTTCAATCGCACCGAAGGCTGGACCGGCGCCAAGCCGAATGTCGGCCATTATGCCATTTCCGATCTTGTGAAGCGCGGCAAGGTTTCTTCCGTAGTCACACAGAATGTCGACAATTTGCATCAGGATTCCGGCGTGCCGGATGACAAGGTGATCGAAATCCACGGTAATGCGAGCTATGCCAAATGCCTGCAATGCGGCAAGCGCTACGAATTCGAGACTCTGAAGCCTCGCTGGGAACAGGATGAGGATCTCACCTGCATCTTCTGCACGGGCTTGCTCAAGAATGCGACGGTCTCGTTCGGCCAGTCCATGCCCGAAGACAAGATGCTGCGCGCCAGCGAAGAAGCGCTGCTGTGTGACCTCGTGATCGTGCTCGGCTCGTCGCTTGTGGTCTACCCCGCCTCGGCCATTCCGATGGAAGCCAAGCGCAATGGCGCGCGCATGGCGATCATCAATCGTGAACCGACCGATCAGGACCCGTTCGCCGACCTCGTCCTGCATACCGAGATCGGCTCGCTGATGAACGACACGATGGCGCTGTTGGACAAGTAACCGGTGGACCTTGTCCCGGTGACCACATCAACAATTCTGGTGCTGCTTGCCACCCTGATGGGTCTGGGCCTCCTTCTCCTGCCCAGACTGCGTACCTGGTCCGGCTGGCGCGCCACCGTCACACCGCTGGCGTCCATCATAGGCAGCGGCTTCCTGGTGCTCGGCCCCATCCTGGATGATTCCTATGGCAAGCATGCGCCCCTGGTCATGCTGGGATTGTGCGGGGTCGCTTACGCCTTCGGATATGCGATCCGGGTCAATATAGCCCGGATTGCCAGTCAGCAGCCCCGCAGCCGGGCAGAGACCTGGATGGAACATGCGGCGTCCTGGGCATTGGCTTTCGCCTATTGCATTTCAGTCGCCTACTACCTCAACCTGTTTGGAGCCTTCGGACTATCCCTCTCGGGACTGAGCAATCCGCTCTACCCGAAAATCCTGACAAGCTGCGTCCTGCTCTTCATCGTGAGTTCCGGCATGCTCGGAGGCTTCTCGACCATGGAGAAGATGGAGCAATTTGCCGTCAGCCTGAAACTCGCGATCATCGCCGGCCTGCTGGTCGGACTGGGGCTCTACTTCCGTGAGCAGGCCGCATCCGGCGCACTGGTTGCAAACCCCATGACCGACACAGGCTGGCACGGGGTGGCGGTAGCGTTCGGCCTGATCGTGACGGTCCAGGGGTTTGAAACCTCACGCTACCTGTCGGACGAGTATGATGCGCGGCTGCGGATCAGGTCCATGCGGTGGGCGCAGATCATTTCGGCTATCATCTACATGATCTATGTGAGCCTGCTGTCCTACATCTTTCCGCCCGAGCAGCTCGCCCTGGAGGAAACAGCCATCGTGGACATGATGAAGATTGTCGCGCCGGTCCTGCCTCCCTTGCTGGTCGCCGCAGCCCTCAGTGCACAGTTCAGCGCCGCCGTCGCAGACGCGAGCGGCGCGGGCGGGCTCGCGCAGGAAGTTTCCAGAGGCCGGATCAACCCGAAACAGACTTATCTGATACTCGGCATCATCGGCGCATTGTTGACCTGGGGTGCAGATGTCTTCCAGATCATCGCGTATGCCTCTAAGGCGTTCGCAATCTACTATGCCATTCAATCGGCAATCGCCCTGACCGGCGACTGGAAAAAGGCGGGAGGCCTGACTTGGCGTTCGCCTGTCTTCGCGACACTGATCGGGCTCGCGGTCCTGATCGTCCTGTTCGGACGATCCGTCGAAGGGAATGGTGCCTGACCGGGTGAGCAGATACCCAGTCGGCTTTCGATCAGAAATTGAATTTCGTCCCCTCTCTCAACGGGATCGAAACCTTCATCTCTCATTGTACGGGCTATCCAATAGCCATGCCGGGAGGCTCGGAATGCGCAATATTGTGCTGGTAACAACCCTTCTTTTCGCATCGGCTTGCGGCAATGCAGGTGGGGCGTCGATAGCTCCCTCCACACCCTTGGTCGTCGTGAATGGGCAGGCCCCGGTAACCTATGGTCAGGTCACCACAGGCACACCACCCCTCAGCACGTCCACTCTTCCGGCCCAACCGGAAATCCTTCGCACCAATACATCCTGCCGCACGCCCACGGCCAGCGCCAATGCCCGCGCGGCCTATGTCTACACCTATGGCGGCGGTGTCCGTACGCCGATGCATCATGTCAGTATCAAGGATACGCCAGAGGCCGCTGCCGAACGCGACCAGAAACGCCGCGAGGCCGCCAGCAAGCTGAAGGCGCAGACAAAACCCATGTCCCAGAAAGCCATGCGCAAAGAGGCCATGGCCTTCGCGGAGGGGAATACCGTTGAATCGTCCCGGCAAATCTATGTGCTTGTCACTGAAACTGATGCCCCGGTCTTCCTGTATCTGGCCTCCTACGATTCCGTCCTCTGGAACATTCAGCGCGCGCCGGGCGTCACGATCGACGGTATCGTGGTCAACTCCTATGATGCCGGCGTAATTGCCAATGGCGTCGAGGCAGACCGGACGGCCTTCATCTCCTTCGCCAATTCCCCCAACAAGACATGCTATGTCGGCGGCAAAGGCCGCGCCGTGCCGGTGGAAGAGCGGGTCGCGGCGGCCCGGAAACTGAACCCGTCGATCGACTTGCGCACCCGCAAAGAGCAATGGGACGAGGAATATCGCGACACGCGCCGGTTCTTCCGGACCAATGTAAGGTCACTGATCGGCAAGCATCCGGAATGGATCCTGAACGACGCCCGCAAGGGTTCATTCCAGGCGGTGCTCGTGGGCTCGGCCCCGGCCGAACCATTCCAGGCCCAGCCAATCGGCCGTCTCCAGATGCCGTCCCACATAATCCCCTATTGGGGTACGCGGTAGAACGCTTTCAAACACTCTGGACTGGATTCTGTAACCTAGCCGCTGAACGTTCCGCCCTTCGGGAAGCCTTTCGGAACGGTCTTGCCAGCCTGTGAACGCTTGCCGATCCACTCTTCCCATTCCGGGAAGGCGCGGTGGCGACCGCCCGTCATGACAATCAGGCCGTCGCGCTTGTCGAAGGTCATCAGGTCCTTGAGCTTGAACTTGCCGCTATAGGATTGCAGCTTGTTGCCCTTGCCGCGCGCCATTTCGGGCAGTTCGTCCAGCGGGAAGATCAGCAGTTTCCTATTTGATCCGACCACGGCCAGCATGTCGCCCTCGACCGGGACACATATGTTGAGTTCACCCTTGCCGGTATTGACCGCCTGCTTGCCCGCCTTGCGATTGGACTCCAGTTCCTTCTCCTCGACCACGAAGCCATAGCCCTCGCTGGAGGCGACAACACGCTTGCGGTCCGGTTCGAAACGGAACATGGCAACAATGTCGACACTGTCTTCCAGATCGATGGACAGGCGGATCGGCTCGCCATGCCCCCGACCGCCCGGCAGCTTGTCGGCCGGCAGGGTGAAGGCCCGGCCATCGGACGCCATCAGGATAATCTTGTCCGTACTCATCACTTCTTCGGACAGGTAAAGTTCGTCACCATCCTTGAATTTTGCCGTTTCCGGATCGAGCCCGTGTCCCTTCATGCCGCGTATCCAGCCCTGCTGGGACAGTACGATGGTCAGCGGCTCTTTCGGACGGGAGGCTTCCAGCGCGGCCGCAAGGTCAACGTCTGCGGCTTCGCCGAAGGTCGCGCGACGGCGGCCAAGTTCGGAGCCCGGATCAAAAGCTTCGCGAGCCTCTTTCAGCTCCTTGGAGACCTTGCTCCACTGACGGCGTGTTGACCCGATCAGCTTGTTGAGTTCTTCGCGCTCTGCGCTGAGCCGGTCATGCTCACCGCGAATTTCCATCTCTTCCAGCTTGCGCAAGGCCCGCAAACGGAGATTGAGGATCGCTTCGGCCTGAATGTCGGTCAAATTGAACGTCGACATCAGGACGGCTTTCGGCTCGTCCTCATAGCGGATGATCCGGATCACTTCATCAATGTTGAGATAAGCGATCAGATAGCCGTCGAGCAGGTGCAGGCGCTTCTCGATCTTGTCGAGGCGGAACTCGGCCCGGCGGACAACCACCTCGCGGCGATGCTCCAGATAGGCCTGCAACACGTCCTTCAGGCCCATGACCTGCGGCGCGCCCTTGTGCAATACGTTCATGTTCAGGCTGAAGCGCGTCTCCAGGTCACAGACCTTGTAGAGGCTTTCCATCAGGACTTCCGGCTCGACCGTTTTCGAGCGGGGGACCAGGACCAGCCGGACATCCTCGGCGCTCTCATCGCGCACATCGTCGAGCAGGGGCAGTTTCTTCGCTTCGATCAGTTCGCCCAGCTTTTCGAGCAGGCGCGATTTCTGGACCTGATACGGGATTTCGGTGACGATGATCTGATAGGTGCCCCGGCCGGTATCCTCGACCTCCCAGCGCGCCCGCATGCGGAAGCTGCCGCGGCCGGTTTCATAGGCCTGAAGCATGGCTTCCTTGGTTTCGACAATGATGCCGCCCGTCGGGAAGTCCGGCCCCTGGACGAAATCCATCAACTCTTCAGTTGTCGCCTTCGGCTTCTCGATCAGCAGCCGGGCCGCATCGATCAGTTCGGCAGCGTTGTGCGGCGGAATGGACGTCGCCATGCCGACCGCGATACCGCTGGCACCATTGGCGAGCAAATTCGGGAACCCGGCCGGCAGCACGACCGGCTCTTCGTCATTCTCGGCGTAATTGGCGCGGAAATCGACGGCGTTCTCGTTCAAGCCTTCCAGCAGCAGTTCAGCTGCCACCGTCATCCGCGCTTCCGTATAGCGATAGGCAGCTGCGCTATCGCCATCGATGTTGCCGAAATTGCCCTGGCCATCGACCAGTGGATAGCGAACGGTAAAATCCTGTGCGAGGCGGACCAGCGTGTCATAGATCGAGCTGTCGCCATGTGGGTGGAAATTACCCATCACGTCGCCAACGATCTTGGCGCATTTGCGATAGCCGCCCTCGGGGTCAAGCTTCAGAACGCGCATGCCATACAGGATACGGCGCTGGACGGGCTTCAGGCCGTCACGCACATCCGGCAGGGCGCGGGACGTAATCGTCGAGAGCGCATAGGCGAGATAGCGCTTGGAGAGCGCCTCGCTCATCGGCTCGTTGATGATCCGGTCTTCCGGCGTCCCGTCAATCAAATCGGACATTCTGGCCTCTTTGCAGTTCGTGCCACATTCTGGTGCAGGCCCTTGATTAAAGTCAGCGACTCAAGGGCCGGAGCACGTTAACACAAACGTCGCTTTGGTTAAGGAAAGGAAAAGGGCACAGCTGCTGATGAATGCAATCCGGGCATGGATCCTGTTGCTAAGCCTGCCTGCGCTGGTGCTGCTGGCCTTTGTCTGGCTGGCCCCGCCGCGCCACAATCCCTTTGCGCCGGTTGATCTGACCGAAACGCCCGGCATCGGCACCTGGCACAAGCTGACCCGCGCCAAGAAGAACCGCGAAGTCTGTTTCACTGCGCTGGACGAGGCCGGGGTGCTCTACACGCCGCTGGAAGACCAGGACATGCAGGCCGGATGCGGCCTGTATGACGCGCTGACACTGGACCAGACGATGACTCCCTATTCCGCCACCCTGCGCATGACCTGTGGTGAGGCCGCCGCCCTCTATACGTGGGAGCGGCATGTCGCCCGGCCGGCTGCTGTGGACATTCTCGGCTCTCCCATCGCGCGGATCGAAACCTATGGCAGTTTTTCCTGCCGCAACATTGCCGGAACGGGCCGCATGTCACAGCACGGGCTTGGCAATGCCATCGACGTGTCAGGCTTTCGTCTGGAGGATGGCCGCCTGATCAGCGTGAAGACGCATTGGGATGCGGGCGGGCCTGAACAGAAATTCCTGCGACGGCTTCACAAGGGCGCGTGCGAGCTGTTCTCGGTGACTTTGGGGCCGGAATACAATGCCGCCCATGCCGATCATCTTCATCTCGACATGGGCGGGGGGAAAGTGTGCCGCTGACTAGCACCGCAATGGGCTAGTCAATGCATTTGAAGCCGTCTTCATTGACTTCTTTCACACGGCCTTCGCCGCCGCAGACGCGGAGCGCGGTTTCAGTGTTTTCGTAGATGGCGTCACGGCCTTCTTCATCAGCATCGATGTGTACACAGCCAGCCAGTGACAGCATGGCGACGGCAGTAACGGCAAAAACAGTTTTCTTCATGGCATCAGCCTTTTCGTTTGCACGGAACGCCCCAGTCCTCGCCGGCTACCTAGCACGCCGGAAAATGAACGGCTTCTGAATATGACAGCCCTTGTGCGCGTAATCTCGCCGCGCGACAGTCAGCGCCACAAGAGGGAAGGAAAAAGAATGAAATTGTACAATTCCGTAGGCCCGAACCCGCACGTGGTTCGCATGTTCATGGCGGAACGCGGCATCGACCTGCCCAAGGAGGACGTCGACCTGATGGCCGGAGAAAACCGGCAGGCGCCATATACGACCAAGAACCCGGCTGGCCAACTGCCCGCCCTTGAGCTCGATGATGGCAGCATCCTGACGGAGATCACGGCCATTTGCGAGTATCTGGACGAAACCCAGCCCGGTGACCGCCTGATGGGAGACACACCGGAAGCACGCGCCCAGAACCGCCGCTGGACACGGTGGGTGGACCTCAAGATCGTGGAACCGCTGACCACGGCTTTCCGCGCCGCCGAGGGCCTGCCCATGTTCCAGGACCGGATGCGCTGCCTGCCGGAAGCTGCTGATGGCCTGAAAGCCTGCGCGCAGGATGGACTCGTCTTCCTGGACGAACAGATGGCTGACGGCCGGGAGTTTGTGGCAGGCAAGGCCTTCGGCCTGGCTGACATACTGCTGTTCTGTTTCCTGGCCTTCGGCAATCAGGTTGGCCAGCCCCTCAACCCCGACCTGAAGCATATCGGGACCTGGTTTGCCCGTGTCAGCCAACGCCCAAGCGTCAGCGCTTAGCCCCGCTTCTGGATGCGGCCGACCAGCCGCATCCGCTCCGGCGGGACACCGCGATTGAGACCGCCGAACAACCGCTCTTCCAGGAAGTAACCGGTCAGCTTCAGGCCGTCCTCGATATCCACTGGCGCGACATGGGCCGTGGATTCGACGAGGAATTGCGGCAGGCGCAGCAGGCGGTCGACATATTCCTCTGCCTCTGAGCCCCGCACGGCCCGGCCTGTCTTCGGCGACACATGGGTGAGACCGTCATTCGCGCCGCTGAGCGCGCATTCATCGAGATCGAGTCCGAAGCCGAGCGCCGAGAGCAGGCCAAGTTCCCAGCGCACATAGAGCGCAGGCCAGATTTCCTGTGCCTCGATCTGGTCGAGCAGGAGCTCTGTCGCCTCGAACAGGGCAGACCCTGCAGCGTCGCCTTCATCCAGCCCGCCGCGCAGGATGGCCGTGACGGCGGAAATGGCGGCGAGGGCCGCCGCATCGTCCAGCACACGCGCGGCCCGCTCGCGGCTGGCTTCGGCCACATCAAACCGGCCGAGCGCGTCTTCGAGACGCCCCGTCCAGCTGAGGGACACAGAATTTCCGGCTTCGTATTGCGCGCGGCGCTTGCGGGAGGAGCCGCCATAGACGAGGCCAGACCGACGACCACGCGTGCGGGTCAGAACGTCGAGGATGAGGCCACCTTCTCCAAAGCGGCGTGCGCCCAGGATTATGCCGTCATCCGACCAGTTCAAACATCAAACTCCAGGCCGAGTCCCTGGTAACTCTCGCGGCGTTCCTGCCAGCGTTCATCCACCTTCACGAACAGGAAGAGATGGACCTTGCGGCCGAGCATTTCAGAAAGTTCTTCCCGAGCCTTTCGGCCGACATCCTTGATCGCCGCGCCGCCCTTGCCGAGCACCATGGATTTGTGATTTTCGCGGCCGACGACCACGACTTGCTGCACACGGACGGAGCCGTCTTTTTTCTCTTCCCAGGCTTCGGTCTCGACCATCAGCTGGTAGGGCAATTCCTGATGCAGGCGCAGCATCAGTTTCTCGCGCGTCACTTCGGCAGCAAGCAGGCGCATCGGCAAGTCTGCAATCTGGTCCGGCGGATAGAGCGCCGGGCTTTCAGGCATTCTTTTTGCGAGCGCCTTTTCCAGCGCTTCGACGCCTTCGCCATTTTCGGCGGAGATCATGAAGACCTCCTCATAGACGCCTGTTTCGTTCAACTCCGCAATGATCGGCAGGACCTGGTCATGCGGGAACAGATCGATCTTGTTCAAGGCGAGCAGGGCCTTGCGCCCGCTCTGCTTCAACTGCTCGATCACGCGGCGATCATCTTCCAGAGACTTTTTCTGCGCGCCATCGACCCGGTTCTCGCGTTCGGCCACCCAGGCCGAGGCGTCGATCAGATGGACGATGGCGTCCGCATCATCTGCGCCGCTCCAGGCCGCCTTGACCATCGCACGGTCTAGCCGACGCTTGGCTGCGAAGATACCGGGCGTGTCGACCAGCACGATCTGCGTGCCGTCCACCTGCGCCACGCCGCGCACCGGAAAGCGCGTCGTCTGCACCTTGTGCGTGACGATGGCCACCTTGGTTCCGACCAGGCGATTGGTCAGCGTGGACTTGCCCGCATTCGGCGCGCCGATAATGGCGGCAAATCCAGCATGGGTGATGGGGGTGTCTGTCATGGGGTTCCGGTCAGGCTTTCTAGGAGAAGGGCGGCAGCATTACGCTCAGCATCGCGCTTTGACGAGCCCGCGGCAACAGCGGCGCCCCGGTCGGCCACTTTGACCTCAACTTCATAAGTGGGCTCGTGGTCGGGGCCGGACCGGCTGAGCACGTCATAATCCGGCAGTGGCAGGCCTTGTCCCTGCGCCCATTCCTGCAGCAGCGTCTTGGGGTCCTTGGTCTGGGCCGGGGCCGCCTCGAATTGCGGCGCCCAGCCTTTCTCAATGAATTTCCGGGCCGTCGACAGGCCGGCATCCTGATAGATTGCGCCGATAATGGCTTCGCACGCATCGCCCAATGTGGATTCGCGCTCGCGCCCGCCGGAAGCGATCTCACCATCCGACATGATGAGGAATTGGGAGATCCCGAGATAGCGCATGGCCTCTGCACACGCGCCCTTGCGGACGAAACTGTTCAGGCGCGGCGCAAGATCGCCTTCGCTCTCCATGCGACGGCGGTCGATCAGGCGCTCCGCGATCACGAGATTGAGCACCCGGTCGCCGAGGAATTCGAGCCGCTGGTTCGACAGTCTCACCGAGTCCGCCGACGCAACAGCGCTCGGATGCGTCAGGGCACGGATCAGCATTTCAGGGTTCTTGAACTTATGGCCGAGAATGGATTCCAGCGTCTTGATATCCGCTTCGGTCAGCGAGGGCTGGCTGCTCTTTCCCTTCGCCCGCAGGCGGGTGCGCTTGGGTCGCGGCGAATTCATGCCGGTCTCACTGGCAAGGCTTCGATGATGACGTGAGCCTCGGCCCAGGGATAATCGTCGGTGATGGTGAGATGGATGACGGCTTCGTGGCCATCCGGCATCAGGGTCGCGAGTCGCTCTGCCGCCCCACCGGTCAACGCCAGGGTCGGCTTGCCCGTCGGCAGGTTGATAACGCCCAGATGTTTCCAGTGCACGCCGCGCCGGGGTACGCCTGTGCCCAGCGCCTTGGCGCAGGCTTCCTTGGCCGCAAACCGCTTGGCATAGGTTTCGGCCGTCAGGCGACGGCGACGCGCCAGCGCGATCTCCACATCGGTAAAGACACGCTTCTCGAACCGCTCGCCAAAGCGAGCGAGGGTCTTTTGCACGCGTTCGATGTTGCAGAGATCATTTCCGATACCGATGATCATGCGCGCGCCTCATCCATCAGGCGGCGCATTTCCTTGATCGCCGCATTGAGCCCGATAAAGATCGCCTCACCCATCAGGAAGTGCCCGATGTTCAGTTCGGCGAGTTCTTTGATCGCCGCAACAGGCGCCACATTCTCAAATGTCAGGCCGTGACCGGCATGGGGTTCGACCCCCCGCTTGCGCGCTTCGACCGCAGCAATCTTCAGCCGCTCCAGTTCCGGCGCAGCCGCCTCAGCGCCGCCTTCGATCCAAAGCTCGGCATACTTGCCGGTATGGAGCTCTACTACGGGGGCCTGAAGCACTTCAGCGACGGCAATCTGAACCGGGTCCGGCTCGATAAACAGCGACACCCGCGCGCCGGACTCATTGAGACGGCGAACGACTGGCGCAATTTGATTGTGCATTCCGGCGACGTCCAGGCCGCCCTCCGTCGTACGCTCCTCACGTTTTTCCGGCACGATACAGGCCGCATGCGGACGGAACTTGCAGGCAATCTCCGTCATTTCTTCGGTGGCCGCCATTTCGAGATTGATGGGCAGGCTGGAGGCCGCGCGAATGGCTTCGAGGTCGCCATCGCGAATATGGCGGCGGTCTTCACGCAGATGGATCGTGATACCGTCTGCGCCCGCTTCAGCCGCAATCTGCGCCGCGCGCATGGGGTCGGGATGGTCTCCGCCCCGCGCATTGCGGATCGTGGCAACGTGATCGATGTTCACGCCAAGGCGGATCGGGTCTGCCATCAGGCAAGGCCCCGCGACCCGGGTTTTACGGCTTCCATCGCGGCCAGGTCGGGCGGCAGATCGTTCGGATCGTAATCCGGGAAGTCCACAGCCGCGAGAGAAACCAGTTTGCAGCCGACATCCGCGCGGCCATTCGAACGGTCAATGATGCAGGCGCCGCCCACAACGTCGCCCGGAAGCGCTTCGAGCGCCTCGACGGTTTCCCGGAATGAAAGGCCCGTAGTCACAATGTCTTCGGCAATCAGCACACGCTCGCCCTCGGCAATCGAAAAGCCCCGGCGGAACTGGAGTTGGCCATCAACGCGTTCGGCAAAGATCGACCGAGCGCCCAGTTGGCGCGCCAATTCGTAGCCGGGAATGATCCCGCCCACAGCCGGACCGGCCACGACATCAATCTTGCCGAAGTCTGCGGTGAGCTTTTCCGCCAGCGCCTTGCACAGCTTTTCCGACAGGTCAGGCTGGGAAAAGACGAGCGCCTTCTGGAGGAAGACCGGGCTGCGGCGGCCAGACGACAGAATGAAGTGACCTTCCAGCAAAGCCCCGGCCTCGCGGAATACATTCAACACATCATCATTCGTCATTTTCGCCCTCCTGGTCGCGCACAGCTCTGTCGACCACCGCGATCGACCGGAGCGCGGCCAGTATCTGCGTCAGGCGCTTGAGGTCTTCAACCTCAATTTCCATGAGAATTTCCGTGAAGTCCTCATGACGATCCACAGTGTGGATGCTGGTGATGTTGCCGCTGGCCTGGGCCACGGCAGCGCAGAGCTTGGCCAGCACACCCCGTTCGTTCGAGGCATTGATGCGGATGCGACCAATGGCGACCGCGCCGGTGCGGGCCAGCTCTGTCCAGCGAAGGTCGACCCAAAGCTCGGGCTTGTCATCATATTCGGCCAGTTTCGGACAACTGGCGACATGAACCACGATGCCTTTGCCAGGTTCGTGCACACCCATGATCCGGTCGCCCGGCAGCGGGCAACAGCAATTTCCGAGATGCAGCGTCACGCCCGGCGACAGATCGGCGCCGGAGACCATTAGCGGCGTGTGCTCACTGTCCATGCGCACCTTGGACGGGTCGCTTTCGCGTTCCGGCCGGTAGCCGGGAAAGGCCGCCAGAATCACATCATTCGACGAAATCCGGCCGCGGCCCAGCGCTTCGGCCATGTCTTCCATGTTTTCGAACCCGGCGAGCCGCGCCGTATGGTTCATCTTCACATCGACCGGATCGATGCCCGCCCGGCGCAGGGCCATGTTGATCAGGCCCTGGCCAAGGCGCCGGAACTCGGTCGTTTCCTTCTCGCGTACCAGCTTGCGCATTGCTGAACGAGCGCGGCCCGTGATCGCCAGCGCCTCCCAACCATGAATGGCGTGAGGCGCCTTGCCCCGGATGATATCCACCACGTCGCCATTCTTGAGCGGGCGGCGCAGCGGCTTGACCTCACCATTGATCTTGGCGCCGACACATGTGTCGCCCACTGCCGAGTGGACCGCATAGGCAAAGTCGAGCGGCATGGCGCCCGCTGGCAGGATGATCAGCTTGCCCTTTGGAGTGAACGCGAAGACGTGTTCGCGGTACATTTCCAGCTTGGCGTGCTCCATGAACTCGCTCGGATCGCCGCCATCCTGAAGAAGTTCTGCAAACGCCTCCAGATTGGCGGATGGGTCAAGGCCAGCGGCGCGTGCGGAGTCGATGTCGAAGCCATAGGAGCGGTTCTTGTAGCCCCAATGTGCGGCCACGCCGAATTCTGCGGTCCGGTCCATCTCTTCCGTGCGGATCTGGAGTTCGACGCGCCGATTGCCGGAGGCCCGCACGGTCGTGTGGAGGCTCGCATAGCCGTTCGGCTTCGGCACGGAGATGTAGTCGCGGAAACGGTCAGGAATACAGGCCCAGAGCGTGTGAACCTCTCCCAGCACCCGGTAACAATCCTCGACAGTCTCGACAATCACGCGGAAGGCAAACAGGTCAGCCACATCGCGGAAGGAAATCGATTTCTTCTCAAGCTTCCGCCACAGGGAATAAGGCTGTTTCCGGCGGCCCTTTACGCGGCAAGGAATGCCGGAGACGTCCATCAATTGCTCAAGATCGCCCCGGATACGTTCGAGATCGTCAGCATTTTCGAGTGCCAGTTCTTCCTGGCGGTAAAGAATGGCACGGCGCGCTTCGGGATTGAGCTCCTGGAAGGCCAAATCCTCCATCTCGGCGGCGATCTGGTAGAGCCCCACACGCCGCGCGAGTGGGCCATAGATATCCATCGTCTCACGGGCTGTCCGCTCCCGGCTGGAAGCCTTCTTGCGGAAATGCAGCGTGCGCATGTTGTGAAGCCGGTCGGCCAGCTTCACGAGCAGGACGCGGATGTCGCTCGTTGTTGCGAGAATGAATTTCTGGAAGTTCTCCGCCTGCGCCAGCTCCTTGGAGCTGTATTCCAGTTGGTCGAGCTTGGTGACTCCATCGACCAGTTCAGCAACGTCGGCGCCGAAGCGCACCTCGACATCGCCAATATCAATCTCGGTATCTTCAACCACATCATGCAGCAGGCCAGCGACAATGGTGATTTCGTCCAGCTTGACGTCGGCGAGCAGGCTCGCGACCTCTACGGGATGCGAATAGTACGCATCGCCAGAGTCGCGCTTCTGTTCGCCATGATGCTTTTTCGCAAAATCGTAGGCGGCGCCCAGCAGTTCGGATTTCACCCGTGGGTGATAGGCCCGAACTTTTGAAATCAGCTGTTCTCGGGTGAGCACCTCACGCGGCGCGGGCTTTTCCGCAGCCGGTCGCTCTGTGCCAGCTGTGTCGCCAGCCCCTTCATCCGTCGCGGAAAGGGTGCTGCCGTCCATCTGGCCTCCTACAGCCGGTCGTCCCGTCCGGACTCCAGCTCAGCCTGATAGGCGCGCATGACGTCTTCTTCGGTGGCCGCAGGTGCGGATTCCAGAGCCACGCGGTCGGCTTCGCGCTCGTTCTCTTCGCCCGGACGAATGTCCTGCAGGTTGGAGATGAGGGCTTCCTTGACCACTTTCAGATCGATCGACTCGTCAGCAATCTCGCGCAGCGAAACAACCGGATCCTTGTCATTGTCGCGGTCCACGGTGATCGGCGAACCTTCGCGGATCATGCGGGAACGGTGTGCGGCAAGCAGGACGAGCTCGAAACGATTCGGGACCTTTTCGACGCAATCTTCGACAGTAACGCGGGCCATGAGCAGATAATCTCCTTTGGACCGCCCCTTATATGCAGCGCAGCACGCCGGCGCAACCCAGCGATTGCCGTAGAATGCAGGACATTTTAGCCCCCTTGGCAGCGCGGAAAACGCCGTTACGCTGACCTCTTACCCCAGCCGGAGGCCAATTCCCATGTTCCGCACTGTTGCCATCTCGTCCCTCGCCCTCGCGCTCGCTGCCTGCGGGAACGGAAATGACGCCCCTGAAACGCCCCAAACCCTGACCTCTGACACAGGCGCCGGCACCTCCGAGACGACGGAAACCCCGGCCGCGCCGGCGGAAGTTGGACCTGCGTCCGCAGAGGCGGCAAACCTGCCTCAGGCTGATGCCGAGTTGATCGAGATCTACAAGCAGCTGCACGCCAATCCGGAACTCTCCTTCAAGGAAGCGAAATCCGCCGCCCTGATGGCGTCCGAACTGGAAAATCTCGGCTTTGATGTCACCACCGGCATCGGGCAGGACTGGGTCGTCGCAAAGGCGATGAAGGATGTCGGCGCCGTAAAGGATGGCGTGGGCGGACACGGCGTGGTCGGCGTGTTGCGCAATGGCGATGGCCCGACACTCATGATCCGCGCTGACATGGACGCCCTGCCCGTGCCTGACCAGACCGGCTTTCCGTTCGCCTCTGAAGTCAGGTCCACCACATGGACCGGCGTCGAGAGCCCGGTCATGCACGCCTGTGGTCACGACATCCACATGACCAGCTGGATCGGTACGGCGCGCGCGCTCGTCGCCCGCAAGGATGAGTGGAGCGGCACGCTCGTCATGATCGCCCAGCCCGCCGAAGAGATCGGCCTTGGCGCCCAGGCCATGCTGGCCGACGGGCTCTACAGCCGCTTCCCGCAGCCCGACTACAATCTCGCCCTGCACGTTTCCGCCTCCGCGCCCGCGGGCACAATCGTCTACACCAAGGGCTATGCCATGGCGAATGTCGACAGCGTGGACATCACGGTCAAAGGTGTTGGCGGGCATGGTGCCTACCCGCACACCACGCGCGACCCGGTGCTGATCGGATCGCACATCGTCGTCGCCCTGCAGAGCCTCGTATCCCGCAATACGAACCCGCAGGATTCCGCCGTGGTCACGGTCGGCTCGTTCAAGGCCGGCGCCAAGCACAACATAATTTCGGACGAAGCCACGCTGCTCCTGACCGTGCGGTCCTACGATGATGCGACCCGCAAGATGCTGCTCGACGGCATCAAACGCATCGCCAAGGCGCAGGCCGAAGCCTTCGGCGCGCCGGAGCCCGAAATCAAGGTTGAACAGGACTATACGCCATCCCTGTTCAACAATGCCGACCTTGCGGACAAGGCAATGACCGCGATTGCCGACACAATCGGCAAGGACAATGTCAAGGAAGTCCCTCCGGTGATGGGCGGCGAGGATTTCAGCCAGTTCGGCCGGACCGACGAGAACATTCCGGGCCTCCTGTTCTGGGTCGGCGCGGTGGAGCCGTCGCGCTATGAAGCGTCCCAGGACAGCTCCCTGCCCCTGCCTTCGCTGCACTCGCCCTTCTTCGCCCCCGACTACGACCCCACCATCGCCACCGGCGTCGAAGCCATGACCGCCGCAGCGCTGGAACTGTTCGACGAGGGCTGAGGCGGTTTCTCGAAAATTGGCTTGCCTGATCTTTTCACAGGCGTTACATCCCTTTTGCTCAGAGTGCGCATAAGCTTCAAGTTTCTGTCGTACGAGCAACCTGAATCCCTGACGTTTGGAGGCCAGTCCCCTTGAAGCGCCAGATTTTGGACCTATATTATACTCAGATCGAGCATAAGTCGGTCTGCGAAGGAGGAAAACATGGCACGTCTCATTGATTCAGGCCCCGGCTGTCCCACCCCGACCCCGCTGCGCGGCGCATCTGCTGCTGAAGCGCGTGGTCTTTCCTATGATGACGCCGTGAAGGCGGAGACGGACGCGCTTTACCCGCTCGTTCAGGATTTCATCACGCCGATGGAATGGCCCGCAATTGCCCCCCTCGTGGCGGCGATCAATCGTCTCAAGAAAGAGAAGAACGCGGTCATCCTCGCGCACAATTACATGACGCCGGACATTTTCCAGCTTGTGGGCGATTTCCGCGGGGACAGCCTCCAGTTGGCCCGTGAAGCCGCCAATGTGGACGCCGACATCATCGTGCAGGCCGGCGTGCATTTCATGGCCGAGACCTCCAAGATCCTCGCGCCGGAGAAGACAGTGCTTATCCCTGATACGCGCGCAGGCTGTTCGCTGGCCGCCTCGATCACCGGCGCCGATGTGCGCCTGATCAAGGAGAAATTCCCGAACTACCCGATCGTGACCTATGTGAACTGTACCGCTGAGGTGAAGGCCGAATGCCATATCACCTGCACCAGTTCCAATGCAGCGCAAGTTGTTGAAGCCATTGCCGCGGAATGGAACACCGACACGGTAATCCTCGTGCCGGACCAGTACCTTGCCAAAAACGTGGCCGCCCAGACAGGCATCCGCGTCATGACCTGGCCGGGCGCGTGTGAAGTGCACGAGATGTTCAGCGCCGATGATGTCGAGCAATTGCGCGAGGCCCATCCGGGCGTGGTCATCCTGGCGCACCCGGAATGCCCGCCGGACGTGCTGGAAGCAGCCGACTTTGCCGGCTCGACCTCCGCACTCGCCAATTATGTGGCCGAGGAAAGCCCGAACAAGGTAGTCCTGCTGACGGAATGCTCGATGAGCGACAATGTTGCCTCGGCCAATCCGGGTGTGAACTTCATCCGTCCGTGCAATCTCTGTCCGCACATGAAGCGCATCACGCTGGAAAACATCTATGACTGCCTGGTCACGGGTGAATATGAGGTGCTCATTCCCGAGGATGTCCGCATCCGTGCCAAACAGGCTCTGGATGCGATGATGGCCCTGCCGAAAATGGCCAAACCGCTCGCCTTCAAGACCGGTTTGAAGCCACTTGAGATCGAAATGGTCGTCTAGCAGCCAGACAGGTTGTGCAAACGCGGGGGAGCGGCGTAATGTGTCTTTGGGCGCAAGGAGAGGTAGGATGGTCCGAGGCAAATTCGGTCTCGCGGCAATGGCGATTGCTGGCCTGTTGGCCTGCGCACCCGCCCATGCCGACAGCAAAGTTGAAGGAGACCCTTCGGATGTCCTCGGCACCTGGAGCTTCCAGACAAAACCCTATCGCAATGGGGAGTGCATGATGTCCGGCACCATGTACCTCTCTCCGCACCCGGAAGAAAGTCAGTATAGCTGCGAGCTTACCGCCGTTGAAGTCTGCTCCATGTGGGGCCGGTCTGTCGTGCGGCAGTCCTGCAAGGCGCGCCGCTTCGGCGACCAGATTTCGATCCGCTCGCAGATCGAGGAAATGCTGGAAACCAAGGTCGAAGGCCTGATCTATGTGCCGGACAATTTCACGCTGACCATCCAGTCGGCGGACCGGATGTTTGGCGCGCTGGTATCCGCCGTAACCGCGCCGGCGGAATTCCGCCGCGCGAATGACGGCATCTCCTGATCCGTGAGCGCCTCCATTCCGCAAACCCTGACGGCCAGTGGGCCAGTCGATGATGACGTTCTGATCGTAGGCGCTGGCCTTGCTGGCCTGTTCCTCGCGCTGCAACTGGCACCGCGCCCCTGCACCGTCATCTCCCCGGCCCCGCTTGGCCAGGCCGCATCCTCTGCATGGGCACAGGGTGGCCTCGCCGCTGCCATGCATCCCCTGGACAGCCCCGAACAACATGCCGCTGACACGGTCGCAGCAGGTGCAGGGCTCGTCGATCCGATCATCGCCCGCCTCATCGCCGAGGAAGGCCCTGCCCGGGTCCGCGACCTTGTGGCGCTGGGCGTTCCGTTTGACCGCACGCCCGATGGTGCGCTTGCCCTGTCGCTGGAAGCGGCGCATTCGCACCCACGTGTCGCACGTGTGGCCGGAGATCTGGCGGGCAAGGCCATCATGGACGCCCTGGTCGCAGCCGTCGCTGCTGCCCCGCATATCACCGTCATTGAAGGCGTCCGCGCCACCGGCCTGATGCAGGACGCCAATCTGCAAGTGGCCGGCGTCATTTTGCGGGACACAGCGGGCACACTCTCCACACGGACGGCACGGGAAACCGTGTTGTGCACCGGCGGGTCCGGTGGCCTGTTTCAGGTCACGACCAATCCGCCTGAAGCGCGCGGCGATGCCGTCGCCATGGCATGGGAAGCCGGCGCGCTGATTGCCGATCTCGAATTCGTCCAGTTCCACCCAACCGCCATCGACATTGGCCGTGACCCGGCGCCGCTGGCGACTGAAGCCCTGCGCGGCGAAGGCGCGACGCTGCACAATCGCGACGGCACAGCCTTCATGGCCGCCTATCATGATCTGGCAGAGCTGGCGCCGCGCGATGAGGTTGCCCGCGCAGTCCATACTGAACGCCTATCGGGCCGCGGCGCCTTCCTCGATTGCCGCAAGGCCGTGGGTGAACATTTTCCTGATCATTTCCCGACCGTCTACGGCACATGCATGTCCGCCGGGATTGACCCACGCATAGAGATGATCCCTGTCGCTCCGGCGGCCCACTACCATATGGGCGGCATCGTTCCGGATTTCTGGGGCCGCAGCAGCCTGGATGGATTGTCCGTCTGCGGCGAATGCACCTCGACCGGCGTTCATGGCGCCAATCGGCTCGCCTCGAACTCGCTGCTGGAAGCCGTCGTGTTCGCGCATCGCATTGCGACCCGCCTGCGCGATGCCGAGCTCGCCACGCCCGACGCCTCGACCGGTCATGTGCCCGGAGCTCTGCCCGTCCCGGCTTTGCAGGAGCTGCGTGGAGCCATGTCCGAACGCTGCGGGGTTGTTCGTGATGCCGCCGGCATGACCGGCGTGCTCGACCTGATCGACCGCCTGCAGACGACACATGGCGCAGCGCGCGCGCTGACCACGGCCAGACTGATTGTCCAGGCCGCACTCAATCGCAAGGAAAGTCGCGGCGGTCACTTCCGGTCCGATTATCCAGACATGATCGCGCCGGAACGCCAGTTCCTGCTGAGAGATTTTGAGGAGACCGCCCGCATATGAGCCTGATCCCGCCGCCCCTGCCCGCCATCATCCTCGACCCGATCGTCCGCTTGGCCTTGACCGAAGACCTCGGCCGTGCGGGAGACCTCACGACGGACGCTACGATTGCGCCGGAGACACAGCTCAGCGTTGTTATTGCCGCGCGCCAGCCGGGCGTCATCGCGGGCCTCGACGTCGCCGCCCACGCGCTCACCCTGATCGACCCGTCCGTCAAGCTGGACATCCAGATGGGCGATGGCGCAGCCGTGAAACCGGGTGATGTTGTAGCGCGCCTTGATGGCAGCGCCCGCTCGATCCTGACGGCCGAACGCACCATGCTCAATTTCATCGGCCGACTCTCCGCTGTTGCGACGATGACAAATAATTATGTGGAGAAGATTTCCCACACATCCGCGACAATTGTGTGCACACGGAAAACGACGCCCGGCCACCGTGCGCTGGAGAAGCGCGCCGTGCGTTGCGGCGGCGGCACCGCGCATCGCTACGGCCTGGATGATGCCATTCTTATCAAGGACAATCACATTGCCGCCTGTGACGGTTCCGTCGCGCTCGCCCTGGAGCGGGCCAAGGCCTATGCCGGTCACCTCCGCATGATCGAGATCGAGGTCGATACGCTCGACCAGTTCGAGGAAGCGCTGAAACATGGCCCGCACGCCATCCTGCTCGACAACATGACCCCGGACACGCTGCGCCGCGCCGTAGAGATAAATCAGGGCCGCGTGACACTCGAAGCCTCTGGCGGGGTCAATCTGGATACCGTAGCGGCAATTGCCGAGACGGGCGTGGACTTCATCTCCGTGGGCGCCTTGACGCATTCCGCTCCCAATCTTGACGTGGGCATGGATGTCGTCTGACACTGCTGGAAAGGGCGACCAGTCCCTGACAGCAAGAGGAAATGCCCATGACCCGAGCGGGCGGACGAAAGAGTATCTTCATCACAGGCGCAGCCTCCGGTATCGGCGCCGAGACAGCACGCCATTTTTCAAAGCGCGGCTGGTTTTGCGGCCTCTATGACGTAAACACCGAAGGCCTCGACGGCGTCGAAGCAGAAATAGGCGCGTCCAATTGCATGAAGGCGAAGCTCGATGTCCGCAGCCGCGAAGACTGGGCCGCCGCCACGAAGGGTTTTGGCGAAGCCACCGAAGGCGCGATGAATGTGCTCTTCAATAATGCCGGCATTGGCCGTCATGGCTGGTTCGAGGACATTACAGGCGAAGACAATGACGCGATCATCGACATCAACGTCAAAGGCGTGGTCAACGGGGTGCAGGCTTCCCTACCCTTGCTCAAGGCCACTTCGGGCGCGCGCGTCGTAAACACGGCGTCGACAGCCGGCGTGGTCGGATCCCCGCAGCTGGCAGTCTATTCGGCCACCAAGTTTGCCGTACGGGGCTTGACGGAAGCGCTCGACGCCGAATTCCGCGATCTCGACATTCGGGTCACCAGCCTGATGCCCTGGTTCGTTGAAACGCCGATTCTCGAAATGGGTGATCGCGAGGGGTCCAATCACAAGATGTCGGATCAGCTGCGCGAGAATGGCATGAATGTGTACCCGGTCTCAATGGCCGCGGAACGCGCTTGGGATGCCGCTCATGGAAAAGATACGCACTATATGGTGGGCAAGGATGCGGAGCGGGCGCGTTTCATGGCCCGCTGGTTGCCGGGGGCGATCCGCAAGCGTGTGCGAGAGGGCGTACCCTCCCGCGACTAGGACGCTAGTTCATGGCGCCGGCGGCTGAAGCAGAGCTTTTCACCGCCGCCTGCGTCACCTGGGCCGCCGTATAGGCAGACACATCAGATGATTTGCGCACCGTGTTGAATTTCGGCGCGCCATTGGTGATCGTGCGGGTCGACGTGGTCACCGAGGCGGGCGACAGGGTCGGTGCCGGGGCGTTCATGGCCACTTTCTCGACCTTGGCGTCATCGGTCGTCTTGATGACAGACGTGGCCGCCGCATTCACATCGGCCTCTGCCGCAGCTGTGATGACACGCTCGCGCTTGCGATTGTAGTTCTGGCGGACCTGGGCCCACTCGGCGCCCCGCGGGAAGCGGTAGAAGATGTGCAGGCCGATCTTGTCGGTCTTGATCAGGCCGGCGCTCCAGATCGGGTCCACATAGGTGGCATGATAGTGCGTCGCGCCGCCGGTCCGCTCCTCATTGAGGTTCATCAGGACGTGTGCAGCAACCTTCTGGGCAGTGTCCCAGTTGCGGCCGCGTGGTGCGCGGGTGAGGGCACCGTCACAGGTGAAGGTGAACTGGCAACCCGTGGTGCGCGTCGCCCCCTGGAAAACAACGTCGCAGACGCTGTCAGGATAGCGGTGGTCGCGGACCCGGTTTGCGATGACTTCGGCGACGGCCATCTTGCCGCCCAGCGATTCCGTCCCGGCCTCGTAATAGATCGCCTGGGACAGGCACTGCGCTTCGGCATTAATCTTTTCAGCACGCTTGATGTGTTCCGGACGGAACGAAACCAGCGATGAAAGCGCTGCACCATCACGGTCGCGCATCGCATAGCGGCTCATGGAAGAATCGGTGTCGCGCTTCAGCGTGTACTCGACGGTACGGATCCACGGCGTGTCCAGCAGGCTGGGCGTCATGGGATCTGCGCGCACAGTCACGCCGCCGTCCTCGATCGAGGCCAGGCGTACCGCTTCCGCGTGGAAATCAGCTTCGGCGCGCTTCTCCATCTGGAGTTCGCCGATCAGGGGCAGAGTTACAGTCGCTGCGACGGCACAGACCGCAATGGTCGCACCGCGAATGACAATATCTCTTTGCTCTTCATTCGTCATAGCCATCCACCAACGCTTGAGCTGCTCTTGGAGCCCACGCATTGGCGATAGAGTCGCCCTTCGTGGTTGAAGAACTCTTAACATCACCGCTCCCCAATCCCCCGGCAGACGATATATTCCGTCATATGAAACCCGGGTGTTGTTGGTTTGACTTAATAGGATGAGACCCTTTCAGGCCCCGATTGGACTTGGATATCCATCTCTCAGGGTACCTAGCAAGAAGCTGGCCAGATATGTGAGTGACTTTTCTGTCAGACTAGATGAGCCCCGGTTTTCAGATTTAAACCGTTACATAAGGAGAAAGCGGACAAGCCCCTGTAATACAGTGGAATATTTCTGCAAATTTCGTGAAACTTTTCGCACTGCACAAAAATGGGTGTTGCGCGAACGCAACACCCAAATCCTGCCCGATTCGGCGGTGACTTGTGTCTCTATCTGGCTTTCAGGGCGGCGTGTGCCGCTGCGAGACGCGCGATTGGCACACGGTAGGGAGAGCAGGACACATAATCGAGTCCCGTCAGGTGACAAAAGTTAATCGAAGCGGGGTCTCCGCCATGCTCTCCGCAGATTCCGAGCTTGATTCCGGGGCGGGAATTGCGCCCGCGCTCAGCAGCCATTTTGACCAATTCGCCCACGCCGACCTGATCGAGCGTAACAAACGGGTCCTTTTCGTAGATGCCTTTGTCTTCATAGGCTTTCAGGAACCGGCCGGCATCGTCGCGAGAAATCCCCAGCGTCGTTTGCGTCAAATCGTTGGTTCCGAAGGAGAAGAAGGCCGCCGATTTCGCGATTTCTCCAGCTTGCAGCGCAGCGCGCGGCAGCTCGATCATCGTGCCGACCATATAGTCCAGCGTGACGCCGGTTTCGGAGAAGACCGACTTGGCCACCTCGTCGACGACCGCTTTGAGGATCGCCAGTTCCTTGTGGGTGGCGACCAGCGGGATCATCACTTCCGGGATTGGCTTGCGACCGGTTTCCTTTGAAACATTAACAGCGGCCTCGAAAATCGCGCGGGCCTGCATCTCGTAGATTTCCGGATAGGTGATACCGAGACGGCAGCCGCGATGGCCCAGCATGGGATTGCTCTCATGCAGTTCGGCGGCGCGGCGGCGCAACTCGTCGGCGCTCACGCCGGAAGCTTTGGCCACCTCGTCCATGTCCGCATCGGTATGCGGCAGGAATTCGTGCAATGGCGGATCCAGGAGGCGGATTGTGGCCGGGCGGTCTTCGAGGATGCGGAAGATTTCCTCGAAATCGCTGCGCTGCATTGGCAGCAGCTTGTCGAGCGCGGCGCGGCGACCGATCTCGCTATCCGCGAGGATCATGGCACGCACTTCGGGAATGCGCTCTTCCTCGAAAAACATGTGTTCGGTGCGGCAGAGGCCGATCCCTTCGGCGCCAAAATCTACAGCGGTCCGGGTGTCCAGCGGCGTTTCCGCATTGGCCCGCACCTTCAGGCTGCGCACCTTGTCGGCCCAGCCCATCAACAGGCCGAAATCACCCGACAAATCAGGCTGGCGCATCTCGACGGCGCCCATCATCACCTGGCCGGTCGCGCCGTCGACGGTGATGACATCACCCTTCTTGATCTCGCGACCCATAACGCGGAATACGCCCGTCTTGTAGTCGATCTGCAGACCACCGGCGCCGCAGACGCACGGACGCCCCATGCCGCGCGCCACAACGGCGGCGTGGCTGGTCATGCCGCCACGCGCCGTCACGATGGCGCGGGAGGCGTGCATGCCCTTGATGTCTTCAGGGCTGGTCTCGATGCGGACAAGAATCACATCCTCGCCCTTTTCGGCCATCGCCCAGGCGTCTTCTGACTCGAACACGACCTTGCCGACCGCCGCGCCGGGGCTGGCGGGCAGGCCCATGACGATCACGTCGCGCTCGGCATCGTCGGAAATGGTCGGGTGCAATAGCTGGTCGAGCTGTGACGGCTCAAGACGCAGAATCGCCTCTTCTTCCGTCACCAGACCTTCGCGGGCCATATCGACCGCGATCTTGAGCGCCGCCGCGGCCGTCCGCTTTCCGGTCCGGGTCTGCAGCATGTAGAGACGGCCATCCTCGACCGTGAACTCAAGGTCCTGCATGTCCTTGTAGTGTTGTTCCAGGGCGTTCGCGACGTCGCGCAGCTGGGTATAGACTTCCGGCATCGACTCTTCGAGCGGCGCATCGGTGGAGCCCAGCGTGTCGGCGCGCTCCCGCGAGATCGGCGCCGGTGTGCGGATGCCCGCCACAACGTCTTCGCCCTGCGCGTTGATCAGGTATTCGCCATAGAAAACCGGGTCGCCATTCGACGGGTCGCGCGTGAACGCCACGCCCGTGGCAGACGTCTCGCCGAGATTACCGAACACCATGGCTTGCACGTTGACGGCCGTGCCCCATTCCTCGGGAATGTCGTTCAGCTTGCGATAGGTGATCGCGCGATCATTCATCCACGAACCGAACACGGCCGTGATGGCGCCCCAGAGCTGCTCCTTCGGATCGTCCGGGAATGGACGGCCAAGATTGTGCTGAACAGCAGATTTGTAGAGCGTGATGATCTTCTTCCAGTCATCAGCCGTCATCTCGGTGTCGAGATCATAGCCCTGCCGGTCCTTGTAATCGTCCAGGATGTGCTCGAATTCGTCATGGCTGATGTTCAGCACGACATTGGAATACATCTGGATGAAGCGGCGATAGGAATCATAGGCGAAGCGCTCGCCGGCCTTCTTGGCGAGGCCAGCGGCAGCCGTCTCGTTCAGGCCAAGGTTCAGGACCGTATCCATCATGCCCGGCATCGAGGCGCGCGCGCCGGAGCGCACTGAGACGAGCAGCGGGTTTTCCGGGTCTCCGAAGCCCTTGCCGGTTTCCTTCTCCACCGCTTCCAGCGCGGCATCGACCTGCGCTTCCAGCGCCGCCGGATACTGGCGCTCCAATTCGTAATACGCCGTGCATACGGCGGTCGTCAGCGTGAATCCCGGTGGCACCGGCAGGCCCAATTTGGCCATTTCAGCGAGGTTCGCGCCCTTGCCGCCAAGAAGATTTTTCATTGAGGCGTCGCCGTCCGCGCTGCCGCCTCCAAAAGCATACACCCAGGTTTCGTCTGCTGGTTTCAGTGCCGCTTCACCCATGAATTCTGCCTTCCGATACATATCTCGAATCCCCCGTGCTTACGCGGGGCGAATTGCAATTCCTATGCTGCATTGCAGCGCCATTGGCCAGTGTCCGAAAGGGCACGCGCCGGGTGACAACGTTGTTCGTGACACATTGGCGCGTTCCCGTGCAGACGGGCCGTTTCAGTCTGACACAGGGACGCCGGGGCGCTCTGACCTGTATCAGCCATCAATGCGGGAAAAATCCGCTACGCGGTGAAGCGTTCCACGAATTTTTGTGAGTAGCGCCAGGCGATTCGCGCGCACGGCGGAATCCTCGTCATTGACCATGACGGCTTCGAAGAAATCATCCACCGGACCGCGCAATTTGGCGAGTTCGGCCATGGCGGCGGTGAAGTCCTCGGATTTGAGCGGGCCTTCGATGGCGGCTTCGACATCGGACAAGGCTTTCGCGAGGGCCTTTTCCTCGGCAGGGCCCTTGGCGGTGAGCGCGTCATTGACGGAGAGGTCAGCAGGCAGATCGCCCTTCTTCTCCTCGGCCTTCAGGATGTTCGCCGCGCGCTTGTAACCTGCGAGCAGGTTTGCGCCGTCTTCGGTATCAAGGAACGCTCCGAGCGCCTCGACGCGGCGCGTAATCAGGACAAGATCATCCTCGCCAAGCGCGAAGACCGCGTCGATCAGGTCATGGCGTTGACCTTCATCGCGGAGGTGCTGTTTCAGGCGGTCGGCGAAGAAGGAAAGCAGGTCTGCTCCGTAGTCTTCCCATGAGCCGCCTACAAACCCTTTGCCTTCTATATGTTCTGCAAGGCCGAAATCAGCTTTGCCACCAACTTCTCGTAAACTGAAACGAGCGTCACTCCCCAACACGATCCGCACCACACCCAGTGCGGCACGTCTCAACGCAAACGGGTCCTTCGAACCGGTCGGCTTCTCATCAATCGCCCAGAATCCAACCAGCGTATCCAACTTGTCGGCAAGCGCGACGGCGATGCCGACTGGGTCGGTCGGCACGGAGTCGCTCGGGCCTTGCGGCTTGTAATGATCGCGGATGGCGTCAGCGACAGCGTCGGGCTCGCCCGCTTCCAGCGCGTAGTAGCGACCCATCACGCCCTGCAATTCCGGGAATTCGCCGACCATTTCTGAGACGAGGTCTGCCTTGGCGAGGCGCGCGGCGCGTTCGGCAAGTTCCGGATCGGCGCCCACTTTCGGGGCCAGTTCGCGGGCGAGCGCCGCGACGCGCTCTACCTTGTCGCCCAGGCTGCCAAGCTCGGCCTTGAAAGCGATGGTCGAGAGTTTCTCGGCCATGTCTTCCAGGGGCGTCGCCTTGTCCTTCTCCCAGAAGAAGCGGCCATCATCTAGCCGCGCCGACAGGACGCGCGAATTGCCCTCGGCCAGCTTCTTGCCGCCATCGGTCGCCTCGATATTCGCCACAAGGATGAAGTTCGGCGCGAGCTTTCCGGCCTTCTTGTCGTTCACGGCGAAGTATTTCTGGTGCGTCCGCATGGAAAGCTGGATCACTTCCGGCGGCAGCGCCAGGAAGGCCGGGTCCATGTCGCCGAGCACGACGACCGGCCATTCGGCGAGGCCAACGACCTCTTCGAGCAAGCCCTTGTCTTCGATCCATTCAAGGCCCGCATCCACGCAGACTTTTTCGATGCCGGCGAGGATCACCTCGCGCCGCGCATCGCGCGTCAGCTTCACATGGCCTGCGCCGCTAAGCTGGCTCTCATAATCCTTGCGGGAGGTAACCTTGAACGGACCGCGGCCATGCACGCGGTGGCCTTCGGTCTCGTCACCGCTGGAAATGCCATCCACTTCGAATGGCACCACTTTCCCATCCAGCACACAGACAATCCGCTGCAGCGGGCGCACCCAGCGCAGCTCCCCAGTGCCCCAGCGCATGCTCTTGGGCCAATGGAAACCGCGAATGATGGCTGGCACGGCCTCTGCGATGATATCGGTCGCGTCGCGGCCCGGCGTCTCGATTACGGCAACGTAGAAGTCGCCCTTCTTCGGGTCGGAGCGCACTTCGGCCTGGCTGATATCGCTCAGCCCTGCGCCGCGCAGGAAGCCCTCGACCGCCTTGTCTGGCGCACCGACCTTCGGGCCCTTGCGCTCTTCCTTCACATCGGCGGAGCGCTCCGACAGCCCGTCCACGAATACGGCCAGGCGGCGCGGGCCGGAGGCGGTTTCCAGCTTCGACCAGCTCAGTCCCGCCTCGCCCAGCGCCTTTTCCAGCGCAGTCCCGAGATCGCTCTCGGCCTTCGCCTGCATACGCGCGGGGATTTCCTCTGAAAAGAGTTCGAGAATCAGGTCTGCCATGAAGGGGTCCAGCCAGTAATTACAAGCCTGCACGGCATACTCGCGCAGGCGGCGGGGTCAAGCGCTGGACGTGCAGATGGGGCGCTTAGTCAGCCTCAAAGCTGAGCTGCCAGAGCTGCACGGCGCCGCCCTTCATGGACACGACCAGCCTCTTGCCGTCCGGCGCAAACTCGATCCAGTTCGCCCCGAACATGCTCAAATCCTGCACCCCGGCCAGAAAGGCCCCGGTCTCGGCATCCCAGATCCTGCCGGACAGGTCCATCGCGCTGGTGGCCACGAATTCCCCGTCCGCACTGAAGGCCGCATTCCAGAGCGGGGCGTCATGGCCAGTCAATTCCAGAACCTCGCCACCCGCGCTCCAAATGCGGGCCACCTTGTCGGCAGAGGCAACAAGGATGCGCTCTCCATCAGGGCTGAAAGTGGCATAGGTGGCTGGCACAGCACTGGACTCGACCATGCGGAGTTGCTCGCCCGTCTCGGCATTCCAGAGGCGCACAGTGCCATCATTTGACGCCGTGACGATCCGGCTTGCATCAAAATTGAACCGCGCGGAACGGACTGCACCGGAATGCCCCGTCAGGCGCAGCATCTCCTCGCCCGTGCGTGAGTCCCAGATACGTGCTGTTTCGTCATAGGAGGCGGTAATCACCCGATCCCCGAAAGGGCTGTATTCAGCGTAAGAAACGACATCCTGATGCCCGTCGAGCACCAGCCGCACCTCGCCGCCGATTGCAGACCAGATGCGCGCTGTGCCGTCTTCCGATGCCGTGATCAGCCGTTCCTCATCCGGGCTGAAGCGAACCGTCAGCACCGGCGCCGTGTGCCCTTTGAACTCGGTTGTCTCCCCGAACAAATCCGCGCTCATGCCGACGATCCAGAGACGTGCCGTGTTATCCGCCGACGCACTCGCTACGAACCGGCCGCTTGGGCTGTAATCGACCCCATAGACCTCGTCGCTATGGCCGTTCAGGTCTCCAAAATGGGAGACGTCCTTCAGCTTCAGACGCGTACGGGCGCAGGGTGGATTCGCGAGATTGCGGCGCGCCACATCAGCGAACTTTCCATTGGGATAATGCTCCAGATGCCGCGCATATTTGGTGCACGGGTCGACAGCCGTATAGCCGGCGCTGGAGATTTCGACCCAGTCAGTGGTTTCCTGATCCATACCGGTCTCCACACGGCACGCCCCGGCAAAGCAATAATCCAGCGAGACGTCAGAATAGATCGCCGGACGTTGCTCATGATTGATCGAGGAGGCCAGTGTCGCAACTTCGGTGCGCGTCTCGTCCACACTGCGCAGCAACGGGTTGGCCGGATCGCTGAGGCGCGGCAACAGGCTGCGCGTGAACACCGAATAGGGCGACTCGTCCTCCGGCCCCAGCCGGTCGAGCGCCTTCTGGCGGGTGCCCGCCGCATAGACGACCAGGGTGCCCGGCACGATCTCCAGCCGCGACAGGCCACGCGTCACACTGCGCGTTCCGGTGTCGAAGGGATTGTCCCGGCAGGCATCCACGATGGCGAACAACAGGCCCGGCTTGCGCGCCTTGATCTCGGCCAGCACATCATTCGACAGCGACACGGTCTGGCGTCTCAGCGCGAATTCGGAGGATTCGAGCGGTGCATCGGTCAAAGCCAGGAAATTGTCCGCGCCATCCGACCAGCCATGTCCGGAAAAGATGAAAGCGACCTCGTCGCCCGGCTCGATGGATTGGAGGAAGCCGTCCAGCGCCTCAAGAAACTCAATCGTGCCCGGATCGATCAGGCGGGTGACTTCAAAGCCCAGCGCATCCCCAAATGCCTCGGAATAGCCGGTGGCGTCCCCGGTCGTCTTCTGCAGGTCTGGCAATTGTTCATAGTCGCCGACACCGACAATCAGGGCGCGCTTGGTCTTCGCGTCCGCGCCGAGCGCAAGACAGAGGGCCACAAGGCAGACGAGTATCCAGCGTAACATGACGTGTCCTCCCACACCGGTAAGGTTACCCTTACGGTGCGGAATAACCAAATCTGTCAGGGGTCGAAGCTAGGCTTGCGCCTCTTCCTGCTCTGCCCATTGCGCCGCCGCGCCGCGGGCAAGGTCCCGCACGCGGGCAATATAGGCTTGGCGCTCGGTCGGGCTGATGGCCCCACGCGCGTCGATCAGGTTGAAGGTGTGCGATGCCTTCAGCGCATAGTCATAGGCCGGCAAAGGTTTGCCGGCATCGCGCAGGGCGCTCGACTGGTTTTCGCAATCGGCAAACCAGCGCTTCAGCATCTCGACATCGGAATGCTCGAAATTGAAGGCGGACTGTTGTCTCTCGTTTTCGAGGAATACGTCGCCATAGCTCAACGGCACCGCGCTGTCCGGATCGTTGAACGGCAGGTCGTAGACATTGTCGACACCGAACACATACATGGCGAGTCGTTCGAGGCCGTAGGTCAGTTCGCCCGATACCGGGAACACGTCGAGCCCGCCGACCTGCTGGAAATAGGTGTACTGGCTGACTTCCATCCCGTCGCACCAGACTTCCCAGCCAAGGCCCCAGGCCCCGACGGTCGGATTCTCCCAATCATCCTCGACAAAGCGGATGTCGTGAACGGTCGGATCGATACCAATGGCATAGAGGCTTTCAAGGTAGAGGTCCTGCAGATTGTCCGGGTTCGGCTTCAGGATGACCTGGAACTGGTAGTAATGGCCGAGCCGGTTCGGATTCTCGCCATAACGCGCATCCTTCGGGCGGCGCGACGGCTGGACATAGGCCGCCCGCCAGTTCTTAGGCCCCAGCGCCCGCAGCACAGTGGCCGGGTGCAGCGTTCCAGCGCCGACTTCCATGTCATAGGGCTGGAGGATCGCGCATCCCTTGTCGGCCCAATAGGCCTGGAGCGTCAGGATGAGGTCCTGAAAGGATTTCGGTTTGGCGTGTGCCTTGGGTGCGGTCATGGCTCGGATCCGGATATCGATTGCGTGCCGGGTTACAGCCGCGCGCAAGGCGAGGCAAGCACGGGAATGCGATCAGAAAGACCCGCGCGAATCTTCATGGTCATTCGATCCGGCACCGCGCCCGGTGACCTTGCGATAGAAACCGCCATGACCGAGCATCGCCAGGACCAGACCGATAAACAGGAAGCCAAAGAACAAAAAGCCGAACATGGCCAACTCCTTTTCTGCGCCCTACCCTAATCGCGATCCTAGACTGAAATTGTGGCAATTCCCAGAAAAACCGGACTACCAGTTGATGGCCTCGCCATCCCGAATCGCGTTGAGCTCCGGGCTGGCCTGTCCCTCTACTGTATGAGTGAGAAGCGGTGCCAGCAAATGCACCTGCCCGCGCTTCAGCCCCTTGCGCCCACGCACCAATACCCGGCGGGCCTCTTCGCCATGCCTGGATGCAATCGGCAAGACAGTGATCTCCCCTGTGAGCCGATCCAGAACAGACAGAATCCGGGCGAGTTCAGCGGCGCGATGGATGATAACGATAGGCGCGCGGGGCCGGGCCGCAAAGGCCATCGCCTTGATCCAGCCATCCAGGCTAAGCGATTCGAGGTAAGCCCCTGTTTTCTCTGCGCCCGGCGCCGAAATCCGGCCAGGTTCGAAATAGGGCGGATTGGCAAAGACAACGTCGAACCGGTTTTCCTTGTCGCGCACCCATTCGGCGGCATTGCCCGTTTCCACACAGACCCGGTCTTCGAACTGGTTGGACGAGACAGATTGCTGCGCAAGGCTGGTCATGCCCTCATCGATATCGACGCCTGTCACACGCATCTGTGACAGGCGGAATGCCGCCGTCAAAAGCGCGGCGCCACATCCGCACCCGATCTCAAGCGCGTCTCCGCCCGGTTTTTCCGGCAGCGCAGCAGCCAGCATCAGCGAATCCGTGCTGGCCCTGAATCCCTTTTCGGGTTGGAACAGTGTAACCCGTCCCTGGTAGAGCGTGTCTTCCGTAATCCCGCCCACTAGCCGCGTTCGACTTCTGAGAGCGCCGTTTCGGCCGCTTGCAGAAGCTCTTCTGGCACCATGACGCGCCTCGGGAACGCCCCGATATTGCCTTCCACAGCCGAGATATGCTGGTCGGCAATAAAATATTTGAGACCAGCTTCCTGTAGCAGATGCTCGATATAGCTCAGTTTGACGAGATCGTTGGTCCGGAAGACTTCCTTCATTCGGTCACCGTTCCTCGCAGATTGATGTCGACCGAACGGGCATCATACACCGCCGGACGGTCGGGCTTGGCACCCTTGCCAGTCATGATTTCGAGGACTTCCGTCACCGCGCCGCTGGTGCTCCCGCCGATAGGAATGCCGATCCCTACGCCAACACCGACACTGCTGCTGCGGCCATACGAGCCGGAGGACCCGCCAATCGAGACACTGGAGCCGCCGCTGCGGCCCTCTTCGGACTGGTCCGTAAAGCTGCTGGTGATCTCAAACCAGTCGGAGCCTTCCTGCAGGGTTAGTTCGGCTGCCCGGAGCAGCGCCCGGTCGCGCGCACGGGAGGGGTCGGAATCCGTATAGGAGACCTGGTAGCGTCCGGTTTCGATCTGCTGGCTGGAATAGCCCATGGCTCCGGATTTTGAGGCTGGCCCATAGGCGGCGTTCGACGCGCACGCAGCAAGCAGGCTGGCGGCAATCAGGATTGCATATGGCTTCATGTGGGAACCTTTCCTTGTTGGAGTATTCTCAACGATCCAATTGACTATATGTTTCGCATACCGAGCGAGGTTTCGCCACAACACATCGCCGTCAGATGCGTCGGGGTGCCACGGCGCGCTTGATGCGAACTCATCCTAAGACTATTTCCCATTTCGTCAGAGAAATGATGGGAGCCAGTAACAACGTGACCCTTTCGCCAAAACCAAGAGGCAAAGAGGCCGTCGGTTCCATCGTGGATCGAATGCAGGCGCTTGTGGCCAAAGACCTCGGTGAAGTCGAAACTTTGCTGGCCACCCGCGCAGCGAGCCCGATTTCCGTGATCCCGGACCTATCGGGCTATATCGTTTCGGCAGGCGGTAAGCGGCTCAGGCCCCTGATCACGCTGATTTCCGCCCATGCAGTCGGAGAGCCCAACAAGGCCACTCATGCCCTCGCGGCGGCCGTGGAATTCATTCACACGGCCACCCTGCTGCACGATGATGTGGTCGATGAGAGCGATTTGCGTCGCGGAAAGCCCGCCGCAAAAGCGATCTGGGGCAACAAGGCCTCGATTCTGGTCGGGGATTTTCTGTTTGCGCGCGCCTTCAACCTGCTGGTCGAAACCAACAGTCTCGAAATCCTGAATCGGCTGGCAACAGCCTCAACAGTCATTGCCGAGGGCGAAGTTCGCCAATTGGCAGCGATGCAGGCCCGTGACCTGCCCACCGAGGACTATCTGGCCATCATCGAGGCCAAGACTGGCGCGCTGTTCGAAGCTGCTGCGGAAACCGGCGCCATGTCGGTCGGCGGTGACCGCCACGCGCATGCCCTCGCCACCTATGGCAAGAATCTCGGCCTTGCCTTCCAGATCATCGACGATGTGCTGGATTATGGCGGCACCACATCCGTCATCGGCAAGTCCGTCGGCGACGATTTCCGCGAGTGCAAGATCACATTGCCGATCATCATCGCGAAACGTCGCGGCTCAGATGAGGACCGTCTGTTCTGGGATCGGGCCATGAACCCGGAAACCCAGCAGGACGCAGACCTCGCTCATGCGGTTCACCTGATCCGCGCCACCGGGGCCGCCGAAGCGACCGTACAGGAAGCCGAGGCCTATGCTGCGCTCGCCAAGGGGGCACTTAGAACGCTTGATGAATCGCCTTATCGCCGCGCCCTTGAAGAGCTGACAGATTTCTGTGTGAGCCGAGCCTACTGAGCGCGAAAGCGCTCCAGCGACCAGAAAGCTGTCCCGATGGCCGCAAGCGCAAGCAGCGTAACCAGTTGCAGGGCAGGAAAGACATTCGTCTGTTCCGCCGACTCTGCGGCGCCGAACAGGGTGACCACCCCCATGATGGCGCAGATCAGCGTCATGCTCCACCAGAATGCCGCCACACCAACATGGCCCCACCCCCGCGCGATCAGCCGCTGATAGGCATGGTCGGTATGCGCCTGTAACAGATTGCGTCCCTTCAAGCTGCGCCAGGCCAGGGTCAGCAAGACATCGATCAGGAATGGCAGCGCCAGCGTTAGGCCCAAAAGAGCAGCGCGAACGCCATCCATACCCTCGCCCAGATGGTAGACCGCCATCAGGCCAAACAATCCGCCAGCGCCAAGGGAGCCGCAATCGCCGGCATAAAGCACGCCGCGCATGTTCCAGACGAGAAAGCCCAGCACGGCACCAAACATGGCGAACTGCGTGACCATGGCGAACTCGCCGGCCGGATCCCGCACGCAATTGCCAAAGCAGAGCATCAGCACCGCAAAAAGCGGGAACAGCCCCAGATACATGATCGCCACCGATCCCATGGCCAGGCCATTCGCCCCGTCCATGAAATTGACGGCATTGGTGATCACGATCAGCCAGGCGATCACGGCCAGTCCGATCAGCCACCCGTTTGCCCCGCCAGACATGAAAAACGGAATCGCGGCGACGAGCGCCCAGCCACATAGCAGCACAAGCTTGAGGAGCGCCGACAAGCCAAGCCAGTCATCGAGAAACCCGATCACCCAGGGCGTGAGGACGAGCGCCACCACGAACAGGAACTGGCCGGCCCCCATCCCGTTGAGGGGCGCGGGGTCGGACAAGAGCGCAAACGCGGCAAGCGTCATCAGGATTGCACCGAGGATGCCGATGCCGCCCGTTCGGGGCACTGGTACCTTCTGCTGCTTGCGGCCGCCATCCGGAGCGTCGAGCAGGGGCACGCGGCGCATGAGCGTGCAGAGCACAAAGGAGATCAGGGCCGAACCAGCGATCAAATATAGAATTGTCACGGCGCATCCCCCAAACTTGTTGCGCGAATCCACCATGACGGGTGCGCGCGTTCAAAGGCCCTCGCGGCGGAGCGGGCGGCTTCAATCGTTTCAAACAGCGCAAAACAAGTGGCGCCCGAACCGCTCATTCGCGCAAGTCGGGCACCCGGTGTCACGGTCAGGGCGTCCAGCACGTCCCGAATTTCCGGAACGAGCCGGATTGCCGGCGGTTCAAGATCGTTGCGCTGGTCCTTCAGCCATTCGATTACCTCTGCGGGCGAGGGCAAATCAGGCACGGTCTCAAGCGCGGCAAAACCGGCTCCTCCGCCCCCCTCATCGAAGGCGCGGAAGACAGGTCCCGTAGGGCAATCGAGGCCCGGATTGACCAGCATGGCAGGCAGTCGGGGCAGGCCCGTCTGGGCGCGGACAATTTCGCCTTCGCCCTGCATCAGGGCAGTGCGCCCTGCCAGCGCGACGGGCACGTCTCCTCCGAGGGGCGCCGCCACCTGGCTGACCAGATCGCGGTCCAATGACCAAAGCTCCTGCAGGACCCGCAAAGCCGCGCCAGCGTCAGCCGAGCCGCCTCCGATTCCTGCCGCGACCGGCAAATGCTTGTCGAGTGTGAGGGTGGCGCCGAGTGCCCTGCCCTCCTTGGTGCAGAGAGCACGGGCCGCACGAAGCACCAGATTATCGTCACCGGCATCCAAATGGCCGGCGCATGGGCCAGCAATATCGAGCGTCAGCGTATCAGCCGGTTCCACAGAAACACGGTCGGCCGCGTCCGGGCCTGCAAACATGACGAGAGAGTCGAGCGGGTGTCGGCCATTCTCCTGAACGGCGCCAACATGCAGGAACAGATTGACCTTGGCAGGTGCGAGGGATGTCAGCATCTCAGATCGCCATACCCGGCTAGGGGCGGACTGGCTTGGGAAGCTGGACGCCCGCGTCGGACTCCGCCTGTTTCACCAGCGGGATGCTTGGTCCGGCCACCAATTTCGCTTCGATTCGGTCACGCTCCCCATCTGTAGGGTCGAGGGTCAGGGAACGCCGCCACTGGAACCGTGCTTCCAGCTTGCGGCCGGTCTGCCAATAGGCATCCCCCAGATGATCGTTCACGACCGGGTCACCGGGTTCCAGCTCCACCGCCCGTTCGAGGTGTTCGGTCGCCTGCTCATAATTGCCAAGGCGGTAGTGCGCCCAGCCGAGACTGTCGATGATATACCCGGCATTCGGCTCCATCTCGGCTGCTCGCCGGATCATGTCCATGGCCAAATCCAGATGCTCTCCGCGATCTACATAGGAATAGCCGACATAGTTCAGTAATGACGCATCGTCCGGCTCCAGGGTCAACGCCTTGAGCAGGTCGCGTTCGCCGTCCGCCCAATCGCCGAGTTCGCCGCGGGATACGCCGCGCGCAAAGAACAGTCGCCAGTCTTCGCGGTTATAGCGCGCATCCTCTCGAATGATCTGGTCCAGCAATTCCGCGGCCTGAGCCTGCCGGCCCACGGTGCGATACAAATCGGCCAGTTGCACTTTCAGGCCCCGGTCAGGTGAATGGTCCAGCGCCTCGGCCGCCACGGCCAGCGCCGACTGGCTGCGCCCACTGCGCTGCAACGCCCAGGCGATCTGGCCGCGGGATGTAGCATAGAAGGCCGACGTGTCCGGAATGCGCGCGAGCACGGAGATGGCTTCGTCCCAGCGTTCGGCATTCGACAGCGATTGCGCCCAGAGCGACCGGGCGACGTGGAGGTCTGAATCCAGGGCCAGGGCCAGAACGAAATAGACTGCCGACACGTCATCATCAGTCTGGCTCATCAGGGCGGCGGCGGGAACATAGACCGCCAATGCCGCCCCCTCATCCGGGTTCAGCCGCCGGACCTTGATCCTTTCGCCCGCTTCTATCGCTTTGCGCAGGCGCGCAATGGAGGCGTTGTGGCCAACAGTTTCGTCGAAAGTGTTGAGAATTTCGAGCGCCTCGGCGCGCTGGCCACGAGACGCCAGGAGCTGCGCATGCGCCTCAACGCCAACCGCGAGGCGTGCCCCGGATTCCCAAAGCGTGTTGAAGACCGACAGCGCCGTGTCATCATTACCGGCGGACATCTCGATCAGGCCCATCATGTAGAGGGTTGCGCTGTCCAGTCGCGGATCGCCTGACAAGCCATCCTCAAGATAGCGCACCGCCGCATCAGTTCCCTGCGTATCGACGACACGCCAGGCCGAGAGGCCCCGCGCAATCATCCGGTTGAACGGGCCAAACCGGGTCTGTTCCAGCATCGGACGGGCGTCGTCGTCCCGGCCTACCCTCAGGGCCTCGACCGCCAGGGTCAATCGAACCAGGGCCGCTTCGCTGCCGAGCGCATTTGCACGCTGGGCAAGTCGGACCCCTTCCCGATAATCGCCGGACAGAAGCGAAGCGAACAGGGCGCGATCAGCTATGCCCGATTTCTCCGGTGCCGTGTCGATCGCCAGGGCATAGTGCTCTGCGGCCTTCTGTGGGTCGTTGGTCATCGCGGCGAAGCGGGCGATCAGGAAATCGCTATAGGCTTCGGCCTCTGTCGGACGTCCATTGTGGATAAGTGACGGGTCGAGATGGCGCAGCCCCCCGCTGTTTGAGCAGGAAGCTGTAAGCGCCAGAAGTGACGACACCACAATGCAACGCAACAAGATCATAAGGCCAACTTCTCAGTATCGGTGCGCTGCCGCAAGGGATTTCCCCCGCTCTACCCCTGCCCCGCCAGCAGGATGTCCTGCTTGTCGAAGAACCGGTCGATCCCGCGCTTGACGGCCGACATGGCCTTGCGCAGGTCGCGGTCCGATTGCAAGCGCCGGGCATCGGCGCGATTGGTCACGAAGCCCATCTCCAACAGGACAGCCGGGACATCCGGCGCGAGCAGGACGTAGAAGCCTGCCTCACGATGCGTATTGCGAAGGACGGGGCCGGACTTTTCCAGTTCCGGCAACAGCATCTCCGCAAACTCGGACGAGTGCGTTTTGGTTTCACGTTTCACGAGGTCTTCGAGAATGCTGCTGACGCGCTGGGGTGCACCATCCTCAAGCGGGATACGCCAATTGTTGCGGTTGGCTTCCTTGTCGATCCGGCGTTCGCCATTGGCACTGATCGTGTAGACTGACGCGCCCGCCACTTCGCGATTGCCCGCCGCATCGGCATGCAGGGAAATGAACAGGTCGGCGCCCCAGTCACGCGCCATGCTGACGCGCACTTCATGGTCAACATAGACGTCGGTGTCGCGAGTCAGGCGCACTGTATAGCGTGGATCGACCTCAATTATCTTTTTCAGCGCCAATGCCGCACGCAGTGTGATGTCCTTTTCCATCCCCCCGGTGATTGCCGAGGCACCCGGATCCTTGCCGCCATGACCGGCATCGATGACGACTGTATAGGACTGACCAGAGAGGCGATGGGACGCGGGAAGCGGCGCATCGGGACGCAGCGAGGCAAGTTCAATGGCGAGTTCTTCCTTGCGTTGCTTGGCCTGGTAGGTGGCCAACTTGCGCATATCCTTCTTCGCCGCGCTGCTGAATCGGGCTTCGGAGACGGTCTGCAAGTCAATGATGACGCGGTAGGAGGGCTCGTTGCCTGCGGGTGGCAGGGACAGGACACGGGCAACCATCAGGGGGTGCTCAAGCGCGAAGCTGAGCGCGCCTTCGGACAAGGCCCATGTGGCCACGCCACCGCCGCCATCGCCCACTGCCGGGGTTACCGGCCCCTGAATCGGCAGCACGAGACTGCGCGCGTCGCCCGATTCGGCGAGGAAGGCGCGGCCCTCCTGCTCTGAATCTGCCCAGACCGTGATTCGGGTCGGTTCTCCATTGCCCACCACTTGCACGCGGCTGATATCCGCCGAGGCGGCAAAACCCGCGCAGAGACAGGGGATTACAAGGCAAAGAAGGCGTATAAAAGTCATCAGAACTCATGTATTCCGGATTCGAGGGTTTTCCCTACCAGACCGAATATTAACCCAGCATTGACCACAGGATACGTATTACACAGCCTCAGCGCCCTTTTTGGTCTTTTCTTAACGGTCAAAATTGGGCAGTATCGTCCGGTAGCTGCCAATCAGGCCTACCAAGCAAGTTTCCCAACGTCGCGACAGCGATCCCGGCTTCACCGAAAAGGCAAGCGGGCGCCGCGCTCCGGAAAGCAGAGAAGATGTACGCGGGTACAGTAGTCAAAACCGATTTTCCTGTACTGCCCATGGGGCAGTCGGGTCGGCGTGACCGTATCCTCCCCCTAAATTTACAGACCGGCCTTGCGGCTGGCTCGAGGTGCGTTGACGCATCCACAGCCGCCGCGCCGGCTCATAAGGTTCCTTTACATGAGCAAACTCATGCTAATCGACGCCTCGCATACGGAAGAGACCCGTGTTGCGATCGTCAACAATGGTCAGGTCGACGACTTTGACTTTGAAACAACTGGCAACGAACAACTCCGCGGAAACATCTACCTTGCAAAGGTAACGCGCGTAGAGCCTTCCCTGCAGGCAGCCTTCGTTGAGTATGGCGGCAATCGCCACGGTTTCCTGGCGTTCAGCGAAATCCACCCCGACTATTACCAGCTGCCAGCGGAAGACCGCGAAGCGCTGCTGAAAGAAGCGGCCGAAGAAGCCGCTGCCCAGATCGAAGACGAAGATGATGAGGACGGCGATGGCGCCGACCTCGACGACATCGATGAAGCTGACAATGACGCGGACGACGAGGATTCTGATGAGTCCGAAGATTCCTCTGAGGAAAATGGCGGTGGAGCCAAGGCCGCCTCTACGCCGCGCCGCAAGAAGTCCAGCCGGGCATCGATCTCCAAGCGCTACAAGATCCAGGAAGTCATCCGTCGCCGCCAGGTGATGCTGGTTCAGGTCGTCAAGGAAGAACGTGGCAACAAGGGCGCCGCCCTCACCACCTATCTCTCCCTCGCCGGCCGCTATTCAGTCCTGATGCCCAACACGCCGCGCGGCGGGGGCATCTCCCGCAAGATCGTCAATGGCGCCGACCGCAAGCGCCTGAAATCCATTGTCTCCGAACTGGATGTGCCGGATGGCATGGGCCTGATCGTGCGGACCGCTGGTGCCAAGCGCACCAAGGCCGAGATCAAGCGCGACTATGAGTACCTCTCCAAGCTGTGGGAAAACATTGTCGAGAAGACGCTGACATCCGAAGCGCCGATGCTGATCAATGCCGAGGGCGGGCTCGTCCACCGGGCCATGCGAGACATGTTCGACAAGGATATCGAGGAAGTCCTTGTCCATGGCGAGGACGCCTATCGGGAGGCCAAGGATCTCGCCAAGCTGATCATGCCGAGCCAATCCAAGAAGGTTCAGCAATGGAAGGAAGAAGATCCGCTCTTCGTGGCGGAAGCCGTCGAGCAGCAGCTCGATTCCATCTACTCCCCGACCGTCCAGCTGAAATCCGGCGGCTATCTCGTCATAAACCAGACTGAAGCCCTGGTCGCGATTGACGTGAACTCCGGCAAATCGACCCGCGAGCGCAATATCGAGCAGACCGCCTTGCGCACAAACCTGGAAGCGGCTGAAGAAGCCTGCCGCCAGATGCGCCTTCGTGATCTGGCAGGTCTTATCGTGATCGATTTCATCGACATGGATGAGAACAAGAACAATCGCGCCGTCGAGAAGAAGCTGAAGGACCACCTCAAGGTGGACCGCGCCCGCGTCCAGCACGGTCGCATCTCGCAGTTCGGCCTGATGGAAATCTCCCGCCAGCGTCGCCGTCAGGGCGTGCTGCAGGCAACTTCCGATCCGTGCGAAGCGTGTAACGGCACCGGCCGTCGCCGCTCGATCCCGTCGGCTGCGCTGCAGCTGATCCGGGCCATCGAGGCGCGCGCCTCCATGGGTGGACTGAAAGCCATCTCCGTGAAGGCTCCAACCGATGTCGCGCTCTATTTGCTGAACAACAAGCGGGAAGCCCTGGTCGAAGTCGAGCGGATGGCTGGCTTTGCCGTCTCCATCCACTCTTCCGAAGACATGCTTCCGGGCGACTTCGTGATCGATGCCGAGCGTGACCCGAACGGCAAGCCGAAGAAGCGCAAGCCCCCCCGCTCGCTCGCCAAGCCAAGCAAGCAAATTGTCAGCGATGACGAGGATGAAGACGACGAGAGCGAAGACGACACCACCGCCGAAGCGTCCTCCGAACAAGACGAAGACTCCACTGGCACCCGCCGCAAGCGCCGCCGGCGCCGGGGCGGGCGTGGCCGGAAACAGGAAGCAGCCGAGTCGCAGGATGACGAAGCCAAGCTTGACGGCGAGGATGCCGATGAAGACAGCGACGACAGCGCCGAAGCCACATCAGACACCGACGACGACTCAGAGGATGGCGCCCCTCGCAAGCGCCGCCGCCGGGGCCGTCGCGGAGGTCGTCGGCGGCGCCGGTCTTCAGACACCCGCACCGAGGCAGCCGATGGAGCGCCAGCAGATGGCGGTGCCTATCTGGACGGCCTCGCTGCGAGTGCTCCGGAAATGCTGGACGATATTCCGCCGAGCGAAGCCAAGGTAAGCGAAGAACCCGCTGTGGAAGACGCGCCGGCCAAGGCACAGATTGAAGAGGCCGCTCCGTCTGAGGCCGACACGGAAGATGCCGCAGCCGACAGCGAAGAGAAGCCAGCCAAGCCGAAGCGCCCCCGCCGCTCACGTGCCAGGAAAAAGGACGCAGATGTGGCCGCTGACACCAGCGGTGAGGATGACGCCAGTGAAGCGGCCAAGACCAAGCCTGCGCCAGAAGCTGAGCCGGTCGTTGAAGCCGAACCAGAACCTGTGGCCGAGACGCCTGCGGCGAAACCAAAGCCCGAGCCAGAGGCCGAACCCGCCATGGCCGAACAGGCTGCGCCCGAACCAGCTCCTGAGCCTGCAGCCAAGCCGGCCAAGAAAGCAGAGCCCAAACGCTCCGGCTGGTGGTCCCGCGCCAAGCGCTAGGCAATCAGACAACTGAAGAAAAAAGGGCCGGAGCATCGCTGCTCCGGCCCTTTCGTAATTCGACCTCACAATATGTGAGTGATTGAAACTCTATTCGGTAACAAGCGTGGTGAACTGGGGGTCGGCTACCGCCTTGCCAATGAGTTCCTGTACCGCCGGCGTGAAAGCATCGATCACGTTCTGGCAAGCTTTGAGCGCCGAATAGCTCGTTTTAAAGCTGTAGTCCGTAGAGACTTCGTAGCCCTCAGGCGCGACTTCGGACGACAGATTGAGACCAATCTTCCAAGACCCGGTACCAAATGAATTGAAATCAAGCTGTGTGATTTCGCCATTAATGGTGGTTCCCTCGGTTTGGTCATAGACACCAGCAGCAAAGAGTTCGTCACGCATCGCGCCTTCAATAAAAGCCACCGGGGCTTTTCCGGGCGCCACTTCCAAAGCGCCGAGCGCCCGGCAAGTCATTTCGCCTTCGACATCCTCTGCGGTGGTAAACTCAGCCAACTGGACCTTCTGCTCATCACCTTTCAGAGCAGACTGAAACGCCATGATGTTGGCAGTCGACGGTGTATACGGACGGCTAGACGTTGTCTCGCACGCGCCAAGCGTTAGCACGGCCACAGCGACCGCAACATATTTCAGCATGGAATCCTCCCCATTTTCCCCGCGATCTTTAATGATCGCGAGAACACATTTCCCGCATTGGTTGCCAGGGTCAACAACAAAAAAAGACCGATCGTGAAACAATCACGACCGGTCCTTCAATGTTCGCTTGAGATGCGAAAATATTCGGCGACAAATATTTACGCCGCAGCTTTCTCGGCTTTACCGGCTGGTGGGAAGCGGTCGTAGAAGCCTTCGCCCTTGGATGCCATGTCGCGGAGCAGATCGCCCGGACGGAACCGGTCGCCATACTTGTCCGCGAGCTTGTCGGCCTCGGCGACGAATTCCTTGATGCCCCAGATCAGGTCGATGTAGGAGCAGCAGCCGCCAGTATACGGCGCAAAGCCCCAGGCGAGGATCGAGCCGATGTCGGCATCGCGTGCATCGGTGATAACACCCTCTTCGAAGCAACGGGCCACTTCTACGGCCTGACGGATCAGGAAGCGGTTGGTCAGCTCTTTCTTGAGATCCGGCGGGCATTCATCCACCTTCACTTCAAGCTGCGTGTTCAGGTCTGGCCAGAGGCGTTCCGGCTTGCCCTTTTCATTGTAGTCGTAGAAGCCCTTGCCGGCCTTGCGGCCCACACGCTCCTGGTCTTCCACGAGCCAGGCGAGGAACTGCGTCCGGTCATCCGTCTGCAGATCGATGCCGGCGGCCTCGGCGGTTGCCCGCGTCACCTTCAGTGCGGTGTCGAGACCGACCGAGTCAGAAACTTCCAGTGGGCCCATCGGCATGCCGGACTGACGGCCGACATTCTCGATGATCGCCGGCTTGATGCCTTCGGCCAGCATTTCCATGCCTTCGCGCGTATAGGTGCCGAAGCAGCGCGAGGTGTAGAAGCCGCGGCTGTCATTGACGGCAATCGGCGTCTTGCGGATGGCCAGCACATAGTCGACCGCCTTGGCAAGCGTCGCTTCGCTGGTCTTTTCACCGCTGATGATCTCAACGAGCCCCATGCGCTCGACCGGCGAGAAGAAGTGGATGCCGATGAAGTTCTCTGGGCGCGTAGATGCTTCTGCGAGACCCGTGATCGGCAACGTGGACGTGTTCGAGCCAAAGACCGCATCAGTGTCGAGCACGGCTTCTGCCATCTTGGTAATCTGGGCTTTCAGTTCGACATTTTCGAACACGGCCTCGATGACCAGGTCGGCACCTTTGACGTCGTCATAATTGTCCGTCGTTGTGATCAGGTCGAGCAAGGCGTCGCCCTTCTCTTGCGTGGACTTGCCACGCGAGACGGCCTTCTCGACGAGACGGCGGGAATAATCCTTGCCCTTCTCGGCATTCTCTTTCGAAACATCGACGAGCACGGTCGGGATACCAGCCTTGGCCTGGACATAGGCAATGCCTGCGCCCATCAGGCCTGCGCCGACGACAGCGATCTTCTTGAACTCCGTCTTCGGATGACCGGCCGGGCGGTTACCGCCTTTGGACAATTCCTGCATCGACAGGAACAGGGACCGGATCATGGCTTTCGCTTCCGGGCGCTGCTGCGTGTTGATGAAGTAGCGCGTCTCGATCCGGAGACCGGCATCAATCGGCACCTGAATGCCTTCATAGATGCAGGACAGGATGTTCTTCTGGGCCGGATAGTTGCCATAGGTCTTGGCCATCAGCATGGCGTTGGACATGGTCGCGACCTGACCTGCGCCGGGGCTGCGATGGACGACGCCGCCCGGAACCTTGAAGCCTTTTTCATCCCAGGGCGCTTGCGCCTTCGGATTGGCCTTGACCCAGGCCTTCGCCTTGTCGACCGTTTCGGACGACGGAGCGAGTTCCTGGACGACGCCCATCGTGAGCGCCTTCTCGGCATTGAAGCTTTCGCCTTGCAAGATCAGCGGCAGAGCAGCCTGAACGCCGATCAGGCGTGGCAGGCGCTGGGTGCCGCCAGCGCCGGGCAGGAGACCGATCTTGGCTTCCGGCAGGCCGAATTGCAGCTTGGGATTGTCATTCGCCGCGACGCGGTAATGACAGGCCAGCGCCACTTCGAGACCGCCGCCAAGGGCAAGGCCGTTCAGCGCAACGGCCACCGGCTTGCCGCAGGTTTCCAGTTCGCGCAGCGTCTTGTTGAGAGAGAAGCCGCGATCGAATTGCGCCTTCTTCAGCTCGGCTTCGGACATGTCCGCAGGGGACTTTCCGGCGCCAGCGCTCTGGTTCATTTCGCCAAGGTCCGCCCCGGCGCAGAAACCGCTTGGCTTGCCCGACGAGATCACCAGGCCCTTGATAGCGTCATTGGACGCGACTTCCTTGGAGATCGCGATGATATCAGCGACAGCTTTTGCCGTCAGCGTGTTCATGCTGCGGCCCGGCACGTCAAAGACTGCGTGCGCAATGCCGTCACCATCGACGTCCCAACCGAATGTTTCGAGTTCCATATCGTGTATTCCGTTCGTCTGTGTCTTGATTAAACGCGTTCGATGATCGTGGCGGTGCCCATGCCGGCGCCGACGCAAAGGGTGACAAGAGCAGTTTCCTTACCGGAGCGCTCCAGTTCATCGACCATCGTGCCGAGGATCATGCCGCCGGTCGCGCCGAGCGGGTGGCCCATAGCGATGGCGCCGCCATTCACGTTCATCTTTTCATGCGGGATGTTGAGGTTCTGCATCATCAGCAGGACGACCGATGCAAAGGCTTCATTCAGTTCGTAAAGGTCGATGTCACTTGCTTCCATGCCGGCCTTTTTGAGCACCTTCTGGGATACATAGGTCGGGCCGGTCAGCATGATGCCCGGCTCGGAGCCGATGGACGCCATGGCGCGGATGCGTGCACGTGGCTTGAGGCCGAACTTCTCGCCCATTTCCTTCGAACCAAACAGGACCGCCGAAGCGCCATCCACGATACCGGACGAGTTACCGGCATGGTGGACATGGTTGATGGCTTCGAGTTCAGGATAGCGCTGCTTGATGACTTCATCGAAGCCCATGGCACCCATGCCAGCGAAGGAGGGGTTCAGCGCGGCGAGCGACTGCATGTCGGCGTCCGGGCGCATGTGCTCGTCATGAGCCAGCTGGATGCCGCCCATCTGGTCTTTCACCGGAACGATGGATTTGGCAAAGCGGCCTTCTTTCCAGGCCGTTGCAGCGCGCTTCTGGCTCTCGACGGCAAAGGCGTCGACGTCATCACGGGAGAAGCCATACTTGGTGGCGATCGTGTCAGCGCCAATGCCCTGCGGGGCGAAGTATGTCTTGAGGGCGACTTGCGGGTCGGAAGACCACGCGCCACCAGACGCGCCCATTGGCACGCGGCTCATGCTTTCAACACCGCCGCCGATAGCCATGTCGGCCTCGCCGGTCATGACCTTGGACGCGGCCATGTTGCAAGCTTCGAGGCCGGAGGCGCAGAAGCGGTCAACCTGGACGCCTGCGGTCGTTTCAGCGTAGTCGGCATTCAGCACGGCGACGCGCGCGATGTCTGCACCCTGCTCGCCCACCGGGCTAACGCAGCCGAGGACAACATCGTCCACTTTGGACGTGTCGAGTTCATTCCGGTCACGGATGGCTTGCAGGACTTGGGTCGCTAGGCTGAGCGCGGTGATTTCGTGCAGCGATCCGCTTTTCTTGCCTTTACCGCGGGGCGTACGCACCGCGTCGTAGATATAGGCTTCAGTCATTGGAGAGGCTCCTTCTAAAACGTAAAATCAGGTTGCCGGTTTCAATACCGGATTGAGGGTCAGGCTCGCGGTGGAACGGGCAGCTTCCTTGCCACGGGAATCAAACAGTTCGGCTTCCGCGAACAACATGGCGCGGCCGACATTCCTTAAACGCGCCGTAACTTCGATGACGCCCTTGCGGACAGGGCGTAAAAAGTGGGTATGCAAATCAACCGTCGAAGGCAGCTTCGTCTTGCCCGCTTTCATCCCGGCGAGCATGCCAATCGTATCATCCATCATGGCGACAAGATAGCCGCCCTGGATGACGCCCGTCGGATTGCAGAACTCCGGGCGGCCCTCAAAGCGCACCCGGGTTGTCAGCGTTTTCATGTCGAGTGCCAGGAGTTCAAAGCCAAGCGATGTCGAGGACGGGCTCGGCTTCGGGAAGACATCACGAATGAGATGACTGTCAGGCATTGGAAACTAGAGCGTCCTCGCGATCAGCATTTTCATGACTTCGTTGGCGCCGCCATAGATACGCTGAACGCGCGCATCTGCATACATCTGTGCGATCGGATACTCATCCATATAGCCGAAGCCGCCATGCAGCTGGAGGCACTCGTCGATGATCTTGCACTGGAGATCAGAGATCCAGTATTTCGACATGGACGCGGTGGCGGCGTCGAGTTCTTCCTTGAGCAGGCGCTCCGTACAGTGATCGGCAAACACCTTGGCGACGGTCGCTTCGGTCTTGCATTCGGCCAGCTTGAACTGGGTGTTCTGGAAATCGAAGATCGTCCCGCCGAACGCCTTGCGGCCTTTCACATATTCGACGGTTTCGTGGATCGCCCGCTCGATCATGCCGACGCCCTGCAGACCGATGATGTGGCGCTCCTGCGGCAGTTTCTGCATCAGCTGGATGAAGCCTTTGCCCTCGACTTCGCCAAGCAAATTGGATGCCGGTACGCGCACATCGTCAAAGAACAGCTCGGATGTGTCAGCGGCATGCTGACCGACCTTTTCAAGGTTACGGCCACGGCGGAAACCTTCCACCTTGTCAGTCTCGACAATGGCAATTGAAATGCCCTTGGCGCCCTGGGTCGGATCCGTCTTCACGCAAACGAGGATCAGGTTTGCGGTCTGGCCATTCGAGATGAAGGTCTTCGAGCCGTTGATGACATATTCGTCGCCATCACGCTTGGCCGTCGTCTTCATGCCCTGCAGGTCGGAGCCGGCGCCCGGCTCGGTCATCGCAATCGCGGTGACGAGATCGCCGGAACAGATTCCCGGCAGCCAGCGGCGCTTCTGCTCCTCAGTGCCATAGGCCACAATGTAAGGGGCGATGATCGCATTGTGCAGCGTGATGCCAAACCCGTCGACACCCTTCCATTGCTGCTGCTCGATGATGATCGCTTCATGGCGGAAGTCGCCGCCCGCGCCGCCATACTCTTCCGGCACGGAGGCGCCGAGCAGGCCCATCTCGCCAGCCTTTTTCCAGATTTCCATTGGGACGATGCCGTCCTTGCGCCATTGAGGCACGTGCGGCACACATTCCTTCTCGAAGAACTGGCCGACGGCATCCGAGAAAATTTCGAGCTCTTCATCCTGGCGCCAAGCGGCCTTCGGGACATCTAGGGGACTGGTCTGCATACTTCTTCCTCCGCTTAAGCGCGGCTTGTGGTTACCGCTTACGTTCACGTAAACATGTAACGACGGACATGGCGAATTCCCAGCCCTCTCCCAACGTCAAAACGCCGGGAATCGTATGAAATTTTTGTGTGATAGCGCGTACGCCCTGCTCAGAGCGCGCGCGCCATCCAAATTCACATCATGGCGACCTAGAATGCCTCAGCCGGCAAGGCCATCATGGATTTCGCACCTGTCTTCACCTTGGCGAGATGCGCCGCGCCATCCGGCACCATCCGGTCCACGAAATAATAGCCGGTCGTCAGCTTCTCGTCATAGAAGGGGTCACCTTCCGACGTCTTGTCCAGCGCCACCTTGGCCATCTTTGCCCACATGAATGCGAGTCCCGTCAGGCCGAACAGGTGGAGATAGTCGTGGCTGGATGCGCCGGCATTGTTGAAATCGGTCATGCCGTTCTGCATCAGCCAGGTCGTGGCTTCCTGCAACTGCCCCTTCAGCGTCGACAGGCCTTCGACAAACGGGTCCATGTCGGCATTGCCTTCAACAGAGCTGATGAATTCATCGACTTCCCCGAAGAAGCTGAACACGGCGCGGCCGCCATTGGAGGCCAGCTTGCGGCCGACCAGGTCGAGCGCCTGAACACCGTTTGTACCTTCATAGATCAGGGTAATGCGGCAATCGCGAACGATCTGCTCAAGGCCCCACTCGCGCGTGAAGCCAGACCCACCATGAAGCTGAAGTGCCTGATTGGCTTTTTCAAAGCCCATATGGGTCAGATAGGCTTTGATGACCGGCGTCAGCAGGGCCATGTAGTCACCGGCCTTTTCCCGAACCTTCTCGTCCGGGGATTTATGCTGCAGGTCGCCCTGGAACGCGGTCCAGTAGGTCAATGCACGTGCGCCTTCCAGGAAGGCCTTCTGGTCCATCAACATGCGGCGCACGTCCGGATGCACGATGATCGGGTCGGCAGGCTTCTCCGGTGCTTTCGGTCCGGTCAGGGAGCGGCCCTGAAGACGGTCTTTCGCGAAATCGACCGCATTCTGGTAGGCGATGACCGCTTGCGAGAGCCCTTGCAGGCCGACGCCGAGGCGCGCTTCATTCATCATGACGAACATGGTGCGCATGCCCTTGTGCTCTTCGCCGACCAGCCAGCCGGTGGCGCCGTCATAGTTCATGACGCAGGTCGCGTTGCCGTGAATGCCCATCTTCTCTTCAAGGCCACCACAGGAACAGGCATTGCGCTCGCCGAGTGAGCCATCGTCGCCCACCATGTATTTCGGCACGACGAACAGGGACACGCCCTTGATGCCTTCCGGCGCGCCTTCGATACGCGCCAGCACGAGGTGGATGATGTTTTCAGTGAGGTCCTGCTCGCCGCCGGAAATCCAGATCTTCTGTCCGGTGATCTTGTAGGTGCCATCGCCCTGCGGCACGGCCTTGGTCTTCATCAGGCCGAGATCGGTGCCGCATTGCGGCTCGGTGAGGTTCATTGTGCCGGCCCATTCGGCCGAAGCCATTTTCGGACCATACTTTGCCTTCAACTCGTCAGAGCCCCCCGCCATCAGCGCCTGGAACGCGCCATGCGTCAGGCCGGGATACATGCCGAAGGCCATGTTGGCGGAAGACACCATCTCGGTCCAGGCGATGTTGACGACATGCGGCAGGCCCTGCCCACCCATGGACGGATCGGCCGACAGGAGCGGCCAGCCATTTTCCACCAGCTGCTTATAGGCATCCGGAAAGCCGTCCGGCGTCTTCACGCTGGCATCGTCATTGCGAACACAGCCCTGCTGGTCGCCGACAGCGTTCAGCGGGAACAGAACCTCCTTGGCAAACTTGCCACCCTCTTCGAGGATCGCATTAACAAGGTCCGGCGTGGCCTCTTCGAAGCCTGGCAAGTTTGAGTAGTTCTGAATCTGCAGCAATTCCTGCAGGATGAATTGCATGTCGCGGATTGGCGCGTCGTAACGGGGCATCTTGTACTTCCTGTCAATCAAGCGTCAAAATCGCAGAGACCTGCGGCGCGCTCGTCTAAATGAATTTGCCCCACCTTAGCATTTGCTAGGTGGGGCACAATTTGGGGCAACGCAGATCAGACTTCGTCGAGCTGTCTGCGGGCAATCTCGTCATACGCCGCAAGCTGTCGCTTGTTCTCGTCAGATGGGCCGGTATTGGCGATCTGGGTTTCCAGCCAGGAGATGCCCTTGCGCAATTCTGTCAGAGCGGTGTCGATATCGCCCCTCTGGATTTCAAGTTCTTTCACCTGCTTGCGGAACTTGTCGAGCGACATCCGCATCTGGGCACGCTGGCCATCATCCAGCACGTAGAGGTCGAGAATTTCGCGGATATCCGCAAGCGGCAGGCCGAGACGCTTCAGCCTGACGATAATTGTCAGCCGCGCGCGATCCCGGTTGGAATAGACGCGCGTCATCCCGTCACGAGCGGGATGCAGCATGTCCTTGTCTTCGTAGAAACGCAGCGCCCGCGGCGTCACACCGAACTCGCGAGCAAGCTCGGAAATTGTGTAGGTGCGGGAGTCCGCAGCGGAAATCTTGGAGAGCTTGTTGGTCATCATTCGACAAATCTAAATCACGGCTTACGCGAACGTCAACGTAAACTTTTTCCGAGATAGCGAATTTTCTCCACTCCTTCATGTAGAGTTACCAGATCCGGGGCTTTTCTTTACCTTTAACCTGCCCTTAATGCGGTGCCTGTCATCACCGATTCTGAATCTGAACGTTTTTGCCCCGAAGATTAATAATCACGGGCAAATTGAGCGCTATTAGGAGAGTGGGGATGAGCCAGACGGGGCCCTGGAGCGTCAAAGGAATTGACCAGCGCGCGCGTGATGCCGCGCGCGAGGCGGCGCATGCCGAAGGCATTACCCTAGGGGAATATCTGAACCGGCTGTTGATGTCCGTGGAAGCGCCACGGCCCAATGAGGTGGCCTATCCCTTTGAGAATCGCCGACCGACTCCGAACGCCGCCAATGACACACTCGACAAGCTGACCCGCCGCATCGAAGCGACCGAAGCCCGCTCCACGCTCGCCATCACCGGCATGGATCACACCATTCTTGGTCTGGTCGCCCGACTGGAAGACGCCGAGCAGAATTCCGCTGCAATTTCCGGGCATGTGGAAGGCCTGATCGAAGAACTGCAGGAGACGCACTCGGCCCTCCAGTCGAAGGTGCAGAAGCTGGAAGCTGACGACTCCTCGCGGGAAAACCTCGAAGCATTGAAATCTCTCGAACAGGCGCTGGGCAAGCTTGCCAGCCATGTATTCGAGGAAAGTGAACTTGCACAAAATGAAACCCAGGCCATCAAGGGCCGGGTGGAAACCGGGTTCGCCGACCTCACCGACCGCGTCGAAAGCATGGAAGTGAAGGTCGAGCATACGCTCTCCGATGCCGCCTCCCGCGTCGAACGCGCTGTAGATCAGGCCGAATTGCGCGCCGAAGGCACCGCACGCGAACTGGCTGACCGGCTATCGAACCTCGAAACGCATGTGAACCTTCGTCTCTCCGGCGTAGACAAGACCGATGAGCGTCTGGCTGGCGTCGAGACCCGTGTGGCGCAGTCGATGGAACGCGTGGAAGACACGCTGACGCGAACGCAGGACCGCCTCAACCGCGCAGAGACCACCACGGACGCGGCCCTGCTCAGCCTTGAATCCACTTTCAACAATCTCGACGCAAAGATCGAAACCCTGTCGAAGACCGTCGAGCCTGATCTGGCCGACCGCCTGCGAGCAGAATTCGAGTCGCGCTTTGAAGAAATCATGTCGACCGTGCGCAGCACCGTCGACACCGCCCGCGCAGAGCTGGCCGAGGAGATTGCGCGCGCCGCGACGGGCACCAGCGAGGAAACTGTCGCAGACCTGAAATCAGGGCTCGACGATGTCCGTGAAAAGCTCACGGCCGGAGAAGACCGCCAGACACAGGACATGGACAAGGTCTCCTCGGAAATTGAACGTATCGGGGACTTGGTTGGCAGCCGGATGGAAGACTTCGGGGCAAATCTGGACAAGCGTGTGAACGCCAGCGAGCAACGCAGCGCAGAAGCCATTTCCCAAATTGGCGATCAGGTCGCCACCGTTGCAAGCCGCCTCCAGGCGCGCCAGGACAAGGCGCTTCAAACACTCGCAGGCGAGATCGACGAGAACCGCAAGCGGGCGGACCTGAAACTGTCCGAAGCTCTGTCAGGCATCTCGGAACGTCTCGAAGAAGTCCAGACCCAGACCGCCATGTCCCTGTCTCCCATCCAGAAGGCAATGGCATCTCTCGCCACCCGCCTGGAAATGCTGGAAGACACGGCTGCGCCATTCGAGTCCGCAAAAACGGAACCGAAAGATCTGGCAACAATGGAAGCGATCAATGAGACTGATCGTCTGCTGGAGGAATTCCAGGAGGACGATAACTCTTCTGATTTCCTGGCTGACGAATATGATGCGGAATTCGAGCCAGGCCTGCCGCAGGACTCAGCCACTGCAGACGGCAGCGAAACTTTCCTGGCCGACTGGACCGAAACGGATGAGCCGGCTGAGGTTGAGATCGAGGTTGAAACGGACGCCGAACCTCAGTCCAAGGCCTATGAGGAAGACTACGGTCTCGCCAGCGATGATTTGGACGCCGATTCTGGCCTGGATAATGCGGAAGACGATTTCTACGACGCATTTTCCGACACCGAGGATGACGAGATGGCCGTCGCTCTGGACCCTATGGCCGGCCTTGACGATTACGAGGACAGCCGGACCGAAGCACGGGAGTCGGATATCTTCGAGGAGGATGAATTCGACACAGATACCGACACGGCTGAAGAGGTCAGCGCCCTGACGGAGACCGAGGATGTGGCCGAGAGTGCCCCCGAGCCCGAAGAACCTGCGGCGAATTACATAGACATGGCCCGTCGCGCCGCCATTGCGGCCTCTTCCGGTCGCAAGGACACAAACCTCAGTGCCGGAACGTCGACCGACCGCGCTGACAAAGGGGCCCGCCTCGGCGGAAACGGAAAGCTCCCGCTCTATGCTGCGGCCTCTGCCGTGGTGATCACGGGCGCTGCGGTAGGCGGATATCTCTATCTTCGCGGCAAGCAGGCACCTGCGGCGATCGCAGAGGTCGCGGCGCCAGCCGACATGGCGGCAGTCAGCGTCGCGGAAGCCGATATGCCGCAAACAAACGATGCGGCAATAACTGAAGATGCATTACTGTTTGAAGAGGCTGGGGCAGTCCCGTTCGAAACCGAGACCGGTGTCTCGGATCCCGAATTGGTAGAACCTGCAGCCGAAACCGAAGCCTCCATCGAGTTGGTTGAGCCCACGCCGGTCCTTGCGAGTGCGCGCGTCGAACCTGCAAAGACTTTTGCCCCCATCCCTCCCGTGGGCAAATTGGCGAACGCGGCCGCGACCGGAAATGGCATTGCGCAGTTCCAACTGGCCCAGCAGCAACTTGCCGATGGCAATCTCAAGGGGGGCGCCGCCTTGATGCGCGAGAGCGCGGACAAGGGCCTGCCTATCGCTCAGTACACGTTATCGAAACTACATGAAAAAGGCACGGGCGTGCCGAAAGACCTGACCCTTGCGCGGGACTGGACCGAGAAAGCCGCGCGTGGCGGCAATGTGAAGGCGATGCATGACCTTGCTGTCTTCATGGCCGAAGGCGAAGGTGGCGACCAGACCTATGCTGGCGCCGTGGAATGGTTTCGCAAGGGCGCCGAGTTCGGCATCGTCGACAGCCAGTACAATCTGGGCGTGCTGTACGAGCAGGGTCTGGGCATCAGCCCGAACCTGACCGAAGCGCTCTACTGGTTCATGATCGCTGCGAAGAATGGAGATGCCGGCGCACCCGCTAAGGTGATGGAGCTCTCCCAACGGGTTTCCCAGGAAGCCGTGAACCACGCCCGGTTCCAGTCGGAAGACTGGCGCCCCTCCCGCGCAAATGCCGCTGCAAACGGCCGGTTCGGCGCGCAGGCCTGGGATCTCGGAAATCCAGCCCAGGTCAGGGCGACGCAATTGGCACTAACAGCACTGGGCTACAACATCGGTTCAGCTGACGGCGCGCTCGGCCCCGATACAGCCACCGCCATCCGTGACTACCAGAGCAATCAGTCTCTGGCGGTGACGGGGTCCATCACGCCCGAACTGATCGAAAACCTGAACGCCCGCGCCCAGCAATAGGACGCGTCTTCCTTACGGCCGCGTATAGGCATGGGGCCGTTCGGATTCGTCGAGGTTGAGATAGCGGTCCCGCAGACGGGTCTGGCGGGATTCCATTGACTGCTGCTCACCATCAATGATGACGGCAACAGGACTGGACACGATTTCCAGCGGATCACCATCCCACGCCACCACATCAGCATGAGCCCCTGGCGCGAGGCGACCAAAGCCGGTGAGACCAAAAATGTCTGCTGGCGCACTGGTCAGCGCGATCATCGCGTCATCGAAGGACAGGCCATTGGCCACGGCATTGCCGGCCAACTGTGTCGCGAGGCGCGCCTGATGGCTACCATCGCCCACATTCGCGATGGCAAAGATCGCGCCCGCTTCGGCCAGTCGGGCTGCATTCTCCGACGTGGCCGCCAGTTTCTCAAAAGAGGCCGGTAAATTGGAGAACGCATCAATGATGACGGGAGTGCCCGTTTCAGCCAGCCGCGGGGCCACGCGCCACGCCTCGTCCGCGCCAACGATCACAAATTTCAGCGACGGCTCATCCTCTGCCAGGTCCATGATGGCGTTGAGATCGCTGGCGCGACTCGCCTGGACAAGGATCAGCTGCTGGCCGCGCGCGGCTGGCGCCAGGGCCTGTGCGTCGACCCGGTTCAGCACGGCACCGTCATTCTGGGTGATGTAGCGCGCAGGATAGCTGCGCGCATCATCCAGCGCAGCGCGAAGCAGCGTCATGGCCGACTGACGCGAGCCCCCGGCGAGGCCGGCCCCCGCTTCACCCAGCTTGATGAAGGCGAAGACTTTTTCGTCCAGTTCGGTATCCAGGTCGCCACTTGCATCCGCCACAAAACCCTGTCCGGCAAACAGCGAGTTTCCGGTGTCCGGGGCCACGACCAAACGGGTGAACCCTTCGATGCGGGTGACATCAATCGCGGTCGCATCCGGATTGAAGCCATCGGCGGCATTCAGCGCGGCTGAGAAGCCAGACATCGCCGCAGCTGTGTCATTGGTCGAATCCTCGGCGTCGACTTCCACCAGACCTGTCTGGGAGAAGGCGGCGATCAGGCCTGGGGTGACCCACGCCGCCGTAATCTCCGTCGCGCCGTCCGGCACTTCTGTGCCAGAGCCGCCAACCGAAACGATCCGGTCGTCTTCGATGACGACAATTCCGTTTTCGATCACGCCCTGCGCGGTACCGGTCCAAACTGTTTCACCGCGAATAACGAATGTTTCGGCGAGCGCAGGCGCGGTTGCGAGCCCCAAGGCGGCAACGCTTGTGAGTAGTGTGCGGATCATTTCCGGTCTCCTTCACCAGGCTGGCCGATTTCAAAGTCCATGACAGGATTGGTTTCAGGATGGTCGCGATCAAACATCAGCGCGCCGTCGATGAAGACCTGGTCGGCCTTGGAGTAAACGCTGAACGGGTCCCCGGACCAAATGACGACATCCGCCATCTTGCCAGGTTTCAGGCTGCCGGTCCGGTCGTCAATGCCGAGCGATTTGGCCGGGTTCAGGGACAGCCAGGTCCAGGCGACCTCTTTCGGAATGTCGATCCCGACCTTCTTGCCATCAGACCAGGCCTTTGCGGCTTCCTGATTGAGACGCTGGATGCCAACTTCGCTATCGGAATGGACAATGGCACAGGCGCCAGCCTTGTGGACCATCGGGATGTTTTCCCGGATCCCGTCATAGGCTTCCATCTTGAAGCCCCACCAATCGGCCCACATTGACGAACAGGCGCCATATTCGGCCAGCTTGTCGGCAATCTTGTAGCTTTCGACGGCATGGTGGAAGGCGGTGACCTTGTAGCCAAACTCCTTCGACATATCCATGATTTGCGCCATCTCGTCGGCACGGTAGCAATGCATGTGCACGAGGATATCGCCGTTCAGGACCCCGGCCAGCGTATCGAGTTCGAGATCGCGCGTTGGCGGGTCGCCGCCTTCGCTTTCGAACTTTTCCCATTTGCTCTTGTATTCGGCTGCGCGGATCCAGGCCTGCCGATAGCCGGCAACATTGCCCATCCGCGAATACGGAGCCCCGCCCGGAAACCCGCCATTGCCATAGCCATAGACGCGCTTGGGGTTCTCCCCGCAGGCCATTTTCAGCGTGTAGGGCGCGTCAGGAAACTTCATGCCCTGAACCGTCCGGCTGGGCACGTTCTTCAGGATCACGCCCCGTCCGCCAAATAGATTGGCACTTCCGGGAAGCACTTGCAGGGAGGTGATGCCGCCAGCGATGGCGCGGGTGAAGCCCGGATCCTGCGGCCACACGCCATGCTCGGACCAGACTTCCGCCGTGACAGGTCCGGAAATTTCATTGCCATCCCCATGCGCGGTGACACCGGGCGAAGGATAGACACCGAGATGGCTGTGATTGTCGATGATGCCGGGCGTGACCCAGCGGCCTGTGGCGTCAATGGTCTCGGCCTCGTCCGGCGCTTCGATGTCGGCACCGAGGGCAACGATCTTGCCATCCTGCAACAGCAGGCTGCCATCCTCGATCAGATTGCCTTCACCATCCAGAATGGTGGCATTCGTGATCAGGACCGGCGCGTTCGGAAAGGGCGTATAGGTAGAGGGATAAGGATTGCGGTCGAACGCCTCGTCCGCCGATGCCGTCTTCTTGGCATCGTCACCTCCGCCGCACGCCGAAAGCATCAAGGCTGCCGCGCAGGCAGCCGCCACCCCAAATAATGTCCGCATCTTCTGTCGCCCCGTGTCCGCAGATAGGTCCCGGCATACTGCTGACATTTCCCGGCGCTTCAAGGCCTGATCCGGAAACAGACGTGAATTTCTTCCAGACCCGCCACATCTGCGGCAATTTGCTTCTACGTATCCGGTTTGAAAGGGTCTTTCTTATCCCGGCCAAAGACAAGCCGCATGAGCCAATTAGGGGCAAAGCGCTCGACGCGAGGATGCCGGGCCAGCACGCTCTCCATCCAGCGCCGGCCCCACATAGCATTGCGGCCAAGCAGCACGACCCCCACAATGGCGATCGGCAGGCCCACCGGAATGATTGGCGTCACGAACGCAATCGGAATGGCTACGACGATCATGATCAGGCCGGTCAGCGCCAGGATCTGGCGGAACGCTACGTTCACGCCATTGCGCAGCCCGGCCGCGGACTTTGACGTCTCGCTCTGATCGCTTGGCGTGGGGGTTTCATCGTCGGCCATGATGCTGAATATGGTGAAATATTAGGGCGCCGCCAGTTCTATCGGCAGGATGTGGTCAAAGTCTGGTGTCTGCGTTACCTGATTGCTACAAAATGCGAATTCTTGCTGTCATGCGCGGCAACTTGGCGAGAGGACGGCATGAAACTTCAGTCCATCCAAATCCTGCGCGGCATGGCGGCATTGCTGGTCGTTATCTACCATATTCGCGCGATGGAAATTCTGGCCATTGGAAAGAATGACCTGCAGGAGCTTCCCCTCCTGAATGGCTTCATTTCGAACGGCTATGCCGGTGTGGACCTGTTCTTTGTGATCTCAGGCTTCATCATGGTCTATGTGACCGAGGGCATGAAACCCGGCATCCGGTCCAGCCTCGATTTCCTGTTCGCCCGCGTCACCCGGATCTATCCGCTCTGGTGGATTTTCGCGGGCGTCATGACGCTGATGTTCTTCGTGTACAATGATTTCGGCCTCGGCGAGGGCTGGCAACGTGTCAGCCAGGGCCAGCCCCTAATCCCGTACCTGATCAAATCCTTCCTGCTCGTGCCACAAAATGCCCATCCCGTGCTGGGAGTTGGCTGGACGTTGGTGCATGAGATCTACTTCTATGTCGCCTTCACCTTCCTGCTCCTGCTGCCCCGGCGCACCTGGCTATGGGTGCTGCTCGCATGGGGCGGCGCCATTGCCGGCGGGACCCTGATCGGTTTCACCGAACCTTTCGGCGCGGACTACCGGGCGCTGATTTTCTATCCCATGACGATGGAATTCATCATGGGCGCCGTGGTCGGCCTGCTGGTCAGTTCCGGCGTCGCATGGCGCAGCGGAGCGGTTACGATGGTGGCCGTGCTCTGGATGACGGCGTCTCTCGGCTTGCAGGGCCTTGATGATGCAGATCTGATGATGTGGGGCCGCGTCTTCTGGTTCGGCCTGCCCTGCACACTGCTGGTTTACGGGTTCGCCACGCTTGAGCTGAGGCACCGGCAAGCCTGGCTTGTCCCGGCTGGCGCAGGCGCCTTGGTCGCCGGGCTGATCGGACTCGGCTACAATCTGCTCGACACGGCCCCCTGGGGCGCACGCTCGGCCGCGACCCTCATGTCGATCATAGTCGGCGGCATGGCGATGGCAGCAGTGTTCTGGGGCGGCTGGCTGGGCGGGCAAGCCATGCCGGCGCGGATCCGGGCCATGAAGCCCGGCCTGGCACGCATCTACCGGGGCCTTGCACGTGTCGGCGACTGGTCATTCTCGCTCTATTTGTGTCATCCGATCCTGCTGGCGCCCATCCGGCTCGGATTCGCAGAGCTGGCGAAGATCCCTGTTCTGGCGCCGGTCTTCCAGACGGGACATGCAGGGCCACTCGACAATATCGTGCTCTACATCGTGGCACTGGCAACCTGCCTGATCGTCGCCGCGCTGACCTATCGCTTCATCGAGCGCCCAATGATTGTCGGTTTCGCCAAGGCGCGGGCCGCCATTTTCCGGCGCGAGCGACCAAAGCCGCTCGGCCAGGTTGCGCCCTGATCCCTATTCCGCCGCGACGGAACTCGTTTCTGGCGGCGTCCATTTGAGCACAGGCTTGCGCGCTGCTTGCGTCTCATCGAGCCGGCGCATCGGGGCGAGATAGGGCGCGCCCTTCATCGCTTCATCGCCTTGCGCCGCACGCCGGGCAATCGATTCCAGCGAGTCACAGAAGCGATCCAGCTCAGCCTTCGATTCCGACTCGGTCGGCTCGATCAGCATCGCCCCATGCACGACCAGCGGGAAGTACATGGTCATCGGGTGGTAGCCCTCGTCAATCAGCGACTTGGCAATGTCGATGGTCTCGATCCCGTCTGCGGTGAACGCGTCCGAGAACAGCGCCTCATGCATGCAATAGCCATCGAAGGCTGGGGTCATGACGGATTTCAGGCGTGCCTGGATATAGTTGGCGTTCAACACTGCATCTTCAGAGGCCTGCTTCAGGCCGTCTGCGCCGTGGCTGAGCATATAGGTCAGTGCCCGGACGAACATGCCCATCTGGCCGTGGAAGGCCACCATGCGCCCGAAGCTCTCGCTGGCGTCGCCTTCCATGTCCTCGACGAGGCGGAAGACGCCGTCTTCATCTTTCACAACGAAGGGCACGGGTGCGTACGGCGCGAGCGCGTCTGACAACACAGTCGGGCCAGAGCCCGGTCCGCCGCCGCCATGCGGGGTGGAGAAGGTCTTGTGGAGATTGATGTGCATCGCATCGACGCCGAGGTCGCCGGGGCGAACCCGGCCAACAATGGCATTGAAGTTCGCGCCGTCGCAGTAGAAATAGCCGCCCGCCGCGTGGATCAGGTCGGCGATCTCCTTGATGTCGGTCTCGAACAGACCGCACGTGTTCGGATTGGTCAGCATGATGCCAGCAATATCGTCAGACTTTTCGAGCTTGGCTTTCAGCTCGTCCATGTTCACGCGGCCGTGAGCATTGGCCTTGATCTCGTCCACGATGAAGCCGCACTGGACGGCGGTCGCCGGATTCGTTCCGTGGGCGGACGCGGGCACCAGAACGCGCTTGCGGGTCTCGGCCTGACCGCGTGCGACCAACGCCTGACGGATCGCCATCATTCCGCAGAACTCGCCATGCGCACCCGCCTTGGGGCTCATTGCGACGGCGGGCATGCCCGTCAGCGTCTTCAACCAGGTCGCCAATTCGTCGATCAGCTCCAGCGCGCCCTGTACGGTCGCCTGGGGTTGCAGCGGGTGGATATCCGCAAAGCCGGGCAAACGCGCGAGCTTCTCGTTGAGGCGGGGATTATGTTTCATCGTGCAGCTGCCCAGCGGGAACAGGCCAAGGTCGATGGCATAGTTCTTCTGGCTGAGGCGCATGTAATGGCGCACAGTCTGCGGTTCGGACAGGCCCGGCAGGCCGGTCGGCTGGCTCCGCGCGACGCCGCCGAGACGGCCGGTGCGGTTTGTCGGCTTGGGCAGGTCAACGCCGGTCGTCTCCGCGGTGCCAACCTCGAAGATCAGACCCTCGGCCTGCAACAGGCCACGGGAACCGGACACGGTGTCCACGGACTGGTTTGTCGATTGGGCGGGAGATGTCGGGCGGCCTTGGGTATTCATGGTCATCAGACGATCTCCTTCAGGGCGGCGGCGTAGGCGGCGATGTCGTCGGCCGTCGTGCATTCGGTGGCGGCGCAGAGAATCACGTCCCCCATATGCTCCTCGGGGAACAGGCGGCTGGCGCGGACGCCGCCGACGACGCCGGCCTCATCCAGCATGGCGAGCACAGCTTCGGCATCCATCGGCGTGCGGAACGCAAATTCATTGAAGAAACGCGGCGTCAGGATTTCAACGCCCGGCACCGCTTCCAGCGCATCGGCGAGGTCGCAGGCCGCTTCATGGTTCAGCAACGCCATCTGTTCAAGCCCCTTCCCGCCCAGCAACGTCATGTGGGCAGTGAAGGCCAACGCACAGAGGCCGGAATTGGTGCAGATGTTCGAGGTCGCCTTGTCACGGCGAATATGCTGTTCCCGCGTCGAGAGCGTCAGCACGAAACCGCGATTGCCGTCGGCATCCACCGTCTCGCCGCACAGGCGGCCCGGCATCTGGCGCACCAGTTTCTGGGTACAAGCGAACAGGCCGACATAGGGGCCGCCAAAATTGAGGCCGTTACCGATGGACTGGCCCTCGCCGACGGCGATGTCCGCGCCCATCTCACCCGGAGGCGTGACGAGGCCGAGCGAGACCGCTTCGGTGAAGACGGAGACGAGCAGCGCGCCCTTTTCATGGGCAGCATCAGCCGACTTCGAAAGGTCCGTCACCGTGCCGAAAATGTTCGGGCTCTGGCCAATGACACAAGCGGTCTGGTCGTCTACCGCATCGGCCAGCGCATTCTCGCCATCCACGGCTGCGGGCAGCTGGACCACTTCGAACCCTTGCGCCTCGCACACCATTTTGGTGGCGGCGGCATAGTGCGGGTGAAGACCGCCCGACAGGATCACCTTCTTCCGGCGCGTCACCCGCGTCGCCATGATCGCCGCCTCGGCGCAGGCCGTGGAGCCGTCATACATGGAGGCGTTCGCCACATCCATCGCGGTCATGGCCGCGACCTGGGTCTGGAATTCGAACAGGGTCTGCAGCGTGCCCTGTGCGATCTCTGGCTGGTAGGGCGTATACGTCGTCAGGAATTCCGACCGCTGGATCACCATATCGACCGTAGCCGGAACATGATGCTTGTAGGCGCCCGCCCCGACAAAGAATGGACCGGACGAGGCCGAGCGGTTCTTTGCTGCGAGATTCGTCATGTAGCGCTCGACAGCGAGTTCCCCCTGATGGTCCGGCAGGCCCTCGATCGTGCGGCCCAGGCGCGCGGCTTCCGGAACGTCCGTGAAAAAATCTTCGACAGACCCGGCGCCAATAGTCGCCAGCATTTCTGCGCGGTCTTTCGGGGACAGGGGGAGGTATCTCATATTTGCTACTCCGTCAGAGTCTCGGTGGCCTTACAGGCCCTCGCAGAATGCCTTGTAGGCGTCTTCGTCCATCAGGCTGGCGATCTCTGCGCCATCCTTGATTTCCAGCACGCAAAACCAGCCATTCTCGCGCGGGGACTCGTTCACGGTTTCCGGCTTGTCGGCGAGCGCAGGGTTCACTTCGACCACTTTGCCGCTGATCGGTGCATAGACATCGGAGGCAGCCTTCACGCTCTCGACCACAGCCATATCGTCGCCGGTCGAGAACTCCACGCCGACTTCCGGCAGTTCGACGAACACAATGTCGCCCAGCTGGTTTTCGGCGTAGTGGGTGATGCCCACAGTGGCGAGGTCATTATGGACGGTGACCCATTCATGATCCTTCGTGAAGAACGTGGTCGGCTGGGTGTAGCGGGTCATGAGGGACACTCCTATCGCTTGTAATTGTGAGGAACGAATGGAAGCGAGACCACTTCCGCCGGGCGCGCCTTGCCGCGCACCATGAGATCGATTTTGGTGCCGGGCTCCGCGAGATCGCGGCGCACATAGCCCATGGCCACCGGATGATCGACACTGGGGCCAAAGCCGCCGGACGTGACAATACCAACCGCCTCACCGTCAATTTCGATGGCAGTGCCTTCGCGGGCCGGCGCGCGTTCCAGCGGGCGAATGCCGACGCGGGTTTCTGCGGGGCCATCTGTGAGCGCCTTGAGGATACGCTCCGCCCCCGGAAAGTCCCCCCGTTCACGGCGTTTCTTCTGGATCACCCAGGCAAGGTCGGCTTCGACCGGGTCGCGGCTCGTGTCCATGTCATGCCCGTAGAGGCAGAGACCGGCTTCGAGGCGCAGCGAGTCGCGCGCGCCAAGGCCAATCGGCTTCACGCGGTCGTCCGTCAGCATTTCCCTGACCAGCGGCAGGCCGGCCTCAGATGAGACGAGCACTTCAAACCCGTCCTCGCCCGTATAGCCACAGCGGGACACGATGCAGCGTGAACCATTCAGCTCGAACGGCATGTGACGCATGAATTTCAGCTCTTCGCAGCCGGGAAAGAAGTCGCTCATCACATCGGCGGCTTTCGGCCCCTGCAGGGCGAACAGGATACGGTCATCGGCGCGCGTCAGCACGGCCTTGCCCTCGAAGCTCCGCTCAAAGAGCGCCCAGTCGGCATCTTTCACCGCGCCGTTGACGACGATGTAGAGCGAGCCCTGCGCCTCTTCGCCAATCGGGCGCGTGATGATCAGGTCATCAAGGATGCCGCCCTCTTCATTGAGCAGCACGGTCAGGCGCGCCTGGCCTTCCTTGAGGCCCGCAATGTCGGACGGCACCAGCGTCTCGACCAGCGCAGCAATCTCGGCATGCGCGTCATCGCCGCCGCCAATGCCATCAGCCAGCGACAGGAAGCATGGCCCCATATGGGAGACATCGAACAGGCCGGCCTCGGTACGAGTCCAGAGATGCTCGTCCTTCACGCCCATCGGATACTGGACCGGCATTTCATAGCCGGCGAACGGCACAAGCTTCGCGCCCAGCTCTTCGTGCAAGGCATGGAGCGGCGTGCGCTTCAAATTCTCTGTCGTCGTGTCGGCCATGACGCCCTTTCCAAAGGAGACGGGGCAGCCTCAAGCTGCGCATCGTCGCCCCCGCTGTCCTGGGCGCCTGAGAGATTCCGCCCGGCATGCGGGCTTGCTCCTTCGGCGAGACGGCACCATCAGCCCGTCTCTTTCCAGCGTGTTGTCTCTCTCCCGGTCCATTTGCCTGAGCGTTTCCGGGGCGGTTGCGCCTTCGGCGGCGGGGTTGGATACCCGCTCTCTCCCGGGAGGAGTTCGTCTATGCGAGTCGAACTAGCGCGGATTCTGATGGCCAGCAAGCAGAGAGTCAGCATCGTCCTGCCCGTTCCGGTCCCCTGCCCGCCGATCAGGCATGTGGCACCGTATCAGGCTTCCGAGGGCTTGCGCCCGAACCAGCCCTGGATCATCGACCAGGCATTGCGGGAGCCCGACATCGTCTGCTCGGCTGCCCAGGCCGCGCGCGAAGTGAGCCCTCCGCAGCGCTTCAGGAGGTCGGTCGCCACCGAGCCGGATTCCTTCTTCACCCGCGCCAGCGCCTCGGCGGAGATCGAGCGGGCCTGCCGCGCCGACCAACCCTCAAAGGCCCGGCACCGTCGCTTGGCAAGATAGCCCATTTTCAGCGTCAGCATCGCATTCACGGCGCCGTCCATGACCGGCCCGGCGATCAAGCCGCCCATGCGCCCCAACAGCCCGCCAATGACATCCCCCGTCATGTCGGTGACATCCTCCAATGCGCGGCTGACCACAACGATGGCCGCGACGTCTCGCAGAATCAGCAATGTGCCGCCCAGATGCGGCCGGCCGAAATAGATCTGGGAAATCTTGGCGATCAGATTGGCATTGCGCCACAGCACAACGAAGGCATCCACCGTGCCGTTCATGGAGAAGGCTGTGGCCACGCCGACGCCCACGGCCTCCGCATGGATCAGCTTGTCCACCCTGGCGTCGAGCTTCTTCAGGTGGATCTCGATATGGCGTTTCTGAAAGGCTTCGAGGTCTGCCGCGACCGTGGCGGCCTCCGTCATGTCCGCCGCCGCAAACTGGGCCAGCAAAGCGCGCCCGGCCACCATGCCTTCCTCGATCGACACCACTTCCTCGACCAGGAGCGGATTGCGCTTCAGCATGGCGAGGTATTTGAGATCATATTTCAGGCGCTGGGACAGGAGCGATATGTCGGGGTTTTCAATATCGAAGGGCGTATGAGGCGGTTTTGCCGCGACCGGCATGGACAGGAAGGAGGCCAGCGGCCGCCCGACGAGGACAATCAGCAAACCCGCCAGCAACAGGATGAAAGCGTATCCAAGCACGGGATGCACATCATCAAACATCCGGTAGAACAGGAAGCCCTGCCCGATCACGGTCAGGAAGGCGAGCGTCAGCAACGCCGCGCCGGACCATTTGATGACTTTCCACGCCTTGGACCATTGGGAGGCAAACTCCCAGTTCGATGAAGCGCCCGGCCCGGCTTCCGCTGACACGGGAAGGTTCTTGGCCATGTCCATTCTCCTCTACAAATCTCGTTAAAGAAAATCCTAGAGGCAAAGTAGCAGGAGCGACACTCCCACATGCGCGAGGCTGGAAGGATGCGCCAAACCGCGCATGCCCATTTCGCCTGAGCGGCCCGCGATTAATTGGGCTTTAGGGGTTTTCGGCTATGACGCCCCCAGATCGACGGCTTTGGCGGATATGTGACCATGCTCACAAATACTCAGGCGCGCGCGAAGAAGAACGGATACGCGGTGTTTTCGCGCAATTCCCTGTTGTTCGTGCTTTTTGCGGTCGTGATCCCGAATTTGCTGTTCCTTCTCACAGCGCCGTTCTACATCGCGTCGCGGCTGATCTCACCCTTTCTGTATCTTGCCGCGGGTATTGTCGGGCTGTTCCTGCCCGCGCGGCTGACCTTTCTTCTATTCTTTGGTGCAGCGGTCGTGGACGTAACCCTGATCGTCATGATCGCCTTCCACCTGCCTCTGGATGTTGCGCTGAATTCGCTGCAATATTCAGCCTCGATCAATCCAACGGCATCGCTGCTCTATGTTTCCATCGCGGTGATTGTCACGGCGACGTCGGCGCTATCCGCGTATCTGATCAGCCGCCACCGTGCCAGCCTGCGCGAAGCTTCTCTGGTGCCGGCTCTCTTGGTCGCCGCCGCACTCTCCTGCGCCGACCTGGCCTGGACGCAGCCTTATTTCCGAAAACCCGATGTGGCGTTCGACAGCGCGCGTGTGCAGACGGGTATGAGCGCAGATGCGATCATTGGCGGCGGTTCCAACATGTTGATCGTCATGGTCGAGGGGTTGGGCGCCTTCTCCGATCCGGAGGAACGCGACGCGTTGAAATCAATGCTGACGCAGAATCTGCCTCAGGGACGCTACGTGATTGAGGCTGGGCAGACATATTATTCCGGATCCACCACCGGTGCCGCTGCGCGGGAATTGTGCAATCGCTGGGGCGACTATATCGACTACCTTACCGGCACGCCGACCGGTGACTGCCTGCCTAACAAGCTTGCCGCCGCCGGCTATGAGACCATTGCGTTTCACGGTTTCGGCACGGACATGTTCCAGCGTGACAAATGGTACCCGGACATCGGCTTCCAGAAACTGGAATTCCTGGGACAGCTCGAAGTCGAGCAGCCTGAACACTTCGTCAGACGATGCGGCAGCGTATTCAATGGACTCTGCGACGCCGATGTCGGAGAAGCCGTCCATGCCGCGCTCAAGGCCGAGCCGGAGACGCCGAAATTCATCTATTGGTTAACACTGAACAGCCACATCCCGTTCGTGAAGAACGAGGATGATCCAATGGCGTGCCGCTCGGAAACGCCCAGAATCCACAATAAGACAGTTTGTGAATTGTCAAATCTGTGGTCGATCGTGTTCGAACAGGTAAGTGAGATTGCCGCCGATCCGGAGCTTGCGCCAACGGACATTCTCATCGTCGGCGACCATCACACCCCCTTATGGGAACGTGCAGCCAAGGACGGGTTCGAACTCGGCAAGGTAGACTGGATCCTGTTGCGTCACCGCGAGTGACACACCGGGAATACGGGTCGGCCCAGTCACCTCACTGATCCTTGAACAAAAGATCGACCAGCGCACGGGCAGCCTATCTACATGCGTTCCGGAATGCGGATGCCCAGAATGTCGAGGCCGGTTTCGAGTTGCTTGAGCACGGCGGCCGACAGGGCAAGGCGGCTGGCGCGGAGGCCAGGGTCTTCTTCCGAGGCAATTGGCAGCGCGGCATAGAAAGCGCTGAAGCCCTGCGCGAGATTATAGACATGCTCGCAGAGAATGTGCGGCATGCGCTTCTCACGGGCCTGCAGCAGCGTCGCGGCGAAGCCATCCAGCTGCAGCACGAGCGCACGCTCGGCGTCATGGCCGATCCTGATTTCGCCCGCCTTGTGCCCAGCCTCTTCTGCCTTGCGCAGGACCGATTTGATCCGCACCGCCGCATAGAGCAAATATGGCCCGGTCTTGCCTTCGAAGCTGGTGAAGCGGTCGAGATCAAAGACGTAATTGCTGGTGCGCGTGTTGTGCAGGTCGGAGAAGCGCAGTGCAGCCAGCGCCACCTTGGCGGCCACGTCGCGGCGCTCGTCATCGGACATGTCTTCCGGCAGCTTTCCGGCCTCAGCGATCTTCTTCTGGGCTTCCTCGAAGGCCATTGCGTTGAGGTCTGCCAGCCGCAGCACGCCGCCTTCGCGGGTCTTGAACGGCTTGCCGTCCGGTCCGTTCACCGTGCCGAAGCCGATATGCTCCATATGGCCTTCATCGATCAGGCCGAGCAGTTCGGCAGCGCGGAACACCTGTTCGAAATGGAGCGCCTGACGCTGGTCCACGACATAGAGCATCAGCTCCGGCACCGGGTCCATATGCTCCATCCGGTCCTCGATCGTGGCGAGGTCGGTGGTGTGATAACCCGTGCCGCCGCGGCTGTTGACCAGCATGATCGGCGGCATGTCCTTCTTGTCGCTCTCGCGCTCGATACGAACGATGACGGCGCCGCCATCCTCTTCGGAGAGGCCCGCTTCCTTGAATTTCTCGACAAGGCCCGGGATCAGGTGATCGACATCGCTTTCGCCCTTCCACAGGTCGAAATGCACGTTCAGGAATTCATAATCGATCTTGAGTGCGGCGACCGAGACATTGATGAAGTGGCGCAGCAAGGCGCGATAGCCGGCGCGGCCTGCTTGCAGCTCAGCGACGGCTTTCTGGCTGCGCTCATTGCGTGCCGGGTCGGCCTTGGCCTTGTTGCTGGCGGCCGGGTAGAGGCGCGCAAGGTCTTCAATCGTGACCGGCGGCTCTTCAGGATACGGGCCTTCATAAACGGCGTCGAAATAGATCAGGTCCGGCTGCTCGTCATGGAGTTCCGTCACGAGATGGCCCATCTGGAGCCCCCAATCGCCCAGATGTGTGTCGCCCGTCACCTTGTCGCCGAGGAAGCGGAGCAGACGCACCAGCGTATCGCCGATCACGGCGGACCGCAGATGTCCGACATGCATGGGCTTGGCCACGTTCGGGCCGCCGAAATCGATCACGGTGACCTTCGGATCGGTTGCCAGTTCGCCGCCCGCCATATCGTCCGACAGGATGCCTGCGGCGCGCGCCGACATGGCCGCGTCGGAGACGCGGATATTGATGAAGCCAGGCCCCGCGACTTCCGCCGACAGCACCATTGGGTGGTCCTTCAGCGCTCCGGCGATCTCGCCGGCAACCTCGCGCGGATTCTTGCCGGCGGATTTCGCCGCGCCCATCGCGCCATTGCATTGGAAGTCCGCAAATTCAGGCTTGTCGGAGCGGCGCACGGCGCCCCATTTCGACTCCAGCCCCATGGCTTCAAAGGCGGCGCTGGCGGCCACCGACAGATCATTGATCAGGCTGGCCATTGCTTACTGCCCGGCATCCATGCGGAAACGCTTACCCAGACGGTTGAACTCAAGCTGTTCTTCGGTCAGGTCAAAGCCCACGACGACTTCAAAATTGGTGCCCGAAATCGACTCATCAACGCGCGGGATTTCAATCGTGCCGATGACTTCCGTTTTACCGGTCAGTTTCTGGCCCTGGAAATTGGCTTCGGTGTTGAAGTATTTCTTGGCCAATACCTTGCCGTTCCGGCGCGTGACCGCGACGTAATAGGGATATGTATGGGCATTGGAATCTGCCGCTGCCCCCTTGCCAAAGGCAAAGTCGATTTCGACTTCAGCTTCCAGCGGATTGTCCCCGACATAGCGGCAGAACAAGCGCACATCGATCACTTCACCCGTGTATTCGATGTTGGAATAAAGCTCGCCGCCGCCATCAAATTCGACATAACGCGACGAATCATAGAGGGCACCGACGGGCGGGCACGGACCCGCATTCTGGCGCGTGTCGAAACTGTCCGCGAGCTTTCCGGCACCACAGCCAGTGAGAATGACCGCGGCGAGAAGTGGGGCATATTTGATCATGCGTCGGCGTGTCCTTCTTGGCCTGATGCAAAGGCCTGTCCATCTGTTGCTGCAGATGTGTTAAAGGCCCAGACGTCTCGGCGCAACGCCCACAGGCAGGAAGTAGGACGAAATGAACGACAGCCAGCCTCTTGTGATCCGACTTGCCGCGCCGCGCGGGTTCTGCGCCGGCGTCGATCGGGCAATCCAGATCGTCGAGGAAGCGCTCGAAAAATGGGGCGCGCCGGTCTATGTGCGCCACGAAATCGTTCACAATGCGCATGTGGTCAGCCGACTTGAGGCGCTTGGCGCTATCTTTGTCGAGGAACTGGACGAGTGCCCGGAAGACCGTCCGGTCATTTTCTCGGCCCACGGTGTGCCTAAATCTGTGCCCGCCGAGGCCCAGCGCCGGAACATGATCTTCGTCGATGCCACCTGCCCGCTCGTCTCCAAAGTGCATGTCGAGGCCGAGCGCCACCATCGCGAGGGTCGCGAAATCGTGCTGATCGGCCATGCCGGACACCCTGAAGTGATTGGCACGATGGGCCAGTTGCCGGGCGATACGATCACCCTGATCGAGACGGTGCAAGATGTCGCGACCTTCGAACCGAAGGATCCAGGCAATGTCGCCTTCGTCACCCAGACCACGCTATCAGTGGATGATACGGCTGGCATCGTGGCGGCGCTGCAGGCGCGGTTTCCGGGCATTTCCAGCCCCCACAAGGAAGACATCTGCTACGCGACCACGAACCGTCAGGACGCCGTGAAATCGCTGGCGCCGGGAGCCGACCTCGTGCTCGTGATTGGCGCCAAGACGAGTTCCAACTCCGTCCGCCTGGTCGAAGTCGCCAAGCGGGCTGGCGCAGCACGCGCCGAACTGATCGCCAGCGCCGAGAGTATTGACTGGTCCTGGCTGGATGGCGTTTCGACGCTGGGCCTGACGGCTGGCGCGAGCGCGCCGGAAGATCTGGTGCAGGGCGTGATTGATGCCTGCAGCGAAAAGTTCGACGTGTCTGTCGAGCGCGTGGAAACGGCACGTGAGACCGTGACCTTCAAACTGCCGCGCATTCTTGCGGAGTAAGCGGGTCAGGCCCTGACCGGCCTGTGCTTCGTCCAGAAGCTCAGCCAGAACAGCAGTCCCGTCAGGATAAATGGCCCGCCCAGCATCAGGTTGACCCAAACCGGATTGCTGAGCAGGAAAACGGGCATCAGCCCCGCCGCCACGAACAGCGACCCACCAATCCGCTCAAAATTCCACGCCAGCACGAGCAATCCTACCAGCACGAAGTTCGGAATCATGTGGATCAGGAAGCCGAGCAATGTCTGGTGCCACGGCGCGTCCACGCTGAACACATCCAGTGCGAACAGCGACAGCAACAGGATGCCGAGGATTCCCAGCACACGCGGCGCATAATGGATGATCGTGCCCATACATGCCCCCCTCTGTCAGGCTTCACCACGAGCGTTCATGGTTTTGCGCGGACATGCCTTGGCCTGGATCAAACCGCAGCCGGTATTTCCGAAGATGTGCGCGCCGCCATGCTGGTGTCGAAACTGGTATGAAACCGCGTGATCTGGCATAAGGCGGCGCATGACCTACACTGTTGCTGCCTTCTACAAATTCTTTTCCTTTCCGGACTTTGAGGCCCGCCGGGCCGCGCTGGCGGAGACGCTCTGCGGCGCGGGCGTAAAGGGCACGGTGCTGCTCGCCTCTGAAGGCGTGAACGGCACGATTGCCGGGACAGCCGAAGGCATCGAGACCGCGCTGGCCACTTTGCGCGCCCTGCCGGGTGCAGCGGACCTCGAAGCCAAGTTCTCTGAAACCGATGAGATGCCTTTCCTCCGCCTGAAAGTGCGGCTGAAAAAGGAAATCGTGACCATGGGCATACCGGGCACCGACCCGAATGCGCTGGTCGGCACCTATGTCGAGCCGACCGCGTGGAACGATTTGATCAGCGACCCGGACACCGTTCTGATCGATACGCGCAATGATTATGAATATTCCATCGGTACGTTCGAAGGCGCGATCGACCCGGAAACGAAGACCTTCCGCGAATTTCCCGACTGGTTCCGCGCGTTCCGCGAGAGACTGGCCGTCGAAGGCCGCACGCCCAAGGTCGCCATGTTCTGCACCGGCGGCATCCGCTGTGAGAAAGCGACGAGCTTCGTGAAGGCCGAAGGTATCGAGGACGTGTTCCACCTCAAGGGCGGCATCCTGAAATATCTTGAGACCGTGCCGGAAACCCAGAGCAAATGGCGCGGCGAATGTTTCGTCTTCGACGAGCGCGTCTCGGTCCGCCATGATCTGTCTCCCGGCAATTATGACATGTGCCATGCCTGCAAGCGACCGATCACCGATGAGGACAAGGCCAGAGCGGCCTATGTGCCCGGCGTTTCCTGCCCGCACTGCATCGACGAAATGAGCGACGAACAGCGCGCCCGCTTTGCCGAACGCCAGAAACAGATCGACCTCGCCCGCCAGCGCGGCGCCGAGCATATGGGCCCGGAGGCACGCCGGAGCGAAGACGCGTGAACGCGCCCGAACATCTGCTCTACACATTCCGGCGCTGCCCCTATGCCATGCGGGGCCGGATGGGGCTGTCGATGGCCGGACTTCCGGTCCGCCTCCGCGAAGTCATACTACGCGACAAGCCTGCCGACATGCTGGCCGCGAGCCCGAAGGGCACTGTGCCGGTTCTTGTGACCTCCTCTGGCGATATCGTGGACGAAAGCCTCGACGTGATGCGCTGGGCGCTGGCGCAGAATGACCCGGAAGGCTGGCTGACGGCAGACCCGGAAACAACGGACATGCTGATCTCCCGCAATGACGGCCCGTTCAAGCGCGCGCTGGACCGCTATAAATACCCCAATCGCTATTCCGACGAAGATCTCGCGCCCGGCGCGGCGCGGGCGGCGGGGCTGGAGATATTTGAGGATTTGAATGCGCGCATCGAGGCACAGGGCGGCCAGCTGGTACGGCCGACGCGCAGCCTTGCGGATATCGCCATCTTTCCCTTCATTCGCCAGTTCGCGCACACCGACATGGACTGGTTCCTGGCGCAGGATCTGTCAGCGCTCCAATCCTGGCTGGACGGCCACAAGCAGAGCGCCTTGTTCAAGCGTGTGATGGCGAAATATGCGCAATGGGCACCCGGCGAAGACGAGCCATTTCTGCCCGCTGCGGCGTGATGCCACGACCTTCAGATCGCCCTCTTGAAAAATCTGCGCGCGGGCGTAAAAGCCCCGTTCTTCGGCGCGGAGTGTAGCTCAGCCTGGTAGAGCACTGTCTTCGGGAGGCAGGGGCCGGAGGTTCGAATCCTCTCACTCCGACCATTTTTCGCCAGTGCGCCTACGGCGCAAAAAATGCCCGACGCGAAAGCAAGGGCTCTTAGCCAGTTTGCCTCACGGGACTCGCTACCTCACCTTGCTGTCCCCGGCCCGTTCCGTCCCGATGTCTTCCAGATGATATGGCGTGGTCTGGTACATCTGGTTGATCCAGTTCCCGAACAGAAGGAAGGCGTGCGACCGCCAGCGGTTCTTCGGCGCCCGGCTGGGATCATCCTCTGGGAAGTAATTGGCTGGCACCGCGATCTTCCGCCCGGCGGCCACATCGCGGCGATACTCGGTCTCCAGCGAGGTGGAGTCGTATTCGATGTGATTGAAGATATAGAGCCGGTTGCCGCGCGCCTCCTGCAACAGGCAGAGCCCCGTCTCATCGCTCTCCATCAGCACGTTGAGCCCGCTGCCCTCCGGCAGGTCCTCGCGGCGCACTTCTGTCCAGCGCGACACCGAGATCGAGAAATCATCCGAGAACCCCGTCAGGAAAGGCGAGTCCGGCTTGCGATTGTGATGGCGATAAACGCCGAACGCCTTCTCTTCGAGGATGTGTTTGGGCACGCCATGGAAATGCCGGATGGCCGCCATCGCGCCCCAGCAGATGAAGAAGCTGGAATGAACATGGGTTTCGGTCCAGTCGAGAATCTCCTTCAGTTCTTCCCAATAGGACACGTCTTCATAGGGCAGTTTCTCGACCGGCGCGCCAGTGATGATGAAGCCATCAAACTTGCGGTCCTTCACTTCGTCCCAGGTATGGTAGAAGGAGATCAGATGGTCTTCCGGCGTGTTGCGGGCAACGTGGCTGCCAATGCGGACCAGCGTCAGTTCGACCTGCAACGGCGTCGCGCCGACGAGCCGCGCGATCTGGGACTCGGTCTCGATCTTGTTGGGCATCAGATTGAGCAATGCGATCCGCATGGGGCGGATATCCTGGCGCGTCGCGATGGATTCATCGAGCACCTGCACGCCTTCACGCACGAGCAGTTCGCGCGCGGGCAATCCGTCAGGAATTCGAATGGGCATAGGCTCTACTCCGCTACCAGTTTCGGCCAGTCGGAATCTTGCTGTGAGCGTGTTCGGATTTCCCGCGCAGCCTTTTAGCAAGTTGTTTAACGTGGCTGCAAGCCGACCGACCAAATCACCACGGGGCTCCTACATAGGCGCCCCGCAGCGTGAGTCAATTGTCCGATGCCCGGAAGTCAGCCCGCAATCGCGGCGCGGACCGCGGCGAGGGCCTCTTCGGCCTTGTCAGTATCCGGGCCGCCCGCCTGGGCCATGTCCGGCCGTCCGCCGCCGCCCTTGCCGCCCAGCGCTTCGCTGGCCGCCTTGACCAGATCGACCGCCGAATAGGTGTCGGTAAGATCCTTGGTGACGCCCACAGCGACTCCGGCCTTGCCATCGGCCACGCCGACAAAGGCCACGATGCCGGAACCGATCTGGGCCTTGGCCTCATCGACCAGCGTGCGCAATTCCTTGCCGCCCACGCCTTCGGCGATGCGCGCCATCAGCTTCACGCCATTGATCTCTTCCGGACCAGCGGGTGCTGCGCCGCCCCCGCCCATGGCGAGCTTGCGCTTGGCATCGGCCAGTTCCTTTTCCAGAGACCGGCGCTCCTCACCGAGTGCAGCGACGCGGCGCGAAACATCCTTGAGCGGAACTTTCAGGCTTTCTGCAAGGTCGGCAGCGATCTGTGCGCGGCCCTTGAGATAGGCCAGCGCCTCGGCGCCGGTGGCCGCCTCGATACGGCGGACCCCGGCGGATACGCCGCCTTCGGACGTGATCACGAAGACCCCGATATCGCCGGTGCGTTCGACGTGCGTGCCCCCGCACAGTTCGACCGAGTACCGTCGCCCATCTCCCGCGCCCATGGACAGCACACGGACTTCCTCGCCATATTTTTCTCCGAACAGGGCCAGGGCGCCCGCCTCGATGGCCTTGTCTGGCGAGGTGACCTGAATACCGGTCGGGTGGTTCTCGCGGATCTGGGCGTTGACCTCATCCTCGACGGCTTCGAGTTCGGCCTGTGTCATCGGGCCATTATGAGAGAAGTCGAAGCGGAACCGGGCGGCCTCGACCAGCGACCCCTTTTGCGTGACGTGCTCGCCGAGCACCTTGCGCAGCGCCGCATGCATGATGTGCGTGGCCGAATGATTGGCCATGATGGCGCGGCGGCGGCCGGCATCGACGTGCAGGCTGGCCGTGTCGCCAAGCTTTACCTCGCCGGAAACAAGTTCACCAATATGGACATGCAGGTCGCCGGCGCGTTTCTGGACGTCGCGCACGATGAAGCGCGCGCCGCCATCGAAGACGATCTCGCCGTGGTCGCCAGCCTGGCCACCGGATTCGGCGTAGAAAGGCGTTGCATCGAAGACGAGTTCTGCCGGGCCGGCAGACAGGGTGTCGACACGCGCCCCGCCGGACGCGATGGCGACCAGCTTGCCCTTGCCTTCCGTGCCGTCATAGCCGGTAAACTTCGTGGCGCCTGCATCATCGCGCACGCGGAACCAGATATCGTCCGTTGCCTGATCTCCGGACGAGAAGCCGGCAGCACGGCTATCCTGGCGCTGTTGCTCAAGGGCCGTCTCGAACCCCTCCACATCGACGCTCATGTCGCGGCCACGCAGGATGTCCTGCGTCAAATCGAGCGGGAAGCCATATGTGTCGGACAGTTTGAACGCGACATCGCCGGGCAGCGCATCACCGGCTTTCATGGCGGCGGTTTCCTTGTCGAGCAGAGACAGGCCATTGCCTAGCGTGCGCTGGAAGCGGCCCTCTTCCTGTTCGAGCGCGGATTCGATGGCGGCCTTGGCGCGGCCCAGTTCCGGATAGGCCTTGCCCATTTCCGTGATCAGCGCGGGGGCCAGCTTGTACATCAGCGGCTCACGCGCGCCGAGCAGGTGGCCGTGGCGCATCGCGCGGCGCATGATGCGGCGCAGGACATAGCCGCGGCCCTCATTCGACGGCAGGATGCCATCGGCAATCAGGAATGCCGACGTACGCAGGTGATCTGCAATGACGCGGAAGGAGGCGAGCTGGTCGCCCGCAGCCTTCGCGCCGTAGAGGTCTTCTTCTGCCGCAATCAGCGATTTGAACAAATCGATGTCGTAATTGTTGTGAACGCCCTGCAGGACGGCCGAAATCCGCTCCAGCCCCATGCCGGTATCGATCGAGGGCTTGGGGAGGTTCTTGCGCGTGCCGTCGGCCTGCTGGTCAAACTGCATGAAAACGAGGTTCCAGATCTCGATGAACCGGTCGCCATCCTCGTCCGGGCTGCCGGGAGGGCCTCCGGGAACGCTTTCGCCATGATCGTAGAAGATTTCCGAGCATGGGCCGCACGGGCCGGTATCGCCCATGGACCAGAAATTGTCCGACGTGCCGATCCGGATGATCCGGGAATCGTCGAGGCCGGCGATCTTTTTCCACAGCGCTGCGGCTTCATCGTCTTCGGCATAGACCGTGACGAGCAGCTTTTTCGGATCGAGCGCGAATTCCTTTGTGCACAGCTCCCAGCCGAATTCGATGGCCTCTTCCTTGAAATAGTCGCCGAAGGAAAAATTCCCCAGCATTTCAAAGAAGGTGTGGTGGCGGGCCGTGTAGCCAACATTGTCGAGGTCGTTGTGCTTGCCGCCAGCGCGCACGCATTTCTGCGACGTGGTGGCGCGGGGCGCCGGTGGGGTCTCGGCGCCAGTGAAGATGTTCTTGAACGGCACCATGCCGGCATTCACGAACAGAAGGGTCGGGTCGTTCTGCGGCACCAAGGGCGCTGACGCCTGACGCAAATGCCCCCGCTTCTCGAAGAAGGAGAGGAAGGTTTCGCGAATCTCGTTTACGCCGGTCATGGGCAGCTCTGTGTCCTTGCGATCAGTGTTACGGCCGAGTCGATCGGCACGAATATTACACCGGCGATATAAAGGTCCCTTTGCGGCACGCCAAGCGGGGTGCGCCACAAAGGGACAGTTCTGTTGAGAGAGAGATGGGATTTCCGGCCCTGAAACGCAGGTTTCAGGGCCGGATCAGGATCAGATCAAGGTCTGAGGAAGATTTGGCGATCAGCCTTCGACGGCGTCCGGCAGATCGTCATCCTGTTCGGATTCCATGCCGGCATTCAGCAATTCATCCGCCAGCAGGCCTGCATTGCGCCGGATCGCATCTTCGATCTCGTCGGCAATGGCCGGGTTTTCCTTCAGGAAATTCCGGGTCTTCTCGCGGCCCTGACCCATGCGCTCTCCCTTGTAGGAATACCAGGAGCCGGCTTTTTCGACGACTTCGGCCTTCACGCCGAGATCAATGAGTTCACCCGTCTTGGAAATGCCTTCGCCATAAAGAATGTCGAATTCGACCTGGCGGAAGGGCGGCGCGACCTTGTTCTTGACGACTTTGACGCGCGTCTGGTTGCCGATCACTTCATCCCGGTCCTTGATCGCGCCAATGCGACGGATGTCGAGACGGACAGAAGAGTAGAATTTCAGGGCGTTCCCGCCGGTCGTGGTTTCCGGGCTGCCGAACATGACGCCGATCTTCATCCGGATCTGGTTGATGAAAATGACCATGCATTTGGACTTGGAGATCGATCCGGTCAGCTTGCGCAGCGCCTGGCTCATCAGGCGGGCCTGCAGGCCCGGCAGCGAATCGCCCATCTCGCCTTCAAGTTCGGCGCGAGGCGTGAGAGCCGCCACCGAGTCGATGACGAGCAGGTCGACCGCGCCGGAGCGCACCAGCGTGTCGGCGATTTCAAGCGCCTGTTCACCAGTGTCCGGCTGGGAGATCAGCAGATCATCCAGATCAACACCCAGCTTGCCGGCATAGAGGGGATCCAGCGCATGTTCGGCGTCGATGAAGGCACAGACGCCGCCATTCTTCTGGGCCTCTGCCACGCTGTGCAGCGCCAGGGTCGTCTTACCCGAGCTTTCCGGGCCGTAGATTTCGATGATGCGGCCCTTGGGCAGGCCGCCAATGCCGAGCGCGATGTCAAGACCGAGCGAACCGGTGGGCACCGCTTCGACATCCATGACCTTCTTGTCGCCGAGCCGCATGACCGAGCCCTTGCCAAAGGACCGCTCAATATTGCCCAAAGCTGTTTCAAGAGCTTTCTGCTTGTCCACGCCTGATTCCTTGTCCACGAGTTGTAGCGCCGCTTTGGCCATGAGTCGTCTCCTTAGGTCTACCATGGGGCCGCATTTGGCAAGGCCCCCGTTTGCCTTTGCTGAGTCGGATGTACCATATTTGTTCCGCGGAACAAAGGGGAAACTTTCTGCACGCTACATCTTTTCTTTTCGCTGCGTTTCAGGCATGATCGCGCATATGCTTGACCGATCCAGCCGCCCCACCGGCGAAGCCCGCCTTCGCTATCTCGACGCCGACATCGAAATGATCGCGCCGGGAGACTATGTCACCTGCGCCGTCACCGGCCGGAAGATTCCGCTACAGGGCCTGCGCTATTGGAGCGTGGACCTGCAGGAAGCCTATTGGGATGCCGACGCGGCGAGCCAGCGCATGGCCAAGGCCGGCAGCTGATGCGGCGCGTCTGGCTTGCTGGCCTCTCCGCACTTGTCGTGGCCTGCGCTGCGGCTGAGTCTCCGGCCCCCACCCCTGCGCCCATTCCTGAAACTGAGCCCACACCATATCCTGCCCCGGAACCTGTTGCGGAGGTGCCTGCCGAATCGGCTGCGCCGGACTGTGGCGGTATGCTGGTGCAGGGCGGGCTGGTGATCTGTTCCGCCGAGCCGGGCAGCCATTTCACGGTGGCCGGCACGAAGCTGACCGTCAGCGAGACGGGCACGGCGCAGTTCGGGCTCAGCACACGCGCGCCGAGCGTGGTCGGCTGGACACATGACAGCGGCGCCTTTGGCGACCTGCAGATTGCCGAGCGCCAGGATGAGTATCGCGAGCTGACCGGGCTCGATTGCGACAAGGTGGATGCCCGCTCGCCGGAGCAGAAAGCCCATGCCTCGCGCAGCTGGGTGAAGAAGCAGGATGCGTTTGCGAGCTTCAATCCCGGCCCCGGCGCGCTGGAGGGGTTCGTGAAGCCTGCGGACGCCCCGGCCTCGTCGCCGTTCGGGCCGACGCGGAAATATAGCGGCGTCTCGAAAGTCACCGGCGAGTCGTGCGAGAGCACATCGGTGCATCGCGGCTATGACATGGCCGCGCCGGTGGGTACCGAGGTCCGCGCACCTGCGCCGGGCGTGGTGATCCTGGCCGATCCGGACCTCTATTATGAAGGCGGCACGGTCTTCCTCGACCATGGGCATGGCCTCGTCTCGGTGTTCATGCACCTCTCGGCCGTCGATGTGGCGGCGGGCGATGAAGTGGGCACCGGCGACCTGCTGGCCAGGACCGGAAACTCCGGCCGCACGACCGGGCCGCACCTGCACTGGGCGGTGAAGTGGCGCAATCCGGAGGCGAGCAGCCGGGACGGCGATTTCTATATCGACCCGGCCCTGTTACTGAAGCTGCAGGCCGCGCCTTAATCGTAAATGATGAATCAAGGTTAGTGCGCGGTTTCCCGCATACCGGCAATTGCGGCGGTTCCGGAAACGCGGCTTTCACACGTGTGGCGCATAACTCCCTTGTGACGCGAATACACACCCCTCTCCCGGATTCGCGCCACGCCCCCCGGGTCTGCAGAACCTGTAATATCTGCAGCACACCGAACCCAAATGGGCGGTACCCATCAACTGCACCCCGCCGCCCATGGCTCCGCTCGCCCTTAGCCCCTCCCAAGGCGCGGGTGGGCGGAGATTGCAGCCTCCCTCACATTGCCGAATTTTAACCTTTCGCCGCCCCGGTCAGGCCGGGGCCGGACGCCCTTCGGGCCGGTCCGGCGGGTGATAGGCGGCCTCATCGGCCCAATGGCAGAAGTGCCAGAAATCCTTTAGCTTTCTCTGCAGCGGATCGCGCTTCAGCCGGTCTTTTGCATAGCCCGGCGGGCGACCCGTGCGCAGCGGATGCGTGCGCCCGCGCGTGCCGGCCTGCATCAGCGCGAGCCGCCGCGCCTGCCAGCGCGCCATGCGGGTCGCCTCGGCGGCCGGATCGGCGCAGCTGGTGGCGAGCCGTTCCAGCCGGGCGAGCAAGGGCGCGGGATCGAGCGTTTCGGGCGGGTCTTCGGGCTCTGGCGCGCGGGGCATGCCCAGCATCCAGATCGAGGGCCGGGCCCCGTATGGTGCCGCCTGTGTCTCGGGCGGCACCAGCGGCGGGAAATAGAGGGTCAGCGTGTCGGCCAGCGCGATCCGGCGCGGTGCAGGCCGTGCCAGGGCGTTGCAGGCGGTGTCATCCTGTTTCAGCGCGTTGCAGACCGTTTCATTCCGTTTCACCCTGTTCCAATCCGTTTCACGCGGGCCCGGCGCGGTCCAGCTGAGGTCCAGCTCCAACGACATCAGATAGAGCATGCGGCGCACCAGCGATTCCAGGGCGCGCAGTGTGCGGAGCGATGCGTAATAGAGTGCGCGCGGCACGGCGCCGTCGGTTGGCGCGGTGAGCGCGCCGCGCACCTCCTCCATCAGCCCGGCCACAAAAGGCCAGCCCGTTTCTAGCGCGCGTTTGATGAGGGAGTCTCGGTCGAACATGCAAGCAAGCATACGGCAGGGCTCAGAGGGGTGGGATAAGATTTATTTTGTTCGTCTGATAAGACTATTGTTTTCGGATGAGGCCGAGGGTTCTCCCATGGCCGACTGGGCAGTGCGTCACAAATACTCTGTATAGAGTACGGCGTGTAAAATGATGCACCCGCACAATTCAGATAGTGATACTTTATATGAGCCATGGCCGCGTAGAGCCAATTGGAACAATAAAGAACGCGAGAAGACAGAATTTCGAGTTCCGTAGCAGCCAAGTGGTAGACCACGGAATTCTTATCTCCACGTTCGGTAACGATGGATACGTGAGGTTCAGCTATCGCGGGATTGAGTTCGCAATGCCCGTGACACAGATCATCTCTGACTGTTTGTATCGATTTGACATCTGTCCTCCACTTCGAAAAATCTGATACAATCTTCTGCTCACTGTCCAAGAAGGAAAATATTCTCTGAAGTCGCGCTAGCTTATTTCTGGTTCGTTTGTCGTATGTTCTAACTGAATCAGGAAGAGAGTTTCCCAAACCTGTCGCCTCTGCACATTCGATAAGGCGTTCCGCGACACTGGTGAAACTAGTATCTAGAGACGAGAAGCGCACAACCAGTTTCCCGACAGCCGCAAAGCAATCATGCTCGTCCCGAACATCGTACTCCACAATGCCACTCCTCAAGCTGGCCCAAGCCGCCCCCTAACAACCACGAACCTAATTCAATCACCTCATAATTAGACGAATACGGTCAGCAAAGTCTAACAGAGTTTGGCGGGTCTTGACCCGCCCTACGGGGGTTTTGGTTTTTGTAGGGCGGGTTAGCGGAGCGTAACCCGCCATTATCCAGGTCTCCATGCTTTTCCATAGTCGCGTTTGAAGCGGTGCCATGTCGAGAAGGGCCATTTGTCCGCATCATCGACATAGCCGTGCTTCACCGGATTGTGGTGAATGTAATTTACGTGCGCCTCATAATCCTTTTCATCCCGGATCGCATGTTCCCAAAACCTCTGTTGCCAGATATTCCGTTCACCTTTCCGGCCCTCACCCTTGATGGTCTCCGGCAGGCGTTTGGTGAACCCTGCCTTGATGAGGCGTATGCGGGTTGAATAATCGTGGTCACCTTCCGGCAAGGTCATCATGAAATGCGTATGGTCCGGCAGCACAACCGCAGCGGGCGTCTCGAACGGACGACGTGCGCGCACGTCTCGCCAGCTTTGGCGGAGCGCATCAATATTTGCCGTCAGCACATCCGAGGTGCGGTTCTTGAGCGTGACCGTGAAGAAGAAGGTGCCACCCGGAATATAGAGACGTCTATAATCCGGCATCGCGTTTCTCCTTGGTGCCTGTGTTTGGCGGGTCTTGACCCGCCCTACGGGACGAGCACCGTCGCGCCGGTTGTCGTGCCGCTTTCGATGGCTTCGTGGGCCTTGGCGGCTTCGGAGAGGGGGAAGCGCTGGCCGATGTCGGCTTTGATCGTGCCGGATTTCAGGGCGCTGAAGAGGAGGCCGGCGCCGCGGGCGAGGCTGTCCGCATCCGGAATATAGCTGAACAGGATGGGCCGGACCATGACCAGCGAGCCGCCCTGTGCAAGGCGGCCGGGCGGGATCGGGTCGACCGGGCCGGAGGCGTTGCCATAGGTGACGAACCAGCCGCGCGGACGCAGGCTGCTGAGGCTTTCCTGGGCGCTGATCTTGCCGACACTGTCATAGGCGACATCGACCCCGCGCCCGCCGGTCAGTTCCTTCACCTTGGCCGCGACGCCTTCATAGCCGACAATCACATCTGACGCGCCGAGGGCTTTCGCTTTCTCGGCCTTGGCCTCGGTCGAGGTGACGGCGATGACCCGCGCGCCGAGGCTGGCCGCCCACGGCACGAGCAGGCTGCCGACGCCGCCGACCGGCGCCCAGACGAGAATGGTCTCGCCGGCCTGCAGCGGGCGCACTTCGAACAGCAGCGCCCAAGCGGTCAGGCCCTTGAGCAGGACGGCGGCGGCATCCTGAGGCAGGATCTCGTCCGGCAGGAGGATCATGCGGTCGGCCGGGCCAGTGAAATGCGTCGTATAGGTGCCGCTGCCCAGATAGGCGACCTTGTCGCCGGGCTTCAGATGGGTGACGCCCTCGCCGACTTCCTGCACGGCGCCGGCGCCTTCCTGGCCGGGCGTGAAGGGGAATTTCACGGGGTAGAGCCCGGTGCGGTGATAGGTGTCGATGAAATTGAGGCCCGCCGCGCTCTGGCGCACGGTCACTTCACCGGGGCCGGGCTTGCGGGGGATAAAGTCTTCGACCTTGAGCACGTCTGGCCCGCCGGTCTCGTGCATCTGGATGCGGTATGGCTGTGTCATGTGTGCAGTAGAAGCGCGGAGCGCGCTGGAGCGCAAGAGCGACTCGCGTTTTGGTTGGCCGATGGCGAAACTTGAGATCATCATGGCCGGCGTGGATGAGGCCGGGCGCGGGCCCTGGGCGGGGCCGGTGACGGCGGGCGCGGTGATCCTCGACCCGGCGCGGCCGATTGAAGGCCTGACCGATTCCAAGAAGCTGTCCGAGGCAAGGCGCGACGCACTGGCGCCGATGATCCGGGCGCGGGCGGCGGCATGGAGCGTGGCCCATGCAAGCCCGGAAGAGATCGACCGGCTGAACATTCGTCAGGCGACGTTCCTGGCCATGGAGCGGGCCGTGGCGGGGCTGGGCCTCGCGCCGGGGCACATATTGGTGGATGGCAACGCCCTGCCCGCGGGCTTTCCCTGCGCGGCGACGGCCATCGTGAAGGGCGACCTGACCGAGCCCGCCATTTCCGCCGCCTCGATCCTCGCCAAGACGGTGCGCGACGCGCTGATGAAGGAGATGGATCTGGCCTTCCCGACCTATGGCTTTGCCCGCCACAAGGGCTATGGCACGGCGGCCCATGCCGAAGCGCTGATGGCGCACGGGCCCTGCGCGCACCACAGGATGAGCTTTGCGCCGGTCAAGCGGGCCATGGCCCGAGCCTGAAGTCGGGTCCGATTCCAAACCCGGACCCCTGCCCTCCTCCCAAGGCCGGAACTTAACCATTTGGGCAGATCGGGAAGGATTTCTCCCCCTCAGGCCCCCGAAACCGCCACATTTTAACGGCTGATTAACCGTAGCAAGAGAGCTTCGCGCCAATCTGGAGGGCATGAGGACATGTGGATATTGTTCGGGTGGCATACCTGGTGGGGCGAGTCGGGACGGCCCTATCGTTTCAAGATCACGCTGACGCCGAAGGGCCTGCCGAGTGAGGGCGGGATCTATGTCTTCGTGCAGCGCCGCTTCGTCTTCTTCCTGTTCCCGCTCTATATCGGCAAGGCCGCGAACTTCAAAAGCCGCCTGATCGGACATGAGCGCTGGTGGGAAGCCTGGTGGAAGCGCGGCGCGACCGAGCGGCATGTGCTGGTTATCAAGAAGCCCGCCGACCGGGCGCGGGTCGAGGAAGACCTGATCCGCCGCTACCAGCCGCGCATGAACGACATATTGATCCCGCGCAGCAACAATGATGCACCGAACAACAAGCGCCTGCGCTTCTGGTGGAGCATCAAGCGCTTCTTCCGCGTACCGTTCTTCGGCTAGGCCATCGCCCCAAGGCGTTTCTGCGGCCAGGTCTTTGCGTCTGCGCCGGGCCATGAGATATGGCGTCCATGGCAGATGATATTTCCCCCTTTTCCGCGGCCCCGCCCCTGTTTGCGGATGCGCCCTCCGGGGTCAGCTTCAAGAAGCTGCGCAAGCGGCTGGTGCGCGGCGCGCTGAAGGCGATCGACGATTACAAGATGGTCGACCGGCGGGCCGTGGATGCCGGCGAGAAACCTCGCCCGAAATGGCTGGTCTGCCTGTCCGGCGGCAAGGATTCCTATGGCCTGCTGGCGGTGCTGCTGGATTTGCAATGGCAGGGCGCGCTGCCGGTGGACCTCGTGGCCTGCAATCTGGACCAGGGCCAGCCGGGCTTTCCGAAACATGTCCTGCCGGACTGGCTGGAGAGCGTCGGCGTCAGATACCGGATCGAAACCGAGGACACCTATTCCATCGTGACGGAAAAGGTCGAGGCGGGGCGGACCTATTGCTCGATGTGCTCGCGCCTGCGCCGGGGCATTCTCTACCGCATCGCGCGGGAAGAGGGCTGCGACGCCATCGTGCTCGGCCATCACCGTGATGATGCGCTGGAAACCTTCATGATGAATTTCGTGCATGGCGGACGCATGGCCGCGATGCCGCCGAAATTGCTGAATGATGAGGGCGACGTGTTCGTGCTCCGCCCGCTGATCACCGCCGCCGAGGACGATCTGGCCAAGTTCGCCACGGCGATGGAATTCCCGATCATCCCGTGCAACCTCTGCGGCAGCCAGGACGGTCTGCAGCGCGTGGCGATGAAACAGATGCTGGACGAATGGGAACGCAAGAAGCCCGGCGTACGGCAAGTGATGGCGCATGCGCTGGCTACGGTGCGGCCAAGCCATTTGCACGATCCGCGCGTGTTCGACTTTGCGGGCCTCGAGATCGGCGGCACTGGCGAAGACGACCCGAACGTACCGTTTTAAGCAGCCCTAATTCTTCGAATTCACGAACAGGAGCACCACACCGCTGGAGATGGCGTACTGGAAAGCGCCTCCCTGGGCCGCGCCGCCAAGCGGCGTTTGCCACATCTGAAAGTAGGCTCCGCCAATCACCATGAACAGGCCGAACCAGACCAGCAGGGCCATGACGCAGCCCATCAGGCCCCATGTCTTGGCCGCGTCGAAGACCTCTGGCGAAGCCGCACGCGCCCGAAACATGTCGAAGGCGCCTTTAAAGGAACACGCGGCGACCAGAAGCTCTCCGAGAATGATTACCCATAGGACAATCATGATCAGGGCGGGTGATGTTACCGCCGGGCCGAAAGCATTCGGATACGCCTCGTTGCCCGCCATTGGCAATACGCCCTGCACGAAACTGGTGGCCGCCTCGAAGTTCACGATATTGTTGAGCGCATAGAACAGGCCCTGCAGCCCGACGAACACGATCAGGATGATCTTGGAAATGCGTATCATGGCGTCCTCCCTACCAAGACGAACAAGCTACATGATTTTCCGGCTTTTCCTACCGGGAACAAAAAAGGGCGGCCCGCGAGCCGCCCTTTTCCCGATATTGCATATGGCCTGAGCCTATTTCCGCCAGACCGACGCGAGCGAAGCGTCTTCTTCGCCGCCCTGGTATTTGCGGATTTCGGCGCGGCCGACGACCATGTGGTGCACTTCGTCCGGGCCATCGGCCAGGCGCAGCGTACGCTGTTGGGTGTACATGCCAGCCAGCGGCGTCCATTGCGACACACCGGCGGCGCCGTGCATCTGGATCGCCTGGTCGATGATCTCGCACACGCGTTCCGGCACCATCGCCTTGATCATGGAAATCCAGACGCGGGCTTCCTTGTTGCCGAGGACGTCCATGGCCTTGGCGGCCTTGAGCACCATCATGCGCATGGCTTCGATGTCGATGCGGGCGCGCGAGATGATCTCTGTGTTGCCGCCGAGCTTGACCAGCGGACGACCGAAGGCTTCGCGGTTGATGCCGCGACGGACCATCAGGTCGAGCGCCTTCTCAGCGGCGCCGAGCGACCGCATGCAGTGATGAATGCGGCCAGGCCCGAGACGGAGCTGGGAAATCTCGAAGCCACGGCCTTCGCCGAGCAACATGTTTTCCTTCGGCACACGTACATTCTCGAAGCGGATATGCATGTGGCCGTGCGGGGCATCGGGATCGCCGAAGACGTGCATTGGGCCGAGAATGGTCACGCCCGGATGCGGCAGCGGCACCAGGATCTGGCTCTGCTGCTTGTTCGGCGCGGCGTCGGGGCTGGTCTTGACCATGGTGATCATGATCTTGCAGCGCGGGTCACCGGCACCGGAGATGTAGAATTTCTCGCCATTGATGACCCATTCATCGCCTTCGAGCACGGCGCTCATGGAGACGTTCTTGGCATCAGACGATGGTAGGGCCGGCTCGGTCATGGCAAAGGCCGAGCGGATCTTGCCTTCCAGCAACGGCTTCAACCAGCGCTCTTTCTGCTCGGGTGTGCCGACGCGCTCCAGAACTTCCATATTGCCGGTGTCCGGCGCGGAACAGTTCATGGATTCAGAGGCCAGCGGGTTCTTGCCGAGCTCTGCTGCGATGTAGGCATAGTCGAGGTTCTTCAGGCCTTCGCCGGTTTCCGCGTCCGGCAGGAAGAAGTTCCAGAGGCCCTGCTTCTTGGCTTCGTCCTTTGCCTTTTCCAGCGCTTCCAGCTGGCCGGGGGCGTAGGACCAGATGTCGGTCTTGCCTTCGCCAAGGCGATGGAATTCCTCGCTCATGGGATTCACGACATCCTTGATGAAGCTCTTCACATGCTCGTAAAGCGGCACGGCTCCATCTGACATGCGCAGATCATTGAGCTCGTTTTGTGTGTCCATGGACACTTCGGTATCCGCCATTTGGGGGTCTCCTCTCAGACTTTCTTGTTGGGGGAATGGTAGGCCTTGCGGCAACGGCACCGCAAATTGTTTCTTTGAAATGTTTTGTGTCGCGCATGTGTGGGCGCGCGCGCGATTTGGCGTTTTCCCACAAACCGGTCTAGGCCAGCGCCATGACCTCGCTCGCTGCGTCCATCATTCTGGTGACCGTACTGGCCACAAGCTTCCTGTCCGGCATTTTCGGCATGGCGGGCGGTGTCATCTTCATGGGTGTGCTGACCGCGCTGGTGCCGGTGGCCACGGCCATGATCATTCATGGCGCGGTCCAGATGGTGTCGAATGGCTACAGGGCTTTTCTCTGGCGCGCGCATATCGACTGGACCATCTTCCGCCGCTACGCGATTGGCTCCGCCGCAGCGGTCCTGCTGTTGTTCGCGCTGAGCTGGCGCCCGGACAAGCAGATGGTTTACCTGATGCTGGGACTGGTGACGCTGCTGGTCTGGCTGCCGAAATCCATTGCGGATCTCGATATCCAGAAGCCCTTCCAGGCCGAAGGCGCGGGCTTTGTCGTTCAGGCGCTCAACACGGTTGCGGGCGTCGCCGGCCCGCTGATGGATCAGTTCTTCGTGCATACGGAGATGCACCGCCACGAGATTGTCGCGACCAAGGCCGTGACGCAGGTTCTGGCGCATTTCGTGAAGATCATTTTCTGGAGCGTGCCGGTCATCATGGCGACAGGCACACAGGCATTGCCGCCAGCCTGGCTGATCCTTGCGGCGGCGCCGCTGTCCATGCTGGGTACGACGCTGGGCGGCAAGGTGCTCGACCGGATGAGCGATGTGAACTTCAAGCGAGGCATGAAGTATCTCGTCACGGCGGTCGGCGCAGTCATGCTGGTGCGCGCGGCAGGCTGGCTCTAGGGCCGCTGCGCACAGGTCTCTGGTTTTCGGAGGCGTCAGCGCCGCGCTCATTCATATTCCTCTATTCTGAGCTTGAGACTAGCGCGCTCTCGATCATTCGGGAAATTTATTATATGAAGCCCACACATCACCAATTGTGATGAATTGGAGCGCATATGAACCTCAGATCGCTGGACCTGAACCTGCTGCCCGTGCTGGAGGCCGTCTATACCGAGCGCAGCCTGACGCGGGCGAGCGAGTTCCTGCACATCACCCAACCGGCGGTCAGCAATGCGCTGGCCCGGCTGCGCACCCATTTCGAGGACCCGCTTTTTGTGCGCGAAGGGCGCGGCGTGAAGCCGACCGCCATGGCTGAAGCGCTGATGCCCGCCGTGCGCGACGCGCTGGACCGGCTGCGCGCGGGGCTGGAGCCGCGCTCGGTGTTCGAGCCTTCCCGGTCGACCCGGGTGTTCAATATCTCGGCCCGCGACGCCGGGGCGTTCATGATTGCCCCACGACTCGCGCGGCGTCTGCAGGACGTTGCGCCCGGTGTGCGCATTTCCTGGACCCAGTTGAACCGGGGCGCGATCTCGACCGAACTCGCCTCCGGCCGGCTGGACCTCGCCATAGATGTGCCCGGCATTCGCGGGACGGACCTTGAGCGCGAGCCGCTGATGACAACGCCTTATGTCTGTGTCGTGGCCAAAGACCATCCTGCGGCGCAGGAACCCCTGACCTTTGAGACATTCATCGCGCTGCGCCATGTGGTCGTCTCCAGCCGCCGCGAGGGCCGGTCCTATGTCGAGGAAGTGGCGCGTTCGCACGGGGCCCGCATTACGCCGGTGATGCGCCTGCCGCATTACATGCCTGCGCTCGAAATTGTGCGGCATACAGACCTTGCGCTGACCGTGCCGGCCCTGCTGACCCAATCACCCGGACTGGTGGCGCATGAATTGCCCGGCGTGTTCCCGCAGCTCGACAGCGAACTCTACTGGCGCCGGGAAAATTCCGAGGATGCGGCCCTGTCCTGGCTGCGGGCCCTCATTCTCGACGCGGCCGCGGGTTTGGACACGCCGAGCGGCTAAGACTTGCATCTCGGCAAGCATGGCTGTAGCAGATGCGTGTCACTTGGGGAGTAGCCAGCCGGTCGCCAGACCGGGCCTCCGCGTCAACATACTCGGCCAGCAGGCCGTGGCGCGAAGGGAACGGGCAACCGTTCGGGCGAGACCAATGACGCCGCTTTCCTGCTCGGGCCGGGCACGGAATGGTGGTGTCATTGCGTCAGATTTGCCCGGCCTGGAGACTGTCTTTCATGGAAGCCCTGTTCACCTCCACACTCGTGGTCGCCCTCGCTGAAATCGGCGACAAGACACAATTGCTGGCCATCCTGCTGGCCGTTCAGTTCCGTCGGCCCCTGGCGGTCGTCGCGGGCATCTTTGCGGCGACCATCGCAAACCATTTCCTTGCCGCGCTCGTCGGCTCGCAGGCGGCGGCTTTCCTGGAGGGCGACTGGTTTCGCTACCTGATCGCCATCTCTTTCATCCTGATGGCGGCGTGGACCCTCATCCCGGACAAGCTCGACGAGGATGAACGCCCGCGTCTGCGCGACGGCGCCTTCCTGACGACACTTGTTGCCTTCTTCCTCGTGGAGATGGGCGACAAGACCCAGATCGCGACCATCGCGCTGGGCGCGCAATTCGGGAATGTGATTCTCGTGACGCTGGGCACGACGCTCGGCATGATGCTGGCCAATGTGCCGGCGGTGTATTTTGGCGAGGCGGTCATCCGGCGTGTGCCGTTGCCGGTGGTGCGGCGGATTGCGGCGCTGTTGTTTCTGGTCATCGGGCTTTGGCTGCTCGCAGAAACGGCCGGCTGGATCTGACACCGATCACCGTGCGGTGCGGTGGTATTCCTCGTCGCGCTCGGCGGCCAGGCGGTCGCGAATGGTTTCGTCATTATAGCCGAATTCCGACAGGGTCCGGCCCGCCATCTGCAGGCCGGATTCGATGGCGTCCGGAATCACTTCCTTGGCCCCGGCATCGATCAGGCGCTGGGCGTGCTCATGATCGCGGGCGCGGGCGATGATCGGCACGTCGGGGCGCAGCTTGTGGAACGCCTTCACCATCGCCTCGGCGGCGGTCACGTCATCCACGGTCACGATGAACATCATCGCACCATCGGCGCCGGCGCTGTGCAGGATTTCCGGGCGGGCCGCATCGCCGAGATAGGCACGCCAGCCGGCATTGCGGGCATGAGAGACATTGAAGGCGCTGCGCTCAAGCGCAACAATCTCCGCCTCTTCGGCGGCGAGGATACGCGCCACCGCCTGACCGACGCGGCCAAAGCCGGCAATGATGACATGGCCTTCAAGCGCGGAGAAATCCTCCTCCAGCGTTTGAATGGGTTCCGGGCCCGTTAGCCGGTCGGACAGGTAATTGCCGATCTTCCCCAGCACCGGGATCAACAACATCGAGAGGCCGGCAATCGCCGCCATGAGCCCCGCTGGCTCCGGCGCGAGTGCCCCGACCGCTGTCGCCGCCGCGATCACGACGAAGGCAAACTCCCCGGCAGGCGCGAGCAGGAAGGTCGCTTCGACGGACATGGGCGTCGGGCCCGCAAACAGCCGCAGGGCGCCAAAGCCGATCACCAGTTTCAGGACAAGCAGTGCGACGAGCCCGCTCAGGATCACCCAGGGCTGGGACAGGATGGAGGGCAGGTCCAGGCTCATGCCGACGGTCATGAAGAACAGGCCGAGCAGGATGCCCTTGAAGGGCTCAAGGTCCACTTCGGTCTGGTGCTTGAACTCGGTCTCGCCCAGCAGGAGCCCAGCAAGGAAGGCGCCGAGGGCGAGCGACAGACCCGCCGTTGCTGTGATCGCGGCGGCGCCAACCACGGTCAGTAGGGTCAGCGCCATCAGGAAGTCACGCCCGCCAGCTGCGGCGGCGAGGCGGAACATGCGGCGCAGGCCGAACCGCCCGATGACGAAGATGACGATGATGGCGATCACGCCATTGACCAGCGCCTCCAGCAGAACCGTGCTGAGGTTCGTGCCCGCCTCGATATTGACGAAGCCGACAAAGATCAGGATCGGCGCGACGAGGATGTCCTGGAACAGGAGCACGCTGAGCGCGGCGCGGCCGACGGGCTGGGCCGCCTGTTTCTGCTCGATCAGCAATTGCATCACGATGGCGGTGGATGAGAGGGCGAGGGCAAGGCCGCAGATGATGGCGGCCTCTGCGGGCAGGCCGATCTGCCAGGCGATGAGCCCGATGACGAGCGCGCTGATCGCTGCCTGCAGGCCGCCCGCACCGAACACGGCACGCCTCAGCCCCCAGAGTTTCTCAAACGAGAATTCGAGCCCCAGAAGGAACAGGAGGAACAGCACGCCGAGTTCAGCGAACGGGGCCGCTGCCTCGGGTTCTGAAATGGAGAAGTATTCGAGAAAGGGATGGCTATGGGCGAGCGAACCCAGCGCGTAGGGCCCCAACGCAATACCGGACAGCATGAAGCCGACGACGGCCGGCAATTTCAGATAACGGAATACCGGGACGACCACGCCTGCTGCAAACAGGAAGACGATCGCGTCCTTGATCAGAATCTCGTGTCCCGGTTCTGCCATGCCCCTCTCAGTCTTGCCCCACTCGATATGGCCTCAGCTGCGCCGGGCCTTGAAGAAATCCTTCAGCAGCGCGCTGGCTGTCTCGCCTGCTGCCTCGTCCTGTTCGACCTCCGGCCGCCAGTGACAGGTCGGCTGCTGGAAGAAGCGCGCCCCGTGGATCACCGCGCCGCCCTTCGGATCACAGGCAGCAAAGACGAGCTTGCCGATCCGCGCAAGGCTGATCGCGCCGGCGCACATCGCGCACGGCTCCAGTGTCACATAGAGGTGCAGACCGGTCAGCCGGTAATTTCCCCTAGCTTCAGCCGCAGCGCGCAGGGCGACGATTTCGGCATGCGCGGTCGGGTCGTGCCCGGCAATCGGGCCATTTGCGCCCTCGGCCACGATCTTGCCGGTCTCCGGATCGACGATCACGGCGCCGACGGGCACTTCGCCTGCTTCAGCAGCGACGCGGGCCAGTTCAAGCGCGCGGTCCATCGGTTCAGCAAGAATTGTCATGTGGATGGGATCGCCTTACACGGGCGCAAAGTAAAGGGATTGCCTGTCGAATGCGTATCATTGCCGGAGAGCACAAGGGGCGCGCCATTGCGGCGCCGAAGGGACAGGGCACGCGGCCCACGGGAGACCGCGCGCGCGAGTCTATCTTCAATATGCTGGCCCATGCCGACTGGGCGCCCGAAATTGACGGCGCGCGGGTGATCGATCTGTTTGCGGGCTCCGGCGCGCTGGGGCTGGAAGCGATGAGCCGGGGCGCTGCCTTCTGCCTGTTTGTCGAGACCGATCATGGCGCGCGCGGCGCGATCCGCGACAATATCGAGACATTGGGCCTCTTCGGAAACACACGGCTGCACCGGCGGTCGGCCACCGACCTGGGCGACAAACCCGCCAGTGCCGGCGCGCCCTTCACGCTCGCCTTCCTCGATCCGCCCTACAACAAGAGTCTCGTCGAACCCGCGCTTGCGGGTCTCGTGTCTGGCAAATGGCTCATCGACGATGCGCTGGCCGTCGTCGAGACAGGGGTCGACGAGACGATCACGCCGAAGGGCTGGGAGACCGTGGAGACGCGCGACTATGGCGCGGCGCGGATCTGGTTCCTGAAACGGGCTTAGCCTTCGAAGAATTCCTGGCGCAGATCCAGGGTGGTCTGGTTCGTCCCGATCATGTCACCGCATTCGGCCAGCCATTTCTCGGCGGCCCCGCGGCCAATGTCACGCAACTTGGTGAGGAAGTCCCAACTCGTATCGAATTTAGTCCTTAGGCTGAATTCCAGCAGATCCTGCCCGCCCTTGATCGCGTGGATATTCAGACGACGGTATTTCTTCAGCATTGGCTCCTTCAGCATGCCATCATCGAGCAGGCGCTGGACGAAGGCGATAGCTCGGAGCTCCCCGATCAGGGCCGCGTTGAAGCTGATCTCGTTCATCCGGTCCTGGATCTCGCCGGCCCGTTTCGGGATGCCATCGCGGCGGATCGGGTTGAGCATGACCAGCAAGACGTCACGCGGGGCGCCTGAATAGATCAGGGGGAAGAGGCTCGGATTGCCCATGAAGCCGCCATCCCAATAGGCCTCGCCATCGATCTCGACCGCCTGGAAGGTCTGCGGCAGGCAGGCCGAAGCGAGCACCGTATCGATGGAAATGTCGCCATCGCTGAAGACGGTCACATGGCCGGACTGGACGTTTGTGGCCGAGAGGTAAAGCTTGATGCCGGAGGCGTCGACTTTCGAAAAGTCGATCACGTCGTCAACCACGTCGCGCAAGGGGTTCATGTTGAACGGGTTGAGGTCATACGGGCTGGCCAGGCTTTGCAGGGCGCTGGCATAGGCGAAGACAATGGGGCTGAGCGCGCCATAGGGCGCCGAGTTACGGCCAGACCGCGAGATGCCGTGCCAGAGGGCTTCCAGCGTGTCCTTTGCGCCCTGCATCCCGTTTTCGGCCATACCGGCCGAAAAGGCGACCGCATTCATGGCCCCGGCAGAGGTGGCGGAAATGGCTGAAATTTCGAGGTCTTTCTCTTCAACCAGCCGGTCCAGCACGCCCCATGTGTAGGCGCCATGCGCACCGCCGCCCTGGAGGGCGAGGCTGAGTTCCCGCTGCTTCTGCTTTGCCATGGCGGTTTTCCTGTTGTCCGGACTGAGATTTCACAATGCAGGCGTGGTCTTAATGAGACCTCACCACAGGCGTATGACGCCTGCTGCGCCCGCACCACGACTGGGTCGGACTAAATTGGGCCAGCCTGTCGATTTTGGTCGATATTGGCACATAGCTTGCGATAAAAGCTGCGTAACCAAGCAGGATGAACAGGTAAGCCGCTGTGCCTTATGAGATTCCGTCAAAGCCCGTGATCTCCGTCATCATGGCCAACTATAATTGCGAAGCCTTCCTGGCGAGCGCAATTCAGTCTGTGCTGACCCAAACGACTCCCGCACTTGAACTGATCCTTGTCGATGACGGGTCCAGCGACCGCAGCGTTGAGATTGCACAGGCAATCGCCGAAAAGGATGCCCGTCTGAAAGTGTTCAGCGGCACACGCTATGGCGGCCCAGCGCCGGTGCGCAACCATGCGCTGAACCAGGCCAAGGGCGACTGGATTGCCATTGTGGACAGCGATGACCTGATCCGTCCGGACCGGCTGGAGCGGATGCTGAATGCGGCCGAGGATACGGGCGCCGACATCCTGATCGACAATCTTGCCGTGTTCCAGTCTGACGGCCCAGCCAACATCTTCACCATGTTCGAGGGCGATCTGCGTGACCGTCCTGCCCGGATCATGGAGAGCGAATACATCAAGGCCAACATGCTGTACGGGCGAGGCAGCAAGCTCGGCTATGCCAAGCCGCTGATCCGCTTCAGCGCGTTGGAAGCCAATTCGCTCCGCTACAATGAGACCATGCGGATCGGCGAGGATTACGACCTGATCGTGCGGCTCCTGTCGACCGGCGCGCGGATGATGAGCATTCCGGACGTCATGTATTTCTATCGCAAGCACGGCAATTCCATTTCGCATCGCCTGGATGCGGTGGCCCTCGACGCGCTGGAACGCACCGCCAGCGAAGCGCTGCGCCAGCCGACCCCGCACGCCGAAGTGACCGCTGCCCATGCCGCCCGCCTGAAATCGATCCGGCGCGCGGTCGTGTTCGACAAGATCGTGACGGCGTTGAAGCGCAAGGACATGGTGGGCGCCGCCCGGCTGGTCGGAACCGACCCATCGGTCATTCCGCTGCTCCGGATGCCGCTGATCTACCGAATCCAGCAGCGCACCGGCAATCCGCTCGCCCGTTCAGATGGCGAGCTTGAGGCGGAACTGGCCGGCCTGCGCGCGCTCTGCGAAGCCTGACCATGGAGGATCCTGTTCCCCAGCGGGCGGTGCCAGCCGTAGGAACGGTTTGCTTCAAGGGCGATGATGTCCTGCTGATCCAGCGCGGCACCAAGCCTTTGCAAGGCGACTGGTCCCTGCCCGGCGGACGGATCGAATTCGGGGAACGGGCCGAGGATGCGGCGCTGAGAGAACTCTTCGAGGAGACCGGAGTTACTGCCCGGATCATCGGGCTCGTTGATGTGGTGGACGCGATCTTCACGTCTCGCCAGACAGGCTCGGTCACCCGCCACTATGTATTGTTCGACTATGTCGCGCTCTGGGTGTCGGGCGACCCTGTGGCAGGCGATGACGCCGCCCACGCCGAATGGATTGGCCCGGACCGGCTGGCCCACCTGCCGCTCTGGGACGAGACGCGCCGCATCATCGCCGACGCGCGGCTTCAGGCGCACGGGACCGAATGAGGCTTGACCGCCGCTACGTCACCCGCTTGATCTGCAGCCCAATCATAAACGTCGCGGAGGACACCTAATGACATATGCCCCATTCAATCTGGCCGGAAAGGTCTGCGTCATCACCGGCGGAAACAAGGGAATCGGCCTCGGCATGGCGGAAGCGCTGGCCGCGTCCAATGCCGACGTCGTGATCTGGGGCCGCAAGACGGATGACAATGCCGCCGCCCTGAAAAAGCTCGAAGGCCTGGGCACAGGGAGAGCCGCCGCGAAACAGGTAGACGTGGCCGAAGAAGACCAGATCGTGAAGGCCATGGCCGAGACCGAAGAGGAATTCGGACGGATCGACACCTGCATCGCAAATGCCGGCGTTGGACGGGGCGCGACCAATTTTCACGAGATGACGCTGGAAACCTGGCAGTTCAATCAGCGCATCAATTCCGAAGGTGCCTTCCTGACCTTGCGCGAGGCCGCCAAATCCATGGTCAAACGGGCCAAGGCAGGTGATCCAGGCGGTTCGCTGGTCGGGACAGCCTCCCTGGCAGCCTTGTCCGGCGCGGCCCGTAACCAGGCCTATGGCCACACCAAGGGCGGGCTGATTGCGATGATGAATGCCATCGCCGTCGAGTATGGCCGCTATCAAATTCGGGCAAACTCCGTCCTGCCCGGCTGGATCGCCACGGATATGACCGAAGGCGGCCAGGACAGCGAGGTGTTCAACAGCAAGGTGATCTCCCGCGTGCCGATCCGCCGGTGGGGCGAGCCGAAAGATTTCGGCGGCATCGCAGTCTATCTCGCCTCCGACGCCTCAAGCTTCCATTCCGGCGACACGCTGCTGATCGACGGGGCGTACCAGAAATTCTGATCGATATCGCAGAGACAAAAAAAGGGCTGCCCGAGGGCAGCCCTTTCCGTATCTGGAGAGACCAGACCGATTATTCGTTCGGCTCGTCCGCAGCATCGTCAGCAGCATCTTCAACATCGTCAGTGGCTTCTTCCATTGCGTCGCCTGCGTCGTCTGCAGCTTCTTCAATGTTGTCGCCAGCTTCGTTGAGTGCGTCGCCTGCATCGTCAACAGCGTCTTCCATTGCATCACCTGCGTCGTCCGCAGCTTCTTCAATGGATTCCGCAGCCGTCGTATCTTCAGGCGCCGTGGTTTCTTCTGCAGCGCACGCAGCGAGAACAAGCGCAGCGGCACCGATAATCAGGAGTTGTTTCATACTTTCTTCCCCTACTTCAGGTCAAAGATGACCGGGCACAGGTTTACCATCTGCCGCCCATGACGCAAAGATGGTTTCAGCTGATGATCTGGCGCAGCATTTTTAGCGCAAATCAGGCTCATTTCGCCGAATTCGCGCTCTAACGGCGCATTTTTGGGGTCGAACGGGCATTTATTCATCATCTGGTGTCGCCGTGACGTCGATTTCCGATTCGTCGGGGCAAACCTCTTCAACCTCGCTTTCCTCGCGGATCTCGCCGGAATCGAAGGGTTTCACCGAATCGTCTGCCGAGAGCGCAACATAGCCCCCCATGCACTCCGATGGCCCGGCCACAGCCTGTTCCTGTTCACTTGTTGCCGCGCACCCCACCAGCACGAGGATGCCCGCCACACTCAAAAAGACCTGTCTCATATCGTCCTCCCTTTGACGCTGTTCAGCAGATTAGGGTTGCTCGATCAAACCGCCTTGCGTTGACGCAAGGACGGCAATTTACGGTCACGGCAGACACTTAAAAATCAGGGAGACGCCATCATGGCTTTGCAGACCGACCTCACGAAAATGCTGAACACCGAACATCCTATCATGCTCGCGGGCATGGGCGGCGTATCCTATGCCGAGGTTTGCGCGGCCATGTGTAATGCGGGGGGCTATGGCGTTCTGGGCATGGCCGGCACGACGCCGGATTTCATTGAAGGCCAGATGAAGCGCGTGCGCGAGCTGACCGACCGACCCTTCGGCGTCGATCTTCTGGCCGCCAGCCCGGAAAGCCTCGAAGAAAGCGTCGATGTCATCATCAATAATGGCGCTGACAGTTTCATCGCAGGTCTCGGAGTCCCGATGCCGATCATGGAACGCCTGAAAAAGGCGAATGTGAAAGTCATGGTCGTTGGCGGTGCGGTAAAGCACGCGATCAAGGCCGAACAGGCCGGCTGTGATGCCGTCATCCTGCAGGGCGGCGAAGGCGGCGGGCATACGGGCCTTGTCGGCACAATGCCCCTGGTGGCGCAAGCCGTGGAAGCGGTGAACATTCCGGTCATCGCGGCCGGCGGCATCTATGATGGCCGGGGCCTCGCGGCGGCGCTCGCTCTTGGGGCCTGCGGCGTCTGGATGGGCACACGCTTCATTGCCTCCACCGAGGCGCATGCCGCACAGATGTACAAGGACACAGTTGTCGGCGCCGGCGACACGGATACGACCCGGACGCGCTGCTATTCCGGCAAGCCGATGCGCTGTCGCACCAATGAATACATCAAGGATTGGGAAGGCCGCCCGCAGGACATCCAGCCCTTCCCCTACCAGGCAATCCATTCCACCAAGACTGGCGTGATCGGCGGTATTGGTGGCATCACCGACGAAGCCAAGCTCAACCCGGACGATTCCTGCTTCGCCATGGGCCAGTCGGCTGGCGGCGTGAAAGAGGTCAAGCCGGTGGCCGAGATCGTGGCAGACATCATGCGTGATGCCGAAGCGGCCATCGACCGGATCTCAGGAATGAAAGCGCCTGTGAATGCCTGACACGGGCATCCGCCTCTCGCAGATGGAGGGCGTGACCCAGGTCCGTCTGGACCGGCCCCCGGTCAACGCCCTCGACCTGCCCACAATCAACGCGGTCCGGTCTGCGTTCGAGACGGCGGATTCCTCTGCCCCGATAATTCTGACCGGAACCGGCAAGGCTTTCTCGGCCGGCGTCGATACGCGGGCGTTCGGCGCCTATTCCGGCGCGGAGAAGGCCGACATGATCCGTGCCATAACCCGGATGGTGTCCGCGATTGTCAGCTACCCCGCACCCATCATTGCAGCCGTGAATGGTCATGCCTTGGGAGGCGGCTTCGTCCTGATGCTGTGTGCGGATTTACGTGTGGTGACGGATGACACTGACGCCAAGTTCGGCCTAACCGAAGCGCGCGCTGGTGTCCCCTTCCCGGCAGGCCCCCTGGAGGTGATCCGGCACGAGGTCTCCTCCGGCTTGCTCAGACGGCTGACGCTGAGTAGCGAAATCGTAAGGGCCTCGGCGCTCATGTCGGAAGGGTTGGCGGATCAATTGGCATCGCCTGACCAGTTGCAATCTTCTGCTATACAGGCTGCTCAGGATCTGGCGAGCCAACCGGCTTTCGTCGTGGTGAAACGCCAGATTCGCGGAAATCTCCAGAAACAGCTGAAAGCCCTTGCCGCCTCCGGCAAGGACCCTCTGGCCGATCAGTTTTCCACGTCTGGCTAGATTATTCCGAGGCGCTGGCGGGTGTCAGCCGGATCAGGCGTCCGCCTTCCTTGTCTTCCAGCACATAGAGCGCGCCGTCTGGCCCCTGCTCCACTTCGCGGATTCGCTTGCCCCATTCGTAACGCTCGGCCTCCACGGCGACCGGCTCCGTCTGGCCCGAGCTGGGCGACTGACCGAGATTGTCCGTGGGCTGGGTTTCGAAAGAGACCCGGATAAGCGCCTGGGAAGACAAGCCGCCGATAAAGGCATTGCCCTGCCAGTCACTGAACATGTCGCCATCATAGAAAACCAGCCCAGCGGGGCTAATAACCGGGTTCCAGGCAATCGCCGGATCCTCGAAGATCGGATTGCTTTCATGCGTCGGGATTGGCTTGCCGCTGTAATGGTCCCCTTCGGAGACTTCGGGATAGCCATAATTCTCCGACCTGACGATGAGGTTCAACTCGTCCCCACCCTTCGGCCCCATCTCGACCACCCAGAGCTGGTCCTTACCGTCAAATGCAAGGCCGAGCGGATTGCGATGGCCGAGCGTCCAGACCTGGTCCGCAACGGCGCCATTCCCATAAAATGGATTGTCTTCGGGCACAGAGCCGTCCTGGTTGATGCGGATGACCTTGCCGAGATTCATGGCCATGTTCTGGGCGGGGGTGAATTTCTGGCGCTCACCCGACGAGATGAAAAGGTGGCCATCCGGCGCGATGGCAAGACGATGTCCATAATGACCATTGCCCTTCACCTTTGGCGTCTGACGCCAGATCACGTCACGGCTTTCCAGAGCGCCGCCCGTCTCGGTCAGCGTCAGCGTGGCCCGCTCGACAGCGGCCCCACTCAAATCATTATCGTTCGCATCGCGCTCGACATAGGAGAGGAAGACCGTGCCATTCGACGCAAAATCCGGATGAATGATGATGTCGCCGAGACCGCCCTGGCCCATCGCGGTCACGGCGGGCACATTTGAAATTTCTCCGAGCTTCTTGCCGGACGCATCCAGCAGCCAGAGATTGCCGTCCTTCTCCGACACCAGCGCACGTCCATCCGGCAGGAAGGTCATGGCCCAGGCGCTGTCAAAGGTTTCGAGCGGCGTGGCAGTGAGCTCCGTCCCCTGCGTGCCTGTTACGTTCATGGATTGCGGCGTCGCGGCTTCATGATGCTCGGCGCTTGCACAGCCGATCAGCATGAAAGCGGCGCTGCCGCTCATGAGGGAGCGCAGGATGAGTGACGACATTGGGAATTCCTCCGGTGGCAGATATATGCCAGCCAAAACGCGCCGCCAGGCTGTGGGTTCCCATTGGTCAGTCGGCGAAGGTCTCCCGCGGCACCACATGCCTCAATGGTTCATTGGCGAGATAACGCTGGAGGTTATCGAGAAAGGTTTCGTCTGCGCGGATGTAGGTGGCTGCCGTTGCGGCGCTGTCATGCGGCGTGACGGCAACATTGGCATGACGCCAGAGCGGGCTGTCCTTGGGGAGGGGCTCCTCCGCCGTGACGTCCAGGGCCGCAAAGGCCGGGCGACCTGCATCGAGCGCGGCCAGCAGCGCAACCTCGTCCACCAAGGGCCCGCGCCCCAGATTCATCAGGAGCGCATCGGGCCGCATGGCACCCAGAAACTCCGCATCGACCATCCCGGCCGTTTCATCCGTCAGCGGAAGACTAAGCAGGACAATGTCGGCTTGCGCCAACTCACTCTTCACCAGCGCCATTGGCACAATGTGATCGGCGCCTTCTGCCGGGCCGGGAGACCGCCGCGCGCCAGTGACATGGCCGCCGAGCAGCTGGACCCGCTTACCGACCGCAGAGCCAATCGATCCGAAACCCACGATGAGCCAGCGCGAGTCCATCATCTCCCGCATCTCCACACGCTCCCACCTGCCGTCCGCCTGCTGGGCGCGGTGCTGGGGCCCGTATTTCAGGAAGTCGAAAGCCTGCCACATGGCCCATTCGGCCATGGCCTCCGACTGGGTGTGGTTGGTCGTATAGATTCGGGAAATCCTGCCGACAGAAATCAGCGCCGCATTATCCAGCCCGGCCGCAGAAGACTGGAACCAGTCAATGCCCCCGGTCTTGAGTACGGTGATCATGAAATCGCGCGTATGCTTGCCAAACCAGACATCGGTATTCCCGAACACGATGTCCGGCTTGATGTCATGAACCACGGTCCCGTCCCCGGCATGGGAGAACAGGCCGTCCTCATCCATGACAATGAACTCGATCTCATGTTGAAGGCCCTTGAGCCTTTCACGAATGCGCGCAAAAGTCGTCGCATGAAGCAAACAGGTTTTCATGCTCTCCTGCTTAGCGCGCTGCTGTTCTGTGGCGCAAGCTCGGCGCAGTCGGGAATTCCGATTCGCGGCCCCGATTACTTCCGCGATGCCTCCGATCTGGCGGCGACGCTGGGCGCGGCGCATGCCATTCGCGTGAAATGCAATGGTCGCGATGACCAGTATTGGCGGCGCTATATGTCCGACATGCTGAAATATGAGGCCCCCAATCGCGGGGCGGTGCGCAGTTCCCTTGTCGATGCCTTCAATGAGGCCTTCACAAGCGCTGGGCGCCTCTACCAGACCTGTGACAATCGCGCGATCGAGGCCGAGGCCGATTTCGCCGTGAAGGGCCAGGAGATCGCCACGCGCATGGCGACCCATTATTTCCCGCAGCCGCCGGAGCGCAAAGACTAGGCGTCGCCGCTGACCCGGCTGATATTCTCGAGCAGGAAACGCGGCCCCGTGCCGAGGCTCCGCGCGCGGTCCTCCGGATTGTAGAGCGCGCATTTCTTCAAGGAGAGGCACCCGCACCCGATGCAGCCATCGAGCTTGTCGCGGGTGCGCTCCATCAAGGCGATGCGTTCATCCAGCATGGTACGAAACGCCTTGCTGATCCGGCCCCAGTCCGCCTTGGTCGGCGTCCGGCGTTCCGGCAAGGACGAGAGAAGCGACGCAATTTCCTCGATGGTCAGGCCGATCTGCTGTGCAATCAGGATGAAGGACAGGCGGCGAATGTCCGAGCGCAGGAAGACGCGCTGACCGCCGGAGGAGCGCTCCGGATGGACCAGCCCCCGCCCCTCGTAAAACCGGATCGCCGAGACCGATAGCCCGGTCCGCGCCGCCACATCTCCGATTGCCAGACCCTTCTGAACGGCCATCAAAAATCTCCCATTTCGCGCTTGACCTCAACTTAAGGTGAGGAATTACGACAGCCTTATCAGAGATTTGATGAAGACGAAATGGAGTTGAAAACAATGAGTATTGCCAAATTCGAACATGTGAACGTCACAGTGAGTGATCCGAAGAAAACCGCGTCCATGCTGACCCAATTGTTTGGCTGGAAAGTGCGGTGGGAAGGCCCATCCAAATATGATGGCTATACGGTGCATGTCGGCACCGATGAGGATTATCTCGCCCTCTATGCCCTGCCCCAGCAGGAGCGCCCGGATGAGGAAAGCTATTACCGGACCGGGGCGGTCAATCATTTCGGTATCCTGGTGGATGACCTTGATGCGATCGAGAAGAAGGTTCTTGAGGCTGGCTATCGCACCCACAGCCACCAGACCTATGACCCTGGCAGCCGGTTCTACTTCCACGACCATGACGATATCGAATGGGAGGTAGTCAGCTATGCTTGAGGGACTGATCCACTCCTATCTCGACACCGTGGGCCGGGCATGGCAACCACGCGATGCGTTTGTGCACCCTCGCTGGGACTCGCTTCTGCCCCGAAGCGCGCTAAGCTCTCCGCAAATGAGGACAGGAGAGGCAGATGAGATCCATTCAGGCAATCGCCGCAACAGCGCTGGCTATCGGATTGCACGCGTGCGCTACACCGCCAGCACAGGATGAAACGCAAATAGACGCCACCGCCAAGGTCACGCAGAAGAAAGTGGTCCGGATATCCATTGAAAAGGATGCCGAGGCGACTACTCCGGGACCGGGAGACCGGATGATCACCGGCCGGGACCTTGGCACGCGCTCCTCAGTGGTGGCCCCGAACGGCGCGGCCGCCACGGCCCATCCGCTGGCGACACAGACCGCACTGGACGTCTTGAAGGCCGGCGGGGCGGCAGTCGATGCCGCCATCGCGGCAAATGCGATGCTCGGCCTCGTCGAGCCGACCGGGAATGGCATTGGCGGCGATTTGTTCGCGATTGTCTGGGATCCGGAAACCGAGCAGCTCTACGGCTACAATGGCTCCGGGCGCTCGCCGAAGGGCGCGACCCTGGAGGATATCCAGGCCAAGGCCGACGAATTCATGGACGGCGAGGAAATCCCGCCCTTCGGCGCTGCGCCTGTGACGGTGCCCGGCACGGTCGATGGCTGGTTTGCGCTGCATGCCAAATTCGGCAAGCGGCCGATGAATTTGAACCTCGCACCAGCGATCCGCTATGCCCGCGAAGGCGCGCCGATCCCGGAAGTGATCTCCTATTATTGGAGCTTCGGCCCGAAGCGCTTCGAGCCTGCCTTCGAGAGCGGCATGCTGGAAGAGTATGACAATGCCAAGGCAACCTATTTCTCGCCCGCCCCGCACGAAGGCAGCCTGTTCCGCAATCCGGACCTCGCCGACACGCTGGAGCGCATAGGCACCAACGGCCGGGACGAATTCTATTCCGGCGAAACGGCCCACATCATGGGCGACTATTTCGAGCGGATCGGCGGCTTCCTGCGCTATGAGGATTTCGCCACCCATACCGGCGAATGGGTCGAGCCGATCTGCGTGACCTATCGCGGCGACTACAAGGTCTGCGAATTGCCGCCGAACACGCAAGGCATCGCCGCGCTGCAGATGCTGCAGATGCTCGAACGGTTCGATCTGCGCGAGATGGGGTTCGGGTCCGCCGACAGCATCATGGCGCAGGTGGAGGCGAAACGGCTGGCGTTTGCGGATCGGGCGCGAGGCTATGCCGATCCGGCCTTCAATGATTACATTTACGAAGAGCTTGTTAATCCGGCCTATGCGCAACTGAAATCCGCGAGGATTCAACTGGACCAAGCGAATACCGACATTGCCTCCGGTCCTTTCTACCTACCGTCAGAGACAGGGTTAGAGGCGGCTCGTACAATGACGGAAGAAGCGATAAAGGACGCGGAGCGCAAGCTCCAAGACGGCGACACGACCTATCTCACGGTCACCGACAAGGACGGCATGATGGTCTCGCTGATCCAGTCGAACTATCGTGGCATGGGCTCGGGCCTCGTCGCCGACGGACTCGGCTTCATGTTCCAGGATCGCGGCCAGCTGTTCAGCCTCGACCCGGCCCACCCGAACGTGTTCGAGCCCGGCAAGCGGCCGTTCCACACGATCATCCCGGCCTTTGCCTTCAAGAAGGACATGCCCGGCTGTCAGGTCCGCGCCGAACCGATCGAGCAAGCCTGCCCGTTCGAGCCTTGGCTGAGCTTCGGCCTCATGGGTGGCGGCATGCAGCCCCAAGGCCATGTGCAGGTGATCCTGAACCTCGTCGATTTCGATATGGGCCTGCAGGAGGCCGGCGATGCCGCGCGCTGGGAACATGTCGGCGGCTGCGAGCCAACCGATGACCTCAATGGCGATGCCTGCGAAACCGACATGGGCGTGGTGCAATTGGAAAGCGGCATCCCGCCGGAAACCCGCGCCAAACTCGAAGCGCGCGGCCACGCGGTCGAGTGCTGCAAGGCCAATGCAGGCGGCTATCAGGCCATCATGCGCGACTTCAACACCGGCGCCTGGATCGCCGCCACCGAAATGCGCAAGGATGGCAGCGCGGATGGGTACTGATGATCTCCCCTCTCCCTTGAGGGAGAGGGGCCGGGGGTGAGGGAGCGCGGAGCCGATGACACATGACTTGTCCACGCCGCGCGCCCGTCGCCTCAGACAGGACGCCAACGCCCCTGAACAGGTAGCCTGGCAGGCCTTGCGCCAGCTTCGCAAGCAGGGCTTTCCGGTCCGCCGTCAGCACCCGATCAATGGCTACATAGTCGATTTTGCCATCACGAAAGCCCGGCTGATCATCGAGATTGATGGCGGCATCCACAAACTGCCAGAGGTTCAGGCACGCGATGCCGTCCGTGAGCAGGCATTGCGTGGACTTGGCTGGGATTTCCTGCGAGTTCCTTCGTCAGATGCCTTTGATGCTGACCATCTCATGCGCCTCGTTCAGGAGAGATTAGGACTTTGACTTTGCCCAAGCGCCCCCTCACCCCTGCCCCTCTCCCCGGCGGGGAGAGGGGTATTCCACCCGAAGCCCCCGCTAATTGCCCGCTCTGCCCGCGCCTTGTGGCGTATCGCGAGGAGGTCGCGGCGAAGGAGCCGGACTGGTTCAATGGAGCTGTGCCGAGCTTTGGGCCGGACGATGCGGAATTGCTGATCGTCGGTCTTGCGCCCGGCGTGACGGGGGCCAACCGCACTGGCCGGCCGTTTACCGGCGACTGGGCCGGCGACCTGCTCTATGCGACGATTGACAAGTTCGGCTACTCGACCGGCACCTATCAGGCGCGGCCGGATGACGGGCTGAAGCTGAAGCGGGCCATGATCACCAATGCCGTGCGCTGTGTGCCGCCGCAGAACAAGCCGGTCGGCGCCGAAATCAACCAGTGTCGCCCCTTTCTCACCGCGCGAATCGCCGCGCTGCCAAAGCTGAAAGCGATGATCTGCCTCGGCAAGATTTCCCATGATTCCACCGTGCGGACGCTCGGCTTGAAGCTGAAGGATTACCCGTTCGGCCACGGCACACACTATGATGTGGAGTTCGAGGGACGCCCGCTGGCGCTGATCTCATCCTACCATTGCAGCCGGTACAACACGAACACCCGCCGGCTGACACCGGAGATGTTCGAGGATGTGTTTGCGATGGCAAAAGCCGTGACCGGCTAGCCCTCTTTCAGGATCCGCGCCTTCTGGCGTTGCCAGTCGCGCTTGGCCTCGACGTCGCGTTTGTCATGGCTCTTGCGGCCTGTGGCGAGGCCGATGAGGATCTTGGCGATGCCGCGCTCGTTGAAATAGAGTTTCAGCGGCACGATGGTGCGCCCAGCCCGGTCGACGGACTGGGTGAGCTTTGCCAGTTCGCGTTTGGACACGAGCAGCTTCCGCTTGCGCTTCGGCTCATGATTGAACCGGTTGGCCGCATTGTAGATCGGGATGTCCGCATTGATCAGGTAGAGGCCGCCATCTTCCGGGCTGACATAGGCTTCGGCGATGTTGGCCTTGCCCTGGCGCAGGGATTTCACCTCTGACCCGACCAGCATGATGCCAGCCTCCAGCGTGTCCTCCACCGCGTAATCACGGCGGGAGCGGCGGTTCTCCGCGACCAGCCCATCCGAGCGGCCCTTGGTCTGGTTTTTCTTCGACATCGCCCTGATTTAAGCGCTCAGGCCCGCAAGCGCCATGGCTTGGTCGATTTCAGCCCGTTTTTCTGCACCTGGGCTGGTGATCGGCAGGCGCACCTCGTCAGCGCAGAAGCCGAGCCGGGACAGGGCATATTTCGCCGGTCCGGGCGATGGCGAGCAGAACATGGCCTTGTGCAGCGCAATCAGCTTGCGCTCGATAGCGCGGGCCTCGTCGAGGTTTCCAGCATGGAAAGCCTTGTGCATGTCAGCGCACGCTTCCGGCATGACGTTCGCGGTGACCGAAATGCAGCCCATGCCGCCCATGGCAAGATGGCCGAGGGCGCTCGGATCATCGCCTGACAGCTGGACGAATTGCGTGCCTTCGGGGATCGCGGCGGCGTGCTGGCTGACGCGGTCCATGTCGCCGGTCGCATCCTTGATGCCGACAATATTCGGCAGCTGGGCGAGGCGTGCGACTGTATCCGGCGCGAGATCGACGACTGTGCGACCCGGCACATTGTACAGCAGGATCGGCAGCGCGACAGCATCATTGATGGCGCGGAAATGGGCCTCAAGGCCCTCTTGATTGGGATTGTTGTAATAGGGGCAAACCACCAGCGCGGCGTCAGCGCCGACGGTCTTGGCATGCTCGACCAATTCGATCGCCTCATCTGTAGCGTTGGCCCCGGCCCCGGCAATCACGGGCACGCGGCCTTTGGTAATTTCCACGCATAGTGTTACGACATCCTTATGCTCTTGCGTGGAGAGTGTGGACGTCTCGCCCGTAGTGCCGACCGGCACGAGCGCGCTGGAGCCGCCCGCAATCTGGCGCTCTACCAGCGCCGCAAAAGCGTCCCGGTCAACGGCACCATTCTTGAAGGGTGTGACGAGCGCTGGGATTGAGCCATGGAACATCGTAAATTTGCCGCGATTCAGGTGTTGTTTGGTTTGATCGAGTATGAATCGTCAATGCCTTCTCACGCTTTGGCCAAGAAATAAACTCTGGTGAACCGTTTCATGATGCGACCCCTTGCCGTTCTTGCTTCCCTTGCCGCCTTGTCACAGGCCGCTGCAGCCACCGCCATGCCGGAGGCGCCGAGCCTGAAGCCTGTACGCCCTTACGTGTCTTCCGTAACCGATTCCCGCAATGCGGAGATCCTGCACAAGGCCCTGCGCGCGGCGGACCGCTATGACTGGCCCACAGTGGCGCATTTGCAGACGCAGGCATCTGATGCCGATGTGCGCAATCTCATCATGTGGATTCGCGCGAGCCGCGGCGTTCCGGGCATGAATTTCTCGGAAGTTTCCTATGCGCTGGACAAGCTGGAAGACTGGCCGAAGCGGACCTCCATGCGCCGCCGGGCCGAGGAAATCATCGGGGACTCTTCCTTCAGCCACAAGGAACGCATCGACTGGCTGACCGAATCCGGCCCGATCACGGGCGCAGGCAAGATCGCGCTGGCCAACAGCTGGCGCGCGATTGGCGAGCCGGGAAAGGCGCTGGAAGCCGTTCGCGACGCCTGGCACAACAATTCGCTTGAACGTGAGGTGGAGCAACAGGTGCTTTCCACCTATGGCAAGCAGCTGACGCAGGACGATCACCGGGCCCGTGTCGAATTCCTGCTCTGGACCAACCAGCGCACCGCCGCCTCGAAACTGAAATACCTGCTGACCGCCGACTATCGCAAACTGGTCGACGCCCGTATCGCGCTCGCCGCGCGGTCGCGCAATGTCGACGCGCTGGTGGATGCGGTGCCGAGCCATTTGCAGGACAATCCGGGCCTGCTCTATGAGCGCGCCAGATGGCGGCGCCAGAAACTGCGGAACCAGGATGTGGCGACCCCTTTGCTGACCGGGATCGATGGAAGCAAGATTCCTGAAGCGGGCCGGTCCCGGCTCTGGGACGAGCGGAATATTGCCATCCGGACAGATTTGAAGGAAGGCAACTGGTCCCGCGCCTATCAGCTGGCCGCACCTCACGGTATGGATGGCGGCAGTGATTTTGCCGAAGCCGAATGGGTCTCCGGCTGGATTGCGCTGCGCCTGAAGAATGATGCGGACCGCAGCCTGCAACATTTCGAGACCATGGCCGATGGCGTCTCCACGCCGATCAGCCTTGCCCGCGGCAAGTATTGGGCCGGGCGGGCCCGCGATGCGCTGGGCCAGCCGGATGCAGCGCGCACCGATTACTCGGCCGCCGCCGAGCACAAATTCACCTATTATGGACAGCTCGCCGCCGAGCGGCTGGACGACAAGAAACTCTCCTTCCCGAAAACGGCCGAACCGACGGCTGAACAGATCGAAGCGTTTGAATCCCGCCCGATGGTCCAGGCTCTCCGCCTGCTCGGGGAAAGCGGTGAGGAACGCCTGTTCCGCGAATTCGCCTATCACCTCGACGATCTGCTGGAGACCGAGTCCGAATATCTGTTGCTCGCCCGCATTGCGGCGGAATACCAGGTGCCGGATGTCGGTGTACGCGGTGCGAAAGCCGGCCTCGCCAAGGGTATTGTCTCGACCGATGCCGCCTATCCGGTGGTTGCTTATCCGCTGCTGCGTGAGCCGCAGGTGGAGCGCCCATTGATGCTGGCCCTGTCACGGCAGGAAAGCGAAATGAACCCGAACGCGATCAGCCATGTCGGTGCGCGCGGCCTGATGCAGTTCATGCCAGCCACCGCCCGCAACGAAGCGCGGCTGCGCGGCCTGCCTTACCGCACCTCGTGGCTAACGGATGATCCGGGCTACAACATGACACTGGGCGGCCAGCATCTCGACACGCTGCTCTCGCGTTTCAATGGCAGCTACATCATGACGGCCGCCGCCTATAATGCCGGCCCGAGCCGTCCGCGTCAGTGGATCGAGGATTATGGCGATCCGCGCACCGGACAGGTCGATCCGATCGACTGGGTGGAATTCATTCCGTTCTCGGAAACCCGCAACTATGTCCAGCGCGTGCTCGAAAACACGCAGGTCTACCGCCACCGCCTCAGCGGAGAGCCGGTTGATATCGAGATTGAGGAAGACCTCGACCGCGGGCGGGAATAGCGTCTATCGCGCCGGAACGTGCGCCGCGATGAGCTGAGGCCCATCGGCGGCGAAGGCGCGCTCCAATGCGGCATCGAACTCTTCTGCAGTCGTTGCATTCACCGCGGGGACGCCCTGCGCCTCTGACAGTTTGACCCAATCGATTTCCGGATGGCCGAGGCCGAGCAGTTCCTGCGCAGCTGGCCCCGGATTGCCAGCGCCCGTGCGCGCCAGTTCGATATTCAGGATACGGTAGGAATGGTTGACGAAGACCACGGTGACCACGTTCGCGTCTTCACGCGCCATGCTCCAGAGCGCCTGATTGGTATACATGCCCGCGCCGTCGCCAGTGATGCAGAGTGTCTTGCGGTCCGGCGCAGCGAGCGATGCGCCGAGCGCCAGCGGCATGCCCTGCCCGATTGCGCCGCCCGTCAGCATCATCCAGTCATGCGGCCGCGCGCGCTGGGTCATCAGGAAGCTCGGCAGGCCATTGGAGACCCCATCATCCGAGACAAAACTGCCCTCCGGCATGTGGCGCGCGATGGATGCACCAATGGTCGCCGCGTTGAGGCCGCCGGTGGGCGCGCCGGGCAGGTCCAGCTCAGCCACCGGGGCGGCTTCCTTCCCGCCGAGCGCATCGGCGAGCGCTTCAAGGATTGCAGCGCTGTCAGTATCTGGGCCGCCCATCATCATGGGCACGCAGCCTTCCGGCACGAGCACGCTCGGCTTGCCGGGATAGGCGAAGAAGGCCACCGGCACCTGCGTGCCTGCAATCAGCATCAGGTCTGTGCCTTCCAGGTCCGACATAGCGCCTTCGGCAAAGTATTGCATCCGGTCTGGAATAAACCGCCCCGCACCCCGCGCCTGTCGCGGGAAGAACGTGTCGGTCAGCACGCGCACACCAGCGGCTTTCACGCGCGCGGCCTGCGCGAGGCCCGCTTCGGTCAGCGCGGTTCCGTTGATGATGATGATTGGCTTGCTAGCAGATTTGACGGCAGCTGCGGCGGCCTCAATAGCAATCGTATCTGGTTGGCGCAGGGAGGGACGTGGGCGCGTGACACCTGGCTTCCCGCCTTCGAGCCAGGCCGTGTCGGCCGGAAGGATCAGGGAGACCGGGCCGGGTTCAGGCCCAAAGCTCGCCTCCCATGCCTGCGCGGCGAGATCGCCGGCTTGCCCGACCTTGTCGGCGGATTTGATCCAGCGGGAGTTCGGCCCGGCCATGCCGATGACGTCAGAGGCCAGCGGCGCGTCATAGCGCTGATGCGGCACGGCATGGTCCCCGATCACATTGATCATCGGCGTCCAGGCCCGGCGGGCATTGTGGATATTTGCGCCACCATTGAGATAGCCTGCGCCGAGGTGCAGCAGAGTCATGGCCGGCGTCCCGGTCACACGCGCATGACCGTCGGCGGCGCCCGTCGCAACGCCCTCGAACAGGCAGAGCGTCGACTTGATGCGCGGCTCATGGTCGAGCGCGGTGACAAGATGCATTTCCGATGTGCCGGGATTGGCGAAACACGCCGTCACGCCATGATCGGCCAGCGTGGATACGAGCGCCTCGGCGCCGGTCATGGACTGGGTTGGCTGGTCTGTCATCCGGGTTCCCTTTGAGATTCTTGTTCGTGTTCGGTATCGTGCGCTATAGGATCAGCAGATTCGCAGGCGTCTCGCCCGTTTCGGCAAACAGCGTGTCGACCTGATCCTGCCGGAGCTCCTGTGTGCGTGACTGGTTGATATAGCCTTTTTCCGTAATCTCGCCATTATCCGCCAACGGAGGATAGGTTTGCAGCAGCACACGAGCGACGCGCGCAGACACATTCGGATGCGCCTTGTTGTGCAGGGCGAGGCCCTCGCGAATTTTCTCGTGTATGGCCGGGTGCGCCACGAGTTGGTCCAGCGGCAAGTCTTCTCCGACCAGCCGGCGGCACCACGCCTCGTTGAGGAAACCGAGGAGACGGACATCATTCTTGTTGAGGCCGCAGACCACAGCGTCGGACAGCGCACCACCGGTGGCTGCCACGGCTTGTACTCGTACCGTGCCGGCCGATACCCACGTGCCATTAGCGAGCTTGAATTCTTCAGCCGTGCGTCCGTCAAAGGCGAGGCCGCGCTGAGGATTGCCGGGATCAACGAACTTCACCGCATCGCCCAGCTTGTAGAAGCCCTCCTCGTCAAAGGCTTCGGCCGTCTTGGCGTCGTTGCGGAAATAGCCCGGCGTAACGTTTACGCCCTTGACCCGCAGCTCCATCTTCTGGGCATTCGGCACCATCTTGAACGTGTTGCCTGGCAGGGGCAGTCCGATCAGGCCCATCCGGTCATTCGGCCAATGGACGTTTGACGCCGTGGGCGCGGTCTCGGTCGCGCCATAGCCTGCCGACAGGGAAATCCGTTCCCCGGTGATGCGCACGGCAACCGCCTGAATACGCTCATAAATGTCCTGTCCCATGGACGCGCCGCCATAGGCCATGCAGACGAGCCGCTTGAAGAAAACCTCTGCCAGCTGATCATGGCGTTCGAGTTCGGTCGCAAGCGCGGCCCATGCCGCCGGCACGGTCGTGTGCTGGGTGGTAGAGACTTCTTTCAGGTTTCGCAGCATTTCCGGCAGGCGCGCGGGCGTTGGCGCGCCCTGGTCAATGTAGAGCGTGCCGCCCCAGTCGAGCATGTTGTGCAGGATGGAGTGCGCGCCATAGGTGTGGCTCCAGGGCAGGAAATTGCACATCACCTGCGTGCCACCCGTCAGCTCATCAAGCCGCTCCTCGTCCCAGACCGACCGGATCATCCTGGCATTGGACGCGACCATGCCATGCAGATTGATCACAGCCTTGGGCTCGCCGGTAGAGCCGGAGGTCATCATGTATTTCGCCACCGTGTCCGGCGTGAGACGGGCATAAGCCTCATCGACCGCTGAAGTCGGCGACCGCATGAACTGTTCGAAACGGACCGCGTCGCAGCGCGCAGGCGCGTTCCCGCCATGGATGACGAGGCGGCCTTCGAGATCCAGCCCATCCAGCGCGCGCTGATAGTCTGCCCCATCCTCGACATAGATGAATTTCGGCTGGGTCAGGCCATCAATGTATTTGAGGCGTCCAAGGTCTTCGCTGAGCAGCGCATAGGCCGGCGTTACGGGTACGGCCGGGCTGCCCGCCCACATGGCGGCATACATGATCAGGGCGTTGGCAATGGAGTTTTTCGAGAGGATCATCAGCGGCGCATCCTGCCCGGCGCCTGCGTCGAGGAAGCCCTGCGCGAGCCGACGCACGGCATCGAGCCCCGCCGCATAGGTGATCGTGTTCCAGCCTTCAGTAGCCGGGTTCTCCGGGTCGCGTTCCGCCAGCCACACCGTGTCCGGCCGATGCTCGGCCCAATGGACGAGCGCCCCCAGCATGTGCGGTGGGCAGGCTTTCAGCGGCTGACCATTGTCGAGATAGATCGTGCCGTCGGACCTCCGGTCGACCTCCAGCTTCAGCGGCAGGTAAGGTACTTCCCGGAAGGGTATGTCCGACGTGTCAGGCATGGTGCGCGTGTTTCTTCCCGTGTATTTTTTTCTTTCCGGCTCAGTCGAAGCCGCCTGTGGGAATATGGATCACTTCTCCGCAATGCTTGCAATGCACGGCGTCGCGTTCGTGTAGTCGCAGGCCGCATTCCTCGCACTCCTGTTCGACCTTGTCCCGCGGGTCCACGATCGTGCGGAGCAGCTGCAGGAAGAGGGTCAGGCCCAATCCCATCACGATGATCGCCAGCAGCCGACCGCCGGGACCGACCATCAAGACATCCCCATAGCCGGTCGTCGTCAGGCTGGTGACGGTGAAATAGAGCGCGTCGATATAGGTGTGGATGCCGTCATTGATGCCGACTTGGGTGGAATAGACGAGCGCGGCCATGATGAACACAAACACGAGCAGATTGGTCACCTTGTCGATGACCCGTTCGTGCCGCTGGAAGAAGGGCGTGATCACTTTCACCCGCTTGATGAAGGTGAACGCGCGAATGGCCCGGACCGCTCGGAGCACGCGGAGGAACGCAAAATTCGACACCAGCAGCGGCGCGAACATGGTGACCACGACGACAAGGTCGGCAATGTTGATCGGGCGCATCACGAAGTTCCAGCGATGCCGGGCGATATAGAACCGCGCCACGAGATCCGCCGCGATCACACCGCCGATGACGTAATCAATGGCCACATGGGTGCGATCGCGCTGGTCAAAGGGCGCCCAGAGGAAATAGCCGATGGTGATGAAGTCGAAGGCCAGCATCGCCCAGCGGAACAGGAACGGCCAACGCCCATGCCCCTCGTACAGCCAGAACAGCGTTCGGTTCAGCCCCTTGCGTTCGTGTTTCATGGCCCCTGCTCCAATACCGCAATGGCCCGCTCCAGATTCGCGCGGGCCGTATCCTCCCATTCTCTATGGGCGCGCGGTGTGAAGTAAAGCCGCTCACGGCTGAGGAGGCCCTTCAGGATCGCTCCACGCGCAGCCCGGAAAGCATCTGCTGGCACGGCGGCCGTTTCTGCGCGGATCGCCCGCTCATAACGGTCATAGACCGGTGCGGGCGCGCCCAGGATCGACAGGTCGAGATCAAGAAACAAGCCTAGGTCGGCGGTGTCTTGGATGTTCAGGCCGGGCGGCACAACATGGTCTGCCGTTGCACGGATCATCGTCGCAGCGAAGGCCGCATCTTCGGGCGTCAGGTGCCCGGCCGCGTCGCGCTCAAGCAATTGCGCGCTCTGTTCTTCATTGTCCTGCGCCAACGGATCATAGACTGCATCGTGCCAGTAGAGCGCCCACAGGACCGGCTCTGGACGGTGGAACTGGTCTTCCCGGCGGCGGAAATACTCCAGCAGTGTCTCGACATGCGCCCAGTCATGATAGTGACGCTGCGGCTCCGCATAGCGCGTGCGCAGGCCTTCCAAAAGGCATGCGGGGATCACTTCGGATTAGCTCCTATGCCGCGAGATAGGGCTGTCACCAGCAGGTCTACATTCGCCTCCGCCACCTGTCGTGTTTCCGCTGCTTCAAGAATGCCATTCACCGCATCAATCATCATGGCAGAAAAGGCGGTGGCTTTCTTCTTGTCGATACCCCCGGACCGGACGATACCCACCAAGAGGGCAGAGAAACGGTCATTTGCTGAGAGGACTCGCCCGCCGCACACCCTGTTCTTCTCGTCGATCAGCTCTCGTCCGAAAGCCCCATCGTGCAACAAATCGTAGACCCATTCACATCGCGCATGCATGACGTTTCGCAAGCGCACGTGCCACGCTTCGGGAAGGTTGGCGGCTGAAACTACGGCTTCCGTGGCCCGGCTGTTTATCCGTTCGCTAAGCGCTCGGAAGACGGCCTCCTTGGTTTCAAAATGATTGTAGAGTGCCGTCCGGGATATGCCGGCCGCTTTTGCGATATCCGACATGGAGGTTTTCGCAAAGCCATGCGTACGAAACTGGGCCAGCGCACCATCTAGCAATTGATCAGAAGTCTGGGACATAATGAACTTTACAGTATGAACCTAAAGTGTAAACATTGCTCATGCGCAAAATCAAACCTCTTCTTCTGACACGTCTCACAGCACATACGCATCAACCCATTGATTCGGTGTTCACTTTCATTGCCAATCACGAGAACTACAAGCGGTGGTATCCGGGCGTCGTATCAGTGACCTCCGTCGATGACATGCCCCATGGTGTTGTTGGCAAGACCTATTGCGAAACGCTTCAGATGCCGGGCGGTCGTCTACAGAACATTCAGATCGTCACCATTGCCAGTACGCCGCCGCACCGATTTGTAACCCAGGGAGACTTCGCCCCTCTGCTGCCTCAGATGACATTCGAACTGTCTTCGTCAGAGGGTGGCGGGACCGACGTAATGTGGATGTTTCACAGCCGCCACACATCGCCCGTCCGACGGCTCGTCGCACGGCTGATTTTCCGCCCGATCCTCAGACGCCAGGCCACTCATGCAATGGCGACTCTCACTCGACTGCTCGAACAGATCGCGGCTTAGAGCTCGGTCGGCTCCAGCGTCTCGTTGAAGCGAACCGGCAGTCCGCCGCCCTTCTTGACGATCTCGCCGTCGCGCATGACGAAGCCGCCGCGGATGATGGTGGCGACCGGCCAGCCGGTTGCCTCGAAGCCATCATAGGGTGTCCAGCCGCATTTCGACTTCGACCATTCTTCCGTGATGGTTTCTTTTCGTTTCAGATCGACCACCGTAAAGTCGGCATGATAGCCCTCCGCAATCCGGCCTTTGTCTGCGAGGCCGAAGACACGTTGCGGCCCGGCGCTGGTCAGTTCGACAAAGCGCTGGAGCGTCAGCCTGCCATTGTTCACATGGGTCAGCATGACCGGCACCATCGTCTGCACGCCCGGCATGCCGGACGGAGACGCCGGATAGGGACGCTCTTTTTCCTCGCGCGTGTGAGGCGCATGATCGGTGGCCAGCACATCGACAATACCCGCATTCAGGGCACGCCACAGGGCATCCTGATGGCGCTGTTCGCGCACGGGCGGGTTCTGCTGGGCAAAGCCCTTGAGGCGCTCGTAACATTCCGGCGCCGCGAGGGTCAGGTGGTTGGGCAACACTTCGACGCTGGCCAGATCCTTTGCGTCCCGCAGCAGCTCCATCTCCTCGGCGGTCGAGATATGCAGCACATGAATGCGCTTGCCCGTCTTGCGCGCGAGGCGCAGCAGGCGGCGCGTGGAACTGACGGCGGCTTCAACGTCTCGCACAATGATATGGCTCTGCCAGTCGCCTTGCACGGCCAGGCTGCGACGCTCTTCGAGGCGGTATTCGTCTTCGGAGTGGAAAGCCGCGCGGCGCTTGATCGCGCGCAGGACGGCTTCCACGCCTTCATCATCCTTGATCAGGAGGTCTCCGGTGGAGGCCCCCATGAAAACCTTCACACCGCAGCACCCGAGCATTTTTTCCATCTCGGGCAAAAGGTCGATATTCTCATGCGTCGCGCCGGCATAGAAAGCGTGGTCGACATCCATCCGCCCCTTGGCGCGGGCCAGTTTGTCGGTCAGGGCGTCCGGCGTCGTCGTGGAGGGATTGGTGTTCGGCATCTCGAACACGGCAACGACCCCGCCAAGCGCCGCTGAACGCGCTTCCGTCTCGAGATCGGCCTTGTACTCCAGACCCGGCTCGCGGAAGTGGACCTGGCTGTCGATGACACCCGGCAGGATATGCAGTCCGGTCGCGTCATAAATCTCGCCGGCATCCACACCGGTCAGGTCGCCAATATGGGCAATACGTTCGCCGATCACGCCGACATCGGTTTGGGTCATGCCGCCGGGGGATACGACGGTGCCGCCTTTAAGGATCAGATCATAGGTCATGACAGATGGGGTGTGACTCCCGGGGAGCTAAGTCAAGGGTGTTCGGTACAGGCAAATGGCGACGCTCCCTTGAGATGGGGCAAAACCATACCTACAAGAAGTAGATGAAACGCATTCTTCCAAATCGCGCCATTATCCGCCTGACCGGACCGGACATGCTGCACCTTCTCGGACGCACCGTGACCCATTCGGTCGACAATTGGCAAACCGGCGAGATGAGGTATGGCGCTCTCCTGACGCCGCAAGGCAAGGTGATCGCGGATTATCTCGCCATGCTGGCACTGGAAAACATCTATATCGATGTCCATGCCGATGCCGCGGACGATCTGGAAAAGCGCCTGAAGATGTTCAGGATGCGCAATGACGTGACGATTGACCGGCTCACCGAGGATGTCGTGACCGAAGGCAGCTGGATCGACGTCCGCTCGCCGCAATTGCCGCATCGTGCGATTACGCCGGTTGGCGTCTCCGGGATCGAAATGCCGGCCGAGGAATGGCATGCCGCGCGTATCGCGGCCGGCGTTCCGGAATGGGGCGCAGATTATGGCGCGGCAGAGGTTTTCCCGACCGATATCAACATGGATATGATGCACGGCATCGACTACAAGAAGGGCTGTTTTGTCGGTCAGGAAGTGGCGAGCCGCATGAAGCGCAAGGGCAAGATTCGCAAGCGCACCGCGAAAGTTTTCGGCGACGCGCTGGAAGTCGGCACGGACATTCTAGGGGAGGCCCCGATTGGCGCGATCACCAGTGTGGCGGGAACGTCGGGCCTCGCCCTGATCCGCACTGACCGCCTGGCCAAGGCTGAACAGGATGGCAAATCCTTCACCTGCAATGGCGCGCCGGTCTCATTTGACCTGACCGATTGGCAACGCGCCGAAATCGACGCACATCTGGCGGAACCTGCCCATGACTGAGACCTTTCCCTGCGCCTGGGCCCCACTCACTGACGAACTCTACCGGGATTATCACGACACCGAATGGGGCGTGCCCGAGCGCGACGGACGCGCGCTCTGGGAAAAGCTGCAACTGGACGGCATGCAGGCCGGACTCGCCTGGATCACCATCCTGCGGAAACGCGACAGCATTCGTGAGGAGTTCGACGAGTTCGATCCTGAAAAGATCGCACGTTGGACACCCGCCCGCGTGGCGAAAGCGCTGAAAAATCCCGGTATCATCCGCAGCCCGAAAAAGGTCGAGGCCGTCATCGGCAACGCACAGGCCTATCTCGCCATGGAAGAGGCTGGTGAAGGATTTGCGGACTATTGCTGGCGGGCCGTCCGCGGGAAACCGATTGTGAACCATTGGGGCCATTTCCGGGATGCGCCGACCCAGACCAATTGGTCAGCAGCCATGTCCAAGGATCTGAAGAAACGCGGGTTCAAATTCGTTGGCCCAACCATTGTCTACGCATGGGCGCAGGCGGTTGGCATGGTCAACGACCATGATGTAACCTGTCCCAGACACACCGCCGTTCAGGAGACCTGATCCATGAAGACGCGTTTGATTGCCACTGCCCTGATTGCGCTGCCCATTCTGGTCGCATGCGCCTCGTCTTCTGCCGACCAGGCCAACCGCGCCGAGGCCTGGAGCCGGTGCCGCACGGCCCCAAATCCCGAAACGCGTGATCGGTGCATCGAGACCGAGATCGCTCTGCTGGAGGCCCGTGCAGCGCGCGAAGCCGCCTCCCGCGCCGAACGCGACCGTGAGGCCGAAGAACGCCAGGCCACCCTGGAGGCCCAGGGCATTTCGCCGGAAGATGCACGCCAAACTACCGATTCCGGCCTGCATTTGCCGGACGAGTGATACAGCACCAGGCCCTTGCCAAACCGGATAAGTCGACCAACACTGCCCGGAAAGCTAAACCTTTGTAGACTCAAACAGAATTGGTCCGCAGATCGGCGGTTCTGGAATAGAGGGCAGTATGAACACACCCGTCATTTCGGCGACAGGACTCTGGACGCCGCCTAACTCCATTTCCAATGAGGAATTGGTCAACAGCTACAACATGTGGGCTGATATCTGGAACCGCGAGCGCGGCGCTGACATCAGCGCAGGTGTGATCGAGCCGAAGACGCACTCCTCAGTCGAATTCATCGAGAAGGCTTCCGGCATCAAGTCGCGCTATGTGATCGACAAGACCGGCATCCTCGACCCGGACATCATGGCCCCGCGCATTGCCGAACGTCCGAATGACCGTATCTCCGTTCTGGCCGAGATTGCCGTCCATGCCGCGCGCGACGCGCTGGAACGGTCCGGCCGCAAGGCTGAAGACATCGACGCCGTGATCTGCGCCGCGTCCAACATGCAGCGCGCCTATCCGGCGATGGCAGTTGAAGTGCAGCATGCGCTTGGCTGTGGCGGGTTCGCCTTTGACATGAACGTCGCCTGCTCGTCCGCCACATTTGGCATCCAGACGGCGGCGGACTTCATCCGGTCGGGCAGCGCAAAATCGGTGCTGATGGTCAATCCGGAAATCTGTTCCGGCCATCTGAACTTCACAGACCGCGACAGCCACTTCATCTTTGGGGATGTTGCCACGGCCGTCCTCGTCGAAGAGGAAAGCATCGCGCCGGTCGGTCACTGGAAAATCCTCGGCACCAAGCTGAAGACCCAGTTCTCGAACAATATCCGCAACAATTTCGGATTCCTGAACCGCGCCGCGCCGGAAGGCATAGACGCACCGGACAAGCTGTTCGTCCAGGAAGGCCGCAAAGTGTTCAAGGAAGTCGTGCCGATGGTGGCGAACATGATCGCCGAGCACATGCAAGAACTGGATATCAAGCCGGAAGGCCTGCGCCGCATGTGGCTGCACCAGGCCAATGCCAACATGAACCGTTTGATCTCGTCCAAGGTTCTTGGGCGTGAAGCGACAGATGATGAAAGCCCGACCGTGCTCGACACGTATGCAAACACGTCGTCAGCCGGTTCGATCATCGCTTTCCACAAGAATTCCGGTGACTTCAAACATGGCCAGCGTGGCCTGATCTGCTCTTTCGGTGCCGGCTATTCTGCGGGAACGGTATTTGTCGAGAAAGCGGCCTGAGACGGCCGGGGTCCGGACTAGTCGTCCAGATCGTCCATGAACATGTCGCCCCAGAGGATTTCCTTGCTGGCGCGGACGGCTTCAATAACGACAATGCTGCACCCGATCAGCAGGACGCCGAACGCAATGGCCTGGGTAGATACAACACTCGTCAAAGAATCCAGCATGGTCACCTCTTGTTTGGGTTGGCCGCGAATTCGTGAGCGCGGCCCTTGTTCACCCACCCCTTTTGCCCGAAACGCCTTAACAGCGCATTTGCCAATCAGGGCGAAAAGGGGACGAGTTCGTAACCGGAATGCCCTCGTTTCTTTACCCCTATTACAAATGCCTTAAAGAAGGTGGTGATGACGTCCCGCGTGAAGCAATCTGTTAAGGCCCCGCGTGTCTGGCAACGCATGTTGTCCGGCCGCCGACTCGATCTGGCGAATCCTTCACCCATGGATGTGGAAATCGAGGATATTGCCCACGGGCTTGCCCGCGTCGCCCGGTGGAACGGCCAGACTCGCGGGGAACATGCATTCTCAGTGGCCGAACATTCCGTTCTGGTAGAAAAAATCTGCCGGACCTTGCAACCGGACCTTACCCCGCAGCAGAGCCTGACAGCCCTGCTGCATGACAGTCCGGAATATGTGATCGGAGACATGATCTCGCCCTTCAAGGCTTTGCTCGGCGAAGGCTACAAGACGATCGAGGCCCGGCTGCAGGAAGCGATCCATATCCGCTTCGGCCTTGCCCCCATCACGCCGCAGCGACTGAAGCGCCTGATCAAGAAGGCCGACCTGATCTGTGCCTGGAACGAAGCTATCCAACTGGCCGGTTTCTCCGAGGACGAAGCAAACAAATTGTTCGGCAAGCCGCCCGAAGATACCAAATTGCGGTTGAAGCCGAAATCGGTCACAGATGCCCAGGCAGCTTTCCTGAAACGTTATGCCCAGATCAACAAGCAGATAGAGCCCATCGCATGACCCAGTCATCGCCACTGCTGATTGGCCTGTCCGCCGTGATGGTTGCCGTGGAGACAGACGCGCCGCGTGTGCTCGTCACCCAGCGCGAAACCGGGGAAGACGCCCTGCCGTTTGGTGTGTTTGACCCGGACCGTCACCGCACCTTCGACCTGTCGCTGCGCGGCTGGGTCCGCGAACAGACCGGCTTCGAACTCGGCTATGTCGAACAGCTCTACACATTCGGTGACAAGGATCGCGAGACGCCCGAAGCAACCCTCGCTGGCGCGGCGCCGAATGCGCGCGTCATTTCCGTTGGCTATCTCGCCCTCACCCCAGACGCCCGTCCGGCCGGAGACTCCTTCGAAGCGCGTTGGCAGTCCTGGTACAGATATTTTCCGTGGGAAGATCATCGCAACGGACGGCCCGCCCTCATCGATGCTCATATTGCGCCCCGCCTGATGACGTGGGCCGCCGGAAATGAACGCCGGCTGGAACGCGCCCGCGCCGCCTTTGCGCTGGATGGCATTCGCTGGATCGAGGAACGCGTGCTGGACCGTTACGAATTGCTCTATGAAGCCGGGCTTGTGATCGAGTGTGCCCGCGATGCCGGACTTCCCGAACCGGATGTGCGCCTCGGCGAGCCCATGGCCTCAGATCACCGCCGTATTCTGGCGACGGCGATCTCGCGTCTGCGCGGCAAGATCAAGTATCGCCCGGTTGTCTTTGAACTGATGCCAGACCGGTTCACGCTCTCCTCGCTGCAGCGGGCGGTCGAAGGCATTCTCGGCCTGTCCCTGCACACCCAGAACTTCCGGCGCGCGCTGGACAAGACCGGCTTTGTTGTCGGGACGGGCGCGATGGAGACCAGCACCGGCGGCCGCCCGGCGGAGCTTTACAGCTACAACCGGGAGAGCGCCTTTGATGCGGCGACCACCGGCCTGTCCGCCCCCCGAAAGACGGCGGACTAGGCCAGCAGCTTATTCGAGCCCTTCGGGCTGGCCCACCACAATGTAACTGAACCGGTCCGGCTGCAGGAATTCTGTGGCCACCCGATTCACGTCTTCCAGTGTGACGGCTTCGATCAGGGCATTACGCCGGTCAAAATAGTCCACGCCCAGATCATCCTGGCGTACGCTCATCATCTGGCTGGCGATCTTGGCGTTCGAATCGAAGGCCAGGGGATAGGAGCCGGTGAGATAGGCCTTCGCATCGGCCAGTTCCTCTGCGGTGACACCCTGTTCCGCGATCAGCGCGGTCTCGGCCTTGAGCGCGTCAATGAAGTCACCGACGCTTTCATTCTTGGTTTGGCCACTGCCGCCCCAATTCTGGTACTTCTCGTCAAAGGACAGCCAGGAATAGACGCCATAGGTCAGGCCCTTCTGGACCCGCAGCGATTCCATCAGCCGACTGCCGAAGCCTCCGCCGCCATACGTGTAGTTCAGCACATAGGCCGTGAAGAAATCAGGATCTTCGCGCTTAAGGCCCGGCGCGAGAAAGCGCACCAGGCTTTGCGGCTGCGGAAGGTCCACAATGACCGGCTGGAAGATTTTGTCCATTGTAAAGCTGATCTCCGGCGTTTCCGGCAATTCGCTACTCTCCGGCAGGTTAGCGGCGATCTCGTCGATCATCGGAGCCAGCTCTTCGGGCGTAACCGCACCGACCGCCGTTACGATCAGGCTGTCCTTGACCATCAGCTTGCGCATGTGTGCCCTGGCGAGCTCTGGGGTCAGACCTGCAATGCTCTCGGCAGATTTTTCCCGGGCATAGGGATGGTCGGGATAGAGCGCCTGTGCCTCGGCCCGTCCCGCCAGATAGCCCGCATTGGTCTCGCGTGTGTTCAGCGACACTTCCTGCTCACGCAGGAAGCGGGCGAAGGGCCCGTCATCGAAACGCGGTGCTTCAAAGGACAGCGCCACAAGATCCATCGCTTCATTCGCATTGTCGGTGAGCATCGAGGCCGAGCATGACGTCCAGTCACTGGACGCGCTGCAGCCGAAACTCATGTTGAGCTCTTCCATCCGCGTCTGGAAAGCGAGCGAGTCGAGATCGCCAGCGCCTTCATTCATGTGATAGGTCACCGCGTCGGCAAGGCCTTCCAGCCCCTCCGGGTCGGCCGCTTCGCCACCTTCCCATGCCATGGCCACGGACAGGATCGGAATGGAGGGTTCGGAAACCAGCCAGACCGAGACCCCGCCCGGCGTGGTGAATTGCTGGATTTCCGCAAAATCGCCTTCATGCACGACGACGTCCAGCCCGCTGTCTTCAACGGTTGCTTCAACAAGCGACGGCTCGGTGACGACTGCCGTATCATCCTGCAGGCTGTCGACCGACGCGCAGGCCGTCATCCCAAGACCGAGGGCGGCGCCAATGATGAGGTCAAAAGGTTTCATCTCAGGAGTCTCCCTCTGCAGGCAGCAAATGTGCTTCAATATAGTGCCGGTCGGTGCCGAAGACTTCGCGGACGGCCGCGATGGCCTGGTCGGTCGTGATAGCGCGCATGGCCTCCGGATAGTCCAGTACATCATCGACCGAGCCGCCAAGGGCGAGCGTCGAGCCAAATGTATTGGCCATGTTGGACTGGCTGTCGCGGGCATAGATCGCCTGGGCCGCCAGCTTGTTGCGGGCGCGCTCCACTTCGGCGTCGGTAAAGCCTTCTTCGAGCACCTTCTCCACTTCGGCCATGACGGCCGCTTCAAGGTCTTCCAGTGCGACACCCGGTGCCGGGCTGGCCGTGATCAAGGCCGGGCCTTCATCGTGCAGCGTGGTCCATGCAAAAGTGTTGGCGCTGATCGCGACCTGCTGATCCTCGACCAGCGATTGGTAGAGCCGGCTGGTCATGCCGCCGCCGAGCACTTCGAGGCCGACATCCAGCGCATAGGAAAGCTCACGGTCGCGGGTCTCGGACGTACCGGAATAATACCGGCTCCAGCTGGGCTGGCGTACCTTCGGGTCTGAATAGACCAGTTCCTGGGTTTCGGTCAGTGGCGGCACGGACGCCCATTTGCGTTCGCCATGAGCCGTGCCGGTCGGCGCGATCACGCCATAATGCTCCTCAGCCAGTATGCGCACTTCTTCCGGTGTCACATCCCCGGCAACGACGAGGATCGCATTCTCCGGGCTGTAATACTCCTTGTAGAAGGCCATGCCGTCTGCCGGCGTCAGGGCGGCAACTTCGTCCATGTTGCCGATGACCGTAATCTCGTAGGGATGCCCCTTCCAGAGTTCAGACAGGACCATTTCCTGCAGGATCACCCCGGGATTGTTGTCGATGCGCTGGCGACGCTCTTCCTTGACCACATCCCGCTCGGAAATGAACGGACCGTTCGGATCATCATTGATGATGAGGTCGGTCATGCGCTCGGCTTCGAGCCCCATCATCGTGCCGAGCTGGTCCTTGGCGACGCGCTCGTAATAGGCGGTATAGTCCCAGCTGGTGAAAGCGTTGCTGACCCCACCATTGCGCGAGACAATGTTATCGAACTCACCGGGGGCAAGATCGTCGGTTTCCTTGAACATGACATGTTCGAAAAGGTGCGCGATGCCGGACTTGCCTTCGGCCTCGTCGACTGCGCCAACCTTGTACCAGACCATATGCGTCACGACCGGCGCGCGATGGTCGGGCACGACCACGACTTCCATACCATTGTCGAGATTGAAGACAGTCGGGGCCCAGGCGCTGTCATCTGCGACGGCACTGGACGTGAAAACCGAGAGTGCCAAAAGCCCCCCGGTAAGCATCCGTTTCATGGGCTTTGTTCCTCTCAGGTGTTCGACTGACGCATAATGGGTAGGGCTATCACGTTCCCGGCAGCTTGATGCGCGGGGCATCGCTGGACTGCTCGATCACGACCGGCACGCCGCCTGTGGCATTATCGGTCGCCACACCTTCGGCGGTTTCCTCGTCGTCCGCGCGCCAGAACAGGATGCGGTCGGCAATGCTGGTCGACTTGCGGATCGTCTTGGTCTCTTCATAGTCGACCTGCGTGCGGATAACCGGATCCACGGCATTCGCGCCGGCCGCAGCCACAAGGGCCTTTTCGGACGCGCTGGCATTGCGGCCAATCGTGGCGCCAAAGGCGGCGGTCACTTCGGTGCGCGAGCCATCCAGTTCCGGTGGCAGGGCGCCACCGGCTTGCGGTGGGCGCAGCTTGTAATTCGGCGGAACTGTCAGCGGAGCCATGGTGACGACGCGGAACTCGTCCGGGGTGCGAGACCCGCTGCTGGAAGACGTACAGGCCGTCGAGGCGGCCAGTGCAGCGCCTGCGGCCAGAAGGATAATCTGTTTTTTCATATCAGGGCGTCCTCGCCATCACGATTAAAAATACTCAGGACTGTTTCTTAGCCTGTTTCCGGCCCGACAGTAAGAACTGGTCAACAAACAGCAAGACCGCGCCGACACTAATTGCAGCATCAGCCACGTTGAAGATCCATGGGAAATACAGGTCCCCGGCATTGATGAAGTCCACCACGGCGCCAAACCGCACCCGGTCAATCAGATTGCCGAAGGCTCCTCCGACAACCATGCCCAGTGACAGTTTCAGCAGCCAATGGTCGGCATAGCGCACAAGCCAGTACAGGAAGCCAAGCGCGATCACCAGCATCACCAGCGCGAGCAGCCAGCGTCCGATGCCATCGGACTGGAGCAGGCCATAGCTCATGCCCCGGTTCCAGACCATGGTCAGGTCGATCGGCCCCGACACGGGGATATGCCCACAGCCCCGACGCGTTTCCAGGCAGGTCATGGCGTTGAACCGCGGTTCACTCAGAACCAGCCATTTGGACCATTGGTCCACCAGTACGAATACCGGAATGAGCGCCACGGCCCAGTAATTGGAAAGTTTCAATTTCATCCCGCGCAGATTGCAGCTTCAGGAAGTCGGATCAAGCGATTCTGAGCACTCATCCGGCGACCTTGTCCCAGGCTTTCACGGTCAGGGCATCGCGCGGCGTGATGTCAGGGAAAGCCGGGTCGGCGACGGCCGGGTCGAAATACTTCCAGCTGCGCCGGCATTTGATGCCGTCCGCTTTTTCCGGGTAGACCGTGACACCATCGGTATCGTCCAGCGTGAATCCGCCGCCATTGCCGTTGGATGTGTGGATCAGCTCGGCGCCGGAGGTGATAAAGATATCGGCGGCGTTCTCGCCCTTGAAAGCCTCGATCAGGGCCTCGTCGGCGATATGGACCTTTGGTGCAGCTTCAAGCGATGCCCCGATCCGCTTCTCGCGGCGCTCGACTTCCAGCGCGCCGGTGACGACGCGGCGAACCGTGAAGATCTTGGCCCAGCGCGCGGCGAGCGCCTCATCCTTCCAGCCGTCCGGGGTTGCCGGGAATTGCAGGAGATGGACGGAGTCCGCGCGATCACTGATGTGGCTTTCGAGGAAGGCCTCTTCCGTGGTGAACGGCATGATGGGCGCGAGCCAGGTCAGCAGGCGTTCCAGCACAGCAGCCATCACCGTGCGTGCTGCGCGCCGGCGATTGCCATAGGTTGCGGTCGCGTCGTCCCAGGCTGACTGGGTCTCGAAGCGCGGGTCGCAATAGAGGCTGTCCTTGCGGATGTCGAAATAGACCGCCGACAGGTCGACGCCGCAGAAATTGATCAGCAGCGCCATGATGCGCTTGAAGTCATAGACGTCATACGCGGCGCGGATCTGGCCATCGAGTTCGGCGAGGCGATGCAGGACCCAGCGCTCCAGGCTTGGCATATCTTCGCGCGGAAGCGCCTCGGCATCGGTCCATCCATCGAGCGCACCAAGCATGTAGCGCACCGTGTTGCGCAGCTTGCGATAGGTCTCGACCGAGCCCTTGATGATCTCGTCGGAGATGCGGAGGTCTTCGGTATAGTCACCGGACGCGGTCCAGATGCGCAGGATCTCGATCCCGTATTGCTTCTGGATCTGCTCGGGTTCGATCGTGTTGCCGATCGATTTTGACATCTTCTTGCCGTCCGCATCGACGATGAAGCCGTGCGTCAGGACCTGTTTGTAAGGCGCCATGCCACGCGTTGCGCAGCATTCCAACAAGGATGACTGGAACCAGCCGCGATGCTGGTCGGAGCCTTCCATATAGAGGTCCGCCTGCCCGGTCTCCGGGTCGATGATGCCGCGCTCGCGTAGCGCGAAGGCGTGCGTCGTGCCGCTATCGAACCAGACGTCGAGCACGTCCGTGACCTTGTCCCACGCGTTTGCAGACAAACCCTGCGGCGACAGGAAGTCGTCCGCAGGCGTATCGAACCAGGCTTCGACCCCGCCCTGGGCAATGGCAGCCCGGATGGCAGCGTTCAGCTGTTCAGCCTGATCGGCAGGTAGCGCAGCTGTATGCGGCTGGCCGTCCTTGTTGACGAAGATGGTGATTGGCACGCCCCAATTGCGTTGGCGGCTGATCAGCCAGTCCGGACGCCCTTCAACCATGCTCTGCAGGCGGTTGCGGCCAGCGACCGGGAAGAATTCCGTGTCTTCAATCGCCTTCAGCGCATTCTCGCGCAGAGACTTGCCGTTCGGGCCGGGCTTGTCCATCGAGATGAACCATTGCGGCGTCGCACGGCGGATGACCGGCGCCTTGGACCGCCAGGAATGCGCATCGCGGATCGTCGTGATACCGCGCGCAAGCAGGTTCCCGCTCTCTGCCAGCAGTTTGATGACTTCGGGGTTCGCCTTGCCCGGCTCCCCGCGCTTCTTGCCAGAGGTCCGGATGATGTCGAGGCCTTGCAGCGCTTCGGGAAGGTCTGGATGCTGATAGGCGCCATCCGGGTTCACGATATCGCGAATGTCGGAGGCCTTGCGGCCAGAGGCGACCCAGACATTGAAGTCATCCTCACCATGCGCAGGTGCCGTATGTACAAACCCCGTACCCGCATCGTCGGTGACATGGTCACCCGCGAGCATCGGAATGTCGTGCTGGAAGAAAGGGTCCAGTCCGGCCAGCGGATGAGTCAGCGAACCCAGTGAGGCCGGATCCACGTCTCCGACCCGCTTGAAGGCTGTAACCTTGGCAGCATCGAGCACGTCCTGCGCAAGCTTGTCCGCGAGGATCAGCTTGTCGCCTGCGGCCGCATACGGAGGAAAGCCGAGTTCCTCCTCGCTCATCACGGTTTCGACCTCGAAGAGGCCGTAGGAAATGTCCGTGCTGTAGGAGATCGCCTGGTTGGCCGGGATTGTCCAAGGCGTCGTGGTCCAGATGACCAGCTTCGCACCATCATCGCGAGATGGAATGCCGAACTTCACCCAGATCACCGGCACCTTGCGATCATGGTATTCCACTTCCGCTTCGGCGAGGGCCGTGCGTTCCACCGGGCTCCACATGATCGGCTTGGCGCCGCGCACCAGCGTACCGCCCATCGCCATGCGCAGGAATTCGCCGACGATAGAGGCTTCGCTCTCGAACTTCATGGTGAGATAGGGATTGTCCCATTCCCCCTCGATGCCGAGCGCACGGAATTCGGCTTTCTGAACGTCGACCCATTTGCCGGCATAGGCACGACAGGCGGCGCGGAAGTCTCCCGGTGCCACATCATCCTTGGTCTTGCCCTTGGAGCGGAACTCTTCTTCCACCTTCCATTCAATCGGCAGGCCGTGACAGTCCCAACCCGGCAGGTAGGCCGCGTCATGGCCGGTCATCTGGTGCGAGCGCACGATGATGTCCTTGACGATCTTGTTCATCGCCGTGCCGAGGTGGATGTGGCCGTTCGCGTATGGCGGGCCGTCATGCAGGATCCAGGGCTTGGCGCCGCGTGCTTTCGCATCGGCGCGCAGCTTTTCATAGAGTTTCAATTCGTCCCAGCGCTGGATCCAGTCTGGCTCACGTTTCGGCAGGCCGCCGCGCATCGGGAATTCGGTGGCGGGCAGGAACAGCGTGTCGCGATAATCGCGGTCGGTCAGGGAATCAGTCATGTCGGGCCTATGGCAGTTTTGGCGTGTTGTACGGAAATGCCGGGCAATGGCCACGGCTTTTTTCATGCGTTCAGAGCATGGGCTCCCGGCTTCGCGGCCCCGGAAACCGGGTCAGCGCGCAGCCGGGCGGCTAATTCGAATGAAACATGTCCGTGCCATGCCGTTTCCGTAGCAGGCGCGGCTTAACGAGTCACTATTTCCACTCAGCCTCAGCTTCGGCCCCAGGCAAATGGGCGAGACGCTCCGACACCTTGCCGCAGAGCATCCGGAAGACGGTGGCATTCTCCAGCAGATTGTCCCAACTGATGCCATAGTCGAGGATCACGTAGCGGGACACGCGAACCTTCTGGGTATCAGATTTGTAGAGGGAGATGGCGGGATAGTCCCGGTCGATGCCGGAAATCACGTCACTGCTCGCGCTGGAGCCATAGACCGCCATCATTTCGAGCCCCCGGCAATCCGTGCCGTCAGGCCCTGCGCAGACCGCGTAGGCGCCAAAGGTCAGGCCGTCATCGAATTGGCCAAATACGAATGGGGCGCCTTCGCCGGTGCGACCGGCTGCAACGAATTGCGCCCCCATTTCGTCCAGCAGGAACCGCAAATCATCCATTGTGATCGATTGAATTATCTGGATCGGCTTGATCTCGGCCGGTTCAACTGGATCGGGCTGGCCGAACGCAGGTGGCGCCAAAGCCAGAACCAGTCCGGCACTCAGTAACCGTGTCAACATGGTCGTCCCTCTAACCAGTGCATCAGTTGCTTACGAATGGATTATGGCGGCGAATTGACAATAACCTGAATTAATCAGGACGCCTTCAACCGCTTTTTCGCCTCTATTACGTCCTTCCCCATCTGGACCACCATCAGGTCCAAACTGTCAAACATCAGTTCCGGCCGCAGATAGGACAGCATCTGCACCTCCATCCAGCGGCCATAGATATCCCCCACGAAATCAAAGATGTGTGCTTCGAGGAGCGGATCACGCAGCCCCGTGGTGGGGGTGCGCCCGAAATTGGCAACGCCCGGCATCCAGTCACCGGTCCGGTCGATGCGCACCTTTACGGCATAAACCCCGTATTTCGGGTGGATCAATTCGCCGAGATTGGTATTGGCCGTCGGATAGCCAAACTTGCGGCCATTCTGTTCGCCTTTCAGCACTGGGCCATCTGCGATCCAGGGGGCGCCAAGAATTGCGGCCGCCGCTTCCGGTTCCCCGGCTCTCAGCGCCTGTCTTATCGCCGTGGAAGATGCCTTTTCATCTTCGTTCTGGACTTCTTCGACAATCGTGACGCCAAAGCCAAGCGCGCGCCCGAGGCTCGCCAATCGCTGGGCATGACCCATACGCCCGCGACCGAAACGGAAATCGAACCCGACCGAGACATGGCTGACACCCAGCCCGTCCACCAGCACCTGCCGGACGAATTCCTCATCTGTCTTGGACGCCATCTCGCCATTGAAAGGCAATTCGAAAACAGACTCGGCCCCCTCTGCCAGGATCGTCGCATTGCGACGCTCAGGCCGAAAAATCCGGAAAGGCGGGTCCATTGGCCTGAAATAGGCATGCGGAGGCGGCTCGAACGTCGCCACCGAGAAGGTTCCTCCCCCCGCCTCACGGGCAGCCGCTATCACTGCCTTGTGGCCCGCATGCAGGCCGTCGAAATTGCCAAGGGCAATCGACGCGCCACGCGCAGAGTCCGGCAAGCCGCGATAGTCAGCGAAAATTCCCATCAATCCCCCCGGCGCGGTGCCACCACTTCGGCTTCCCCGGTGATGACGCGTTTGCCATCGACCGTGCAATCCACCTTCAGGGTCACGCGGTTGCCGCGTTCTTTCTTCTCGGAAACTTCGGCACGCACGGTGACCTCATCGCCAATGTGTACCGGGCGTTTGAAGCGCATCGACAGACCAATAAAGATCGCGCCCGGACCTGGCAGATTGTTGCCGAGGATGCCGGAAATGTAGCTTGCGGTCAGCGCGCCGTGCGCAATGCGCTTGCCGAAGATCGTCTTGGCGGCAAATTCGTCGGACATGTGCAGCGGATTGAAGTCGCCTGAGACTTCCGCAAAGCGCTGAATATCGTCTTCCGTGATCACGTGCACAGTCTCATGAGACATGCCGATATCGAGGTCTTCGTATTTATAACCGGTGAATACACTCATCCCGCTCGGGCTCCTGATTGCTTTTCGGCAGTTTCGTTACACGCTGCAGCGCAGCACGTCACCACCTGAGGCCAGTCATCGCGTAAGTCGCTTGCTCGCCATAGTCCGCCAAAAGGTCTGAAACTTCAGCCTGGAAGTCAGCTCCGTGCTCGGTCAGCCCGGTCCCGACATAGAGGCCGTCATAGCCCTGAAGGCGCGCGCCCCGCATGTCGGTGGTCGGGCTGTCGCCAATGCACAGAACGCGCGACCTGCTGGCCGTCGCAGCGTCCATGCGCGCAATAGCGAGGTCGTAGATCGTCGCATGTGGCTTGCCGGGATAGATGACTTTGCCGCCCATATCCTCATAGATTTCCGCAAGCGCCCCGGCGCACCAGTGCAACTGGCTCCCAATGCGAACCTGCTTGTCGGGATTGGCGCAGATCATTGGGATGTCGCGGTCAATACCGGGCTTGAGCTGGGCGGCATAGTTTGACGGGTGGTCGTTGAGGGAATCGGTCAGCCCCACGCACAACAGAACGTCGGCCTCCGCGGGCGCCCCGAATGTCAGGTCGAGCCCCTTGTAGAGAAACGGATCGCGTTCCCACCGGCCATTCTCCCCGATGATCCAGAACACTTTCTCCTGGCGCTTTTTCAGCTCTTCCCGCGTCGCATCCCCGGAGGAGACGCAATCATCATAGGCAGTATCCGGCACACCAAGCGGTTTGAAATAGTCGAGCACCTGCTGTTTCGGCACGGGCGCATTCGTGATCAGGCAGACCTTGCCGCCTTGCGCGCGGAAGGCCTCAAGCGCCGCGCACGCCTCGTCAAAGGCTGTCCGGCCATTGTGGATCACGCCCCAGACATCGCACAGGATGATGTCGTACTGGCCAGCGATTTCGGACAAGCCGCCCGGAAACTTCAATTCTGTCATATGATTGGACGTAGGGTGCCCCGTAGAGGCGGTCAATCGCCAAAACTGCAGGCTGAGGCGGGCAAGGGATTTAGACGCCACTGCACCGCCGTCGGGATGGCGATAGCATGCGCGAGGAAGCACCCCTTCAGACGGGTTATATGACCAAATCCATCCTCCGAAATCAGGCTCGGATCATAATTGCAGGACAGGAGGTTCGCGGCGTGCTGGTCCGGGCGTCCCATCCGCACGTCCAGGAGCATGTGGTTTGATCCGGTTGCAACCCTCACCGTATCGGCGTCAACAGGGCCAAAGTAGCACGCTTCAAGGCTGCCAGAGCTGCCATCCGCCATCAGGATACCTGGTGCCAGTTCCGGCGCGATACGCAGGTCGAGCAGGACCACGCCTTCCGTCATCATTTCGAGGGCTTCTGGCGCTTCGAACTCAACCGGACCCGGCAGGTCGGCGCTGATGTGCTGAATGGCGACGGGGTCGGCCATGGCCGGCAGGGCGATCCCCATCGCAAGCCCGATCAGAAAACACCGCTTCATGCTGACACCTCCTGTGCTGGAGCGATGACAGCCTAACATTGGGGCGAATTGAAGGTGGTTACCCTAGCCGAAATTCGACAGGCGCTGGACGAGTTCCTGCGGCGGTGCCGTCTCTTCCATCAGCGAGGACTTGATCGGACGCGGCGCGCCGAAGACATGGCCCTGGCCGTAAGGAATGTCGTACTCAAGGATTTCGACCACGCTGGCTTCGTCCTCGATCTTCTCGGCGATCATTGTGATGCCATAGCGCGAGAACACGGCGCTGACCTCTTCGCCATCGACGCGGCGATTGATCGAGGAGACAGGGCGCGGGCCGGTCGGATCGCGCAGCTGGTCCATCAGATGAGTGCCGTTCATCTTGACGAAGCGTATGCCCGCCGACTGGAGGCGTGGCAGGTCGAGCCCAAGATTGTCGGCATGATCAATGGAAAAGCGGAAGCCGAGGGCCGTCAGTTTGTCCATATTGTCCCGCATGGCGCGGGAGCGTGTTTCAAAGCGATCCGCTGTGATCTCGAAAATGACCGCGCCCGACAGATCGCGATTTTCGGTCATGAATTCGAGGAACATCGGGAAGAAGGTCGTGTCTTCGAGGGACGCCGCCGAGATGTTGCAGAAGACACCAACGCGGCGGTCGCGTTCAGCCAGCCGGCGTACGATCTGTACGCAGCGGAACAGGGTGAAATTGTCGATGATACCCATCAACTTGGCGCGGCGGGCGGCATCCAGGAATTCTGCAGGCAGCACCAGTGATCCGTCCGGACGGCGCAGGCGGGTGAACCCTTCATAGAAGGACACACGGCGCTGGGGCAGCGACACGATCGGCTGCAGGTGAAGGTCCACCCGGCCATCTTTCAGCGCATCGCGCACATCGCGCAGGACAGCATCTTCCTCAGGCGCCACAATGGCGGCACTGGTCGTCTCGGTAAGCTTGGACTCGAAGCTTTTCGACAACCGGTCGATCAGGCTTTCGAGTTGTTTCATCTCGGTCACGAGTGCGTCGCGCCGTTCGGTCAGCTCATGCTTCACCGTGGCTTCGACGGCATCCGTGCGCGCGACAACGACATCAACACGTTCCGCTGAATCCCGTACCGTGCGCTCGACCCGGTCGATGCGCTCATCAAGCTCCTTGTTGGAGCGGCCTGAAGTGGCGAGAAGGTGAATTTGGCCGAGCAAAGCCGTGACGATGCCGCCAGCCGCAATGGACATTGGCAGGCCTACATCGGTCAGCGTGAAGACGCCGTAACCGGCACCGCCTCCAATGGCTGCGTAGAGAAGGAACAGTACAAAAGTCATTACGTCAGCACCCGATACAACCCATCAATGTTAACAGCTAGGCCCAATTGGTTAACGAATTGCGAGGAATTGAAAGAATTTGTCGACCGCGGCAATCCTGTCACAGCGCCGTTGTAAACAAGCCACAATCCCATCCCGGCAAGCATGGCAGGCGTCGCGCGCGTGGACAAGGTGATTAGTGCTGGCCCGGCCGGTGCCGTGAGTTCCACCGGCGGGTCGTTTACCTCGGGATCGCCGGGCTGGGGGCGTGTCCTGAACAGATTTGAAGAGCTGTGGAAAAGCAGGCCGCTGTTAATCTTTCAGTTAACCGAGCCGTCCCGGAATACAAAAACCGGTTTGTCCATCGGCCAGTCCGATTCGCAATCCAGCACCAGGCCAGCCTCCGATACGGCGGCTTCCGGAAGGTCTGCTCCACAAGCGCCGATGAGGAGGTCATGTCCGGCATAGTCCACCTTGTAGTAGGCTCGGTCAGTGCCGGTTTCTGTCCTGGTGATGCGCAAATCGCCGGTGTCGAATACGGTCGCCACGCGCTTTCCCTCTCCGGGCAACAAAGCCAGCAGCGCCGCATCGAACCCGCCCGCAGGTCGGTCCTCGACATAGATCAGGGCATCGGACACTTCATAAGCCCGGTTCAACAGGCCGAGAAAATTGCCCGTCCCCGATGGACCAGCCACGGGAAGCGAAGATCCCCGCCCTGCCCGCCAGGCTGCATTGCGCATCTCGTCCAGACCCTCAATGTCCTCGCCGCGCAAGGACAGCAACATGACGGCCTCGGTATTCCTCAACCCTTCTTCCGTCATATCCAGCGTCATTCCGGCAGGTGCCCCGAACACGACGCGCTTACCCCCGGCCAACACAATGGCGCAGGCCCCCGGCAAATCCCGGTGTGCACACGGCAGCACGGCAAAATCCGTGGACCGTACGGGCGTGCCCGCTGTCACGGCTGCGGAATCGCCCGAGGGCGCCGGACTGCACGCGGCCAGCACGGCTGCACTCGCACCAAAGACAAGAACCCGAAAATTCATGAACGTATCCGCCCTACCCGATCCGGGTGTTTCCGGGTTCGGTTACGATTTCGTTTTCGATCATTCCCACCTGGTCAATTTCCAGCCGGACCCGGTCGCCCGCCTTCAGCCATTTCGGCGGCGTGAACGCGGCCCCGACGCCTGCGGGCGTTCCGGTGAAGATGAGGTCGCCGGGCTCCAGCGTGAAAGCGGCCGAGAGGTGGGCGATCTGGGCCGGGATGTCGTTGATCATGTCGCGGACATGACCCGTCTGGCGAAGCTCGCCATTCACATAGCTGCGTAGCTCTAGCGAAGGCAGGTCCTCAATTTCGTCGGGCGTCACGATCGCCGGGCCGAAGGGCGCATGCGTGTCGAACCCCTTGCCCATGATCATGGTCTGGCTCGCCTTCTGCCAGTCGCGCACCGAATAGTCACAGCCCACGCAAAAGCCTGCGACAATCTCCATTGCCCGCTCCGGCGGGACATGGCGCCCATGCTTGCCGATGACCACGACCAGTTCGACTTCATAGTCCAATTGGTCAGAAACCTTGGGTAGATGCACCTGGCCGAAGGGCGCATTGGCCGATGTGGCCTGCTTGTTGAACCATTTCTGCACCTTCGGAGATTTTGTATCCACAAAGCTGACACTCTCGGCGGCATGGGCAGCATAGTTCACACCGATGCCCAATATCTTGCGCGGACGCTCCACAGGCGCGAGCAGGTCCAAAGACTGCAAGGGAATTGCCGGCGCGTCCGATCCTGTAAGTTGCAGCGCATCCTGAAGCGTTACCGCCTCTGTCGGATGCACGTTGTCTCCCTCCAGGAGCCCGTAGCGCGCCCCTTTTTTTTCTGCGAACCGAACCAGCTTCATTGCGTTACTCTCCTGTCACACTTTTTCCGCAAAGGCATTGCAAGCCGTTCATGTGCCGTTGTGATGACACTTGGCAAGGGCTAGGCAGAAAGCTTGTATAGAGGATGCCAGTATGGATCTCGGCGTACGTGCTCAGGAGAGTTCGCTCAAGAATATATTCGCCCCCAGCGAACGGCTCTGCATGCCGCCCTACCAGAGAAGCTATTCCTGGGGCGAACGCGAAGCCGGCGAACTCCTGACCGATCTGCTGGATGCCGCAGAAACAGGAACGCCTCACTTTATCGGGGCCGTGGTACTGAACCGCGGGACCGAAGAAGGCCTGCTGGAGATTGTCGACGGCCAGCAGCGGCTGACCACCTTGACCATACTCCTGGCGGTCCTGCGGGATATTGAATCCGAACCCTCGAAAAGCGCAGAGATTCACGCTCTGATTGCCGACGAGGCACGGCCCATGCTGGGCGAGGCAGCCAATTGGCGCCTGCAACTGAACCATATGGACGGCCCCTTTTTCCGCCACATGATCCAGACTCCGGGCTCGACATTGAAGCTGGATGGAGAGTCCGGCGAAAGCGACAGCCAGCAACGCATGGTCCAGAATGCACGTACACTGCTGAAGCGCGTCCGCGCCCTCTCGGAAGAGGACCGCCGTTCACTGGCCGATGTCTCGATGAATCGCTGCGCACTGGTGCGCGTGGTCGTGAATGACAAGGACCAGGGGTTCAAAGTGTTCCGTGTGCTTAACACGCGCGGAAAAGAGCCCGGCGCGCACGACATCATCAAGACCGAATTGTTCCAGCGCTCGAAATTCACGACCGAAGAGGCCGCCTTCTATTCCGAACGCTGGGCCGAGCACGAAGCCGCCCTTGGCGGCAGCGCCTTTGACGATTTGCTGCGCCAGATCCGGTCGATCTATGACAAATCGTCCAAGGGCGAATTGATCACCGGATTCCTCAAGAATGTCATCCCCAAGATCACGGCACGGGGGTTCCTGGACGACGTGCTTCCGCGCTATGTCGATGCCTACAAGGTTATCACCACGGCCCGGCTGGAACACGGCACACACGCCAAACTGATCAGCGACAAGCTGAACCAGATGCGCGCCCTGGACCAGACCAGCTGGCGGGCCCCAGCCCTGAAATTCCTGGTGGAACATGGTGTGGATCACGAATCCGCGCCGGAATTCTTCGCCAAGCTGGAGCGGCTCTCCTACATCATCATGCTGGTGCTGACCGACCGCGACCAGCGCACCAAGCGCTTCAACAAGGTGAATGAGACGATCAGCTCCAACCGGACGCTATTCGGCCGCGGCAGCCCGTTCAACATTACCAAGGACGAATCCCGCCGCGCCTTTGACCGCATGCTCGGCCGGTTCGCGACCTTCGGCCAGAGACGGTCAATGGCCTTGCGGCTGAATGCGGCGCTAGATGGCGGATTCACGATCCCACCACAGTCCGACGCGACCGTCGAACATGTCCTGCCGCGCAATATCAGCGAGGACAGCCACTGGATGATCACCTGGCCGGACCCGGCAAAACGCCGCGAACAATGTGACACGCTGGGCAATTTCGTGCTGCTGACCAACAAGGTGAACCAGAAGGCCGACCGGATGGATTACCGGGCCAAGAAGGACGTCTATTTCAATGGCGGCGGCGGCCAGGATTTCGCCCTGACACGTGATCTGGTCGATCAGGAGGCCTGGACCTCCGAAGTGGTGAGAAAGCGTACCGAACGCCTCGCCGAAATCCTGATGATGGAATGGAAGCTCCTCTGAGAGGCCCTTTCCTAGCGTGACCCCTGTTCGCAGCGGACTCCTGTGGTAACGAGTCTGCAGCAAAATGCACAAGGGAGCGCCATCATGAGCCTGTTTGACCTGACTGGAAAAACCGCAATCATCACCGGATCCTCGCGTGGTATCGGCAAGGCCATTGCAGAACAGATGGCCGAACAGGGCGCGCGCGTCGTGATCTCGTCCCGCAAGCCGGGCCCGTGCCAGGACGTAGCAAAACAGTTGAACGCCAAGCATGGTGACGGCACCGCCATCGCTATCCCGGCCAACATCTCCTCCAAGGATGAGCTGAAGAATCTGGTCGAGAAGACACGGGTCGAGTTCGGACAGATCGACATTCTCGTCTGCAATGCGGCCTCGAACCCCTATTACGGCCCGCTGGAAGAGATTGATGATGAATCCTTCGAGAAGATCCTGTCCAACAACATCATTTCGAACCATTGGTTGATCCAGCTGGTCGCGCCTGAAATGAAAGAGCGCAAGGATGGCGCCATCGTGATCATCTCGTCGATCGGCGGCCTGAAGGGCTCGAACACGATCGGCGCATACAATATCTCCAAGGCTGCCGACTTCCAGCTTGCCCGTAACTACGCGCTCGAACTCGGCCCTCACAATATTCGCGTGAACTGCGTCGCGCCGGGCCTGATCAAGACGGACTTTGCCCGGGCCCTGTGGGAAAACCCGGAAATGGCTGCACGCGTTGAAAAAGGCACGCCCATGCGCCGCATTGGCGACCCGGAAGATATTGCCGGCGCCGCTGTCTTCCTCGCGTCCAAGGCGGGCGCCTACATGGCTGGCCAGATGGTAGTTGTGGACGGCGGATCCGTGATCGTCTGATCCATGCACCTGACCGACTCCCCCGAATCCGGCCCCGCCGACGAAACCAGTTTCGACACGTTTCGCCAAGTCGACATTCGCGTTGGCACCATTGTGGAGGCGGCGCCGCTTGAGGGCGCGCGCAAACCCTCCATCCGCCTGCTGATCGATTTCGGCCCCGGCGTGGGCACCAGGAAATCGTCGGCGCAGATCACCGACCATTATACGCCCGACCAGCTCATTGGGCGTCAGGTCGCAGCGGTGGTCAATTTCCCGCCGCGTCAGATCGGCAAATTCATGTCGGAAGTCCTGACGCTGGGATTTCCGGATGCGGACGACCGGATCGTCCTGTTTTCACCCGACCATCCGGTCCCCAACGGCGCGAGACTCGCATGACAGAACGTACCCTGTCCCCACAGGCAAAGACCTTCCTCAACAATCTTCAGGATGGCACGTGGCAACCTCCCCTTGGCCTCAAGAATCTCGGCATCCGTCCGGATCTCTGGCTGAAGGAATTCGACTATGGCTATACGCGCTACGAATGGCCAAACACGGGTGACCGCGACATCAGCGAAAACCGCGCCTTTGGCGGCTGGGTAGCCGGCTTCTCCGATCATATCGTCTCCATCACAATGGCGAGCGCGCTCGCCGAAGGCGAATGGTTCACCACGATGGAATTGCAGACCCGCATCCTCCGCCCCGTCGGCCACGGCCTGATCACGATTGAAGGACGGCTCGTCAGTCGCGGTCGCACGACCGGCCTCGTCGAGGCCGACTGGAAAGATGCCAATGGCCGCCTGCTGGCGCGCATCACCGCCGCCAAGGCCATCAGGACACGTGACGAGCTGGGACAGCCCGCGCTGCCGAAATAAGGCAATACAAAGACATCAGGAACCTGAGCATCAGCGACCCGTTTATAGCGTAAGCTATTGAAGGAGCTGACCATGATGAAGTCATTGAAGTATGTTGCCGCTGCTGGCGCCCTTGGCGCCGCAACCGCGCTTGCCGCGACCCCTGCGCATGCGCAACTGGGCCTTGGCGTGGGCGTGGATACAGACGTGGATGTGGGAGTAGGCGTGAAGACCTCGGATCCCCATCCGCGACACCGTCACGAAACATATGTCTATGACGGCTATGAATCCGGCCATTGGCACACGCGCCACGAAGTGAGCCGTAGCCATCGCTGGAATGCCCGTTACGAAGGTTATGACTGCTACGAATCCTTCCAGTACGCATGGGAAGATGGCGAGCGCGTGCGTTATGACACGACGTTTTGCTACAATGATCGTGGACGTAGGTTCGAGCCGGAAGGCGTACGGGCGGTCGTGAAAGTCCGCTAATCACCTAATCCATCCCTGAGAAAATCCCCGTGCCGTGTGCGCGGGGATTTTTTCATGGCAGCAACAGGCAGGCATCGCCATACGAATAGAAACGATACTCGTTCACAATGGCATGTGCATAGGCGGCCTGCATGGTCTCCGTTCCCATCAAGGCGCACACCAGCATGAACAGGCTGGAGCCCGGCAGGTGGAAATTCGTGACCAGAGCGTCCGTCGCCCGGACCGCATCCCCCGGCTTCAGGAAGATGTCAGTTGGCCCGGTCGCCGGGTGGAGCACCCCCTCCACATCAACACAGCTTTCCAGCGTGCGCATGGCCGTCGTACCGACCGGCACAATTCGGTGCCCATCGGCCCGCGCCGCATTCAGCCCTGCAGCCACTTCCGGCGTCAGGCGGCGCCATTCCTCATGCAGGCGGTTGGCTTTTAGCTGCGAAGCTTCCAGAGGCTTGAACGTGCCGAGCCCAACATGCAGCCGCACCGTTTCTCGCGCGATGCCCGCAGCATCGACTTCCGCCAGCAGGCGCGGCGTGAAATGCAGGCCCGCCGTCGGCGCGGCGACAGACGCCGCATCCTCACCGGCGAATTTCGTCTGATAGGTTTCCCGGTCGCGTGCATCGGCCGGACGCCGGCGCGCAATATAGGGTGGCAGCGGCATGGCCCCATGCGCCTCCAGCGCGGCGGTCAGCTCATCGCCCGCCAGCGAAAAGCTCAGCTCGATCTCGCCGCCTTCAGGACGATCCGTGATCTCTGCCGTGAAGCCCTCTGCGAAGATGATCGTGTCGCCTTCCTTCAGGCGTCGTCCCGGCCTCGCCAATGCGCGCCAACAATGGTCGTCCATCCGCTCAGTCAGATTCACATCACAAACGACATCCTGCCCCGCCTCATCGCGCGCAGGTCGCACGCCCTTCAGCGCAGCAGGCAGGACGCGGGTATCGTTGAACACCATGACATCGCCGGCAGCCAGGTATCGTGGCAGGTCACGCACGCTCGCATCTTCCAGCCGTCCATCGCCATGCACGACGAGGAGGCGCGCAGAATCCTGCGGCTCGACCGGGCGCAGTGCAATCAGCTGCTCCGGCAGGTCAAACTGGAATTCGGACAGGTCCATGGGGCAGTGCCTCGACCGGGATGCCCTAGTTTTCAACGACCGTCGGGACGGGCGGCAGGCTGCAGACATGCGGCCGGCCGGGTTCGGTGATCAGGCTGGCAAATAGCTCGCTATCGGTCCGCATCACCCAGGCTTCCGGGCGATTGCCCTCAGGCAGGTCAGCGGCAACAGAGGCTGATTCCAGCGTGTCGGGGTCGTGTACGACGCCATCGGTACCGTCCGGGCCTTTCTTGATCGACATGACCACATCCTGTCCGTCAATCACGCGGCCCCAGGCCGTGTATTGCTTGTCGAGGTGTTCTGTGTGGCCGCGCATCAGGAAGAATTGCGAATTGCCCGAGTTCACATCATTGCCGAGCCGCGCTGTAGAGACAACACCGGCGCAATGGGGGACCCAGCTCTCGATGGTTTCATTGCCGAGATCCTGGGCAAGCCAGAGTGGTCGCGTCGCAATGGGGAAGCCGTTGATGTAACCGTTATCTGCGTCTTCCCGATCACCGATTGCGTAGTCGAGCGGCATGTCTTCGGGATTGCGGCGGAAGGTGAATTCAGCCTCTATGTTCGGCAGGCCGGAGCCAACGCCATTGACCGCACGAATGTCGCCACCCTGCGCCATGAACCCTTCGATCACACGATGAAATTTGGTGCCCTCATAGTCGCCGGACCGGATGATCGCCGCAAACTGCTCATAATGCTTCGGCGCAACTTCGGGGAAGGCCTCGATCAGGATGCGGCCCTTGTTCGTGTTGAAAATGAAGAGTCGCT